>Ga0213833_1000044_pt1 | contig 418494 bp, 384 predicted proteins | sample SWATP21_FD_160575 | JGI IMG/M metagenome (GOLD analysis project Ga0213833, IMG submission 160575) | Coastal seawater microbial communities from Marineland, Florida, United States - SWA TP2 #1 | ecosystem: Environmental > Aquatic > Marine > Coastal | place: USA: Florida | collected 2016-08-14
GCTTCGAGAGACCGTACGCGTCGTGCGCGAGTTCCGGATGCGTCTCGTCGATGGGGCAACGCAGCCCCTCGAACGGCGCATGCGCCCAGGTCATCCCGGTGACCGAATCGCTGCTGAGGTTCACGACGCGGGGGACGCGGTTCGCCGTCGCCGCCTCGAGCACGGCGAACGTTGCCGCGACGTTCGTGAGGAAGACCGTGTGCGCGACGTTGCGGGTCGGTTCCGGAATTCCTGCGGCGTGGACGACCGCGTCAACGTCGCGAACGATGGCGAAGGCGTCGCCGGGCTGGGTGAGATCGGCCTGAACATATCTCACGTTCGACCCGTCGGCGTCATACTTCGGGCGACCCAGATCGGTGGCGATGACCTCGTGTCCGGCCCCGGCGAGCGCGGCAACGGTCGCAGCGCCGACCTTTCCTCTTGCGCCGGTGACGAGAACGCGCTGCGGCGTTGAGTTGCGATCACGCGTCGACATACGTGCGGTGTCCTTCCATGAGTACCTCTTCGTCGACGTCGATGCCGAGCCCCGGGCTGTCCGGAATTGCGATCCTGCCGTCCTCGATCGAGGCGATCCCGAAGCCTGCGGCGGGGGCGACCCGCTCGAGCATGGGGGACAGATGGAAGGGATACTCGATGAGGTCGACGCCCGGCAGCCCTCCCGCGACGAGCGCATTCGCGGCGATCGTCACGGGGCTGCCGTGCAAGTGCATGACGACGCGGGCCCCGCGGGATGCGGCCGCTGTTCCCATTCGATGCGCTTCCGTCAGCCCGCCACAGATCGACGCATCGGGTTGAATGACGGAGATTGCGCTCGACTGCAGCGCATCGAGCGCCTGCGCGGTGCTGAAGAGGTGCTCCCCGTAGGCGATCGGGACCGGGGACGCGCCGGCGATCCGCGAGATCGCTGCGTGTTGCGTGCTGGGCACAGGCTCTTCGAACCAGGACACGCGAAGGTCGGCCAGCACCAGTGCCATCTCCATCGCTTCGCCCACGCTGAACAGCTCGCTGCCGTCGACCATGATGTCTGTCTCGACCGGGAGCAGCGGACGCAGGTCTCTCAGTATGCGCATCGCATCCCGCCAAGCCGGCCCGATGCGCATCTTCACCTTGCGCACGCCGCGCTCGAGCAGCGGAGCGAGCAGTTCGAAGTGAGCTGACGCGGCGCGGGATTCCAGGAAATGGCTGTTGCCCGCGTACACCTCGACATGATCACGAAGCCGCGGTGCGGGTGCGGCGCTGCGACCGTGTTGTTTGCCGGCAGCATCGGCGATGGCGATTTCCAGTGCGCTCAGCGCCTGAGCCGACGCGTAGGTCGAGCCGAGCGTGCGTGCCGTGGCCGAACGTACTGCTGCAAGGCGGGCGGGTGCCGAATCGAGGGGATGGCCGATTACCGCAGGCCCCCACACGTCGTCGACGATGCGTTCGAGCACCGTCGGGTACGAGACGCCGAAGCTGTCGCAGCTCTCGCCCCAACCGACGACGCCGTCGGTCGTCTCGACGCGGACGAAGAAGAGGGACATCCGCGCGTAGTCGGTGCTGAGTCGTGCGGGCAGCGCGGAGATGCGCGAGATGATCATGGTGACGCCTTTGAATCGAAGCGGGTGGTGACGGTGAGGGGACGGCCGCGCCGCCCCCTCACTCGCTAGTCGAGCGTGATCGACGGGTCGAGGAACTCGTTTGTATAGATGTCGTCGGGGGTGAGGTCGGCGGCGATCTCCACGCCGGTCTCGCTGAAGACTCCAGTCAGCAGTTCGGTCATCCGCTCCATCCGAGCGGGGTCGAACGAGCCGAAAACGCCGTCCGTGCCGTCGGTGACGATCCCCTCGTTCAGCATGACGCTGTGCACCTCGCTCGCCATCTCGGGGGTGATCTGGAAGAACTGGTCCATCTCGATGAGGTAGTCGGAGATGGCCTGGTTGACCGCTGTCGGGTCGTTCATGTAGTCCACCTGCGCCTGCTGCATAGCGGGAATCAGCTGGGCGAGACAGTCCGCCTGCGCCTCGACGACATCGGGCTTGGCTGACCATGCCGCGGGGTAGATGTCGTATCCGGAGTCGGCGATCAGGAAAGAATCGACCTCGCGTCCGTAGTCGGGGTAGTCGACCATGAGGCGATAGGGCTCCTGCGTGATGTAGCCCTGCATCACGACGGGCTCGCCCGCCACGAGCCGGGTCACCGAGCCGTCGAACGAGCCGTCGACCTGATCGGGGCGCACGTCGCCCTCAGCCAGCAGGTAGTCCATGTAGGTCGCGCCCTGGAAATAGAGCACAGTTGCGTCGGCGTCACCGATGTCGGAGATCGAGTCGAACGAATACCGCTCGGGATCCCACAGCAGAATCTGAGGGTTCACTTGCAGCGGGGTGTAGACGGCCTGCGTCGGCTGGCTCTCGGAGAGCTTGACCGACTCGTCGGTGTCGATCATGGCGAGCATGATCGAGTCGTCTGAGTAGAGCACCGCCGTTGACTGCTGGAAGCCGACGAAGGGGCCACCGCTTCGCACCTCGATCGTGACGTTGTCATCGGCGATGGCGGGTCCGGAATACACTCCGGCGTCCGCGTCGATCGTGGCGTCGGCCGGGTCGATCATCGCATAGGCGGCGGAGTGTTCGGGCTCGGGGTACCAGTTCGTCTGCAACACGACGGTGCTCGGGCACGCGCTCAGCGCGCCGTCGCCGCCGGCCGACTCTGCCTCCGCAGCCGTCGGCGTCGAAGATGCGCAGCCCGCGAGGCTGAAGGCGGTGAGTGCGAAGACGCCGGTCGCGGCGAGGGAGATTCTGCGAATGGGCATGGGTCCTCCGGGTTCGTGAGTCGGGTGGTGCTGGTCGTGGTTGGAGCGTGGGTCAGCGGCGGTCGGGCTGATGCCAGGCGCCGACGGCGAGCTTCGAAAGCAGGCCGAAGAGCCAGAAGACGACGAGGCCGAGCGCGGAGGCGAGGATGATGGCGCCGTAGAGCATCTCGCCATCGAGCAGATTGCGATACGTGTCGATCGCCAGCCCGATTCCGGACTGCCCGCGTCGGAAGAAGAAATCGGCGACGATGGCGCCGACGACGGCCATCCCTGCAGAGATCCGCAGACCTGTGAAGATCGCGGGCAGCGCGGCCGGAAACTCGAGGCGGCGCAGCGTGGTCCACCGTGAGCTGTGGGTGATCTTGAACAGATCGCGCATCTGTGGAGACACCGACTGCAGGCCGAAGAGCGTGTTCGTGATGATCGGGAACAGGGCGATCAGGACGACGACGAGGATGCGGCTGCCGAAACCGTAGCCGAGGGCGAACGCGATCAGCGGCACGATCGCCAGAATCGGCACGCTCTGCAGTGCGACAGCGTAGGGGTACAGGGTCGTTTCGACCCACCTCGCCTGGCTCATGAGGGTCGCGGTGACGATTCCGATGACGGCCGCGATCAACAGGCCGATGAGGGCGACGCCTGCCGACACCGCGAGGGGTCGCAACAGATCCATGAGGTTGTTGCCGTCGAGGAAGGCGACGACCACGATCTCGTGGGGCATCGGCAGGATGAAACGACGGCTGGGGGAGAGCAACAGGCCGCTGATGAGGTACCAGATCGCCACGACGCCGGCGGCGAACGCGACGGGCAAGAGTACGCGTGCGGTCATCCGGCTCATGACATCGCTCCCTTCAAGACGTCCGATATCTCGCTTGAGAGGGCGGCGAACTCCGCTGAGTATCGTGTGTGCTCATCGCGTTCAGCGCCGAAGGGAACGTCGTATTCGCGGATGATGCGGCCGGGATGCGCGCCCATCACGACGACGCGTGTGCCCATGTAGATCGCCTCGGCTATCGAGTGCGTGACGAACACTCCCGTGAACCGCTCGCGTTGCCACAGAGCGCGGAGGTCGTCGTTGAGACGTTCCCGCGTGAACTCGTCTAGGGCGCCGAATGGCTCGTCGAAGAGGAAGAGCTCAGGGTCGCGTACTAGCGAGCGTGCGAGGGATGCTCGCATTCGCATGCCACCGGACAGTTGATGAGGGCGGTTCTGTGAAAAATCCTGCAGTCCGACGAGTTCCAGCGTGCGAGCGACGCGTGAGGAGACCTCTCGCTGGGGCAGTCCATCGAGTTCCGCTAGGAGTGCGACGTTGCGGGCGACGGTGAGCCAAGGCAACAGAGTCGCCTCTTGGAACACATATCCGATGCGATCGGTCGACACCGTCGCGGCACCCGAGGTAGCGCTTTCGAGGCCCGATGCGAGGCGGAGAAGCGTCGATTTGCCGCAGCCGGACGGGCCGAGCAATGTGACGAACTCGCCCGGTTGGATCGTCAGATCGACCCTTGACAACGCCGTCGTTCCGTTCGGAAACCGCACGCCGACATCGCTGAATTCGACGGCCGCCGCAGTCATCTCCACCTCCAATATTGATATGAGCAATACTGACGAGAAGATGTTTCGTTGATATTTCGCGATGGTTGCCAGCCCGTTGAGATGGCTGATGGGTCAAATATGCATTTCCGAAATATTCGCTGTCGCGGCGATTGGCTGGGCCTGCGTCACAAGCACCCGCGCTGGCCATGCCCCGACGGTGCGCCAGCGGTGGCGCACGCCGCCGCCGAAGTAGAGGGTGTCTCCGGGCCCGAGCATGAAGAGTCCGTCGTCCGCCAGGTCCACTTCGAGTTGGCCCGAGATCACGTACATGAATTCTTCGCCGGTATGCTCGTAGAAGTCCTCGAACTCGGTGACCTGGGTGACAAACTCCATGGGGTACATCGCGCGAGCGCCGAACACGAGCGACTTGGCCTGCCCGTCCACTTGCGAGACCATCCGTCCCTCATTGACTCTGACGAGGCTGACCCTGCCGTTGCCGGAGTGACTGTCGTCTTCCGGATTGGCGCCGGTATCGGAGAGCAGTGCGGGCGTCGTCGTGCCCAGAGCCGCGGCTATGCGGTGGAGCGAGGGCATGCTCGGCCGGGCGCGCCCACGTTCGATCTGGCTCAGGAAGGGCTGCGAGAGCTTTGCCTTGGCGGCGAGAACGACGAGCGTCATACTCCTGCTCTTGCGCAGCGCCGCGATGCGGCCGCCGAGCTCCTCTCGCATCCGCTGGTCCGCCCCGGGGGGCTCGGCCGTCGTCATGCCACCACACTAAGAGGTCGCGCCACTAGGCCGTGTTGATCAAGAGATTTCACTCCTCGGTGGGTGAGTCTTGAGCGGTGACGCGACAGGAGATCTCTGACGAGGTGTGGGCCGTGATGGAGCCGTTGATGCCGACGGTGTCCGGGCGGTCGCGGCCGTGGACCGATCACCGGCTGGCTGTCGAGGGGATGGCGTGGAAGTACCGGACCGGTGCGCCGTGGCGTGACGTGCCGGATCGGTTCGGGAAGTGGAACTCGATCTACAAGCGGTTCAACCGGTGGGCCGAGGACGGCACCTGGGAGAAGCTGCTGGCCGAGGTGCAGAAGCAGGCCGACGCCGCCGGGAAGATCGACTGGGTCGTCTCGATCGACTCGACAATCGCGCGTGTGCATCAGCACGGCGCGACCCTCGCCCGGGACACAGGGGGCTCTGCCGAATCACAAGAATCCGTGGTTCGAGCCGCCTGATCACGGGATCGGCCGCTCCCGGGGCGGGCTGACGACCAAGCTGCACCTGGTCTGCGACGGTCGCGGCCGGCCGTTGGGGATGATGATCACCGGCGGGAACATCAACGACACCACGATGATGACCGCCGTGCTCGAAAACATCCGCGTCCCCCGCGACGGGAAGGGCCGACCCCGCACCCTCCCCGACTGGGTACTCGCCGACAAGGGGTACCCGTCGAAGGCGAACCGCGCCTGGCTCCGAGACCGTGGTATCGCGGCGACCATTCCGGAGCGCGACGACCAGATCGCGCACCGCCGCAGGAAGCCGGGCCGTCCGATCGACTTCGGCGACCAGCAACAGGAGCGCTACAAGGGCCGCAACGTCGTCGAGCGGTGCTTCAGCAAGCTCAAGCCGTGGCGCGGCATCGCGATGCGCTCGGACAAACTCGTCCGCAGCTACCGAGCCGCCGTCAGCCTCGCCGCCACGCTGATCTGGATCAAGACCACTCTGTAGTGCCGAATGTCCTTGCCTCGGAGGTGCGCGCAACCCGCTGCGTCAACCGTCGCGTCTCGCTATCCGCGCGGTCAGTGCCCCGTCGACGACAACTTCTGCACCGGCGACATAGCTCGCGCCCGGCGATGCGAGGAACGCGACGACCTGCGCGATCTCGTCCGGTTGTGCCGCACGACCAAGCGGTATGTCGAAGGAGCCGGGATCCACACGCGACGTCATCGGCGTCGGCACCAGCCCCGGCAGAACCGTGTTGACACGAATCCCATCCGCGGCCAGCTCAACCGCGAGCGACTGTCCCAGACCACGCAAGCCCGCTTTCGAAGCCGCATAGGCGTGCAAGCCTTCTCGCCCGCGAATGGCGTCGATGGATGACACGTTGACGGTCACCCCGCCGCCACCGCTCTTCATGACGGGAGCCACTGTCTTGCAGCCGAGAAACGGACCCGTCAGATTCGTGGCCAGCAGGGCGTCCCACTTCTCGCGCGACGTGCGATCCAGAGCCGCGGCGAACCCGACCCCTGCGTTGTTCACGAGGACGTCCACGCCCCCGTGGCGTCGCTTCGTCGCCGCTACAACGGCCTTCCACGGCCGTTCGTCGGTGACATCGAGCCCCGCGGACTCCGCGTTGAGGGAAGATGCCACGGATTCCGCGCGGCGCTCGATCGCGTCCGTAACGACAACCACGTAACCAACCTCGGACAGCGCCCGCGCGATGGCCGCTCCGATTCCGCGGCCCGCACCCGTCACAAGAGCGACAGTTGCCCGGTCACTGCGATTCAACGGCGAGGTGTCCATCACACCGCCGTGATGGCAGAGCAACTGTCACGGCGGCCAAGCACGCCACCCCGCCGTCGACCCCCGGCGACCGCCTACGACTTGTTCCACACGCCCTAGACAACGCGAGTCAGCTCATCGCCGACGCCCGGATGCTGTGGGACGCCGGGTCGTTCGGTCGCGCGCGGGCTCTTACCGTGCTCGCCGAGAAAGAACTTGGTAGGGCCACCGCCGTCTACGACCGGTTCTCGCCGCGGTGGAGCGATCGGAGCGTCGAGCCGGTCGAACTCCCGACGCTCTCTGCGCGGGACCACCTCGCGAAGTTTCGAGCCGCGTTCGAGTTCGGTCGCGAGCTGGAGACGTTCTGGGGCGACGAGTACCCTGGGCCGCCGAATGACTGGGATCGTTGGCACGCCGAGCAGAAGGCCGTCGCTGAGGCTGCAGCAAGGGCGGCGAACGCCGAGAAGTAGCGCGGGTTCTACGTCGACCTCACCGACGGTGTGGTCACGTCGCCGGCTGACTTCGATGAGTCTGGGGTCGCTGGGGCGCTCGTGCGGGCTGCGCAAGTGATCGGGATGATGCTGATCCGGGATCACTCCCGAATGAAGTTCGACACCCCCGAGGATTACGACGACACGGGGAACCTGCAGTGGCGGTTGATGCCGACCTCCCATCCCGAGGAGTACGACGAGTTCGTGACATCGATCGAGCGGGGGCGCGAAGCCTCAACCGACGGGCCAGCGGCTGAGCCTCGTTCCACCGATATGACTGGGTGTTGAGCGGGTGCCGTGACGCGGAAATGCCCCTCGGATCAGGGAAGAATAGAGCTTGCTAAAGGTCCTATTCGCCGAGTCCGAGAGGCATCTCGTAGGTGCAATTCAAGCACGCTCCCGCTGCCGTGTCAGCGATGTTCGATGATCCGAATCTTGTGTCGGCCGCGGGGCTGGTCCCGATGCTCCGCCTCGCCCGTTCCGCGGGGCTTGACGAGCTCGCCCAGTCGCGGTTGAGCGTCCCGGACGGCGCTACATCGGCGTGAGCGCGCCTGGGGTGCGCCTGTCGAGCGCCGAGATTCGGCTCGCCGAGGTGCTGCTGCTCGCCGGCCAGCTGCTGCTCGACCGCACCGGCATCGAGGCGGACCCGTATATGACTCTCGTCGGGTACTTCAACGCCACGCGCGAGCTGGCCGGCATGCGCCGCTACGTCGATGACGACGTCAGCACGCGGGTCGGCAACCCGGGGCGCGGCTCCGGATTCCCGCGGAGATATGGCACCGCGTTCGGAAACCTCAACGTGGCGGAGCTGACGTCACGGATCTCGGGTGCCGACATCGGCAAGACCCTCGACAAGCTCGGGCTCGAGTTCGACTCGGGCTATGACACGACCGCGGCGTTCCAGGCGCGGATCGCGTTGCGCCGAGAAGATAAGGCCGCGCCCAAGCGCGACGGAGATGCCCCCTTCGAGTGGTTCTCGCCACGTCGATGCTCCAGGTGGGCGTGGACGTGCAGCGTCTCGGACTCATGCTCGTGGTGGGCCAGCCAAAGAACACTGCCGAGTACATCCAGGCGTCGTCGCGAGTGGGCCGCGATGCGGCACGCCCGGGGCTTGTCGTGTCGCTGGGGAACTGGGCGCGGCCACGAGACCTGGCCCACTTCGAGCAATTCCGGCACTACCACGACACCTTCTACAAACAGGTCGAGGCGCTCTCCGTCACGCCGTTCTCGCCGACTTCGCTCGAGCGAGGCATCGACGGGCTACTGGTTGGCGCCACGCGCGTCGCCCAGGCGACCGTCGCCGACGGTCTGTCGCCCGAGCGTGAGGCGGGCAAGATCGCCTCGCAGCATCCCGCAGTCGTCGGGATCATCGACCGACTGAAGGCGCGAATTCTCGCCGCGTCCCAGGACGATGAACTCACGAAGAAGGCCAGCGACCTACTGACGAACCGGGTCGACCGGTGGACAAGCCGCGCCGGGTATGCCAGCGAGCGGCACCAAACTCTCTTCTACGAGCGCACTGGCGAGGGCGACAAGTACCTGCCGCTCATTATCAGCCCCGAGAACCACCGCGCCAAAGTCGGCAGTTCCAGTGAAGCGCCGTTCGTGATCGCCAACTCGATGCGCGAAGTGCAGCCGGAGATCAACATTCTCGTCTCGCCCGTACCAGACCGACTCTTCGCGAGGACTCCCGAAGGCGTTGACAATTGGGCGCTGCCCACCGGGGAGGACGACTGATGACCGACACTACCGCCGTGCCATTGGCCGACAACAACGACGCTCTCGACCCGCTCGGCGACGCGGACGAAGGCCTCGCGAAGAATCGAGCCAAGGTCGGGTCCGCGCGTCCTTCTTCGCTCCTGTACACCTACGGTCCTGGCGCGATCATGGACTTGCCGAACTTCTCGGTCATGCCCGCCGGACTCGACGACTGGAAGCCGATCTGGAAGCGCCGCGAGGTCGTTCCGACGATCCTCGAACCGCGCTTGCTCAACGTCGTCCGTCTGCACCTCGGCGCCCAGGTCGACGCGCTGCGACCGTTCCCGTGGCAGCCCAAGAAGGGCTCGATGTCGACCGAGGGCTCGGACCTCGGCCTTCCCGCACGGGTGTTCCCGCAGTGGTTCCGATGCACCGGCTGCGACTACCTCGGCCCGCTCACCCGGTTCACCTACACGAACACGCATCCGTTCCGGCCAGACCTCGCCCAGTTCACCCACAAGCCCTGCCCTGGCCGCGGCGGACGGGGGCGCCGCGAGGGCAGTCCGGCCGTCCCCGCACAGCACCTGCTGACCTGTACCAACGGACACCTCGACGAGTTTCCCTACACCCTCTGGGTTCACCGGGGTCAGAAGTGCCCGAACGCTGAGAACCCCGACCTCAAGATGCGCGACGCCAACGTCGGCAAGAGCGTCGGCTCGACGATTATCTGCCAGTCGTGCAAAGCCACACGCGGCATGGCGGAGGCCCAGGGGGCGAAGGGGCGGCTCAAACTGCCCCAGACGTGCCGCGGACGCCATCCCCACCTCGGCGCGTTCTTTCCCGGCTGCATGGCGCAGCCCGCGCTCATCATGATGGGCGCCTCGAACCTGTGGTTCCCCTCAACGCAGAGCATCATCGTCATGCCGCGCTCGGACGCCGAGCAGAAGGAAGCACTTGCCGACCATCTCCGCGTCGAACTCGGCATCGACCAGATCCGGCAGTTCGCCGATCAGATCGCGGTGATCCGCGCCCTGGCTGGGGCGCGCAACATCGACGTCGCCGGGCTCACCGACGCCGACATCGCCGCTGCCATCGAAGACGTGCTCGCACCGCCGGAGTCCGAGGCGGACCGAGAGGACCGCCGCGCCAACTGGGACCCGATCGAGTTGCTCATTCCCGAGTGGCGCTACCTCCAGAAGCCGACGCTGTTCCCCGAACAGCAGAACAACACCGGGCTGATGGTCACCGAGATGCAGCGCGGCCCGGATCTGCACCCGCGCATTCAGCGCGTTGTCGGAGTCAACCGGATGAAGAAGGTCAACGCGGTGCTTGGCTTCACCCGCCTCGATGAGATGGACCGGGTCAACGACGTCGCCTCACGCCTGGTCGAACTCACCCGGAACGGCAAACCCTCCTGGGTACCTGCAACCGAAGACCGCGGCGAAGGCATCTTCTTGCAACTCGACCTCGATGCCGTCGGACAGTGGGAACGACACATGGAGTCCACCCCGCTGTGGGACGCCCACGTCGAGGCGCACCGTCGCAACTTCACTCGGCGCTTCTCCGAGACCGCCGCCGCCGTCAATCCCGACACCCGACTGCCCGGTCCCCGGTATTGGCTCGTCCACACGCTGTCACACATCCTCATTCGCGAGTTGGCAATGTACTCCGGCTACGGCGCCGCGAGCCTCACTGAGCGCATCTACGCCTGGCGGGAAGAGCCCGGGCGTGAGGCGGCAGCAGGGCTGCTCATCTGTACGACCGCATCCGACAGTGACGGAACGCTCGGCGGTCTGGTGGCGCTGTCGGAACCGGCAAAGCTCCAGAACATCGTGCTCGCGGCGCTGCGCCGGGCCGCGCGGTGCTCCTCCGACCCGGTCTGCGCCCAACGCACACCGTCCGACCCGGAGGACTTCCTCCACGGCGCGGCCTGCCACACCTGCGCCTTCGCCTCGGAGACCTCCTGCGAGAAGGCCAACCGATTCTTGGATCGCCGGTTCCTCCTCGACCTCCCGACCGCGAACGGCCCGGTCGTCCCCGGGTTCTTCGGCAGCGCCCATGGCCTCTGACCCGCTCAACCAACTCGGCAGCTTCCTGACCGCCACTGAAGCGGAACGGCTCGCGCTGCGGTTCGAGGTCGGTACGCCAGTCAGTGTTGCCGTGCGTGAGATCGCGATCAGCCGACGCCACCAGGCGAAGGAACTCCTCGCCGCCTGCGGGTTTGGACCTGGCGACCGCGAACGTTCCGTCAGTGTGCTGCGCGCCATTGTCGGAGCCAAGACTGTCCTACGTGAGCTGGTTCCGGTATGGACGATGCCTGGCAACGAAGCCAACATTGGCCGCCTGACCAGCGAGTTCCACCGCATCATCGGTTCTGCACGACAATCGGTCACGGCCGCGACCTACAACTTCCAGGACACGTCTCGGATGTGGACGGCGCTGAAGGCGGCCTCGGAGCAGCCGGGCGTCGTCGTCACCGTCTACGTCGACGCTGCGGTCGCTGACGCCACGACAATCAAGGCGCAGCTCCCACGAGCCACGGTGTACCGGTCAGCGGTTCTGGGGAACGGCAAGCTGGTCGTCAGTCACGCAAAATTCATCGTGGTCGACCACGAGCTGCTCCTGATCACCAGCGCGAACTTCAGCTATTCAGCCGAGAACCGCAACGTCGAGTTCGGCATCCTCGTCCGCGACAGCGCCCTCGCCACGTCCGTCGAGGCAATGATGACGAGCAAGCACGGGTCGCTCTACGAGCTCATCAACGCCTGATCCGCACCCGTCACGTCGTTGCGACGTGCTCACTCACCGGCGGCGGTCCAGACCCAAATGTCCAGATGGACACACCGTGGACATTTCGGCTGCGAAATGGACAACTTCAAAAAATCTACAGCTGCGTCAGACCTCGGGGGCCATGTCGGTGAAGCGGGAGAAGTGGCCCTGGAAGGCGACGGTGATGGTGTCGGTGGGGCCGTTTCGGTGCTTGGCGACGATCAGGTCGGCCTCGCCGGCGCGGGGGCTGTCTTTCTCATAGGCGGCCTCGCGGTGCAGCAGCACCACCATGTCGGCGTCTTGCTCGATCGATCCCGATTCACGCAGGTCGCTCAGGGCCGGCTTCTTGTCTTGACGCTGCTCCGGACCACGGTTCAGCTGCGACAGCGCGATCACCGGCACACCGAGTTCCTTCGCGAGCAGCTTCAGCGCACGCGAGAACTCGCTGACCTCCTGCTGGCGCGACTCGACGCGCTTACCGCTCGTCATCAGCTGCAGGTAGTCGATCACGACCATCTTCAGGCCCGCCCGCTGCTTCAGCCGTCGGCACTTCGCGCGGATCTCGACGAGGGTCATGTTGGGGCTGTCGTCGATGTAGAGCGGGGCGTCGTTGATCTTGCCGCGGGTGGCGGCGATGGTCGTCCAGTCGCGGTTGTCGAGCGTTCCCTTGCGCATCGACTGCAGCGGGATCGCGCCCTCGGCGCTCATGAGACGCATCGCGATCTCACTTCGCCCCATCTCGAGCGAGAAGAAGATCGTCGGCATGTCGTGCTTGATCGCCGCGGCGCGGGCGAAGTCGAGCGCGAGCGTCGACTTACCCATCGCGGGACGGGCGGCGATGATGATCATCTGCCCGGGGTGCAGGCCGTTGGTGAGCTGGTCGAGACCCGAGAACCCGGTCGGGATGCCGGTCATCTGACCGTCTCGACCGCGCGCGGCCTCGATCTCCTCGACCGCCGCGTCGACGGCGATCGTCAGCGGAACATAGTCCTCGGCGGTGTCATCGCCGGAGACGTTGTAGATCTCGGCCTGCGCGTTGTTCACCAGGTCGAGAGGATCGCCCCGCCCCTCGTACCCCATCTGCACGATACGGGTGCCCGCATCCACCAGCCGGCGGAGGAGGGCACGCTCGGCGACGATCGAGGCGTAGTAGCCCGCGTTCGCCGCCGTCGGCACGATCGAGGTGAGCGTGTGCAGGTAGTCGGCGCCGCCGGCCCGCTGCAGCTCACCGGTCTTGATGAGCTCGTCGGTGACGGCGACCACGTCGGTGGGCTCACCGTGCGAGTAGAGGCTGAGGATGGCCTCGAAGATCAGCTCATGCTTGGGCACGTAGAAGTCGGTGCCGCGGAGCGTCTCGATGACGTCGGCGACGGCATCCTTCGACAGCAGCATGCCCCCCAGGGCGCTCTGCTCGGCGAGGAAGTCATGAGGGGGCGTGCGCTCGTTCTCGCGGGGTCCGCCAAGTCGGTCGGGTGAGATGTCGGCGATCGACACGGGCGTCCCTCCAGATTGACTTCGGCACCCCACCACCGCCCGTTGGACGACGCGCACGCTGGGATGGCATGACGAACGGATCAGCACCCGTTCCCGTGTTCCGATGGGAGCACGAACCCCCGACACGGCCGTCGGCGCTGACGAATCCACACCCACCCCCGATGGGCAGGACTTCACGCTAGAGACAGGTTCCCCCCCGTGCAAGACGGCCTGTGGATAACTCTGTGGAAAGGGTGAGAACAACTCGGACACGGGTGTGCACAACACCTGTGGAAAACTCCCAACCACTGGGTGAGTTCAAAATTTTTTATGGCTTCTGAGCTGGTCTTTCTTTATCCACGGGCTGTGGACAGAGATTGTGTTTGAAGTTGGCGTTGAGAGTTGCCGCGCCGAGCGCGACTGTGCACAAATCCGTGGTTTCCGCAATCGAACGACACGCCGATTTCGCGCGTCGAAGGTCTTTACAGGTACGCGTCCCAGGAGTACCGTGCCTGGCACACCGCGGCATCTCCGACGCAAGCAACGCCGCTCCGGGGGGAGCAGGGATGGCGCGAAGGGGGTGACCTTGATGCGTGAATCGACGGCACGGATGCTGCCGCACGCACAGCGCCTCCTCCTGCTCGCCCTCGGGCTCGGTCTTCTCTGGACCGCCGCCGCATTCTTCCTGCACATCCCCGCTGCGGGCGCCGCAGAAGACGACGACGGAGGCCTGCTCGGCACGGCCACGTCGGTCGTCGAGGGCGCGACGGGCGCGGTCGACGAGGTCGCGGAGACGACGCTCGATACGGCCGCGACCGTCGTGGCACCGGTGGCGGAGACGGTCACCGAACCCATCGCGAAGCAGGCGTCCGCCCCGGTCGCAGACGTCGTCGAAGCCGTTCCCGAGGCCGTGACCCCGGTCGTCGAGACCGCGAAGCAGACCGTGACCGCCACCACCGAGGTCGTCGACACCGGTGCCGGCGCGGTCACCGGAACCGTCGAGACCGTCGTCAACTCCGGCCCGGTATCCAGCGTCACGAGCCCGGTCGTCGACCTCGTCTCCGAGGTGCCGATCGTCGGTGAGGTCGCCGAAGGGGTTGGCCTCACGGGAGCGATCACCGACACCTCCACCGCGATCGACGCGACCGTCCGAACCGTGGTCGTCGGCGACGCCGCCGCACCTCCTGCTCCGCCGCTGGTCGTCACCATCCCCGATCTCGAGGCTCCCGTGGCGCCTGCTCCCGCGGTGCCCGTCTCTGAGCTGATCGCGGTCGGCATCGCCACGGCGGAGGCGTCTACGGTAGCGGCGGTGGCGAGTGTCGCCGCTGCGATGACAGCGGCCTGGTGGGCCCAGGACGGCTCCTGGGCGGCTTCTGCGATCGCCACCGCGATGGGTGCCGCCGCGGTCGCCGGCGCCGCCGCCGCGCGTCTGCTGACCTCTCCGGCAGCACCGTCCGGAGCGCCCATGTCCGCAGGCGGCAACGGAGGCATCGCTTCCGCGTCGGGTGCCCAGCCGATCGCGGGCATGCTCGGCGACACCTGGCGCAGCCTCCTTCTCGCGGGCCCCCCGCGAACGCTCGTCGACGACGCTCTGCCCGGAGCGCCGATCTACGCCACCGACTCGACTCCTGACTGACGGTATCGAGCCGCACCACTCCGCGTGCGGCAGACGATCCGGCATGCCGTCCGGCGTGCTGTCGATACCTCAATCAAGGAGTCATAGTCATGCACACGATCATCAAGCGCGCCCTGTGGGGTGTGCTCATCGGAGGGGGAATCTCCCTCGCCGGCGCGGGGGTCGCCCAGGCCGCCGACACATCCGGAGAAGACGGGCTGCTCTCGGGCACCCAAGCCGTCATCGACGTCGAGGCACCGGTCACCGTGGCCGGCAATGCCATCTCGGTTCTCGGCGACTCCCACTCGAACGATGCCGACACCCAGGCATCCGCACCGGCACCCGCCCCGGAGGCGCACACCTCCGGGAACGACGGGGCGGCCTCCGGGTCGCAGGCGATCGTCACCGTCGAGGTGCCGGTCACCGTAGCCGGCAACGCGGTCTCGGTCGCCGGCGACAGCCACTCCGACGGCGCAGAGACATCGTCGAGCGGCTCATCGCAGCCCGCGCCCGAGGCTTCCTCTTCGGGGGATGACCGCGTCGCGGGAGGCACGCAGGGTGTCGTCTCGGTCGACGTGCCTGTCACCGTGAGCGGCAACGCCGTCTCGGTCCTCGGCGACAGCGAGTCGACGGATGCATCCACGGGCCACAGCGGCTCACACACCGACGCGGACAACACCGCGGCGGTCACGTCGGGGGAGGACAGCGTCGCCGGCGGCACGCAGGTCGTCGCGCCCATCGACGTCCCCGTGACCGTCGGCGGAAACGCCATCTCGGTCATCGGCGACAGCGAATCCACGGATGCGTCCACCGACGCCACCACCGGAACCAACGGGAGCGCTGGCGGCCAGAACACCGGAACCACCGGAGGAGACGACAGCCTCCTCGGCGGCACCCAGGCCATCGCACCCATCGACGTCCCCGTCACCGTCGGCGGAAACGCCATCTCGGTCATCGGCGACAGCGAATCCACGGATGCGTCCACCGACGCCACCACCGGAACCAACGGGAGCGCTGGCGGCCAGAACACCGGAACCACCGGAGGAGACGACAGCCTCCTCGGCGGCACCCAGGCCATCGCACCCATCGACGTCCCCGTCACCATCGGCGGAAACGCCATCTCGGTCATCGGCGACAGCGAATCCACCGACGCCGCCACCGGCAACGGTGGAGGATCAAGCGGGGGCGACGCTGTCACCGGCGGATCGGACTCGATCCTCGGGGGCACGCAGGTGCTTCTGCCGATCTCACTGCCGATCACCGTGGGCGGAAACGCGATCTCGGTCATCGGCGACTCGGAGACGACGTCGCCGACCACGCCGGGAAACCCCGGTGAGCCGACCGAACCGGGCACCCCGACGAACCCAACCGACCCGTCAGAACCGGGCACGCCGACGAACCCAACCGACCCGTCAGAACCGGGCACGCCGACGGATCCGACGGACCCGACCAAACCGGGCACGCCCGCCAATCCCGGCACGCCGGTGACGCCGGCGTCGTCGGGTGACCCGGTCGCCGTGATGGCGTCGCCTGCCTCGGCCGGCACCGCCGTGGTCGCGTTGGCCGCCACGGGCGGGGAAGGCGCCGCGTGGGCTGCTGGTCTCGGTCTGCTGATGCTGATCGGCGGTCTGCTGCTGGCACGCCGTCGCACCGCATTCATCGGCTGATCCGATCCGCTCACGCAAAACGCGGATGCCGCGGCCCCAGAAACGGGACCGCGGCATCCGCGGTGCTCGGGCTCAGCCCTGAACGGCCTTACTTCGCGGCGACCACCTGCAGGGCGATCACGGCGGTCAGGTCGTCACGCAGACGAACCGTGGCCTCGTGCTCGCCGACCGACTTGATCGGCGACGTGATGTGGATCTTGCGCTTGTCGAGCTCGCCGAGACCGGCGTCCTTCACGGCGTCGGCCACGTCGGAGGTCTTCACCGAACCGAACAGGCGACCCTCGGCGCCGGCCTTGACCGACAGCTTGACGGTGGCGGCCTCGAGGGCCGTCTTCAGCGCCACGGCCTCTTCGTGGTCGTGGATCGCGCGGGCGTCACGAGCAGCGCGGATCGACGCGACCTGCTTCTCGCCGCCGCGGCTCCATGCCACGGCGAAACCCTGGGGAATGAGGAAGTTGCGGGCGTACCCGTTCTTGACCTCGACAACGTCACCGGCGCTACCCAGCCCGGAGACCTCGCTCGTGAGAATCAGCTTTGCCATCGGATGCTCCTTAGCGGCCAGCGCCGGCGTAAGGCAGGAGCGCCATTTCGCGCGCGTTCTTGATCGCCTTGGCGATCAGACGCTGCTCCTGCACCGAGACACCGGTGATACGACGGGCACGGATCTTGCCGCGCTCGGAGATGAACTTGCGAAGCGTGGCGACGTCCTTGTAATCGATGACGCCCACGCGGATCGACTTCGCGGGAGCGGCGTTCTTCGCGCCCTTCCGCGTCTTGCGGCGGTCGCCGCTCGACTTTCCAGCCATGGTTTTCCTTTACGTGTGAATCTGAGTCAGGTTGCGGTACTCGATCAGAACGGCGTGTCGTCGCCGTACGAGGTACCGGGAGCGCTCCATGCATCGGCGCCGCCCTGGTTCGACCCGGGGGTCGACCACGGCTCATCCGACACCTGCGGACGGGACTGTCCACCGCCGCCTCCGCCGCCGCCACCCTGTGTGCGGGTGACCTGGGCGGTCGCGTAGCGCAGCGACGGGCCGATCTCATCGACCTCGAGCTCGATGGCGGTGCGGTTGTTGCCCTCGCGGTCCTGGTAGGACCGCTGGCGCAGACGACCCTGGGCGATGACGCGCATGCCCTTGGTCATCGAACCGGCCACGTGCTCGGCGAAGTCGCGCCAGCAGGACGCGCGGAGGAACAGCGCTTCGCCGTCCTTCCACTCGTTCGCCTGGCGGTCGAAGGTGCGCGGCGTCGACGCGATCGTGAAGTTCGCGACGGGAAGTCCGTTCTGCGTGTAGCGCAGCTCCGGGTCGGCGGTCAGGTTGCCGACGACGGTGATGACGGTCTCACCGGCCATGAGCGTTACGCGTCCTTCTTGGCCTTCGCGGGAGCGGCAGCCTTGCGGGCCGCCTTCTCCTCGGAGCGCTTCTGCTCGGCGGCGACCAGAGCGATCGCCTCCTCCGCGCGCAGGACCTTGGTGCGCATGATGCGCTCGTCGAGCTTCAGCTGACGATCGAGCTCCTGAGTGGCCTCGCTCGACGCGGTGAAGTTGACCACGGCGTAGATGCCCTCGGTCTTCTTCTGGATCTCGTAGGCCAGACGGCGGCGGCCCCAGATGTCGACGTTGTCGATCGAGCCACCATCGTTCGTGATGACCTTCAGGAACTTGTCGAGGTTCGGGGCGACCTGGCGCTCGTCGACCTCGGGGTCCAGAATCACCATGAGTTCGTACTGGTGCGTCACTTACCCACCTCCTTCGGACTAGAACGGCTGACAGGCATTTCCCATCAGCAGGAGGGTGTGTTGCGCGTCGTCACGGCGCGCGGCATGGTGCAGCACGCGGACAACCCTCCTATGGTAGCCGATCCGGCTCCCCCGGCCGAATCCTTCCCGCGGTGCGCGTCTCGCCGTGAGTAGCGTGGGCGGCATGTCGTTCGACGCTCGCCCGCTCACCGCACCCGTCGACCCCGCCGCGGTCCGCGATCACGCACGACGGATGCGCGCCCATGGTGAGGGGATGAGCGCGCGCGGCGTGATCGTCATCATCGTGTTCGCGGTGATGGCGCTGTTCTTCCTCGGCACCTTCGGCAGCGTGGTCGCCGGCTTCGTCGCCGCCCTGACGGGCGAGGGCGGATGGGGAGCGCTCGGCGGGATCATCCCGCTCCTGGCGTTCGCGGCCATCGGGATCGCGGTCGGGTTCGCCATCCGAGGCATGCTGCGCTCATCCGCGGAGCGCCGCTACCGCCTCGACGCCTTCGCGCGCGCCAACCACATGCACTACATCCCGTCGATCACGAATCCGCCGCTGCCCGGTATGATCTTCTCGCAGGGCTCGTCGCGCAAGGCATCCGACCTCGTCCGCGGCGACCGCCCCCGCTTCGTCGAGTTCGGCAACCACCGCTACACCACCGGCAGCGGCAAGAACCGCAAGACCCACGAATGGGGCTACGTCGCGGTCAAGCTCGACGTGCCGTTGCCGCACATCGTGCTGGATGCCACCAGCAACAACGGCCTGTTCGGCTCGAACCTGCCCTCCACCTTCGCCAGATCGCAGCGGCTGAGCCTGGAAGGGGACTTCGACCGCTACTTCTCTCTGTATTGTCCCGAGGGCTACGAGACCGACGCCCTCTACCTCTTCACGCCCGACATCATGGCGCGATTCATTGACAATGCCGCCGCCCTCGATGTCGAGATCGTCGACGACTGGCTCTTCCTCTACACCAAGCGCGACGCGGTGACCCTCGACCCGGCCAGCTGGGCGTGGATGTTCGGTGCCGTGGCGGCGACGCTCGACAAACTCGCGCAGTGGGAGCGCTGGCGTGACGATCGCCTTCGCGCCGAGAGCCGTGCGGCCACGGCCGATGCGCCGGCGACCGTCGCCGCGGGCTTCGACGATCCCGCCGGCGGCGCGACCGCGACCGTGCCGTTCGACGCGCCGACGGGGATGCTGCGCCCTCCGCCCGGCGTCGCCGCACCCGGCCGCCGCCTCAGCCGGGGTGTGCGCTGGTGGACGATCGCGCTGGTCGGCGTCGTGCTCGGGTGGTGGGTGCTGACCGGGGTCCTACCCCTGCTGTTCGGCCGGTAGCGCCGCGCCGGGTCCCGACGCGTCACGCGCATTGCGCTCCTCCGCGGAGACGCCGATCGGCTCGGGCGGCTCGTCCATCCGCACCCGCTGAAGCGGGAGAGCCCCGGGATTCTCGTGCCGCACCCACGCAGCGAGCTTCTCGCGCACGAGGCAGCGCAGCGACCACATCTTGTCGGAGTCGGCGGCGCTGACCATCACGCGCACCTGCAGGAGCCCGCCGACCGCGTCGGTGACGACCACGCCGCTGCCGACGCCGTCCCACAGGTCGGTCTCGGCGAGCACGCGATCGAGCTCCGCGCGCATCCCGTCGACGTCGACCCGCCAGTCGAGGTCGAAGTAGACCGTGCCGAGCAGGGCCTTGCCGAGCTTGGTCCAGTTCTCGAACGGGGTCGTGGTGAAGTAGGTGCACGGCAGCACGAGGGTGCGCTGATCCCACACCTCGAGCACGACGTAGCTGAGGGTGATCTCGCGGATCTTGCCCCACTCGCCCTGCACGACGACGACGTCGCCCACGCGGATGGCCTCGCTGAAGGCGAGCTGCACGCCGGCGAACAGGTTGCCGAGGATCGACTGCGCCGCAAGACCGGCGACGATCGAGGCGACGCCGGCCGACGCGAGAACGCTCGCTCCCACCGCACGCACTTCGTCGAAGGTCATGAGAATGGCGCCCAGCGCGAAGATCACGATCACCGCGACGACGAGCCGGCGGATGATCTGCAGCTGCGTGCGCGCCTTCCGCGCCGAGAAGCTGTCGCTCTCGGTGAGCTTGTAGCGCTTGGTGCCGCTGTCGACGAAGAAGAGGAAGACCTGCGCCAGCAGCCAGGCGGCGGAGGCGATCAACGCGATGGCGAGCGTGTGCTGCACCCCGCGCCGCAGGTCGTCCCCGGGGAGGGCGATACACGCGACGATGGCGGCGATGATCAGAAGCGTCGTGCGGAACGGCCACGCCAGACGAGCATGAAGATCAAGAGCCCACGGCATTCTCCTGCCGACGAGGGACAGGATGATCGCCACCACGATGGCGACACCGATAGCTATGCCGACCGCGATCGCCAGGGCCATACCGAACCCGGTCCAGGTGCGCCAGCCCTCTTCGAGGACCTCGGTCACGTTCTCGCCGAGGTTGCCGTCATCGGTGGTGAGGAACACACCACTCCCTTCCGTTGCCTGTCTGCCACGGTAGGCAGGCGGCCAGGGCGCTGACCAAATCGTCGCGCATACTCAGACCGATCACTCAGGCGTCGCCGATGCGGCGGACAAGGAACGCGCTGATCGGCTGGGTGAGGAAGAGCAGGAACAGGGCGGAGTAGCCCATCACCGGCACCACGAGCGCGACGGCGAGCGCCACGAGGAAGAGCGCCGTAATCACCCAACCCGTCACGAGACCGCGGCGCAGGTCGTCCTTCGACTCCGAGTGCAGCATCGGATGCCGCGCCAGATACACCCGGGTCAGGTTCAGCACGATGGAGGTCACCGCGAGAGACCCGATGTAGATGGTCTCCTGGAGCGGATCGTCGTCGAAGGCCGTCGTTATCGCCGTCGCCACCGGCAGCCAGACGATGGTGAACATCCACGCGATCGTCAGCCAGAGCAGCGACGAGTCGACGCTGTCCACGCGCTTGAACAGCCTGTGGTGTGCGACCCAGAAGTTCGCGATCAGCACGAAGCTCAAGCCGAAGGTGAGCAGAGCCGACCACTCCTCACGCAGCCACGTCTCCACGGAGCCGGATCCCGCGCCGGCATCGCTGACGCTCTCCATGAGCGGCAGGATGAGGAGGGTCATGGCGATGGCCACGACCGCATCGGTGAACGCCTTCAGCCGCTCCGCCGTCGGAAGTCCGACCGGTTCCCGTGTGCCCGCCATGCCCACACGGTAGCGCCCCGTCAGCCGATCGTCACAGCGAAGGCTCGGACGGATGGGGGACATCCGCAACGGCGCGCTGCCCGTGACGCAACCGGCTCCTCATCTCGACAAAGACCTCTGCGTAAGCCTGATCGTGGGCGACGTTGCGAAGCTCCTGTGGGTCTTCGGCGAGGTCGAACAGCTCCCACTCCCCGGGGTAGGTGAACGGTCCGGTTCCCGCGAGGCCGAGCCCGTCGTTGTAGTAGTAGACGATCTTGTAGCGCTCCGTTCGGTATCCGTAGTGCGCGGGGGCGCGGTGGAACACGTCGTCGTGTTCCCAGTACCGGTAGTAGAACCCGTCGGGCCGGTCGGAGGTCGACGACGCCATCCGCTCGAGGAAGCTGCGTCCCTGCATCCGCTCGGGCGCCGCCACGCCGGCGGCGTCCAGAAGGGTCTGCGCGACATCGACGTTCGTGACGATGCCGTCGTACGATCCCGCCGCCAGGCGCGCGGGATAGCTCAGGATCATCGGCATGCGAATCGACTCCTCGTACATGAGGCGCTTGTCGAACCAACCGTGATCACCGAGAAAGAATCCCTGGTCGGATGCGTACATCATCACGGTGTCGTCGAACGCGCCGCGCCCGCGCAGCCAGTCGGTCACGCGACCGACGTTCTCATCCACCGCCGCGACGCAGCGGAGGTAATCCTCCATGTAGCGCTGGTACTTCCAGAGCGCCTCCTCCTCGTAGGTCATCCCGACCGGCGGATCGACCTTCAGGTCTTCGGCGTTGAGATGCTCGGCTATCCGCATTGCTGCGCGGCGGGCCGACGACGTGCGGGTGCTGTAGTCGTCGTCCCACGTCGCCGGGACCGGGATGGGGTCGCTGTAGAGCTCAGCGTGGCGCGGCGCAGGCTGCCATGGCCGATGAGGTGCCTTGTGCCAGATGAGCACGCACCACGGTGCGTCGCCCTCGAGCGACTCCAGCCACCCCAGCGCGAGATCGGTGATGACGTCGGTCGCATACCCGGGCTCGATCCGCAGTCCGTCCTCGCTGAGGAACCGCGGGTCGTGGTACTCACCCTGCTCGATGAGCACATCCCAGTAGTCGAAGCCCTGCGGATCGTGACCCTCCCCGTCGCCCATGTGCCACTTGCCGACCATGGCGGTGCGGTAGCCCGCGGCCTTGAGCGTCGACACGAAGGTCGGCTGGCCCGCGTCGATCGGCGTCACCAGCGTCGTCACCCCGTTGACGTGGCTGTAGGTGCCCGTGAGGATGGACGCTCGACTCGGCGAGCACAGCGAGTTCGTCGCGAAGCAGTTGTCGAACCGGACGCCGTGGTCGGCCAACTCGTCGATGCGCGGGGTGCGGTTGACCACCGATCCGTACGCGCCGATCGCGTGTGCTGCGTGGTCGTCAGTGAGGATCACGCAGATGTTGGGGCGCGTCACGAGACGGGGGCCCCCGCCGACGGCGCCTGGTACGTCGTCTCATCCAGACCGGACTGAGTGGGATCGTAGTCGACTTCTCCGACGTCGTACATGGTCGTCATCCAGTGGTAGAAGTTGTCGCCCCGCTCGCGCAGCGCGACATAGAGCCGCCGCATCATGCGCCCGCGCACCTCCGCCATCTCCGGATGCGCGTACACGTTGATCAACTCGTCGGGGTCGACCTGCAGGTCGTAGAGCTCATTGACCGAGTCGGGGTTCACGACGAGCTTGTAGCGGCGCTCGCGCAGCATGCGCTGCGGATAGGGGAAGTGGTGTCCGTGGAACTCGCACACGATCTCCTCGGGCCACTCCGGGCTCTCGCCGTGCACCAGCGGGAGCAGACTGCGCGAGTCCACCGCGGGCGACGGATCGATGCCGGCGATGTCGAGGATCGTCGCCGTCGCATCGACGAGCGAGACGAACTCCCCGCGCACCTGACCCGCGGGCGCCCCCGGCACGCGCACGATTCCCGGCGTGCGGTAGATGTCCTCGTACATCGCCGGACCCTTGTCGTGCAGGCGGTGCGCACCCGTGAACTCGCCGTGGTCGCACGTGAAGAACACGGCTGTGTCGTCGACGAGCCCGAGCCGGCGCAGCGCATCCATCACCCGCCCGATCTGCTGATCGATGAGGGCGACGTATCCCCAGTAGACCGCGATCAGCTTGCGGGTGACCTCGATGGGCATGGTGTCGAAGGTCCAGTGGGCGCTGTAGTTGCGCTGCACCGGGGGCTTTCCCTCGAACGTCTCGATCACGGACTTGGGCAGCTCGACGTCGGCGGGATCGAACATGTCGAAGAACTCGTCGGGCACGATGTAGGGCAGGTGCGGGCCGAAGAAGCTCAGCTCGAGGAAGAACGGCGTGCCGTCGCGATCGACGTCGGCCGCATAGCGTTCGAGCAGCTCGATCGTGCGCGTCGCGAGGTAGTACTCGAACGTCGCCTCCACCGGCTGGTGGAGCCGGGCAGCCAGCAGGTTGCCCGGCCCACCGTTGGGCAGCGTGCCGCGGATGCGGTCGCTGATCGCGTAGGGCGGAAGGTTCCGCTCACGCAGGAAGCCGAGATAGTCCTCGTTGTCGACCGGATTGTGCCACCCGGGAAGATCCGGACCGTCGAACCCGAAGTCCGCGGCGTTCTTCTCCGTGCCGGCGTGCCACTTGCCGACGAGACCGGTGTTGTACCCCTTCTCGCGCAGCGCCTCCACGAACGTGAACGTTCCCGGGGTGATGTCCTCGAGATATCCCACGTTGCGCTCGTGGTTGGCGAGCACGCGGTGACGGAACGGCGCCTGCCCGGTGAGCAGGCTCGCCCGCGCGGGGGTGCAGATGGCGGTGGGTGTGTACCAGCTGTCGAATCGCGTGCCGGTCGCGGCGAGCTCATCGAGCACCGGCGTCGCCGCGAGGGCGTTGCCGTACGAGCCGAGGGTGTCGGCCCGATGCTGGTCGGTCATCAGGAAGAGGATGTTTCTCGGCGCCATGTTCGTCTTACTCGCCCGCCTCGACGAACATCTCACCCGTGTAGAACTCCGCCGGCTCGACCGGTTCGCTGAGCTTGCCCGACTCCACGAAGTAGTCGACCATGCCGTTCAGCCACGAGTCGACCGTGCCGTCGAGGGTGAGCGAGTCGAGCTCCTCGAGCGAGAGCACCTTGTTGTTGGATGCGTCCGCCGCGACGTCCTCTTCGGCGAGCGCGTTGTAGGCCGCGGTCAGCGCGATGGCCTCTTCGGGGTTCTCGTAGCGGAAGACCATCGCATCCCGCAGCGCCTGCAGCACCCGCTCCACCTTCTCGGGCTCGTTCTCCAGCACGTCGTTCCCCGCGACGAACGCCGTCGGGAAGGCCACGGTGTCTTCGAAGTCGGAGTTCTCGGCGAGCTCGACAAGATCGGGCACCTGCTCCTTCACGGTCGCGAGCGCGGGGTACCACAGGCCCGCCGCATCCACCTGACCCGACGACAGCGCCGCGACGATCGCCGACGGCTCCATCGGCACGAGCTCCACGTCGTCCTTGGTCATGCCCGCCTCGGCGAGCGCGAGCGTGAGGATCATGTCGCCCGAGGTGCCCTCCGGCACCGCGACGGTCTTGCCGGCGAGCTCCTCGATGCTGTCGATGCCGGGCTGGGCGACCACGCGGTCGGACTGGCCCAGGGTGTTCATCGCGATGATCTTCGCCTCGCCGCTGGCCGGCAGCCAGAACGCGCCCGGGCCGATGTAGCCGAAGTCCAAGTCGCCGGTGCCGAGTGCCTGGATCTGCAGGGGACCGTTGGTGAACGACGGTGTCTCGACCTCGAGTCCGTGATCTTCCCAGTAGCCCTGATCGTCGGCGATGGCCAGCAGGCTGGTGCCGTTGAAGTCGGGGATGTAGCCGAAGTTGACGCTGATGACCTCTTCTTCGGCCCCCGCCTGCTCAGAGCCGGCGGTCGTGGAACCCGAGGCGCATCCGCCCAGTGCCAGAGCAGCGGTCACGCCGAGGGCCACGGTGCCCGCGAGTGTCGTGTGCTTTCTCATTGCTGTGATCTCCTTGATCGTCAGGCCGACCGGGTCGCGGTCGACGAGGTCCCGGACTCACCGGGGGTCTGGTGGTAGACGGCGTGCCACACGCGGTTGCGCAGCTCGGCGAACTCCGGGCTCAGGCGCGCCTCTTCGGTTCGCGGATAGGGAAGGTCGACGTCGACGACGTCGAACAGGCGTCCGGGTCGCGCCGCCATGACGATGACGCGGTTGGCGAGGAAGACGGCCTCGTCGACGTCGTGCGTGATGAACATGACCGTGCGCTTCTCCTTGCTCCACGTGTCGAGGAGCTGCTCCTGAAGGCGCACCCGGGTGAGCGCGTCGAGCGCGCCGAACGGCTCATCCATCAGCAGGATCGACGGGTTCACCGCATAGGCGCGGGCGATGGCGCAGCGCTGCTTCATGCCCCCGGAGAGCATCTTCGGCAGCGCGTCCGCGAACTGCTGCAGGCCGACCATCTCGATGAAGTGCTCGGCCCGCTCGCGGCGCTCCCGCTTCGGAACGCCCGCGACCTTCAGGCCGAACTCGACGTTCTTGCGCACGCTCAGCCACGGGAAGAGCGCGTACTGCTGGAAGATCACCCCGCGCTCAGGCCCGGGTCCTGACACCGAGCGCCCATCGACCAGGGCCTCACCGCCGCTCGGCTCCTCGAGCCCGGCGAGGATGTTCATGAGAGTCGACTTGCCGCATCCGGACGGTCCGACGACCGTGACGAATTCGTTGTCGGCGATGTCGAGACTGACCCGGTCGAGGGCGACGAAGTCCTCGCCCTTGAGCGGGAAGGTCTTGCTGACCTCCCTCACGGAGATCTTGGCGGTCGTGGTTGCCGTGCTCATCGTCGCTCCTGCCATCCGGTCAGCTTCGTCTCGGCGAACAGGAGCAGACGGTCCATCACCAAGCCGAGGATTCCGATCACGACGATGCCGACGAAGATCGTCGCCAGGTCGTAGTAGATCTGCGCCTCCTGCATGCGGCGGCCGAGACCGGCCTGCGCCGCGAGCAGTTCGGCCGCGACCAGCGTCGCCCAGGCGGATCCGAGCCCGACGCGCATCCCGACGAGGATGAACGGGGTCGAGGCGGGCACGACGACGCGGGCGAAGATCGTGCCGTCCTTGGCGCCCAGCACGCGGGCGGCGTTGATGAGCGTGCGGTCGACGCTCACGACGCCCTGGTAGGTGGAGATCACGCACGCGAGGTACGCGGCGAGGAAGATCACCACGATCTTGGGGATCTCGCCGATTCCGAGCAGCACCAGCACGAGGGGCAGCAGCGCGAGCGGCGGGATCGTGCGGAAGAACTGGATCCACGGCTCGAACAGTCCGCGAGCGACCGTGTACCAGCCCATGAGGAAGCCGACGGGGATCGCGACCGCCGATCCGAGCAGGAACCCGCTGAGCACGCGGCCGAGGCTCGCGAGGATGTCCTCCTGGAGGATGCCCGCACTCCACAGCTGCGCGGCGCGCTCGACGACCTCGGGCGGGGTGGGCAGCTGGAATCCCGAGAGGGCCAGCACCCACCAGATGCCGATCCCGCCGACGATCGAGATCGCGTTGAGGATGATCAGCTTCGTTCGCTTGCCGAGGCGCCGACGCTGCGGGCGGCCCGCTCCGGTGGGCACCGCGAGCGCGGTGGTGGCGTTGCCGCCGGAGGCGACGGCGCGGTCGGCGGCCTGCTCCTGCGCATCGGTCATCTTCATCGCCTCCATCGGGGGCCTCGGTCTGGTCGGGGAGAAGGGGTCACGGTGCGCTCCTTTGCTGTGACACAGGGGATGAGTGGCCCGACGGCTCGGGGTAGCCGGCGAGAAGCGGGGACTGGTGGAAGGTCGCGGCGATCGCACCGAGCGCTCCATCGGTGTCGCGAAGCTGCCCGGGTCGCACGATGTGAGGCTGGTCGGTGGGGATCGAGTACACCTCGTAGCGCAGGGTGGCCGCCGCCTGCTCGATGATCACGGGGGCGGCGTGGACGATCTCGCCACCGATGACCACCTCCCGCGGATTGAGGGTCATCGCGACACCGCCGAGCACGTGCCCGATGGTCGTGCCCACCTGGCGCAGCACGCGGTCGACGACGGGGTCGCCCTTGACGACGGCGCGGCCCAGCGCCTCGATGCTGTCGACGTCGGCTCCCGCGTCGCGGCACGCACGCAGGATGGCGGACGCGGACGCGACCGTCTCGAGGCATCCCCGCTTGCCGCACCGGCACGGGATGCCCTGCGGGTCGGCGGTGATGTGGCCGATCTCGCCGGCGAAGCCGCGTGATCCGGTGACCAGCCTTCCCGCGACGACCAGCCCGCCGCCGACGCCGTCGGACAGGCGCAGGTACACGAGATTGTCCACGGCGTCGGGGCCGGCGATCGCCTCGGCGAGGGCGGCCAGGCGCGTGTTGTTGTCGACGACGACGGGCGCCCCGAACCTCGTCGAGAAGGCGACGTCGACCCCGACGGGTGCCGGCAGCTTCTTCCAGCTGACAGCCGGGACCTCGCCGTTGGTATTCGTGTACGGCCCGGGCACACCGATGCCGATGCCCTGCAGCGCGCCGAAGTGCACCCCGGTCTCGTCGCTCATGCGCTGGATGAGGGCGAAGGCGCGTTCGATCCGCTCCTCCCAGGGCGTGTCCTCGGGGTACCGGTCGACGGCCTGCGCGATCACGTCGTGCGACGCATCGGCGGCTGCCACGTGCACCCGGCGGTGGCCGAAGTCGACGCCGAGGAATTGACCGGAGGCCGGGTCCAGGGCGAGGCGCTCCGCCGGTCGCCCGCTGCCGGACCGCGTCGCCGCGTCGGTGTCGGCGACGACGATCGCGCCGCGACGCAGGAGTTCGGAACCGATCTCCGACAACGTCGTGCGCGACAGGCCCGTGCGCCGCGCGAGCTCGTTGCGGCTGAGTGCACCGTGGGTGCGGAGCGCGCTGAGAACGCGCTCCTCGTGGGTGCGTCGCACCAGGGCGTGGACACCGGTCGCCGTCGACATGAGAGCAACCGTGTCAGCGCCGAATTTTTCCGTCAACACTCCGACAGAAAAACTTGGTCATTCGGTCGACAGCCGACCGAACAGAGGGTCACACGGCGGCGGCCGGCCCCAATCCGAAGTGGGTGAGCTCGGCGTCGTCGAGCATCCGCGACCGGATGATGAACCGCTTGCCCGTCGGGCCCTCCACGCTGAAGCCGGCGCCACGGCCGGGCACCACGTCGATCGTGATGTGCGTGTACTTCCAGTACTCGAACTGCGCCTCCGAGATGTAGACCTCGATGGGGTCGTCCAGGCCGACCTCGAGCGAGCCGAGATGCACGTCCGACGGGCCGGTCAGGAACATCCCGACGGGGTAGCACATGGGTGCGCTGCCGTCGCAGCATCCACCCGACTGGTGGAACATCAGCGGGCCGTGGGTGGTCGTGAGCTCGCGCAGCAACCCGGCGGCCTCATCCGTCACCGCGACCCGGCTGTACGTCGTGTCATCCATCGGTGCGTCCTCTCGTGCGTTTCGTCTCGCCTCCGGCTCGCTCAACGACCGGGGGAGCCGGGCTCGGTCAACGACCGGAAGGTGCCGCCGGGCTCGGTCCACGGCCGTCGGTGGCCGGGTGTTGGGGGTGGGGTGTGCCCTAACTCAGGGCCAGGGGGGCTGGACGGGGCCGGAAGCGGCCCGCACCGCCCGCTCAGCCTGAGTCAGGGCACACCCGGGGGTGGCGAGGGTGGCTCAGAAGAAGCCCATCGCGCCTTCGGCGTACGACACGAGCAGGTTCTTCGTCTGCTGGTAGTGGTCGAGCATCTTCAGGTGGTTCTCGCGGCCGATCCCCGACTGCTTGTAGCCGCCGAAGGCGGCGTGGGCGGGGTACTGGTGGTACGTGTTCGTCCAGACGCGTCCGGCCTCGATGGCGCGGCCGGCCTTGTAGGCGATGTCACCCGAACGGCTCCACACCCCGGCACCGAGCCCGTAGAGGGTGTCGTTGGCGATCGAGATCGCGTCGTCGAAGTCGTCGAAGGACGTGACCGAGACGACCGGTCCGAAGATCTCCTCCTGGAAGATCCGCATGTCGTTGGTGCCCTCGAACACGGTCGGCGCCACGTAGTAGCCCTCGCTGAGGTCGCCGCCGAGGTCCACCCGCTCGCCGCCGGTGAGCAGCTTCGCACCGCCGGCCTTGCCGATGTCGATGTAGCTGAGGATCTTCTCCAGCTGATCGTTCGACGCCTGGGCGCCGATCATCGTGTCTGGGTCGAGCGGATTGCCCTGCTTGATCTTGCCGACCCGCTCCAGGCTGTCACCGAGGAACCGGTCGTAGATCGATCGCTGGATGAGCCCGCGCGACGGGCACGTGCACACCTCGCCCTGGTTCAGCGCGAACATCGTGAAGCCCTCGAGCGCCTTGTCGTAGTAGGCGTCGTCGGTCTCGCGCGCGACGTCCTCGAAGAAGACGTTCGCCGACTTCCCCCCGAGCTCGAGGGTCACCGGGATGAGGTTCTGCGAGGCGTACTGCATGATGAGGCGCCCGGTGGTGGTCTCGCCCGTGAACGCGACCTTGCGGATGCGCTTGTGCTGCGCGAGGGGGGCACCGGCTTCGATGCCGAACCCGTTGACGATGTTCACGACGCCCGCCGGCAGCAGGTCGCCGATGATCTCGAACAGGAAGAGGATGCTCGCCGGGGTCTGCTCGGCGGGCTTCAGCACGACGCAGTTGCCGGCGGCGAGCGCCGGGGCGAGCTTCCACGTCGCCATGAGGATCGGGAAGTTCCACGGGATGATCTGCCCGACCACGCCGAGCGGCTCATGGAAGTGATACGCCACGGTGTCATCGTCGAGCTGGCTGAGCGATCCCTCCTGAGCGCGCAGCACACCGGCGAAGTAGCGGAAGTGGTCGACAGCGAGCGGGATGTCGGCGGCGAGCGTCTCGCGCACCGGCTTGCCGTTCTCCCACGTCTCGGCGACGGCGATCTTCTCGAGGTTCTCTTCGATGCGGTCGGCGATCTTGTTGAGGATGACGGCCCGGTCGGCGGGCGTGGTGCGCTTCCAGGATTCGAACGCCTTCCACGCCACCTCGACGGCCCGGTCGACGTCTTCGACGGTGCCCCGTCCGACCTCGCAGAACGGCTTGCCCGTGACCGGCGAGATGTTCTCGAAGTACTGCCCCTTGACCGGCTCGACGAACTCCCCGCCGATGTAGTGGCCGTAGCGTGCGCGATAGTCGGCGAGCGCTCCCCGCTGGCCCGGAGACGCGTAGACGCTCGAGACGCCTTCTTCAACGATGGTCATAGTCCTGTCTCCTTCGACTGGCTGCGCGACGAACACTGTCGCGCGATGCCGTCGACGCTAGGCGGCGCTACGTTGCATCCGGTTGCACCCTCAGGGAGCGAGGCGATCCAGACGCGCGACGAGGCCGGCGCGTTTGGGAGAGCGGGCCGGCAGGAGCTCCAGGCACAGCCGCAGCACCTCCGCGTCATCGGCGGCCTCGTCGGTGTCGGCGTAGGCGAGCAGCACATCCACGCTCGCGTCTTCGATGAGCGCCTCACGCAGCGCCGCACTCACCGACGCCCGCACCTGCTCGACTCCGGGTGCCACGGAGTCCGGCAGCACCGCGCCGGCGTAGGCGGCGAGCGCGACGCGGTGGGCCCCGCGGTCGAGAAGGGAGACGACGTGCTGCGCGTCGGTGTCGAGGTCGACGGTGAGTCGATAGGGGCGGGATGCCGGCACCAGCGCCGGGGCGACGGACTCGAGCACTCTGCGCAGCCGCACCATCTCGGGGCGCAGCGACTCGGTCGCGCCGTCGCCGTAGACGAGCTCGCCGAGCCTCTCGGCGGACAGCCCCGCACGGTGGGTGGCGAGCATCAGGAGGATCTCGGCGTGACGGGCGCTCAGCTGGACGGATGCGGTCGGGTCGCTCGCGCCGCCGGTCTCGAGCACCGCGCGGTCCCGGCCGAGCACCCGGAGCGTCGCGCGCACGGGGGCGCGGCGGCTCGCCCGGCGCTTCGGGGCCTCGGCGCGCCGGCGCAGGCGCGCCACGAGCAGCTCGCTCTCGATGGCGCGGGCGGCGGCGTCCACGAGGAGCTGCGCCTGCGGCGTCACGGCCTCGGCGCCACCGGTCACGTCGATCACGCCGAGCAGACGGCGCGTCTCGGGGTCGTGCAACGGCGCGGCCGTGCACGACCACGGCTGCACGAGCCGGTTGTAATGCTCGGCACCGTGGATCTGCACCGACCGGTCCAGCCGCAGGGCGGTGCCGGGAGCGGCGGTGCCTACGGCATCCTCAGCCCAGTTCGCGCCCTCGACGAAGCCCATGTCGCCGGTGCGGCGACGGATGTCGAGGTCGCCCTCCACCCACAGCAGTCGGCCCGATGCGTCTCCCACGGCGACGACGACACCGGACTCGCTCGCCTCGCCGGGCAGCAGGAGTCCGCGGATCATGTCCATCACGGTCGCGAGCGGATGCGCGCGGCGATACTCCTCGAGCTCTTCGCGGGACAGCGCCATCGGCGGGAGTCCCTCGGCGCCGACGAGACTCGCCAGCGAACGCTCCCACGAGTCCCGCACGAGCGGTCGCACATCGGCGAGGCGTGTGTCACCCCGGTTGCCGGCGACGAGTTCTTCATGGGCGCGCTCGATGAGCAGACGGGATGTCTCCGGCGAGACCCCGCGCTGACGCGACCACGCAGAAGTCATCCTGCTCCGATCGGCGATGAGGGAGCGTAGGGCCAGTGTAGGTCGCATGACGGCGCCGGTCATCCCCCTGGTGCGCCGATTCCGGCGGTGTCAGGCTGAAACCGTCCCTCGACCCCGAGCATGAGGAGGACCCATGAAAGCTGTGCAATATCGCGAGATCGGAAAAGGACCGGAAGTCGTCGACATCGACACGCCCGAGCCCGGCCCCGGGCAGATCCGACTGCGCGTGACCGCCGCCGGTCTGTGCCACTCGGACTGGTTCGTGATGGACCTTCCCGAGGACCAGTACACCTACGGCCTGCCCCTCACCCTCGGTCACGAGGGCGTGGGCGTCGTCGACATGCTCGGCGACGGTGTCGAGGGGATCGAGGTCGGGGGGTCGTACGCGATCTACGGACCGTGGGGGTGCGGCCAGTGCCACGCGTGCTCCCAGGGTGCGGAGAACTACTGCCCGCACGCGGCCGAGATGGGCATCGCTCCTCCCGGGCTCGGCGCTCCCGGCGCCATGGCCGAATACGTCATTGTCGACGACAAGCGGCACCTGACCCCGCTCGGCGACCTCGACCCGGTCGAGACGGTCTCGCTGACGGATGCAGGGCTCACGCCCTATCACGCGATCAAGGCCGCCGAGCACAAGCTCCGCCCCGGCTCGACGGCGGTGGTGATCGGCGTGGGCGGCCTCGGCCACGTCGGTGTGCAGATCATCCGCGCCATCAGCGGCGCCAACGTGATCGCGCTCGACGTCAGCGACGAGAAACTCGAACTCGCCAAGGAGGTCGGGGCGCACCACACGGTGATCTCGGACGAGAACGCCGCGGAGCGCGTGCGGGAGCTCACCGGCGGGCTGGGCGCGTCGGCCGTGTTCGACTTCGTGGGCGCGCAGCCGACGCTCGACCTCGCCCGCGACGTCGTCGCGACCGACGGCTACATCCACATCGTCGGCATCGGCGGGGGCACCCTTGCGACGGGCTTCTTCTCGACGCCGATGGGCGCCGCCGTCCGCGCTCCGTATTGGGGCACGCGATCGGAGCTGAAGGAGGTGCTCGAACTCGCGCGCACCGGCGCGGTCGGCGTGCACGTCGAGCGCTTCGGCATCGACGACGCCGTCGAGGCGTACGCGAAGCTGCATGAGGGCACCGTCCGCGGTCGCGCCGTCGTCGTGCCGAACGGTTCCTGACGCCCGCGTTTCGTCTCGGTCGCTCCGCTCCCTCGCGGGGCGACCGGGAGGAGTCGTCCCACCCCGATCGCACCCCGGTCGCCCGCCGGTCGTCGAGCGAGCGCAGCGAGACGAAACGCCCCGCCCCGCGCCCCGTCGCCCATCCCGGTCGTCGAGCGAGCGGAGCGAGACGAAACGCAGCCGTCAGGCGCGCGCGTCCCACCAGGCGCGCAGGCGCCGTTCGGCCTCGTCCGCGCCGAGAACGCCCTCGTCGAGGCGCAGGTCGAGCAGGAACCGGTAGGCGGCGCCCACGTCGCGCCCCGGCGGAATGCCCAGGATGCGCTGGATGTCGTTGCCGTCGAGGTCCGGCCGGACCGCGTCGAGCTGCTCCTGCTCCCGCAGGGCCGCGATCCGCGACTCGATGTCGTCGTAGGCGCTGCGCAGCCGGTTCGCCTTCCGCTTGTTCCGCGTCGTGACATCCGCCCGCGTCAGGATGTGCAGCCGCTCCAGCTGATCGCCCGCATCACGCACGTAGCGGCGCACGGCGGAGTCGGTCCATGCCCCCTCGGCATAGCCGAAGAACCGCAGATGCAGCTCGATGAGCAGGCACACCGCATCCGTCGTCGCCGCGTCGAAGCGCAGCGCGCGCAGGCGCTTGCGGGCAAGCCGCGCACCCTTGACGTCGTGATGATGGAAGGTCACCCCGCCGCCGGGTTCGAGCCGGCGCGTGGCCGGCTTGCCGATGTCGTGCAGCAGGGCCGCGAGGCGCAGCGCGACGTCGGGGACCGCATCCGGGCGCCGCGTCTTCTCGAGCGCGATCGCCTGGTTCACCACCGTGAGCGAGTGCTCGTAGACGTCTTTGTGGTGATGGTGCTCATCCACCTCGAGCCGCAGCGCGGGCACCTCGGGGAGGAATTCGCCCATGAGCCCGGTGTCGACGAGAAGGCGGATGCCGCGCACCGGGTCGTCGGTTGCGAGCAGCCGCACGACCTCGCCCTGAACGCGCTCGGGGCTGACGATGCTCAGCGTCTCGCGCAGGGCGGTGATCGCCTCCGTGGTGGCGGGGTCGACCTCGAACTCGAGTTGCGAGGCGAAGCGCGCGGCGCGCAGCATGCGCAGCGGATCGTCGCCGAAGCTCACCCGCGGGTCGATCGGGGTGCGCAGACGCCCGGCGACGAGATCCTCGACGCCACCGGTCGGGTCGATCAGGGTGCGCTCGGGAACGCGCATGGCCATGGCGTTCACGGTGAAGTCGCGACGCACGAGGTCGCCCTCGAGGCTGTCGCCGAAAGCGACGACGGGCTTGCGGGTGGTGCCGTCGTAGCTGTCGGCACGGTAGGTGGTCACCTCGACCTGCTCGCCGCCGACGCGCGCACCGATTGTGCCGAACTCACGCCCGACGTCCCACTGCGCCGTGCTGATCGGCGTGACGATCTTCAGGATCTCGTCCGGATGCGCGTCGGTGGTGAAGTCCAGGTCGTGAACCGGGCGATCGAGCAGCGCGTCGCGAACCGGACCCCCGACGATCGCCAGCTCGCGGCCCGCTTTCGCGAAGGCGTCGGCGAGCGTCGCGACGATCGGGGATTCGGCGAGCGCGCCGAGGCGCACGACACCCTCGGCCATGTTCAGCATGGGCTCGAGCCTACCGATCCGACTCGCGGGCCCGATCAGTCGACGACGGTGAGGAGCCCGGCGAGCACCAGCTCGCGCATCCGGGGGAGGAGATCATCGCGCAGGCTGTGCGCATCCACCTCCATGAGATGGGCGATCGCATCGATGAGCACCCCGACTGCGAGGTCGCCGTCGCACGCACCGACGAGGGCGGCAAGGCCCGGATCGACCTCGATCACGCGCGCGTATCCGCCGCCCTGACGCAGTTCGATCACGCTCGGATCCTCGGCCCCGGGCCGATGATGACGGGCCTCGGACACATCGGATGCGGTGCGCAGCACCCGGCTGCCGAGGGCTTCGTCATCGAGCTCGGCGATGCGGTCGTGACCCGCGAGGCAGGCAGCGATGTGCCCGCCCAGGCCACCGCCGCCGGGCGCCGTACCGATGCGCTCGTAACGCGACAGCGTCCGCGTGCCCTCGGCACGGCGCAGAAGCACGGATCCGAAGCCGATCGCCGTCACCCCGCGCTCCTCGAAGTCGTCGAGCCACGCGGCGAGGAGCTCCCCGAAGCGATCGCTGGTCGGCACCGTTCCGCCGTCGCGGATCCACAGCTCGGCGTATGCGAGGGGGTCGAGCTGTTCGCGCTCGACGACCCACGCATCCAGCGGCACCGGCGACGCCTCGACCCACGCGCGCATCCGCTCGAGCCCGTCGACGCCGTCGCGCGTCTCCCAGTTGCCCAGGAACTGTGCGACGCCGCCGGGCGCGAGCACGTCGCCGACTCCGGCGACCACCGCCTCGACGAGGGCGTCGCCGACGAGACCGCCGTCGCGGTAGTCGTAGGAGGGAACCCCCGCCGCGCGAGGCGTGATGACGAACGGCGGGTTCGACACGATCCGGTCGAACCGCTCGCCGACGACGGGCTCGAAGAGGCTGCCGATCCGTGTCTCGATGCCGTCGCAGCCGTTCAGCAGGGCGTTCAGGCGGGTGAAGCGCACCGCGCGTTCGGACACGTCGGTGGCCACGACGCCGTCCGCGAAGCGACGGGCACGCAGCGCCTGGATGCCGCATCCGGTGCCGAGGTCGAACACCCGGCGGGCGGGGGTCGGCATCTGGATCGCCGCGAGCGTGAGCGACGCCCCGCCGACGCCGAGCACGTGATCCTCGGGGAGCGGACCGCCGAGCGCCATCTCGTCGAGGTCGCTCGCCACCCACCACTCACCCTCGCCGGCGTCGTCCTGGAAGGACTGAGGCCGGATGAGCGCCGCCGGCGAGACACGGCCGGCGGCGACGGACGCAAGGCCGAGGCGGCGCAGCCCGTCGACGCCGCACGTCGGCAGCGCAGCGGCGACGTCGGGGGCGGGCTGGGCCACGCCGAGCACGAGCAGGCGCCCCAGCACGGCGAGCGGGTCGGTGCGGGCTCCGAGCGCGCGGAGCGCGGGCGCCCTCAGCTCCCGGCCGGTCGCGTCGTCGGCGGTAGCGCCCCACGCTGCGCGCAGGTTCTCCGAGGCGAACCCGGCCCCGCGGAGGTCATCGGCGAGGGCGGCGCAGGTGGCGGCATCCGGTTCAGGCAGCACGCGCCCATTCAACCGCGTTGCGGCCGCGGGCGGCGTCACACGGCTCGGCTCCCAGGTCTCTGCAGGGGCGAACCGTAGAATCGCACCGATCGTGCGGTCATGCGTCGCACGGGAGTTCCCCATGACCGACACCTCTTCCTTCTCGCGCGCCGTTCACCGCCCGTGGCGCGGCACCCTGCGCGCAGCGGCCGCAGCCGCGCTCGCGGGCGCCGTCGCACTCGCACCGGCGACCGCGTGGGCGGCACCCGTCGACCCCGACCCCGACGCGACCGACGCACCGGTGCTCAGCGGCGAGGTCACCTACGCGATGGCACCGGCGGGGAACGGGATCGTCGATGAGGGCGATTCCCTCACGGTGTCGTTCGTCGTGAACAACGGCACGCTCGAAGCCGCCGAGGGCGTCGACGTGTCCCTCGGCCTCTCCGACGACGCCCTCGCCAGCCGCACCTCACTGTCGTCGTGGCTCGCGGGGGACTCGTCGGCGCAGACCGATGAGATCGGCACGACGTCGTTCGGCGCCACCCTCTCCGGCGCGGAGCAGACGGCGCGCCTGACCATCGACGCCGACGACGATGCTCTCGCCGACCGCGAACCGGGTGTGTACCCGCTCGCCGCGACCTTCACACGGGGCGACGACTCGGTCGAGGTGCGAAGCGCGGTGACCGTGCCCGACGACGGCGATGTGACCCCGTTGACCGTCGTGGTCCCGATCACCGCTCCGGCGATCGACACGCCGGTGCTGACGGCCGCGCAGCTCGAGGAGCTCACCGCGGAAGGCGGGTCGCTGTCATCACAGCTGGATGCGGTGGCCGGCACCCCGGTCGTGCTCGCGATCGATCCGGCGATCCTCGCGTCGATCCGGCTCCTCGGAACCTCCGCCCCCGAGTCCGCCGTCGCGTGGCTCACCGAGCTCGACGCTCTCCCGAACGCACGGTTCGCCCTGCAGTACGGCGACGCCGACGTCGCGGCACAGATGGAAGCCGGGTTCGAGACACTCCTCGAACCCGGCGCTCTCACCGCTCTCATGCGCGACGAGGACTTCACCGCACCGGTCGAGCAGCAGACCGTCGAGCCGTCGGAGGCGGCCACCCCGACGCCGACCGAGTCCTCGTCCGACGACACCGACACCGACCCGGAGACCCTCGGGATCCCCTCGCTCGAGGAGCTCCTGTCAGTGGATGCCTCGCACGAGCGCGTGTACTGGCCCGCAACCGGCACCGGCGGTTCCCTCGTGGCGGATGCGCTGGCTGAGGCGAACGGAGACGACGACGCGTCGGCGCTCATCCTGACCGAGTCCGCGCTCGTGACGGGCACCGGTGCGACCGTGCCGGCCCGCGCATCCGCCACCGACACGCAGCTGCTGGTGTACGACACCGACATCTCCCGCGAGCTGAATGCCGCCTCGGTCGAGAGCGACACCACCCTCCGAGCGGCGCCGCTGGCCGCCGCGAGCGCCTACCTGCACTTCGCCGCCGAAGACGCCGGGGAGGATCCGCTCCTGGTCACCGTGGACCGCGCGTCGACGGAGCGCTCTCGTCTCGCCCTGCGCGCCGCGGTTCTCGCCGCCACGCAGGCGCCGTCGACCGCGGCATCCCCGTTCGCCGGACTGGTCGCCCACGACCCGGCGCCGGTGCAGCTCGTCGCCGGTGTGCCCGACGAAGATCGGGCATATGCCGCGGCGGACATGCACGCGGACGAAGACGCTCTCGCTCGCTTCGCCACGGTGCTCGACGACCCGGAGCTGCTGACCGGACCGAACCGTGACGAGATCCTCCAGGTGCTCGGCACCGCCTGGCGCGGCGACGAGTCGTGGCCCGCCGTCGTCTCGGCGCAGCGGCAGGGCACGATCGAGACGATCGATTCCGTCGGGCTGCTCCCGCCGAGCACCGTCCAGCTGCTCGGCTCGTCGTCGACACTGCCCGTCTGGGTGCGCAACGACCTCCCGTACCCGGTGAACCTCACCCTCTACTCCCAGCCCGAGGATCTGCGCCTCGACGTGGAAGACGCCGTCACCGTGGTGGCCAGTCCCGCGTCGAACACCCGCATCGAGGTGCCCGTGCAGGCGCGCATCGGCAACGGTGAGGTCGATGTCACCCTCGATCTGCGCAGTCCCGCGGGGGTGCAGATCGGGTCCACCGAACGCGCCGAGGTCTACGTGCGTGCCGAATGGGAGGGCATCGGCATCACGGTGCTGGCGTTCCTCGTCGGGGGTCTCCTCGTGATCGGCCTCGTGCGGACGATCCGCCACCGCCGGCGCGCCGCGACCGACGGCGACGGCGAGGGCGAGGCGCTCGAGGCTGACGAGGACGACGCCGAAGACGCGGCATCCGCGACACCGCAGGACGATCGATGAGCGGCATCGGCCGCGCGAGCGTGCTCATCGGTGCGGGCACCGTGGTCTCGCGACTGACCGGCCTCCTGCGCACGGTCGTGCTGGTCGCCGCCGTCGGCTCGGTGCCGAGTGCTGCGGCCGACGCCTTCGCCGTCGCCAATCAGCTCCCCAACAACATCTACGCGATCATCTCGGCGGGCCTGCTGAGCGCCGTCGTGGTGCCGCAGATCGTGAAGGCGGCAGCCCACACAGACGGCGGCAGCGCCTTCGTATCGAAGCTGTTCACGCTCGGCACGGTCGGCCTGCTGGTCACCACGGCCCTCGCCACCGCCGCCGCACCGTGGCTGGTTCAGCTGTACGCGCCGGATTACACCCCGGCTCAGACCGCATTGGCCACCGCCTTCGCGTATTGGTGCCTGCCGCAGATCTTCTTCTACGGTCTCTACGCGCTGGTCGGCGAGACGCTGAACGCAAGACGCGTCTACGGTCCGTTCACGTGGGCCCCGATCGTCAACAACATCGTCTCGATCGCCGGCTTCCTGGCCTTCATCGCTCTGTTCTCCGGTCCGGTCACACAGGTCGCCGGCTGGACGCCCGACATGATCGCACTGCTGGCCGGTACGGCGACGACCGGCATCGTGGTGCAGGCGGCGCTTCTGCTGGTGTTCTGGCGCTCCGCCCGGCTGCGGGTCCGGCCGGATTTCCGGTGGAAGGGCGTCGGTCTCGCGCAGATCGGCCGCCTCGCCGGGTGGACCTTCCTCATGATGCTCGCCGGACAGGTCGCGGGACTCGTGCAGACCCGGGTGCTGTCCGAGGCCTCGAGCGACGGTCCGTCGGTCTTCGCCTTCCAGAACGCGTGGCTGCTGTTCATGCTGCCGTATTCGATCATCGTCCTGTCGATCGGAACGCCCTACTACACGCGGCTCAGCGAGCACGCCTCCGCCGGACGCGATGTCGAGGTGCGCGACGACATCGTCAGCAGCATCCGCACCCTCGGGCTGTTCGTGGTGCTCGCCACCGCCGCCCTCGCCGTCGCGGCGGTGCCCGCGAGCCGCATCTTCACCACCGACGCCGCCGGCGCCCTGCAGGCAGCGCCCGTGCTTCTGGCCTTCCTCGTGTGCCTGGTGCCGCTGGCCGTGCTGTTCGTGATCCAGCGGACGTTCTACGCCTACGACGACACCCGCACGCCATTCCTTTTCACCCTCGCGCAGGTTGCCCTGGTCGTCACGGGAGCGCTCGTCTCGGGGGCCCTCGTCGACGCCGACGTGATCGCGCTCCCCCAGCTGGCGTCCTCGGTCGCCCTCACGCAGTCGCTCGCCTCCGTGGTGCAGGTGATCCTCGCGACCTGGCTGCTGCAGCGCCGGCTCGGTGGTCTGCGAGTCGGGGAGTGGATGCTCTCGCTCGGCCGATTCGTTCTCGCCGCGCTCCCGGCGGCGGCCGCGGGGTGGGGGGTGTATCTGCTTCTCGGAGGCCCCGTCGGGTGGACGACGTCGAACCCGCTCCTCGCCGCCGTCGGCACCGGGATCATCGGCCTCGGCGTGCTCGTCGTCTATGTGGGGATGCTCGCCGTGCTGCGCGCCCCGGAGCTGCACGGCGCCTTCGGCCTCGTGCGGCGATTCCTCCCCGGCGGCCGCTGACGCGACCGGCTGCCCGTCCGGCGCGGGGCCGTTCACCTGCGGGGAATTCCAGGCCGTTACCATGTGTTGTCACGGCTGGCAGAACAACGAAGGAGGCGCAGTGCGTCAGGTCATCATCATCGGCTCGGGTCCCGCGGGTTACACGGCGGCGATCTATGCCGCGCGTGCGAACCTCGAACCCCTCGTCGTCGCCAGTTCGGTCGAAGCCGGTGGCGAGCTCATGAACACCACCGAGGTCGAGAACTTCCCCGGGTTCCCGGAAGGCATCCAGGGTCCTGAGCTCATGGCGAAGATGCAGGAGCAGGCGGAGAAGTTCGGCGCCGAGGTGCTGTACGACGACGTCGTCGACCTCGATGTCGCCGGGCGCAGCAAGAAGGTCACGCTCGGCAGCGGAAAGTCCTTCGAGGCAGACTCGATCGTCTTCGCGACCGGCTCCGCCCCGCGCAAGATCGGCATCGAGGGTGAGCAGCGTCTCTCCGGGCGCGGCGTCTCGTACTGCGCGACGTGCGACGGGTTCTTCTTCCGCGAGCGCGAGATCGCGGTCGTGGGAGGCGGTGACTCGGCAATCGAAGAGGCGACGTTCCTGACGAAGTTCGCGTCGAAGGTCTACGTCATCCACCGTCGCGACGAGCTTCGCGCATCCAAGATCATGCAGGAGCGAGCCTTCAGGAACGACAAGATCGAGTTCGTGTGGAACGCCGAGGTTGTCGACGTGCTGGGCGAGGATGCCGTCACCGGCGTCGTGCTCGAGGACACCGTCGACGGCAGCCGCCGCGAGCTCGCGCTCCAGGGCCTGTTCGTCGCAATCGGCTACGACCCCCGCACCCACCTCGTGCACGGCAAGCTCGACCTCACCGAGGCTGGCACCGTCTGGGTCGACGGTCGCTCCTCTCGCACGTCGGTCCCCGGGATCTTCGCCGCCGGTGATGTCGTCGACCCCACCTATCGCCAGGCCGTCACCGCGGCCGGCAGCGGAACGGTCGCCGCCCTCGACGTGGAGCACTACCTCGCATCGCTCGGTGAAGCCGGCGCGCCCGACGCCACGGCCGACCCGATCGAAGACCGCCCGGGCGCGGATGACGAGGAGCCCCTCGCGGCCGCGGAACATTCCCCCGCCGTCGCACGTTGACCCGATAGACGCAAGAATTCTGAGAAGGAGAGTGGAAATGACCGCCAAGGCGACCACGTCGGCGACCTTTGAGCAGGATGTCCTGCAGGCCGACGGCCCCGTGCTCGTGGACTTCTGGGCTGAGTGGTGCGGCCCGTGTCGCATGGTCTCGCCCGTGCTCGACGAGATCCAGTCGGAGAACTCCGACAAGATCACCGTGCTGAAGCTGAATGTCGACGAGAACCCCGACCTCGCGATGAAGTACCAGATCACGTCCATCCCCGCGATGAAGGTCTTCCAGGGCGGCGAGGTCAAGTCGACCATCATCGGCGCGAAGCCCAAGTTCGCTCTCGAGCAGGATCTCGCAGAGTTCCTCAGGTGACCTGCGCGTCGTGAGACGCCGAGACCCCGCTGGCCTCCGGGCCGGCGGGGTCTCGTTCTGTTCCGGGTTGTCGGTCGGGAAGGTCGTCAGGATGCGTCGGCGTGGGCGGAGGCATCCCACCGTCGGTGCTTCTCCTCGCCGAGCAGACGCCACACCGCCTTGGTCAGCGGCGGGTAGTCCAGAGCGATCTGCCGCAGCACCCGGTAGTGCCGGGCCTGGGAGGGGCGGACGCCGCCGTTCGCGGCGATGTTCTCCGCGCGCAAGGTGAGCACGACGAGTTCGTCGACGGTCGGGAGGTCTTCCATGAAGTCCCACGGGTCTTCGCCGCCGTGCAGACGCTCATCGACGAGCACGGACAACTCGTCCGCTGCCTCCGCGCGCAGCAGTTCGAGACTGGCTCGCCGCGGGGTGCTCTCGTCGTGGGTCACCCATCCAGGGTACGCCGCGCGTCCGACACGGGCATCGTGCGTGCCATCCTGTGGACAGATCGGCTTCTAGTTCGCGCCGTATCCGCTCTCGCCGAGGTCATCGAGAATGCGGTTCAGGTCCTGGATGCTGGCGAAATCGATGCTGATCTGGCCTTTTCGCATACCAAGGCTGACTTTGACGCGCGTGTTGAGGCGGTCACCCAGTCGCTCGGCCACCTCGTCGAGGTAGGCCTTGCGGGCACCGGCCTGCGGCTTGACGCTCTTGGTGGCAGTCGCGTCCGTGGTCTTCGCCGCAGCCTCCGCGGCACGCACGGAGAGGTCTTCGTTCACGATCTTGTCGGAGAGCCTCTGCATGGACTCGGGGGAGTCGAGCGAGAGGATCGCGCGAGCATGTCCGGCGCTGAGCACCCCCGCGGCGACGCGCTGCTGCACCGGCACGGGGAGCTTCAGCAGGCGGATCGTGTTGCTGATCTGCGGACGGGAACGACCGATCCGTGTGGCGAGCTCCTCCTGGGTGATGCCGAAGTCGTCGAGGAGCTGCTGATAGGCGGAGGCTTCTTCCAGGGGATTGAGCTCCGACCGGTGCAGGTTCTCCAGGAGCGCATCCCGCAACAGGTGCTCGTCGGCGGTCTCCCGGATGATCGCAGGAATCGAGGTGAGTCCCGCGGCCCGGGCCGCTCGGGTGCGGCGCTCACCCATGATGAGCTCGTAGCTTCCGCCCCCGGTGTCACGGACGACGACCGGCTGCAGGACGCCGAATTCCCGAACGCTGTGGATCAGTTCGTCGAGGTCGTCCTGATCGAAGTGGGTGCGGGGCTGGCGCGGATTCGGCACGACTGCGTGCGGATCCACGTGTGCGAGCCGCGCACCCGGCACCGCCACGAGTTCGTGAGATTCGTCCGCTGTGTCGACCACGTCGGCCGTGCTCGAGGCGGGCGCGTCATCCTCTGACGCAGACTTGGGGAAGAACACGTCGGACGGACGATCCTCCGTCGCCTCGATGGTGGGGATGAGAGCCCCGATGCCTCGTCCGAGTCCCGTGCGCTTGGGCATCAGGGTGTCCCTTCGATCGATACCGAACTGTCTTTGTCGCGCCCGATGATCTCGACCGCGGCTTCGCGGTAGGCGACGGCGCCGGCCGACTGTCCATCGTAGGCGATCACGGTCTGGCCGAAGCTCGGCGCCTCCGAGACGCGCACCGATCGGGGAATCATCGTCCGCAGGACCTCGCGGGGGAAGTGTTCCCGCACTTCCTCCGCCACCTGCTGCGCGAGGCGTGTGCGTCCGTCGTACATCGTGAGCATGATCGTCGAGAGGTACAGCGCCGTGTTGAGGTGCTTCTGAATCATCCGCACCGTGCCGAGCAGCTGACTGAGACCCTCGAGTGCGTAGTACTCGCACTGGATCGGGATGAGGAGCTCCTGGGCAGCAGTGAAGGCGTTGATGGTGAGCAGCCCGAGCGACGGCGGGCAGTCGATGATGACGAAGTCGAGTCGCTCGGTGAGTTCGGCCAGGTACGTGTCCAGCGCCGTCTTGAGGCGATGCTCGCGGGCAACCTGCGAGACGAGTTCGATCTCGGCACCCGCGAGGTGGATGGTGCTGGGCGCGCAGAACAGGTTCGGTGACTCCGGGCTGTTCTGCACGATGTCGGCGATGGGGAAGTCGTCGATGAGCACGTCGTAGACACTCGGTGTGTCGGAGTCATGGGGAACACCGAGAGCTGTCGACGCATTTCCCTGCGGGTCGAGGTCGATGACGAGCACGCGAGCTCCCATGGATGCGAGCGCCGCAGCCAGGTTCACGGTGCTGGTGGTCTTGCCCACTCCGCCCTTCTGGTTCGACACCGTGATCACGCGAGTGTTGCCGCTCAGGGAGATGTCGACGCTCGCGAGCGTGCGGCGGCGCGCGGAGAGATCGGCCAGTTCGCGCGCGAGAGGGGTGTCGTCGAACGAGAAAGGGGATTCCGCGGCCGATTCATCGGGCTGTTTCACGTGAAACGCTCTCTCTTTCGCGTTCGTTCGAGCATCACTCCACTGTAACCCGCACCCCCGACTTCACCCGCCCACCTCCCTTCCTGCCGATCGAGTAGCGCACGCGAGTGCGCGCATCGAGATCCCCGCCGAATCCTCCAGGTCTCGATACGGCGGCTCCGCCCCCTACTCGACACCGGAAAGCGCCACGCCGCCGATCGAGTAGCGCGCAGCGCGTACCGAGATCCAAGCCGCCGTCACGGGCTCGTTTCACGTGAACGGCCCCTTTGGGAACACCTTCCGGCCGATCGAGTAGCGCACGCGAGTGCGCGTATCGAGATCCCCGCCGAATCCTCCAGGTCTCGATACGGCGGCTCCGCCACCTACTCGACCTCCGGAAAGCGCCACGCCGGTGATCGAGTAGCGCATGTAGTGCGCGTACCGAGATCCGAACCCCGAGGGTCTCGATACGGCGGCTCCGCCTCCTACTCGACCACCGGAGGGCACCACCCGCCGATCGAGTAGCGCACGCAGTGCGCGTACCGAGATCCCGAACCCCGAGGGTCTCGATACGGCGGCTCCGCCGCCTACTCGACCACCGGAGGGCACCACCCGCCGATCGAGTAGCGCACGCAGTGCGCGTACCGAGATCCCGAACCCCGAGGGTCTCGATACGGCGGCTCCGCCTCCTACTCGACCACCGGAGGGCACCACCCGCCGATCGAGTAGCGCACGCAGTGCGCGTACCGAGATCCGAACCCCGAGGGTCTCGATACGGCGGCTCCGCCTCCTACTCGACCACCGGAGGGCACCACCCGCCGATCGAGTAGCGCACGCAGTGCGCGTACCGAGATCCCGAACCCCGAGGGTCTCGATACGGCGGCTCCGCCGCCTACTCGACCACCGGAGGGCACCACCCGCCGATCGAGTAGCGCGCAGCGAGATCCCGATCCCGTAAAGGCCTCGTTTCACGTGAAACGCCCTTTGGGAACGCCTTCCCGGTGATCGAGTAGCGCACCTAGTGCGCCTATCGAGATCCCACATCGCGAGGGTCTCGATACGGCGGCTCCACCGGCTACTCGACCACCATGATGCACCACCCGCCGATCGAGTAGCGCGCAGCGCGTACCGGGATCCGGAGCATCCGTTTCACGTGAAACGCTCACGCGCCAGCCACCTCTTGTTCGCCAGCGGCATCTCGACCCGCGAACCGACTCTTCTTGCTCAGCGCAGAAAGCGCTGACACGTGGCCGGTGATCAGGGCGATGCGCTTCGCGCGACCCCAGCCCTGCACCTGCTTCTCGCGGAGGAAGGCATCATCCATCCGTTCGTATTCCTCGAAGTACACCAACCGCACCGGGCGACGGTGGAATGTGTACTCCGCGCCTTCCCCGAAGTTGTGCTGAGCGACTCGCAGGTCGAGGTCACGGGTACTCCCTACGTAGAAGGAGCGATCCGCGCATTCGAGGATGTACATGTATGGCATACCACCAGCGTGACGCTGCCGGGGGTGGGATGGGATGACCATGCACGCATCCGTTGAGAAAGTGCGCAATGAAGCCGTCGGGGAGGGACGGACAACGAGGACGGCCTCGGCACGGCGAGTTGTGCGGGATCTCGGTACGCGCACTGCGTGCGCTACTCGATCGGCGGGTGGTGCATCATGGTGGTCGAGTAGGCGGTGGAGCCGGCGTATCGAGACCGGCACCCGGTTGTGCGGGATCTCGGTACGCGCACTCCGTGCGCTACTCGATCGGCGGGATGATTCCGGTGCGGTGGTCGAGTAGCCGGTGGAGCCGGCGTATCGACACCGGCACCCGGTGGGGCCGGGATCTCGATACGCGCGCGGCGCGCGCTACTCGATCGGCGGGCGCGGGGTGTCAGCGGGAGACGGTGGCGCGAAGCACACGCGTCGGTTCGGAGATGACACCCTCGCCGACCGTCTCCACGCGAACATCTCGCAGCTTGAAGCGACGAATCTGCTTCTCAGCGGCCGCAATCTCGTTCGACGCGTTCGCGCCCTTGAGCAGAATCAGCTCGCCACCGTCACGGACGAGGGGAGCGGTGAGCGGTATCAGTGTGCGGAAGGCGCTCACGGCGCGGGCAGTCACCTGGTCGAGCACCGGACCCTCCGTCCACTCCTCGGCGCGAGCACGAACGACCTCAACGTTGTCGAGACCCAGCGCTGCCACCTGCTCGTTCAGCCACGCGACGCGACGCTCCATGGGCTCGATCAGGACCCACTCCACGTCGGGCCGAGCGATCGCCAGTACAACTCCGGGCAGGCCTGCCCCGGAGCCCACGTCTCCCACGCGACCGGAGAACAGCGGTGCGGCGACCACGCTGTTCAAGATGTGACGCGTCCACAGGCGCGGCAGTTCCAGCGGTCCGATGAGCCCTCGCTCCTCGCCGTGGACAGCGAGTGCGGCAGTGAAGGCGCGGGCGGCGCCGATGCGATCGCCGAACAAGGGCTCGGCAGCCGACGGTTCGGGTTCCAGTTCGGTCATGGATGTTTCACGTGAAACGGCGACCGTCAGTGGCGACGGATGACCGTATGACGGTCCGCTCCCTCACCGTACGACTCCGAGACCAGCCCGCGCTCCGCGACGATGTCGTGCACCAGCTTGCGCTCGTAGCTGGACATCGAGGGAAGGGACGCCTGTGAGGCACCTTCATCCAGGCGCTCGACAGCGCGATCCACGAGCTGCTCCAGCTGCGTCTGGCGCGCGTCGCGGGAGCCGCCGATGTCGAGGATGAGACGGGAGAACCGACCTGTCTTGTTCTGTACCGCGATGCGCGTCAGCTCCTGAAGAGCCTGCACCGTGTCCGGCGCAGACAGAACGCGCACGGCATCCTCTTCCTCAGCCTCGACAGAGACGTATGCTCGCCCGGCCCGTACGTCGAGTCCGAGGTCGCCGTCGATGTCGGCGATGTCGAGGAGCTCCTCGATGAAGTCTGCGGCGACGTCACCCTCCTGCTCGAGCTGCTCGACCGTCGCGGGGGAGCGGTCCGGAGCGGACGTGGTGGCGGTGTCGGAGTTGCTGCTCATCATTCCTCTGGGTCGTTCCGTGATCAGGACTTCGCGTTACCCGATGGGCCGTTGCCGCCCGACGGTCCGGACTGCTTCTGCGCCTGCTTCTTCGCCCGCTGCTTGCCGACCGGCTGCTGCCGCTTGGGCTGTGCGGCCTTGGCCCGCTCGGCCTCCTCGACGAGACGCTGCTGCTCCGCCTGGTACTTCTCCATCGACACCACCTTGCCGGAGGAGTCGATGGCCTTGCCCTTGCGGGCCAGCCGCTCCTCGCGGGCCTTCGCCGCGTCCGACCCGGGGGTGGGCATCTCTCGGATGACGAGGAACTGCTGCCCCATCGTCCACAGGTTCGACACGAACCAGTAGATGACGACACCGAGCGGGAAGAACACGCCCGAGAAGACGAACGCGAACGGCAGCACGTACAGCATGATCTTCTGCATCTGGTACGCCTGGCCGGTCTTGGCTTCGGGGGAGAGGTTCTTCGAGATGATCTGGAGCTGTGTGAAGAACTGCGAGGCGATCATGAGCACCACGAGGGTCACCAGGATGATGATCGCCGTGGTGTTGCCCGAGTTGATGGCGTCGATCAGGGTCTCGTGGAGCGATGCGACGCCGAAGAGCTTCGCGTCGTAGAACTCCTGTGTCAGCTCCGCATTGAGCAGGCCCACACCGCCGATGCCGGCCTGTGCGTGCCGTGTGACGTCGTTCAGCACGCTGAACAGCGCGAAGAACACCGGCATCTGCACCAGGAGCGGCAGACAGCTCGACACCGGAGTGGTGCCGTGCTTCTTGTACAGCGCCATCGTCTCCCGGCTCATCGCCTCCCGCGAGAGCTGATCGCGCTTTCCCTTGTACTTCTCCTGAACTTTTCGCAGTTCAGGGGCGATTTCCATCATCTTCCGCTGGCTCTTGATCTGCCGCACGAACAGCGGAATCATCGCCGAGCGCACGACGATCACGAGACCGACGATCGAGAGCACCCACGTGAGACCCTCGGCTGCCGGCAGGCCCATCGCGGTGAACAGCCAGTGCCAGGCGACGAGCACGAGCTCGACCAGCCACTTCAGGGGCCAGAGGATGGTGCCGATCAGATCGAAACCACCGCCGCCCGATGTCTCGGTCGCCGACGAAGCGAAGCTCAGAAGATCCATGCGCGGGATCAGTCCTTTCCGGTGGAGCCAGGAACGACGAAACCCTGCGGGGTGATGTCGTGACGGAAGTCCTCACGAAGCGGCACGTCGTCGACGCCGCCCTTCGCCCAGGGGTGGCACCGCGCGAGGCGCGCGGCGGTCATCGCACTTCCCACCACGGCGCCGTACTGCTGTACCGCGGCCACCGAGTAGGCGGTGCATGAGGGGTAGTACTTGCACACGTCACCGTACGTGTGCGAGATGGTCGCCCGGTAGCCGTGAAGCAACGCCAGAGCGGCGTTCCGGGGCAGAAGCGGTATCGCACGAAGTGAATCGGATGCGGTCCAACGGCCGGCACCGACGGCATACGAGGGCAGAACACTCATGCCGCCCGCCTCGCCAGGCACCGTGCGACCTCGTCACGCAGTTGTGCGAAGTCGGCCTTCGCCGAGCCCGGGAGCGCACGGATGACCACGTCAGCACCGGGCCGGACATCGGTCAGCGCCCCCGCGCAGACAGCCTTCAGCCGTCGCCGCACGGTGTTTCGGACGACGGCTGAACCGACCTGCTTGCTCACGATGAAACCGAAACGCGCAGCCCTGTCGTCTCCCGACTGGACCACGTAGGTGATGGAATTCGCCCCGGCGCACCGCGCACCCCGGCGGACGACGGCCTTGTATTCCGCTCCGCGGGTCAGTCGGTTCTGCCTCGCGAGCACCGTGTGATCAGGCCGAGAGGGCGTCGCGGCCCTTGGCGCGACGAGCCGAGAGGATGGCACGGCCGGCACGGGTGCGCATGCGGGCGCGGAAGCCGTGCTTCTTGGCACGACGACGGTTGTTGGGCTGGAAAGTGCGCTTGCTCATGAGATCTCTTCCGGATGGGGTGTCCTCGGGACGCTCTTCCGGGGACGGGGTATCAGTACTGCCGCGAGGGCATAAGTCAACTGAGTAAGGATACGTCGACAGCGTTCAGGACTCAAACCTGCGCGCGCGAAAGCGACATTATCCACAAAGGCTGGGAAGCCGCTGGTCAGGACACGCGGCCCGGAACTACAGTGGAGTTTGCTCGCAGCCCTGCCGCTGACTAGCGTGGCACGGTCAGTTATCCACAGGTTGCGCGGTGTCATCTCGCGGGCGTGGAACATCTACTTTCCCCGGGGGCTACATGTCGCAGCACGAGATTCCAGATGTCCCCGTCTGGGGGCGTGTTCTGGAGGCCCTCGCCGTCGACGACCGTGTCACTCCTCAGCTCCACGGCTTTCTGAACCTCGCCGTCCCCCAGGGTGTCATGGGCGGCACCCTCTATCTCGACGTGCCCAACGACCTCACCGCCGCTCAGCTGAACAAGCGTCTGCGAGCTCCCATCATGGAGGCGCTCGCCCACGTCGAGCAGAACGGCGCCTACGACCCGCCGGCGGCGACCTTCCGTGTCGTCGTCAATCCCGACATCATCGACGCCCACCTGACGGCTCCCGTCCCGATCCAGGAGCTGGCGGTCCCGGCGCCGTCGATGTCGCCCATGCCGGCCGCGCGACAGGTCTTCGAGGAACCGGTCGAGTCTTCGGGAAGCACATCTCGCAACGACACCCGCCTCAACCCGAAGTACACCTTCGACAACTTCGTCATCGGCCAGTCCAACCGCTTCGCCCACGCAGCGGCGGTCGCCGTCGCCGAAGCCCCCGCGAAGGCCTACAACCCGCTGTTCATCTACGGCGACTCGGGGCTCGGCAAGACGCATCTTTTGCACGCCATCGGCGACTACGCGATGAGTCTGTACTCGGGCATTCGCGTGCGATACGTCTCGAGCGAAGAGTTCACGAACGACTTCATCAACTCGATCGCGAACAACCGCGGCTCGGCGTTCCAGGCGCGCTACCGCGACGTCGACATCCTCCTCATCGACGACATCCAGTTCCTCCAGGGTCGCGCCGAGACGCAGGAGGCCTTCTTCCACACCTTCAACACGCTGCACGATCACGACAAGCAGGTCGTGATCACGAGCGACGTGCCTCCGAAGCACCTCACCGGCTTCGAGGATCGGATGCGCTCCCGCTTCGAGTGGGGACTGATCACGGATGTGCAGGCTCCCGATCTCGAGACCCGCATCGCGATCCTGCGCAAGAAGGCGCAGAGCGAGCGACTGCACATCCCGGACGAGGTGCTGGAGTACATCGCGACGGTCGTGTCCTCGAACATCCGGGAGCTGGAGGGCGCCCTCATCCGCGTCTCGGCCTTCGCCAGTCTGAACCGGTCGAACCTCGACATGTCGCTGGCACAGACGGTGCTCCGCGACATCGTCGATCAGGACGACGCGAACGTCATCTCGCCGACCGACATCATCCAGGCGACCGCTCAGTACTTCAAGCTCACCGTCGACGACCTCTACGGCTCCAGCCGTTCGCAGGCCGTGGCCATCGCCCGGCAGATCGCCATGTACCTGTGCCGTGAGCGCACGAACCTGTCGCTTCCGAAGATCGGTCAGCTGTTCGGCAATCGCGACCACACGACCGTCATGTACGCGTACAAGAAGATCAGCGACCTCATGAAGGAGCGTCGCTCGATCTACAACCAGGTGACCGAGATCACGGCGCAGCTCGGCCGCATGCGCTGAGGGTCCCCTCGCCTCACATCCGCACTTGACAGCGGACACATAGCCACGCCATCATGTGCGTTCTTCACAGTGTGGAAAACCTGTGGATAACTGGGGATGCTTCGCCTCGACATGTGAACGAAACGGCATCCACCTGTGGAAGACGCCGTGACCACGCTGTTTCCACACAGATGGCTTCCCGCGTGATTCCGCATCGAATCCACATCTCACACGTTTGTAGTTCTCTAGAGGGCACTGGGATCCACCGACTTATCCACAGTTTCCACAGTTGTTAACAAGATGAAGAACAAGAACTTAAGCAGAGGTCGATTCGATGACCTCAAGGGATCGAGCTCGGGAGAAGGGATGCTCCGGCGAGGATGCCGACGAGCGCCGATCGCGCACTAGCATGGGCCGCACAGGGCAGTAGCATGAGAAACCCCATGCCCGAGGTCGAGGGAGCGTACGTGAGATTCCAGGTCAATCGCGATGTCTTCAGCGAAGCCGTCTCATTCGTCGTCAAGCTCCTTCCCCAGCGCAACCCGCAGCCGATTCTCGCGGGCGTGCTGATCGAGGCGTCGGACGAAGGGCTGTCGCTGTCGGCATTCGACTACGAGGCCTCGGCCCGAACGACCATCGACGCGACGGTCGACGACCCGGGCACGATCCTGGTCCACGGACGTCTCCTGTCCGATATCGCCAGTCGTCTGCCGAACGCGCCGATTCAGATCTCGGTCGATCCCGAAGACGGCGTCGTGCTCACATGCGGTTCCGCACGCTTCACCCTGTCCTCCATGCCCGTCGAGGAGTACCCGGCGATTCCCGAGGTGTCGGGTGAATCGGGGCTGGTCCCCGGGGAGGAGTTCGCGACCGCCATCGCGCAGGTCGCCTTCGCCGCGTCCCGTGACGACGTCACCCCCGTTCTCACCGGCGTGCAGCTGGAAGTGACCGGGAATCGCCTGAGCTTGGTCGCCACGGATCGCTATCGCGTCGCGCTCCGCGAGATCCCGTGGGACGGCGGAACGACCGGTTCCGACGCCACGGCACTCGTGCCCGCCCGCACGCTGACCGAGGTCGGCAAGACCTTCGCGCACTCGGGTGACATCTCGATCGCCTTCTCGGGCAGCGGCGACCGCGAGATCATCGCCTTCACCGCGGGGAACAAGACCGTCACCTCGCTCCTCATCAAGGGCAACTTCCCGCCAGTCCGCCGTCTGTTCCCGGAGCAGACCGAGCACCACGCTGTCGTGAACACCGCCGATCTCGCCGAGGCCGTGCGTCGTGTGGCGCTGGTTCTCGACCGCTCCGCCCCGCTCCGGTTCACGTTCGCAGCCGACAGCGTCTCGATGGATGCCTCCGGCACCGAGCAGGCGCGGGCCAGCGAATCCGTCGACGCGACCCTGTCCGGCGGCGACGATGTCACGCTCGGGCTGAATCCGCAGTACCTCCTCGAGTCGCTCGGTGCGGTGCGCAGCGAGTTCGCGCGCGTGACCTTCACCTCGAGCGAGAACGCGAACAAGCTCAGCCCGGTGCTGATCACGCCCCAGACCTCGGTGGACAAGGGCGGAGAGGACACGTTCAAGTACCTGCTCCAGCCGAACCTGCTGCTGAGGTGAGCGCATCCGGGTGACGTCCGAGGCGATCATTAGGCTGTACCGGTGATCGTGGAGCAGCTCTCACTCGTCGACTTCCGCAACTATGCGGCTGCCGACGTGGTGCTGCGACCCGGTCCGAACGTGTTCGTGGGTCGGAACGGCCAGGGCAAGACGAACCTCGCCGAGGCGATCGCCTACTTCGCCACACTCGGCTCTCACCGGGTGTCGCAGGATGCCCCGATGGTGCGGGAGGGCAAGGAGTCGGCGTTCATCCGCACCCGACTCGGTCACGGCGAGCGACGCGTCACCCTCGAACTGCAGGTCAACCGGCAGGGGTCCAACAAGGCGCGCGTGAACGGTTCACCGGTGAAGACCGCCGAGCTTCCTCGATATGCGCAGGTCGTCCTCTTCGCTCCCGAAGACCTGCAGATCGTGCGGGGTGACCCCTCGGCTCGCCGCCGGTTCGCCGATCAGCTCCTCATCCAGCGCGCACCGCGCATGGCTTCGGTGCTGCAGGATTACGATCGCGTGCTCAAGCAGCGAAACGCACTGCTGAAGTCCGCGCGTGCCCGCGGCGTGAAGGGCGACGGTCTGTCGACGCTGGATGTGTGGGATGACAAGCTCGTGACGCTCGGCGCCCAGGTGATCGAGGCGCGCCTGCGCCTCGCCGATGACCTCGCGACCCCCGTCGCCGACGCCTATACGGCCATCGCGGGCGCAGACCATCGGCCTCGGCTGCAGTGGGCACTGTCGGTCGAAGGCGGTGATCCGGAGGAAGACGAGACCGGAAGCGAGAGCGCGGTGTCGGCGACGCCCATCGCAGACCAGTTCCGCAACGCCCTGGCCGCGCGACGCACGGCGGAGCTCGAGCGCGGCGTCACACTGGTCGGTCCCCACCGTGACGACCTGGTGCTGAAGGTGCGAGGGCTCCCGGTCAAGGGCTACGCATCGCACGGGGAATCCTGGTCGGTCGCGTTGTCGCTTCGCCTCGCGTCAGCGGAGCTCCTTCGCGCCGATTCGCTGCTCGGTGATCCGGTGCTGATCCTCGACGACGTGTTCGCGGAGCTCGATGCCGATCGACGAGTGCGCCTGGCCGAGGTCGCCCGGGGATACGAGCAGGTCGTGGTCACCGCGGCGGTGGATCAGGATGTGCCGCCGCCGCTGCGCACCCAGGTGGTGCGGGTGGATGCGGGTCGTATCCTCCCGGAGGAGGAGCCGCACGATGGATGACGTCTCGTCGGAGCAGGTGCCGGAGACGGTCGCGACCTACCTCCGACTGCGCGGGCTGAAGCCGTCGTCGAAGTCATGGCGCCGGCGGCGCCGGGTGCGCGACGACGACGAGAACCAGCCGTTCACAGCGGGGCGTGATCCGCGCGGTGTCGCCGACGTGCTCACGGAGCTCACGCGCCAGGCCGGTTGGGAGGGCCAGCTGGCGCGCGAGGACGTGGTGCGCACGTGGGCCGAGGTCGCCGGATCCGACACCGCCGAGCGCACGCGCCCGGTGTCGTTCCACGACGGCACGCTCACCATCCAGGCCGACTCGACGGCCTGGGCGAAGCAGCTTCAGCTGATGCGGGCGCAGATCCTCACCGAGATCGTGCGTCGGTATCCAGAAGCGGGGGTCGTGACCGTGCGATTCATCGGGCCGGACGTCCCCTCGTGGAAATGGGGCACCAGAGCCGTTCCAGGGCGGGGCCCTCGCGATACCTACGGATAACCCACGTCTCGCCATATCTGTGCCGATTTCATCGCGCCACAGGGCCGTATAACCGATCTGAGCGCGACGAACTTGGTAGAGTGGAGCCGATCCCTCCGACAGATGTGGAGCGCCTTCACCCATGACGTCCCAGAACCCCGACAGCGTTCCCGAGGACGCGGCCGACGACGCCGCACCCATCCCCACGGGGACACCCACCGAGTACGGGGCCGACGCCATTCAGGTGCTCGAAGGCCTGGAGGCGGTGCGCAAGCGCCCCGGCATGTACATCGGTTCGACGGGGGAGCGCGGACTCCACCACCTGGTGTACGAGATCGTCGACAACTCCGTCGATGAGGCCCTGGCCGGTCATTGCGACACGATCCAGGTCACGATCCTCGAGGACGGCGCCGTCCGCGTGGTGGACAACGGTCGTGGAATCCCCGTGGACATGCACCGCACCGAGGGCAAGTCGACGGTCGAGGTCGTCCTCACCGTGCTGCATGCCGGCGGCAAGTTCGGCGGGGGCGGGTACGCGGTCTCCGGCGGACTCCACGGCGTCGGTTCATCCGTCGTCAACGCGCTGTCCTACCGTCTCGAGGTCGAGGTGCACCGGCAGGGATCGGTATGGCGACAGTCCTATCGCGACGGCGGACAGCCCATCGCCCCGCTGGAGAAGGGCGAAGACAGCGAGCTGACCGGAACCACCATCACGTTCTGGCCCGATCCCGACATCTTCGACACGGTCGAGTTCGACTACGACACGCTGCGCACCCGGTTCCAGCAGATGGCCTTCCTGAACAAGGGCCTCCGTATCGACCTGCGCGACGAGCGCGCTCAGGCCTACGTCGAAGACGTCGAGCCCAGCACCGGAACCGAGACGCCGGATGCGCGTCACGACAGCTTCCTCTACGAGCGGGGCCTGGTCGACTACGTGGAGTACCTCAACAAGGTGCGTCACGCCGAGGTCGTCAACGACGAGATCATCGAGGTCGAGTCGGAGGACACCGACCGCAAGATCGCCATGGAGATGGCGATGCAGTGGACGACGAGCTACACCGAGAACGTCTTCACCTTCGCGAACACGATCAACACGCACGAGGGCGGCACGCACGAGGAAGGCTTCCGGTCGGCCCTGACCGCGCTGGTCAACCGCTACGCCCGTGCGCAGAACATGCTGAAGGAGAAGGATGACAACCTCACCGGTGAGGACATCCGTGAGGGACTCACCGCCGTCATCTCCGTGAAGCTGTCCGAGCCGCAGTTCGAGGGCCAGACCAAGACCAAGCTCGGCAACACGGAAGCGCGGGCGTTCGTGCAGAAGGTCGTCGGTGACCAGCTCGGCGACTGGTTCGACCGGTATCCGCAGCAGGCGAAGAACGTCGTCCGCAAGGCGATCGACGCCGCCAGCGCCCGCATGGCAGCGCGCAAAGCTCGTGAGACCGCGCGCCGCAAGAGCGTCTTCGAGTCGGCTGCGATGCCCGACAAGCTCAAGGACTGCACGAGCAAAGATCCGTCGATCAGCGAGATCTTCCTCGTGGAGGGCGACTCCGCCGGTGGTTCGGCCGTGCAGGGCCGGGATCCGCACACGCAGGCGATCCTCGCGCTGCGCGGCAAGATCCTCAACGTCGAGCGCGCACGCTTGGACAAGGCGCTGTCGAACAAGGAAGTGCAGGCGATGATCCTGGCGTTCGGCGCCGGCATCGGCGAGGACTTCGACATCTCCAAGGCCCGCTATCACAAGATCGTGCTGATGGCCGATGCCGATGTCGACGGACAGCACATCACGACGCTCCTGCTGACCCTGCTGTTCCGCTACATGCGCGGCCTGATCGAGGCGGGCTTCGTCTATCTGGCACAGCCTCCGCTCTATCGCCTGAAGTGGTCGAACTCGCCGCACGAGTACGTCTTCAGCGACCGCGAGCGCGATGCCCTCCTCGCCGACGGCCTCGCCAGCGGCAAGCGCATCCCCAAGGACAGCGGCGTGCAGCGGTACAAGGGTCTCGGCGAGATGAATGCCAAGGAGCTGTGGGAGACGACGATGGATGTCACGACCCGCACCCTCAAGCAGGTGACGATCGACGATGCCGCGGCAGCCGACGAGATCTTCTCCGTGCTCATGGGAGAAGACGTCGAGTCGCGTCGCGGGTTCATCCAGCGAAACGCCAAAGACGTCCGCTTCCTCGACATCTAGACACAGCACGGTCGTTGGCGTTTCGTCTCGCTTCGCTCGCTCAACGACCGGGAAGCCTCGCTCTTCGAGCGAGGAGCGAAGCGACGAGACGAAACGCACGAAACGGAAGATGAACGATGGCTGACGAAGAACGTCCCGTCCCCGAACATGACCACGGCAAGATCGATCAGGTCGATCTGCAGCTGGAGATGCAGCGCAGCTACCTCGACTACGCGATGGCGGTCATCGTGGGCCGTGCGCTTCCGGACGTGCGGGATGGCCTGAAGCCGGTGCACCGCCGCGTGATCTACGGCATGTACGACGGCGGGTTCCGCCCCGACAAGTCCTTCTCGAAGTGCGCTCGTGTCGTCGGCGAGGTCATGGGTCAGTACCACCCGCACGGTGACACCGCGATCTACGACGCCCTCGTTCGTCTCGTGCAACCGTGGTCGATGCGCTACCCGCTCGCGCAGGGGCAGGGCAATTTCGGCTCGCCCGGCAACATGGGCGCTGCCGCTCCCCGATACACCGAGACCAAGATGGCGACCATCGCCCTCGAGATGGTCCGCGACATCGAAGAGGAGACCGTCGACTTCCAGGACAATTACGACGGTCAGACTCAGGAGCCCGCGGTTCTTCCGTCGCGCTTTCCGAACCTGCTCGTCAACGGGTCGGTCGGCATCGCGGTCGGAATGGCCACCAACATCCCTCCGCACAACCTTCGCGAGGTCGCGGCGGGAGCGTTGTGGGTGCTCGACAATCCCGAAGCGACTCGGGAAGAGCTTCTCGAGGCGCTCATCGAGCGCATTCCGGGGCCGGACTTCCCGACCGGTGCGCAGATCCTCGGAACCCGGGGCATCCGCGATGCCTATCGCACCGGGCGCGGCTCCATCACGATGCGGGCGGTCGTGGCGATCGAAGAGATCCAGGGCCGCACCTGCCTGGTGATCACCGAGCTGCCCTACCAGGTGAACCCGGACAACCTCGCCGTGAAGATCGGCGACCTGGCCCGCGACGGGAAGATCACGGGCATCGCCGACATCCGTGATGAGAGCAGTGACCGCACCGGCCAGCGGCTGGTCGTCGTCCTCAAGCGCGACGCCGTGGCGAAGGTCGTGCTGAACAACCTCTACAAGCACACCCAGCTGCAGGAGAACTTCGGCGCGAACATGCTCGCGATCGTCGATGGCGTTCCCCGCACGCTCGCACTCGACGGGTTCATCAGCTACTGGATCGAACACCAGATCGACGTCATCGTGCGACGGACCCGGTACCGGCTGCGCAAGGCGGAAGAGCGCATGCACATCCTGCGCGGGTATCTCAAGGCGCTCGACGCGCTCGACGAGGTCATCGCACTCATCCGTCGTTCGCCCACGGTCGACGACGCGCGCGAAGGCCTGAAATCGCTGCTCGAGATCGACGACATCCAGGCGGACGCCATCCTCGCGATGCAGCTGCGTCGCCTGGCTGCGATGGAGCGCCAGAAGATCATCGATGAGGCTTCGGAGCTGGAAGCTCAGATCGCGGACTATCAGGAGATCCTCGCCGACCCCACGCGCCAGCGAGGAATCGTGCGCGACGAGCTCGGGGCGATCGTCGACAAGTTCGGCGACGACCGCCGCACGCACATCCTGCACGGGTTCGACGGAGACATGTCCGTCGAAGACCTCATCCCCGAGGAGGAGATGGTCGTCACCGTCACCCGTGCGGGATACATCAAGCGCACCCGCAGCGACAATTACCGCTCACAGCACCGGGGCGGACGCGGCGTACGCGGCGCCCAGCTGCGAGCCGACGACGTCGTCGAGCACTTCTTCGTGACCACCACGCACCACTGGCTGCTGTTCTTCACGAACAAGGGACGGGTGTATCGCGCCAAGGCGTACGAGGTGCCCGAGGGAGGGCGTGACGCGAAGGGGCAGCACGTCGCGAATCTGCTTGCGCTGCAGCCCGACGAGGAGATCGCGCAGATCCGGGACATCCGCGACTACAACGTCGCCGACTACCTCGTGCTCGCGACCCGCAGCGGGCTGGTGAAGAAGACGCGTCTGACCGACTACGACACCAACCGCCAGGGTGGGGTCATCGCGATCCGGCTGCGCGACGAGGACGAACTGGTGAGCGCCCTTCTCATCGACGAGGGCGAGGACATCCTCCTCATCAGCCGGAACGGCATGTCGTTGCGCTTCACCGCCACCGACGATGCGCTTCGCCCGATGGGGCGCGCGACGGAAGGCGTGAAGGGAATGACGTTCCGCGACCGTGACAGCCTGCTCTCGGCGTCGGTCGCCAAGGACGACGAGTTCGTGTTCGTGGTGACCGACGGCGGCTACGCCAAGCGCACGGAAGTGGCTCAGTACCGCACTCAGAGTCGGGGCGGTCTCGGCATCAAGGTCGCCAAACTCCACGATGACCGGGGCGTTCTCGCCGGCGGACTGCTGGTGCACAGCGACGACGAGGTCTTGGTGGTCCTTGCCAGCGGCAAGGTGGTACGCTCTGCCGTGGCCGAGGTGCCCGCCAAGGGTCGCGACACCATGGGTGTGGTGTTCGCCCGCCTCAGCGAGGATGACAAGATCCTCGCGATCGCGCGAAACATCGAGCGGGCCGTGGCCGAAGAAGCCGCCGAGGAAGAGAACCCGTCTGCCCCCTCGGACGATTCCCAGTCGACTGAGAAGAGTATGGACGCATGAGCACGGTAGCCGACAAGCTCGCGAAGAAATCGAGTTCCAAGGCCAGCGCGAAGCAGGTACGCCTGCGTCTGGTCTACGTGGACTTCTGGTCCGCCGTGAAGCTCTCGTTCCTGGCAGCGGTCGCGATCTCGATCGCCACGGTCGTGGCGTACCTCCTGGTCTTCGCCATCGTGCAGACGACGGGGATCATCGACCAGGTCGATGAGTTCTTCACCAGCTTCTCCGACGGCGGGGTGTCGATCCGCGCGTTCGTCGGCTTCCCGCAGGTGCTCGCGTTCTCGTCGGTCGTCGCGATCCTCAACCTCGTCGTCGTCACGGTGATGGGTGCGGTCGTCGCCGGCGTCTACAACCTCGCGGTCAAGGTCACCGGCGGCCTCCTCGTCGGGTTCACCTCGAACTGACCCGCGTCCACCCGATTTCGTGAATATCGCGCACATCGGGTAAAGTCTTGGAGGTTGACGGCCCCGGTCGTCACTCCACACGGGGCTATAGCTCAGGCGGTTAGAGCGCTTCACTGATAATGAAGAGGTCCCAGGTTCAAGTCCTGGTAGCCCCACTCGCGGTCCCGGGGCCTTAGCTCAGTTGGTAGAGCGCCTGCTTTGCAAGCAGGATGTCAGGAGTTCGAATCTCCTAGGCTCCACAATGAAACGCCCCGGCTCCTGCCGGGGCGTTTTCGTGTCCGATTCCCTCTCCATGCAGACGGATAGTCTGTCGTCATGGACATGCGGGTCGCGGCTTACGCGGTGATCGTCGATGACGGTCGCCTGCTGCTGGCCCACTGGATCGAGGGACGACGAGCAGCCTGGACGATGCCCGGGGGCGGTCTCGAACCCGGTGAAGACCCCGAACGAGCCGCACGCCGCGAGGTGCGGGAAGAGACCGGCTATCGCGTCGACATCGACGAGCTGCTCGGCATCCACTCCCGTGTCATCCCCGAGGGGCGGCGCCTCGCAGACGCTGCGGGCGGCCCGCTGCACACGTTGCGCATCGTCTACCGCGCCCATGTCACGGGCGGTCGACTGCGGAACGAGGTCGACGGCTCGACGGACCGAGCCGAATGGTTTCCGATGAGGACCGTGCGCAACCTGCAGCGCGTGCGTCTGGTCGACATCGCCCTGCGGATGGCGGGCGAGGGATGATCACACGCTCTCGAGCGGCTTCGTGATGTCGGCGACGATCGCATCGTAGGCGGCGATGAGCTCGTCGGCCTCGACGAACATGCTGTATCCGTGAGCGCCCGCTCCCATCGCGATGCGCTCCCCCACGATGGTCTCATCGACGAAGATCGGCAGCGCCGTGCTGCTCCCGACCGGCACGATCGTGCCGCGCTCGTACCCCGTCGCCGCGAGCGCCTGCTCCGGCGGAGCCAGCTGGAGCCGGTTCACGCCGACCAGCGCACGCAGCTTCGGCCAGGAGATCGCCCGGTCCCCGGGCACCAATGCGAAGAGGTACGTGTCATCCGAGCGCTTGACCACCAGGGTCTTCACGATTCCACGTGGCGGGATGCCCAGAAGCGCCGCAGCCTCCGCGAGACTGTTCGCGGCCGGGCGTTCGCGGAAAGACACATCGAGCCCGTGCGCCTGGGCGGCGTCACGGGCTCGATGAAGTGAAGGCGGCGTCTCGATCACGCGTCGGGAGCGCGCAGCGGGTCGTCGGCGACCCACAGCTCGTCATCGGCGCGAAGCGTCTGCCACGCAGCGTAGAGGACACCCGCCGCGGCGGCGACACCGAGGAGAATGGCGATCACCCCGCCCGCACCGATGCCCTTGCGCTTCGGCTCCAGAGCCGCGAGCTTCTTGGCGAGCTTCTTCTGCACGTCCTTGCCGTACTTGTCGGCCTTCTTGGCGTACTTCTTCGAATCGATCTCGCCGAATCCCTTGCCGGCCTTGAGCCGGCCGCGAGTGTCGTTGGCGGCATCCCACACCGACAGCGCCGAGCCCACCAGGGCACCGGTTGCCGGCACGACCTTGTCGCTCAACACGTTCTTGGAGTAGGCCAGGCTCTTGTCGACGTACGGCGCCGCGTACTTGCCGTAGGCCTGCTGCACCTGAGGAACGATCTGCTCGCGGTTGTAGTTGCCGAGCTGACGACCGGCCTCGCGGGCGATGCCCGCAGCCTCGTCCACCAGCACCTGCTGCGAATCCCACACCTTGTTCGCGTGCTTCTGGAGCTTGCGGAGTTCCTTCTTGCGCTTGCGGCTCAGGCTCACGGGGCCCTCCCTAAATCCGGGACTGTCGGTTCGTCCCCATCTTGCCAGACGCATCCGGTGGACGGAGGGCCTTGCACGCAACTCTGCGAGAATATAGACATGCCTCAGCACACCGCCGTCGCCACACTGCACACCAACCACGGCGACATCGTCGTCAACCTGTTCGGAGATCACGCCCCGCGCACGGTGAAGAACTTCACCGGGCTCGCCGACGGGACCGGCTCCTGGACTCACCCCTCCACCGGTCAGCCCGGAGAAGGTCCGCTGTACAAGGACGTCGTCTTCCACCGCATCATCCCCGGCTTCATGATCCAGGGTGGTGACCCTCTCGGACAGGGAGTCGGCGGCCCCGGCTACACCTTCGACGACGAGATCAACGGCGACCTGAACTTCAACGAGCCCTACAAGCTCGCGATGGCCAACGCGGGTCTGCGCCGCAACGCCCTCACGGGCAAGCCCGAGGGCACCAACGGCTCGCAGTTCTTCATCACCACCGACCCGACCCCGTGGCTGCAGGGCAAGCACACCATCTTCGGTGAGGTTGCCGACGAGGAGTCGAAGAAGATCGTCGACGCGATCAGCAAGGTCCCCACGGCCGCCGGTGACCGCCCCATCGAGCCGGTCGTGCTCGAGTCGGTCGACATCGTCGCAGCCTGACGCCTCGCCGCGATCCTCCATGACCTCGGCCGACTTCCAGCGGAACACCGACAACTACTGCTATCGCCACCCGGACCGGCAGAGCTTCGTGCTCTGCCAGCGGTGCCTGCGGACGATCTGTCCCGAGTGCCAGACCCAGGGGGCGGTCGGTGTCATCTGTCCGGAATGCATGGCCGAGCAGCGCAAGAAGCAGACTCCCGCTCAGCGCAAGGCCGAGCGGCGCTGGTCCCGACCCCGGGCGGTCGCCACCTACGGCGGCCGTCCGGTGGTCACCTACGCGATCATCGCGATCACCGCGTTCGCCTTCCTGCTGGGGCTGATCCCCGGCTTCGGCGATCTCGTGCGGGGTTCGCTGCTGTTCTGGGCGCCGAGCATCTATCCGACGCTCCCGGTGCCGTTCCAGCCCTGGACGCTCCTCACCGTCGCACTCGTACACTCGAGCTTCTGGCACATCGGCCTGAACATGCTGGCACTGTGGCTGATCGGCCGCAGCCTCGAACCCCTTCTCGGTCGCTGGCGGTTTCTGACGCTGTACCTGCTCAGCACGCTGGGCGGTTCGGTCGCGGTCGCACTCCTGTCGTTCCCGACCCAGGTCGTCGGCGCATCGGGCGCGATCTTCGGACTGTTCGGTGCCCTGCTCGTCATCGGACGCCACCTCGGTGCGAACGTCACCGGCATCGCCATCATCCTCGGACTGAACCTCGTCATCGGGTTCATCCCGGGCTTCAACGTCTCGTGGCAGGCACACGTCGGTGGGCTCGTCGTCGGTGCGCTCGTCGGACTGATCTTCTCGGTGACGCGGTCCCCTCGTCGGCGCGCTCTGCAGATCGCGCTGCTCACCGCCGTCGCGCTGGGCCTTCTCGCGCTGCTGCTCCTGCCCCCGGTTCTGTTCTTCTGACGACGGAAGTTATCCACAGGTTCGTCCACAGGTGGGGATGAATCACACGCGTGTAATTCGTGCCGAGGGCAAAGAAAAACACCGTCCCATCGGGGACGGTGTCGCTCGTCGGAGTGTGGTCAGCGCCAGCGCGTCGTCATGAGGAATCCCACGAAGGCGATGCCGAAGCCGATCACGAGATTCCATGCGCCGATACCGGGGATCGGGAACTGCGTGCCGCTCAGGTAGAACACCAGAACCCACGCGAGACCGAGCAGCATGAGGCCGAGCATGATCGGCTTGAACCACACCGGGTTCGGTGCCGGTTCGCCCTCGGGGCGTTCCGCCATCGCGTCGTCTTCTCGTCCGGGTCGTGCCATGCCGACAGTCTAACTGCCAGGCGTGCCACAGCATGCGGTCATTAGACTCGCCGTGTGGGCGAGCAGACCAGTGCCGAGCAGCAGCAGGCGGACCCTGCTGTGCGCGACCGTTCCCGACGTCGGCGCCCGCGTCGCCGCGCTTCTGTGACCGGGGTGATCGGCGAGCTGCTGATCACCGCCGGCATCATCGCGATGCTCTATGTGGCGTGGCAGCTGTGGATCGGGGACTTCATCTACGGCGCGCAGCGCAACGCCGCCGGAGCGGAGCTGTCCGAGCAGTGGGCGCAGCAGGCGCCGCCCATCATCCCCGAGCCCTCCGCTTCGCCCGAGGACGACGCCGAAGAGGATGCGACGGAGGACGTCGAGATTCCCGTCCTCCCGGAACCGGCCGACACCGAGATCTTCGGTGTCATGCACATCCCCCGCTTCGGAGACGACTACGCCGTCGAGATGGCCGGCGGAACCTCGCGGGCGGGCACCCTGGATCCGATCGGAATCGGGCACTATCCCGGATCGCCCATGCCCGGCGAGACGGGGAACTTCGCCGTCGCCGCCCACCGAACCACCTACGGCAAGCCCTTCAACCGCATCGCCGATCTGCAGGTCGGCGACGCCATCGTGGTCGAAGTGGAAGAGGGCTGGTACACCTACCGCTTCCGCACCCTGGAGTACGTCACGCCGACCGAGGTGGATGTGCTCGCGGCCGTCCCGCAGGTTCCGAACGCCGAGGCGAACGGCAAGTACATCACCATGACCAGCTGCAGTCCGATGTACTCCCTCGCGGAGCGCATCGTCGCCTACGGCGTCTTCGAATCGTTCACGCCTCGCGACGCCGGGGAACCCGCTGCACTGACCGAAGGAGTCTCCGCCTGATGTATGCCGCGCTGTGGCGGGTCCTCCCCGGTCCGTGGTGGGTCCGCCTGGTCCTTGTCCTTCTCCTTCTTGCCGCGGTGCTCTACGGTCTGTTCTTCTACGCCTTCCCGTGGATCAGCGAGTTCGTCAATCCGCAGGAAGTCACCGTCGAGTAGCCGCCGCGACCGGATCAGGAAGAGCCGGAGCAGTAGGTCAGGGTGATCTCGGAATGCACGGGCACTTCGCCGGGAGCGAGTGACTGCGACTGCACGACCGGAGGTGCTGACGCCGCGCAGGACTGATCCTCCTGCGTGAGGACCGACAGCCCGACGTCTTCGAGCTCACGCGTGGCGGCTTCGACCGTATAGCCGGTGACGTCGTTGATGACGACGCGACCGCTCGCGACCGTGAGGTCGACGGTCGTCCCGACCGGAACCTCGTCGCCGGCCGTCTCGTCGGCCGAGATCACGATGCCCTCGGCGAGGTCGGGGTCGTTCGTGCGATTGATCGTGCCCACGGCGAGACCGGCGTCTTCGAGCGCCTGCACGGCCGCATCCTGACCGAGTCCCTCGAGAACCGGGACTTCGGCTAGCTCCTGCCCGGTCGAGACGAACACGTCGACCTCCTGCCCCGGATTGACGGAGGTCTCCGCCGCCGGCTCGGTGCGGATGACATTGCCCTCGGTGACCTCCGCACTCGATTCGGACCGCTCCACGGCAACCAGATCGAGCGCGGCCAGGGACTCCTCGGCGCGCTCGAAGGTCATGCCGGACACATCCGGAACGACGCGAGCCGTCGACGGCGCCTCGGTGGTGGGCCGCACCGAGAGCGCCCAGAACAGCACCGATATCAGCAGCACCGCGATGATGGCGACGCCCGCCCAGATCCACGCGATCGGCGGACCCGGCTGGGTGCGCTTCATCGTCGTGTCCGTGCTCAGCTGACGCAGGGACCGCGCGGTCTCCGCGGCCTGTCGCGGGTTCGGACCGTACAGCTCGCTCGTGAGAGCGCCGACCTGCCGCTTCGACGGGGTCTTCCCGTCGACCGTGGCGTCGAGGGCCTCACGGAAGCCGGCGGCATCCTGATAGCGCTGATAGGGGTCTTTCGCGAGGGCGCGGAGCGCGATCGCGTCGAGCGAGCGCGGAACCGACTCGTTGATCTCGCTCGGCGCGACCGGGGTCTCACTGACGTGCTGGTAGGCGATGGCCACCGGCGTCTCACCGCGGAAAGGCTGCTTGCCCGACAGCAGCTCGTAGAGCACGACACCCGTCGAATAGAGATCGGCGCGCGCGTCGACCGGGTCGCCCTTGGCCTGCTCCGGCGAGAAGTACGCGGCGGTGCCGAGGATCTGCGTCGTCTCGGCGACGGTGGACGACGAATCCGAGACGGCACGGGCGATCCCGAAGTCCATGACCTTGACCTGGCCGGCCTCGGTGATCATGACGTTCCCGGGCTTGATGTCGCGGTGCACGACACCCGCGCGGTGGGAGTACTCGAGTGCTTCGAGGATGCCGTCGACGTAGCGCACGGCGTCGTCGACGGGTACCGGACCTTCGGCGATCACATCTTTGAGCAGGTGGCCCTTGACGAGCTCCATGACGATGAACGGCACGGCACGGGTGGACCCGTCGGGGTTCCGCTCGGTGTCTTCGCCGGCGTCGTAGACGCGCACGATCGCCGGGTGGGACATGCGGGAGGCGGCCTGCGCCTCGAGCCGGAACCGGGTGCGGAAGGAGTTGTCGTCGGCGAGCTCGCGATCGAGGATCTTGATGGCGACCTCACGGCCCAGCGTCAGGTCATACCCACGGAAGACGGTGGCCATGCCGCCACGACCGATGTTCTCGTCGACGCGGTAGCGTCCCGAAAGCACGCGTGGTTCAGCAGTCACGTTCACTCCCCCGGTGTTTCCGTCCCCAGCCTAGTCGACCTCGATCCCGGGACAGCGGTCCGCCAGGTGGCGTCAGGATGTGGGGGAAGCCGTCGGTGCCGGCTCGATCGTCGCGGTGGCTTCGCCGGAACCGGGCGACTCGCGCTGACCGGCCTCACCGCCGCTGCACGTGACGGTGTAGGTCACGATGACCGTTCCCGTCCCGTTGTTCGGCACGGTCAGCTGCGCGTTGCGCTCGCTCTGCCCGAAGGAGGACTCGGACTGCCCGTTGGAGAAGGTCCCGTTGGTCGCCGTGAGGTTGTAGGAGCTCGGCGATCCCTCGCCGGCCGGACAGCTGTATCCCTCCCACGTGACGGTGAGGGTGTCGCCGGGTGCGACGGTCTGCGCGTCGAGTGACGGCGTCGCGGGCGTGGGCATCTCCACCTGGTCACCGTAGGCGGTGAGGGTGATCGTGGTCCCGGGCTCCACGCGGCCGGTGGGGTTCACCTCGTAGATGATCCCGACCTGGTCGGCGGTGCCGGCGGCATTGCCGGTCTGGCAGTCGGCCACGAGGTCGTTCTCCTCGAGCACGCCGCGCGCGGCGTCGCAGGTCTGGCCCGTCAAGCCCAGTGCGCTCACGTCGACCCGGTCCTCGGTGGGCGTGGGGGTCGGCGTGGTCTGCGTCGGGGTGGGGGTGGCCGACGACGTCGTGGCGGTCGGCTCCGGTTCCGGATCCCCGGCGAAGAAGAGCGCCCAGAGCGTGCCGCCCAGCACCAGCACGAGGAGGATGATCAGGGCGATCAGCGGCCACGTCCAGGGGCTGCGCTTCTTCTTCTCCGGCTCCTCCTCGCCGTCGGCGAGCGGTGCCGCGGCGGTGTCGGTCGGCAGCAGCTGCGTCGCCGCGGCGGTCGCGCCCCCGGCGGTGAGCAGCTGAGTGACGTCGTCACCGGCATCGCCGCCCGCGATGGCGGGTACGGCGGATGCCGCCGCGGCGAGGTCGCCGCGCCGCAGCGCCGTCGCCGCGCGGGCCACCGTCGCGGCCGAGCCGGGACGCTCCTCGGGCTTCTTCGCGATCATCGCCGCGACGAAGTTCTGCACGGGCTGCGCCACGGTCGCCGGAAGCGGCGGCGCCTGCTCGTTGATCTGCGCCATCGCGATGGCGACCTGCGACTCGCCCGTGAAGGGACGCTTGCCGGCGAGCGACTCGTAGGCGACGATCCCGAGCGAGTAGATGTCGGTCGCGGGCGACGCCGGGTGACCCGAGGCCTGCTCGGGAGAGAGGTACTGCACCGTGCCCATGACCTGGCCGGTCGCGGTCAGCGGCACCTGGTCGGCGATGCGGGCGATGCCGAAATCGGTGATCTTGACCCGGCCGTCGGGGGTGATCAGCAGGTTGCCCGGCTTGATGTCACGGTGCACGAGACCGGCGGCGTGTGCGGCCTGCAGGGCGGCCGAGGTCTGGGCGACGATGTCGAGGGTCTTGTCGGTCGAGAGGGACGTCTCACGCTCGAGGATCGTCGAGAGGGCCTCGCCGGGAACGAGCTCCATCACGAGGAAGGCGCTGCCGTTCTCCTCGCCGTAGTCGAAGACGCTCGCGATCCCCTCGTGGTTCACGAGCGCGGCGTGCCGGGCCTCGGCGCGGAAGCGCTCGAGGAACCCGGGGTCCCCCATGTACTCGTCCTTGAGGATCTTGATCGCGACGGTACGCCCGATGACGTGATCGGTGGCCTCCCACACTTCGCCCATACCGCCGACGGCGATCCGCGAATCCAGTTCGTAGCGCCCGCCGAAGGTCGCACCCTGCGTCGGTCTCATTGTCCCAGCACCGCCTCCATGACCTGCTTCGCGATGGGCGCGGCGATCGTGTCGCCACTCCCGGATTGCCCTTGACCGCCACCGTCTTCGACCACGACCGCTACGGCGATCTCCGGATCTTCTGCGGGGGCGAAGCCTGTGAACCAGAGCGTATACGGGTCATCCGTCCCGTTCTCTGCGGTGCCGGTCTTCCCGGCCACATCCACTCCGTCTATTCTTGCACCGCCCGCAACGCCGCTTTCGACGTTGTCGACCATCATCGTCACCATCTCCGCGGCGAGGTCGGACTCCAGGGCGCGACCGAACTCGGTGTCGTCGAACGTCTGCTGCACCGAGAGGTCGGGACCGATGACGCGGTCGACCATGCGCGGATTCATGACGATGCCGTCGTTGGCGATCCCGGCAGACACCATCGCCATCTGCAGCGGCGTCGCGGTGACCTGCCCCTGGCCGAAGCCGCTGAGCGCGGTCTGCGCGTCGTCGAGGCCGCGGGGATAGCTGGAGGGTGTCGAGGCGAGCGGCGTCTCGAAGGCGACGTTGAAGCCGTACTTCTCCGCCTCTTCGAGGATCGTCTGGTCGCCGAGTTCCACGGCCAGTTCGGCGAAGGGGATGTTGCAGCTGAGGCGCAGAGCATCGGCGATCGTGACCGTGTCGCCCGATCCGCACGCGCCGCCGGAGGCGTTGCGGATCACACTGGACGAGCCGGGGAGCGTGTACGTCGACGGGTTCGGCAGCTCGGACTCGGGGGTCCAGTCCCCCGTCGCGAGGGCGGCCGAGGCGGTCACGAGTTTGAAGGTCGATCCCGGTGGGTTGAGGTCGCCGCCGATCGCCCGGTTGGACAGCGGCTGCGCCGGGTCGGACTCGAGCTGGTCGTAGAGGTCGAGCACCGCCGAGGTGTCGTGCGAGGCGAGCGCGTTCGGATCGTAGTCGGGGCTCGTGACCATGGCGAGGATGCGGCCGGTCTCCGGCTCGATGGCGAGGACGGCACCGGTCAGGTCGCCGAGTGCGTCGTAAGCGGCCTGCTGGGCCGTCGCGTCGAGCGAGAGCACGACGTTCGAGCCCGCCGCCGGCTGCCCCGTGATGATCCGCTCGATGCGCGAGAGGAACTGCGTGCTGCCGGTGCCGCTGAGCTCCGCGTTCATCGCCTGCTCGATGCCCGTCGCCGATCCGAGGACGGGATTGATGTATCCGGTGACCGGCGCCCAGACGTTGGCGTTCTGATAGACCCGCTGCCAGGAGTAGACATCGTCGGACGGCACCGATGACGCGATCGCCGCGCCGCTGGCGATGATGGATCCGCGCTGCACCTCGTAGGAGTCGTAGAGCGCGCGCGTGTTGGCGGGATTCTCCGCCAACGCATCGGCCTGCACGACCTGGATGACGCTCACCGACGTGAACAGGGCGAGGAACATCGCCAGCAGCACGATGCTGAGGCGGCGCAGTTCGCGGGTCATCCGATCACCACCCGGGGCTTGTTGCGGACGGCGTCGGAGATGCGCAGGAGGAGGGCCACGATGAGCCAGTTGGCCACGAGGGAGGATCCGCCCGCCGCGAGGAACGGCGTGGTCAGACCCGTCAGCGGGATGACCCGGGTGACACCGCCCACCATGATGAACACCTGGAGGCCGATGGTGAAGGCGAGTCCGGTCGCGAGCAGCTTGCCGAAGTCATCCTGTCCGGCGAGTCCGATGCGGATGCCGCGGCTGATGAAGACCATGTACAGGCAGAGGATCGCGAAGACGCCGACGAGGCCGAGCTCTTCGCCGAGGCTCGGCAGGATGTAGTCGCTTTCGGCCACCGGGGTCAGCTGGGGCCGGCCCTGACCGAGGCCCGTGCCGATGAGGCCGCCCTGCGCGAGGCCGAAGATGCCCTGCACGAGCTGATAGCTCGGGCCCTCGATCGTGTCGGGGTTGAAGGCGTCGAGCCAGTTCGAGAAGCGCTCGCCGACGTAGGGCAGCACGCGCGAGGCGAGGAAGGCCCCGAGTGCGGCGAGGGCCACCCCGATGAGGGCCCAGCTGGTCTTGCCGGTGGCGACGTAGAGCATCGCGATGAACATGCCGAAGATCAGGATGCCGGTGCCGAGGTCGCGCTGCATCACGATGATGCCGAGGGAGACGACCCAGACCACGAGCACGGGGCCGAGTTCGCGCGCGCGCGGCCATGTCGTCCAGAGGAAGCGGGTGCCGGTGGAGGTGAGCGACTCGCGGGTGCGCACGAGATAGCCGGCGAAGAAGATCGCCAGGGCGATCTTGGCGAGCTCACCGGGCTGGAACGACACGAAACCGAGCGAGACCCACACGTCGGCGTTGGCGTCGGTTCCGAGGCCCGGGATGAACGGGAGGAGAAGGAGGAGCAGACCGATCAGGCCCGACAGATACGTGTAGCGGAACAGCACGCGGTAGTTGCGCAGCACCAGGACGAGAGCGATGGCGCCGGCCAGGGCGATCGCCGCCCACGCGAGCTGACGGGTCGAGAAGGCATCCCACCCCGTCGCGTCCTTGGCGAGGTCGATGCGGTAGATCATCGCGAGGCCGAGACCGGTCAGCAGCGTCGCGATGGGCACGACGAACGGGTCGGCCGACAGCGCGACGAACCGCAGCACCACGTGGAGTGCGAGCACCAGCAGGGTGACCGCGCCGGTGTAGATGAGGAAGGTGCCGTCGATCGCCCCGAGCGCGCCCAGCTGCACCAGGGCGACCGCGGAGCCGTTGATGAGGGTGGCGAAGAGGATCAGGGCCAGCTCGCGGTTGCGTCGGGTCTGCGGAACGCGGATCTTGCGCAGCGCCCGCACGACGGCGGTGTCGGTGGAGACCTGGCCGGTCTGGTCGGTGGGCGCGCTCATCCGTAGGCCTCCGCGGTGTCGCGCAGGCGATCGACGATCACGTCGGCCGCCTCGAGCGAATCGGCCGAGATCGTGCGCTCGACGGTGCTGCGGGTGAACGACGGCAGATCGTCGAGATCGATCCCGGTGTCCCGGTAGACGGTGGACAGCGAGATCGGACCGATGTCCTGCTGGATGCCGCGGTAGATCACCACGGTGTCCTCGTCAGCGCCGATGAAGTACCGCGTCTGCGTCCACTGATAGGCCACGACACCGGCCGTGGCCAGCAACCCGAGGACGAGCACGAGACCGACGATCCAGCCGATGCGCCGCCGGCGCGCACGCCGGCGATCCTCTTCGATGAGCTCTTCGAGGAAGTCGGCGTCGGGCTCGAAGTGCGTCGGCTCGTTCGCCGCCTGACGGTTCGGATGCAGCCAGCTCGACCGGCCGGGGCGAGCCGCAGGCACCTCGATACCGGCCGGTGTGGAGGCCGATCCGACGATCGTCGCGGTGCCGGTGAAGATCGGATGCGCCCCGCCCACGTCGACGATCACGATCGTGACGTTGTCGGGCGCTCCGCCGTCGAGTGCCTGCTTGAGCAGCGCGTCGGCGGTTCGCCCGGGCGCGTTGCCGGCGGCGAGGGCCTTCTCGGTGTGCGCGTCGTCCACGACTCCCGAGAGTCCGTCGGAGCACAGCAGCCAGCGGTCGCCGGGCTGGGTGGGCATGATGAACGTGTCGATCTCGGGATCGGGATCCATGTCGCCGAGCACGCGCATGAGGACCGAGCGGCGCGGGTGGTAGCGGGCTTCCTCAGGGGTGATGCGACCAGACTCGACGAGGCGCTGCACGAACGTGTGGTCGGTGGTGATCTGGGTGAGCGAGCCGTCGCGGTAGAGATAGATGCGGGAATCGCCGATGTGCGCGATCACCGCGAGATCGTCGACCATCACCAGGGCACTGACCGTGGTGCCCATCCCGGCCAGCTCAGGACGGCGGCCGACGGTGTCGATCAGTTCGGTAGCGCTGTCGGCGATCGCATCGCGCAGGGCCCGCTCCGCGTCGGTCGGCGAATCGAACGGGTCGTCGTCGAGGTGCTTCAGGCGATGGATGACCAGTGCCGAGGCGACGTCGCCGCCCGCGTGCCCGCCCATGCCGTCGGCGACGACGAACAGGTTCGACCCGGAGTATCCGGAATCCTGGTTGTTGGAGCGGACCTTCCCGGTGTGGGAGATCGCCGCGCTCGAGCCCTGAAAGACCATCCGTGTCGACTCCGCTGCTTACTTCCGCAGCTCGAAGGTCGTCGCCCCGACCTTGATGGGCGCGCCGATCTTGATGGGCACCGGGGCGCTGACCCGCGTGCCGTCGTGCCACGTGCCGTTGGTCGAGTCGAGGTCTTGGATCATCCACTGCTCCCCGCGCTGAACGAGACGCGCGTGGTGGCTGGAGGTGTAGTCGTCGCGGATCACGAGACCCGATTCGCTGGAGCGGCCGATCGTGACGGTGTCGTCGCCGAGAGGCACCTCCAGACCGGCCTTCGGGCCGCTGGTGATGACGATGCGCGACACGGCGTCGCGCGTGGCCATGCCACCCGCCTTGGACGGCGCCGTGGAACGGGCGACGGCGGCGGTCGGCGCGTCGGGCGACGACGCGGGAGCCTTCGTCGCGGCGCCCGCCGCAGCCGGTTCCGGCATGCGGCGCACCTTGACCCCGAACAGGTCGGCGCGCAGGGAGTAGACCACCGCGAACACGAAGAACCACATCAGCACCAGGAATCCGATGCGCAGGAGGAGCAGGGTCAGTTCGCTCACGACAGTCCCTCGCGCTGGTCGAATACCCGGGTCGCGTCGCTCACGGGACGCGACGGGCGTGACGGCGCCGCGTGTGCGACGACATGGAACACGATATCGGTGCGGCCGATGGTGATGGTGGAATCCGGGGCGAGGGAGGCTTCGCCGACCTTCACACCGTTGAGCTTGGTGCCGTTGGTCGAGCCGAGATCGCGCACCATCGCGCGCTCGCCGTCCCATAGGATCTCGACGTGCTTGCGGCTGGTGCCGCTGTCGGAGATCGTGATGTCGGCGTCGCTGCCGCGCCCGATCACGGTGCGCGACGCGGTGAGCGGGTGACGTCTACCCTCGACGTCGACGACCGCGCGCCACGACACGCGCCCCTGCGCCGTCTCGGAATCGACGCGTAGCGTGCCGGTCGAGACCGATTCGTCCCGGCGGAGCTCGATGGTCACCGCGCCCGCGAAGCTGTAGCCCTGCGCACGCGCGTGCTTCTTGACGAGGCCGTCGAGCTCGTCGAGCAGCGCGGGTCCGACCGCGGCCATCTTCTCCTCATCGGCGGGAGACAGCCGCACGGTGAAGGTGTTCGGCGCGAGGATGCGGTCGCGGCTCACGACGGCGGCCTTCTTGTCGAGCTCGGACCGCAGCGCCGAGGCGATTTCGACAGGCTGAATTCCGCTGCGGAAGGTCTTCGCGAAGGCGCTGTTCACAGCGCGTTCGAGTCCCTTCTCGAAGCTGTCCAGTAGTCCCACGGGGCTCCTCAGGCAGGCAGACGGTTCGGTACATGCTAATTGCACACGCTGAATGCACCATGGTGGTGTCATCCCGTGGCGGGTCGCCCGATGCGTCGGGCCGCGTTCCCTCGTGTTATTCTCGGTTGGTTGACGCGCTCGATGTGTATTCGAGCGCTTCGCGCGAGTGGCGGAATAGGTAGACGCGCTGGCTTCAGGTGCCAGTGCCCGCAAGGGCGTGGGGGTTCAAGTCCCCCCTCGCGCACCCAGAGAAACCCCCGGTTCTCCGGGGGTTTTCGCGTTCCCGCCTCCCGTCGTTCCCGCCCCGGCGCGGCCCGGCCTGTCGAGAAACGCCTTTCCGCGCGAGACACCGCGCGACGCGTGGTTTCTCGGGCCGAATGTGGTTTCTCGCTGTGGTCGCGGGCGGGTCACTCGAGGACCGGAGCGAGGGTGAGCGTGATCTCCTCGACCTCGCGTCCGAGGGCGGGTGCGAACGACATCGTGCGCGACACCTCGGTGAAGCCGGCCTTGGCGAGCACCGCCAGAGAGGCGGTGTTGGATGCGGCCGCGCGGGCGAACAGCGGGCGCTCGGGCTCCCGCGAGACGAGCAGGCGCAGCGCCTCGCTCGCGACCCCACGTCCCCATGCGTGATGCGCGATCCAGAAGGTCACCTCGCGGTCGCCGTCGACGGTGAACAGCGCCGCCGTCCCGGCGAAGCCGCCGTTCTCGGTCACGACGTACATCTGCACGCCGTCGGCGGCTCGCTCGCGGGCGATCCAGGCGTCGAAGGCCTCCCGGTCACTCGGGTCGGCCGCGGTGAAGGCGGCCATATCGACCGCATCGGGCGTGCGCATCATCTCGAAGACGGCGTCGAGGTCGTCGTCGCCGAGGTCGCGGAGTTCCACGTGTGCAGCCACGACACCAATTTAGTCCCCGACCGCATCGACCACGCGGTCGCGCGTCAGTCCATTCCGTAGACGGCGCGAACCGCGCGCTCGGCGCGGATGCCGTCGCGAGCCAGAAGGGCGTCGCGCAGCTCGCGGTACTTCGCGGTGCGCTCCTCGACATCGGTGAAGTACGGCTGCCATTGGCTGGTGTATCGGCGAATCGCCAGCTGCGCTTCCTTCATCACCTTCAATCGCATGACGTTGCCGGCCGTGAACATCAGGTGTGAGAACAGGCGCCACGACGCCTGCACGATGGCCGGGTAGTCGTCGGAGGCGGAGGCTTCGACGACGACGTCGGCGAGATCGACGGAGGTGGCGATGTCCTCGTCGCTCCCGCGCTTCATCGCGAATCGCGCGGCGTTCGCGGCCGAGAGCACCAGGAACTCCCGGACGTCTTCGCGGCTCTTCTGCGAGGGGATCGACACGCGGGTGTAGCGGTTCGGCGCGACCTCGACCAGGCCCACGCGCTCCAGGCGCTGAAGCGCCTCGCGCACGGGGGTGCGCGAGACCCCGAGGCGTCGGGCGAGTTCGTGATCTCGCAGGCGCTCGCCCGGTGCGAGGGTGCCGTCGATGATGGCCTCGCCGACGCGCGCGTACACCTCGTCACCGAGGACGGTGCCGCGAGGATCGAAGGGCCGGAGCGACTCGGACATGTCGTCGGCCAGTGTAGGCCGCGGGTCTGAGAGCGACCCTGCCTTCGCAACGTTTGGGTCACTGTCTCAAACGGGGGGTGTGCCGGAGGGCTACGTTCAGTAGCGTGTACCGTGATTCGCGCCGAACGTGCGCGGACACCCAGTAAGAACGGCACGTCATGAGCACGCAGGGTACGGTCAAGTGGTTCAACGCGGAGAAGGGCTTCGGCTTCATCGCTCCCGATGAAGGCGGCGCAGACGTCTTCGCCCACTACACCGCGATCGAGTCCAAGGGATACCGCTCCCTCGAAGAGAACCAGCGGGTCGAGTTCGAGATCGCCCAGGGGCCCAAGGGTCTCCAGGCTGAGGCCATCCGACCCCTCTGAACCTGAATCCGCGGCCCGTCCGCGGATTCGCGGCGGAGCCCGGTCCGTATCCTCGGACCGGGCTTCAGTCGCGCTCGCCGCGCGCGAGCTCCAGGCCCGCGCCGGCGAACTGACGCAGCGTCGCGTCGGGCAGGAAGGCCTTCGTGAGCCCGGCGGCGATGGCCGGCAGATCCCCTTCGTCGCGGTAGAGCAGATACATGGTCTCGTACCGCGGATTGAACTTCTGCTTGAAGCGGTGCAGTGACCGGAAGCCGTAGACCGGCTCCAGCGTCTCGGCGAGCCGGTCGGTGAGGTCGGCGATGAGGCCCGCGTCGGCGGGATTCTCGTGCGCGAGCGGTGCTCCCGACAGCGACAGGATCTGCGCCCCCTCCTCAGCGAAGTGCTTGGCGGACGAGCCGATCAGGAACTCCATCACCGGCCCGAAGCCGCCCTCGCGGCGGCGCATGAGATCGAGGGTCCACCCGCGCACCACACCGTCCGGGCCGTACACCGGCAACCAGGACAGGAACCCGTCGACATCTCCCTTCGGCGACAGCGCGAGCGCCAGCCGCACCTCGGGATCCCGGGCCTCGGTGAGGGTTCCGAGCGTGAAGCCCATCTCGGGAAGGCCCTTGTCGCCCACCCACATCTCCGAGATCGCGCGGATCTGCTGCTGCACCCCCCACGCCTCGTCGCCGTACCGCGACATCCGAAAGGTCATCTCCTCGCGACCCGCGCGGTTCAGGGAGGACCGCACCGAGTTCCACGCCTTGCCCTTGAACTCCAGACCAGGAAGATCGACGATCGTGTCGTCGGCGACAACGAGGGAGCGCCACCCGGCGGGGATCGCGGCGCGCGTCGCCTCTCCCGCGCTGAAGAAGCACGGTGTGAGCGCCGCGCGTTCGGCCGCGTCGATGAAGCCCCGCACCACATCGGGGCGACCGGCTTCCGGACCGAGGGGATCGCCGAGCGCGATGGCGACACCGCGGCGGTTCTGGAATCCGACGACACCGCCGGCGATCGTCGCGTACGACATGTCGGACCACGTCGTCATCCACGACAGTGTGCCGCCGCCGTCGGTGCGGATCACGTCCTTCACCTCGGCCACGGTGGGTGGGGTCGCCGTGCCGAGGCCGGTGCGCCGGCGAACCGCGAACGCGCGACGCACCCACAGGATGTAGACGAGCATCAGCAGCCACATGACGGCGCTCGTCATCGCGAGTTCGGTCTCGGCGTCGATGACGGCCTCGAGCTGCGCTTCGCTGGCGACGATGATGACGGCGAGGACCAGGGCGCCGGTGAGCACGTTCAGCGACGCCAGCACGATGCTCACCACCCACGCCCATCGCCGGCCGCGGCGCATGCCGTTGGCGACCAGGAGGATGATCACGACGTCGATCGCCGCATCGAGGTAGCCGCCGGATGCCGGCTCGGTGGGACCGAACATCCCGTCGGTCGGAACGAGGAGCACGACCACCTGCACGGCGCCGATGACGACCATGCCGAAGAACGCCAGGAACCGCTGCTCCCGCACGCTGGAGCGCTGGACGGTGAGGGACCGATCGACGAACAGCACGAGCAGCACGGCGAGCAGATGCTCGACATCGGCGATCTGGCCCCAGAAGAGCAGCGCGAGGAAGGACAGCGCGATCAGCAGCAGCCACGCGCGCACTCGCCAGGGAGAGACGAAGAGACCGACGGCCGCGGCGATGCAGGCCATCGTGCCGCCCGAGGCGCCGACATCGAGCGCGGCGGCTTGCGTCTGCGCCCATTCCCACGGAGCCATCGCGGCCAGCCACAGCACGAGCGCGGTCGCGAGCACCGCGAAGGCCTGCCCGATGGCGTAGTAGAGGAGTGCGACGCGTAATCCGCGGCGGTACTCCAGGTAGGCCATGCCGGCGAAGCTCGAGATCGTGAAGATGTAGACCCACGGCTGGTTGACGAAGAACGTGCCCGTCACGACCGTCCACCATCGTCCCTCGGCGAACGCCGGCAGGCCGTAGGCGACCGCATCGAACAGGTCGTTCTCTTCGAACGGAGACCACAGTCCGCCCCACACCACGCCGACGATGAGGATCACGCCGATGAAGGTGAGAGTGGCTGGCATGCGCCGGATGACGGCGAAGACGGGGCGGGACGTTTTCGTCGAGGCCTCACTCATGGCCCTCACCCTATCGAGCGGGATGCGGCGCGCGTGGCTGCGGATCAGGCCTTCGGATCAGTGGCCGTGCAGGCGGTCGTAGTCGGCGAGGGCCTTCGCGTCCTCGGCCTCGCGCATGGCGCGGCGCGCGGCGTCGAGCGCGGCGACCGGGTCGGCGGATGCGCGGGCGTTGGCGAGCTCGCGCTGCGCGGAGCGGAGTCGCGATCGCGCGTCCGCGCTGCCGTGGGTGTGCGTGGCGACCGCCTCGGCCATCGCCACCGCGTTGCGGGCGGCCGCGAGGGTTCCGGGCAGGGCCGTGCGCGCGCCACGGAGTCGCTGCTGCGCCGTGCGGGCATCGCCCAGCGCGAGGTCGAGTCGATCGCGCAGCCGGGCGATACGGTCGATCGTCCACGTCGGGCGACGGGCGGCATCCCGTTCGAGGGCGTTCAGGTCCGCCTCGATCGCCCGCACCTCATCGGCCAGGCGATCGGCGTCGTCGGGGGGCAGCGATCCTCGCGACAGCACCGCCTGCCGCATCGCCGTGCGCGTGGCCTCGAACTCGCCCGAGAGGGCCTGCGAGGCCTGCGTGATGAGGCGATACGACTCTTCGAAGGCGCGGGCGTCGGCCTCGGCCTGGCGCAACGCGCGTTCCGCCGCTGCGATGTCGGCCAGGGCATTGCGGGACGGGTCCTCGGCGGCCGCGGCCGCCGCATCGAGTCGTACCTGCGCTTCGGCGGCTTCGGTGACGGCGTTGGTCGCGGCATCCGATGCGGTGCGCCATTCGTCTTCGGCGAAGCTCGCTGCGAGCTGATCCAGGAGCGGGGCGGGGTCGCCCATCGAGGCGCGCAGATCGTCGAGGCGTCGCCGCGTGGCGGCCAGCTGAGAGCCCGCGGTGACGTGGCGACCCATCCACTCGACGTGGTCGGAACGGGCGTGGCGGATGGCCGTGGCGGCCTTGTCGGCCTGCTCGCGGATGCGCGCGGCGCCACGGCGCACCTCAACCGGCGTCGCGGCCGGCAGGGAGATCGTGCGGTACAGGTCGAAACCCGCGTCGCGGGTGTGCTGCGCCGTCAGGCGCGCGCGTCGCAGCGAGGCCGGGGCGTCACCGCCGTAGAGCGCGCCCGACAGTCCCACCTCGAGCTCGAGCTCGGCGATCGCGTCGTCCAGGCGCACCAGAACCGCGCCCGCTTCGAGGCGCTCCGCCTCCGCGCGCTTCCGCGCGGCGGGCGAGCGGCGTGCGCGGCGCACTCCCCACACCAGCACGGCGACCGCCAGCGCCGCGACGCCGAAGACCACAACAGCCGGGATGACCCAGCCGATCACCGTGCCTGCGACGTCATCCATCGGCGTCGGTGAGGAGCAGCAGGTCGCGCAGCTGAGCCACGTCGTCGACGGCGGCCTGGGCACCCTCAGCCTCGTGCGGCCAGCTGAAGCCCCAGCCGACGAAGATCACGGGCACGTCGTGCGCCGCCCCGCCCTCGACGTCGTGGTGCCGGTCGCCGACGAGCACCGGTCGCGACGTGTCGACACCGGCCGCCGCGAGCCGCCGCAGCGCCTCGGCGACGATGTCGGCCTTCGTGGCGAGCGTCTTCTCGTCGGGGGTGGACCCGACCGTGGCGGTGAAGCACGGGGCCAGATCGAAGTGGTCCATGAGTGCCGCGACCTGGTTCTCGGGCTTGGAGCTGGCGGTCGCCTGCGGGATGCCGCACGCGTGCGCCTCCTGGATCAGCTCACCGACCCCCGGGAAGAGCTTCGCGCCGGTCGTGTATCCGTCGGCCTTGCCGAGCGTGCGGTAGAACGCGACGGCCTCGGTGGCCTGCTCGGGGCTCATGCCGACGTTCGTCTGGAACGACTCGTACATGGGAGGGCCGATCCAGTGCACCAGCTCGGCGCGGGTCGGCTTGGGCTTGCCGAAGTGCTCGAGGGCCACGGTGAGGCGACGCAGGATGCCGTCGGACGCATCCACGATGGTGCCGTCGACATCCCAGAGGATGCAGGTCCAGGGGGAGCGTGTCGCCATGCTCCCAGACTACGGGGCCGGGAAGCGGCCTCGCGTCGGCAGCCGGCGCGCGGGACCGCTCAGAACAGCCGCGGTGCGCCCGACTCGATGCCCTTCATGCCCTCGTAGTCGAGGGTGACGCAGCGGATGCCGCGGTCGGTCGCGAGCACCTTCGCCTGCGGCTTGATCTCCTGCGCGGCGAACACGCCGGTGACGGGGGCGAGGTGCGGATCGCGTCCGAGGAGCTCGAGGTATCGCGTGAGCTGCTCGACGCCGTCGATGTCGCCGCGCCGCTTCACCTCGACGGCGATCGTGCCGCCTGCGGGGTCGCGCAGCAGCAGGTCGACGGGGCCGATCGCGGTCGGGAATTCGCGCCGCACGAGCGTCAGGTCGTCACCGATCACGTCGACCTGCTCGGCGAGGAGGCGCTGCAGATCCGCCTCGACGCCGTCCTTCTGCAGGCCCGGGTCGAGACCGAGCTCGTGCGAGGTGTCGTGCAGCACCTCGTAGATCCGCACGAGCAGGGCGTCACCGCTCTTGGCGTGCGTGACCCGCCAGTGCTCGAGAACGCCGGCGCGCGCGGACTCTTCGTCGGGCTCCTCGACCTCGAGACGGCACGGGGGGCTCATCCAGTTGAGCGGCTTGTACGAGCCGCCGTCGGAGTGCACCAGGAGGCTGCCGTCGCCCTTGTGGACGAGCAGGCGCGTCGCGAGGGGCAGGTGGGCGGTGAGGCGCCCGGTGTAGTCGACCGAGCAGCGGGCGATGACAAGACGCACCCGACGAGCCTAAACCCGACCCGCACCCTCATGCGGGTGGCCTGCTCCGACGGTGGCGCCGGCGATGGGCCGGGCGGCACCGGACGCGAGACCCGAGGCGATCACGAGCGCGACCAGGATGAACAGCGTGTTCAGCAGTCCGATGTGGTCGCTGATGAACCCGAGCGCCGGCGGACCGGCGAGGAACGCCACGTAGCCGATCGTCGCCGCCGCACTCACGCGGGCCGCGGCCTTGGCGGGGTCGTCGGCGGCAGCCGACATCCCGAGCGGGAACCCGAGCGAGGCGCCCAGACCCCACAGCGTCGCGCCGACGAAGACGAGGGGCAGGCTCGGGGCGAGGATGAACAGCAGAATGCCGACGGCGGCCGTCGCCGAGAGCACGCGCAGGGTCGCCACCCGGCCGAAGCGATCCACAAGCGGGCCGCCGAACACGCGCACGACGGTCATGGAGACGGAGAAGACCGCCAGCGCGGCGGCCCCGAGCGTGGCGCCGCCGCCGTGCTCCTCGCTGACGCCGAGGGCCAGCCAGTCGTTCGCGCCGCCCTCGGCGAACGACATCCCGAGCATGATCACGCCCAGTGCGTAGGTGCGCGGCTCGCGCCACGCCGACAGCGACAGCGCGAGCCGCGCCCGCCAGCCGGGCCGGTCGTCGACGGCGGGATCGCCCGCGACCTCGCGCCGCGGCACGTTGGCGAACGATGCTGCAGCGATGACGACCACGATCGCCGCGATCACGGCGGCATGCACGGCGACGGTCACGTCGAGGCCCGCGGCCAGCGCCCCGAGTCCCGCGCCGATCACGGTGCCGAAGGAGAAGAACGCGTGGAACAGCGGCAGGATCGTCTTGCCGGACTGGGTCTCGATCGCGGCTCCCTCGACGTTCATCATGACGTCGACGGCGCCGTTGCCGAAGCCGAAGAGTGCGAGCCCGATGATGACCACGGGGAAGGATCCCCACACGTCGGTTCCGAGGCCGATGAGGACGACGCCGGCGGCGAAGACGAGCATCGCGCCGAACATGCCGCGGCGGATGCCGAAGCGGGCGATGATCACGGATGCCAGGGACAGCCCGACGATCGATGCGACGCCCATTCCGAGCAGCAGCAGACCGATCTGGCTGTTCTCGATCCCGAGCGCGATCTTGATGTCCGGGACGCGCGACGCCCACGTCGCGATGCTCAGGCCGCTCGCGAGGAAGATCGCGAAGACGGCGGTGCGCCAGCGCACGTACTGCGCGCGGGTCAGGGGCAGATCCATGACATTCATGGTACCGGCGAAACGATTCGGATCGAAACGATTCGAGACGGGAGAGGCCGAGCGCTACGATCGACGCAGGATGAGCGCGCGCAGAGCCACGATCGCCGACGTCGCCCGCGAGGCGGGCGTCTCGCCGTCGACCGCTTCCGTCGTCTTCAGTGGCAGGACCCCGGTCACCGAGGCGACGCGGGCGAAGGTGCGCTCCGCCGCAGCCCGCCTCGGCTACGCCGGACCCGACCCCCGCGCGGCCTCCCTGCGGCGCGGGCGCAGCGGCATCGTCGCGGTGGTGTTCGAGGAGCACCTCGGCACTGCCTTCCTCGACCCGGTGAAGACCCTCATGATGGATGGACTCACGGACGAGGTCGCACCCCTCGGGGCCGGTCTGCTGCTGCTGCGCGACCACGACCCCTCCGGCGTCGGTCCGTCGCTCACGACCGCGCCGATCGACGCTGCCGTGCTCATCGGATGCAGCGGGATGCTGCGCGAATCCCTTGCGGCCCTGACCGCCCGCGGCCTCCCCGTGGTCGTGATCGAGGGCGACGCGGGCGAGAGCGTGCCGCGCATCATGCTCGACAACCGCGACGCGCAGCGCCAGGCCGCCAGTCACCTGCTCTCGCTCGGTCACCGCCGCGTCGTGGTGCTCTCGCTTCCCACGCGGTCTCAGCGTCCGCGCGGATGGGTGGCCGCCGACGAGCCGGTCGAGGTCGACGTCACGCGCGACCGCCTTGCCGGCGCGCGGGATGTGTTCCCCGACGCGCCGGTGTACGCCGCGGGGGCCAGCTCGATGGACGAGGGCTTCCATGCCGCCCGCGACATCCTGAACGTACCCATCGATCGCCGCCCCACGGCCATCATCGCTCAGAGCGACCTGCTCGCTGCCGGGGCGGTGCGGGCGGCCGAAGACCTGGGGCTCCGGGTGCCGTTCGACCTCAGCGTGACGGGGTTCGACGGCGTCGCCGTGGACGGTCTCGCGCCCCATGAGCTCACGACACTCGTGCAGCCTGCGCTGGAGAAGGGCCGTGCCGCCGGTCGCGCGGTCGCCGCGATGCTCGAGGACGCATCGCCGCCGACGATCACGTTCACGTGCGACTTCCGCGTCGGGAATACTACGGCCGAGCCGGCGGCGTTCCGGGATTGAGCTGGTCGACGGGCGCGCGACGTCGGCAGCTCGACGAGGCCACGCGCGCCTCCCCTCCCGGTAGAGTGGACGTACAGACCCCCTATCGCCCGAGCCGACGGTGATCACCGTTCCCGGCTGACGACTTTCGAGGAGGCCGCCATGCTGGTCCTCCTTGCCGCGTTCGCCGTCGTCCCGCTGGTGATGCCGTGGCTGGTACACCGCCTCGGGGCGCGCGCGTTCCTCATCGCCGCGCTGCTCCCGACCGCCGCGTTCGTGCAGGCCGCCGCGCAGACAGTGCCGGTCATGTCGGGAGAGATCCCGTTCGAATCCGTCGCGTGGATCCCGCCGCTCGGCGTCGACCTGTCGATGCGCATGGACACGCTGTCGTGGCTGATGACCCTCGTCGTCACCGGCATCGGTGCTCTCGTGCTGGTCTACTGCCGGTGGTACTTCGCCGACGGCGGTTCCGGGCTCGGGCAGTTCAGCGCCGTGCTCCTCGCCTTCGCCGGGGCGATGTACGGGCTCGTCCTCACGGACGATCTCGTGGTGCTCGTGATGCTGTGGGAGGTCACGAGCGTGCTGTCGTACCTGCTGATCGGGTACTACAACCGGCGCGCGTCCAGCCGTCGCGCCGCCCTGCAGGCGCTGCTCGTGACCACGCTGGGCGGTCTGGTGATGCTGATCGGCGTCGTGCTGCTCGTGGTCGACGCCGGCACATCGAGCATCTCGACCATCCTCTCCGAGGCCCCGACGGGGCCGATCGTCGACGCCGCGGTCGTCATGCTCCTCGTGGGCGCCCTGTCGAAGTCGGCGATCTTCCCCTTCCACTTCTGGCTGCCGGGCGCGATGGCCGCCCCCACGCCCGTCAGCGCGTATCTCCACGCCGCGGCGATGGTGAAGGCGGGCATCTATCTCATCGCCCGCTTCGCACCCGTGTTCGCGTTCTCACCCGTCTGGCAGCCGATCGTCATCGGACTCGGCGTCTTCACGATGCTCCTCGGCGGATTCCAGGCGCTCCGCGAGACCGACCTCAAGCGCATCCTCGCCTTCGGAACCGTCAGTCAGCTCGGCTTCCTCACCGTCGTCCTCGGATACGGCACGCGCGACGCGATCCTCGCCGGTCTCGCCCTGCTGCTCGCGCACGCGCTGTTCAAGTCGGCGCTGTTCCTGGTCGTCGGCATCATCGACCACCAGCTGTCCACCCGCGACATCCGCGAGATCAGCGGACTCGGACGTCAGACGCCCGTGCTCGCGACGGTCAGCATCGTCACGATCGCCTCGATGGCCGGCGTCATCCCGACCCTCGGCTTCGTCGCCAAGGAGGCCGCGCTGACCGCGCTGCTGCACGATGCCCTGCAGGGCGCCCCCTTCGCGATCATCGCGCTGGCCGGCGTCACACTCGGCTCGGTGTTCACGGTCGCCTACGGCATCCGCTTCATCTGGGGAGCGTTCTGGACCAAGCGCGACGCCGAGGGCGACGCGCTCCCGCCCGTCGAGTGGCCCCGCCCGCCGATCGGCTTCGTCGCCGTGCCGGTCGTGCTGGCCGTGCTCACCGTGGTGGCGGGGTTCGCCTCCCCCCTCCTCGACGCCGTGCTCGCCCCCTACGCCGACACCGCGCCGGCGGCCGCCCCGGGTCTCACCGCCCCCGAGGAGACCTACCATCTCGAACTGTGGCACGGGCTCGAGCCGGCGCTGTTCCTCTCGCTCGGCACGCTCGCCCTCGGCGCCGCGGTGTTCTGGAGCACGAAGCGCCGACCCTGGGGTTCGCGGATGCTGCCGTTCAGCGCGCCGGATGTCTACAACGCCGCGCTCCGCGGCGTGGCACGGCTCTCGGTGGAGGTCACGAGCCTCACGCAGCGGGGCTCGCTCCCGATCTACGTCGGCACCATCTTCGTCGTACTGGTGGTCGGTGAGGCGGTGGCGCTGTTCGCCGGATCGGAGTGGCAGGCGGAGCTCGACGCGTTCCAGACCCCCGTGCAGCTGCTCGTCGCGCCCATCATGATCATCGCGGGGCTGATCGCGGTCCGTGCCCGCAAACGCTTCACCGGCGTCGCGCTCGTATCGGTCACCGGCTTCGGCATGGCGCTCCTGTTCGCCTCGAGCGGTGCGCCCGACCTCGCCCTCACGCAGATCCTCGTCGAGACGGTCACCCTCGTCGCCTTCGCGCTCGTGCTGCGCCGCATCCCCTCGCGTCTGGGGCAGCACAACGCCTCGGTCCGGCCGATCGCGCGCGCTGTGCTCGCCGCCGGGGTGGGCGTGACGATGGCCGCGATCGCGATCGTCGCGACAGCGTCGCGCGTGGCCGACCCGATCTCGCGCGAGTGGCCCGACCTCGCCTATGACATCGGGCACGGTCGCAACGTCGTCAACGTGGCGCTGGTCGATATCCGCGGGTGGGACACCATGGGCGAACTCACGGTGCTCGTTCTCGCGGCGACAGGTGTCGCCTCGCTCGTCTTCGTCACCCACCGCTCCGACACGCTGTCGGAGTTCACCGAGCCGCTGCCGCGCCTGGACGCGCGGCGTCAGCCCCTCATCGAGACGGACGAGGGCGTGAAGCCCCGCACCGACAGCTCCGAGGGCCGCCGCCTGGCCTGGCTGCTCGGCGGCACGCGCGTGCGGGCGGAGAACCGCTCCATGATGCTCGAGGTCGTCGTCCGCATCCTCTTCCACACGATCATCATCGTGTCGCTGTACCTGCTCTTCGCGGGGCACAACCTGCCCGGCGGCGGCTTCGCCGGCGGGCTCGTCGCGGGCATGGCGCTCGTCATGCGATACGTAGCGGGAGGACGGTACGAACTCGGCGCCGCCGCTCCGACCGACGCCGGACGCCTGCTGGGCATCGGCATGACCATCGCGGTCGGGTGCGCCATCCTGCCCCTGCTGTTCAGCGCGCCGCCGCTGACCCGCTGGTTCATCGAGGCCGAGACCGAACTGCTCGGTCACGTCGAGTTCGTCACGTCGACACTGTTCGACGTGGGGGTCTATCTCGTCGTCGTCGGACTCGTGCTCGATGTGCTCCGCAGCCTCGGCGCCGAGGTCGACCGGCAGGCCACCGCCCAGCGCAGCGAGGCGGTGAGCGTCCGGTGACCGTCTCGCTCGCCCTCATCGTCATCATGGCCGTGCTCTTCGCCTGTGGCGTCTACGCGATGCTCGAGCGCAGCCTCACCCGTGTGCTCATCGGCTTCCTGCTGCTGGGCAACGCGGCGAATCTCCTGCTGCTGATCGTCATCGGCCAGCCCGGGATCGCCCCGTTCTACGGCGCGGGCGAGGCCGACCAGATGTCGGATCCCCTCCCGCAAGCCCTCACGCTGACGGCCATCGTCATCACGTTCGCGATCTCGGCCTTCCTGCTCGCCCTCATCTACCGCTCCTGGCAGCTCGGGCAGGCCGACACGGTGCAGGACGACGAGGCCGACCTCGCCGTGCGGGCCCGCGACGCCGAGGCCGAAGAGGTCATGGACGACGAGACCGAGCTCGAAGACGACGACGCCACCACCGACTTCATCGGCACCGCGACCTCACCCATCCGCGTCGTGCACAGCCGCGACTTTCCCGGCGTGCGCGACGACGCCCCCGTCGATCGACCGCGACGCCGTCCGTCCGAGGCGTCGCGGGCATCCGAGAACGAGGACGGCGCATGATCGCCCTCGTTCCGCTCCTGGTCACGCTGCCGCTCCTCGGCGCGGCGATCGCGCTCATCGCGGGCAAGCATCGCCGCGTGCAGGTGGGGGTCTCGGTCGTCACGCTCACGGTGGTGTGTGCGATCGCGGCGGTGCTGCTGGTCGTCGTCGACATCGGCGGCAACCCGCTCGCGGTCTCGGTGGGCGGCTGGCCCATCCCCTTCGGGATCGTGCTCTACGTCGACCGGCTGTCGGCGCTGCTCATCGTCGTCTCGAGCATCGTGCTGCTGGCCGTTCTGCTCTTCTCGGTCGGTCAGGGCGCGGCGGACGGCGACGACGACACCCCGGTGTCGATCTTCCACCCGTCGTACCTGATCCTCGCCGCGGGCATCTTCAACGCGTTCATCGCAGGTGACCTGTTCAACCTCTACGTCAGCTTCGAGATCCTGCTGGTGGCCTCGTACGTGCTGATCACGCTGGGCAGCACGGAATCCCGCATCCGCACCGGCGTCGTCTACATCGTCGTGTCGCTGGTGTCCTCCATCCTCTTCCTCTCCGCGATCGCGATGATCTACGGCGCGCTCGGCACCGTGAACATGGTGCAGATCGCCGAGCGGATGGGGGAGCTGCCTCAGGAGACGCAGACGGTGCTCCACCTGCTCCTGCTCCTCGCCTTCGTGATCAAGGCCGCGGTCTTCCCCCTGTCGTTCTGGCTCCCCGACTCGTACCCGACCGCTCCCGCCCCGGTGACGGCGGTGTTCGCCGGGCTCCTCACCAAGGTCGGCGTCTACGCGATGATCCGCACCGAGTCGCAGCTGTTCCTCGACAACGACCTCAACCTGCTGCTGCTGATCGCCGCGCTGGCGACGATGATCGTCGGCATCCTCGGCGCCCTCGCCCAGGCCGAGCTGAAACGCATCCTGTCGTTCACGCTCGTCAGCCACATCGGATACATGGTGTTCGGACTCGCGATCGCGACACCGCTGTCGATCGGCGCGACGATCTACTACATGGTCCACCACATCGTGGTGCAGACCACGCTGTTCCTCGCCGTCGGCCTCGTCGAGCGGCAAGCGGGGTCGACCTCGATCCTGCGCGTGAAGGGCCTCATGCGCGGCGCGCCCCTGATCGCGGCGCTCTACTTCATCCCGGCCATCAACCTCGGCGGCCTTCCGCCGTTCTCCGGATTCATCGGCAAGTTCGCGCTCTTCGACGCCGCCGCCGAGGTGGGGACCCCGATCATGATGGTGATGATGGTCGGCGGCATCGTCACCAGCCTGCTCACCCTCTACGCCCTCATGCGGGCGTGGAACCTGTCGTTCTGGCGGGAAGAGGACGACTCGGCCGAGACCGAAGCGCGCATCTCGTACCTGGATGCCGCCCCGGAGGCGTCCGTGCAGACCGAGCGACGCGTCATCCCGCGCATCATGACCGCCTCGACGACGGGCATGGTGGCCATCACCGTCGCGCTGACGGTGTTCGCCGGGCCCATCTACGACGTCTGCACGCGGATCGGATCGGCCCTCCTCGAGCCGATGACCCTCGTGCAGCTCGAGCAGGACGAGCAGGAGTCGGAGTCATGACCTCGACACCCGTGGATCGACGCACGGCCCGCCGTGGCGCCCTGGCGCGGGCCTGGCGTCAGCTGCCGTTCCTGCTGTGGCTGGTCGCAGTCTGGATGCTGCTGTGGGGGCAGTTCACGCTCCTGGCGTTCCTCACCGGCCTCGTCGCGGCACTGCTGGTGACGCGCGTCTTCCGGCTGCCGGCTGTCGAGCTGTCGGGCCGGGTCAACCTCTGGTACGGCGCGATCTTCATCGTCACGTTCCTCGCCGCCCTGGTGCGCGGCTCGCTCACCGTGGCGTGGCAGGTGATCTCGCCTCGGCCGGTGCCCCGGTCGGCGATCATCGCCGTGCCCTCGGTCGTGGCCGACGACCTCATCATGACGCACACCGCGATCACGGCTTCGCTCATCCCGGGATCGCTCGTGATCGACATCGACCGCGACCGACGCGTGATGTATCTGCACGTGCTCGGCGTGCACAACCTCGCCGACGTCGAGTACCAGCGCGAGCACGTGCTGGTGTGGGAGCGGCGCATCGTCCGCGCCGTCGGATCGCGCGCTCAGGTCGAGCAGATCCGCGAGGCCGAGCGCACGGCCGCGGAGGCGGCCCGCCAGGCCCGGAACCGGGAGGGACGATGACCGACATCCTGCTGTTCGCGATCTACGCCGTCTTCACCGCCGCTGCGCTGCTGGCGCTGTGGCGCATCGTGGTCGGCCCGTCGATCCTCGACCGTGTCGTCGCATCCGACGTGCTGCTCACCGAGATCCTGTGCGTGCTCGGCGCCGAGATGGCGCTCAACGGCCACACGCGCTCGCTGCCGGTCATGCTCATCATCGCCGCGGTCGGGGTGTTCGGGTCGATCTCGGTCGCCCGCTTCGTCGCGAGAAGGGACAACGTGGAACGATGACGACGTCGCTGCCCTTCGCCGTTGCCGCCGAGACGGTGGGATCGGCTTACCCCGCCGACGGCTGGATCGACGTCGTCGCGCTCGTGCTCATCCTCGTCGGCGCCGGGCTGTGCCTGACGGCCGCGATCGGCCTGCTGCGGCTGAAGGATGTGCCCTCCCGCCTCCACGCGGCGACCAAGCCGCAGGTGCTGGGCCTCATCCTCATCTGCATCGCCGTCGCGCTGTCGCTGCGCTCGTGGCCCGTCGTGGCCTTCCTGCTGCCGGTCGTGCTCATCCAGATGGCCACGTCTCCGCTGTCGGCCCACGTCATCGGCCGGCAGGCCTATCGCAACGGGACCGTCGACGAGCCCGGCCTGATCGTCGACGAGCTCGGCGGGTCGACCCAGACGCCCCCCGGCGCCGGCGGCTGACCCGCGCGAGCGGCATCCACCCGAGCGCCACCCCTGGCCCGAGCGCCATCCCCGGCCCGGGCCCATGCGGGCATCACACCCGCACGCATGTCGGAGAATCACGCGGATGTCGGAGGATTCGGCCGAAAACCTCCGACATCGGGCCGAATCTCCGACGTCGCAGGTGGAGCAGTCCGACGTCGCGGGGCGGATCAGTCGGACGATGCGGGCGTCAGTCGGCGCCGAAATCGAACGACGCGGCCTCGTTGGCCTCGTCGACGGCCTCGGCGAGCTCCTCGCGGTCGGCGTCGTAGTCGACGGCGTGCTCCGTGATCTCCTGCGCGCCGCCCTTCTCCAGCTCGCCGACCAGCTCTCCGGTCGCGCCGCCGATGAACCCGGCGGCGGCGTAGTGCTCGAGACGGAAGCGCGAGTCGGCGATGTCGAGGTTGCGCATGGTGAGCTGGCCGATGCGATCGGTCGGGCCGAAGGCGGCATCCCCGACGCGCTCCATCGACAGCTTCTCGGCCGCGTACGAGAGCATCGGCGAGCTCGTGTCGAGGATCGTGTAGTCCTCGCCTCGGCGCAGGCGCAGCGTCACAGAGCCGGTGATCGCCGACCCGACCCACTTCTGGATCGACTCGCGCAGCATGAACGACTGCGGCTCGAGCCAGCGTCCTTCGTACATCAGGCGCCCGAGGCGGCGGCCCTGCTCGTGATAGGTCGCCAGGGTGTCTTCGTTGAGGATGCCGTTGACCAGGCGCTCGTACGCGATGAACAGCAGCGCCATGCCCGGCGCCTCGTAGATGCCGCGCGACTTCGCCTCGATGATGCGGTTCTCGATCTGGTCGCTCATGCCGAGGCCGTGGCGGCCGCCGATGGTGTTCGCCTCCCGCACGAGGTCGACCGGGTCGGAGTACTCGACGCCGTTGATGGCGACCGGGCGGCCCGCGTCGAAAGCGATCGTGACCTCTTCGGTGTCGATCTGCACCGACGGATCCCAGAACTTCGCGCCCATGATCGGCTCGACGATCTCGAGCGACACGTTCAGGTGCTCCAGCGTCTTCGCCTCGTGGGTGGCGCCCCAGATGTTCGCGTCGGTGGAATAGGCCTTCTCGGCCGAGTCGCGGTAGGGGAAGCCGTGCTCGACGAGCCACTCGCTCATCTCCTGGCGGCCGCCGAGTTCGGTGACGAAGTCGGCATCCAGCCACGGCTTGTAGATGCGCAGCGCGGGGTTGGCGAGCAGACCGTAGCGGTAGAACCGCTCGATGTCGTTGCCCTTGTAGGTGGAGCCGTCGCCCCAGATGTCGACGCCGTCCTCCTTCATCGCCCGCACGAGCATGGTGCCGGTCACGGCGCGGCCGATCGGGGTGGTGTTGAAGTAGGTGCGTCCGCCCGAGCGGATGTGGAACGCCCCGCACGCGAGGGCGACGAAGCCCTCCTCGACGAGCATCGTCTTGCAGTCGAGCAGCCGCGAGGCCTCCGAGCCGTACTCGGTGGCGCGGCCCGGGATCGACGCGATGTCGTCTTCGTCGTACTGACCGAGGTCGCCGGTGTAGGTGTAGGGGATTGCGCCCTTGTCGCGCATCCACGCGACGGCCACGGAGGTGTCGAGACCACCGGAGAAGGCGATGCCGACGCGCTCGCCGACGGGTAGGGACTGGAGGACCTTCGACATGCCCTCCACCCTACCGATCCGCGTACACCGGCCGATCCACGGGTGCGCGGCGCCGGCCCACCCACACGACGCCGTAGGCGACCACGACGATCGCTGCGGCGATCCCGACGACGTACACCGCGACGCCGGCATATCCGGGCGGCACGAGGCCGGGGTTGTTCGGGTTGAGGAACGGGTAGGGATACCAGTACCCCGGGCCGATCGTCGGATCGCTCACGAGCGGACCGCGCACGAGCGTGTAGATCACCCACGCGATCGGGAACCCGAGCACCCACAGGGTGTCGCGCCAGGCGAGCGGGCGGCGCCGCACCGCGACGAACGCATCGGCGAGCAGGAACAGCGGAGCGACCACGTGGAGAACCTCGTTGGACCACGGCACCGGTTCGGACCCCTGCGGCAGCTCCACGCCGCGCAGCAGGATGTTGTAGACGACGCCGGTGATCACCATGTAGGTCGTCACCGACACGAGCGCGATCGCGAGGACGCGCGGTTCGCGGCGGCGCTCGCCGCCGGCATCCCTCCCGCGGGTGAGGAACCAGACGACGGCCCACGTCAGCACGATCGCCGACGACACGTTGGAGAGGATGGTGAAGAAGCTGAAGAAGTTCGCGACGGTGACGCCGAGGTCGCGGCCGTACTCCAGGGCGGATGCGATGGATGCGGCCAGCTGACGCACCACGGCGGCGAGGATGACCACGGCCATCACGCCGCGCAGTACCGTCCAGACGCGTTCGGGTGACATGGGCGTCACGCTATCCGCTTCGGGGCCCGCCAAGGTCGGAGAATCGCGCCGATGTCGGAGGTTCTGCGAGGAATCCTCCGACATCGGGCCGATTCTCCGACCTCGGGTCACGCGGCCGGGGTCACGCGGCCGGGGTCACGGGGCCAGGGTCACTCGGGCCAGGGTCACGGGGCCAGGGTCACTCGCCGTCGGGGTCCGCGGGCTTCGCGCGTGTGGGCGACGCGGGCGGCGCCTGCTCCCGGCTCGTCGTCGCCTCGGCGAGGCCCTCGCCGACGCCGCGGCCGAAGGTCTGGCCCTGGATGAGCGCGGCGAGGTCGATGCCGGTGGCCGCCTCGACGCTGTCGAAGACGGATCGCATCGCCTTTGCGCTGTCGCCGCCGATGACGCTTGATGCGCCGTCGTCGCCGGAGCCGCCGATGATCGACACGTTGCCGATCGCGGCGTAGCCCTTGGCGAACTCGGTCATGATGGCCGGCAGCACCTCGAGCACGCGCTGCGACAGGAAGGCCTCCTGATTCGACGCGATGGCCTCCGCCTCGGCCTGGACGGCCGCGGCACGGGCTTCACCCTCGGCACGGATCGCTCCGGCCTCGGCCTGCGAGGTGAGGCGACGCGCCTCGGCCTCGGCATCGGCGCGGGCGCGCAGCGCGCCGGCCTCACCGGCGGCCTTCGCCTCGGCGGCCGCTGCTTCACCGGCGGCGCGTGCCTTGTCGGCTTCCGCCTGCTGCTCGGCGATGCGCGTGCGCGCCTCGGCCTGCTTGACCTGCTCGATCGCGGCGGCCTCGGCCGAGCGCTCGCGCGTGTAGAGGTCGGCCTGTGCGCGGGTCTCCGCCTCGTAGCGCTGCGCATCGGCGACGCGCTTGACGTCGGCGTCGAGCTGGGCCTGCTTGTTCTCGGCCTGCTGCTGCAGCACCGCCTGCTCGGCCTTCGCGCGCGCCAGCTGCTCGGCCTGCTCCGCCTCGGCGCGGGCGCGACCGACACCTGCCGCCGCGTTGGCGGTGTTGGTGTCGAGCGCGGTCTGCTCGATGAGGTTCGCTTCGTCGTTGGCGATGTTCTTCTGGTTGATCGCGCGGTCGGCGTTGGTCTGCGCGATCTCCGCCGCCTGACGCTTGGCCTGGATCTCCGGCGAGCCCAGTGACTGGATGTACCCGACGGAGTCCGTGATGCCTTTGATCTGGAACGAGTCGAGGATGAGACCCTGCTCGGCCAGCTCGTGCGAGACGTCGGCGGCGATCTGATCCGAGAACTTCTTGCGCTCGCGCATGAGCTCGACCACCGACAGCGTCGCGACGATGCCGCGGAGGGCTCCCTCGAGCTGCTCGGTCGTGAACTGCTCGATCGCGGCGTCCTGCGAGGCGAAGCGCTCGGCGGCGCGCCGCACGAACAGGGGATCGGAGCCGATCTTCACGATCGCCACGCCGTCGACGTTCAAGGTGACATTGTCGAGCGACTGCGCCTCGGCGTTGAGCATCACCTGCCGCGATCGCAGCGAGATGATCTCGTGCCGCTGCGTGATCGGGTTCACGAGCGACTTGCCGTTGACGATGACGGTCACCGGCGACTCCGAGAGTTCGGAACGGCTGGAGCCGTCGGCATCCAGCACGGTGCTCTGCACCTTCTGCTTGCGACCCGAGATGACCAGCGCCTCATCGGCACGGGCGACCTTGATCCAGCTGCGTGCGAACAGCAGCAGGATGAGGCCGACGATGATGACCGCGACGACCGCGATCCCGACGATGATGAGAATGCCGACGAATCCGGCGACTTCCATGAAACCCCCCATTGAGAAGGGTGCGCCGGCTGTGCGCACCCGCTCACACCCTGCCAGAACGCCGCCGCCACCGCGCCCCCTTTCTGTAGCACGCGGTACCTGTCCGCGCGCAAGGGGGTCCGCCCGACCGCCTCCCGCACGTTAGCGTGGCCGGCGGCGCGGCATGAGTTCCGCGTGCACGGCACCCGACGCGAGAGGAATCCATGGCAGTGGACACGAAGAAGATCTCGCTGGTCGGATCGATCTCCCTCGGAACCGGCGTGATGATCGGCGCGGGGATCTTCGCCCTCGTCGGACAGGTGGCGGGCATCGTCGGTCCGTGGTTCCCGCTGGCGTTCCTCATCGGCGCGGTCGTCGCCGGCGTCAGCTCCTACTCCTACATCCGGTACTCGAGCGTCAACCCGTCGTCGGGCGGCATCGCGATGCTGCTCAAGGGCGCGTACGGCCCAGGCGTGATCGCCGGGTCGTTCTCGCTGTTCATGTACGTCTCGATGGTGGTGGCCGAGAGCCTGCTGGCGCGCACCTTCGGCACCTATCTGCTGCGTCCGTTCGGGCTGCAGGACTCCCCCGTCCTCGTGCCCGTGCTCGGGATCGCCGCGATCGTCGCCGCGACGATCGTGAACCTCGTCGGCAATCGTTTCGTCGAGGGTTCGGCGACCACCACCGCGGTGCTGAAGATCCTCGGCATCGCGGTGCTCGCCGTCGCCGGGCTCATCGGCGCCGCCGCGTCCGGCGGCCTCTTCTCGAGCGAAGGCTCGGGCGAGTCATCCGGCCTGTTGGGCCTGCTGGCCGGGTCGACGCTGTGCGTGCTCGCCTACAAGGGGTTCACCACGATCACGAACCAGGGCGATGACATCCGCGACCCGAGCAGGAACCTCGGTCGCTCGATCGTGCTGTCGATCCTCATCTGCACCGTGCTCTACCTGCTCATCACCCTGTCGGTGGATGCGAGCATCGGCGCGGAGGGGGCGGTGGATGCGCGCGACTACGCGCTCGCCCAGGCTGCCGAGCCGCTTTTCGGCGCGTGGGGCGTGGGCATCACGGTCGCGATCGCCGTGGTCGCGACGCTTTCCGGTCTGCTCGCGAGCCTGTACTCCGTGTCGCGCCTGTACGCGATGCTGCAGGACATGCGGCAGGCGCCCGCGCTGCCCGATCGCATCCCGCGGCAGCCGCTTCTCATCACCGCCGGCCTCGCGATCGTGGCGACGGCCTTCCTGGATCTCACGCAGATCGCGTCGATGGGTGCGTTCCTCTACCTGACGATGGACATCGCCGTGCAGTTGGGCGTCATCCGTCATCTCCGCGACGAGATCGACGCGAAGCCGTGGCTGCCGGCGATCACGATCATTCTCGACCTGGCGATCCTGGTCCCGTTCACGATCTTCAAGGTGCAGAGCGATCTGCTCACGGTCGTGATCGCCGCGGCGGTTGCGGCGGTGATCTTCCTCGCCCAGATCATCACGGTGCGTGCCCGCTCCCGCGCCGACGCCGCCTGAGCACCTCGCCGGACGCGCGAGGAAAACACGGGAGCCGGGCGCGCGCAACCCCCTGGCACCGAAGCGGAAGGTGGTCGATCGTGACGGCATGAGCGATGAAGACGACCTCCCACAGCCGAAGGACCACCTCCCGCCGCGCGACGAGCGCGAGCACGACGTTCCCCAGGAGACGTATCCCGACGGCGGCGCCCCCGAGGGCGAGGCCGGTGTCTCGCCCGAGACGGCCGCCGAGCCCGACAAGCCCAACCGTCACGGCGTGGATCAGATCCCGCCGCGGGGCCGCTGAGTCGGCGAGTTCGCCTTCGCTTGTCACTGAACGCCCTCACTGCGCGCTGAAGCGACCGATGGTGACAGGCGAACGCGTGGTGCGCGGTGCGCGAGGTCAGCGTGGCAGACGCGGGACCGAGGCCATGAGCTGCCTGGCGTATGCCGTGCGCGGCGCGGTGAGCAGGTCGACCGTCGTTCCTTGCTCGACGATGCGCCCGTCGCGCAGCACCGCGGTGCGCTCGCAGACGGCGGCGACGGCGCTGAGGTCGTGCGAGACCAGCACGAGGGCGAGCCCGGTCTCGCGGCGCAGGTGTGCGAGCAGGTCGATCACCTGAACACGGGTGGTGAGGTCGAGCGCCGAGACGGGCTCGTCGGCGAGCAGCACGCGCGGGCGCGAGACCAGGGCGCGCGCGATCGCGATGCGCTGGCGCTGACCCCCGGAGAACTCGTGCGGGTATCGCCGCATCGTGTCGGCGTCGAGGCCGACCGAGGCGAGGGCCTCGGCGACGGATGCGCGCGCACGGTCGCCCGACGCGATCCGCAGGGAGCGCAGCGGCTCCCCGACGATGCGGTCGATGCGCTGGCGGGGGTCGAGGGACGAGTACGGGTCCTGGAACACCGGCTGCACCGTGCGACGGAAACGGCGCATGAGCCGCCGGTCGCGGCGATCGAGCGGAGCGTCGTCGAACACGACGCGGCCGGCGTCCGGTGAGTCGAGACCGAGCAGCAGGCGCAGCGCGGTGGACTTGCCGGCACCGGACTCTCCCACGAGGCCGATCGCCTCGCCGGCTCCGACCGAGAGGGAGACATCGTCGAGGACCGGGGTGGCGCCGTAGCCGAACGCCGCGTTCTCGAGGGCGAGAAGGGTCATGGCGAGTCACCTCCTGTCCCGGCGGTCGCATCGAGTGCGGCGTCGAGATAGCGGGCGCTGTCGACGAGCGCACGCGTGTATGGATGCTGCGGGTCGCGCAGCACGTGGCCCACGGCGCCTTTTTCGACCACGCGTCCGTGCTGCAGCACGAGGGCGCGATCGACCATGCGCGAGACGACGGCGAGGTCGTGGCTGATGAACAGCAGGGCCATGTCGCGCTCGGCGACCAGGCGCTCGAGGAGAGCGAGCACGTCGTTCTGCACCGTCACATCCAGCGCCGTGGTCGGCTCGTCCGCGATCAGCAGACGCGGGTCGGCCGCGAGGGCGATCGCGATCGCGACACGCTGGCGCTGCCCGCCGGACAGCTCGTGCGGGTAGGCCCGCACGATCCGCGCGTCGACGAGTGAGACGTCGGCCAACGAGCGGGAGACGGCCTCGCGCAGGTCCGCACCGCGCAGACCGCGGTGACGGCGGAGCGGCTCGGCGATCTGTCGACCCACGCGCATGAGCGGGTCGAGGGCGGACAGCGGCTCCTGGAAGACGATCCCGGCGACGGGGCCGCGCAGGCGGCGCGTTGCGGCATCCGTCGATCCGACGATCTCGTGTCCGTCGAGCCGGGCGGAACCGGTCGCGACGACGGCATCGGGAAGGAGGCCGAGGACGGCCAGGGCGGTCATCGACTTGCCTGAGCCGGACTCGCCGACCAGGCCGACGCGCTCGCCGGCGCCGAGGGCGAAGGTCGCGTCGTCGACGAGGGTCGTGTCGCCGGCGCGGAGCGTGAGATGCGAGACGTCGAGGAGGCTCATCGGCCCCTCCGTCTCGTCGGATCGGCGACATCGCGCAGGCCGTCGGCGAGGAAGTTGACCCCGAGCACGAGCACGATCACCGCGACGCCGGGCGCGATGGCCCCGACCGGGGCCGTGAGCACGGTGCCCTGCGCCTCCTGCAGCATCCGGCCCCACGACGCGTTCGGCGGAGGTGCGCCCAGTCCCAGGTACGACAGGCTCGCCTCGGCGAGCACGGCCACGCCGAACTGCAGCGCGAGGCTCACCGCGAGGGTGGGCGCGATGTTCGGCAGGATGTGGTGCCACACGATCCCGGCGGTTCGCGTGCCGCTCGTGCGCGCGGCCGTCACGAACTGCTCCTGCAGCACCCGACGCGAGAGGATGCGCGTGAGGCGAGCGATCACCGCCGACATCGCGAGGCCGATCGCGAGGATCGCGGAGCCGAGCGACGGACCCTGCACGGCGACGACGAGCATCGCCAGCAGCAGCACCGGGAAGGCGATCACGACGTCGAGCCCGGCCGAGAGGGTGTCATCGAGCCACGGCCGCGCGAAGGCGGCGGCGAGGCCGATCGCGGTGCCGAGGACGGCGGCGATCGCGACGGCGCCGGCCCCGACGGCCAGGGCGATGCGGGCGCCGACCATCAGCTGCGACAGCAGGTCGCGGCCGAGGCGATCGGTGCCGAGCGGATGCGCGGGGCTGGAAGCGCTCAGGCGTCCGCCGCTGATGTCGGTGAGGGGATAGGGCAGCCACACGAGCGACACGAGGGCGACCACGACGACAGTCGCGGTGAGGACGAGGCCGATGACGAGGGTCGCGCGCCGGCGCCGCGGCGGGCGCGCGGCAGCGGCTCGCGGCGCGGTGGAGGCCGGTCCGGAAGCGGTCTGCACGGGCGCGGTCATCGCAGGTTCCCCGAGATGCTCGTACGCAGGCGCGGATCGATGAGGCGCTGGGCGATGTCGGCGGCGAAGCCGACCAGCACGACGAACAGCGTGCTGACCACGAGCACGCCTTGGATGTTGGCGAAATCGTGCTGCTCGATACCGGTCAGCAGCATGTTCCCGAGCCCCGGAAGGGTGAACACGCTCTCCACGACGACGGCGCCCAGCAGTGTCGTGGACAGCTCGATGCCGAGCACGGCGATCACGGGCACGGCGCCGTTGCGCACACCATGCCGGAGCAGCGCCTCGCGCATGCTCGCCCCGCCGGCGCGGGCGGTGCGCAGGTAGTCGCTGCCCAGCACGTCGACCGTCGCCGAGCGCACGTAGCGCGACAGCGACGCGCTCATGACGAACGCGATCGTGATCACGGGCAGGGCGAGGGACCGGAGGGCGTCGGCCGGGTCCTCCCAGTCGTCTCGCGGGAAGCCGCCGGAGGGGAGCATCCCGAGCTGCAGCGCGAAGATCCACACGAGGATGACGCCCACCCAGAACACCGGCACGGCCACGCCGAGCTGCGAGAAGCCCGACAGGGCGATGCCGTACCACCGGTCGGCCTTCATCGCCGCGGTGATGCCGATCACCAGGGAGAGCACGAGGGCGAGGGCGAACGACAGCAGCGTCAGCGGGATGGTCACCCCCAGCCGCGCGGAGATCTCGGGGCCGACCTCGCGCGAGCTGATGAACGACTCCCCGAGGTCGCCCCGCAGCAGCTGCGCCGACCACGTGGCGAACTGCTGCCACACCGGCTGGTCGGAGCCGACCTGCGCGCGTGCCGCCGCGATCTGCTCCGGAGTCGCGTCCACCGACAGCAGCGCGTTCGCGGGGTCGCCGGGCAGCAGGCGCAGCAGCACGAAGATGACGACCATCGCCACCGCGAGCGAGAGCACGAGCAGGGCGGAACGGCGCAGCAGGTAGATGAGCATGAGGGGAGGATGCGCCGATGCCGGGGCGCGTGCGCCCGGCACCGGCGGCGGGTCAGTTCTTGACGATGTCGTAGACGAAGAACTGCGAGTTCAGGCCGTTGACGGGGTAGCCCGACAGGTCGCTGTCGGCGACGACGATCTGCGGGTACAGGTACAGCCACACGCTCGCGGCGTCTTCGGCGATCTGCTCGTTGACCTGCGTGAGCAGCTCGGTCTGCTGCTCGACCGTCTCGGCCTGCTCGGCCTCGGCGACCCACTGCTGCACGTCGGCGTTGTCGTAGCCCCAGTAGAAGTCGGGGTTGCCGTACCAGACGACGTCGCGGTCGTTGACGTGCTCCTGCAGGGTGGCTTCGAAGTCACGCTCGGCGAAGACCTTGGTGTACCACTCGTCGGCGCTGATCGTGTTGATCTCGACGGTGATGCCGACCTCGGCCAGCTGCGCCTGCAGGAACTCGGCCACGACCGGGTGCGGGTCGTAGCTCGGCGTGTCCAGGGTGAAGGTGAACCCGTCGGCGTAGCCGGCGGCATCCAGAAGCTCGCGAGACAGCTCGGGGTCGTACGGGTTCACGTCGGTCAGGTCGACGTACCACGGGTCGGTCGGGGGGACCATCGAGCCGATGAGCGTGCCGTAGTCTCCCCAGATCGAGGTGAGCAGCTGCTCGGTGTCGATGGCGGAGTAGACGGCCTTGCGCACGAGCGGGTCGTCGAAGGGGGCGACGCGATCGTTGAAGGCGAGCAGCTCCTTGGTGGTCGAGGTGCCCTCGCTGACGGTGAAGTCGGCGTTGACCTCGAACTGCGCGAGCGAGTCGGGGTTCTGGATGCTCGTGACCAGGTCGATCTCGCCGCTGAGCAGGGCGTTGTTCTCGGCCGTCGCGTCGGTGAAGTAGGTGAAGACGACCTCGGCGTTCGCCGCGGCCTCGCCCCAGTAGTCGTCCCATCGCATCAGCGTCAGGGTGGATCCCTGGCGCCACTCGTCGAGCGTGTACGGACCGGTGCCGTCGGTGGTCTCGGCGCTCGCCTCGGGACCGGTGATCCACACGTAGCTGAGGTTGTAGGGGAACGAGATCGATCGCTCGGACAGCTCGAACACGACCGTCTGGTCGTCGGGGGTGGTGATCTCGCTGATGGGTCCGAAGCTGGACTTGCGCGCCGACTGGGAGTCCTCGGCGATGACCGCCTCGACGCTGGTCTTCACGTCGGCGGAGGTGAGGGGCGCGCCGGAGTGGAACGTGATGCCCTCGTGCAGCGTGACGGTGTAGGTGAGGCCGTCTTCGCTCAGTTCGGCCGACTCGGCCAGCAGCGGCTCGACCTCGCCGTCGTCGGTGAGCTTGTACAGACCCTCGTAGACGTTGCCGTTCAGCGCCTCGGTGACGCCTTGGCCGCCGCCCTGGGTGTTGCTGAGGTTCTGCGGCTCGTACAGCGAGCCGATGGAGATCGTGGCGTCGTCCGACGAGGCGTCGCCGGCGGCGTCGCCACCGGTGCTGCATCCGGCGAGCACGAGCGCCGAGACGGCGACGGCGGACAGGGCGAGCAGGGGCTTTCTCATGCGGATACTCCAGTGCTGTGCATGCTGTGGTGCGGGGGGAGGATGCGGCTCAGGCCGCGGAGATGTCGAAGCCGTCGCGGAACACGACGTTCTTCTCACCGGCGGGCACCCGGAAGGGGAACCGGTTGGACGCCGGAGGCAGGGGGCAGTTGAACTGCGCCGAGAACCCGCACGGCGGGACGAAGGCGCGGTTGAAGTCGAGCACGACGGTTCCCGCATCGCCCGCCGCGTCGGCATCGCGCGGTACGAAGAGGAATCGTCCGGGCCCGTAGGTCTCCGACCCGTTCGTCGCGTCGGCGAACACGAGCAGCAGCGTGCCGCCGTCGTCGAAGGCCGCGAGGGTGAATTCCTCGCCGCGGATCGTCACATGGATGTCGCCGGGGACGACGAGATCGCGGGTGCCGCCGTTGTCGCGGATGTGCTCGAAGGGCACCGTGCGGGCGGACCCGTCGCCCTCGACCGGGGTGAAGCGGCCTTCGATGACCCAGTCCGGGTCGTAGCCGAAGGCATCGATGTGCTCGAAAGCGCGGATCGCCGCGGAATCGGCATCCCAGCGACGCAGCCCGTATTCCGGTTCACCCGTGTCGATCGACGTGCGCGAGAGCTCGGTGACCGTCACGGTCGGGCCGGCGACGGCCCGCTCGGCGTCGACGTCGGGGCGGGTGGCGCCGCTCCAGCGGGTCTCGACGAGAGCGAGGTTTCCGGTGGCGGCGGTCACGGTGCGGGCGCGCTGGTCGAGCCAGCGGGCATGGTCGGAGGCAGACATGTTCGAGGACGATTCTCTCGCGTGCGGCGGTGAACGGCACATCGGCCGTCATGGGTGGTAATGCGGCGCGAGCGCCGGGTATTCCCATCCGCCGCCGGCCGTCGCGGCGAGCACGCGAGCATCGCGCCGATGCCGGGATAATGGTGGCGACGTCGATCCCTGCGAGGTGTTCATCCGTTTTGACGGTGGAAGAGTCAGCCGCGACCCCTGACCTTGTCGATGCCGGCGCGGTCAGCGACCTGTACATCTATCCGATCCGCGGTCTGTCCGGACAGAGACTCGAGCGGGTGACCGTCGACCCCGATCGGGGATTCCCCTTCGACCGGTGCTGGGCGCTGCCGAAGCGTGAGGCGGCCGAGGCCGCATCAGGCGACCGACCGCTCACCTCCGCCGAGGCCTACGGGCTGACGGTCTTCCCGCGTCTCGCAGGCGTCTCGACGCATCTGGATCCCGAGACCGAGAGACTGCGTGTGCACGTGCAGGAGCACGTCGTGCTCGATGTGTCGTTGCGAGATGACACCGACGTGCGGGAGGCCGAGCGCTTCTTCGCGCGGGTGCTCGACCTCGACGAGGCGGACCGACCCCGCCTGGTGCGCCGCGCGAATCGCACCTTCAACTTCTCCTACACGGCCTCGGTCTCCGAGCATCTGACGTGGGCGTGCCACCTCGTCAACCTCGCGTCGATCCGTGATCTCGAAGAGCGCATCGGGCACGAGGTGGACCCGCGACGCTTCCGGGCCAACCTCTACGTCGATCTCGGCGAGCCGTGGATCGAGCGCGACCTCATCGGGAAGGAGTTCCGCGCGGGCGAGGTCGTGCTGCGCGGAGAGATGATGGCCGCGCGGTGCGCGGCGACCGAGGTGAACCTCGAGACGACCGAGCGTGACCTGCCGATCCCCCGCCTCCTGAAGCAGCACTACGGCCACACCGACCTCGGCATCTACGCGAACATCCTCTCGGGCGGCGACCTGGCGCCGGGACTGCCGGTCGCGGTTCCCGCCGGGATCGGAGCCGGGCGCCCATGACCCGCGGTGAGACCGACATCCCGGTCGTCGTCACCGGCCGCCGCCGTCTGGCCCCGACGATCGACGAGTTCACCCTCGCCGCGGCCCATGGTGGTGCGCTGCCCGCATTCGAGGCCGGGGCGCACATCGACGTCGAGACTCCCGGCGGCCATCGACGCAGCTACTCGCTGTGCGCTCCGACCGCCGCTCGTCCGCGGGCGTACACGATCGCGGTGGATCGCCGTGCCGACGGCGAGGGCGGCTCGGTGAGCATGCATGACCGTGCCGCCACCGGCTCGCCGGTGCGGATCTCCTCGCCGAGCACGGGGTTCGACCTTCATCCGACGACGCGCCGGGCGGTTCTCATCGCCGGCGGAGTGGGAATCACCGCCGTGCGCGGAATGCGACGCGACCTGCAGGAGGCGGGGGTGGCGAGCACTCTCGTCTACCTCGTGAGAGACCGATCCGCGGCGGCCTACCTCGACGAGCTCAATGCGCCCGATGTCGTCGTGCACGCCACCCGCGAGCACGATGGGCGACGATTCGACCTGTGGCCACTCCTGGCCGACCCCACCGACAGCGAGGTCTACTGCTGCGGACCGGCGCCGCTCATGCGCACCGTGCGGGCCATGACGATGCACTGGCGTCCCGCGCGGCTGCACTTCGAGGACTTCGTCGGCGTCTCCGCGGTCGACCCGTTCGCCCAGCCCTTCACCGCCGTGTGGCAGCCGACCGGCGAACGCGTGTCGGTCGGCAGTGACCACTCCCTCCTCGACCGGCTCACCGAGAACGGAATCGCCGTTCCGAGCTCGTGCCGGTCGGGAACGTGCGGGACGTGTCGCGTGCGCCTGATCTCGGGGACCGCGCAGCACCGCGACATCGTGCTGGAGAACCACGAACGCTCCGTCCAGCTCATCACCTGCGTCTCGCGAGGCGAGGGCGAGATCTGCATCGGTCCTGCCTGACAGCGCCGCGGGGCGCGTCGGTGCGGCTGACTAGACTGGGACGGGACGGTGGCACCGCCGGTGCGCGTCCTGCCGGCGTCGTGCGGCGTCGGACCGCCATTCGAGGGGGCTCTCCCATGCCAGGCATCGTGATCGTCGGCGTCCAGTGGGGCGACGAGGGCAAAGGCAAGGCCACCGATCTGCTCGGTGACCGCACCGACTGGGTCGTGAAGTTCAACGGCGGCAACAACGCCGGCCACACCGTCGTCATCGGCGATGAGAAGTACGCGCTGCACCTGCTGCCCTCCGGCATCCTCTCCCCGGGCGTGAACGCCGTGATCGGCAACGGCGTCGTCGTCGACCTCGAGGTGCTCTTCGACGAGCTCACCGCCCTGCAGGCCCGGGGCCTGGACACATCGCGTCTGAAGGTCAGCGCGAACGCGCACATCATCACGCACTACCACCGCACCCTCGACAAGGTCACCGAGCGCTTCCTCGGCAAGCGGCAGATCGGCACCACCGGGCGCGGGATCGGCCCGGCCTACGCCGACAAGATCAACCGTGTGGGCATCCGCGTGCAGGACCTGTTCGACGAGAACATCCTGCGTCAGAAGGTCGAGGGCGCGCTCGACCAGAAGAACCACCTGCTCGTGAAGGTCTTCAACCGCCGCGCGATCACGTGCGACGAGGTCGTCGAGGAGGTGCTGTCGTACGCCGAGCGGCTGCGCCCGATGGTCGCCGACACCGGCCTCCTGCTCGACGAGGCCCTGAAGCGCGACGAGGTCGTCGTCTTCGAGGGCGGCCAGGCCACGATGCTCGATGTCGACCACGGCACCTACCCGTTCGTGACCTCGTCGTCGGCGACCGCCGGGGGAGCCGCGACCGGATCGGGCGTCGGACCGGGGCGCCTGGACCGCATCGTCGGCATCGTGAAGGCGTACACGACCCGTGTCGGCTCGGGGCCGTTCCCCACGGAGCTGTTCGACGAGAACGGCGACTTCCTGCGCTCGCGCGGCTTCGAGTTCGGCACGACCACCGGCCGCCCGCGCCGCGTCGGCTGGTACGACGCGCCCATCACCCGCTACGCGACGCGCATCAACGGCATCACCGACCTGGTGCTCACCAAGCTCGACATCCTCACCGGCCTGGACCGCATCCCGGTCTGCGTCGCGTACGACGTCGACGGCACGCGCTTCGACGAAGTGCCCGTGAACCAGACCGACTTCCACCACGCGAAGCCGATCCTGGAGTACTTCCCCGGGTGGAAGGAAGACATCTCCGGCGCCCGCAACTTCGACGATCTGCCGCAGAACGCGCAGGACTACGTGCTCGCGCTCGAGGGGATGAGCGGCACCCGCATCTCGGTGATCGGCGTCGGGCCGGCTCGAGACGCGGTCGTCGTGCGGCACGACCTGGTCTGACGGCTCGCCGCATGCGGTTCTTCACGGGCGGCTACACCGCCGACATGGGCGGTGAGGCCACCGGCATAGGGATGCTGCACGCCGGCTCGGCCGACACGGCCTACGTCGACGGCGCCCTCGGGTTCGGCGGCGACGTGGTGGCGGCCGACTCTCCGTCGTGGCTCGCGGCGCATCCCACCCGCGACGTCATCTATGCGGCGCTGGAGAAGACCGGCGCCGTGCAGGCCTACGCCCGCACCGGTGACTCCACGCTCGTGCCGCTCGGCGCCGCGGTTCCGGCCGGCGCAGCGACGTGTCACGTCGCGGTCGCGCCCGACGGTGGCAGCCTGCTCGCCGCCTGCTGGGGCGACGGCTCGGTGGTGCGGATGACGCTCGACGCGGAGGGCCGCCCGACCGACCCGCGTCGTGCGCCTGCCGCATCCGACCCCTACGACGCCGACCCCGACGTCGACGCCATCCGCACTCAGGTCCTCGGGGCGACGGCCGAAGAGGCGGGTGAGGTGCCCTCGGCGCGTCCCTCCCGCGCGCACCAGTCCCGTTATCTTCCGGACGGCACGGTCGTGACGACCGACCTCGGCCTCGATCTCGTGCGGGTGTGGCGGCCGGTCGACGGGCGACTGCGTGCGCATCAGCAGGTCGCGCTTCCTCGCGGCTCCGGCCCTCGGCACACGGCCTGGCATCCGAGCGGGCACCTGTACGTCGTCACCGAGTTCTCGCGCGAGGTCTTCGTGCTCGCCCCGGATGCGACCGGAGCGTGGCGCGTCCTCGGCGGCGTGCCGCTCGGCGGCCTCGCCGGCGACACGGGAGCGGAGATCGCGCTGGGGCGCGGCGCCGCCTTCGTCTATGCGGGCCTGCGTGGCAGCGACACGATGGCCGTGCTCCGCGTGCGGGGTGGGGGCGATGCGCTCGAGCCGGTGGCGCTTGTCGAGACCGGCGTGGTGTGGCCACGCAACCACGTCGTGGTGCGGGACACGCTGCTGGTGGAGGGGGAGCGCTCGCACGAGGTGGTCTCGTTCACCCTCGATCCGCGTACCGGAGTGCCCGGGCGCATCCGGCACCGCACGACGGTGCCCTCGCCGACGCACCTGCTGCCGGTGCGCTGATCCGCGGCCCGCGTTTCGTCTCGTCGCTCCGCTCCTCGCTCAACGACCGGAAGGGCTTCGGTTGGCGGGTGTTGTCGTTTCGGACCGTGCATGCGACATCCCGTGACAGGTGAACGTCGGTTGCGCGGGTTTGGTTGACGCTGGCTGCCGATATGTGGCGGGGATGCGACATCCGGTGACAGGTGAATGGGTCAAGACGAAGGCAGGCGGGGCTTCGGTTGCCGAGGGTTGTCGGTATGGGGCGGGGATGCGACATCGCGTGACAGGTGAATGGGTCAAGGCGAAAGCCGCGGGAGCGGCGGCGTCTGGGTTCGCTGGCGCTGGATGTCCTCGGGGACGGGCGACAGCTCGGCGCGGGCCGGCACCCCTCCTAAGGCAGCACGATCTCGAAGTCGGGATCGCCGGGGTCGAGGACCGAGAACAGCGACTCCAGCACTCCTGCATCGCCGTCGATCTGCAGCCCCGGCGACGACGTGTCACCGGCGGCGAGGGCGATCATGCGGGCCTTCGTCAGCGACAGGTGCAGCGCGGCATCCGATCCCGGCTCCCTCTCGAGGTAGATCAGCACGCCGTTGCGCAGCGTCACCCGGAAGCTGCGGCCGAGGTCGGTGAAGGTCAGGTCGGTGACGAGGTCGAGATCCCACGCCTTCGGCCCGTCGACAGTGATGGCGAACGCGTCGAGCAGCTGCTCCGGCGTCAGCTGCGCCACGATCGTCGGCGCACTCGTCGATTGGGGTGTTCCGAAGCTCCCCGACTGCAGCTCCGTCGCTCCGGAGAGGAAGAAGTTGCGCCACGTGCCGTTCTCGGAGCCATAGCCGAGCTGCGTCAGCGTCTGTGCATACAGTTCCCGGGCCGCGGTGTGGTCGGCATCGGTGAAGATCGCATGATCGAGCAGCGTCGCCGCCCACCGGTAGTCGCCACCGTCGAAGGCGCTGCGGGCGAGGGTCACGACACGATCGATGCCGCCCATCGCGTCGACGTATCGCTTCGCCTGCTCGGTGGGAGGATGCTGCCACAGTCGCGCGGGGTTGCCGTCGAACCATCCCATGTACCGCTGGTAGACCGCCTTGACGTTGTGGCTGACCGAGCCGTAGTAGCCTCGCGCGTTCCAGGCGTTCTCGAGGGCCGGCGGAAGCTGGATGATCTCGGCGATCTCGGTGCCGGTCAGGCCCGTGTTCAGCATCCGCAGCGTCTGATCGTGCAAGTAGGCGTAGAGGTCGCGCTGGGTCGACAGGAACGACACGATCTCATCGTGTCCCCACGTCGGCCAGTGGTGCGACGCGAAGACCACGTCGGCGCGGTCGGCGAACACGTCGATCGCCTCGGTCAGATAGCGGGACCACACGTGCGGATCGCGCACGAGCGCACCGCGCAGCGTGAGCAGGTTGTGCAGATTGTGGGTGGCGTTCTCCGCCATGCAGAGGGCGCGGTAGCCGGGGAAGAAGAAGTGCATCTCGGCGGGGGCCTCGGTTCCGGGCGCCATCTGGAACTCGATCGGTACGCCGTCGATGACGTGACTCTCGCCGGTCCGTGTGATGGTGAGGGTCGGTGGGATGAGGCCGACGGTGCCGTTGCGCGACGTGGTCTGCCCCAGACCCGCTCCCACCTGGCCCTCGGGACCGCGAGCCAGGGCGGCGCCGTACATGTAGCCCGCGCGACGCCCCATCGCGGTGCCGGCGTAGACGTTCTCCTCCACCGCGTGCTCGACGAAACCGTCCGGGGCGATGACGGCGACGGCTCCGGCATCCACGTGTTCCTGGTTGGTCACGCCGAAGACCCCGCCGAAGTGGTCGATGTGACTGTGGGTGTAGATGACCGCCCGCACCTCGCGATGCCCGCGGTGCTGTCGATACAGCGCCAGCGCGGCGGCCGCGGTCTCGGCCGAGATCAGCGGGTCGATCACGATCACGCCGGAGTCGCTCTCGACGAAGGTGACGTTCGACAGGTCGAATCCGCGCACCTGGTAGATGCCGTCGACGACCTCATAGAGACCGTGCTTGGCGACCAGTGTCGACTGGCGCCAGAGGCTCGGGTTCACCGAGGTCGGGGCTTCACCGCCGAGGAAGTCGTAGCTCTGGCCGTCCCAGACGACATCGCCCGCCTCGTTGCGGATGATCATCGGATCGATCGTGCCGAGGAAGCCCCGGTCGGCGAGCTCGTGGTCGCGGGAGTCGTGGAACGGAAGCGTGTTCGTCAGCCGCGCGTGCTCGGCAGCGATGGTGGGCGAGGGCTCTGTGGAGGTCATGATGCTCCTTTCGCCTCGATCATGGCCCGATCGAGCGAGCGGCGAAAGGCCCTCCGCGACCTACACCTTGGCGTCCTGCCGGGGGATCAGCACCTGCTTGATGATCAGCAGGATCGAGGCCGTCACCGGGATCGCGACCAGGGCACCCAGCAGGCCCAGCAGCGTGCCGCCGACGAGGGCGCCGATGACCACGAGCGACCCGGGGATCGAGATCGTGCGGTTCATCACGCGCGGGGTGAGAACGTAGGCCTCGATCTGCATGTAGACGAGGTACGCCGCGGCGAAGATGAGGGCCAGGAGGGGGTCGGCGAACAGCGCGACGGTCGATCCGATGATCCAGAACAGCACCGGACCGACCAGCGGGATGATCGTGATGCAGAACGACGTGACCGCGAGGAGGGCGGGGAAGGGCAGCCCGAGGATCAGGTACATGATGAACGTGAACGTCGCGTTGAAGAACGCCAGGATCACCATTCCCATGAGGTAGCCGCCGACGGAGTCGGTGATCTGCTCGGTGAGGTCGGCGATCCCGGAGCGGTTGCGTGCCGGAGCCAGGCGGTAGAAGGCCTGCTTCATGGTCGGCAGCGACGCGAGGAAGTACAGGCTCAGCACGATCACGATGATCGCGCCGGAGATGCCGGTGGCGAGCGTGATGCCGGCCTGGAGCACGCCGCCGCCGATGGCGGCGATGTTGCTCGGATTGGTCACGAAGCTCTCGACCTCGCCGAGGATGTCGCCGAGCGAGTCGCCGAAGTTGTCCTCCGCCCAGAGGAAGACGTCGCTCTGCATGAAGTTGTTGATCAGGGTGGGGATGTCGGTGATGAACTGGGCGATCTGCTCGACGACCGTGGGCAGGATCAGCAGGAGCACGCCGGCGAGCACGATGGCGAACCCGAAGTAGACGATGACGATGCTCCACACCCGCGACACGTTCTTGCGCTCGAGCGCGCGCACCACCGGGTCGAGGCCGAGCGCGACGAAGAGGGCGAACGCGATGTACACGATGACGGTCACGATGTTGGTCACCGCGATGCCCAGCGCGAGCGCGACGAGGCCGCCGAGCACGGCGTAGAAGCCGACGGCGAACGGATTGCGCAGTCCGAACCAGCGCGCCGGTTCGCTCTCCTTCGGGGGCGCCGCGGGTGGCGTCGCGGCGTCGTCGGGCGAGTCGGTAACCTCGGTCATGCTCACACTCTATTGCTGAGCCCGCCGCGCCGAGGAGGACGACATGACCGAGACGCCCGAGCAGACCCTGCTGCGGCTGCGCGCCACGATCGACAACATCGATGCGGCGCTCATCTTCGTGCTCGCCGAGCGCTTCCGTGCGACCAAGCAGGTGGGTGAGCTGAAGGCCGATCACGGGATGCCCGCATCCGACCCCTCGCGCGAAGAGCAGCAGGTCGCGCGCCTCCGACGCCTCGCCGAAGAGGCCGACCTCGACCCGGCCTTCGCCGAGAAGTGGTTCAACTTCGTCGTCGCCGAGGTCATCCGCCACCACACGGCCGCCGCCGACGCCCGCTGACCACGATGGCCGCCGAACTCCCCATCGGGACCCTGCTCGAATCGAGCGACGGCGCCCACGCGCACGTGCTCGCCCGCAAGCTCAACCGCCACACGTTCTGGTGCGGCCAGAGCGGGTCGGGCAAGACCTACGCGCTCGGCGTGCTGCTCGAGCAGGTGATGCTCGAGACCGAGCTGCCCCTGGTCATCCTCGACCCGAACTCGGACTTCGTGCGTCTCGGGGAGATGCGGGCGGGCGCGGATCGTGCATCCGCCGACGAGCTGCGCTCGCGCGACGTGCGCGTGCTCGGCAGGAACGGCGACCACGACCTTCGGGTGCAGTTCACGAACCTGCCGCTGAAGTCCAAGGCCGCGGTCGCCCAGATCGATCCGATCCTCGACGCCGACGAGTACAACCACCTGCTGCGCCTCGAAGACGAGGTGCACTCGATCGACGACCGCGACCTCGTCGCCCACCTCCGGGCCAAGGGGTCGGCGGTGCACGACAAGCTCGCCAATCGCCTCGAGAACCTGGGGATCAGCGAGTGGGATCTGTGGGCGTGGGGCGGACGCAACGTCGGCGACCACCTCGACGAGCGTGCGGATGCGACCGTTCTCGACCTCGGCGGGTTCCCCACACCGGCGGAGTCGCGGGCTGCCGCGCTCGCCGTGCTCGACCATCTGTGGGAGCACCGCGAGGAGCGCGTCGGACGGCTCATCGTGATCGACGAGGCGCACAACCTCTGCCGCCCCGACCCGTCGACCCCCGTCGAGCGGCTGCTCACGGAACGGATCGTGCAGATCGCCGCCGAGGGCCGCAAGTACGGACTGTGGCTGCTGCTGTCGACGCAGCGCCCGTCGAAGGTGCACATCAACGCCCTGTCGCAGTGCGACAACCTCGCCCTCATGCGGATGAGCTCGCCGAAGGACCTCGCCGAGCTCGCCGACGTCTTCGGCTACGCGCCGGCGTCGATGCTGGAGCGCTCGTCGGCGTTCACGCAGGGGCAGGCCCTGTTCGCGGGCGGGTTCGTCGATTCGCCCGTGCTGGTGCAGATGGGCGCGCGCCTGACCGAGGAAGGCGGCTCCGACGTCGCCGTCCCTCTGCGCTGACCGGAGCCGGCGCAGAGGGACGGATCGTGGCGTACGGCCTCAGGGCGTCGCGCGACGAAGGGTCAGGAACGATCCCGCTGCGAGCACCACGGTCAGCAGAAGTCCCCACAGGGTGAGTCCGACCGCACCCTGTTCGGCGAACCAGGTGAACACCTGCCCCCAGGCGTCGAGGCGCCCGATGACCCACATCACGCCGACGAGCAGCAGCGCCAGCGCCGTGTAGACGAGTGCCACCCACAGGGGCCCGAAGCGCTTGTAGAGCGTGGCCGAGGCGAAGCCGATCGTGAACACCAGCACCGTGAAGGCGAAGTAGAACAGCCACGCGGCCCACCATCCCGCTTCCCAGATCCACGTCAGCTGGAAGAAGTATCCGTTCATGCCCCAGCCGCCGGTGGCGTCTTCGAGGAAGCCGCCGATCACGAACACCGTCGCGAGCAGGATCGCGGTGATCGTCGCGGTGGCGAGGGTGCCGAGATAGAACTCGCGTCGCGTGATGCTGAGGGCCTGGGAGAACGGGAAGGTCATCGTCAGCGCCTGGATGCCGACGAACAGGAAGTACCACAGCGGCGCCTGCGCGCCACCGCCGTAGAACGGTCCCGGAAGGCCCGAGCTGCTCAGCAGCGCGTAGATCGCGAGGGTCACGACGAAGGCGCCCGTGAGCACGATGAGAGGCACCCAGACGTAGGTCTGGCGATTCACCAGCTGCAGACGGATGACGTTCAGGGTGCGGTTCATCGCGACACCTCCGGGGATGCGGTGCTCGACGCGTGCTGCGTCAGTCGCACGATCAGCTGCTGGAGCGATACCGGGGCGACCTCGAGGTCGGCCTCGACGAGACGCCGGCGGTCGTCGTCGGTGAGGGCGCCGAGCACGGTCACGCTCGCGACGCGGCCGAGGCTCTCCCGGTGGATCACCTCGCGGCCGGCTGCGAAGGCGTCGACGGCCGCAGCATCGCCGACGATGTTGGCGGCACGATCCCGCACGTCGTCGGTGCTCTCGTCCATCAGGATGCGGCCCTCGTCGATGACCAGCACGCGCTCGATGAGATGGGAGACCTCGTCGATGAGGTGACTGGAGAGCACGACCGTGCGCGGATGCTCGCTGTAGTCCGCGACGAGCCGGTCGTAGAAGATCTGCCGCGCCACCGCATCCAGCCCCAGGTAGGGCTCGTCGAAGAACGTGATCTCGGCGCGCGAGGCAAGACCGATGATGACGCCCACCGCCGAGAGCTGGCCGCGGGAGAGCTTCTTGATGCGTCGCTTGAGAGGCAGGCGGAAGGCGGCGACGAGCTCGTCCGCCAGCGCCTGGCTCCAGTTCGGGAAGAACAGCTTCGCGGCGCGGAACGCGTGCAGCGGCGTGGCGTCGTCGGGATACTTCTGGCTCTCGCGCACGAAGCACATGCGCTGAAGCACGTGCGCATTCTCGTAGGGCTGCTGGCCGAACACGGTCACGTCACCCGACGTGGCGAAGTTCTGCGCGGTGAGGATCGACATCACGGTCGTCTTTCCCGCGCCGTTGCGGCCCAGGAGCCCGTAGATGGTGTCCTTCTCGATGGTGAAGCTCACGTCGTCGACCGCGACGGTGTCGCGATAGCGCTTCGTGAGGCCGTTGACCTCGATCACGGCGGTCATGGTGTGGTTCCCCCTGTTTCGGTTCGGTCGGTCGCGATGGTCTGGTCGGATGCGGCGGCTCGCTCGCGCACGAGCCGGCCGAGGTCGTCGGGCCCGAGCCCGAGCTTGCGCGCCTCGACGAGGAGCGGTTCGACGTAACGGTCCGCGAAGGCGGTGCGGCGCTCGTCGAGGAGCCGCTCGCGGGCTCCGGGCGCGACGAACATGCCGATTCCGCGGCGCTTGTGGAGCATCCCTTTGTCGACGAGCATGTTCACTCCTTTCGCGGCGGTGGCCGGATTGATGCGGTAGAAGGCGGCGAGCTCGTTCGTCGACGGCGCCCGCCCCTCTTCGGGAAGGCTGCCGTCGACGATGGAGTCTTCGACGCTCTCCGCGATCTGCAGGAACAGCGCCCTGCCTTCTTCGATCACTTGCGCCCCCTCGGTTCATTAGTTGACTAACTAACCATGCAACAGGTTGGGGTGACCTGTCAATAACGATGGGGTTACCTTCTGCTGTTCGTCTTTGCCCCACCCCGGGGGCTGGGGTTAGGCTGTTTGTCGGGCCTCGTGCCCCGATGACGACCAGTCCGCGGTCGGCGCAGGTCGATTCCTGGGGAATCCCCGCGCAGAGCGTATGGTCGACGGTCTTGGTGACGAACCCGATGTGAGTCGCCGGTTGCGCAGGTGCTCCTTGTACTGCGCTCTGCGCCGATGACCGTCACCCGGACGTAACCGAAAGCCGATGCGTGGGCACCGCCCGCGCGGTCGCTGAGGTACGAACGTGACATCCGATCTAGCCATCGAGGCGAAAGGCCTCTTCAAAGTCTTCGGGCGCAACGCGCGCGGAGCAGTGGACAAACTGAAGAACGGTGCGAGTCGATCCGAGGTCGCGGCGCAGGGTGCGACGGCCGCGGTCATCGACGCCGGCTTCGACGTGAGGCCCGGCGAGATCTTCGTGATCATGGGCCTCTCCGGCTCGGGCAAGTCGACCATCATCCGCATGCTCAACGGACTCCTCGAGCCCACCGCCGGAGACGTGCTCGTGCAGGGGCAGAGCGTGACGAAGGCCTCCGACGCCGAGCTGCGCCGGATCCGCCGCAGCTCGATCTCGATGGTCTTCCAGCACTTCGCTCTCCTGCCGCACCGCACGGTCATCGACAACGCCGCCTACGCGCTGGAGATCCAGGGCGTCGGCCGCGATGAGCGCCGGGCGAAGGCGCAGGAGATCCTCGAGAAGGTGGGCCTCGGCGACCGCGCCGAGGCGATGCCCGACGAGCTCTCCGGCGGCATGAAGCAGCGCGTGGGGCTGGCCCGCGCCCTGACCGCCGGCACCGACATCATGCTCATGGACGAGGCCTTCTCGGCACTCGACCCGCTCATCCGCCGCGAGATGCAGGAGCAGCTCATCGAGCTGCAGCAGGAGCTCGGCCGCACCATCGTCTTCATCACCCACGACCTCAACGAGGCCATGTTCCTCGGCGACCGCATCGCGGTGATGCGCGACGGTCGCATCGTGCAGAACGGCACGCCAGAAGAGATCCTCACCGACCCGGCCAACGACTACGTCGCGCAGTTCGTGCAGGATGTCGACCGCACGCGCGTGCTCACCGCGGCGTCGGTGATGGAGCCCCCGGTCGCCGTCACGCCGCTGCACGCCGGCGCCCGCGGTGCACTGCGCATCATGCGCGACCTGCAGGTCGGGGCCGTGTCGGTCGTGGAGAGCCGCAGCAAGTTCATCGGCTCGGTGACCGACCGCGACGTCATCCGCGCCGTGAAGAACGGCGACACCGACCTGCGCGGCATCTTGCGCCAGGATCAGCCGGTCGTCCACCCCGACGAGCCGCTCGCCGAGATCGTGGAGCGCGCCGTCGAGAGCCCCGCCCCGATCGCGGTCGTCGACGACAAGAACCGCCTCATGGGTGTCATCCCACGTGTCACCCTCCTCGCCGCCCTCGGGAACGTGCCCGCGGTCACGCGGGAGAACCCGATCATCGACGTGCCGGTCTCGGTGCCCGCGAGCGAGCTCGACAGCACGCTCGCGACCGTGGAGGCCGCCCCGGCGGCGTCCGCACCGACGGAAGGAGGCGTGTGATGGACACTTTCCGCCTTCCCTTCGGCGAGTGGGTCGAGGCGATCGTCGACTTCATCGGCGTGGTCTTCGGATGGCTCTTCGACGCCATCTCCGTGGTTCTCGGCGTGGTCTACGAGGCGCTCGACTGGGTGCTGATCACCCCTCCCTTCTGGGTGATCATCCTTGTCTTCGCCGCGCTCGCGTGGTGGATCAAGGGATGGAAGCTCGCCGTCGGCACCGCCCTCGGACTGCTGTTCATCGTGCTCGTCGACCAGTGGGACAACGCGATGGACACCCTGGCCCTCGTGCTGGTCGCCTCCGCGATCGCGGTCATCATCAGCGTGCCGACGGGCATCTGGGCCGCTCGCAACGACACGGTTTCCCGGCTCGTGCGCCCGGTGCTCGACTTCCTGCAGACGATGCCCGCGTTCGTCTACCTCATCCCCGCCATCATCTTCTTCGGCGTCGGTGTGGTGCCCGGCATGATCGCGACGATCCTCTTCGCCCTCGCTCCCGGCGTGCGGCTGACAGAGCTCGGCATCCGTGGCGTCGACGCCGAAGTCGTCGAGGCGGGCCAGGCGTTCGGTGCGACCAGAGGCCGCATCCTGCGCCAGATCCAGCTGCCCCTCGCTCTGCCGAGCATCATGGCCGGCGTCAACCAGGTGATCATGCTCAGCCTGTCGATGGTCGTCATCGCGGGCATCGTCGGCGCCGGCGGCCTGGGCGGCGAGATCACGCGTGCCATCGGCCGCATCAACGTCGGTCTCGGGTTCGAAGCCGGTGTGGCGATCGTCATCCTCGCGATGATGCTCGACCGCATGACATCGGCCCTCGCCGACAAGGGTGGGGCGCGTGCGAAGCGTCGCAAGAAGACGTCGCCCGACAACTCGACAAAGGATACCCAGGCTTCCGCCGAGACCGCCCAGCCGGCCGGCGCGCAGGCCTGATCGACTCGCGGGCGCCACAGCGACCGCGACCCAAGACCAGGCGGGTTCATCGCCCGCCGGAGGCGTCCGAGACACGGACGCCTGACAACACGACCAGTCCGCGAACAGCACGCGGATGGAGAGGGAGTCAACATGATGACCAAGAGAAAGCACCTCGCAACCGGAATCGCCCTCGCGGGCGCCTCGGCCCTCGTGCTCGCGGGCTGCAGCTCGGACTCGGGCGACAGCGGCTCCGACGCGGGCGGCGACACCTCGGGTGCCGACCGCGCCATCGAGCTGGCCGTCTTCAACGGCTGGGATGAGGGCATCGCGGCGTCGTACCTGTGGGAGGCCATCCTCACCGAGCAGGGTTACGACGTCGAGCTCACCTATGCCGACGTGGCCCCGGTCTACGCCGGTCTCGCCGGCGGCGACTTCGACCTCGTGCTCGACACGTGGCTGCCGGTCACCCACGCCGACTACATGGAGGAGTACGGCGACGACTTCGAGGACCTCGGCGCGTGGAACGAAGAGGCTGCCCTCACCATCGCGGTGAACGAGGACGCCCCGATCGACTCGCTGACCGAGCTCGCCGAGAACGCCGATGCGTTCGGCAACGAGATCGTCGGCATCGAGCCCGGCTCGGGCCTCATGCGCATCACGAGCGAAGAGGTCGTTCCGGGTTACGGCCTCGAGGACATGAACCTCATCGAGTCGTCGACCCCGGCCATGCTCGCCGAGCTGCAGTCGGCCACCGACGCCGGCGAGAACATCGTCGTGACGCTGTGGCGTCCGCACTGGGCCTACGACGCCTTCCCGATCAAGGACCTCGAAGACCCCGAGGGCCTGCTCGGTGACGCCGAGGGCATCCACTCCGTCGCCGCGACGTCGTTCGCCGACGACTTCCCCGAGGTCCACGAGTGGATCTCGAACTTCGAGATGGACAGCGAAACCCTCTACTCGCTCGAGAACGCCATGTTCAATGAGTACGACGGTGACGACTACGGTCCCGTCGTCGAAGAGTGGATCGCGGACAACCAGGAGTGGGTCGACTCGCTGACCTCCTGATCCCGTTCCTCCTCGAGGACCCTGCGGGGCGTCCGGCTTCGGCCGGGCGCCCCGTTCTCGTGTGCTGGACGAGAGAGCCGGATGCGCGGGTCAGGGGGCCGGAGCGTCGGGCTTCGGCGGTGGGGCCGTGCCGGGTGTGATCTCCAGCGCCACCTTCTTCTCGAGGCGGTCGACGGCGTCGTCGGAGAGGGAGATAAGGCCGTCGAGCTCCTCCCGCACCCGCCTGTAGGCCACCTGGCGCTCCGCCGGTGTCGCCGCCTGGTCGACCGCGACCGCGAGCAGCTGCTGGGCCGTGTCGAGACGCTTGCGCTCGGCCGTCGAGAACGTCGAGTCCTTCAGTCGCCGCGCGTCGCGTTCGGCGAGGTCGAACGCGACCTCGTAGTCCGTCACCGCATCCCGGTATTCGGTGAGCTCCTCGCGGCTGACCTTCGCCGATGCCGCCGCCGGCCGAGCGTTGTCGGCCACGCGCTTGGCGCGGAGGAACGCCGCCGTCAGCGGCTGGCGCCCGTCGCTCATCGCGGGGAAGGCGATGAGCTTCGCCACATCCAGCTCGTACTCGAGCCACCGGTGGGTGACGTCGTCGTGGGCGGCGAAGAGCTTCTCGAGCTGCTTGGCGGTCGACTCCTCCGCTGCTGGCTGATCGGATGCGCCGGGCGCCGACGCGATCGGCACAGCGCGCGTGGCGGCCTTCATCTCGCCCTTCGCCTTGATGATCTCGAGCCGCCGCTTGTGGCGCCGGCGGGCGCCGCGTTCCCAGGCGCTCCCGGCCGAGGCCAGCACGCCGAACAGCGGGAACGCCAGCCACCAGTAGCTCCCGAGGAAGGTGAAGAACGGCTCCACCCTGCCATCGTATCCGCGGGGGTCGGTGCCGCTAGGTTCGGGGCGGCTCGACCGGCGGCGGGCCTTCGCGGCGCGCGGTGCGCCACGCATCCTGCTCGGCCACGCGGAACGCGGCCTCGGCGGCGGCGACGGCCTCCCGGTAGGCGACGAAGTCCTCGGGGGCGACCCTGGCACGAGGGTCGGCGGGGCGCAGCGCCCGAGCATGGTGCTCTGCGGCGACGAACTCCGCCGTGACGGGGTGGCGCGCATCCGACATCTGCGGGATGGCGATGGCGCGCGCGGCGTCGGTCTCGTACTGCATCCAGCGCGAGGTCAGCATGTCGTGGCGGGCCATGAGACGCGCGAGCGGGAGGCGGGTGTCGTCGCCCTTGCCCGGCGATGCGGAGACCGCGCGCAGCTGTGCACGGGCGGCCTTGACGCCGGTGCGCTTGGCCCGCAGGGTCATCCACGCGACGCGGTGTGCGTGCTTCGCGCGCTGGAGCTCGTCACGGGCGACCGGCACACTGATCGCGCCCGGGGCGCCCGGGTTGGCGCGGGCGGTCTGCAGCGCGGCACGGGCGGTGCGCATGTCGGCTCGAGCCGACATCAGCGCCGTATACGCACGTGACATCTCGTGGCGCGCGGCGTCGAGCTCGAGCCGTCGCGCGCGCCGGCGACCGCTCGTGGCGACGCCGTACCCGGCCGCGCCCGCACCGATCGCGGTGGGTGCGACCCACCACCAGGCGCCGAGCAGCTCGAACCAGAGGTCCACACTGCCATGCTAATCAGCGGGCGAGCGCGGCGCTCGGATGCCGGACGGCCGCGGATTCAGGCGAACAGCAGGGTGAAGATGGTGGAGCCGCCGGCCACGAGGATCAGCGACACGATGGTCACCCACGCGACGATCTTCATGCGCCGCTGGCGGGCCTCGCCGTAGCCGGCGTACTCGTCGTCGTCGGACATGGTTCCTCCTTACGCGGTCGGTTCGGCGATCGTCGCGCCGAACGCGGCGGGCAGTGTCGCGGCGGAGCGCTCGCGGAGCTCGGACACGGCGACGGTGAAGACATCCTGCACCTCGAGGGCGGCCCCGCCGTCGGCCGGGACGTCGGTCACGCCGATGCGCAGCACCGGATAGCCGCGGCCCTCGCAGAGGCCTCGGAACTTGACGTCCTCCTCGCGCGGCACCGACACGATCACGCGTCCGGTCGACTCGCCGAACAGCGCGGTCGCCGCATCCACCCCGTCGCGCTCGCTGATCTCACGCAGCCACACGCGGGCGCCGACACCGAATCGCATCGTCGCCTCGGCGAGGGCCTGGGCGAGGCCGCCGGAGGACAGGTCGTGGGCGCTCGAGACGAGACCCTGCTGCGACGCGGCGTGGATGAGCTCCGCGAGCTTCTTCTCTCCGGCCAGATCGACCGCCGGCGGCAGGCCGCCGAGGTGGCCGTGGATCGTTCCCGCCCACTGCGAGCCGCTCAGCTCGGTCGCGGTGACGCCGAGCAGATAGATGTTCTCGCCCGCATCCTGCCAGCCCGAGGGGATGCGGCGGGCGACGTCGTCGATGATGCCCATCACGCCCACGACCGGGGTGGGGAAGATCGGCTGGTCGCCGGTCTGGTTGTAGAACGACACGTTGCCGCCCGTGACGGGGATGCCGAGCTCGAGGCATCCGTCGGCGAGGCCCGCGACCGCCTGCGAGAACTGCCACATGACCTCGGGGTTCTCGGGCGAGCCGAAGTTCAGGCAGTCGGTCACGGCGGCGGGCACCGCGCCGGTGACGGCGACGTTGCGGTACGCCTCCGCGAGGGCGAGCTTGGCGCCCTCGTAGGGGTCGAGCTGGCAGTACCGGCCGTTGCAGTCGGTGGCGATCGCGAAGCCGAGGCCCGATTCCTCGTCGACGCGGATCATGCCGGCATCGTCGGGGAAGCTCAGGGCGGTGTTGCCCAGCACGTAGTAGTCGTACTGGTTGGTGATCCACGACGTGTCGGCGAGGTTCGGGCTGGCGACGAGCGTCAGGAACTGCTCGCGCAGCACCTCCGGGTCGATGCTGCGGGGGAGGGCCGCGGCCGACTCCTCGCGCAGGCTGTCGATCCACGTCGGGTAGGCGACCGGACGCTCGTAGACCGGGCCGTCGACGGCCACGGTCGAGGGGTCGACGTCGACGATCTGCTCGCCGTGCCAGAAGATCTGCAGGCGGCCGTCTCCGGTGACCTCGCCCAGCACGCTGGTCTCCACATCCCACTTGCCCACGACGGACAGGAACGCGTCGAGCTTCTCCGGGGCGACGATGGCCATCATGCGCTCCTGCGACTCGCTCATGAGGATCTCCTCCGGCGTGAGCGACGGGTCGCGCAACAGCACGTTCTCGAGGTCGACGCGCATCCCCGAACCGCCATTGGCGGCCAGTTCGCTGGTCGCGCACGAGATGCCGGCGGCGCCGAGATCTTGGATCGCCTCGACGAGCTCGCCCTGGTAGAGCTCCAGGCAGCACTCGATGAGCACCTTCTCGGCGAACGGGTCGCCCACCTGCACGGCCGGCCGCTTGGTCGGGCCGCCGTCGGCGAACGTGTCGGAGGCGAGGATGGATGCCCCGCCGATGCCGTCGCCGCCGGTGCGGGCGCCGAAGAGCACGACCTTGTTTCCGGCGCCGGTGGCGTTGGCGAGCTTGACGTCTTCGTGGCGCATGACGCCCACCGCGAGCGCGTTCACGAGCGGGTTGCCCTGGTACACCTGGTCGAACACCGTCTCGCCGCCGATGTTCGGAAGCCCGAGGCAGTTGCCGTAGAACGAGATGCCCGACGTGACGCCGTGCACGACGCGGGCGGTGTCCGGGTTGTCGATCGCGCCGAACCGCAGCTGGTCCATGACGGCCACGGGGCGCGCACCCATCGAGATGATGTCACGCACGATGCCGCCGACGCCGGTCGCGGCGCCCTGGAACGGCTCGATGTAGCTGGGATGGTTGTGCGATTCGACCTTGAAGGTCACGGCCCACCCCTCGCCGATGTCGACGACGCCGGCGTTCTGACCCATGCCGACCATGAGCTTCTCGCGCATCTGGTCGCTGACCTTCTGGCCGAACTGGCGCAGGTAGATCTTGCTCGACTTGTAGGAGCAGTGCTCGCTCCACATCACCGAGTACATCGCCAGCTCGCCCGATGTCGGGCGGCGGCCGAGGATCTCCCGGATGCGGTCGTACTCGTCGGGCTTGAGTCCGAGCGCGCCGTAGGGCTGCTCCTTCTCAGGCGTCGACTGGGCGTTCTCGACGGTGTCGGCGACGGGGCGCGACGACGCGGAGGTGTCGGAAGGAGAGGTCATGCGGCTGAGCTCCAGGAATCACGGGCGCCGGACGATCCCATCCTAGATGGCGGCGATGATCCCGTGGTGCCGGGCACGTCGTCGCCCGGCAGGGCGGGCGGCGGGTCAGAAGCTGCGGCGGCCGGACACGTACTCAGGCCAGCGGATGACGGCGTCGTCGCAACCTGCGGAACTCCGGGGTTGGTTGGCGTGCCCCTGGGCGTTCAACCTGAATAAGTGCACGTGTAGGTGCGAACAGCGGACGGCGAGGGGTGCGATGGCTGCGGACGAGAAACGACCGGACGCCGGCTGTTTGGTGCTTGACGGGCGAAGCGTCGGCCGCTAACGTACAACCAAATGGTTGCACAAACGGAGCTCACCGATGACGAGATCGACCGCGTCTTCCAGGCGCTCGCGGCGGCTACCCGCCGCGACATCCTGCGGCGCACCCTCACCGGAGAGCATTCCGTCTCGGCCCTCGCGCGCGACTACGACATGTCGTTCGCGGCGGTGCAGAAGCACGTCGCCGTGCTCGAAGCCGCGCAGCTCATCATCAAGCGCGCGGAGGGACGCGAGCGCCTCGTGCGCGCGGATCCGGCCATGATCGCTCGCGCTCGCGCTCTGCTGGCCCGCTACGAAGAGATCTGGCGTGCCCGCATCGACCGCCTCGACGCGCTCCTGGCCGAGCCCGAAACCCCGCCGTCATCCACACCCACGCCGCCACCGGCATCCACCATCTGAGGAGCACGCCATGCCCGTCACCGCCGTCACCAGCGATCCAGAAGCTCTCACCATGACCCTCGTGGGCGAGTTCGCCGCCCCCGTCGACAGGCTCTGGCGAGCGTTCACCGAACCGGCTCAGCTCGAGCGCTTCTGGGGCCCTCCGGGCTACCCTTCCACCTTCCGCGAATTCGACTTCGCGCCCGGCGGCCGTGCGTCGTACGTCATGACGTCCCCGAAGGGCGAGCGCTTCGGGGGCGTGTGGGAGTTCGTGCAGATCGACGATGGATCCTCGTTCACCGTGCTCGACTCCTTCGCCGACGAGCACGGCGTCGTGAACGCCGACATGCCCACCGGGCGGATGGTGTTCACCTTCGAGGCGACCGACGCCGGATCGCGCGTGACCAGCGTGAGCCACTATCCCTCGGTCGAGGCGCTCGAGCAGGTCATCGCGATGGGCGCGGTCGAGGGCTCGACGCTCGCGATGAACCAGCTGGACACCGTGCTGCAGGGGCTGCGCGAGTACGCGCAGGGCAAGGGGACCCGCACCGAGATCCTCACCGACACCCACGTGCGGATCACCCGGCTCATCGACGGCCCGCGCGAGCTGGTGTGGCGTGCGCACACCGAGCCCGAGCTCATGAAGCAATGGCTGCTCGGCCCGGACGGCTGGCGCATGTCGGTCTGCGAGATCGACCCCGCCGTCGGCGGACGCTACCGCTATGCGTGGGAGCCGCTGGAGGGCACCGAGGGCGAGCCGTTCGGATTCGACGGTGAGACGCTCGTGAGCGAGGCCCCCCGCCGTTCGGTCACGACCGAGCACATGACGGGCACCGACTTCCCGTCGACGACGAACGACCTCTCCCTCTACGAGGAGGATGGCGCCACGCTCATCACCACGCTGATCGAGTACCCCGACAAGGAGACCCGTGACATGGTTCTCGCCACCGGCATGACCGACGGCATGGAGGCCAGCTACGCCCGCCTCGAACGCGAGCTCATCTCCGCCTGACCTGCGCGCAGGCAACGCGACGGGCTCCGGTCTTCCCCGGGGCCCGTCGCCTACGATGGCGGCGTGGACTTCTCGTTCGACTTCACCCCCGACCTCATCGCCGTCTTCCTGACGCTGTTCGTGCTCGAGGTCGTGCTCGGGGTCGACAACGTCATCTTCATCTCGATCCTCGCGTCCAAGCTCCCGCAGGAGCAGCAGGCCCGCGCACGCAACCTGGGCCTTACGCTCGCGATGCTGATCCGCGTGGTGCTGGTGCTCTTCGCGGGATGGATCATCACGTTGACCGAGGAGGTCTTCACCCTCTTCGGCAGGGGCTTCTCGTGGAAGGACATCATCCTCATCGCCGGGGGTCTGTTCCTCGTCTACAAGGCCGTGACCGAGATCCACCACAAGCTCGAGGGGGCCGAAGACGAGCATGGTGCGGGCGGCAAGGTCGCCACCGTCACCTTCGGCTCCGTCATCGCGCAGATCCTGCTGCTGGACATCGTCTTCTCGCTCGACTCGGTGATCACCGCGGTCGGGATGACCGAGAACCTCGTGATCATCATCACGGTCGTGGTGCTGTCGTTCGGCATCATGCTCTTCGCCGCCCGATTCATCTTCGCGTTCGTGAACAACCATCCGACGGTGAAGATGCTCGCCCTGTCGTTCCTGCTGCTGATCGGTGCGTTCCTCGTCGCGGAAGGCTTCGGCTTCCACATCGACAAGGCTTTCATCTACGGCCCGATGGCGTTCGCGATCTTCGTCGAGGTGCTGAACCTGGCCTACAGCTCGCGCAAGGCCAAGCGCGAGCAGAAGACGCCGCACGCCGTGCAGCTGCGCCCCCGCTATGTCGACGTCGACGAATCGGTCGCCGTCGGAGCCGCGCTGTCGAAGAACCCGGCATCCGGATCGGTCGGTCTGTCGGGCAAGCCCGTCGCCGGCGCATCCGACACCGAGGAGCACCGCACCGGCCTGGGCTGATCCCACCGCCGGCACGCGCCGAGGAGTAGGGTGCGGGCATGGCGGATGCGACGGCGATCCACACCCGCGGCCTGCGCAAGGCCTACGGTGCGCACATCGCGCTGCACGGCCTGGATCTGACGGTCGCGCGCGGATCGGTCTTCGGCCTCATCGGCCCCAACGGCGCGGGCAAGACGACGACCCTGCGGCTGCTGCTGGATGTCATCCGGCCCACCGACGGCGAGATCACCGTGCTCGGGCAGTCGCCGCGTGCCGGCGGCGCGGCGCTGCGGCGACGCATCGGATTCGTGCCGGGAGAGCTGCGCCTGGAAGGACGGGTCAAGGGCGGTGCGCTCCTGCGCCACCTCGCCGAGATCAGCGGGCCGGTCGAACCGGGCATGATCGAATCCCTCGCGGAGCGCCTGGGTCTGGACCTCACCCGCCCGGTGCGCACCCTCTCCAAGGGCAACAAGCAGAAGCTCGGGCTCGTGCAGGCCTTCATGCATCGGCCCGAGCTCCTCGTGCTCGACGAGCCGACGAGCGGCCTCGACCCGCTCATCCAGCGCGAGTTCCTCGCCATGGTGCGCGAGGCGTGCGACGCGGGCCAGACGGTGCTCCTCAGCTCCCACGTGCTGAGCGAGATCCAGCAGGCCGCCGATGACGTCGCGGTGCTCGCCGACGGGAGGCTCGTCGCCGAAGGGGATGTCGCGTCGCTTCGCATCGCGAGTGTGCGGCGCATCCGAGCCATCGTCGAGGGCGCCGCCGAATCCGTGCGCGACACGCTCGCGCCGACCGGCGTGGAGGAGATGGATGTGCGAGCGGTGGGGAGCGACATCCACCTCGCCGCCACGGCGCGCGGCGACATCGACCCCGTCGTGAAGGCGCTCGCGCGCTTCACGGTGCGCGAACTCACCGTCGTAGAACCGGACCTCGAGGAGTCCGTGCTCGACCTGTACGGACGAACGGCGAACGGCGACGCCGCGCGCGGCGGCTCGGGCGGTGCGGCATGATCCCGATCCTCCGCCGCTGGCTCGTCGACGGGTGGCGCGGCACCGCCGGGTGGTGCGCCGGGATGATCGTCGTGATGGCGGTGTACCTGCCCCTCTTCCCGTCGATGCAGACCCCCGAGCTCGCCGGAATGCTCGACAGCCTGCCGCCGGAGCTCGTCCGCACCCTCGGCTACGACGACATCACCTCCGGCGCCGGATACACCCAGGCGACCTTCTTCGGCCTGGTCGGCTTCGCGCTCATGGCCGTGGCGGCGGTGTCGTGGGGCGGATCCGTCATCGCCGGTGCGGAGGAGTCGGGTCGCCTCGAGCTCACCGTCGCCCACGGCGTCGGACGGGTGCAGTACGCGCTGGAGAGCGCCGCAGCCGTGCTGGTCCGCGTGCTCGTGGTCGGCGCCGTGGTGCTCGCGACGCTGCTGGTGCTGAATGAACCGTCGCAGCTCGATCTCGAGGTGGGACGGATCGTCGCCGAGGTGGCGGCGTGGACCGGGCTGGGCTTCCTCTTCGCCGCGGTCGCGCTCGCGGCCGGCGCGATCACCGGCGCGCGGTCGTGGGCGATCGGCGCGGGAGCGGGAGTGGCCGCGGCGTCGTTCGTCGTGCAGGCCGTCGCGAACAACAGCGAGGACCTCGCCGACCTGGAGCGCTTCTCGCCCTTCTTCTGGGCTTACGGGCAGTCGCCGCTCGCGAACGGGTTCGATGCGCCCGGCCTCGCGCTCCTGTGGGGCTTCGCGCTGGCCTTCGTCGCCGTCGCGACGTTCGCGCTGCGACGGCGCGACATCCTCGGCTGACCCGGCGGGCGCGGTGCCGGCACGGGTCGGGTGCGGGCGAGGTTCAGGCGCGGGCGAGGGTGTCTTCGAGGGCGACCCACGCGAGCATCGCGCACTTGACGCGGGCGGTGTACTTCGACACCCCCGACAGCGCCGCCGCGTCGCCGAAGGTCTCCTCATCGAGCGGGATGGCGCCGCGCGAGCGCAGCGCCTCGCGGAACTTCTCGATGAGGATGTGGGCGTCGCCGACCGGCATCGGGGCACCGTCGGCGAGGTCGCGCTCCTCATCGACGAGCGCGACGAGCATCGACGCCGACGCCTGCGAGATGGAGCAGCCTGCGCCGTCCCAGGTGACGTCGCGGATTCCCGCGCCGTCGTCGGTGAGCCGCACCTGCAGCGTCACTTCGTCGCCGCAGATCGGGTTGCGCTGGTGCGAGATCGCCGACCGCTCGGTCGCCTCGGCGATCCCCTTGCCCTTCGGGCGCTTGGAGTGGTCCAGGATCAGCTCCTGGTAGAGGGATTCGAGACTCATCAGTCCTCCCCGAAGAACGGGCGGATGCCGGCGACGGCATCGAGGAAGGCATCGATGTCGGCGTCGGTGGTGTACAGGGTGGCGCTCGCCCGCACCGATGCGGTCATGCCGAAGCGGCGGTGCAGGGGCGCGGCGCAGTGGTGTCCGACGCGCACGGCGATGCCACGGGCATCCAGGAACTGCCCCGCGTCGTGTGCATGCACGCCCTCGACATCGAACGCGGCCAGCGCCACGCGATCTGTGCCGTCGGCGTCGCCGAGCAGGCGGATGCCGGGGATCTCGCGGAGTCCGTCGCGCATCCGTCGCTCCAGGCGCGCTTCGTGCGCGTGGACCGCGGGCATGCCGACGTTCTCGAGATAGCGCACGGCGGCGGCGAGCCCCACGGCCTGCGACACCGGCTGCGTGCCCGCCTCGAAGCGCTGCGGCGCGGGCAGGTAGTCCGCCTCGTCGAGCGTGACGGTCGTGATCATGGAACCGCCGGTGAGGAAAGGCGGCAGCGCCTCGAGCACGTCCGCGCGGCCGTAGAGGCCGCCGATCGCGTTCGGGCCGAGCATCTTATGGCCCGAGAAGACGGCGAGGTCCACGCCAGACGCCGGCAGGTCGAGGGCGAGATGCGGCGCCGACTGGCAGGCATCCATCAGTGTCAGAGCGCCGACCTCTCGCGCCAGGGCGACGACCCGGTCGACCGGGTTGACGATGCCGAGCACGTTCGACACGTGCGGGAAGGCCACGACCCGCGTCCGTGCGCCGATGATCTCGGCAGCCGCGTCGAGGTCGAGCGTGCCGTCGTCGTGCACTCGGATGTGGCGCAGCAGCGCTCCGGTGCGGGCCGCGAGCTCCTGCCACGGAATGAGGTTCGCGTGGTGCTCGCTCTCGGTCACGACGATCTCGTCGCCGGGTCGCAGCGCGAACCGGGCGCTCGCGGGAGCGCCGCGGCCGGCGGTGGCATTGCCGATCGCGTACGCGACGAGGTTGATGCCGGCGGTCGCGCCGGAGGTCCAGACCAGCTGATCGGCGTCGGCGCCGACGAATCCGGCGACCGTGGCGCGCGCATCCTCGAACAGCTCCGTCGCGTCGGCGGCGAGCGTATGCGCACCCCGGTGCACGGCCGCGTTCGCCCGCACGATGTAGTCGACCTCGGCGTCGATGACCGCCCGGGGTCGCTGCGCGGTCGCCGCCGAGTCGAGGTAGATCAGCGGTTCATCACTCGCGCGGTCCGCCAGCAGCGGGAAGTCGGCGCGGAGCGCGGCGGCGTCGAGCGCCCCGGCAGCCGCGGGTGCGCCGCCGGACGAGAGGGCGGGGGAGTTCACACCATCCAGGCTACGCCGCGCAGCATCCGTGGTCGCTGGGCGCCGGCCGCGTTCGTCGGAGAATCGCGTCGATGTCAGAGGATCGGCGTGAAATCCTCCGACATCGGCTTGATTCTCCGACCTTCGGGGATGCCGGGCTGGGCGCCGGGCCGGGGCTGAGCGGCGGGCCGGGGCTGAGCGGCGGGCCAGGCTGGGTCGGGCCGGGCCGGGGCGCGCGGGGCGCCGCGCCGGGCCGGGGCGGGTCAGCGGGCGGCCAGGAATTCGCGGGCGGCGACCACGATGTTCGCCACGCCGTTGTCGAGCGTCGGCTGCAGCACCGGGGCGAAGAACGGGGAGTGGTTCGTCGGGATGTCGCGCTCCACCGTGTCCGCCGCGACGGCGGCCGCATAGGCGTCGGCGTCGATGCCGCCCCAGAACCAGTAGACCAGGGGTGCGCCGGACTCGCGGGCGAACCACGACACGTCCTCGCTGCCGGTGAACATGCCCGGGTCGACGACCGTTCCCTCACCGAAGTGGCGGTCGAAAGCGGCGCTGAGGCGCTCCGTGGCGCCGGCGTCGTTCACGGTCGGCGGCAGCGTGTGGTCGATGACGATCGAGGGTGCCTGCTCGGCTCCGGATGCCGCCGCCTCGGCCCGCACGATGCGCTCCACCTTCTCCATCACGCGCTCCCGCGCTTCGTCGTCGGGGTAGCGCAGGCTGAGCTCGAGCACGGCCTCGGCCGGGATGATGTTGTTCTTCAGACCCGCGTGCAGCGCACCCACGGTGACGACCGCGACATCCCGCGGGTCGACCTCGCGCGAGACGATCGTCTGCAGCCGCATGACCGTGGCCGCGGCCATGACGATCGGGTCGACCGTGGCGTGCGGGCGCGATCCGTGCCCACCGCGCCCGAAGAGCGTCACGCGCAGGCCATCGGAGGCGGCCATCTGCGTGCCGCTGCGCACGCCGATCGTGCCGGCGGGCAACGGTGTGACGTGCTGGCCGAGCACCACATCCGGTCGCGGATACCGATCCAGCACGCCGTCAGCGATCATCGCCTTCGCGCCGGCGCCGTACTCCTCGGCGGGCTGGAAGACGACCACGACGGTGCCGACCCACTCGCTCCTGGTCGCGACGAGCCGGCGCAGGGCGCCGAGCATCGCGCTGACGTGCATGTCGTGGCCGCAGGCGTGCATGACCGGAACATCGGTGCCCTGCGGATCGGTGCCGCGCGCGGTGCTCGCGTAGTCGAGTCCCGTGCGCTCCTCCACCGGCAGGGCGTCGGTGTCGGCGCGCAGCCACACCGTGGGCCCGGCCTCACCCGTCTCGCCGGGATTTCGGATCACCCCGACGATGCCGGTCTTGCCGACGCCCTCCTCGTACTCGATCCCGAGCGCGTCGAGCTCGCGGGCGATGACCCCGGCGGTGCGCGTCTCCTGGAAGGACAGTTCCGGGTGGCGGTGCAGATCGATGTACAGGCGTTCGAGGTCGGTGCGGGTGTCGAGGTCGGAGGCCATGTCCCGAGCCTACGTCGTCACCTCACACCCGTCGCGGCTCGCTCCCTCGCCTCGAGCCACCCCCTTCGCGTCGAGCCGGCCCGTTCCTCCGGTGTGGATGGGGGTGGCTCGGCGAGAAAGGGGCGGGTCGGCGAAGCGCCCTACGCGTCGGCGAGCCACACGGCGGTGTCTGCGGGCAGGGTGTCGCCGGCGAGGGGGCCGCTCTGTGCCACCACGACACCCGACGGCAGGGTCACCGCATCCGTGCCCGTGTTCGCGACCACGGTCAGCCCGCCGTTCCGGAACGCCACGACGTCGTCGCCGAACCCGTCGAGCCACTCCAGCTCCCCGGCGCCGAGCGCACGCTCGCGCCGCTCGGCGAGAAGGGTGCGGTACAGCCACAGGGTCGAATCCGGATCGTCCTCCTGCACGTCGCGAGCGAAGCCGGCGAACTCCGCCGGTTGCGGCAGCCACGACGCGCCCTCGGGACTGAAACCGTAGGCGGGGGCATCCGAGACCCACGGGATGGGCACCCGGCAGCCGTCGCGGCCGTAGCGCTCGCCGCGCGTGCGGAACCAGGTCGGATCCTGACGCGCCTCATCCGGCAGGTCGATGACCTCCGGCAGGCCCAGCTCCTCGCCCTGGTAGACGTAGGCGGAGCCCGGCAGCGCGAACATCAGGGTGGTGGCGGCCCGGGCACGGCGCAGGCCCACGACCGGGTCGGGCTTGCCCTTGCTCTTCGGCCCGATGCCGGCGCCCTGGGGGTTCTCGGCGGTGAGGGCGAGACGGGATGCGTGCCGCACGACGTCATGGTTCGACAGCACCCACGTGGCCGGCGCACCGACGCCGCCGAAGGCGCGGAGGGAGTCGGTGATGACCTCGCGCAGATCAGCGGCGCGCCACGCCGTCTCGAGGTACGGGAAGTTGAACGCCTGGTGCATCTCGTCCGAGCGCACCCACAGCGCGGTGATGTCGGGTCCGGGCATCCAGGCCTCAGCGCACAGGGCGCGGTCGCCGTCGTACTCCTCCATCACGCGGCGCCAGTCGCGCCAGATCTCGTGCACGCCCGGCTGACCCCAGTACGGCACGTCGGCCTCTTCGCCACCCATCGACGCGGCGTCCTCCGGCGGCGTGTAGTCGGGCAGGCCGTCCGCCTTGACCAGGCCGTGGGCCACATCCACCCGGAATCCGTCGACGCCGCGGTCGAGCCAGAACCGCAGCACCCCGCGGAACATCTCCTGCACCTCGGGGTTGGACCAGTCGAAGTCGGGCTGCGACGCGTCGAACAGGTGCAGGTACCACTGCCCGGCCGTGCCGTCGGCCTCGGTGATGCGCGACCATGCCGGGCCGCCGAAGACGGACTCCCAGTTGTTCGGCGGCACCGATCCGTCGTCGCCCCGGCCGTCGCGGAACATGTAGCGCGCGCGCTCGCGGCTTCCGGGAGCGGCGGCGAGAGCCTGCTGGAACCAGGCGTGCTGGTCGGAGGAGTGATTGGGAACCAGGTCGACGATGATGCGGATGCCGCGCGCGTGCGCGCCGGCGAGCATCTCGTCGAAATCGGCGAGCGTGCCGAAGATCGGATCCACATCGCAATAGTCGGCGACGTCGTAGCCGGCGTCCTTCTGCGGGGAGGTCTGGAACGGGCTCAGCCACAGCGCATCCACTCCGAGGGCGGCCAGGTCGTCGAGGTGCTCGGTGACGCCCCGCAGGTCGCCGATGCCGTCACCGGACGTGTCCGCGAACGAGCGCGGATAGATCTGGTAGATGACCGCCGTGCGCCACCATTCGGTGCCGGAGCGAGGGGATTCCGTCATGCGCGCCAGTGTAATGGCCGCGGTCATCCGCCGATCCGCTCCCGAAGCCCCCGTGTAACAGGCCCGTGACACGCGCCTCCTAATGTTCACCACATGAAGATCCTGATCATCGGCGCCGGAATCGGCGGCGCCAGCGCGGGCATCGCGCTGCAGCGCCTCGGGCACGACGTCGTCATCTACGACAAGATGCGCGAGAACAAGCCGGTGGGAGCGGCCCTGTCGCTGTGGTCGAACGGGGTCAAGGTGCTCAACTGGCTCGGCCTGGCCGAGGAGGTCGCCGCGCTCGGCGGCCGCATGGATGACATGGCGTACTACGAGGGCGTCTCCGGCGAGGTCATGTGCCGCTTCTCGCTCGAGCCGGTGACGACCCTCACGGGGCAGCGGCCGTACCCGGTCGCCCGAGCCGACCTGCAGGGACTGCTCATGGAGACGTTCGGGATGCACCGCATCCACCTCTCGAGCACGGCCACGGCCATCGAGGACGACGGCGAGATCGTGACGGTCACCTTCGCCGACGGGTCGACCGACACCGCCGACATGGTGATCGGCGCCGACGGCGCGCGCTCCTTCGTGCGCGACTACGTCACCGGCGGCGGCATCGAGCGGGAGTACTCCGGCTACACGAACTTCAACGGACTCGTGCCGGCGAACGAGGCGATCGGCCCGGTGAACCAGTGGACGACCTACGTCGCGGAGGGAAAGCGGTGCGCCGTCATGCCCGTCGCCGACGATCGCTTCTACTTCTTCATCGACATCCCGCAGCCGGCGGGGCTTCCCTACGACCGGGCCGACGGGGTCGCGCCGCTGCGCGAGGCGTTCGGCTCGTGGGCGCCGGGCGTGCAGGCGCTGCTGGACTCGATCGATCCGGATGCTTCCCTCAACCGCGTCGAGATCTGGGACATCGCGCCGTTCCACACGTGGGTGAAGGGGCGCGTGGCGATCCTCGGCGACGCAGCCCACAACACCTCGCCCGACATCGGGCAGGGGGCGTGCTCGGCGCTGGAGGACTCGTTCGCCCTCGCGACCGCGGTCGCCACCAACACCATTTCGGTCGAAGACACCCTCAAGCGCTATGAGAAGTCCCGCGCGGCGCGCGCCGGCGAGCTGGTGGAACGCGCCCGCAAGCGCGCCCACGAGACCCACGCGTTCGATCCGGCGGCGACCGAGGCGTGGTACGAGAGCCTGCGCGGCGCCGACGGGGCCGGCATCATCCGCGGCATCGTCGGCAACATCGAGGACAGCCCCGTCAACCTCGGTGTCGGCACCCTCTGACCCGCCGCCGAAGGGGCGGTGCGGCGCGGCCGGCGGGCGGCGCGGGGGCGGAGGCGGGCGTTCGGTTGCCGCGAGGTGTCATCACGCGGCGGCTGTCCGACATCCGGTGACATGTGAGCCGGGCGCGGGTGTGGATGCGCGCGTTGGGCCTCAGGGATGCACAGGGGCGTCGCGGTAGGCGGCGACGGTCGCGAGGGACCCGGTGACGGCGAACCGGTCGGGCAGGTCTTCCGGCACCGCTCGATCCCACGCGAAGAGTGCGATGTCGCCCAGGGTGGCCGTCACGACCGTCGCGGCAGGGTCTGCGGCAGCATCCGTCGTGCGCCGCACGGTCCAGTCCGGCGCGAGATGCCACGCCACGGCCGCGTCGAGGGCCACGAGTTCGAGCGGGGTCGGCAGGGGCGCGAGACCGCCGCGAACGGCGCGCGCGAGGAAGACGGCGTAGAGCTCGTCGACGATGTCGGCGGCCATCTCGTGCCCGCCGGCGTCGGGTAGCTCGGGCACGGCGACGGATGCGGTGCGCATGTCCCACAGGTGCTTGCGCGCTTCGTGCGCCTGCCGGCGCGCCCAGAAGCCGACCGTGCCGCCGGGAACGAAGGCCCAGCACTCGTCCGACGCGTCGCGCGACTCGAGCTCGGTGGCCAGCGCCGACGATCCCTCGACGAACCAGGCGATGCGCTCGCGGTCGGCAGGCCGCGCGAACGCGGCACGGTCGACGGATGCGCCGGTGCGCACGACCTCCGTCGCCCAGCGCTGGATCTGGCCGAGGTGATCGACCATCGCGCCGACGGTCGGCCATGCGTCGGAGTCGATCGGATGGTCCGGATCGAGCTGCGCGGCTTCGGCGGCGAACCGGTCGGACAGGCTGCGGATCGCGCCGGCGAACGCTCCCGAGGCGGGCGCCGTTCCGAGCGGCGCGCGCGTGTCGGGGGCGGTCATGCGTCCATCCTGGCAGGGCGCCCGCCCGGTAGTGTTGCCGGGTGCACGCAGACCTCGCCCGCGCCGAGCAGCTCATCGCCGTCGTCCCGGACTTCCCCGAACCCGGCGTCCTCTTCCGCGACATCGCTCCGCTGCTCGCCGACGCGGCGGCGTTCCGCGTCTGCGTCGAAGCGCTCGTCGAGCCCTTCCGCGGAGGCTTCGACGTCGTGGCCGGAATCGAAGCGCGCGGATTCCTGCTTGCCGGTGCCGCCGCCGTCGCGACCGGCACCGGGATGGTGCCGATCCGCAAGGCCGGCAAGCTGCCGCGGCCGGCCGCATCCGTCTCCTACGCCCTCGAATACGGCGAGGCGGCGGTCGAGGCGTCGGACGACATCCCCGCCGGATCGCGCGTGCTCGTGCTGGATGACGTGCTCGCCACCGGCGGCACGCTGCGCGCGAGCCATCGACTGCTCGCCGAGCTCGGCGCCGAGGTGATCGGCAGCGCCGTGCTGCTCGAGCTCGAGGCGCTCGGCGGGCGCGCGGTCGCCGGCGACGTGCACACCGTCTTCACGGCCTGATCGCCTCCCCGGCAGCGGTGGAGCGTGTGGGAGGTCGGCGCTACGGTGAGCGTCATGAGAGCCGATGAGCTGTTCCTCGCCTCCGATGCCGCTCTGCGCAGCGTCATCGACCGGATCGACGTCGCCGACCTCGATCGCCCCGCGCCGTCCGAGTGGACGAGCACACCCGACCCCACCTACCGCGACATCCTCTTCGCCCACGCCTACGACGAAGCGTGGATCCCCGGCGTACTCGCCGGTCGGTCGATCGCCGAGGGCGACGAGTTCCGTGAGGCCGACCTGCTCGGTGACGACCCGGTGGCCGCCTACGACGCGCTCAACGAGATCGCCGGTGAGGCGGTGCGAGCCGGGGTCGCCGACGACGCCGTCTTCCGGTTCCAGTACGGGGACTATCCCGCCGCCGAGGGATTCGCTCACCTGGCCACCTATCGTGCGTTCCAGGCCTGGCTGATCGCGAAGAAGCTCGGGATCGACTTCCACCTCTCGCCGGAGCTGCTCGCCGGCCTGAACGAGCACGTCGTGGTGCATGCCGATGAATGGCGTCAGTGGGGTGTCTTCCCGCCCGCGATCGATCCGCCCGCCGATGCCGACGAAGAGACACGGGTTCTCTGCGCCGTGGGGTACTGGATCCCCTGAGCCACCCGGCCGACGGCAGTCGCGGCTGCGTGCGAACAACACAGGAGATCTGCGGCGGCGAGCCGGTCCAGATCGATGGATGCGGCACGAGCCCGCAGGATCTCCTGTGTTGGCGACGCTCGCGGCCGGCCCTTGTACTCGGCTCAGCTGCCGCGATAGGTGGAGTAGGCGAACGGGCTGAGCAGCAGCGGCACGTGCAGGTGGGGCGTCTCGTCGTGGGCGGCGGGCGCGACGCTGAAGCTGACCGTCACGAGCGGGTAGAAGGTCTCCACCTGCTGCGCCGCGAAGTAGGCGCCGGTCGCGAAGGTCAGCAGGTAGGTGCCGGGATCGAGCAGCTCCGGCCCGAGAGCGAGGCGACCGTCGTCGTTCGTCAGACCGTCGGCCAGGTGCGAGACCTCGCCGGTGTCGTGCAGGCGGGCGAGGGCGATGCTCACCTCTCGGGCCGGGGCGCCGCGCGAAGCGTCGAGGACGTGCGTGGTCAGGTGCGTGCTCATGGGGATGATCCTGCCGTTCAGATGGGCTTGTGTCCGACCGCGCCGCGCAGGCGCAGCAGAGCGATCTCGGCCAGCTGCTCGCACGCCTCGCGCACTTCGGTGTCGTCGTCGTTCCCGAGTCGGCGCTGCAGCTCTCGCAGGATCTGCTCGGGCGTGCGACCGGCGGCGCGCACGAGGAAGACCCGGTCGAAGCGGGCCTCGTACTCCGCGTTGCCGGTTGCGATCGCCGCCGCCACGGCGGGATCCGCGTCGGTCATCGTCGACTGCTCGCGACGGGATGCGGCCGCCTCGGCGTTCGCCCCCTCCGGCTTCTCACCGATGCGCGGGTGCTGGGACAGCGCCTGCTCGAGCTCGGCGCGGCCCCAACCCTTCGCCAGATCGGCGGCGTGCGTCGTCAGGGTGTCGATGGAGGCGTACGGCCGCGCGGAGACGACGCCGTCGACCCAGCTCGGGACAGCTGCCCACACCCGCACGAGATCGCGGGCGGTGGCGTCGTCGAGGTCGTTGAAGTCGCTGAGGTGCACCCGCCGCACGTTACACCGACCAGGTTTCCCGGCCGTGACGGCGGTGTCGTCACAGGATTTACACCCGCGCAACCCACCCCCTCTCCCCGCGCAATAACCTCGGCGGATCGGAAGCGCCTTTCCATCGCCGGTCGCACCGTCCGCACCATCGCGGGCGACCTGCTTCACCGCATCGAGGGAGAACGACATGACGAGCACCGCCGCAGGTCCGCACGAGTCCGAGCCGTTCGACACCGATGCCGGTGCGCACCCGCATCCCTCGCTCTACAACGACGATCTCGCGCCGTTGCCGCGCGAGAAGCGGCGGTGGACGGCCTTCGAGATCTTCAACGTGTGGACCAACGACGTGCAGTCCCTCGCGGGCTACACCCTCGCCGCGGGCCTGTTCGTGACGGCCGGGATCAGCGGGTGGTGGGTGTTCGCCGCGATCGTCCTGGCCGGCCTGTTCGTGAACTGGCTGGTCAACCTGACCGGCAAGCCCAGCGTGAAGTACGGCATCCCCTACGCCGTCATGGCGCGGTCGAGCATGGGGGTTCGCGGCGCGCAGTTCCCCGCTCTGATCCGCGGCATCGTGGCGATCTTCTGGTTCGGCGCGCAGACCTACTTCGCCTCCACGGCAGTCTCCCTCGCGCTCGACGCGATCTTCGGCGACCCCGAGTTGCCCGCGGTGCTCGGCATGGATGCGATCGACTGGGTCTCGTACGCGATCGTCGCCGGTCTCCAGATCCTGCTCTTCACGCGCGGCATCGCGTGGATCGAACGGTTCCTCAACTTCGCAGGACCCGCGGTCTACGTCGTCATGGTCGTGCTGCTCGTCGCCATCTGGATCCAGGCGGGTGACGACCTCATCCCCGCCGTGGGCCAGATCTTCAACAGCTCCGAGGTCGAAGGATGGGCCGCCGTCGCGGCCTTCGTCGGGGTGATCGGCACGATGATCGCGTATTTCTCTGCAGTGATCATCAACTTCGGCGACTTCTCGCGGTTCGCCAAGAGCGAGAAGGCGATGAAGCGCGGCAACTTCCTCGGCCTGCCGGTGAGCCTGACCTTCTTCACCTTCCTCGCGCTGTTCATCACCGCCGGCGCCTACATCGTCTTCCAAGACGGTCAGGGCGAGCCGCTCACGAACCCCGCCGACATCGTCGGACAGGTCGGCAACGTCTTCCTCACCATCGTCGCCGCGATCACGTTCCTGCTCGCGACGGTCGGCATCAACCTCGTCGCGAACTTCATCCCGCCGGCGTACGACCTGTCGAACCTCGCTCCGCAGCGCATCAGCTTCAAGACCGGCGGCTACCTCACCGCCCTGTTCGGCTTCATCATCGGCGCCCTCTGGGTGGTGACGATCGGCGACAACCTCCCCGTCTTCGTCGACACCCTCGGCGCCGTCCTCGCCCCGCTCTACGGGGTGCTCGTCGCGGACTACTACATCGTGCAGCGACGCGCCCTGAAGATCGCCGACCTCTTCTCGATGGACCCCGCTGCGCGGTATCACTATCAGCGCGGGTGGAACGTCCGGGCGGTGATCGCCGTGGCCGTGGCGGCGGTCTTCTCCGTCGCAGCGGTGTGGGTTCCCGCGGTCGGCGCGCTGAGCGGTTTCGCGTGGGTCATCGGTGCCCTTCTCGGGGCGGCGCTGTATGTCGCTGTGATGTGGAATCACCGCGGGACGCCGGCATCCGCCCGCGCGTCGGCCGTTCCGGAATCGGCAGCCGGATAGCGCGTTCGCCGGTGTGCGGCGCCGGCACACGAAATGTTCATGCGGGTAACACTGCGGAAACGCGTCCCGCGTAACGTCGGCCGCGTGAAACCCGTGCGCACCGCGATCCGGGCTCGGCGAGCCTTCGTCGACGGATCCTTCCAGCCCGCGACCGTCGTGCTCGACGGCGGCTGCATCGTCGACATCCTGGGGGCACGCGAGCGGGTCGACACCGAATGGCGTGTGCTCGTGCCCGACGATGCCGTGCTGCTGCCGGGCCTGGTGGACTCGCACGTGCACGTGAACGAGCCGGGACGCACCGAGTGGGAGGGATTCCGCTCGGCCACCCTCGCGGCCGCCGCGGGCGGCATCACGACGATCGTCGACATGCCGCTGAATTCCGTTCCGCCCACGACCACGCCCGAGGCGCTGGAGATCAAGCGCGAAGCGGCCGCCGCATCCGCTTTCATCGATGTGGGCTTCTGGGGCGGAGCGGTTCCCGAGAACCTGGGCAGCCTCGCGCCGCTGCACGACGCCGGCGTCTACGGGTTCAAGTGCTTCCTCGCACCCTCGGGAGTCGACGAGTTCGGGCACCTCAGCACCACGCAGATGGAAGAGGCGATGACCGAGATCGCCGCGATCGGATCGCGGTTGATCGTGCACGCCGAGGATCCGACGTTCCTCGGCCCCGACGGGCCGCTCGGGCGCGACTACGACGGCTTCCTGCGCTCGCGCCCACCGGCGAGCGAGGCAGCGGCGATCACCAGCGTGATCGACGCGATGCGACGCACCGGGGCCCGCGCCCACATCCTGCACCTGAGCGACGCGCACGCGCTGCCGGTCATCCGTCAGGCGAAGGCGGCGGGGCTCCCCCTCACGGTCGAGACGTGTCCGCACTACCTCACGCTGATCGCCGAGGAGATCGCCGACGGTGCCGGCGAATTCAAGTGCTGCCCGCCCATCCGCGAGGCGGCGAATCGCGACCTGCTGTGGGAGGGAGTGCTCGACGGCACCATCGACGGCATCGTCAGCGACCACTCGCCGTCGACGGTCGAGCGCAAGCGCGACGGCGACGGCGACTTCGGGCTCGCGTGGGGCGGGATCGCCGGCCTGCAGGTCGGGATGTCCGCGGTGTGGACCGAGGCGCGCCAGCGCGGCATCGCGCTGGAGACGATCGTGCCGCTGTTCACCACCGGTCCGGCCGCGATCGCGGGCGTCGATGCCGGACGCATCGAGATCGGCGCGGCCGCCAACCTCACCGTCTTCGGGGTCGACGATCCGCTGCATGTCGACGCGCGGCGGCTGCTGCATCGCAATCCGATCTCGGCATACGACGGGCGCGACCTCACCGGCCGCACCCGCCGCACGTGGCTGCACGGGCGATCGGTGTTCGACGTGACCGAGGGCGGAGCGGGCGAGGCGCCGCAGTGGCGGGGCAACCCGTGCGGACGCCTGCTGTCGCGCGACGGTGACGGAGCCTGACGTCATGCGTTTGGATGAGGGCATGATCGCGTCGTTCGAGATCCTGCAGCCGGGGCGGGGCGAGATCCCCGGCGACCACTACCTGCCCGCGCGACTGGACACCGTGTCATGGGGGCGGCTTCCCTGTGAGACGGATGCGGCCGTGCTGCGCATCGCCGCCGGCGAGACCGTTACGATCGACACCGTGAGCCACGAGGGAATCCTCGAGGATCAGGGCAAGGACCCGCACGCCTTCTTCGCCCGCCACGGTGTCTCGGCCGACGCCGTGCTCGAGGACGCGGCGGCGATCGCCGCCGACGGGATGCGGGACCCCGAGCGCGACGGCCCGCACGTGGTGACCGGCCCCATCCATGTGGAGGGTGCCGCCGTCGGCGACCTGCTTGCGATCACCGTCGAGCGCCTGGACCCGCGCGTTCCCTACGGCGTCATCTCGAACCGTCACGGCAAGGGCGCACTGGTGGGCGAGTTGCCGCGCGGTGAGTCCAACGTGAGTGTGTTCACGCCGGTCCACGAGCGGGCCGGCCGGCTGTTCGGAGCGTTGCCGCTGCGCGACACCCTCGGTGGCACCGCCGACGTCGAGCGCGAGGTGGAGTTCCCGCTGGCGCCGTTCCTCGGCACGATGGGGGTGGCGGTCGCCGGCGACCGGCATCCGCATTCGGTGCCGCCGGGAAGCCATGGCGGCAACATCGACATCAAGCTCCTCACCGTCGGCGCCACGCTCTACCTGCCCGTTCAGGTCGCCGGTGCGCTCGCCTACGTCGGCGACCCGCACTTCGCGCAGGGCGACGGCGAGGTCGCGCTGACGGCGCTGGAGGCGTCGCTGCGGGCGACGCTGAGGTTCGACGTCGTACCCGCCGCCGAGGCTCGGGAGCGCTTCGGCGAGCTCGCCGGTCCGCTGGTCAAGACCCACGAGTATCTCGTCCCCACCGGCATGCACGAAGACCTCGGCGAAGCCATGCGGCGATGCGTGCGCGCCTCGCTGTCGCTGCTCCATGCCCGATACGGCATGGATGAGCACCTCGCCTACGCCTACCTCTCGGCGGCGGTCGACTTCGACATCTCCCAGGTGGTCGACATCGTCTGCGGCGTGCACGCGCGCATTCGCGAAGCCGACTTCGACGGCCCGGCTGCGATGGCCGCGGCCCACGCCACCACGACCGGATTCGACGCCGTCGGCGGCGCGTTCGACGGTTCGGTCTGGCGCACCGTGGGCGACCCGCTCTACCAGGGCGCGTGGGATGGTCCGCTCTCCGGTCTCACGGTCGCCGTCAAGGACGTCTTCGCGATCAAGGGCTACCGCGTCGGAGCCGGAAACCCGACGTTCCTCGACGGCGCCCGGCCCGAGACCCGCACGGCGCCGGCGGTCGGCGACCTGCTGCGCGGCGGCGCTTCGCTCCGAGGCATCGCGCGCACCGACGAGTTCGCGTACTCGATCGCCGGTGACAACGTGCACTACGGAACCCCGCCGAACCCCGCCGCGCCGTGGGCGCTGCCCGGCGGCTCGTCGAGCGGTCCCGCCGCGGCTGTCTCGCTCGGCCACGCCGACATCGGCCTCGCGACCGACACCGCCGGGTCCGTCCGCGTCCCCGCCTCGTATCAAGGGCTGTGGGGGCTGCGAACGACGCACGACTTCGTGCCGCGCCAGGGGATGCTGCCGCTCGCGCAGTCCTTCGACACCGTGGCGTGGCTCACCCGGGACGGCGATACGCTGCGCCGCGTCGCGGACTGGTGCCTCAGCTACGACGGATCGGAGTCGACCGAGAGCGTCTACGGTCCGTCGGCCGAAGACCTGCCGTGGCGCTTCCTCGTGCCGCGGGAGGCGCTGGCCGTGGTCGAACCCGAGACGCGCGCGGTGTTCGAGCGGATGCTCACCCTCCTCGCGGCCGCTGACGAACCGCCCGAGGTCGACAGCGTGTCGATCGGCGACCTCGACGACTACGCCGTGCCCTTCCGCACCGTGCAGGGTGCGGAGGCCTGGCGCAACAACGGCGACTGGCTGCGTGAGCACCCGGGCGCCGTCGGACCCGCCGTCGCCGAGCGCTTCCGCGCCGCGTCGCAGGTGACGTCGGCCGAGGAGCGCGAGGCGCGCGAGAAGGTCACGGCGATCGCCCGAGGCCTGGCGAGCATCGTCGCGGGCGGAGTTCTCCTCCTGCCGACCGCGCCCGGTCCGGCGCCGTCGCGCACCGCGGAGCCGGCCGACGTCGACGCGACCCGCTTGGCGAGCCTGCGCATGACCACCCCCGCCGCCGTGGCGGGGCTCCCCTCGATCTCCGTGCCGCTGCTGACGGTGGCCACACCCGACGGACCCGCACCGGTGGGTGTGTGCCTGGTCGCGCCCGCCGGCACCGACCTCGCCCTCGTGCGGCTGGCGCAGCGCCTGGCCGCCACGGTCACCCGCACGGTGTGACCGGCATCCCGACCACCGCATCCGAACCCCGAACGACATCGATCAGAGACACCATGAGCATCCCCGCCCCCATCGACCCGCCCGCCCGACTTCTCATGGGCCCCGGGCCCATCTCGGCCTACCCGAGCGTGCTGCGCGCGATGTCGGCGCCGCTGGTCGGGCAATACGACCCCTTCATGACCTCGACGATGACCGAGACGCAGGCGCTCTACCGCGACGTCTTCGCCACGACCAACGACGCCACCGTGCTCGTCGACGGCACCTCGCGCGCCGGCATCGAAGCGGCGATCACGTCCCTTGTTCGCCCGGGGGAGAAGGTGCTCGTGCCGGTGTTCGGACGCTTCGGGCACCTGCTGGCAGAGATCGCCGAGCGCGCGATGGCCGAGGTGCACACCATCGAGGTCGAGTGGGGTCAGGTGTTCACCCCATCCGCGATCGAAGAGGCGGTGCTGCGGGTGAAGCCGATGCTGCTCGCGCTCGTGCAGGGGGACACCTCCACCACGATGTGCCAGCCGCTGGAGGAGATCGGCGAGATCTGCCGGCGGCACGGCGTGCTGTTCTACACCGACGCGACCGCGTCGCTCGGCGGCAACGACTTCGAAGCGGATGCGTGGGGTCTGGATGCCGCGACCGCGGGCCTGCAGAAGTGCCTGGGCGGGCCGTCGGGTTCGGCGCCGCTGACGCTGAGCGACCGGGCCGTCGAGGTCGTGCGTTCCCGCAAGCGGATCGAGGCCGGCATCCGCGAGGAGGGCGACGCGAGCGCGGACGACTTCGTGCGGTCGAACTACTTCGATCTCGGCATGATCCTCGACTACTGGGGCCCGAGGCGGCTGAACCATCACACCGAGGCGACCTCCATGCTCTACGGCGCCCGAGAATGCGCGCGGGTGCTGCTGCTCGAGGGGCGGGATGCCGTCATCGCGCGGCACCGCCGCATCGGCGACGCGATGCTCGCCGGGGTTCGGGGGCTCGGCCTGACCGTGTTCGGCGACGTCGCGCACAAGATGACGAATGTCGTCGCCGTGGAGATCCCGGAGGGCGTGGCCGGCGACGCCGCGCGACAGGCGATGCTGGAGGACTTCGGCATCGAGATCGGAACGTCATTCGGCCCGTTGCACGGGCGGGTGTGGCGCATCGGCACCATGGGCTACAACGCTCGCCCCGACGCCGTTTTCACCACGCTCGTCGCGCTCGAGCACGTGCTGCGCCGTTTCGGTGCGCGCGTGCCGGTCGGCGGCGGCGTCGACGCGGCAGCCGAGGTGCTGCGGTGACGGCGGCTCTCCTCGACATCTCCCCCGACGCGATCGCCGCATCCGCTCGACGCGTGATGGCGCGCTGCGACGAGCTGGCCCGCGAGACCTCGATGGAGGGCGGCCTCGAGCGCGTGTATCTGTCGCCCGAGCACGCCCGCGTGAACCGTCTCGTCGCGGAGTGGATGCGCGAGATCGGCATGACCACCCGCCAGGATGCCGCCGGCAACCAGGTCGGCCGGCTCGGATCCGACCCGCGCGGCATGACGACCGGCGACGAACCGGCGCTCCTGCTCGGGTCGCACCTCGACACCGTTCCGGACGCTGGTCGCTTCGACGGCATGCTCGGCGTGCTCATGGCCCTGGAGGTCGTGCGCCTGCTGCGTGTGCGCACCGACGAGCAGTGGCGGTCGGTTCTCGGCTTCGCGCTGGAGATCATCGCCTTCTGGGACGAGGAGGGAACCCGGTTCGGCACGGCCCTGCTCGGATCCTCCGCGGTGGGAGGCGTCTGGCGAGACGAATGGTGGGGCCTCACCGACGCCGACGGCACGACGCTTCATCAGGCGTTCCTGGAGTTCGGGCTCGACCCGGGCCGCATCGGCGAGGCGGCTCGCCGGCCGGACGAGCTCGTCGGATACCTCGAGGCGCATATCGAACAGGGACCCGAGCTCGACCGCCGAGGCGAGTCGCTCGCCGTCGTCTCCTCGATCGCCAGTGCGCGCCGCTTTCTGCTCACGGTCGAAGGGGAGGCCCGGCACGCCGGCGGAACCCCCTACGACATGCGCCGCGACGCGCTCCTCGGGGCGAGCGAAGGTGCCCTCGCCGTCGAGCGGCTCTGCCGCGCCGAGCACCACATCATCGGCACCGTCGGCCGCTTCGAGGCCTTCCCCGGCGGCGTGAACGTCGTACCGGGCGAGGTGCAGTTCTCCCTCGACCTGCGCGGAGAGTTCGACGGTGAGCGCGATCGCGTGTGGCACACCCTGTCCGGTGAGCTCGACGAGATCATGGGGCGCCGAGGGCTGCGCTGGCGCGCCCGCGAGATCCACTCCGCGGCCGCCGTGTCGTGCGCACCGCTCCTCCAGGACGTCATCCGCGAGGGCATCGGTGCGACCACGTCGACGGCTCAGGATCCCGCGACCATCTTCAGCCGGGCCGGCCACGACGGCATGGCCATGGGCGGCGTCACCGACATCGGCATGCTGTTCCTGCGCAACCCCGACGGCATCAGCCACCATCCGGCCGAGTCCGTCTCGACCGGCGACGTCGCCCACGGCATCCGCGCCCTCGCCGAAGCCGTGCTGCACCTCTCCCACGCCCGCTCCTCCTGATCCCCACCCCCACCCCTCCCACACTCACGTCCCCTGCCACCAACCCACCCATGTCCCAATTTCTGCTGTTCTCGGCCCCTGAGAGCGCAGAAAAGGGGACATGCACCACAGCTCCAGTCGACCCACAGACGGGATCCTCATGACCACCCTGCTCATCACGAACGCCCGACTGATCACCGTGCCCACCGGCACCGACGATCCCGGATACATCGACGGCGGGTGGATGCTCGTCGACGACGATCGCATCGCTGCGGTCGGCGAGGGGGAGCCGCCCGCCGGCACCACAGCCGATGAGACCCTCGACGTCGGGCGCAGCTTCGTCGCGCCGGGGTTCGTGTCCTCGCACAGCCATCTCTTCACGAGCGGACTGCGCGGTCTGGGCGTCGGCGAGACGCTGTACGGCTGGTGCGACTCGATGCTCGGGATGACCTCCGGAGCGAGCGCCGATGACATTTACTGGTCCACGCTGCACGGTGCGCTGGACTTCCTCGGCAACGGCGTGACGACCGCCTACAACTTCACCGATCCGCTGCAGTCGTGGGAGCGGATGGTCGACGGCAAGCGTGTCGGCGATGCTCCCATGCGCGAACTGGAATATCACACGCGACAGGCGGATGCCTGCCTCGACGCCGGCATCCGCTTCGTCGACTCGATCGGCATGGACGCCACCGTCGGCACCGACGACGAGATCCACGACCGCTTCGCGCAGAGCGTCGCCCACACGCGGTCGCTCGACGCGGACTACGCCCTCGGCGCCTCGATCATGGGGCAGGTGCAGTGGTCGCCCCGCGAGGACGCCGCCGATATCGAGGTCGAGGCGATGCGCCGCCTCGGCGTGACGAACCAGGCGCATTTCCTGGAGTCGCCGGAGGCGGTTCCCCTGCAGCAGTCGAAGTTCGCGATGTACCGCGACGCCGGAGCGCTCGGTCCCGACATGATGTTCGGCCACTTCATCCAGACCACCCCCGAGATCATCGCGGAGACGGCAGCCGGCGGTGCGAGCATGTCCTGGCAGCCCGCCTCGAACGGGCGTCTCGCCTCCGGTGTGGCGCTGGTTCCCGAGATGCTCGAGATGGGGATGAAGGTCGGCATGGGCCTCGACGACCAGGCCTGCACCGACGTGTCGGATCCGTGGCAGAACATGCGCATGGGGATGGCGATGCAGCGCGCGCGTACGAAGGACCCCCGGTCGATGATGCCGGAGACGCTGCTGCGCCTGCACACGCTCGGCGGGGCCGAGATCATGGGCGTCGCCGATCGGGTCGGAAGCCTCGAGGTCGGCAAATTCGCCGATTTCGTGGTCGTCGACCCCCGCCGCCCCGACGTCGGACCGCTGTGGCATCCGGTGCGCTCGTACGTGCTGTCGATGAGCCTGCGCAATCTCACCCGCGTGTACGTGGGCGGGCGCCTGGTGTCGCAGCACGGCCTGTCGACGAACCCGCTGTCGGCCGAAGCGAGCGTGCGTGTGCACGCCCAGCTGCCGCAGATCGCGGCGCGTCTCGGTCATCCCCACTGATTTGGGGGACTCTCCGCCGGGTGTAACGAGGTCGAAACATCCCGGCAAGTGTTCGTGAAATCTACATCCCGTAGCGTCCTCAGCACGCGAGACGGAATGCATTGCGAATCGCGCTCCCTTACCCGAGGCACCACCCGCACCAGAGGACATCTCACATGACCTTCCTTTCTTCCCGACGGGGCCGCATCTCCGCGGCACTGGCCGGCATCGCCGTGTCGGCTCTCGCCCTCACCGCCTGCGCCGGTTCGTCCGACTCGGAGCCGGCGGCCGACACGGACGACGCCGCATCCGAGGAGATGATCACCGACATCACGGTGCAGCTCAGCTGGATCAAGAACGAGGAGTTCGCCGGCGAGTTCTTCGCCGACAGCAACGGCTATTACACCGACGCCGGCTTCGACTCGGTCACCCTCGTCCCCGGACCCTCCACGAGCGCCACCGAGCTCATCTCGGGCACCGCCGACTTCGGCATGAGTGACGCGGTCTCGATCGGATCGGTCGTCGCCTCCGAGGGCGCGCCGCTGAAGATCATCGGCACGACCTACCAGAAGAACCCGTTCACCGTTCTCTCTCTCGCCGACGGCGGCAACATCGCGACCGTGGACGACCTGGTCGGCAAGAAGATCGGCGTGCAGGACTCCAACACCGCGCTCTTCAACGCCTTCCTGTCGGCCAACGGCCTGACCTCGGACGACGTCGAGATCGTCCCCGTGCAGTACGACCCGGCGCCGCTCACCAACGGCGAGGTCGACGGATTCATCTCGTACCTGACCAACGAGTCGATCATCGTCGCGGAGGAGGGCTACGACACCGTCAACCTCCCCTTCGCCGACAACGGCCTGCCCTTCGTCGCCGAGACGCTCGTCACCACCGACGACATGATCGCGAACAACCCCGCCACGGTGAAGGCCTTCCTGAAGGCCGAGATCATGGGCTGGACCGACCTCGTCAACGACCCCGAAGAGGGTGCTCGCCTCGCCTACGAGGAGTACGGCGCCGACCTCGGTCTCGACCCCGAGACCTCGACCCTCGGATCGATCGCCCAGGTCGACCTCGTCGTCACCGACGAGACCGAGGCGAACGGCCTGTTCACGATCAGCGACGAGCTTCAGGCCGCAACGATCGAGAGCCTCGCGGGTGCCGGCATCGAGCTGACCGCCGAGGACCTCTTCGACCTCTCCCTCCTCACCGAGGTGTACGAGGAGAACCCCGAGCTCGTCGACTACATGGGCTGATTGAGAGAGTTCCACTGTGACGATTCCCGTCGCCCAGACCGGTGCCCAGGGGACGACCCTGGGCACCGGCCTGCAGATCACCGACCTGAACAAAGTCTTCACGAGCGGCCGCAAGTCGGTCGCTGCGCTGCAGGACGCCAATCTCCACACCGACCAGGGCACGTTCCTGTCGCTGCTCGGACCGTCGGGATGCGGCAAGTCCACCATTCTGCGCATCCTCGCCGGGCTGGAGCAGCCCACGAGCGGAACGACCCGCGTGGACGGGAAGAGTCCGAAGGAGCTCCGCAAGGAGAACAAGCTCGGCATCGCGTTCCAGGACTCCGCGCTGCTTCCCTGGCGCAGCGTGGTGTCGAACATCCGCCTGCCGTTCGAGATCGCCGGGCAGCAGGTCGACAAGGCCTACGTCGACGAGATGATCGCCCTCGTCGGACTGAAGGGCTTCGAGAAGGCCAAGCCGGCGCAGCTGTCCGGCGGGATGCGCCAGCGCGTGTCGATCGCGCGGTCCCTCATCATGCGGCCCGAGGTGCTGCTGTTCGACGAGCCCTTCGGTGCGCTCGACGACATGACCCGCCAGAAGCTCAACCTCGAACTGCTGCGCATCTGGACCGAGAAGCCCGCGACCACGCTTCTGGTCACCCACGGCATCTCGGAGGCCATCTTCCTCTCCGATCAGGTCGCGGTCATGAGCCCGCGTCCCGGGAGGGTCAAGGAGGTCATGACCATCGACCTGCCTCGTCCGCGCCTGCCCGAGATGATGCGCAGTCCCGAGTTCCACTCCTACGTCGACCAGGCTTCCGAGCTGCTGTTCGGCGAGGGAGGCGCAGCGGCCGATGACCACTGAGGCCCCCACCAAGTCCCGCACGATCGAGTGGGAGGACGTGCGCCTGCCGCCGTGGCTCATCGGAACGATCGGCGGTGTCGGCCTCATCGCGTTCTGGTGGATCGTCTCGGCCGTCTGGGTCAGCTCGACGGGCGCGCGTCCGATCCCGAGCCCCCCCGAAGTGATCGGCGCCTACATCGCCGCCGGGTGGGACTACTTCGCCCGCAACTTCGCGGTGACCCTCACCGAGGCCGGCATCGGCTACCTGTGGGGCAACGGTCTCGCCCTGCTCATGTCGGGTCTCGTGCTCATCGTTCCGCGCCTGGAGGGCGTGGCGATGCAGGTCGCGATCCTCACGTACTGCGTCCCGATCGTCGCGATCGGCATGCTCGCCGTCGTCCTCATCCCGCCGCCGGCCGTCGGCGAGCCCGCGGGAACCGCCATCCTGCTGGCCGCTCTGTCGTGCTTCTTCACGACCGTCGTCGGCGCCCTGCTCGGATTGAAGTCCGCCGACAAGACCAGCCTCGACCTCATCACCGTCTACGGCGGATCGAAGTTCACGCAGCTGTTCAAGGTGCGTCTGGTCGCCGCCGTACCGGCGATCCTCAACGCCCTGAAGATCGCCGTGCCCGCCGCGTTCCTCGGCGCCGTCCTCGGCGAGTTCTTCGGAAAGATCGAGGTCGGTGTGGGCCTGGCCATGGTGCTCGCACAGCAGGCCTCGGATGCGCCGCTCGTCTGGGCGCTCGCGCTCGCATCCGGAGCCGTGTCACTCGCCGGGTTCGGCATCGTCGGCATCATCGCGCGCGTCGCGGCGCCGTGGTCGAAGGGAAGTGCGTCATGACATCCGTCACGAGTCCGCCCGTCGCATCGCCGCCCGACCCCGCGGGGCCGCCGGCGACATCCGAGCGGCTGCAGAACACGATGCGCAAACAGGCCGCCACGGGGGCGCTGCGTGCGTTCCTCTGGGGCATGGCGACCTTCCTCGGCACGATCGTCGCCGTGATCGTCATCTGGGTCGGTGTGCTGTGGGTCTTCCAGATCTCCCCGCTGATCGCCAAGGGCCCGATCGACGTGTGGAACTACCTCTTCGAGGTGCCCGCGGCCGAAGCCAATCGCGAGATGATCTTCGCCAACCTCATGGTGACCCTCGGCGATGCGGCGATCGGCTTCATCGCCGGGCTCGTCGTGGCGACGCTCGGTGCCACGGTGTTCCAGCTCAACAAGGGTATCGAGCACGCCCTCATGCCCGTCGCGATGCTGCTGCGCTCGGTGCCGCTCGTCGCGATGGCGCCGGTGATCATCCTGATCTTCGGTCGCGACTTCTGGACCCTCGCGGTCATCGGCGGCATCGTGGTGCTCTTCCCCGCACTGGTGAACATCTCCTTCGGTCTCCGTTCGGCCTCGCCGCAGATGAACGATCTCGTCGATGTCTACGGCGGCGGCGCGTGGACGAAACTGCAGAAGGTCGCGATGCCGACCTCGCTTCCGGCCTTCTTCGCGGCCGTGCGCATCTCGGTGCCCGGCGCGATCACCGGGGCGCTGCTGGCGGAGTGGCTCGCGGTCGGCGGCGGCATCGGCGGTTCGATCGCCGGCTATGTGCCGCAGGCCCAGTTCAGTGCGCTCTGGACCTCCGTCGTCGCGGTCACCGCCGTGTCCCTCATCCTCTACAACGTCGTCCAGATCGTCGAGGACGTCGTGCTGGCCCGTATGGGCATGCATCCCCAGAAGGGCGTTTGACTCCTTGAGCACCATCGATCTCGCCGCCTTCGCCCACGGGCTCCCGAAGGCGGAACTGCACCTGCACCTCGAAGGAACACTCGAGCCCGAGCTGAAGTTCGCCCTCGCGGCGAAGAACGGCATCGAGCTCGACCAGAAGACCGTCGAGGATGTGAAGGCCAGCTACGACTTCACCGACCTGACGAGCTTCCTCGCGGTGTACTACCCGGCGATGCAGGTGCTGCAGACCGCTGACGACTTCCACGATCTCGCCTGGGCGTACCTGCAGCGCGCGAAGGCGCAGGGTGTCGTGCATGTCGAGATGTTCTTCGACCCGCAGGCCCACACGAGTCGTGGCGTGCCCTTCGCCGAGGTCATCACCGGCTATCGCCGGGCGGCCGTGCGTGCGCAGGACGAGCTGGGGATCTCGGCCGAGCTCATCCTCTGCTTCCTGCGCGACTTCTCCGCCGAGTACGCCATGGCCACCCTCATGGAGGCGCTGCCCTACAAGGCGTGGATCGTGGGAGTCGGGCTCGACTCCGACGAACGGGGCAATCCGCCCGAGAAGTTCGCGACGGTGTTCGCCCGGGCCCGGGCGGAGGGCTTCTTCCTGACGATGCACTGCGATATCGACCAGGTCGGGTCGATCGACAACATCCGCACGGTGCTCGAAGACATCCAGGTCGATCGCATCGACCACGGCACGAACATCGTCGAAGATCCGGCGCTCGTCGACGCGGCGATCGCGAAGGGCATCGGCTTCACCACGTGCCCGGTGTCGAACTCGTTCGTGACCGATCAGATGAAGAGCGACGAGATCGTCTCGCTGCTGCGCAAGGGCGCCCGCGTCATGGTCAACTCCGACGACCCCGCCTACTTCGGCGGATACGTCGGCGACAACTACGTGGCACTCGCGGAACAGGCCGGGCTGACAGCGACCGATCTGGTTCAGCTGGCGATCAACTCGTTCGAGGCATCCTGGCTCACGGCACGCCGTCGAGACGCGTTTGTACAGGACGTGCGCGACTACGCCGTCTCCGCCGGCGTCGAACTGCCCGTCTGAGGGTCGGCCCGGTGACGAGCACGCTTCCGGCCGGCACCTCGTCCGTCGGAGTGGACGCCGCGGACGGCGAGACGTCGGGGCTGCGCCTCGGGGCACACATCCGGCGCCTGAGGAAAGGGCACGGGCTGACGCTCGTGCAGGTCGCCGAGGCGACGGGACTGTCGCATCCGTTCCTCAGCCAACTCGAGCGGGGGCTTGCGCAGCCCAGCCTCGGGTCGCTGCGACGCATCGCCGTTGCCCTGCAGACGAGTCCCATCGAGCTCGTCGCCGCCGCCGACGAACCCGTCGCCGACCTTCCGCCGGTCGAGATCCAGCGCCGCGACGACCCGCGCGGCACGACGGTGCCAGACGGCTTCGCCAGCGGCACGGCGCGCCTGCTGGCCGCGGCGTCGCGGCCACTGCATCCGGTGGAGATCAGCGCCGCGGCGACCTCACCCGGGGAAGCATTCCAGCATCCGGAAGACGAATTCGTCTACGTCGTCGAGGGCACGGTCGTCCTCGATCTCGACGGCGAGACCCGCACCCTGTCGGTCGGCGACTCCGCGTACTACGCCGGCGGAGTGGCCCACCGGTGGTGGTCGGCCGACGGCGCCCCCTACCGCCTCGTTGTCGTGAAGCAGGGCTCCCGCCGCGCCTGACCCGCTCCGCGGCGATCGCCGGAGCCACGGGGCACTACCCGGCGCGCGTGCCGGGCTTATTGGCCGCCGCGTGGGAGTGTCAGGCTGGCCACCGCGCGGATGTCGTACCGGCCACCGCGCGAGCGTCGTGGCTTGCGACCGTGCACGAATTCAGGCTGGTTCCGTTCGGGTGCGCGGTTCTGGCCGGTATAGGGGACTTGACCCGAGCGCCAGCCTGAATTGGTGCACCGGTGGGGTTGGTGCCGGCGCGTCGACCACCCCCGGTGGGTCTCCGGCAGTGGGCGGCTCTTTCGAGCGGGTTCTCGCTCGTCACCGTGCCGCAATTCAGGCTGGCCGCTCTTGGCGGCGCGAGCGCGGCCGGGATTTGGCCTCGGACCCCGGCCTCAGCCTGAGTAGGTGCACGGACAGTGCCCGCGCCGGCACCCGGGTGGGTCGGTGGCTGGCGCGTCGCCCGCCGCCGATGGGTCGCCGGCAGCGGGCGGGTCTTGCGGGTGGGTCCTCGCTCGCCATCGCGACGCAATTCAGGCTGGCCGCTCTCGCTGCCGCCGGTTTGGTCGGTTTTGGGCCCGCCGGCGCGTTGCCAGCCTGAATCAGGGCACGAGGGCGACTCGAGCCGGCAGCAGGTCGACCCCCGGCGTCCCGATGTCCGGGCGCGCCGTCCCCGGGTGCCCCGTTCCCCGGGCGCCCCGTCCCCCTGTGTCCCGTCCCCCGGTGCCTCGGCGCCCCGGCCCCGGTGCCCCGGGCGTCCTGGTCACCGGTGCGCCTCGGGCCTTGGGTCAGGCGTCGCCGCGGGCGTTGTAGACGAGGCTCTCGCTCGCGCCATAGGCGCGGTACACCTCGAGGGCCTCGTCGCGGGCCACTCCGATCGTCACCTCGATGCCGCGGGCGCGGAACTGGTCTGCCCAGTCTGCGACGACGGGGCCCTCATCGAAGCCCGTCATCTCCTCCAGCTCCGGGCCTTCGCCGGCGACGACGAGGGACCGGACCCCGCTCCACATCGTCGCGCCGTAGCACTGCACGCAGGGGCGCCAGTTGACGATGAGCGCCAGACGCGCACCGTCTTCGCCCAGGTTCCAGCGGCCGAGGGCCCGCTGCGCCAGGGCGAGTGCCATGACCTCGGCATGTCCGGATGTGATCCCGGTGCTCAGCACGACGTTGACACCGGCCGAGACCAGTTCGCCGGTCGACTCGTCCACGACGATTGCGGCGAACGGGCCTCCGTTGCCGGCTCGCCAGTTTCGGTCGGCGAGCTGGTTGACAAGCGCCATCCGCTCCTCATTGGTGGAGAGGATGCGCGGGAGGCCGTCGAGGTCCGATGTCAGCCACTCCGGCAGCGTCATCGTGTAGGTCGTGGCGAGCTGGGGCATAGCGGTGCTTCTTTCGTGCGGGGGATAACCTCGACGCTAGGGTGCGTACGTTTCGCGGCGTCGGTGCGCGTGTTTCCGCCGCGTATCGCCGAGCCCTCCTACCGCCGACTGCACGAGGAGTCGTCGAACGGACCGGTTCTCGACCGTCGCCAGGCCGTGCGCTCGACGAGACGTCGTGCACTCGACGGTGCGGCACGGCCGCGCCGGCGCAGCGCCGCGTCAGGCGCGAGGGCGAGTCAGGATGCCGACGACGCCGCCGAGCACCGCGAGAACGCCCGCGGCGGTCGCGACCAGGCCGAACGCCGCGGCGGGACCGCCGGCGGCGGCCAGCGCCCCTCCGACCGAGGTGCCGATGGCGACGCCCAGCACGACGCCGCTGCCGGTCAGGGTCATGAGGATGCCGGCCCGGCCGGGCAGCGCGATGGAACCCGCGACGCTGAAGATCGTCAGCAGCGCCGGCCCCTGGAAGGCTCCGGCGAGCACGGCCCACAACAGCAGGACGACCACGTTCGGCGCGAGCATCATGCCGACCGCGCCGATAGCCATCCCGGCTCCGGCGAGCACCCACCGCGTCGCGAGCCCGATGCGGTCGGGCACTGCGACCATGGCGACCGTCGTCACCGCGGAGCCGACCGCCATGACGGCGTACAGCAGGCTTCCCGAGTCGCCGAGTCCGTTCGCGAGGGCGAAAGAGGTCAGCCCCGCCTGGCTCGCGCCGAAGAACGTGCCCATCGCGAGCATGCCGCCGAGCACGACGGCGCCGAGGGACCGGCGCACCCGGGCGGGCAGTGGCGTGCGCGTCGTCTGGGGAGCCTCGGCCGGCGCCGCGTCCGCCCGACGTATGGCGAAGCGGGCGGTGGGGTGCAGAGCGAACTGCGTCACGAACACGGCGATGAGTGCCGCCGCGGACAGCAGTGCCACCTCGGGGGAGACGGTCACGGCGAGGATGCCGACCAGGGCGGGGCCGATGATGTAGACGACCTCGTCGGTGACGCCCTCGAACGCGAAGGCCGCCGAGAGGTCGTCGCCGCTCATCGCCATCCAGCGCACGCGCGAGAGCGGGCCGACCTGGGGGAGCGAGAGGCCTGTCGCGCCGGCGAGCGCGACGATGAGCAGGTCGGGGGCTTCGGCGATGGTCGCGACGAAGGCGACCGCTAACCCGACGTTCAGCACCACACCGGTCAGGAGCACCGGCCGCTGGCCGAATCGGTCGCTCAGGGCGCCGCCGGTCGGAGCGCCGATCGCCTCACCCACCGCCGCGGCCGCGGCGGCCATGCCCGCAAGCGCGATCGAGCCGGTGGATGCGGTGGCGAGCGTGAGGATCGCCAGTGGCATCATCGACAGCGGCAGCCGCCCGAGTGACGTCGCGATCAGGTACCCCCACCCGGCGCGGGCGGGAAGGGCGCGGTAGGCGGCGAGGGCCGATCGCCCAGGGTTGGCCGAAGACGCGGAGGTGGTCGAAGACACGGTGAGTCGCTCTCTGATGCCTCCCCCGGCCCGGAGAGCATCGCATGCCCACTGTTGTTCGCTTCGAGCCGATCTTATCGGAGGCGGCCGCTCGCCGTCAGCGGCCCGACGCGGTGGCGCACGCGACGCACCGGGTGGCGTCGGGGCGCGCCTCGAGCCGGGCCGCGGGGATCGGTCGGCCGCACGAGACGCACATCCCGTAAGCGCCGGATGCGCTGCGCGCCAGCGCGGCATCGATCTCGAGCAGCTCCCGCTCGGCGGCTCCGCGCAGACCTTCCAGTCGCGACCACTCCGCCGACAGCGTCACGCCCTCGGGGTCGTGCTCGTCGTCGGCTGACTCCGCACCGCGATCGGTGCGTAGGCCGTCGATCTCGGAGCTCACGTGGGCGAGGCGTCGCGCGACATCGTCGCGTCTCTTGAGAAGTCGCTCTTCGGGCCCGGCCTCGCTCATGTCGCGCTCGTCTCCTCGCGCTCATGAGGGGGCGTCCACGCGCCGGGCTGGATGCCGCGCGCGATCCGTGTGGAGATCTCCCGCAGCTGCCGCCTCTGGGCGCTGGTGAGTCGATCCAGCACGAGGCCGCGCACGAGATCCTGGTGGCCGGGAGTGGCCTCGACGACCTTCGCCAGGCCGGCGTCGGTGAGGACGGCGAGCGTGAACCGCCCGTCGGACGGATCGGGCGTGCGGCGCATCCATCCCCTCGCCTCCAGGCGCGTCGCGGCGCGCGACAGGCGGGAGAGGGAGCTGTTCGCATAGGTCGACAGCGTGCTCATCCGCAGCGTCATCCCGGGTGCGTGCGCGAGGGCGTAGAGCACTCCGAACTCGAAGTGCGTGAGCTGCGCATCGCGCTGCAGCTGAGCGTCGAGGGCGGCGGGCAGCCATTCCAGCACGGTCGCGAGCGATGCCCATGTCGCCAACTCGTCGTCGGTGAGCTGCGCGGATGCCTCGGGTCGCGTCACGTCTCAAAGTCTAGCGCCGGATGCCTCGTCACTTGCTCAGTAAAGTCAAACGACCTACCGTTTCACGTGACGGGGAAAGTCATCGGTGTGCGCGGAGGTGCGCGAGAGAGGATCGGGATGGAACAGGAACTGGCCGGCAAGACGGCCTTCGTGAGCGGATCCACGCAAGGGATCGGGTACGCGATCGCGGCGGCCCTTCTGCGCGAGGGGGCGTCGGTCGTGATCAACGGCCGCACGGAGGAGCGTGTCGAGTCGGCGGCGGCGTCGCTCCGCGCCGAGGTTGCCGGGGCAGACGTCGGTGGCATCCCGGCGGATTTCGGCGATGCCGCGCAGGTGGATCGCCTGACGGAGGCGCTGGCGGGAACCGACATCCTGGTGAACAACGTCGGTGTCTTCGAGCTGAAGGAGTTCGCCGAGATCTCGGACGCCGAATGGGCCCGCTATGTCGACGTGAACCTCATGAGCGGCGTGCGGTCGGCGCGCGCGGCGCTCCCCGGCATGCTCGAGCGCGGCTGGGGTCGCATCCTCTTCGTCGCCAGCGAGTCGGGGGTCGATGTGCCCGCTGACATGATCCACTACGGCGTCACGAAGGCGGCGACGATCGCGCTCGGCAACGGTCTGGCCAAGCTGACGCGCGGCACCGGTGTCACCGTCAACAGCATCCTCGGCGGGCCCACCTACTCCCACGGCGTCGCCGAGACCGTCGCCGCGATCGCCACGGCACAGGGCGTGCCCGTCGAGGATCTGAAGGCGGCGATCGCCGCGGGGAATCAGACCTCGCTGCTGCAGCGATTCATCGAGCCGGATGAGATCGCGCACCTGGCGGCGTATCTCGCGAGTCCGCGCTCGTCTGCGACGAACGGTGCCGCCCTGCGTGCCGACGGCGGCACATTGACGACCATGCTCTGAGGCGGCCCGGAGGGTCCATAGCGGGTCTCGGGGCCGGTGGCAACCAGGGGTCGGCCGGAGCTCGGCTGACAGAGGATGCTGACATGACGGACGCACTGCAGGCGGCAGACGCGCACGAGGATCTCGGCGATCTTCTCGCGGCCGTCGCGCTGGGTGACACCGGTGCCTTCTCGGCGCTCTACGCACAGATCTCACCTGCGGCCTTCGGTCTCGCCATCCGGGTCATCGGGGACAGCCACCTGGCCGAGGAGGTGCTGCAGGAGGTGTTCCTGCACATCTGGCGGAACGCCTCGACGTTCGACGCCGGCCGCGGAGCCGCGAAGGGGTGGATCCTCATGTTGACGCACCGCCGTTCGGTCGACCGCGTGCGTTCGGTGCAGTCCGCCCGCGAGCGCGACATCGCGGATGCGGCGCGCGCCGCCGCGACGCCCGCCGGCGACACCGCGACCGAGGCTGAGCTGCGCATCGACGGCGCCCGCCTGCGAGAGCAGCTGTCGGGTCTCAGCACCGCGCAACGCCGGGTGATCGAGCTGTCCTACTTCGGAGGCCACACTCACGCGGAGATCGCCGAGATGATCGGCTGCCCCCTCGGCACGGTGAAATCGCGCATCCGTGACGCGTTGACACGGCTCCGGGGACACCACCGCGTGCCCATCGAACCCGTGGTGGCCTGACGCGCAACCCGGTTGGGTGCTGATCGCACGTCGGGTTCAGTGGGGACATGGCGACACCCGAAGTGCGACGTTTCGCGATCGACGCCGTGACGGCGCTGCGCATCGTGCGCGACGATCCCGAGATCGGCGGGCGGCATCCGCTGGTTGGTCCGTCGGTGCTGCGCAGCCATGTGCTGTCGATGCTTCATCAAGAGACGAGAGACGGCGCTCTGGATGAGGCGGTCGCCCGAGCGCAGCTGGAAACGCTCGCGGGCCTGAAGATCCGGCTGCTCGGCGATCGTGTCTCGCGGGCGACGGCCTTCACCATCGCCCGCCGCCTCGATTGGCCCGACACCGCGCCGGCGGAGTACCTCGCGGTCGCTTCGCGCAGGCCGATGTTCTGGTCGCCGGTGACGCCCACATCGCGGCGGGCGCGGCGGGCATCGTGCCGCTCGCCGACTACGACGAGCTCCACCAGGACTGAGCCACCCGCGCGGCTCGAGAGGGCACGCTTCGAGAGGAGATATCCCCTCAGGAGGATCGGATGCGACGTTGGGGTCCTCGCGAGCGCGGGTCTCCTCCCGGGATGAGCGGCAGGCGTCGTGTCAGCGCAAGGCGGAGAGGGCGAGGATGGCCGCGTCGACGTCGGCGAGCATGCGGGCCTTCTGATCGTCGTCGCACCAGGCGGCCTCGAAGCCGGCGCGCGCGATGCGCGCGGCATCCGCATCATCGAGACCCATCGCCGGCAGGGCGTGGGTGTACTCCCGGCCGATGTCGGTCTTGAAGAAGACCGCGTCGTCGGTGGCGAGGGTGACGGGCAGGCCCGCGCGCACCATCTGCGCGATCCGGTGTTCGGGGGAGAAGTCCCAGTGCGAGAGCATGTGCGTCGAGTGCGGGGTGCACGTGAAGGGCACTCCGGATGCGGCGGCCCGCGCGAGCGCATCGGCGTCGTCGACGACGCGGTAGCCGTGGTCGACCCGGTCGACGCCGAGCGTCTCGATCGCGTCGATCACGTTCCTGGGCGAGGCGGTCATGGTCTCGCCGGCGTGCGCGGTGCGCTTGAGGCCGTGGCGCCCCGCGAGGTCGTACGCCTCGCGGAACCGCAGCGGATCTTCGGTGAGCTCGGGCGTGAGGTCGTCCTGCCCGATGCCGACGACGACGTCGCGCGGATGCGCCAGCACCGTCTTGACCATGGCGGTGGCCGCCGCGGCGGGCAGGGACCGGTTGATGGCCGCGACGATGCGGAACCCGACGCCGAAGTCGCGCTCGGCCTGGGTGAGTCCGTCGGTGATCGCGTCGATGAGGGTCGGGTAGTCGATGCCGCGGTGTGCGAAGTTGTCGGGGTTGATGAAGTACTCGCGGTAGCGGAGGTTGCCGACGCGCACCGCATCCTCGACCCCCTCGTAGGCGACGCGGGCGATCTCGTCACCCGTGGTGAGCGCCAGGTGCGCGGCGTTGAAGACGTCGAGGAAGTCGGGAAGCCCCTCGTACTCGAGCAGTGCGTCGAGGTCGTCGGTCTTCAGTGCCACGTCGTGCTTGGCGGCGAGCTCGATGAGGGTCGGCACGCGCATGACCGACACGAAGTGGCAGTGCAGCTCGGCCTTCGGCAGCAGGCGCAGATAGTCGGTGGTGGAGAGCATGGCGTCCTTCGGGTGGGGTCGGGCGGACCGCGGGTGCTATCAGTCTGCCCGCAGCAGGTCGGCGGCGTGTTCGGCGATGGCGACGGTGGGCGCCTGCGTGTTCGCGGTCGGGATGACCGGCATGACGGAGGCATCCGCCACCCACAGCCCCTGCAGGCCCCGCACCGCGAGAGACGGATCGACGACGGCCATCTCGTCGGTGCCGATGCGCGCGGTGCCGGCGCAGTGGAAGAACGAGCCGATGTTCTCTCGCACGAACCGCACACGGTCCTGCCGAGAGGTCATCGCCGCCGGAGGGGTGATCGGTCCCTCGGCGAGGTCGGCGTAGGCCGCGGTGGCGACCAGGTCTTGCACCGCATCCAGAGCCTCGACCATGGCGGCGAGGTCGGTGGGGTCGGCGAGGTAGTTCGGCTGGAAGTCCGCCGGCACCGTCGGGTCGGCCGAGCGCGAGCGCACCCAGCCTACGCTGCGCGAGCCGTACAGTCCGGGCACGAGCGCGAAGACGCGGTTGCCCGACAGGTCGTGGCGCGCGTGCAGGGCGTCGTCGCCGCGGGAGCCGTGCGCGATCACGGTGTGGAGGTCGGGGCCCGCCTGAGCGTGGGAGCTGCGCCAGTTCACCATCGCGCCGCCACCGTTGCCGAGGACCTCGCCGAGGTCGTGCCGGGCACGGAAGTTGACGCCGAGGATCAGCGGGTGGTCCTGGAAGTTCTCGCCGACGCCGGGCAGGTCGTGGCGGGGGCGGATGCCTGCGTCGCGCAGTCGCGCCGGATCGCCGATGCCCGAGCGCTGCAGCAGGCGGGGCGTGTCGAGCGCTCCGGCCGCGAGCACGATGCGGGATGCGCGGGTGGTGACGAGCGCCCCGCCGACCTCGTGACGGATGCCGGTGGCGACCGTGCCGTCGAGCACGAGGTCGTGCACGGGGCTGTCCACGAGCACGTGCAGGTTCGGCCGGTGGAGCGCGGGTTCGAGGTAGGCGCGGGCCGTGCTCCAGCGCTCGAACGAGCCGTCGTCGCCTTCGACGGCGTTGTAATCGGCGTAGACCGCGCCCTCGTTCGAGGCCGCGTTCGCGTCGGCGATCACGGGGAGGCCGCGTTCGCCGGCGGCATCCATCAGCGCGTGTGCGATCGGATGCACGCGGGTGAGGGGTCCGACCAGCACCGGGCCGTCGAGACCCCGGAAGGCCGGATCGCCGCCGGGCCGTGACTCGGAGCGGCGGAAGTACGGCAGGAGGTCGTCGTATCCCCATCCGGTTGCGCCGCCCTCGGCCCAGGCGTCGTAATCGGCGCGGGCGCCGCGGTACCAGAGCATCGCGTTGGTCGACGAGCTGCCGCCGAGCACGCGTCCGCGCGGCATGGCGATCGCGCGGCCGAGGACATGCTCGGTGGGGGTCGAGACGTAGCCGTGGTCGTACGGTCCGCCGATGAGGGCATCCCAGCGCGCCGCGTCGAGGATCTCGCGCACCCCGCTGTGGGAGGGGCCGGCTTCGACGAGCAGCACCGTCGCATCCGGATCTTCCGACAGGCGGGCGGCGAGCACGCATCCGGCCGCGCCGCCCCCGACGACGAGGAAGTCGTAGGGGGCGGCGGTCCTGGCGACGAACGGCATCAGGCCGCCGCCCTTCCGGCGTGGGTGCTGCAGGCGGCCTCCCCGCGGTGGCGCAGGGGTGTGTCCCACTTTCTGCTGCTCAGAGGGGGTGTTGAGCGCAGAAGTTGGGACATGGCAGGAGGGCGGCGGCTGTCCCCCTGTGGTGTGTCCCACTTTCTGCTGCAAGGAAGGGGTGTTGAGCGCAGAAAGTGGGACATGCCGGTGGCGGTAGGGCTGCCGGCCGCGGCGGAGGCGAGCGCCGGAGCGTGGTAGCCGCCGCGGCGGCCATCGCCGGGACCGCAGCGGAGACCCCCAGGGGGACAGACGTGCAGCATCAGTTGTGCTCGCTCGGACCCATGATGGTGATGCCCTCGGTGGCTTCGACGTGGCGCACGAAGATGTACTTGTCCTCGCGTCCGTCGGAGTGCTTGCGCTTGATGCCGGGCTCGAGGATGCCGTCGGTCTTCGCCACGACGATGTAGAGCTCGTCGGCGGCGAGTCCCGCGGCGCAGTGCTCGTCGAACTCCTCCAGCGTCTGCGCGGTGAAGGCCTTCTCGACCCCGGCGCCGCGGGCGATCGCGGCGAGGTCGACGCGTCCGCCGTTGGTGTGGGTGCGGGGGCCGCCGATGGACTGGTATTGCTCGTTGTCCCACACGACGATGAAGAGGTTTGTCGGCCGCTCATTGCCGAGGGTGGCGAGGATCCCGAGGTTGAACAGCAGCCCGCCGTCGGTGTCGAGCGACACGATCTGCCGGTGCGGCAGGCCGACGGCGAGCCCGAAGGCCTCGGCCGAGACGCATCCGAGTTGCTGCTGGAACAGGCTCGCCTCGCGCATGTGCGGCGCGGCGTTGTACCACTCGTCGACGGCGCCGCCGAGCGAGAGGATGACCAGCTCGTCCTGCAGGCGTGCGGCGAGCAGCTTCATGGCTTCGAAACGGGAGTAGCTCATCGGACCAGACCTCCTCCGAGCACGACGGCGGCGTGGTGGTACGAGGCGTAGGCGTGTTCGTACGCGTTGACCACCGCCTGCTCGATCTCCTCGACTTCGCGCACGATCGTGTAAGGGGTGCGCAGGGTCTGCAACAGCGGCTCCATGGTGATTCCGTGGGGGATCGCCCACCAGTTGTTCTCGCCGAGCTCGCCGCGGTAGCTCATGATCATGACGACCGGGATGCCGGCGCCGAGGCCCAGGCGGGCGAGGTGCTCGGTCGCGGCGCGCAGGCCCGAATTCTCCATGACGAGCACGGCGCGCTTGCCCGAGAGGAACACGCCGCCGGCGATCGCCGCGCCCTCCCCCTCGTTCGTGACGGGGATGGTGCGGATGTCGGCGTCGGCGTCGAGCGCCGGATACAGCTCCTTCAGGAGCGAGTCGGGAAGGTACGTGGCGACGCTGACACCGGCGCGCTTGAGGCCCCGGATCACCGCCTCGACGGCTTCGGCTTTCATTCGGTCTCTTCTCTCTGGCGTTACTCGTGGGGTGGGGACGCGGGTATCCCGCTCCGCTTCGCAGTCACGTTGTGCGGGTGCTGCGGCGGCACATCCGCAATTCGTGACTGCGGAACGGGGGTGCAACCTGCTCCGCAGTCACGTTGTGCGCCCGTAGCGGGGAGGAATCCGCAGTTTGTGACTGCGGAGCAGGGGTCGTATGGGGACGGGGTCAAGGGGCGAAGGGAGTCGGGCGGAGCAGGGGTCGTATGGGGCGGGGGGATCGTGTGGGGTGGACGTCGTTCGAGGCGGCACGGGTCAGGCGGGCAGGGGTCAGGCGCGCACGGATCAGGCGGGAACGGGGGTGGATGCGGCGCTGGCCGTCAGCCGATGGGCGCGGTGGGTGGGCGAAAGCCGCGGGCGGCCGGTGAAGCGTTCGCGCAGCGTGGGCGCCGGGGCGCTCGCGCGTCCGCGGTCGACGAGGATCGGCAGGACAAGATCGATGAACGCTCGGTAGGAGTCGGGGCCGCCGAAGGTCGGCTCGAGCATGAGGCCGTCGATGCCGGATCCGTCGATGATCGCCTCGATCTCGTCGGCGACCTCCTCCGGGTTCCCGGTGATCTGGAACCCGCGGATGGCCTTCGTGCGGAACTGGTCCAGTACGCCGCGCACCCGCACATCCGGGTCGCTCTTGGCATAGCGGTCGACGAGGGTCTGCCCGTAGTCGGTGCGCAGATCGACCAGCCGGGTGTCGGGGTCGACGCCCGTGAGGTCGATGCCGGTGATCCCGGCGAACATGACCGCAGCGTCGTCGAGGCCGAGGAGGGCCTCGTACTCGGCGCGCAGAGCGTGAGCCTCTTCGGTGGTCGGGGCTACGGTCACCGTCATGCCGGTGACGACCTTGACCTCGGCGCCGTCGCGGCCGTGCGACTCGGCCTTCGCGCGGATGTCGGCGACGTGTGCGGCGGCGGAGGCGATCGACTGGCCCTGGATGAACACCGCCTCGGCGTTGCGCGCCGCATAGGCCCGGCCGCGGTCGGAGGTGCCGGCCTGGAACAGCACGGGGGTGCGCTGCGGGGTCGGGGGCACGGCGAAGATGCCGTGGGCGCGCTGGTGCTCGCCGTCCACCTCGACCCGGTGGAGCTTCGCGGGGTCGGCGTAGAGGCGGCGGGCGCGATCGCGCAGCTCGGCGTCGTCGTCCCAGCTGTGCTCCCAGAACCGCAGGCACGTGTCGAGGAAGTCATCGGCGGCGTCGTAGCGCTGGTCGTGGGTGAGCTTTTGGGTGACGCCGAACAGCTCGTCGGTGGTGGCCTGCGAGCTGCCGGTGACGATGTTCCAGCCGATGCGACCGCCCGTGAACCGGTCGAGCGTGGCGAACCGGCGCGCGGTGGCGTAGGGCTTCTCGACCGTCGTGGGCGAGGTGACGACGAACCCGAGGTTCTCGGTCGCCCGGGCGAGCGCCGGGATGGCGAGCATGGGGTCGAGGGCGGGGAATTGGATGCCGTGGGCGGCGACCTCGTGCGGCATCCGCCCCTTGAGGGTGGCGTAGCCGTAGGTGTCGGCGAAGAATAGGAAGTCGAATCCCGCCTCGTCGAGCATGGTCGCCAGGTCGACCCAGTAGTCGAGTCGATCCCAGTCGTCGCCGCGGCCGCGAGGGTCGGTCCAGGTGGGCATGCCGTTGCTGGGGTTCATCATCTCGAACGCACCCAGCAGGATGGGCTTGGTCGTGTCGCTCATCGTCAGATCACCATCGCCACGGTCTTGGTCTCCAGGTAGTTCTCCAGCCCCTGCGGGCCGTTCTCGGTGCCCCAGCCGGACTCCTTGTGGCCGCCCTTGGGGAGCTCGGGTCCGAGGAACGAGTGGCAGTTGACCCACACGGTGCCGGCCTCGAGCTGGGCGGCGACGCGGTGGCCGTTGCTGAGACCCTCGGTCCACACGCTCGCGGCGAGGCCGTAGCGCGAGTCGTTCGCCCACGCGACGACCTCGTCGACCTCGTCGAACGGGGTGACCACCGCGACGGGCCCGAAGATCTCCTCGCGCATGAGCGGCATGTCGGCGCGAACGTCGGTGAGCACGGTGGGGGTGTAGAAGGTGCCGTCGCGCTTGCCGCCCGTGACGACGCGCGCCCCGTCGGCGGCACCGGCGTCGACGAGGGAGGCGACGCGCTCGGCCTGCGGGGTGCTCACGAGCGGGCCGAGGTCGGCTTCGGGGTCGAGTCCGTGGCCGAGGCGCAGCTTCTCGCCGGCGGCGGCCATCCCCTCGACGACCCGGTCGTAGACGTCACGGTGCGCATAGACGCGCGCGCTCGCGACGCACACCTGGCCGCCGTTGTCGAAGATGCCGCGGGAGACGCCGTCGATTGCGGCGTCGATGTCGGCGTCGGGCAGGATCAGCGACGGCGACTTGCCGCCGAGCTCGAGAGTGAGGCGAGTGAGATCGGTGGATGCGGTCTGCACGAGCCGCTTGCCGACGGCGGTGGATCCGGTGAAGGCGATCTTCGCCACATCCGGATGCTCGACGAGCGCCTGTCCGGCTTCGGCGCCGTAGCCGCTGACGATGTTGACGACGCCGTCGGGGACTCCGGCGCGCTGCAGGAGGCGACCCAGGAACGCGGCCGTGAGCGGGGTGTTCTCGGCGGGCTTGAGCACGATGGTGCAGCCGGCGGCCAGCGCCGGCGCGAGCTTCATCGCGGTCATGATCAGCGGCGAGTTCCACGGCACGATCGCCCCGACGACACCGACGGGTTCGCGACGCGTGTAGGCGAACAGCTCCTTGCCGGCGGGCGTCCGCGAGACCGACGTGGGGATGGTCTGGCCGAAGATCTTCGTGGGCCAGCCGGCGTAGTAGCGGAACTGGTTGATCGCGGCGGGCACTTCGCCGAAACGGGAGGCGCGCAGGTTCTTGCCCTGGTCGAGGGTCTCGAGCTCGGCGAGGTCGTCGAGGTGTTCCTGCATGAGGTCGGCGATGCGCCAGAGCATGGCGCCGCGGTCCGCGGGGCTCATCCCCCGCCAGTCGGGGCGGTGCAGCGCGTCGCGCGCGGCGGCGACGGCGTGTGCGACGTCGGCGGCTTCGCCACGGGCGACGGATGCCAGCACCTGGCCCGTTGCCGGATCGAACGTGTCGAATGTCGCACCGGATGCCGCGGCCTGCCACGATCCGCCGATCAGCAGTCGGCCGGGGTCGTCGGCGAGGAATCGCGTGACGCCGTCGCGGAGCGTCGGTGCGGAGGGGGGAGTCATGCGGGCACCTCACGTCGGGAGCGGGGGATGCCCATGATGCTAGACAGCAATCATTGATTGCTTGTAGCTATCAGGTTTCGCGCGTGTTTCGCGGCGCGTGCCCGACGACTCAGGCGGCGGCCACGGAGTGGATGTCGGAGGAGAACGCCTGTCCGTTGAGCTCCAGATAGAGGTGTCGCTCGGTCACCGACAGGCCCATCGTCGTGCGACGCTCGATGTGCGCGGATGCGGCCTCGAGGAACCCGCGGTCGAAGCTGTGCACCGGGATGTCGGGCCCGCGATGGATGCGCTTGCCCTGCCAGCTGCTGACGAGCTTGGCCGGATCGCGGTGCGTGTAGACCGCGACGCGGCCGGCCTTCATGCTGCCCTCGTGCAGGCGCGCGGCCTCCGGAGCGCCTACTTCAATCCATCCCGTCAGCGAGCCGGTCGCATCCCGGATGACGACGGCCGGCTCGTCGGTGGCCGAGATCCCCTCAGTGAATGCGATGCCCTCGGCGAACTCCAGGCCATAGGCGAGCACCCGGGTGAGCATGTAGACATCGGTCTCAGACGGATGCCGCGCCACCCGGAGCGAGAGATCCTCGTAGACCCCGCGATCCACGTCGGCCAGCGTCACGGTGAAGGTGTGGATCGTCGCGCCGGCAGCCATCCCGTCAGCCTATGTCGGTGTACGGATCGGAGCGCGACTGCATTTGGGGTGGCGCTCCTGGTTGAGACGCACGCGGCCGCTCGTCGATATGATGTTCGTTTTTTTCGTTTTGCCTGAGTACGATGGGCGCCATGAGCACGTCTACCGATATGCCACGCGGTGCCCGCAAGGCGCAGACCTACCTCCCCGAGGCCGACGCTCGCGAGGAGATCCTCGACTTTGCCGAAGTGCTGCGCGAGCTCGAGGTCTTCCTGGCGCAAAGCTCGTCCAGGGCTGCCCTCGTTGACCCTCAGGGAAATGCTCGCCCTATCCCGGTTGAGATCTTCCGCATCCTCGACCAGGTGACGAACGCGCTCGCGGCGGGCGAAGGGATCACGATCGTGCCGCAGGGCATGACCATGACGACGCAGCAAGCGGCAGACTTCCTCGGCATCAGTCGCCCGACCCTTGTCCGACTACTGGAGGCTGGCGACATCCCGCATGACAAGCCCGGCCGTCACCGTCGTGTCCGGCTGGAGGACTTGGTCGCGTATCAAGCCGACTTCCGCGCTGAGCGCCGCTCCGCACTGCGTGAGCTGCAGCGAGCCAGCCTCGGGGCGAGAGTCCAGGTGGGCAACCCGGCCGATGTCACGCGCCGCGCGGAGCTGGACTCTGAGTGAGCTTCCCCGCTTTCTTCGACACGAACGTTCTCTACGGAGCGCTCCTCAACGACTTCATCCTCGAACTCGCTGACCGCGGGCTGTTTCGACCGCTGTGGTCGAAGGATGTCCTGTTCGAACTCGCGAAGAACCTCGTGAAGCACGACGAAGATCCGGCGCTCGTCGAGAAGCGCGTCGGCACGATGGAGCGCTACTTCGCCGACGCGACGGTCACCGGCTACGACCACCTGGTGGCCTCGATGACGAATGACGAGAAGGACCGGCATGTCCTCGCCGCCGCCGTCCGCGGTGGTGCCGAGGTGCTCGTGACCTTCAACACAAAGCACTTCCCGGCGGAGGCGGTCGAGCCGTTCGACCTCGAAGTCGTCCACCCCGACGACTTCCTCCTGGACCAGCTGGACCTCTACCACGCGGCTACACTCCGAGCCCTGGTCGAGCTCGTTGAGGGTTACGACTCGCCAGCGATGGCCGTTGATGACTTTCTGCTCGCACTCACCCGTGCTGGGGTCCCGAAGTTCGTGAGTGCGGCGAGGGGAAAGCTGTATTGACGCGTGAACGATTGGAGAAGCGGCGCTGTTCAGCGGGACGCCGAGTGGATTCGACGGGCGTTTCTCCCGCGAACTCACGATCTCTTGCCGCGAATGCTCTCAACTCTCCTCGCGACAACACGCCGGACACGCGGCTCGGGTGAACCTGATGTCGATCTCCGAGCCCGTCTTTCACGTCGTCGTTGTCGCTGGTGGGATGGGGGCATGCGCTCTGTTCAACTGATCCCCGGAGACCCGTGGCCGTGGGAGATGTCGATCGTCATCGATGATCGCCCTTCTGCGCTCCTCGATCTGCTCTGGGTGCGCGAGGCCCACGCGTTGGACGTCGGCGGTGATGACGGACCGCCACCGCTGACGCACACGCCCGAGCCGGCGACCGTTCCGCTGCACGCGGCGACGCGTTCGGCCGCGGAAAAGGCGTGGTCGCGGATCTGGCGAGCGGCCGCGGAACATGCGGGACGCGAGGTCGACAATGCCGCCATCGGGAAGCTGCACAGTGCGGGGCTCAGCGAGAGCGAACGCGATGAGCTCCTCCGGTCTGTCGTCGGTTCGACATGGGAAGACGAATTCGGGAACGACGTCTTCGATGAACCCGCCTATCAGGCGTGGAAGCAGTCGGTGATGGAGGGCGTGCTCGAGCGTCACCGGCGAGGGGTGGTCCACCATCAAGAGCGCCGCGACGTCGATGCGCTGGTACCCGCGTGGCGCGCAGGGCTCACGAAAATCGTGGCGATCCCGTGTCGGGGCGACTACTCCCGACCGCTCGGCGCCCACGGCCTCCTCATCACCGGCGAGAGCCGCGATGACAGCGAGCGCTACCGGGCCGCCCTCCGTTCGCTCGCGTGAGACCGCTGCCGTCGAAGCGGTAGGTTCGAGGGCGTCGAGCGAGAGGGGCGCGATGACCGGGGGACGACCGCTGTACGTCGAGACGTTCATCCGTGCCGACCTCGAGCGCGTCTGGGAGCTCACGCAGGACCCTGAGCTGCATCCGCGCTGGGACCTGAGGTTCAGCGCGATCCAGCCGATCGGAATGGATGACAGCGGACGCACGCGATTCCGCTACGAACGCGCCCTGCCGTTGCATGTTATCCGCGGCGACGGTGTCTCGCTGGGCGAGAAGGAACGCGCCGACGGCACGCGGACCTCTGCACTCGGATTCTCAACCGATGACCGACTGTCACCTCTTCGCAGCGGGCGCGGGTACTGGCGATACGTGCCGACCGACTCCGGGGTGCGCTTCACCACCGGCTACGACTACCATCCCGGCTGGGGTCGTCTCGCGGATATCGTGATGCGGCCCGTGATCCTCTGGATGACGGCGTGGAGTTTCGACCGGCTGCGCATCTGGGCGGAGTCGGAAGACGCTCAGCCGCGATGGAGGCTGCGGTCGGTGCTCGCCCTCTGGCGAGCCGAACGGCCGCGCGCATCACGGTGCCGTACGACGCCACCTCCAAAGGGCGCTTTGTCTGATGCGCCCGAGACCCTGCAGGAGGTGACGATCGCGTGAGCGACGCCGCGATCTTCCGCGCAGCCCTCGGCGACGACTTCGACCGGCTGCATCCGATGATGCAGCGCCGGTTCGGTGTTTCCCTGGCCGCCGGATACGCGTGCGTCGGGCGCGGCACGATGACCCGTATCCGGCGCGGGCCGTGGTGGACGGTCCCGTTCCTGCTCATCGGTCGACTGCGCCACATCCTCGTCGCCGACACCGGAACGGACGTGCCCTTCATCGTCGAGAACTATCCGTACCGTGACCCGCTCGGTCGCGAGACGGTGACGTTCGTGCGCGAATACCGTGCGCGGACGAAGCCAGCACGGTTCGACGCGACCATGGTGCTCGACTCCGAGCGTCGCACGATCGTCGACTACCTCGGAACGCACCAGCACCTGGCCGTCGACCTGCACCTCGAGGTCGATGACCGTGGCGGCCTCATCCTGAGATCCGACGCACAGCGGTTCTACGAGGGCCCGCTGGCGTTCCGCTTCCCGATGCTCTTCTCGGGGCGCGCGGAGCTGCACGAGCACTACGACGACACGGTCGGCGCCTTCCACATCGCGCTGGAGGTGCGCAACCGGCTCTTCGGGTTCCTCTTCGGCTATGAGGGCTGGTTCACGTGCGAGTATCCCGAGGCGAGCGATGCACCGGACCGCCTGAAGCCCGTCCGTCACGAGCGTCGTCTCTGACCGGCGCGAGCGCCGCGGCGCCGTCTTCTACTTCGAGGGGAGGCCGCGCTGCTCCAGGGCCTCGCGCATCACGTGACGACCGCGCAGGCTCGCCTCGTCGCGCACGCGGGCGAGCACGGTCGGCGACCACGGCCGCGCGCTGCCCTGGGAGGCGTAGTACGCCGAGAGCGCGTCGTCGTAGGCGTCGATCGCCGAGTCCGCGGGTGTGGTGTAGGTCTCGCGGTGACGCACGACGTCCTGCGGCAGGCGCGGCTTCACCCGGGCCGCGTCGTCGGGATGCGGATGCCCGATGGCTATCCCCGCGACCGGGAACGCCCCGGCGGGCAGTTCGAGCAGCTCGCTGAGGGCGATGGGGTTGTTCCGCACCGACCCGACGTAGGTGATGCCCAGACCCAGCGACTCGGCGGCGATCGCGGCGTTCTGCGCGGCGACACCCGCATCCACGAAAGACACGAGCGTGCTCTCGAGATAGTCGATGCCGGCATCGGGCTGATCGTGGTGCTTCGCGATGGCGCGGTTGCGCGCCCAGTCGGCGATGAACACGAGGAAGACCGGCGCCCGCCGGATGAACTCCTGGTCGCCGGCGAGTTCGGATGCCGCCGCCTTGCGCTCCGGGTCGCGGATCTCGATGACCGACCACGACTGCATGTTCGAGCTCGTCGACGCCGACTGCGCCGCCGCGACGATCGCGGTGACCGCGTCGTCGGAGACATCCTCCGACGTGAACTGCCGCACCGACCGATGGCGCAGCTGCAGCGCGATGACGTCGTTCACCGACTCGATGGTGTCGGGCGCGGCGTCGCCGTATCGCGCACCGAGGCTCTCGTCGATGGCATCGGCGTCGGGGGTCGTCGAGGTCGTCGAGGGTGAAGTGGTCATGTCGATGACGACGTTTGACCGCCGGTGGTTATTCCCGGCGCGAGCGTGCGATCGCCGCTGCCGGCTGAGGGTTGGACGGGGCGGGCCACCAGCGAGGCAGCTGCGCTTCGATGGCTGCGGCCGCCGCCGCAACGTCGGTGGCGTCCGACCGCGCCAGCTCGCGGAACGCCGCGCCTGTAAATCATGGGCGTACAGACCGGCGCGTGAATGCGGCCTCGATCTCAGTGGAACAGGCCCTCGGGATCGCCATGGGCGTCGAGCCACTCCTGTCGGCGCTCGAACAGTCCCGGCACCAGAGTTCGCACGCGGGCGATGAGCTCGGCGACATCGGCCGTGACGAGCTCGCCGCCGCGCACCACGACCTCGCCGGCGACCATCGTCAGGTCGACGTCCGACCCGCGCACTGCGTGCACGAGGTTGTGGTGGATGTTGGCGTAGCCGCCGGAGGGGAGGAACGGTGTCATGCGGGGCGTGTCGGTGCGCACCGCGACGAGGTCCGCTTGGAAGCCGGGCGCGATTCGGCCGAGCCGGTCGCCCTGACCGATGGCTGCGGCACCGCCGTGGGTGGCCATGTGCATGACCTGCCACGAGTCCATCGCGGCGGCATCCATCGACCGCAGCTTGCCGAGGAGCGAGGCGACCTTCATCTCCTCGAACATGTCGAGGTTGTTGTTCTCCTTCTCGCCGTCGGTGCCGAGCCCGACGTTGACCCCGGCGGCGAGCATCTCGGCGACCGGCGCCATGCCGGAGGCGAGCTTCATGTTGGAGATCGGGTTGTGCGACACGCCGACGCCGCGCTCGGCGATCAGGTCGACCTCGGACTGATCGAGCCACACCGCGTGAGCGAGCATCGCGCGGGGAGTGTCGAAGAAGCCGTGCTTGTCGAGTGCGTGCATGGGCCGCATCCCGTATCGGCTGTCGAAGTCGGCCAGTTCGACCTCGGACTCGCTGCAGTGCGTGTAGATGCCGGTGTCGAAGTGGCGCGCCATGTCGATCGCGCGCTTCTGGCCGGCCTCATCGGCGTAGAACCAGTGCTCGAGCCCCACCCAGGGCATGATGCGGCCACCGGCGGCCCCGGTCCACTCGCGCAGCATTCGCTCGTTGTCGTCGAGGGTGTCGAAGTAGTCGAAGTCCGGATGCTCGCCGACGTAGTTCACGGTCACGACGCGGTTGCCGAGCGTCTGGGCGGCGCGGGCGGCGCCATCCATGTACCGCCACATGTCGACCACGGTCGTGGTGCCCGACAGGAGGCCCTCCGCGTAGCAGAGCCACGCGGCCGCCTCGGCCTCGTCGGGCCGCAGCACGCGGTGCATCGGGTCGATGTGCAGCCGCAGCCACTCCCACACCGGCAGGTGCTCGGCGGTGCCCCGCAGCATCCCGGAATGGTGGTGGGCGTTGACCAGGCCCGGCATGAGGACGCGGTCGGTGAGGTCGACCCGCTCGGCATGCGGATGCTGCGCCGCGAGGTCGGCGGCGGCACCGACGGCGGTGATCGTGTCGCCGGAGACCAGCACGGCCGTGTCGGTCAGGACGTCGAGCGAGTCGTTCATGGTCACGACGGCGTCGGGAACCAGCAGGGTGGAGGTCATGTGCGCGCTTTCACGAGGGAAGGGGCGGCGCGACTGCGCCGCCCCCGGGAGGAAGGACTCTACTGCTCGTAGGCGACGAGGTCGGGGTTCTCGTCATACACCTCGGCCAGCAGTGACAGGTCGAACAGCGCCTCCGCGTCGATGTCGATCCCGGCCGCGGCGAGGCTGGCGAGGTTCTCCTCGACCAACGCATCCGAAATGGTGAACAGGCCGTTCTCGAGCGTCTCGTCGGTGCTGATGAGGGCGACCTGCGCCTCGGCGCCCGCGAGCGAGTGCTCCTCGTCGAGCCCGAGATCGGCGCCGTACTCCGTCATGGCCAGCTCGACGCCGACGGCGGGATCGGCGAGGGCCTCGGTCCAGCCGCGGATCTCGGCCTCGAGGAAAGCCTTCACCATCTCGCGGTCGTTCTCGATCGTCTCGTCGGTGACCGTGTAGGTCTTCGCGACGAACGGCAGGCCGTTGTCGGCGAACGCCAGGTCGACCGTGTCGTAGCCCTCCATCGCAACGGTGAGGGACTCGTTGGTGAGGTACGAGATGAAGCCGTCGACTTCACCGGTGGTCAGGGGCGATGTGTCGTACTGCACCGGCACGATCTCGACCTCATCCGCTCCGATGTCGTTCGCCAGGAGGAGTGCGTCGAAGATCGCGCGATTGGAATCCTGCACGCCGATGCGCTTGCCGATGAGGTCTTCGGGCGTCGCGATGTTTCCGGCATCGGCCAGGGAGAGGACCGAGAACGGGTTCTTCTGGAACAGTGCGCCCACGATCTTCAAGGGCGCACCCTCGCTCGCGACGACCGAGCCGATGGAGACCGCGTCGCTGATCGCGACATCGGCGGTGCCGCTGATGAGTTCGGTCGCGCCCGACGACGGTCCGGGCACGAGGCTGACCGAGTCGAAGCCGGCCTCGTCGTAGTAGCCCTCGGTGTCGGCGATGTACTCGCCGGAGAACTCCTCGTTCTTGATCCAGCTGAGCTGGACGGTGAGGTCGCCGAAGCCCTCGGTGGACGCGGCCGCCGTGGAGTCGGAAGGGGTGTCGGACGTGGAGGCGGAGCACGCCGAGAGAGCGAGGGCCGAGGCGGCCAACGCGGCGGCGACACCGATGCTGCGGGTGAGGAATGCCATCGATCGTCTTTCGTGGGGTGTCACAGGACACGCGGGTCGGGATGCGATCGATAGTAGATAGCTATCGTTGATAACAAATAGCGATGGCGTTACGACTGTGTTTCGGAGGTTCAGCGGTCACCGGCGTACACGAGCACGATGCGCGTACGCCCCGTGCCGCGCACGGACCAGTGGTTTCGAAGGGCCCCGGGATGCGCGATCGCCTCACCCTCGTCGAGCTCCCACGAGCCGCGACCCTCGACCTCGACCGTGATCGATCCCTCCGCGACGTAGACGGTGAGCTCACCGTCGGACTGGTACCAGTCGCCCAGACGCTGCCCGGGCTCGAGCACGTACTCCTGCACCGTCGCCCGTCGGGCGGTGCCCGAGGACACCACGCGGTGAAATCCCGTGTCCGGATGGTCGGTGATCGGCGCCCACCCGCTGGCATCCCGTCGCGACACCGTGATCGGCTCCGGTTCCCCCGCCGCCGGGAGGAGGTGCGACGGCGACACCTCGAGCGCCGCCGCGATGCGATACAGCGATGCCAGCGACGGCATCGTCTGCCCGCTCTCCACGGTGCTGAGGAACGGCTGGCTCACGTTCGCGCTCGCCGCGAGGGCTCGCATCGAGAGCTTGCGCGACTGGCGCGCCTCGCGGATCGCCGCGCCGAGCAGTGAGCTGATCGCGGCGTCGGAGACGGTGGCGCGCTGCTCGGACACGCTCCCACGATAGACGGCCATGCGCCGGTCGTTGAGTGAACGGTGGCGTCCTCCTCGGTCGTTGAGCGGGCCGGGGCGTCACCTTCGGTCGTTGAGCGGGCCGGGGCGTCACCTTCGGTCGTTGAGCGAGCGGAGCGAGACGAAACGTGGGCGGCGTGCGATTCGCCTCGTCGCTGCGCTCCTCGCTCAACGACCAGGTAGGGGTGGCCTGGGGGCCGGGTCAGCGCCAGCTGGTGAGCTTGTCGGGATTGCGCACGAGCCACACGTCCGACACGCGGTCGGCGCGCACCCCCAGCACCATGACGGTGTCGACCACCGCGTTCTCGCTGACGATGAACCCGAGTCCGTCGGCCGTTGCGATCGGGTCGACCCTCGCATCCGGGCGCTGGGTGAGCACACCCAGGATGAAACGCGCGACATTGACCGCGCCGAGCACCGGGCGCCGCGCGGCGCTGACCTTGCCGCCCCCGTCGGAGGTGAGTGTCACATCCGGATCGAGGAGCGCGACCAGCGCGTCGAAGTCGCCCGCACCGGTCGCGGCGGCGAAGGCGGCCGCGACCGCGTCATGCCGTTCGCGCGGCGCGGCGTCATCGGTGCGGGAACGCACCTTGCGGCGGGCGGATGAGGCCAGCTGCCGCGTCGCCTCGACGGAACGTCCGACCGTCTCCGCGATCTGCGCGAACGGCAGCTCGAACACGTCGTGCAGCACGAACGCCACCCGCTCGGCCGGAGTGAGCGTGTCGAGCACGACCTGCAACGCCATGCTGACCGAGTCGTCGAGCGTGACCCGCTCCAGAGGATCCGGCGCGCGCGAGGCCTCGGTGAGCGCGGGCACGGGTTCGGGCAGCCACGGCCCGACATAGGTCTCACGACGTGCTCGAGCCGACCCGAGCATGTCGAGGCAGATGCGCGAGGTCACCCGCATCATCCACGCCCCCGGATTCTCGATCGCCGACCGCTGCGCATCGGTCAGGCGCACCCACCGGACGAACGCGTCCTGCACCGCATCCTCCGCATCGCTGAGGCTGCCGAGCATGCGATACGCGAGCCCCCGCAGCGCCGGCCGCTCGGCATCGAGCGTGGAGGTGAGGTCGTCGGTCATCGAGTGCCTTCCTCTCTGGGCGGCGGTCGTGTCCATCATCGCGCCCTCTGACAACACGACGAGGAACCGGATGGATGTGTGAGGCTCACGTTCGGCGGGGCTGCGTCGTCGATCCGTCAGAGGGGCCGATCGAGGCATCCGCAACAGAGAGGAAGAGCATGAGAGTCGCAATCGCCGGGGGGACGGGACTGATGGGCGGGCTCGTCGTCGACGATGCCACCGCGCGAGGACACGAGGTCGTCGTGCTGGCGCGCTCGCGCGGCGTCGATGTGGTCACGGGCGCGGGCGTCGACGCCGCCCTGCGCGGCGCAGATGCGGTCGTCGACGTGACGAACGTGGGAACGATGAAAGCGGATGCGTCGACCGACTTCTTCGAGACAGCGACCCGCACGCTCCTCGCGGCCGAGCAGCGCGCCGGTATCGAGCGGCACGTCGCGCTGTCGATCGTCGGCGTGGAGCGCGCCCCGTTCGACTATTACGCCGGCAAGCGCGCGCAGGAGGTCGCGATCGAGGCCGGACCGGTGCCGTGGACGATCCTGCGGGCGACGCAGTTCCACGAGTTCGCCGGGCAGATCTACGCCACCGCGCACGCCGGGCCGCTGCACCTCGCGCCGAAGATGCGAACGCAGCCGATCGCCGCGCGCGAGGTCGCGGCGCGCCTGGTGGATCTGGCCGAGTCCCCCGCCCGCGGTGGCTACGTCGAGCTCGCCGGACCTCGCGAGGAGTCGCTGGTCGAAATGGTGCGCCGGTGGGCGCGCGCATGCGGGCACCGCGGGTGGATTCCGGCCGTCGCTCTGCCCGGCGGACTCGGCAAGGCCCAGCGCGACGGCACGCTGCTGCCGGGTGCCGGGGCCGAGATCGGCGTCGAGACCTTCGACGCCTGGCTGGGGCGCACCACCGGCTGAGCGAGCATCTCGTCGTTCACAACTCCTCACGATCCCGGCCACCAGGGCTCGAGAAGGCCGCTACGAGCGCTCCGGCACGCGGCATTGAGGAGTTGTGAACGCGCGGAACGTCCGCCTACGCAGACTCAGCCGTCACCAGGGCGTAAGCGGTGCCGGACGCGGTCCGTTCGACCACCCCGTGGTCGACGAGGTGGCGCCGAAGAACCGCGACGTCAGGCGTGAGATCGCTCAATCGGGCGTTGATCTGCTGCTCGGACAGCACCTCGCCCGGCCTCAGGACGGAGTGCGCGACCGAGGCGAGCAGCTCGGCACGCACCTTCGGGTTCGACGGATAGACCGCGATCCGGCCCTGGTCGTCGAAGAAGCGGTCGAGGCCGCTCGGTTTAGCCGGCGCAGGTGCCGAGGCCAGCAGATCCGCGAACACGGCGTTGTCCGTGATCAGACGCCCGCCCTGCTCGAGGACGAGGCCGGACTGCGTCAGCACCTTCGTGATCTGGCGACGTCGCGATGGCGACAGGGAGGCCAGGGTGGTGCTCTCGACGCCGAGGACCAGCTCGGCGTAGACGCGTCGCGCCGACTCGTTGGCCAGCGCCGCGATCACCGCGCGCCATCGCCGCGGTGCGACCTCCGCGGGCCCCACCGCCCTGGGCTGCTCGCTCATCCCTCCACGGTAGGCGGTGCAGGGTTGCATGCCATGACCGCCCGCGTCCACCCCTTGTGGCGAGCATCCGATCCGCGCCACGGTGGAGCGTGGACTTCATCGATGCGCTCGCGGCCTGGATGACGACTCAGCGCTGGTATGCCGGTAAAGGGCACCAGCCGCGCCTGCGGATCCTCGACGCGCAACCCGGGCCGGCCGGCAGCACCCGCTATCTCGTCATGGACGACGCCGGAACGCTGCCCACCCTCTACCACGTCCCCCTCGTGCAGGCGTCGTCGGTCCACGACGCCGACGTCATCGACCCGCGCGACGGCAGCGCCCTCGTCGATGCCGCTCGGCAGCAGGACTTCGCCATCGACACACTCGCCGAGATGGGGGTGGATGTGCGCCGCGTGACCGGCGCGCGCGTGCTCACCGGCGAACAGTCCAACACGTCCATCGTGTTCGAGGAGCGGGGTGAGCCAACGATCATCCTGAAGCTCTTCCGCACCCTTCACCACGGCGAGAATCCCGATGTGACCGTTCAGCGTGCCCTCAGCGCCGCCGGCTCGCCCTACATCCCGCGGTTCTTCGGCAGCAAGGACGCGTCATGGCCGGATGTCGGACGCGAGGCGGGCTCCGCGCACGGCACGCTCGGCTTCGCGCAGGAGTTCCTCCCGGGCGTGCGCGACGGGTGGGCGATCGCCCTGGATGCCGCCCGCGAAGGCCGCGATTTCACCGACGCCGCGCGGGATCTCGCGATCGCGGTCGCCGGCGTGCACGGAGCCCTCAGCGTCACGCTGGACACCGCCGACGCCGCCCCCGACCTGGTGGCGGCCACCGGCGACACCTGGCAGCGGCGGCTGCGGATCGCGGCATCCGAGGTGCCCGCCGTCGCCGATCGGGTCGACGCCATCGACGCCGTCTACCGCGCCGCGCTCGACGAGGCGTGGCCGCGACTGCAGCGCATCCACGGCGACCTGCACCTCGGTCAGGTGCTGGCGGTGCCCGGCCGTGGCTGGCGTCTGGTCGACTTCGAGGGCGAGCCGCTGCGGCCGATGGAGGAGCGGGCGATCCCGGATCTCGCGTTGCGCGACGTCGCGGGCATGCTGCGCTCCCTCGACTACGCCGGCGCGGTCGGCGGCGGCCCCGATGCGGCGACCTGGACGGCCGATTGCCAGCGGGTCTTCATCGACGCCTACGCCACCGCCGCCGGCTCAGCCGACCTCGACGGCACGCTGCTGCGTGCGCTCGTGCTCGACAAGGCGGTCTACGAGACCATCTACGAGGCCCGCAACCGGCCCGACTGGCTGCCCGTGCCGCTCGCCGGAATCGACGCCGCGCTCACCTTCCGCGCCGCCTGAGCCGCATCCGGCACCTCCCGGGCACCACCCGCCTGGGCACGTCCGCCCGCCTGAACGTCCGCCGCCCGGAGTCAGTCCGCCGGTTCCTCGGATGACTCCGGTGCCTCGAGCAGGAGGAACATCGCGCCGTATGCGGGCAGCGAGACCGAGAAGCTGTGCAGATCGTCGACGGTTCCGACCGACTCGCCGCTCGCCTCGTCGATGACCTCGGCGCCCGGCGTGAGGTGGTCCGAGTGCACGGTTCCCTCGGTCGGTTCGCCGGCGAAGTTCAGCACGGTCACCTGCAACGGGGCCTCGGCCTGCGGATCACCCTCGTCGAGACGGTGCACCAGCACGAGCATCCCGGCGTGGGCGACCTGGGGGATGTCGACCTGGGTCGCGGTGGCGATGCCGTGCCGCCGGCGCAGTTCGAGCACCTCACTGAGCCGCGACGCGAAGGACTCGGGTTCGTCGAGCTGCGCGGGGAGGGGCCCGTAGAGCGAGCGGGCGCGTGGCATCCCCGCCGCCGATCCGGTCGCCTTGGGGGCCACGTCGAGCAGGTCGTGTGCGCCGCGCTCGATCCACCGGGTGTCTCCGGATGCGACGAGGTCGGCGACCTCGTCGGGCGCCACGGTGAGCATCCCGGTGAGATCCCAGCCCGACAGGGCGAACACGCCCGGCTGCCACGCGTTGTAGGCGCACAGCAGCAGGTGCGCGTCGCGGATCGTGGGCACGTCGGCTTCGGTGATGTCGTCGAGGCGCGCGAAGCCGCGCGTCGCGGCGATGAGGGAGGTCGTCGTGCACGCGATGCCGTTCTGCGTGAAGACCCGGTTGTAGTCCGCGGTGCCCGTGAGACTCTCGGTGAGCTCCGCCCGCACGAGTTCGGCGAGGTCGCCGCCGGTGATCTCGGCCCCGCGGAAGCGGTACTCATCGTCGGCGTGCCGGGTCGCCCAGTGCACCAGCTCGTAGGTGAGCTCGTCGTGGTTCTGCAGTCCGTGCACGAGCTGCACCGGCTCCACGCCGAGCTCGAGCGACGTCGTGAGCGCGAGGCGCAGGAACTCGGTCTGACCGGTGGCGAGGGCGTGGTGGTAACCGGGGCGACCGACGAAGTCGTAGGACAGGTCGGCACCCACCGCACCGGTGTCGCGGATGTCCTCCATCGTCAGGTTCAGCTCTTGGAAGGTGAAGCCGCCGACCTTGCGCACCATCCCGCCGATGATGTGGTTCGCCGCGTGCGAGAGCGGATGCCCCTCCGACCACGCCGGGAGTCCCTCCGCGCTCTTTTCCACGCCGAGGAAGCCGTTGGCGTCCAGGCGCAGCGCGGTCGTCCCCAGCTCGCCGAGCGAGTGGAGGGCGTCGCCGATCACGAGGCGCATGCCGGCGAACGTGGGGTCGAGCCAGTTGATCGAGGGCTGCCCCTGCTTGAAGTAGTGCAGGTACACCCACCGCCGGGTGACGCCGTCCGGGCCGGCGACGGGTGTGGTCGCACTCCAGTTGGTCTCCTTCACGCCCGGCGTGTAGAAGATGACGCGCTGCAGGGCGCCGATGATGTACCCGCGCTCGGCGAGCTCGTGCTCGGTCGCCGGGTCGAGGTTGACGCTGTCGACGCCGTCGGGCACGTCGGGGAGGAGCCCCCAGTCCTCCGGCTGGATCTCGACCATGTGGTAGATCCCGGGGTAGTCCTTGTACCCCATCTCGGCGAGGCGGAAGTCGGCGCCCTTGCCGGTGTGACCGGGAACGATGTCGTCGATGATGCTGCCGCCGTGGCCTTCTGCCGCATCGCACAGCGCACGGAACTGGTCATCCGTTCCGAAGGTGGGGTCGATCTGCGTGCTGATGCGGTCGAAGTGACCGTCGACGCTCGGGGTGTCGACCCATCCCGCGATGCCGCCCGCGCGCTTGACCGGACCGGTGTGAATCGCCGTGATGCCGATGCGCTCGAATGCCGCCCACAGCTGCTCCTCGCCGAGGGCGGACAGGAACGACTGCCCCGGACGGGTGATGAGCGAGATCGGATACGCCGTGAACCACACGTCGGTCGCCGCGATCGCGCGGCGCGCATCCGGTCTCGCGTAGGGGTTGCGCCACATCGCCGGCTGCCCCGACACCTCGCGTGCGAGCACGTCGGCGTCATGGAGCATCGACTGGTTCACGAGCCACTCGACGTAACGAGGGTTGGTGCCGTTCGCGGTTCGCGGATCCGTCGCCCGGCGCCGCACGCCGCCGCGGCGCAGCTGGTCGCGCGGACGCAGCCGCCGCGGACGGGCCGGATAACGCTGCTCGTCGTACGTGATCTCCGGCGGGTCGACCTCGGACTCCGCCTCGGCGAGCTCGCGCAGGCCGGGCAGATCGATGGGACCGGTGTACAGCTCCTCGGGCCGGTGCTCGTCTCGCGCCATGTGTCCAACCTACGGAGGATCCGTCGCGGAAACGAGGAGTCGACACCCTGACGCGGACGCGGTATGGGCCGGCGCGTCGCGCGGGCACGCGCTTCTCCCGCTCACAACTCCTCATGATTGACCGGGTGAGGCGGTGGAGGGGGGAAGGAGCGGACAGGATGACCCGGATGTGAGGAGTTGTGAACGGCGTCGGGCCGGCACGGCGCGGCGGCGAGGCTCGGTGTCAGAGCCGGCGGATGTGGGTGGGACAGCGCTGCGGGTCGTGCGGTGTCAGGAGCCGGCGGTGTAGATGAGCGCGACGCGGGCGGAGCCGTCGCCGCGGGACTGCCAGCGGTTGCGGAGCGCTCCCGGGTGGGCGATCGCATCCCCCTCGCTCAGTTCCCACACGCCGAGGCCTTCGATCTCGAGTGCGAGGGAGCCCTCGATGACGTAGTGCACGACCTCGCCGTCGGATTCGAACCAGTCGCCGACGCGCTCGCCGGGTCTGACCAGGTACTCCTGGAGCGAGGTGACACCGGCGTGGATCACGCGGGTGTGCGCCGTGTCGGGCGCCTCGGAGACCGGCACCCAGCGCGCGTCGGCGGCGCGCGAGACGTGCACGACGTCGGGGTCGGGATCGGCCGGCAGCAGGGCCGACGGGGACATGTCCAGCGCGTTCGCGATGCGGTACAGCGTGATGAGCGAGGGCATCGTCTGCCCGCTCTCGATCTGGCTGAGGAACGGCTGGCTGATCTCGGCGGTCGTGGCCAGGGCCCGCATCGACAGCTTCCGCTCGGACCGGGCCCCGCGGATCGCGCGCCCGAGACGGTCGCCGATCAGCTGATCGATCGAAGCGGGCTGGTCGCTGGCGGGCACCGCCTCACCTTAGCCCGTCGCCGAACCGGGCTGCGTCAGCCGCCACACGCGCTCGCGTGTGAACGGCTGGTGGAACGGGCGCGTTCCGAGCGCCCGCGCGATCGCGTTGCCGACCGCAGGGGCGACGGGGTTGTAGGGCGACTCGCTCATCGACTTCGCCCCGAACGGTCCGATCGCGTCGTGAGTGTCGGCGAAGTACACCTCGGTGTCGGGGATGTCGGCCATCTGCGGCACCCGATACGTGCGGAAGACGGGGTTCAGCACCCGGCCGTCTTCGACGAGAACCTCTTCGTAGAGCGCACTGCCGAGCCCCTGTGCGGCACCACCCTCGACCTGCCCGCGGCACTGCGCCGGGTTCATGACGAAGCCGGCGTCGGCGGACTGGATGCTCTGCAGCACCCGCGCCGTTCCGGTCGACCGATCGACGGCGACCCGCACGGCGTGCACGTTGAAGGCGAGGGATCGGATGTCGCCGCGCTCCCACCCCTCGGCGATCAGCCCCTCCGGGCGGCGCTCGTCCTCCGTCGCCGCATCGACGAGTTCGGCGAACGACACCACCCGATCGGCGGTGACGACACCGTCGGGCGTGAGGACGGCCTCGGTCGGCGACGTGCCGGTGAGGGATGCCGCCAGTGACAGCATCCGATCTCGCAGCGAGAGGCACGCGGCGTAGAGCGCCTTGCCCGCAACCGTTGTTCCCGCCGACGCGAACGCACCGGTGTCGTGCTCGACCGCATCCGTGTCGGCCTGCCACAGCTGCACTCGGTCGCCGGGGGCGGAGAACACGTCGGCGGCGATCTGCCGGAGCACGGTCGAGGTGCCGTTGCCGAACTCGGCGGTGCCGACGCCCAGCAGGTAGGTGCCGGCCGGGGTGAGGGTGACCGTTGCGTGCGCGACGTGCCCGCGCGGGGCCATGGTCGAGATCATCGACGCCGCCATGCCCTCGCCGACCGCCCAGCCCTCGGGGGCCTCGACGCCGTTGCCGCGACGGAGCGCATCCTGCGCGAGGTCGAGGCACTGATCGAGACCGTAGCTTCCCCACGCGACGTCGTCGTGGGGGTGGTCGTCCTGCAGCTCGTCGCCCTCGCGCACGGCGTTGATGCGGCGCAGGTCGAACGGATCGATTCCGAGCTTCTCGGCGAGCATGTCCATCGCCGATTCCACCCCGAGGATCACCTGGCCGAGGCCGTAGCCGCGGAACGCCCCCGAGGGGACGTTGTTCGTGTACACCGCTTCGGCATCGATGCGTCGTGCGGGGCACCGGTAGAGCAGCTGCGACTCGGCGACCGCGTGGAACATCACGCCGATCGCGTGGTTGCCGTAGGCGCCGGTGTCGCTCAGCACGTCGATCGTCATCGCCGTCAGCTCGCCGGCCGCGGTCGCGCCGAGGCTCACCGACACGCGCATCGGATGCCGCATCGACGCCCGCTGGAACTGGTCGGTGCGCGAGAACTCGTAGGCCACGCGCCGGCCGGTGCGCAGCACGGCGAGGGCGACGAGGTCTTCGGTGAAGATCTCCTGCTTGCCGCCGAACCCGCCTCCCACGCGCGGGGCGTACACGCGCACCTTCTCGGGCTCGAGGTCGAGCACGTGGCAGAGCTCGTCGCGGGTGAGGAAGGGCACCTGGGTCGAGGACCGGATGACCAGGCGCCCATCGTCGTCCAGCCATCCGATCGCGCCGTGCGTCTCCAGCTGCGCGTGCGAGACGCGGGATGTCTGCCACGTTCCGCTCACGGTCACGGCGCTGTTCGCCAGGGCGGCCTCGGGGTCGTCGCCCACGGTCTTGTGGGCCGCGGCGACCACGTTCCGCGCCGCCTCGACGACGCGGTCCGCGGGCGTGCGGTCGGGATGCAGGAGCGGCGCGCCCGGGGCGCGAGCGGCTTCGGGCTCGAAGACGGCCGGGAGCTCGTCGTACACCACGACCACCGCGGCGACGGCCGCATCCGCTGCTGTGGCGTCCTCGGCGACGACGGCCGCGACCCGCTGGCCGATGTGGCGCACGACGTCGTCGAGCATCCGCATGTCGTCGGGATCGTCGGTGCGGTGCTCGTGCCGCCCGGAGGAGTAGCGGGTCGCGGGCGCATCCTCGTGCGTGTAGACGGCGACGACCCCCGGGATCGCGAGCGCCGCCGTCGTGTCGATCGAACGGATGCGCGCGTGCGCCACGGGCGAGGTGACGACCTTCAGCACGAGGGCGCCGGTGGTCTCGTCGTCGAACGTGTAGGGCTCCAGCCCCTGCACCACGCGCCGCGCCGCTTCCGGCTGCGTCGAGCGCCCCACACCTGCGGCCGCGCCGGATCCTGCCACCCCCGCGCCGGATCCTGCCACGCCCGCGCCGGATCCTGCCACACCTGCGCCCGCGCCACCTGCATCCATGTCCCACTTTCCGTCGGTATGAGGCGCCTTTGCCGACGGTTGTTGGGACATGGAAGGGGTGGGTGTGGAAGGGGTGGTGGTGGAAGAGGTGGCCGAGGGGGGATGCGCCGCGGCTGGGCCGGTCTCACGGACCGGGCCGAGCACCGCCTCGCGGATCGACGCGCGAATGGGGCGGTAGCCGGTGCAGCGGCAGAGGTTCCCCTTCATCCGCCGATCGAGGTCGTCGAGGTCGTGCTCGCACAGGGTGGAGGCGGTCACCGCCATGCCGGGTGTGCAGAATCCGCACTGGAAGCCGAAGTTCTCGACCAGCGCCTCCTGCACCGGATGCAGCTCGTCGCCCGGGGCGAGACCGGCGGCGGTGGTGACGGTGCGGCCTTCCATGCGCGCGGCGGGGATGATGCAGGAGTGCACCGGCTCGCCGTCGAGGATCACGCTGCAGGCGCCGCAGTCGCCGGCGTCGCATCCCTTCTTCACCTCGGTGTGCCCGTGCTCGCGCAGCAGCGTGCGCAGGCACTGGCCCGGGGCGGGGTCGGCCTCGATGGCGGAGCCGTTGACGTCGAACCTCACGCGGCCTCCTCCAGCTGCGCCCGCACGCGCCGCGCCAGCTCGACGCTCACCCCGCGACGCCAGTCGGCGGCCCCCAGCGGGTCGGTGTAGTAGCCGGATGCGCCGGCGACGGCATCCGTCAGCACCTGCTCCTCGGGCAGCGTGGCGAACCGCCGTACGGTCGGTGTGGCGGTGGCGGCGGTGACGGCGAACACGCTCGTGCCGTCGGGATCGATGCGTCCGGTGACCACGGCACCGGATCGGCCGAGCTCGGCCAGCGCGATCTTGCGCAGCGCGGCACGCGACCGCAGGGCGGCGTCGGGGATCTCGATCGCGCGCAGCACATCGCCGCGTGCGAGCGAGTTCATGCCGTTGCCGGTGATGATCTCGGCGACCGGTTGGCGTCGCTCGCGGAGGGCGCCGGGTGCGTCCGGATCGGGCGACCAGATCACCGCGACCCCGTCGAGGGCGACGGTGAAGGCGACCATGCCGGCTGCCGCGAACGAGCGGCAGATGTTGCCGCCGACGGTGGCGGTGTTCCAGATCTTGAACGACGCGAGCAGCGCGTTGGCCGCGTCGACGGCCAGCGGCGCGGCGGTCCAGGCCGCGGGAGCCTCGCGCTCGGCCCAGCGCACGAGGCGCGCGATCGTGCAGGTGGCGCCGATGCGCAGGCCCTCGGTGGTGACCTCGAGGTCCGGCCAGCCCATCGCCATGAGGTCGACGAAGCCGGTCGTGGCCGGCTGCGGTTCGCTCATCAGCCAGGTTCCGCCCGCGATGACGACCTCACCCTCGGCGAGGGCGAGGTCGTCCGCCGTGCGCGCGGCACGGAAGTCGCGGATGGTCGTGATGTCCACGGGCGCCTCGGGATGTTGATCACATGAACAGGTGAGGAGAGTCAACCACCGCGGCATTACGCCGGTGTTTCGCACGCGCGACCCGCGCATCCGTGCGCGTGCTCGCGGCCGTGTCGAATGCGCGAGAACTCGCCGAGTGCACGCCCTCGAGACCGTCGCCTCCTCGTTCACTCGCCGAGAACGCGTGCACTTGCCGCACCACCGCTGCCGCCCGAGAACCTGGGTCGGTGTCAGAGCGCGAGCTCGGCGGCGGTGTCGAGAGCCGCCTCGATCGAGTGCATCCAGCCGTCCTTGAGCGCCTGCTTGGTGTCGCCGTAGACCGAGGCGCCGTCGACGAGGTTGCTGGATGCCGCGCACACCATGCCGGCACGCATCCCCCGCAGGCGGGCGACGACGTACATCGCCGAGGCCTCCATCTCCATGTTGAGGATGCCCATGCCGTTCAGCTCCGCGATCAGCTCCGGCGTCTCGGCGTAGAAGGCGTCGCTCGATGTGCTGATCCCGGTATACGCGCGCGTGCCGGCGGCCGTGGCGATCCGCTCCGCGTTCCGCTTCAGCGCGAGCGTCAGCTCGGCATCCGGCAGCGACGGGAAGCCGCGAGGGAGGTACGCATCGGTCGTGCCGTCCATTCGGTAGCTGCCTTCGCTCACGAGGAGGTCGCCGGGCGCGATGCCCGACTGCAGCCCCGCCGACGACCCGACGCGGATGACGCTCGTCACGCCCACGCGCGCGAGCTCCTCGACCGCGATGGCCGTGGAGGGGCATCCCATACCCGTCGAGGTCGCGGTGATGTGACGCCCCTTGTACCAGCCGGTCATGGTGCGGTGCTCCCGGTTGTGCGCGACCTCCCGCACGTCGGTGAGGAACTCCGCGACCAGCGGCACGCGGAACGGATCGCCCGGCAGCAGGGCGACGCTCGACACCTCACCCGGTGCGATGCCGATGTGGTACTGACGGGTGTCGAGGCCGGCTTGCGACTTGTCGACGGGAGCGGGCGTGGTGGACATGGTTCTCCTTCGGGTGCAGCGTCGGATGCGCTGGTGTCCCCGCCCTGAACCGCCCGGAATCCGGTGCTCGGCCGAGAGGCCATGGTTGATAGGACCGCGTCGCGCGGCAGGCTAGCACGAGCGCGCCGGCGACTCCGCGCCGTTCGCGCCGTGACGCGCGCGATCGCGGGTGTCGTGCAGCGGGCCCGTCGTCTCGCGGAGGGGTGCGCCCGTGCCTCCGTGTCTGGCGGCGACGATCTCCGCCAGCGCCGCGATGGCCGTCTCGTCGGGTGAGTGTCCGCCGAGGTCGAGTCCGAGGGGCATGTGGATGCGCGCGATCGCGTCTGCGGACACCCCCCGCTCGGCGAGGAGGTGCGCGCGCCGGGCGACGGTGCGGCGTGCGCCGAGCGCTCCGACGAAGCCCACCGGCAGCGTGATGGCGGTCTGCAGCGCTGGGATGTCCAGCCGCTCGTCGTGGGTGAGGACGCACACCGCCGTGCGCAGATCGACGTCTTCCGGACCTTGGTCGGCGAGGTAATCGTGGGGAGCGGCGACGACGTGTCGTGCGGCATCCGGGAATCGCTCCGCGGTGACGAGCACCTCCCACGCGTCGACGATCGTCACCGCGAACCCCGCGGCGGTCGCGATACGGCACAGCGCCGCAGCGTGCTCGCCGGCGCCGGCGATGATGAGTCGCGGGCGCGGCGCGCGACTGAGCGCGACCATCTCCGGTGGGGTGAGCGTTTCGGATGCCGGCCGCTCACAGGCCGGGTCGGTGGAGGCGGCGTCGACGGCGGGATCCAGGCGCCGGCTCTCGCGGAGGAGGGCTGCGCGGGCGAGGTCGGCCTCGAGCGCGGCGGGGAGTCCCGAGGCGTCGTGGGACGCATACGCGCGTCCCGCGTCGGGCCCGGTGGTGATCAGGCCCACGGTGATCGCGCGGTCGGCGTCCTCGCGCTCCAGCACGTCGGCAACGACGGGGTCGTCGACGGCGATGGGGTAGGCGAGCACGTCGATGCGGCCACCGCACGCGAGCCCCGCTGCCGGAGCGTCGCGGTCGGGCAGGCCGTATGTCGCGCGATGGGCCGATCCGGTCGCCAGCGCGAGACGGGCGAGCACGACGGCATCGGCCTCGACGCATCCGCCCGAGATCGAGCCGATCACCTCGCCCTCGACGGTGACCGCCATCGACGCCCCGACGCCGCGCGGCGCGCTGCCGGGAACTCCGATCACCGTGGCGACGCCCAGGCGCTCGCCGGCGCGCAGGCGGCGGTGCGCCTCGGATCCCAAGCCCAGCATGCCGTCACGCTACCCCCGTCGTGTTTCCGGCGCGCTACGCTTCCACGCCATGGGAGACCGCGCCGTGCCGATCGTCGGGCTCGTCCTCGCCGCCGGTGCCGGCACGCGATTCGGCGCTCCCAAGGGCCTGGCGCGAGACGCGGCGGGAACCCCATGGCTCGTGCGGGCGGTGCAGGCCCTGAGCCGAGGAGGGTGCGACCGCGTGCTCGTCGCGGTCGGCGCGCGAGGCGACGAGGTCGCGGGCCTCGTGCCGGCGGGGGCCGAAGTCGTGCACGTCGCCGACTGGGCGGCCGGCCTGTCGGCCACCTTGCGCGCGGGCCTCGTTGCGGCGAACGGCGCGGCGGTGGGCGGCGTGACGGCGCCCGGGGCGATGGCGGGCGGGGTGGCGGCCGTCGTGGTGCTGCCGGTCGACGTGCCCGACGCGCCAGCAGCCGCGGTGCGTCGGGTGATCGACGCCGCGGGAACGGACGTCGCCGGCGCCCTGGTGCAGGCGTCTTACGCCGGAGCCCCGGGTCATCCGGTGCTGCTCGGCGGCCGCCACCTGGATGAGATCGCCCAGCAGGTCGCGGGCGATGACGGCGCCCGCGCCTACCTGCGAGCCCACGCCGTCACGCGCGTCGACTGCGGCGACCTCTGGTCGGGCGCCGACATCGACACCCCCTGACCCGCCGCCACGTCCCGCGCGGCGCTACGTCCCGCGCGGCGCTACATCCCGCGCGACGCCGCATCCCGCGCGGCGCTACGTCCCGCGCGACGCCGCATCCCGTATCGAGCCGCGCTGCCGTGAACAACGCAGGAGATTCCTCGGTCCAACCGCCGGAATGGCCCGGGTAGCGGCCTTCGCGGCGCGGATCTCCGGTGTTGTTCACGGGCCGCCGACGTCACACGCCTGGACGCGGCGCCTGTCCACACGGCGATCGTCCCCCCGCACCACGCCCGGTCGAGCCGCGCTGCTGTGAACAACGCAGGAGATTCCTCGGTCCAGCCGCCGGAATGGCCCTGTGGCGGCCTTCGCGGCGCGGATCTCCGGTGTTGTTCGCCACGTGACGGCGTGCCGTCCGGCGGAGTCGGCGCGACTAGCCTGGGAGGGTGGAGATCCTCGCTGCCGCCGTGCTGTTCGTCAACGCCGTCTTCAACGTCGTCGTGTGGCCGCGCTTCTATCCGCGCATCGCGAATGATGCTCGCGCGACCGACGCGAGCGGGAAGCGCACGACGTTCTATCGCGTGCACGTCGTGCTCATCACGATCGCGCTGATCCTCGCCGCGCTGTCGATCGTCGCCGGCGTGCTCGTTCTGCTCTAGAGCCGCCCCGGACACACCCGAGACCTGGCACACGGTCCGAGACCTGGCCGCACGCACCCGGTCTCGGAAAGACAGCCCGCTCTCGGGTGTCGCGGATCAGCCGCCGAAAACGACGTTCAGCGGCGCCTGGCCTGCGGCGAGCCGTTCGATCTGCGTTCGCACGAGCGCAGCGATGCGCGGCGTCATGGCGGTCGTCGCGCCGCCGACGTGCGGCACGATCAAGACGCCCGGCAGCGTCCACAGCGGATGGTCTGCCGGCAGCGGCTCGGGATCGGTCACGTCGAGCGCGGCACGGATGCGCCCGCGCGTCACGTGGTCGACGAGCGCATCGGTGTCGATCAGGGGTCCGCGTCCGACGTTGACCACGAGGGCGTCGTCGGGAAGCGCCGACAGGAAACCGTCGTCGATGATGTGGCGCGTGCTGTCGCCGCCGGGCAGCGAGGTGATGACGATGTCGGTGTGCGGCAGCAGCTCGCGCATCTCGGCGACGCCGTGCACGCGCACCCCGTCCTCGTCGCGCGCGCGCGAGGCGACGGGCATGATCTCGACCTCGAAGCCCGACAGGCGGCGGGCGATGGCCTTTCCGACGCCGCCGTAGCCGAGCACCATGACGCGCCGGTCGGCGAGGCTGGGGGCGACGAACGGCTCCCACTGACCGTGCGCCTGCGTGCGTGCGAACCGGTCGATTCCGCGCTGTGACGCAATGGCGAGTCCGACGGCCAGCTCCGCCGTCGACGTCTCGTGCACGCTCGAGGCGTTTGCGAAGCGCATGCCGTCGGGGACGAGGTCCTCGACGCCCTCGTAGCCGATCGACTGCGACTGCACGAGCGCCACATCCAGTCCGCTCAGATGCTCCAGCACCGATTTCATCGACATGTACGGCGGCACGACCATGTCGAATCGCTGCTGCGGGGCGGGGCCGTCCATCGGCCATACGACCACCTCGACGCCTTCGGGAAGAGGTTGGATGTCGTGCGCGAGGCGCTCGGTGGGGACGCTGACGACGAGGGATGAGGTGCCGGAAGTCACCTCGCCACGCTATCGCGTGCGCGCAGATCGGATGCGGTCGGCGCCGGTGGGCGATACGCTCGCGCCGAGCACACGCCGTCGGCGTGACGAGGAGGCCGAGATGACCATTCCCGAGATCAACTACTGGGCCGTGTTGATCGCGACTCTGTCTTCCATGGTGGTGGGGTCGATCTGGTACACGCCGAAAGTGTTCGGTACACGGTGGGCCCGGCTGGCGAAGGTCGACATGGACCGGCCCGCCGCGACGGCGCTGTGGCCGATCATCACGACCCTCATCGTGAGCTTCATCACGGCATGGGTGCTCGCGGGTGCCGCGACGATCGCGTGGCACTTCTACGGCGGCGGATACCTGTGGGCGACGCTGGCCACCGCGGTGATCCTCTGGGCGGGCTTCACCGCGGCGCGTTTCATCACCCACGACGCGTTCGAGGGGCGCCCGACCTCACTGACGGTGCTGAACATCGCGCACGAACTGGTCACGCTCGTCGTCATGGCGATCATCATCGGCGTCTGGCCGCCGGCCGGCACGGTCTGACGCCCGCTCTCCCGCCCGACGCGCAGCGCGCTGTCGCCGTTCGGCTGTCACGCGATGTCGGTATCCCCGGCGGATGCGGCATCCCGTGACAGGTGAAACAGGGAATCGACCCGGGGTGCGGGCAGGTGCCGTCGGGCCGAAGCCCCGGGCGAACGTCAGGCGGCGGCGACGAGAGTCGAGACGGCCGAGGTGAAGAAGGACAGGCCGTCGACGCCGGAGCGCATCGCCGCAGCTGTGTCGGGCCCGAAGCCGGCCTCGACGGCATGTTCTGGATGCGGCATGAGACCCACGACGTTGCCGCGCTCGTTGGTGAGACCGGCGATGTCGTTGAGGGAGCCGTTGGGATTGACGCCCAGATAGCGGAACGCGACCAGCCCTTCTCCCTCGATGCGCGCAAGGGTGTCGGCGTCGGCCGTGTACCCGCCGTCGGCGTTCTTGAGCGGGATGACGATCTCCTGCTCCGCGGTGAACCGCGCCGTCCAGGCGGTGTCGGTGTTCTCCACGCGCAGCCGCTGATCGCGGCGGATGAACTGCTGATGGGCGTTGCGGATGAGCCCGCCCGGCAGCAGATGCGCCTCGACGAGCATCTGGAAGCCGTTGCAGATGCCGAGGATGGGCATTCCCGCCGCGGCGGCGTCCTTCACCTCGGCCATGATCGGCGCGAGGGCGGCGATGGCTCCGGCGCGCAGATAATCGCCGTAGCTGAAGCCCCCGGGCAGGACGAGTGCATCGACACCGTCGAGATCGTGCGAGCCGTGCCACAGTGCGACGGGCTCTGCGCCGGCGAGGGCGATCGCGCGTCGCGCGTCGACGTCGTCGAGGGAACCGGGGAAGGTGATGACCCCGATGCGGGCGGTCACTCGACCACCTCGATGCCCACGACGTCTTCGATCACGGAGTTCGACAGGATCTCATCGGCGACCTTGCGCGCCGAGGCGAGCACCTCGTCGGTGACCTCGCCGTCGACGGTGAGCTCGAACCGCTTGCCGATGCGGACGTCCGAGAAATCGGTGTTGCCGAGGCGCCCCAGGGCGCCGGAGACGGCTTTCCCCTGCGGGTCCAGCAGCTCGGCCTTGGGCATGACGTCGACGACGATGGTGGGCATACGAGGCTCCGGATGTCGCGGGCAGGGATCGCCACCATCCTATCCGCGCGGGCCGCGTCTCCGAGCCCGGAGATGGCAAGGAGAGGGTGTGGCCGCGGCCCCCACCGTGGCCACACCCTGTCGAAGGCAGCGCATCGTCCCCCCGGACATCCGCGCCTCCGCTGCCGACGCGGATGAACGCCGGTCAGTCATGGTCGCCGCATCGACGGGAGAACCTCGCGGCCCCCGCTTCGCCCGAGGGCGAACAGACGGCGACGTGCACCAGTCAACGGGATGCGATGGTGTGCGCCCTGGCCAGACGCCGATTCCGGACACTCCCGGACAGCTCCAACGCGTCGGAGGTTCGCGAGGGTCGCCGTATGACGGTGGAATCGATGCGCGCCGATTCGGTGTCGTAGCATCAGGATCACTGTGCCGGGGGGCATCGGGGGAGACGATGACAGACGAAGAGGATGCGTCCACACGCGCATCCGCACCCTTCGACGCGATCGCCGCTGACCTCCAGCGCCTGCGCATCGCGTCCGGGGACGTGTCGTACGCCGACATCGCCGCGCGGATCGCGCGCCGGCGAGAAGCCGAGGGGGCGAGCCCCGCGGGAGCGCGGATCGCCCGCTCGACGGTGTACGACGTCTTCCGACCCGGGCGACGTCGCATCAACGCAGACCTCGTCGCCGAGATCGTGCTCGCGCTCGGCGCCGACGAGGAATCCGCTCGCGAATGGCGTCGACGGTGTCTCACGGTGCGCACGGATCGCGGAGCGGTCGTGGGCGCCGACGACCCGGCTTCCGTCGTCGCCGATACGGCTCCGCTGACGCCGGGCGTCGGTTCCGGCCCGACGCCCGCCGCCGGCGCTCTCGCCGGCTCCGACCCGGCACCGGGCACCGACCCCGCACCGGGGACCGGCACGACGCCCGCCAGCGGCGCGGCCCCGACGACGGCGCACGGGGACGCTGATGGCCCCACCCTGGCCACACTGCGGGCGAGCCTGATCGTCGCCATCCTCGTGGGGTCGGTGGGGTTGAACCTGTTCGGCACCGCGGTGGCCGCGGAACTGCGTCTGCCCGTCTACCTCGACATGATCGGCACGGCGACGGCGGCCTTCGCTCTCGGGCCTTGGTACGGCCTCGCTGTCGGGGTGTCCACCAACCTCCTCGCGGCCCTGATCACCTCCCCCGAGAGCATCCTCTTCGGGCTCGTCAACGCTGCCGGTGCGGTGCTGTGGGGATACGGCATCCGCCGGTTCGCACGCACCATCCCTCGGTTCGTCGTGCTCAACCTCGTGGTGGCGCTCGTATGCACTCTCATCGCCGCTCCGCTGAACGGAGTGCTGTACGACGGCGACGGATCGGGCCATGTCACGGACGCCTACATCAGTGCGCTGCGTACCGCCCAGGGCATGTGGCTCGCGCTGTTCTCCGTGAACTTCCTCGCCTCACTCGCCGACAAGCTCATCGCGGGGTTTGCGGCGCTCGCCCTCGCGCGTCTGGTCGCCCCGCTGCGGCTGCGAGACGAGCCCATCCCACGGCTGCTCCGCCCGCGTTCGCCGCGTCGCTGAGGCCATATTCCCCTTTGTGAATGTGCCCTGATGATGCGTCCGACGGACGTGTGACCAAACTGTGATCACCGCGTGGGAGCGCTCCCTTGACATCATGAGAGCGCTCCCGTAGCGTCTCTCCTCGTTCGGTGAGAGCGCTCTCATGACCTGCATGCGGCGAGCACCGGCATCCACCAGGACCCACACCACAAAGGAGTGACCCGTGAAATCACGCGCCTTGCGCCGCGCCGCTGCCGCGGCAGCCGCGGCATCCGCCACAGCCCTCGTCCTCGCCGGCTGTGCCGGCTCGTCGGACTCGTCGAGCAGTGGCTCGGGCGATGAAGAGGTCGAGCTGACGATCGCCACCTTCAACGACTTCGGCTACACCGATGAGCTCCTGCAGGAGTACATGGACGAGCACCCGAACGTCACGATCGTGCACAACCGCGCGGCCACCTCGAACGACGCCCGCGCCAACTACTTCCAGAAGCTCGGCAAGACCGGCCTCGCCGACATCGAGGCCATCGAGGTCGACTGGCTGCCCGAGGTGATGGAATACGCCGACCTGCTCGCCCCGGTTCCCACCGACCTGTCCGACCGCTGGCTCGACTGGAAGGTCGAGGCCGCCACCGACGCCGAGGGCAACCTCATCGGATACGGCACCGACATCGGGCCCGAGGGCGTGTGCTACCGCTCCGACCTGTTCGCCGAGGCGGGCCTGCCCACCGATCGCGACGAGGTCGCCGCGATGCTCGAGGGCGACTGGTCCACCTACTTCGAGATGGGCGAGCAGTACGTGGAGGCCACGGGGAACGCCTTCTTCGACTCCGCCGGCGGCACCTACCAGGGCATGGTCAACCAACTGCCCGCTGCGTACGAAGACCCCGAGACGGGGGAGATCACCGCGACCGAGAACCCCGAGGTCGCCGACATCTACGACCAGGTGCTCGAGGCGAGTGCGGACCAGTCCGCCCACCTCGGTCAGTGGTCCGACGACTGGTTCGCCGGCCTGTCCAACGGCGCCTTCGCCACCATGCTCTGCCCGGGCTGGATGCTCGGCGTCATCGAGGGCAACGCAGCCGACACCACCGGCTGGGACATCGCGAACGTCTTCCCGAACGGCGGCGGCAACTGGGGCGGGTCGTACCTGACCGTCCCCGGCAACGGCTCCAACGTCGAGGCCGCGCAGGAACTGGCCGACTGGCTGACCGCTCCCGAGCAGCAGATCAAGGCGTTCGAGGCCGCTGGAACGTTCCCGAGCCAGAACGAGGCGCTCACCGACCCGACGCTGCTGGAGGCGACCAACGCCTACTTCAACGACGCACCGGTCGGATCGATCCTGAGTGACCGGGCCAACGCCGTCACCGTGTCGCCGTTCAAGGGCGAGTACTACTTCCAGATCAACGACGCGATGCAGCAGGCGCTGACCCGTGTCGAAGACGGGACGCAGGACGCCCAGACCTCGTGGGACCAGTGGGTCTCCGAAGTCGAGCTCATCGGCTGACACCCTTCGGGGGCGGGTGCGAGCGCGCATCCGCCCCCGAAGCGACGAGCGCCCCCGCCGTATCGCACGCATGAAACGAGGACCGTCGTGACCGCGACAACCACCCCGCCGAAGGCCCCGAGCCGGCGGAGCGAGACCCCCGAGCCGGAGCGCCCCGTCAAGCGGATCGCCTTCGGGCATCGGCTGAGCAAGTGGGACCTGAAGTTCTCGCCCTACCTCTACATCTCGCCGTTCTTCATCCTGTTCGCGATCGTCGGGCTGTTCCCGATCGCCTACACCGCGGTCATCTCGTTCATGGACTGGGACCTGGTGCGAAACGCGGGCGAATTCGTCGGCTTCGAGCAGTACGGCTGGATCCTCGGGAACCCGAAGTTCTGGATCGCCCTGCGCAACACCTTCAGCATCTTCCTGCTGTCATCCATCCCGCAGCTGATCGCCGCGATCTTCATCGCCGCGATGCTCGACCAGAACATCCGCGCCAAGACCTTCTGGCGCATGGGGGTCCTCGTCCCCTATGTCATGGCTCCGGTGGCCGTCGCCCTCATCTTCAGCAACCTGTTCGGCGACCAGTACGGCCTCGTCAACACGACCCTGCAGAACCTCGGCATCCCCGCCATCCAGTGGCACTCGGATGCGTTCGCCAGCCACATCGCGATCGCGACGATGGTGAACTTCCGCTGGACCGGTTACAACACCCTCATCCTGCTGGCGGCGATGCAGGCCATCCCGCGCGACTACTACGAGGCCGCGACGGTCGACGGCGCGGGCAAGGTGCGCCAGTTCTTCTCGATCACCGTGCCGAGCCTGCGCCCGACGCTGATCTTCGTGATCATCACCTCCACCATCGGCGGTCTGCAGATCTTCGACGAGCCGCGCATGTACGACCAGTACGGCACCGGCGGGCCGAACTCGCAGTGGCTGACGATCACCCTCTGGCTCTACAACATCGGCTGGGGCGAATGGAACTTCGGCCGCGCCGCCGCCCTCGCGTGGATCCTCTTCATCATCATCCTGCTCATCGGCGTCATCAACCTGTTCGTCACCCAGGGGCTGGTGCGCACCGAAGGGACCCGCACCACCCAGACCCGATCCGAACGCCGCGCCGCCGCCCGATCCGCCCGGCTCGCCGTGCAGAGCGACGCTCGTGCGCGCGCCGCATCCGCGACCGGCCCGACCCGAGAGGACGAGCGATGAGCACCACCACCACTCCTCCCGTCACCATCGCCGACAGTGACATCCCCGCCGAGGAGAAGCGACGCCCGCGTCGCCGCCGCGCGATCCGCGGATCGCGACCGGGCTGGTTCGTCTACGGTGCGCTGGCGATCGTGCTCGGCGGGTCGCTGTTCCCCTTCTACTGGTCGTTCCTCATCGGATCCGGCGACGCCTCCACCATCCGCGACCCCGACATGTCGTGGCTGCCCGGCGGCAATTTCATCGACAACGCCCTCGCGGTCGTCAACGACCCGGCCGTGAACTTCTGGCTCGCGCTGTGGAACTCCATCTACAGCTCGGCGCTCATCGCCCTGTCCGTCGTGTTCTTCTCGACCCTCGCCGGCTGGGCCTTCGCGAAGCTGCGGTTCCGCGGTGCCAACTGGCTGCTCGTCTTCGTCATCGCCACGATGGCCGTGCCGATGCAGCTCGGCGTCGTTCCGCTGTACATCCTCTTCGCCGACCTCGGCTGGACCGGCCAGATCGGTGCGATCATCGTTCCGGCACTGGTGACGGCATTCGGGGTGTTCTGGATGACGCAGTACCTGCGCCAGTCCGTTCCCGACGAGCTCATCGAGGCGGCGCGCGTCGACGGTGCGACATCGTTCCGCACCTTCTGGACGATCGGCCTGCCCGCCGCGCGCCCGGCCGCCGCGATGCTCGGACTGTTCACGTTCGTGACCGCCTGGAACAACTTCTTCTGGCCGTTCATCGTGCTCGACCGGCAGAACCCGACGCTGCCGGTGGCGCTGTCGCTGCTGCAGTCGAACTACTTCGTCGACTACTCCATCGTGCTGGCGGGCGTGCTGCTGGCGACCATCCCCCTGTTGATCCTCTTCGTGTTCGTCGGCAAGCAGCTGGTGAGCGGCATCATGGCAGGAGCCGTGAAGGGATGAGCACCATGACCGCCACCACCTCCCGAGAGGACTCCCCCCGGATGACCGCCCCCTCGCGCCCGTTCCCGTCGGACTTCCTGTTCGGCGCCGCCACCGCGGCCTTCCAGATCGAAGGTGCGGCCCGCGAGGACGGTCGTCGCGACTCGATCTGGGACGCGTTCTGCCGGGTGCCCGACGCCGTGATCAACGGCGACAACGGCGACGTCGCCTGCGATCACTACCACCGCTACCGCGACGACGTCGCGCTCATGTCGGACATGGGCCTGAACACCTATCGCTTCTCGACGTCGTGGTCTCGCGTGCGGCCCGACGGCGGCGCGGTGAACGCGGCCGGCGTCGACTTCTACAAGCGTCTCGTCGATGAGCTGCTGGATGCCGGCATCCTGCCCTGGCTCACCCTCTACCACTGGGATCTGCCGCAGGCGCTGCAGGAGAAGGGCGGGTGGGCGAACCGCGACACGGCAGCCCGCTTCACCGAGTACGCGCTCGACATGCACGACGCCCTGGGGGATCGCGTGCGCGTGTGGACGACCCTCAACGAACCGTGGTGCTCGTCGTTCCTCAGCTACACCGCCGGCATCCATGCTCCCGGTCACTACAGCGTGGAAGAGGGCCTGCTCGCCTCGCACCATCTGCTGCTCGGGCACGGACAGACGATCTCCGCGCTCCGCGAGCGCGACGCATCGCTGAACCTCGGCATCACCCTGAACCTCACCGTCGCCGACGCCGTGGACCCAGCCGACCCCGCCGACGCCGACGCCGCGCGTCGCATCGACGGCCAGTTCAACCGCTGGTTCCTCGATCCGATCTTCCGCGGAGAGTATCCGGCGGACGTGGTCGAGGACATCCGGCGAGTGGATGCCGACGCCGTCGCCGCGTTCGAGACCGCCGTGCAACCGGGCGACCTCGCGACGATCGCGAGCCGCATCGACTCCCTCGGCGTGAACTACTACCACGGCGAATACGTCGGCGGGCACGAGCCGGAAGTCGCACCGGTCGGCGGCGATGCGCCCACCGCCCGTCCCGCGCACTCGGCGTTCCCCTCGCACGAGGGGATCTTCTGGCACGAGCGGGGGCTTCCCCGCACCCCGATGCAGTGGGAGGTGCAGCCGGAAGGACTCACCCGCCTGCTGCAGCGGGTGTCGGCCGACTACGCGGGCCCGGCCGGGACGACGCTGTACGTCACCGAGAACGGTGCCGCCTACGACGACGTCGCGATCGTCGAAGGCGGCGAGACGCGTGTGCACGACGCCGACCGCGTCGAGTTCCTGCGCGGGCACCTGGGTGCCGTGCTCGACGCGATCGAGGCGGGTGTCGAGGTCGGCGGGTATTTCTACTGGTCGATGCTCGACAACTTCGAATGGGCATGGGGCTACGAGAAGCGGTTTGGCATCGTGCGCGTGGACTACGCCACGCAGGAGCGGGCCGTGAAGGACAGCGGTCGCGAGTACGCTCGCATCATCGCCTCGCGCGCGCTGTGATCCCGCACCGCCCGATCGCGCAGGCGTAGGGAAGGAGTCGTGGTGACCACGTCGTCCGCAGCTCGCGGGGCCGTCACGATCGAGGAGGTCGCCGCCGAGGCCGGGGTGTCGAGGTCGACGGTGTCGCGCGTCGTCAACGGTTCCCCCGCCGTCAGCCCGGAGGCCGTCGAAGCGGTCACCCGCGCGATCGCCGACCTCAACTACGTGCCCAACCGCGCCGCTCGCACCCTCGCCAGCCGGCAGACCCACGCGATCGCGCTGATCGTGCCCGAGGACACCACGCGCTTCTTCGGCGATCCGTTCTTCGCCTCGGTCGTCTCCGGCATCAACGCGCGCCTCAGCCAGTCCGACTACGTGCTCAACCTCGTGATCGCGAGCGACGATCCGGGCGACAAGACGACGAGCTACATGCGCTCGGGCGCGGTCGACGGTGCCATCGTCGTCTCCCATCACACCAGCGACACGTACCTGGACCGCATCGCCGCCGCCGTCCCCGTCGTCTACGGCGGCCGCCCGGTGACCACGCGCGAGCGCGACTACTACGTCGACGTCGACAACCGCCGCGGCGGCTACGAGGCGACCGCGCACCTGATCGGCAAGGGACGCCGCACGATCGGAACGATCAGCGGCCCGCTGGACATGCCGGCGGCGATCGATCGCCTGCAGGGGTATCGCGATGCCCTCGCCGCCGCCGATCTTCCCGAAGGGATCGTCGAGGACGGCGACTTCACCACCGACGGCGGCGCCGCGGCGATGCGCCGCATGCTCGCGGCCGGCCCGTGCCCCGAGGCGATCTTCGTGGCCAGCGACCTCATGGCGCAGGGCGTGCTCAGCGTGCTGGCCGCCGAGGGTCTGTCCGTTCCCGGTGACGTCGCGATCGTCGGGTTCGACGATTCCCCGGTGGCGACATCCGTCACCCCGCGGCTGACGACGGTTCGGCAACCGTCGTTCGAGCAGGGTGAGCAGATGGCGAGCATGCTGCTCGACCGCCTCGCCGGGCTCGAGCCCGCGCACGTGACGGTGCTGCCCGCCGATCTCATCGTGCGCGATTCGGCCTGATCGCTGCACGGAGCCGCCTCACCCGCGGCCGGAGACCCCCGCGTGCAGCACGTTGTTCCAGGGGTCGTCGAAGGTGACGGTGCGGCCGTCGTCTCGCACCGGCACCCCGCGATCCCGAAGCCGTTCGCCCAGGGCGCCGAGGGCGTCGTCGTCGGGGAGCACCAGGTCCACGCGGCCCAGGCCGAGCGCGGGCATGCGCGGGCCGGCCCCCCGAGAATTCCAGACGTTCATCGCCATGTGATGGTGGTATCCGCCGGCGCTGACGAAGACGGCCTGGTTCCCGAGGGATGCGGTCACATCGAACCCCATCGTGTCCGCGTAGAACGCGCGCGCCGTGGCGGCATCCCCGACAGACAGATGCACGTGTCCGACCGCGGCGGGATCGTCGGCGGTGGCACCGAGCGCCGCCTCATCGGTGAGATGTTCGGAGAGGAACGCGTTCGGGTCGAGGAACAGCGTCGCCATCTCGACCTGGCCGTGGGTCCACGACCACTCCGTGCGCGCTCGATCCCAGTAGAGTTCGATGCCGTTGCCCTCGGGATCGGTGAGGTAGAACGCCTGACTGACGAGATGATCGGCCGAGCCGGTGAAGCTTCCCGGGGCGTGGCGCGCGACGGAGTACAGGGCGGCGGCCAGGGCGGGCTGGCTCTCGAAGAGGATCGCGGTGTGGAACAGGCCTGCCGATCCGGGAGTGGCGTGCCGGAGCGTCGGCTCATGCCGCAGCACCAGGATCGCGCGCCCGGCACGGCCGAGGGTCGCCGACGTCGCGTCCGCGGCGAGCACCTGCAGAGTGACGACGTCGCGGTAGAAGCGCATCATCGCGTCGAGATCGGCGACGAGCAGCGTCACCGCGCCCATCGAGGTCGCGGACGCCAGCCGGTCGCCGCGGGTTTTCTCATTCATGGGAATGAACAACCGCGGCGACCGTCGTGGTGTTCCGGATCACTCCGGGTCGCCGCCGAGAGCCCCGACAGCCGGGATGGGGCCACCGTCGTCGGCGCCGGTTCTGCGGGCGCGGGCGATCGCGTTGCCGAGGTGGTAGATCAGCAGCGCCGCGGCGGAGCCGATGACGATGGCTCCCAGCTGGAAGTCGCCCCACTGCATCGTGAATCCGGCGATGGCGACGACCAGCGCGACGGCTCCGGTGTACTGGTTGACCGGACGCGAGAAGTCCACGCGGTTGTCGACCCAGATCTTGATGCCGATGATGCCGATGAGGCCGTACAGCGCGGTCGTCACCCCGCCGAGCACGCCCGCGGGGATCGAGTTGAACAGCTCGCCCACCTTCGGCGACAGGCTGAGCAGGATGGCGGTTGCGCCGGCGACCCAGTACGCCGCCGTCGAGTACACCCGTGTAGCGGCCATCACGCCGATGTTCTCGCCGTAGGTGGTCGTTCCCGAGCCGCCGAACAGGCCCGCGACGGTGGTCGCCGCGCCGTCGGCGAGGAGCGCGCGGCCGGTGTGACGGTTGACCGATGCATCCGTCATCGCCGCGACCCCCCGCACGTGGCCGACGTTCTCGGCGATCAGCACCAGCACCACCGGCAGGAACATCGCGATCACCCCCCACGTCTGGGGCGAGGCGAAGTCGGCGATCTGGAAGGGCGGCAGGCCCACCCAGGCGGCCTCGTTCAGCGCCGTGAAGTCGACCTCGCCCGAGAGAAGGGCGACGACGTAGCCGACGATCACGCCGAGGAAGATCGAGATGCGGCCGAGGAAGCCGCGGAAGAGAACGCTGAACAGCACCACGGAGACGAGCGTGATGGTCGCCGTCAGGGGCTGCTGCTGGAAGTTGTCCCACGCCACCGGGGCGAGGTTGAAGCCGATGAGGGCCACGATTGCACCGGCGACGACCGGCGGCATGAGGCGGTCGATCCATCCGAGTCCGGCGACCTGCACGATCACGCCCACGGCCGCCAGCAGCACGCCGACGGCGACGATGCCCGCGAGCGCCGACCCCATGCCCGCGGTGGCGGTGGCGGCGGTGACCGGAGCGATGAATGCGAACGACGAACCCAGGTAGCTGGGAAGCTTGTTGCGCGTGATCAGCAGGAACAGGATCGTGCCCACGCCCGAGAACAGCAGCGTCGTGGGCACGGGGAATCCGGTGAGCACCGGCACGAGGAACGTCGCACCGAACATCGCGATGACATGCTGCATGCCGATCGCTATCGTGGCGGGCCAGTTCAGCCGCTCCCCGGGCGCCACCACCTTGCCGGGCTCGACGGTTCGACCGTTTCCGTGCAGGGACCAGACAGGCATACGTGCTCCTCGAGGCTGGGCGACAGGCGAATCCGCGCCGCCGACACGATATCGGGTGTCGGCGGCGGCATCCGTCAGCGCTTCGTCATGCTTTCGGCGCGTCCGGCGGGGGAGGATGGATGCATGAAGCGCGGAACCGTCGTCGCCCTCGCCGTCGCGGGCCTTCTGGTCGTCGGTGTCGGGGGCGCGGTCGCCCTGTCCGTGACCGGCGGTGGAGAGCCCGCCGCGGTCGAGACGCCCACGAGCGAGGCGGATCCCACGGGGGAGGCGGATCCCACGGGCGAGGCGGACGAGTCCGACGCCGATGCCGGGGGGTCCGACGCGGCCGATGGCGACGAGGCGGCGGATGCCGGCGACGCGGCCGCCGGGGCCTCGCCCGGTGCGTACGTGGAGTACAGCGAGAGCGCGCTCGCCGCGGCCGAGGGCACGCGCGTGCTGTTCTTCCACGCCACGTGGTGTCCGCAGTGCCGCGCGCTCGACGATGACATCGTCGCGCAGGGCGTGCCCGACGGGGTGACCGTGCTCAAGGTCGACTACGACACGCAGCAGGACCTGCGGCAGCGATACGACGTCCGTCAGCAGACGACGGTCGTCGCGCTGGACGACAGCGGTGCCGCGACGGCGTCGTTCGTGCCCTATGACGACCCGACGCTCGAGACGGCGCTGACCGGCCTCGGCCTGGACTGATGCTCGGGCTCACGCTGGTGGCGTTCGCGGCGGGTGTGCTCACGGTGCTCGCGCCGTGCGTGCTGCCGCTGCTGCCCGTGATCGTCGGCGGCACCGCGGCGCGCACCCGGGCCGATGCCGGCATCGCCGAGCGGCAGTGGTTCCGGCCGTTGGTCATCGCGGGATCCCTGGCGGCCTCGGTGATCGCCTTCACCCTGCTGCTGAAGGCGACCTCGGCGCTCCTCGGGGTGCCGGCATGGATCTGGCAGACCATCTCGGGCGTCATCGTCGCCGTTCTCGGGTTCACGATGCTCTTCCCGGCACTGTGGGAGCGCGTCACCGTCGCCACCGGGCTGCAGGCCGGAGGCGGTCGCCTGCTCGATCGCGGATACCGTCGGGGCGGACTCACGGGCGACATCGCCCTGGGTGCCGCGCTCGGTCCGGCGTTCAGCAGCTGCTCACCCACCTACGCGCTCATCGTGGCGACGGTGCTCCCCGCGAGCTTCGCCGCCGGCACCGTCTACGTCACCGCCTACGCGATCGGTCTCGCGCTCGCGCTGCTCGGGGTGGCGCTGGCCGGCACCGCGATCGTGCGGAGGCTCGGCTGGCTGAGCGACCCGCACGGGGTGTTCCGTCGCGTTGTCGGCGGCATCCTGCTCGTCGTGGGGGTGGGTGTCGCGCTCGGGTGGGACCGCGTGCTGCAGACCTGGGTGCTCGACCAGGGCTGGTACGAGCCGATCGAGAACCTCGAGCGCCTTCTCCTCGGCTGACGACACCGCCTCCGGTGGGGGTCAGGCGGTGAGGCGGTCCAGGAGGTCGCGATAGCGGGCGGCGGTGCGCTCGACGATCTCGGCGGGGAGCTCGGGAGGCGTGCCGGTCTTGTCCCAGTGCGCGGCGAGCCAGTTGCGCACGATCTGCTTGTCGAAGCTCGCCATGCGCTCGGCGGGTGTCGAGCCGTCTTGCCACGCAGCCGCATCCCAGTATCGTGACGAGTCGCTCGTGAGCACCTCGTCGGCCAGGGTCAGGGTGCCCTCGGCATCGAGGCCGAACTCGAACTTCGTGTCCGCGAGGATCAGCCCCGCCGACTCGGCGGTCGCCGCGGCACGGGCGTAGGTCGCCAGAGACGCATCCCGCAGCGCCGCGGCCCGGTCTTCGCCGACGAGCTCGACCGACTGCTCGAACGTGATGTTCTCGTCGTGCTCGCCCAGGGGGGCCTTGTAAGCCGGGGTGTAGAGGGGCTCGGGAAGGCGGTCGCCGTCCTCGAGCCCCGCCGGCAGCGGAATGCCGCAGACGGTGCCCGACGAGACGTACTCCTGATAGCCGGAACCCGTGAGGTAGCCCCGCACGACGCACTCGATCGGCAGCATGTCGAGAGAGCGCACGACCATCGCGCGGCCCGCCACCGCAGCCGGCGGCTCGGCGCCGTCGACGATGTGATTCGGGATGCGCGGGCCGCCGTCGGCGCCCGCGAGACGGTCGAACCACCACATGCTGAGGCGCGTCAGCAGCTCGCCCTTGCCCGGGATGCCGGGGGAGAGCACATGGTCGAATGCCGACACGCGGTCGCTGGCGATCACGAGCATCCGACCCGCGTCTGCAGCGTCGGCCACGTCGGCGGGAACGTACAGGTCGCGGACCTTGCCCGAGTAGACGTGACGCCAACCGGGCAGGTCGGCCGAGGCGGGGGCGGGTGCGTCGGTGCTCACCCGCCCATTATCCCGGTCGCCCCGGGCCGCGACCTGCCGCTCCACCCGGCCGCGCGGTTCACAACTCCTCAAACGGGACATGCGCAGCGGTGAAATCGCCCCGTTCTGCCGTCGCGGGAGTCGTTCATGCGGAGTTACGCACGCGCCGCCGCGTGGGCGGGGCGCCGCCGCGTGGCAACCGATGCGACGTGGCGGTCGGCATCCCCCGGGCGGCGACCTGCCGCTCCGCCCCGGGCGCGGTTCACAACTCCTCAAACGTGCGCGCATGTCGGGCGAAACGGCGGCGGATGAGCCCGTGGCGGTCGGAATCTGCGGAGTTGTGAACGAGCGAGCGAGGCTGCGGGAGGCGGAAAGGCCTCGAGGGCGCGTGGTTGGGGCTCAGGCGACGGAAGTGTGCACCGCGAGCGAGGCTGCAGGCGGCAGCGTGGTCGGCGTGGCCGCCGCGGCGCGATCCGAATCAGGCGTCGGCGGCGCGTGCGGCGATGTCGCGGCGGTGCTGGCCGCCCTCAAGGCCGATCGCGTCGACGCCGCGGTAGACGCGATCGCGCGCGTCTGCCAGTGACGACCCGACGCCGACGACGCTCAGCACGCGTCCGCCGGTGGCGAGGAATTCGCCGTCCTGCAGCGCGGTCGCGGCGTGGGCGAGGTGCACCCCGTCGAGGGCTTCGGCCCGGTCGAGGCCTGACAGTGTGCGTCCGGTCGCCGGGGATGCGGGATACCCCTCGCTCGCGACCACGACGGTGACCGTCGCGGCATCCGAGAACGACGGGCGGTCGTGGTCCTCGAGGTGTCCCGACGCCGCGGCCAGCAGCAGCTCCGACAGCGGATCGGCGAGGCGCGGAAGCACGACCTGCGTCTCGGGGTCGCCGAACCGCGCATTGAATTCGATCACCTTCACACCCGTGTCGGTGAGGATGAGGCCCGCGTACAGAAGCCCGATGAACGGCGTACCCTCGGCATCGAGCTGGCGGATGACGGGCTCGGCGATCTCGCGGGTGACGAGGTCGACGAAGGCGTCTTCGCCGCCGAAGCCGTCGGCCAGCCACGGCAGTGGTGAGTAGGCGCCCATGCCGCCGGTGTTGGGACCGGCGTCGTCGTCGGCGAGGCGCTTGAAGTCCTGTGCCGGGCTGAGCGGTAGTACGTGGTCGCCGTCGGACACGAAGAACAGCGAGACCTCGGGGCCGGCCAGGAACTCCTCGACGAGCACCGGCCCGCTCGGGAGATACTGCGCGGCGTGGGCGAGGGCGGCGTCGCGGTCGCCGGTGACGATGACGCCCTTGCCCGCGGCGAGTCCGTCGGCCTTCACGACGTGCGGCGAGCCGAGGTCGTCGAGGGCGGCCTCGACCTCGTCCGGCGTGGCGGCGCGCACGGCGCGGCCGGTCGGCACGCCGGCGGCATCCATCACCCGCTTGGCGAAGGCCTTCGAGCCCTCCAGCTGCGCGGCGGCGGCGCCCGGACCGAAGACGGGGATGCCGCGCTCGCGGAGTGCGTCGGCGACGCCCGCCACGAGGGGCGCCTCAGGGCCGATGACGACCAGGTCGACGGTGTTCTCCATGGCGAACGTGGTCACCGCGACGGGATCGTTCGGGTCGAGGCTGACCAGAGTGGCGTCACGCCCGATGCCGGCATTCCCCGGCGCAGCGAGGATGTCGTGCGCGGCCTGCTCGGACCGGAGAGCGAGGATGATGGCGTGCTCGCGGGCACCCGAGCCGAGAACGAGGATCTTCACCCCGCCAGCCTAACCGCGGCCTTCTTCCGCCTTCTCGTCTTCCGGCCCTTGACCTTCGCCGTCTGGGCCCTCCTCCGCCTTCTCGTCTTCCGGCGCTTGACCTTCGCCGTCTGGACCCTCCTCCCTCATCCGCGCCTCAACTCAGGCTGTGTGTCGGCTTGTGGCTGAAGACAGCCGGGTTTCGGGGGTAGATCCCGCTCCCAGCCTGAGTTAGGGCCGGGTGGCCGGGTGGCCTGGGTCGGAGGGCCGGGTGGCCGGGTGGCCGGGTGGTCGAAGGGCCGGGTGGCTGGGTCGGAGGGCCGGGTGGTCGGAGGGTCGGGTGGCTGGTGGCGAGCGGCCGGTGGCGGGTAGGTCAGCGTCGGCCGTGGTGTGTGGCCGTGCGGCGGGGCTGCTCGGCGATTGCGCCTCCTGCGCCGTGCCCCAACTCAGGACGGGTGTCGGGTTGCGGCCGAATAGGCCGGGTTTTGGAAGTCGATGCCGCCCCCAGCCTGAGTTAGGACCGGGTGAGACGGGGCGGGGCCAGGATCCGCCGGTGGCCGGTGGCCGGTGGCCGGTGGCCGGTGCGGGTGGCGGGGAGGTCCGGGATCGCCGGTTGCCGGGATGGCGGGTGGCGGGTGGCGACGGCCGAGCGGGGATAGCCTCAAGGAATGGCTCGGAAGATCACGACGGATGACGGCCGCGCCGCGCTCGCGGCTGTGAGCGGCGCCGCGGCGGCCGGCGGCGAACCCGTCCGCGCCGACCTCGGCACCGGCGTGCGTTACCTGCTGCAGTTGCTCGCCGAGAAGGCGCCGGGGAACTCCGTCGAGGTGCGCGTGCCGCCGTTCGGCGCCGTCCAGGTCGTGGAAGGTCCGCGCCACACCCGAGGAACTCCGCCGAACGTCGTCGAAATGACGCCCGCCACGTGGATCGCCCTGGCGACGGGAGAGTCGACATGGTCGGATGTCGCCGGCACCGCGCAGCTGAGCGCGTCGGGCACGCGTGCCCGGGAGATCGCCGCTCTGCTTCCGCTCCGGCCCTGACGGACTGTGCGATGCCCGGGCGGGTGCGGGAATGCGCCGGCGCGGCGGGTGGGATAGATTAGGTTAGCCCACCCTAAGTAGGCGATTTCGCCTCGTGCATGTCAGGAGTCCGCGTGCGCTCTGCCCGTTCGACCCCCTCTCCCCGCCCCATCGGCCCCGCGCACGCCGCCGGCCCCGCCCGCCGGGTCCGTGTCGTCCTGGCTTCCGCCCTCGCGACATCCGTTGGCGCTCTCACCGCGGTCGCCGCGGCGCCCGCCGCGACCGCGGCGACGACGCCGACCTCGGAGGCGACCACCTGTCAGGTCGTCGAGGCCGACGCGTCATGGGGGTTCAAGGAGTCCTTCCGGTCCTACATCTCGGGATCGATCGCGCACGGTGAATGGGAGACCTCGGGGGACGTGTCCTACGCCACGCCGGAGTTCCTCTTCGCGTCATCGGCGGGTGAGGTCTCCTCCGACGGTTCTGCCGGGACGGTCCCGGTCGACGGCGGCATCCACTTCACCGGCCACGACGGGCTTCTCGACACGACGGTCGAGAACCCTTCGCTCGTCATCGTCGACGCCGCCACGGCGCAGATCGTCGTCGACATCACCGGCGTCTCGATGGAAGATGCGATGGCCGGAGACGCCACCGCTGAGACGCTGACCGAAGTCGGCTTCGTCGAGGTCGACCTCGAGGGGATGACCGTGACCACCGACGGCGACAGCGTCACCCTCGCGGTCGAGGATGCTCCGACAGCGATCACCGAAGACGGGTTCGCCGCGTTCGGCAGCTACGAGCCGGGTACCGCCTTCGATCCGCTGAGCTTCACCATCGTCGCCGAGTGCCCGGCCGCCGCCTCTCCGACCCCCGAGCCCAGCACGTCGACCGTTGACGCCGCCGCAGTCGAGGTCGATCCGCCGGCGGCGACCGCCGACAACGCCTCGTGGCTCGTGTGGACCGGCATCGGCGCGGTGATCGCGGCGGCGGCGACGGCTGCCGTCGTCGTGCCGCGCCGCCGTCGTCGCGGAGGCGATTCCGAGGTGGCCCCGTGAGACGACGCGCGACGGTCATGCTCCTGGGCGTCCTTCTGATCGTCACGGGATGCGCAACCGCGCCTTCCGCTGCGGACGAGACCGTGACGGCCTCCGCCCAGGTGCCGTTGAGCGACGTCGTGCCGCTGGCGGATCCGCGCGCGTGGACGGGGGAGTCCACGGCGGTCATCGACGAGGCGGAGATTGTGCCGGTGGTCGAATCCCCGTCGCAGGAGCTGCCGGCCGAGGTCGTCTCGCACGACCTCGGCGGCGACACCGACGTCGTCGTCTCCGACACGTCGCGCGTGGTCGCGATGGATCTCTCGGGGTCGCTCGCCGCCACCGTGTGGGGCCTCGGCTTCGGTGAGACGCTCGTCGGCCGCGACGTGTCGACGACCTTCCCAGGCGCCGTGGATCTGCCCGTCATCACCACCGACGGCCACAGCGCCAATGCCGAGGCGGTCATCGCCCTGGCGCCCACACTGGTCCTCACCGACGGGAGCATCGGGCCACGGGATGTGGTCGAGCAGCTTCGTGACGTCGGCATCACGGTCGTCTTCGTCGAGGAGTCCGCCTCCCTCGACGGGGCCGCCGAGCTCGCGCGCGACGTCGCTGCGGTGTTCGGTGCCCCCGAAGCCGGAGAGCTCCTGGCCGATCGGATCGACGCCGAGCTCGCCGAGGTGTCCGCCCAGATCGCACGTCTCGCGCCGTCCGATCCGGATGAACGGCTGCGCATGGTGTTCCTCTACCTGCGGGGCACGGCCGGGGTCTACTACCTGTTCGGCGAAGAATCCGGGGCCGACACCCTGATCGAAGGCCTCGGGGGCGTGGATGTGGCCGGAGAACTCGGGTGGCGGGGGATGCAACCGCTCACGGACGAGGCCATGGTCGCCGCCGATCCTGACCTCATCCTCGTCATGACCGGTGGCATCGAATCCGTGGGCGGTGTGGATGGACTGCTCGCCGACAAGCCGGCCATCGCCCTCACCTCAGCCGGCGAGCACCGCCGCTTCGTGGACATGGCCGACGGGCAGATCCTCTCCTTCGGGCCGCGAGCGGCCGACGTGCTCGCTGCTCTCGCCCGGGCGATCTACGCCCCGGACGAGCGGTGACCGCGCCCGCGGCGACCGCTCCGGCCGCTACCGCGCGTCGTGTGCGTCGGAGTGTCGTCATCGGAGCAGGACTGCTGCTGCTGGTCATCGGCATCGTGCTTTCGGCCGGCATCGGGCAGCTGCCGATCGGCCCCCCGGAGGTGGTCGGATCGCTGTTGCGCGCCGCCGGGATCGACAACGCCTGGGCGCCGGTGGACCCGCTCATCGAGCAGACGCTCTGGCAGATCCGGCTCCCTCGCGTGGTGATGTCGGTCGCGGTCGGCGCGCTCCTCGCCGTTGCCGGGGCCGTGATGCAGGCGATCTTCGCCAATCCGCTGGCCGAGCCCGGCGTCGTCGGTGTCTCCTCGGGCGCCGCCGTCGGTGCGGCGATCGCCATCACGATCGGCGCGACGGCCTTCGGCTCCTGGGGCAGCGCGCTCTTCGCGTTCGCCGGCGGACTCGCGGCCACGCTCGTCGTCTATGCCGCGGCGCGCTCGCAGGGGCGCACCGAGGCCGTCACCCTGCTGCTCACCGGAATCGCCGTGAACGCGTTCGCGGGAGCGGCGCTGGCTCTGCTCATGTTCGTCGGCGACACCGCCTCGCGGGAGCAGATCATCTTCTGGCAGCTCGGATCGATGAACGGCACCCGGTGGTCGGAGGTGGCGATCACGGTCGTCGTGGGCACGGCGGCCGCGGCCGCCACGATCGGCCTCGCGCGGCGGTACGACCTTCTCGCGCTCGGCGATCGCACCGCGGCGCACCTCGGTGTGAAGATCGAGAGACTGCGTCTGGTCTCGATCGTGCTGGTGGCTCTCCTCACCGGTGTCGCGGTCGCGTTCGTTGGCATCATCGCGTTCGTGGGCCTCGTCGTGCCGCATGTCGCCCGCATGCTCCTGGGTCCCTCGAACCGGGTCCTGCTTCCGGTGTCGTTGATCGGAGGCGCGACGATGCTCGTCTACGCCGACCTCCTCGCCCGCACCATCGTGCCCGCGGCCGACCTGCCGATCGGCGTTCTCACCTCGCTCATCGGCGGCCCCTTCTTCTTCTGGCTCATCCGCCGCAACCGGCGCCGCGCGGGAGGATGGGCATGACCGCCGCGGCGATCGCCGCGCGGCACGTCACGTATCGCGTCGGGTCGACGACCATCCTCGACGACGTGTCCATCGAGGTCGCGTACGGGCGCCTTCTCGCGCTCGTCGGGCCCAACGGCGCAGGCAAGTCGTCGCTCCTGCGTGTGCTCACCGGTGACGCGCATCCCGCCCCTGGCGAGGTGCTGATGGATGGCGCGCCGATGCGCGCCCTGTCTCCGCGCGAGCTCTCCCGCCGGCGTGCGGTTCTGCCGCAGGAGAATCAGGTGGCCTTCGCGTTCACGGCCCGCGAGGTGATCGACATGGGCCGCTCTCCCTGGATCGGCACGGATCGCGCTGACCTCGACGTCGACGTGATGAGCCGGGCGATCCATCGTGCTGACGTCGGCCATCTGCTCGACCGCGAAGTGCCCTCGCTGTCCGGGGGCGAACGAGCTCGCGTCTCGCTGGCACGCGTGCTTTCGCAGGACACGGCCGTGGTGATGCTCGACGAGCCGACCGCCGCTCTGGATCTGAGGCATCAGGAGGACGTGCTCGGCACCGCGCGGGATCTCGCCCGGGATGGCCGGGCCGTCGTGGTCGTGCTGCACGATCTCTCCCTCGCGGCCGCCTATGCGGACGACGTTGCGATGGTCGACCGTGGAACGGTGGCGGCGCACGGATCTCCGCAGACGGTGCTGACGCAGGATCGGGTCGCGGAGATCTACGGCACGCGGGTGCGCGTGGTTGCCGACCCGGATACGGGGCGGCCGCTCATCCTGCCGCGCCGAACGACCGGCTGACAAGCTACTGAGAATAGGTTAGGTTAACCTCAGCAAGGTTTGCCTAACCTCAAACTTTGACGCGCAACGGAGCGCATTTTCGTTCCCTTCCTTCCCGAGGAGTACCCGTGGATATTGCTGTGCGCGCACGTTGGCGCGCTCTGGCGAGCGTTCTCATCGCCGCCCTCGTCGCCTCCGCCTCCATCGTCGGCGTCGCGCTTCCCGCGCACGCCGCGGTCGGTGTCACCGTCCCCGAGGCTCCCCGAGAGGGCGGCACGGTCACGGTGAGCGGTTCGGGCTTCGATCCGTCGGGGTTCGGCATCTACTTGGGACTGCGTGTCGTCGGTGCGGCTGAAGACACCTACACCGTGTGGATCGACGACACGAACACCACGGGAGAGATCCCCGGCCTCGGTGCCACGGCTCCGATGAACGCCGACGGCTCCTTCGCCGTCGAGGTGCCCGTTCCCGCCTACGCCGAGGGCGTGTCGTACGCGATCGTCACGCGCGCGGCGCACGGTGTCGACGACCCGACGCAGGCGTCGACGACGCCCGTCGCGTACGCCGCGGCGCCTGAGCCGGAGCCGGAGCCGACCGTGGATCCCGAACCCGAGCCGACGACGGAGCCGGAGCCGGAGCCGGAGCCGACCGTCGACCCGACGCCGGAGCCCACTCCGACGACCTCTCCGACCCCTGAGCCGGTTGTGCCGACGCTGAGTGTGTCGGAGACGACGGGTCTGGATCCGGAGGGTGCGACGATCACTGTCACGGGTGAGGGGTACAGCACGGAGGCGCTGGCGATCTACGGTCCTTCCGCCGGTCAGCCCGCCGGTGTGTATGCGCAGGTCGGTTGGCTGCTGACACGTGGCGTCCGTCGGAGGGTGCGGCTTCGTCCGACCGTTCGAACGCGTACTCGGTGTGGGTGCAGGGTGCCAACGAGGTAGCGCCGTATGTGAAGTGGACCGATAACGGAGACGGCACCGCCGATTTCGTGTGGGAGGTCACGATCGATCAGGAGGCTCTCGCGGCGGAGGAGATCCCGGGTGGGCGCCTGGCCGTCTTCACCGTCGGTGCCGGTGGTGTCGTTCAGGCGGTCAACGAGCTCGCCGTCGACATCGCCTTCGCCGAGCCCGAGCCCGAGCCGGTCGGACCGACGCTGACGGTCGCTCCGGATGCGGATCTCGACCCGGCCGTGGAGAACATCCTCACGGTGAGCGGCGAGGGGTACGAGGGTGCGGGCGCCGTCAACGGCGTCTACGTGCTCTTCGGCGAGACCGCCGTGTGGTCAGGCGAGACGCCGCTGCCGAGCGATGGGTGGATCACCCAGGGATGGGTCATGCCCGCTCAGATCGTCGACGGTGCCTTCACGACGACGGTGACCGTTCCTGCGGGATCGATGGAGACCGGGGTGGACTACCAGGTGGCGACGAGCGCGGCGCACGGCCTCTCGCAGACCGACCGGTCGATGGATGCCTTCGCGGCCGTGACCGTCGCCGAGCCGACGGAGCCGTACATCGCCTTCCAGGGCGGCTCGACCGTCCGCCAGGGCGAGGAGCTGACCATCACGGCGGGCGGGCTCGAGGCCGGGAGCACGGTCACCGCGACCGCGTTCTGCGACCCGGTCGTGATCGGGTCGCAGACGGTGATCGACTCCGGCCGTGCCTCGTTCGCGTGGACCGTGCCTGCGGACTTCCCGGTCGGCGAGCACCGCATCGAACTCTCCGCGGCGGGAGAGGTGATCGTCTCGGCTCCCTTCGTGGTCGAATCGGCCGCCCAGCTGCCGACGGTCGACGCGGACCCGGTCGCCGCCGACACAGCCGATGCCTGCGTGGCGCGCGACGTCTCCGGAGCGACCCTGCAGTGGAGCGTGAAGGAGAGCTTCCGGTCCTACATCGACGGTCCGATCGCGAACGGCTCGTACTCGATCGGGTGGGGAGCGGGATCGGGCGCCTACAGCACCGAGACCGACCGCGGACTCGTCTCGTACGGCGGATCGGCCACCTTCACCGGCCACGACGGACTTCTGGACCTGACGATCTCCAGCCCGCGCATCCAGGTGCACAGTGCGACCTCCGCGTCGTTGATCGTCGACGTGCAGTCGGCGGGCTACAACGGCAGCCCTGACGTGAACGCATCGGGCGTGGTCTTCGCTTCGCTGTCGTTGCCGGCGGCAGCGGAGTCCGGGTCCCAGGTCAGCTGGACGGGCGCCGCCGCCACCCTCACGGCCGCCGGCGCAGAGGCCTTCGCCGGCTTCTACGAGGCGGGCACGGCGCTCGACCCGGTGTCGTTCGCCTTCCCGCTGGGGGCGGAGGTCGAGTGCGACTCGACCACCGACGGGAGCCTCGCTGCCACCGGTGGTGAGGACCAGAGTGGGATCGCGTGGGTAGCGTTCGGGCTCCTGATCGCCGGCGCCGCTCTGGTGATCGCCCGACGTCGCCGCAGCGCGATCGGATGAGACTCACGGCGCGTCGCCCCGGGTTCCGCGGCGCGCCGTGACACGTCCCTCCGTCGAGTGTCCGCACTCGGCGGAGGGATCCTCGCCGTTGGGAGGGGCCCAGCCTCGAGTGGGATGATGGAGGCATGGACGAGAAGCTCACCGTACGCCGCGCCCCCAAGTACGGCGTCTTCCTCGCCCTCGGCGCGGCCCTCGGCATCCTCGCCGCGATGATCCTCACCTTCTCGTTCAGCGGGACGTTCGACGAGAGCCCGAACACCGGGCTCGTCTACGACCAGGGGCAGGTCTTCGGCTTCCTCCTGCTGATCTGCATTCCGGTCGGTCTCGCCGTGGCGGGAGGCATCGCGCTCGTCCTGGACCGCACCGTCGGGCGTCGCACCCGATCGGTGCGCGTCGATCACACGGTCGATCACGACGACGAATAGGGGATTGTCCCGGCGTCGGCGCGGGGCGAGAATGGGGGCATGAGCCGCGCGAGGCTCGGCCTCACCCCCGAAGACGACGGACGCGAACACGTCGTCCATGAGGAGTGGGATTCGGTGCGGGTCCGGCGCGCCCCGAGAGTCGGCCGGATCATGGGAACGGGCCTTGTCGCCGGTCTCCTCGTCGCTGTCTTTCTGACCATGATGTCGGCGGCCGACCCCGACGGCCCGATGTCCACGGGCCTGTCCGGTGTCATGCGCGTCTTCGGGGTCATGGCGATCCTCTCGATCGGCGCCGGTCTTCTCCTGGCGGGCCTGGTCGTCATCGTGCTCGACCGATTCACCTCCCCCCGCGGCCGTTCGGGCGTGGCCGAGCACGCCACGACGCTGACCGACGACCTCGTCTCGCCGATGACGGATGAGATCCCGCAGTGGGTCCGCGATGCCGACGAGATCGATCCCGATCGGCGGTGACCTGAGGGGCGGACCTGTTCAGGCCAGCTCGGCGATGATCGGATGGATGGCCGCGTCGAACGCGGCGACATCCCCCCGCAGTCCATCGGTCACCGCGATCGTGAGCGATCCGATCCACCACACGCCGCGCTGCGTGAGCGGGAGCACCTGCACGTTCAATTCGAAGGAATGCGCACGCCGTCCCACCTGCCTCTCGTGCTCGGCGATCGCGCTGGCGTAGGCGCGGTAGGCGGAGTGCGTGCCGCTGGCCGACGCATGGCGGTACCGCTCGGCCGCGGATTGCGAATACGCCAGCGCCGCCTCCGCGTGCGGGACCACCGCGCGTCGCAGCACGTCGCTGCCTTCGACCGGCAGCGCCAGGAGGGTCTCGAAGTCTTCGACGAGATCCAGCGGAACGGTCGAGGGATGCGCCTGCGGCTCGACCGTCATCGCCCAGTACTCCCGCCACTCGCGTTCGAGGCGCAGATGGCGCTCGTCCGGCATCGGCGGAACGACGCTCGGCACGCCCCGCAGCGCGGGGAGCTCATCGGGCGAGCGGATGCCGAGCGCCTGGCGCAGGTAGAGCGCGAGCAGCACCGGCCGGCTCGCGTCTTCGCGAACCCTCCAGTCCGGCCCCCCGGCGTTCATGCGGCCATTGTAGGGCCGGGCGGGTCGCCGGCATCGGGGTAGGCTGTCCCCGTGGCCTCTCCCTCGAGCGAAGCCGCCGCGAACGCCTACGCCCAAGCCGGTGTCGACACCGCAGCCGGTGACCTCGCGGTAGAGCTGATGAAGTCCGCCGTCCGACGCACCCACGGTCCCGAGGTGCTCGGCGGTGTCGGCGGATTCGCGGGGCTGTTCGGCGCCTCCGCGATCCGCGAGTACCGTCGCCCGCTGCTGGCGACGAGCACCGACGGCGTCGGCACGAAGGTCGCGATCGCGCAGGCGATCGACAAGCACGACACGATCGGTATCGACCTCGTCGGCATGGTCGTCGACGACATCGTCGTGGTGGGCGCGAAACCGCTCTTCATGACCGACTACATCGCGTGCGGCAAGGTCGTGCCCGAGCGCATCGCCGACATCGTCGCGGGCATCGCGCACGGCTGCTCCGAGACCGGCACCGCTCTGGTCGGCGGCGAGACCGCGGAACACCCGGGGCTGCTCGGCCCCGCCGACTACGACGTCGCGGGAGCGGCCACCGGCGTCGTCGAAGCGGATGCGGTGCTCGGCGCAGAGCGCGTGCGCCCCGGCGACGTCGTGCTCGCGCTCGCCTCGAGCGGCCTGCACTCCAACGGATACAGCCTCGTGCGGCACATCGTCTCCGGAGCGGGCCTGCAGTACGGCGACCGCGCCGCCGACTTCGGAGACGCCACGTGGGGCGACGTGCTGCTGGAGCCCACGCGGCTGTACACGCGGCCGCTCCTCGACGCCATCGCCGAGACCGGCGACGCCGTGCACGCTCTGAGTCACGTCACCGGCGGCGGGATCGCCGCCAACGTCGCACGCGTGCTGCCGCAGGGCACGTGGGTCGACATCGACCGCTCGACCTGGGCACCGCCGGCGGTCTTCCAGGTGCTCGCCGACCTCGGCGACCTCGACCTCGCCGCCACCGAGGGAACGTGGAACCTCGGCGTCGGGTTCGTCGCCGTGGTCGCGGCCGACCGCGCCGAGCAGACGGCATCCGCCCTCACCCGTTCCGGGATCGCCACGTGGCAGATCGGCGTCGTCGAAGACGGCGAGCGCCCCGAGGGCGACTACGAGCAGGGCGCCAAGGGCGTCGACGGCGGTGCCGTGCGCCTGGTCGGCGCCTTCGGCGACGCCGTCTTCACGAACGGAGACGCGTAACACGCATGTGCGGAATCGTCGGAATGGTGGGCCGTGGGCCCGTCAACCAGGAGATCTACGACTCCCTCCTCCTCCTGCAGCATCGCGGTCAGGACTCCACGGGGATGGCGACGGCCGAACCCTCCGGCACGTTCCACGTGCACAAGGCGAAGGGGCAGGTGCGCGAGGCGTTCCGCACCCGCGACATGCGAGCCCTCATGGGCAACCTCGGCCTCGGTCACGTTCGATATGCCACGAAGGGCACCGCCGGCAATGAGGAGGAGGCGCAGCCCTTCTACGTCAACGCGCCCTACGGCATCGTGCTCGTGCACAACGGCAACCTGACGAACACGCGCGAACTCACCCAGGAGCTCTTCCGCAAGGATCGGCGTCACCTGAACACCACGAGCGACACCGAACTGCTCGTCAACGTGCTCGCCAACGAGCTGCAGTCCTCGATCTCGGGTCTCGAGCTCGACCCCGAGCAGGTGTTCCAGGCCGTCTCGCGCGTGCACGAGCGGGTGGAGGGGTCCTACGCGGCGATCTCGCTGATCGCCGGCTACGGGCTCCTCGCCTTCCGTGACCCGTTCGGCATCCGACCGCTCATCCTCGGCACCCGCAAGGCTCCCGACGGGTCCTACGAATGGGTCGTCACGAGCGAGTCGCTCGTGCTGGAGAACGGCGAGTTCGAGATCGTGCGCGACGTGATGCCCGGCGAGGCGGTCTTCGTCGACCTCGACGGCAACCTCCACACCCGTCAGTGCGCGACCGAGACGCAGCTGAAGCCCTGCTCGTTCGAGTACGTCTACCTCGCGCGCCCCGACTCGGTGATGAACGGCATCTCGGTCTACGAGGCGCGGCTGCGCATGGGCGACCGCCTCGCCGACACGATCGCCCGGCACACGCCCCGCGAGGCGATCGACGTCGTCATGCCGATCCCCGACTCCTCGCGCCCCGCAGCGATGCAGGTGGCACGCAAGCTCGGCATCGAGTACCGCGAGGGCTTCTACAAGAACCGCTATGTCGGCCGCACGTTCATCATGCCCGGGCAGGCCGTGCGCAAGAAGAGCGTCCGCCAGAAGCTCAACGCCATGTCCAGCGAGTTCAAGGGCAAGAACGTGCTGCTCATCGACGACTCCGTCGTGCGCGGCACGACCAGCAAGGAGATCATTCAGATGGCCCGGGATGCCGGCGCCAAGACGGTCACCTTCGCCTCCGCGGCTCCGCCCGTGCGCTTCCCGCACGTGTACGGCATCAACATGCCGTCGCGTCACGAGCTGGTCGCCCACGGACGCACGATTCCCGAGATCGCCCAGGAGCTCGGCGCGGACTACATGGTCTACCAGGAGGTCGACGACCTGAAGGCGGCCATCCTCGAGGGGTCCGACATCGACGACCTCGACCTGAGCTGCTTCGACGGACGCTACGTCACCGGAACGGTGAGCGAGGAATATCTCGCCTGGGTCGAGGGCTCGCAGGAGAGCTGATCCGCGCCCGCGCGTCCGGCGCGTCGAGCTCGACCGCCGCATGCGCCGCGCACGCGAAACGGCGCGATGCCGCAGGGCACGCGCCGGTTTCGCGTCAGACTCGGAGGGAAGGGCTCACGCTCGCTCGAGCGATTCCTCTTCCTCGTCTTCGTCTTCGTACTGGTCGGCCCACTTGTCGACGTAGGCGTCCTCGTCGGTGTGCGTTCCGAGCTCGCGCTCGAGCGCAGCATAGTTGACGCTCGGACTGAACGACTTCAGCTCGCGAGCGATCTTGGTGTGCTTCGCCTTCTGACGGCCACGCCCCATGCCTGACCCCCTCATATCTGAGTTGCGGGCCATGTGCTCTTCGCTGCCACAGCCCGGGCATTTCGAAATCCGGATTCGAACCGGGAAGAGTAGCATTCAGAATATCACGGCGCCCCCGGCCGCGGCGGTGCCGGCGGCAGAGGAGGACCAGCGACATATGGCCGAAGAGGCATCCGACACGAGCGACACCCAGATCCCCGCGGGGCTTCACGGTGCGGTGATCGTCGGCATGATCCCGGAACTTCCCGACCGGGTTCTCAAGGAGGCCGGGCGCTACGCGTCGCTCCTGGGCGTCCACCTGCTCGTCGTGCACGTGGACGTGACCCGTTTCGTCACGTACGAGGATCCCGACGGGTACGTGCACACAGCCCCGATCGACATCAACATCGCCGCCGGCGAGACCGACCTGGCCGAGGTGAGCCGGATGGCCGCCGAGGTGCTCGACGGCCACGACCTCGACTGGAGCGTGCGGCAGCTGGTCGGCGATCCCGCGCTGGCGATCAAGCACCTCGCGGAGCAGGTCGACGCGAAGCTCCTGGTCGTCGGCACGCGCAAGCGAGGTATCGGCGAGTCCATCCGGGAATTCTTCACCGGATCGGTCGCCGCGCGACTGGCCCACCGGCAGCACCGTCCCGTGCTGGTGGTGCCGCTCGGTGAGCCCGTCGCCGACGACGAGGAGATCTGGCCCGCCTGAACTCAGTCCGCGAGAGTGCGGGTGAGTTCCCGCGCGATGCGGTCGAGGTCGTCCACGATGACGTCGACGAGTGACGCGCTCAGTTCGCCGCCGCGGGCGACATGCGTGCGCAGGTCCGCACGCACACGACCGCGGAACTCGTTGACGGCGGCATCCGCCCGCTGGAGCTGCTCGCGGCTGCGAGTGCGAGCGTCCTCCGAAGGCGCGGTGGTTTCGGCGCGCTGCTCGGCGGTCGCGGCCGCCAGATCGGCCCGCAGGCTCCGCATCGCGTCGCGCACGCTGCCGCGCACCTCATCCGCGATCAGGCGCACCGAGTCGGCAAGGCCCGCCTCGATGCCCGCGAGGTCATCGCGTCGAGCCGCCACCTCGGCGCGGCCGCTCTCGGTGATCTCGTAGATCGTCTTGCGGCCGTCGACGGACTTCGTGACCATCCCCTCCTCCTCGAGCTTGGCCAACCGCGGATAGATCGTTCCGGCACTGGGCGTGTAGGTGCCGCCGGTGCGGTCCGAGAGCGCCTGGATGATGTCGTAGCCGTGGCGCGGACCGTCGTCGAGCAGGTTCAGCAGGTAGAGGCGCAGGTCGCCGTGCGAGAAGACGGGGGGCATCACCAGGCTCCTTCCGCGTCGGAATCGGCCGTTGCGGCGCCGGCGTCGGTGCCCCCGTCTCGGCGCAGGATCGTGAGGTCGCCGGAGACGGAATTGGTGCGGATGTCGGCGAACATGCCGCTGAGCTCGCCGGTCGACCCCGAGTAGTTGGTCGGGCCCGAGCCGGAGCGCACGACGCCGTCGACCTGCACACGTCCGCTCACGCTGCGCGCGACCACGTTCACCGGCAGTGACCGGTCCAGGCGCACGGTCGCGTTGCCGCTGACGGTGTTGAGTCCGATGGTGTGCGTCGGACCGGTCGAGTCGACGACCATCGCGCCCGAGACGGTGTCGATCGACGTCTTGCGGATCTCTCCGGTCGCGGCGATGTCGCCCGAGACGCTGTTCGCGCCGAGTGTCCCCACCAGTTCGCGGATCTGCACGTCGCCCGAGACGGCGTTGACGGCGATGTCGCCCTCGAGGCCGTCGCCGATGATGTCGCCGGAGACGGTGTTCAGGCGGGTGTCGCCATGGACGCCTGAGACCAGGGCGCTCGCGTTGACGACGCCGAGGTTCACCGCGACGGCGCGCGGCACCACGACGCTGATCTCGGCCTTCGGGCCGCCCGCGCCGAAGTTGCGGAACACCTCGAGGAAGTTGTCCCAGCGCAACTGCGGGTGGTCGATCTCGACCGCATCGTCGTTCGCCTCGATGCGCAGGTCTTTGACGGTGACGCCGTGCACCTCGATGCGCGCGCCGGGTTCGTCGTGCGCGATGACGTCGATCTGCCCGCCGACCATGCCGATCTTGAGGGAGCGCACGTCTTCGATGTCGATGACGCGCGTCTCACCCGGGTGGATGATCCACTTCTCCAGAGCCATGTCCGTCTCCTTCTCGCGAGCCCCATACTCGCGATGTATCGTGACCGAACATAACACGATATATCGCGATGTGGAAGAGCTCTGCGCGCCGAGACACACCTTCGGGCGCGAGACACCACGCGTTGCGGTGTTTCTCGCGCCCGCACGCGTTTATCGCCGGATGCGCGGGCCGGCGGGCCGCGAGCGGGCGGACCGCGGGCGGGCGAGCGGCTTGTGCGGGGCGGCGGGGTTGACGTTGACGTTGCGTCAACGCATAGCGTCGGTGGCGTGGAAAGGACGGGCATGGAATGGTCGATTCACGAGGTCGCGCGCCTGAGCGGCACGACGAGCCGCACCCTGCGTCACTACGACGACATCGGATTGCTGGCGCCGTCGCGCGTCGGCTCCAACGGCTACCGGCACTACGACGATGCCGCGCTCGTGCGTCTGCAGCGCATCCTGCTGCTCCGCGAGCTCGGAGTCGGCCTGTCCCGGATCGCCGAGGTGCTGGAACGACGCACAGACCCCGCGGAGGCGCTGCGGGTGCACCTGGACTGGCTGCGACGCGAGCAGGAGCGCACCGCGCAGCAGATCGCCTCGGTGGAGGCGACCATCGCATCCCTGGAAGGAGGTGAACAGATCATGGCGGAGAAGATGTTCGACGGCTTCGACCACACGCGGTACCGCGACGAGGTCGAGCAGCGCTGGGGCAGCGACGCGTACGCGCGAAGCGATGCCTGGTGGCGCGGAATGGATGCCGCCGAGAAGACGACGTGGCAGGAGCGCACAGCGCAGCTGGCGCGCGACTGGGTCGCCGTCGCGGAGAGCGGCGTCGCACCCGGCTCGGATGAGGCGCAGGCGCTCGCCGCCCGGCACGTCGCGTGGCTCCGGAGCGTCCCCGGAACGCCGGCGGCGGACCCGGGCGGCGACGTGAGCGGATACGTCCTCGGGCTCGCCGACATGTACGTCGCGGACCCGCGTTTCGGCGCGAACTACGCGACGGCAGCCGGCGGCACCGAAGGCGCCGAGTTCGTGCGTGACGCGCTGCGCGCTTACGCCGACGCGCACCTGCGAGGTGCGCACCCGTAACGGTCGGAAACGACGGATGCCGCGACCCCGAGGGGCCGCGGCATCCGTGTCATGAGACGGAAGTCAGGGGCGCCGACTTCCGCTGATCACCCGGAACAGCAAAGCGATGAGCGCGATGATGCCGACGATCAGCGCCACCCACAGCAGCCAGCTGAGGGCTTCACCCAGACCGCCGACGATCGCGAGCACGATCGCGACGACGATGATGATGATCAGTGCGAGGTTCATGAAGGGCTCCTCTTCGGTGGTCGACTGCGCGCGGGGTGCGGCGGCCGGATGCCTCGTGGGCACAGTGACGACAGTGGCACCGGAACGGCGCCGACCCCAGGGGGTTGACGGCGTCAGAAATCCGGTGGTAGGCCCGTCGCTACGGCGTCGCGAGCCGTCGTGTCCGCGGCGCGCCCTCGTGTCAACCCCGGTTCACAGCGAAGAGCTCGGCAGTAGCGTCTCGATATTCGAACGGAGGAGGTCGTCATGCCCGAAGGACGCGGGTCGAACCTGAAGAACCCCGACATGTACGAAGAGCTGCGGAAGGACGGTGCGTCGAAGGAGAAGGCCGCGCGCATCTCCAACGCCGCGGCGAACGAGGGCAAGAGCACCGTCGGCCGGCGCGGCGGAGAGTCTGGCAGCTACGAGGACTGGACCGTCGACGACCTGAAGAAGCGCGCCAAGGAACTGGGACTGAGCGGCTACTCCGACAAGCGCAAGGCGGAGCTGATCTCCCTGCTCCGCAACCACTGACCGTCGATGGTGCGACTGGTCCGGGTTCATCCGACCGATGACCCGGGGATCACCCGCGTGCGCTCGCGCAACGGATTCCGCTACGTCGACCCGAGCGGCGACGACATCGGCGCAGAGGATCGTCGGCGCGTCGAACAGCTCGTGATCCCGCCCGCGTGGGAGGAGGTCTGGGTGTGCACCGAGGATTGCGGACACATCCAGGCGGTGGGCATCGACGACGCCGGCCGGCGCCAGTACATCTACCACCCGAAGTGGCGTGAGCGGCGTGACAGCCGCAAGTTCGCTCGCGCGCTGGATCTGGCCGGTGCGCTTCCGCACGCGCGACGGCAGGCGACGACCGCCCTTCGACGTGAGGCGCTCGATCGCGAGAAGGTGCTCGGCGCGGCCTTCAAGCTGCTCGACGAAGGAGCTCCGCGCATCGGCTCCGCCCGCTACCTCGAGCGGCACGGCAGCCGCGGGCTGACGACCCTGCAGCGGCGCGACGCCGAGGTCGACGGCACGGTGGTCACGCTGTCCTTCCCGGCCAAGAGCGGTCAGCGCGCGCACATCCAGATCGACGACGCCGACCTCGCGCCCGTGATCGCCGACCTCGCCGCCGGCCGCGCGCGCTCGCACCTGCTGTCGTACCGGAAGGGTCGTCGGCGCGCTCCGCTCAGCCCGACCGACGTCAACGCGCACGTGCGGGCGCTCACCGGCGGCCTGTTCACGGCGAAGGACTTCCGGACGCTCCGCGGCACCATCCTCGCCGCCGAGGCCCTTGCCCGCATGGGAACGGTGGACACCGAGCGTGAGCGCAAGCGCGCCGAAACGCTCGCGGTGCGCGCCACCTCCGAGGCGCTCGGGAACACCCCGGCCGTCGCCCGCGCCTCGTACATCGATCCGCGGGTCTTCCGCCGCTACGCCCGAGGTGACCTGCTCGACCTGTCGGTGCGGCCCGAGTCGGCGATCCGCAAGCTCATCCTCGGCTGACGGTGCGGACTATCGTGGGCGCGTGACCCGATCCCCGCTCGTGCGCCCGCGCATGCTCGGCGCGGTCGTCGCGGGAGGAATCCTCGGCGTGGCGTTGCGGGAGCTGGCGCTGCTCCCGTTCGCCGGGCAGGCCACGACGCCGCTCGTCGTGGCAACCGTCGCGGTGAACGTGGCCGGATCGTTCCTCCTCGGCGTCGTCGTCGCCGCGCTCGGAGACCGGCACCCGCTGTGGCGGGCCTTCGCCGGCACAGGGGCGCTCGGCGGGTTCACGACCTACAGTGCCTTCGCGGTAGCCGGGGCGCAGACCCTCGCGGTCGCGCCGCTGTGGGGGATGCTGCTGGTGGCCGGCGCCGTCACGCTCGGCCTGGGCGCCGCGATGGCCGGGGTGGCGATCACACGCCGGTGGCGCTCGCGTCAGGGGAACGCCGCATGAGCGCCGGACTCTTCCTGATCGTCGCCGCGGCCGGAGGGGCCGGTGCGGGCCTCCGCTACCTCGTGGATGTGCTCGTGACGGCGCGCACGCCCGCGAGATTCCCGCTCGGCATCTTCGTCGTCAATGCCGTCGGGTCGTTCGTCCTGGGGCTTGTCACCGCACTCGCCGGTCACGTGTTCCCGGGTGACGTGGCCACGATCCTCGGGACGGGGCTGCTCGGGGGCTTCACCACCTTCAGCACCGTCTCGGTCGACACCGCGCTGCTGTTCGGCGATGGCGAGGCGCGGCGCGCCTGGCTCAACGTCGCCGGCACGGCGGTGGTGTGCGTGGCCGCCGCCGCGGTCGGAATCGGTCTCGGCGCGCTGGTGATGTGAGGTTCTGCTTCGGGGGATAACCCCCGGGGATCACGGGTGCGGCCCGTGAAATACTGAACCGGATACATCCGAGTATCGTCGCCCGCACCGCAGCCCCCTTTCAAAGGTCACACGTGTCGAATCTCGCCGTCCTGAGCCTCAAGAACCGCGCGCTGATCGCCTTGATCACCATCGTCGCCGCCATCTTCGGCGGCATCGCGCTCAACAGCCTCAAGCAGGAACTGATCCCCTCGATCGAGTTCCCCGCCCTCATCGTCGTCTCCACCTACCCGGGTGCCTCGCCCGAGGTGGTCAACACCGACGTCTCCACGCCGATCGAGTCGGCGATACAGGGCGTCCCCGGGCTGGAGTCGAGCACGGCGACCAGCACCACGAACGCGTCGATCGTGCAGGCATCCTTCGACTACGACACCGATCTCGCCACGGCCGAGCAGAAGATGACGCAGGCGATCAATCGCATCTCGTCGCAGCTGCCCGACGGGGTCGAGCCGACGGTGATCTCGGCCAGCATCGATGACTTCCCGGTCATCCAGCTCGCCGTCACCGGGTACGACGATGCCGAGACGGTGCAGGCTGCACTCGAGTCCAGTGTCATCCCCGACATCGAAGACGTGGACGGGGTCAACTCCGCCGAGGTCGTCGGGGCGATCGGCCAGCGCATCACCATCACCCCGGACGACGCGGAACTCGCCGCCGCCGGCTATTCGCAGCAGGCGATCACCGACGCTCTGGATCAGAACGGTGTGCTCTTCCCCGGTGGTGAGATCACCGAGGACGGTGAGACCCTCACCGTCCAGACGGGCGTGAAGATCACCACGGTCGACGAGGTCGGGCAGCTTCCGCTCGTCCCGGGGGACGCCGATCAGCTCCAGGCGGGGCTGGTGACCATCGACGATGTCGCCGACGTGCAGCTCACCGAGGACCCGCAGACCAGCATCTCCCGGGTGAACGGCGAGCCGGCGCTGACGATCGCCGTCACCAAGCTCCCCGCCGCGAACACCGTCGAGGTCTCGCAGGGGGTCACCGCGCTCTTGGCGGGCTTCGAAGACACCCTCGGTGGCGCCGAGTTCACGATCGTTTTCGACCAGGCCCCGTACATCGAGCAGTCCATCGAGACGCTCGCCGTCGAGGGGATGCTGGGGCTCGTCTTCGCGGTCCTCGTGATCCTGGTCTTCCTCCTCTCGGTGCGCTCCACGCTCGTGACGGCGATCTCGATTCCCACGAGCGTGCTCATCACCTTCATCGGCATCCAGACGTTCGGCTACTCGCTGAACATCCTCACCCTGGGGGCCTTGACGATCTCGATCGGCCGGGTCGTGGATGACTCGATCGTGGTCATCGAGAACATCAAGCGCCATTACGTCGGCGACGCCGACAAGAAATCGTCGATCCTGCTGGCCGTCCGCGAGGTCGCGACGGCGATCACGTCGTCGACGATCACCACGGTCGCGGTGTTCCTGCCGATCGCGTTCGTCGGCGACATCACCGGGGAGCTGTTCCGCCCCTTCGCGCTGACGGTCACGATCGCCATGCTGGCCTCGCTCCTGGTCGCGCTCACGATCGTGCCGGTGCTGGCGTACTGGTTCCTCAAGCCCGGCAAGCCGGTGCTCGACGAGCAGGGCCGGGCGATCGATCCCGAAGATCCTGCGGCTCCGCCGACCCGCCTGCAGAAGGGCTATCTGCCGGTCCTGCGCTGGACGCTGCGCCACTCGTGGGTGACGCTGACCCTCGCGGCGCTCGTGCTGGGAGGAACGGTCGCGGCCGCCCCGTTCATGAAGACGAACTTCCTCGGGGACTCGGGCCAGAACACGTTCACGATCAGCCAGACGATCGGTGCGGCTCCGAGCCTCGAGGCCGAGGCGGCCGCCGCCGAGCAGGTCGAGGACGCCCTCGCCGGCATCGACGGCATCGACACCGTGCAGGTATCGATCGGCACGACCGGTTCGTCGCTGAACGACGCGTTCTCCGGCGGCGGCGCGGGCATCACCTACTCGGTCACCACCGACGAGGACGCCGATCAGGTGGCTCTCCGCGAAGAGGTCACCGATGTTGTCGGAGACCTCACGGATGCCGGCGACATCGTCGTGTCCGCTGCCGGCGGTGGGGGGTTCGGCTCGAGCGACATCGAGATCGACGTCACCGCCCCCGATTCGGCGACGCTGCAGGAGGCGACCGACGACGTCGTCGCTGCGACCAGCGATCTCGACGGCATCAGCCAGGTGGCCAGCAACCTGTCGGCGTCGCTGCCCTACATCGCCGTGGTGGTCGATCGGGATGCGGCCGCCGAGAGCGGCCTGTCGGAGGTCGCCGTGGGCGCACTGGTGTCCAACACCATGCAGCCGCAGTCGATCGGCTCGATCGAGATCGACGACACCGCGGTCACCGTCTACCTCGATGCCCCCGACCCGCCGACGACCCTCGAGGAGCTGCGCGACCTGCAGGTTCCGACCGCGACCGGGCCGATCGCGCTGGAGGAGATCGCGTCGGTCGAGCAGACCGAGGGCCCGACCTCGATCACCACCGAGCGCGGTCAGCGCACGGCGACCGTCACGGTCACACCGTCGACGGACGACCTCACCGCGGCGACGGCCACGGTGACCACGGCGCTGGACGACCTCGAACTGCCGCAGGGCGCCGACGCCGAGCTCGGCGGCGTCGTCACCCAGCAGACCGACGCCTTCGCGCAGCTCGGTCTCGCACTGCTCGCGGCGATCCTGATCGTCTACATCGTCATGGTCGCGACCTTCAAGTCGCTGCGGCAGCCGCTGCTGCTGCTGGTGTCCGTGCCGTTCTCGGCCACCGGCGCGATCCTGCTGCAGATCGCCACCGGCGTGCCGCTGGGCGTCTCGTCGCTGATCGGCGTGCTGATGCTCATCGGAATCGTCGTCACCAACGCCATCGTGCTCGTCGACCTGGTGAATCAGTACCGCGAGAAGGGATTGTCGGCGCACGACGCCACCGTCGCGGGCGGCGCGCGACGCCTGCGCCCCATCCTCATGACGGCGCTGGCGACCATCTTCGCGCTCACGCCGATGGCGCTCGGCATCACCGGACACGGCGGCTTCATCTCGCAGCCGCTCGCGATCGTCGTGATCGGCGGTCTCGTCTCGTCGACGGTGCTCACCCTGCTCGTGCTCCCGACCCTCTACAACCTCGTCGAAGGCGCGAAGGAGCGGCGCCTGGCCCGTCGCGCGGCGAAGGCCGGTTCGACGGATGCCGCCGACCGCGATGCCGAACCCGCTCTCGTGGGCGCCGGCGCCGGTGCGGCCGACGGCGTCTTCGAGACGCGTCGCGAGCGTCGCGAGCGTCACGCTGTGGCCGCGACCGCGTCGGAGGTCGCCGAGGTGGATGTGCCGATGATCGAAGAGGCGCCCGATGTCGAGACGCCGGCCGATGCGCCGGCACCGGCGGCCGCGGCCGACGCGGCCGACCCATCGTTCGCCGACGCGGCCGATGGTGCGGCTCCGGCCGTGCCGGCGGAGACGTCAGACGACGTGCCGCCCGTCGAGCAGGCGCCCGATGTCGAGGTGCCCTCGGATGCGCCCGCCCCCGAGGCCGCAGCGGACGACGAGGGCGACGAGGAGTCAGCCGAGGACGACCGCCGCGACTGAGGTCTGATCGCTCACCGCGACTGCGCGTCGATCACCACGAGGAAAGGCGGGCGATCACGCCGCCAGGGTGATCGCGTCGTCGTCACGCATCCGGATCGTGCGACGAAGCGGGATCGTGACTCGTGCCGCGCGTTCGGTCGCGGTCGGGCCGCGGTGGGCGGTCGGTCCGGTGGTCGTGACGCGCTGGGCGATGCGGCCCGTGCGCGGAGCACGGACGGCGGGGCGGGTGAGGCCGACGGGGTCGGCGAGGTCGCTGCGTTCCGATTCGGTCGTGCGCGCGGTGACCGTGTTGCGGCGAGCGGGGCGCACGGCGCGAGCAAGCCGGTGACGGCGGTGCGGCTGCACGACGCGGGTGGCGGGCATCTCGGAGACGGCGGCGGTCTCCGGCTTCGCCTCGACGTCGACGTGTTCCGTAGCGACGGCGTCAGACAGTTCGGCCTGCGTGCGCAGGACGCGCGGGAGTGAGACGAGCCAGCATCCGACAACCGAGAAGGCGGTGAACTCGAACAGCGCGAGCGTGATGAAGCCGGCGGTGAGCACGACGATGCCGGTGGCCAGCACGATCACGAACACGAGCGTGAAGCGGCGGAACACGCGAGGAAGACCGGGGAGGCCGAGGCTCCACGCGACGAGGGAGAGGAAGGACAGGCCGAGGGTGGAGGCGGCGAGGTCGTGCATGACCACGCTGACCGGAATCGGGATGAGACCCACGACCGTCATCGCCAGGCCGGCGGTGACGAGCGACCCGCGCAGTCCGCGGCGGGTGTGGCGACCGGTGGTGGCGGGCAGAGTCATGCCGATCACGACACCGTAGACGGCGAGGAGCGAGCCCGAGACGATCACCGTTGTGTTGAAGGTGCGCGCGGAGAAGTCGCCGACCGTACCCAGCTGCGAGAAGTGCAGCGTCCACCAGGTGGTGTCCTTGGTGGTGAGGATCGCCGTCACGACACCGACCGCGAGAACTGCCATCGCCGTGCTCCCGAAACGGTGAGCAGAGTGAAGGCGCGCCCGAGACGTCATCGTTTCGGCGACCGTCGGTGAGACGGGTTTGAGTCGTTCCGGCGCGTCGAAGGCGGCGAGGGCGGCAGAGGTCATGAGACAACATTATTGAAATGCCTGCGCGGAAATGTACGTCTTGCGCTAATTCCATGTTATGAATTCGTGTCCTGGTGGCTCCCAGGTATCTCCCGGTAGTGTTGATCGGTCGGCTCTGGACACTGCGATGATCTGTTCGCGGGCGGTGTGTGAAGTCCTTGGGGCCGATGATGGGCGCCGACCCGGCGTGCATGACCATCATCGAAATGGCCCCGGTTGACCGGGTGATCCGTCATGAGCGGAAGCTGTTTCTCGTGCGATCACTGGCGAAAGGCATCACCATGCCCAAGAACAAGAAACCGCAGGGCGGGCGCCCCGCGAAGAACTTCGAACCCCGATACGGCGCGAAGACCTCCTACCAGGACCGCAAGCGTCGTCCGGGCGAGTCCTCCTCGGGCACGACGGGCAGCCGGAGCCCTGGTCACCGCGGCTACCGCGCGGCAGAGGAGGGCTCGACCCCCAAGCGTCGTTGGACCGCTCAGGAGAAGGTCGCGCGAGATGAAGCCCGCGGCATACGCAGCCGCGCCGGGAATGATCGGCCCTCGCGTGAGGATCGCCCCCGTCGTGACGACCGCGCGTACGACCGCCCCCGCCGTGATGACCGTGCCGGTGGCTACGACCGTCGGAACCGCGACGACCGCTCCGGCGGGTACGAGCGCCATGACGAGCGTCCGCGCCGTGACGAGCGTGACGGTGGCTACGGCCGTGACGGCGGGTACGACCGTCCGCGCCGCGATGACCGTTCCGGCGGGTATGACCGTCGACAGCAGGGCGACCGCTCCGATCGTCCGCGCCGCGACGATCGCGCCGGTGGGTATCGCGGCGATCGCACCCGCCGTGATGATCGCGCCGGGGGGTACGATCGTCCGCGCCAGGATGACCGGCGGTACGACCGTCCGCGTCAGAGCGACCGCGATGAGCGCCCGCGCCGTGACGACCGCGCCTTCGAGCGTCCTCGCCGTGACGACCGCCCGCGTCGCGACGACCGGGGGTACGACCGCCCGCGCCGGGAGGCGGCACCGTCGCGCGACGCGGCGCGCGACGCTCATGTCGACGTGGTGCACGAGCGGCTGCAGGCCGAAGCGATCCAGGCCGACAACATCGCCGACGCGACGTTCGCCGACCTCGGTCTCGGCCAGAACATCGTCACGCGACTGACCGAACTCGGCGCCGAGAAGCCCTTCCCCATCCAGGCCGCCACGGTTGCCCCGATCCTCGAGGGTCGCGACGTGCTCGCGCGCGGCCGCACCGGTTCGGGCAAGACGATCGCCTTCGGCGCTCCGCTCGTGGAGTCGGTGCTGCGCTCGCAGGCGGGCACCCGGCGTGAATTCGGTCGCGCGCCGAAGGCCCTCATCATGGCTCCGACGCGCGAACTCGCGCTGCAGATCGACCGCACGGTGCAGACGCTCGCGCGGAGCGTGGGCCTGTTCACCACGCAGATCTACGGCGGCGTCCCGCAGGCGCGTCAGGTCGGTGCGCTGAAGAAGGGTGTCGACATCGTCATCGGCACCCCGGGCCGCATCGAGGATCTCGAGCGCCAGGGCAAGCTCGACCTGTCCCAGGTGCAGATCGCGGTCCTCGACGAGGCCGATCACATGTGCGAGCTGGGATTCCTGGAGCCGGTGCAGCGCATCCTGCGTCTGACGGCGGGCGACAGCCAGAAGCTCCTGTTCAGCGCCACGCTCGACCGCGAGGTCGCCGCGCTGGTCGACGAGTTCCTGGTGGAGCCCGCCGTCTACGAGGTCGCGGGCGAAGACCAGGACTCGGGCACGATCGACCACCGCGTGCTGGTCGTCGACCACCGCGACAAGGCCGAGATCCTGCGCTCCCTCGTCGACCGCGAGGGCAAGACGCTGGTGTTCGCGCGCACGCGCGCCTACACCGAGATGCTCGCCGAGCAGTTCGAAGACGCGGGCATCGCCGCGCTCGCACTGCACGGCGACCTCAACCAGTCCAAGCGCACGCGGAACCTCGAGAAGCTCACCTCGGGTCGCGTGAAGGTGCTGGTGGCGACCGACGTTGCCGCGCGCGGCATCCACGTCGACGACATCGACCTCGTCGTGCAGGCCGACGCGCCCGACGAGTACAAGACGTACCTGCACCGCTCGGGCCGCACCGGCCGTGCCGGCCGCGAGGGCAGGGTGGTCACGCTCGTGACCCGCCAGCGTCGCCGTCGGATGACGGAGCTGCTCGACCGTGCCGAGATCGAGGCGCCGTTCGAGGACGTGCGTCCCGACGACGACCTTCTCGAGGAGATCTCGGGCCGTCAGGCCGCCGACGTCGCCAGCTGATCCGCGACGCGGGCGACCCCGCGGGCGGGTCGCCCGCGTCAGAAGAGCATCGCGGGGGCGTCGGGGGCCGTGCGGCGCGCGGCCACGCGCCCCCGTGAGGTGACGACGATCGGGGGAGGCGATGCGGCCAGGCCGGGCACCGGCATCCGTCGATCCGGCCGGTCGTCTTCGACCGTGCCGTTCAGCCCGTGTGCGCGCAGCAGCGGCTGCACGCGCTTGGCGAGCCATGAGCGATAGCCCTTGGGCGCGTACGCGGACACCCCCGGATAGAGCCCCAGGTACGATGACACCAGCTCCGGGTGGTCGCGCTCGAGCCAGGACATGAACCACGCCTTCGCGCCCGGACGCAGATGCAGGGCGCCGTAGACGACGCGAGCGGCCCCGGCCTCTTTGATGCGCCGCAGCGCGTCGTCGAGCGCGGCGATGGAGTCGGTGAGGTGCGGCAGGATCGGCATCAGGAAGACGGTCACATCGAATCCCGCGTCGGTCGCGGCGCGCACGGTGTCGAGTCGGGCAGCGGTCGTGGGCGTTCCCGGCTCCACCGCCTTCTGGAGATGGTCGTCGAACACGGCGATCGACATGGCGAGGGTCACTCTCACCTCACGAGAAGCTTCCGCGAGCATCGGCAGGTCGCGCCGCAGCATCGTGCCCTTGGTGAGGATCGAGAACGGGGTGCCGGAATCGGCGAGGGCGGACACGATGCCCGGCATGAGGCGGTAGCGGCCCTCGGCTCGCTGATACGGATCGGTGTTGGTGCCCAGCATCACCGGGTCGTGGTGCCAGTTGCCGCGGGCGAGCTCGCGGCGGAGCACCTCTGCGACGTTCACCTTGACGACCACCTGGGTGTCGAAGTCGCGTCCGGCGTCGAGGTCGAGATACTCATGGGTTCCGCGGGCGAAGCAGTACGAGCAGGCATGACTGCAGCCCCGGTACGGGTTGACGGTCCAGTCGAAGGGCATCGACGAGCCGCCCGGAACGTGGTTCAACGCGGACTTCGCCATGACCTCGTGGAACGTGACGCCCGAGAACTCGGGCGTTGTGACGGACTGCACGAGTCCGTCGAGGTGCTCCAGACCCGGCAGTGCCGCCGTGTCGGCCACTCCGAGTTCCTGTCCCCGCCAACGCATGTGTCCATGGGAACAAAGCTTCGAACAGATGTCAACCATCTGACGGCAAGAATCGAAGGGTGGCGGAGTTGCGGGTCATGACGTCGAGATCGTGCACGTGATGAACGACAATGAGGAGGTGGCGGACCCCGACCCGCCCGAATCTCCGGGCGCACCCCTCACTCGTCGCGCATTGCGCGAGAGAGCGGTGGCCTCGCGCGCCGAGGCAGGTGCGCCGGGCGACGGCACCGGCGTCGTCGCCGGATCGTCTCCGGCACATGCCCGTCGCCGACGGGCAGGGCGCATCGCAACCGTCTTCGCCGTCGTGGGCACGGCTGCCCTCGTGTTCGGCTCCGCCGTCGCGGTGACCGCTGCCGTGACGGCCCCGCCGCTCGTAGACGCACCGGCGAGTGTCGCGAACGGCGACCTGGACGTTTCGGTGCAGGGGGCGCAGAGCGAGCCGCTCCCGCCGGTGACGGAGTCGCTGCCGTCTCCGGTCGTCGCTCCCGAAGTCACCGGCGACGACATCTGCGCCTCCGCCGACCTCACCGCGGCCCTCGATGCCCGCGACACCGCCGCGGCCGTGGCCGCCGCCGGGGGAGCCGAGTCGTTCCGGTCGGCCGTCGCAGCCGGCACGGCTCCCTGCGTGCGCCTCGACGACCCGACGTTCGAGTGGGTCGTGGTCAACAAGTCCCGGCCGTACGACCCGGTGGACTATCGTCCCGCCGACCTCGTCGCGCCCGACGGTGTGCGCAACATCCCGGGCACCGCGCTGCGTTCGGCGGTCTCTTCCGCCCTGTCGGCGCTCGTCGCAGACGCCGCAGCCGATGGAGCGGGCGAGATCGCACTCCTCAGCGGCTTCCGCTCCTACGACACGCAGGTCGACACCTACTCGTCGCACGTCAACGAGCGTGGCACGGACGGCGCCGACGAGATCAGCGCCCGCCCCGGACACAGCGAGCATCAGGCGGGGCTCGCCGCCGACGTGGTGGCGTGCGGTGCCGGCGGATGCGGGGGCCTCGACGATCTGGCTGGCACGGCTCAGGGCGACTGGGTCGCCGAGCATGCGTGGGAGTACGGCTTCATCGTGCGATACGAGGAGGGCTTCACGGGCGTGACCGGGTATGTGCCCGAGCCCTGGCATCTTCGGTACGTCGGGACCGACCTCGCCCGGCACTATCACGAGGGCGGCTGGCACACCCTCGAGAGCTTCTTCGGCCTCCCTGCCGCGCCCGACTACGACAGTTGACGGCATCCGACAAGTCGCGACACCGAGTGCCGGGGATCGAGGGACCCGATCTCACAGCGCTCGCGCTCCGCTGCCGACGTCGGAACTAGGATGACGCCCGGGGAGACCCGCACCTGCAGCCACTCGAGGAGGAGATCCGCATGGAACGCGACATCTACGACGAGGATCACGAGGCCTTCCGCGACGTCGTCAAGGAATTCATCAAGCGCCACGTCGCCAACGATGTGCGCGAGAGGTGGGACGCCGAGGGCGAGGTCGACCGCGGGACGATGCTCGCCGCGGGTGAGGCGGGATTGATCGGCCTGTCCGTGCCGGAGGAGTTCGGCGGGGCGGGCATGCTGCAGGACTACCGCTTCCGCGCGATCGTGAACGAAGAGGTCATCGCCGCCGGGGCGGGGTCGCTCGCGGGGGCGTTCGGCATCCAGGATGACCTGGCGGTGCCGTACCTGGTGCACATGGGCACGCAGGAGCAGAAGGAGAAGTACCTGCCACGCATGGCCACCGGGGAGATCATCGGTGCGCTCGCGATGACCGAGCCCGGCGCGGGGAGCGACCTGCGCGGCATCTCGACGACGGCGAAGAAGGTCGACGGCGGCTACGTCGTCAACGGGGCGAAGACCTTCATCTCGTCGGGGGCGAGCGCCGACCTCGTCGTCACATTCGTGAAGACCGGCGAGGGAAACCGTCCCGACGCGTTCAGCCTGCTCCTGATCGAGACCGCCTCCGAGGGGTTCGACCACGGCAAGAAGCTGGACAAGATGGGCTTCCACGGTCACGACACCGCGGAGCTGTCGTTCTCGGATGTGTTCGTGCCCGAGGAGAACCTCATCAGCGGCCGCGAGGGGCAGGGCTTCGTGCAGCTGATGATGAACCTGCCGCTGGAGCGTCTGTCGATCGGGGTCGCGGCTGCTGCGGCGGCGGGCGCCGCGCTCGATTGGACGGTCGCGTACACGAAGGAGCGCGAGGCCTTCGGCCAGCGGGTCATCGACTTCCAGAACACGCGCTTCCAGCTCGCCGACATCGCCGCGACGGTGGACGCACTGTGGGCGTACGTCGACCGTGCCATGCGCGCCTACGGCGAGGGCAAGCTTTCGGCCGAAGAGGCGGCGAAGGTGAAGTTCTGGACGACCGAGCGCGAGTGGGATGTGCTCGACACGTGCGTGCAGCTGCACGGCGGATACGGCTACATCACCGAGTACCCCATCGCCCGCGCCTTCCTCGACGCCCGCGTGCACCGCATCTACGGCGGCACGAACGAGATCATGCGCGAGATCGTCGGCCGTCAGCTCGCCGGCAAGAAGTAACCCGTGCTCCGCAGTCACCTTCTGCGGGTCCACCCGGCCGGGTACCCGCAGAAGGTGACTGCGGAACGGGGATGAGGCGCGGTCGGTAGGCTCGCAGGATGAGCGCACCCGGGTCTGACGACGGGCGCCCCGGCGGACGAGGCAGCTACGCGAAGGGCATCGCGCGGCGGCAGGAGATCCTCGACCGCGCGATCGAGGTCTTCGCCGAGCGCGGATCCAAGCGCACGAGCCTGCGCGCGATCGCGAGCGAGGTCGGCGTCACGCACGCCGCGCTGACCCACTACTTCGGTTCGCTCGACGAGCTCCTGGTGGCGGTGTACGTGGAGTCGGGACGCCGCTCCGACGCGCACGATGAGCCCGCCGAGGAGTCGACGCCCGCCGCGACCATGCGCCGCTCCGCGCAGCAGAACCGGAGCATTCCCGGCCTCGTGCAGCTGTACTCGTCGCTGGTCGCGGCGGCGCTCGAAGACGGGCACCCCGCTCCGCAGGAGTTCATCACCACACGATTCGCGCGACTGCGCCGCGAGATGGCGCTGCGGGTGTCGCGTCTGCAGGACGACGGCGTCATCCGCCCCGATGTCGATCCCGCCCTCGTCGCGGCCCTCGTGATCGCCGCATCGGACGGCCTGCAGGTGCAGTGGCTCCTCGACCCCGACGTGGATCACGAGGGCGCGCTGGCGATGCTCGACACGCTCCTGTCGCCGCGCGGCGCCTGAGCGGTCGCCTCAGAGGGTCGCGACGAACGGGTCGAAGTCGTCCGAAAGCAGCGGAACGGGCGCGACCGAGCTGGAGACCGCCTCGGTCACGCCCGACTCCGCGGACTCCTGAGCCGACAGCAGCACATCCAGCACGTGCAAGCCGAGCTCTCCCGAGGCCACGTGGGGGCGGCCCGCGGCGATGGCGCGCACCATGTCCAGCGCCCCGAGGCCGCGTCCGACGGTGAGATCGGGGTGGGGGATGTCGATCCACTCCTGTTCCGTCTTCATCCCGTCGCGCAGCACACCGAGGGGCTCGACGTACGCGATGCGCCCCTCGAACCGGTTCGGGTCGGGAAGGACGATCGAGCCCTCGGTGCCGTGGATCTCGACGACGCCGTGACGCTCGAGCGCGGAGTCGAAGCTCAGCAGGCTCTGCGCCTGCTGTCCCGACGCGAACGCGGTCGCGATCTGAATCGTCGAGGGCACCTCGACGGGGAATTGCTCGCCCGCGCGCGGTCCGGTGTGGATCTCGCGCTCCGCACGGGCCTTCGTACCGACGGCTGAGACCCGGTCGACGGAGCCGAACAGGCTGACCAGGGCAGAGAAGTAGTAGGGACCCATGTCGAGCAGCGGGCCCGCGCCGTGGGCGAACAGGAAGCCCGGGTTAGGATGCCACAGGTCGGGGCCCTGCGTCTGGAAGGCGGTCTGGGCGAAGAGCGGCCGACCGATCAGGCCCTCCTCGATGGCGCGGCGAGCGGCCTGGAATCCCGGGCCGAGCAGGGTGTCGGGGGCCGACCCCACGCGCACGCCCGCGGCCTCGGCCTCCTGCAGCAGCAGCGCGGCGGCATCCCGGTCCAACCCCAGCGGCTTCTCGGACCAGACATGCTTGCCGGCAGCCACGGCGGCGCGGGAGATGTCGACGTGTGCGGCGGGGATCGTGAGGTTTACCACGAGGTCCACGCCGCGATGAGCGAGCACGTCTTCGGCGCTCCCGTGGCCCGGGATGCCGTACTTCTCGGCCTGCGCGCGGGCGCGATCGAGATCCAGGTCGCCGAGGATCAGCACCTCGGTGTCGGGGAACGCGCCCAGATTCTCGAGGTAGGTGTCGCTGATGACGCCGACCCCGATGATGCCGATGCCGACCGCGCTCATCGGACGAACCCGCCCTCGGTGAGGAACGCGAGGCTGGCGGCGATGTCGTCGAACACGTCGCCGGGTGCGTGGTCGTACTCGATGACGGCGTACTCCAGGCCGTGCGCGGCGCGCAGCGCGTCGGCGAGGGGAACGTCGGCCGTGCCCGCGTGACGCTGATCCAGGCTTGACGATGCGAACTCCGGCGCGCCGGGCGCCCAGGGGTTGGATGCGGGGACGACGCCGTCCTTCACGTGCACCGCGACGAGGCGCTCGCCGAGGCGGTCGACGAGCGAGACGATGTCCTGCCCGCCGGTGAGGGCCCAGAACAGATCGAGCTCGAGCGCGACCCGGGGGTCGGTCTGTGCGACGAAGTACTCGTAGGCGCTCTGCCCGTCGATGTCTGCCACGAACTCCTGTGCGTGGTTGTGGTAGCCGACCGAGAGGCCGAATCCCGCGGCGGTGTCGGCGAGAGCGTTGAGGCGGTCGGCGATGTCGGTGACGCCGTCGCGGGTGCGCCAGCGGTCAGCGGCGACGAACGGGTCGATGACGGTCTTCATGCCGATCGTGGCTGCCGCTTCGAAGACCACCTCGGGTGCGGGAGTCGGGATCGAGCCGTCCGGCGTCCAGAGCTCGTCGGACAGCAGCGGAGCGTGACCCGTGGGAGAGGCGAGCCCCGACGCGTCGAGGGCGGCGCGGACCTCAGCGGGTCGGCGCACGAAGTCGAAAGCCTCGACGTTCCGCAGTCCCAGGGCGGCCAACCGGTCGAGCGAGCCTCCCATGTCGGCGGAGAACTGCTCGGCGAGCGTATAGAGCTGAATCGAGGCGAGCGGCAGGGCCACGGTGACCGTCCTTTCCGTCACCGGGCGGTGTCGACGACGGTGACGACGATGAGGATAACAGAGAAACCTCCATCCGGAGGTTTCTGATCGACCGGTCACCGTGCCGACGGGCGATGGGCGGAACATGAGACGATTCCCGCGATGGACAGCGATACCCGTGGCGAGCTGCACCGCCTCCGCGCGCGAGCCTACGGGCACGCCGCCGACATCCACGATGATCCGGTCGCACTCGCCCGGCTGCAGGAGCTCGAGGAGCTTCACGCGAGTTCCTCGCCGATGCATGAGTCCGAGATCGATTCTGAACCCGTGCCTGAGCGGGATGCCGCCGTGTCCCGCGGTGCGGAGACCGCGGCCGCCGTCGTACCGCCGTCGACGGAAGCGGCCGATGACCGGGGCGAGCTCTCCGAGGCGTCGGAACCGGAGCAGCGGGCACGCACACGGCGCGACCGGCGTCGACCGCGAACGCCGCGCCGGGATCGCCTGATCTGGGCGGCATCCGTTCTCATCGCCGGGAGCGCGTCGGCGGCGATCACCTACGGAGCGGTCGCGATCACTCCGGTGCCGGTCTCATCCGGAGCCCCGCAGATCGACGATCTCGAACCGGCCGACGTCGCACTGCCCGCCGGTTGGATGGGCGCGGGGCCGAGTTCGGCGGTGTTCGAGTTCTCCGGACTGACGGCGTTCGAGACGGCGAGCGGCATGGGATGGAGCAGCGGGACCGGCGAGTGCCTGATGATCGTGCGCGACGACCAGATCCCCGCCGACGACGAGGCCGACGGCGGGTCGTACTCCTTCGAGGGGCCGGTGTACTCGGGGTGCCGCGTCGGCGTGTTCCCGGCGACCGTCGAGGTCCCCCTCGATTCGAACGCGCCGGAGGAGCTCGCCGCACGGTTCCCCGACGGTGTCGCCCTGCAGTTCGTGCTTGACGAGGATCGGCTGGGCGTCTACCTCGACGGCGAATGAACCTGCTCGCGACGTCTCAGTGCTGCCCGGCGGGACCCGCGCCGCGGCCCATGCCGCGCGATGCCAGGCCGCGCCGGCGCGCGAGCTTCGCGACTCCCGCCTTGCGCAGGCGGTCGCCGATGACGACCCCCAGGCCCGCGCCGATCAGACACGAGGCCATCGTCAGGGCGAAGAACGCGATCTGAAGGCCCGGTGCCAGCGACCCGAGGTCGAACGACGCCCAGGACAGCAGCGGGTACACGATGCCGACGACGACCGCGCCGGCGAGGTACTGCCACGTCTTCCAGGATCGGTAGAGCACGGCGAGGAACGGCAGCTCGATGAAGAACGCCCACCACAGGCTCGCGCCGAGGAACGGGAAGGCGACGAGCCCCGACAGCAGCCCGACCAGGATCGCGGTTCCCGGGCGCTCGAGCAGGCGCATGCCGACCGCCGCCGGCAGCAGCCACAGCCCGGCGCCGGCCACCGAGAAGAAGGGCGCCACGGCGAAGACGGCGCTTGAGATCCATCCGGCACCCCACAGCATCACGCCGCCGGCGACCCCGATCGCCGCGCAGGTGAGCAGGTAGACGGTCGAGACGCGGCTCATTCGTGCGCCTCCGCTGCCGACGCGAGCTGCGCCTTGGGGGTGGGTGAGGATGCGCCGACGCGCCAGTATCCGCAGAAGCTCACGAGATCCTTGTCGAGGCCGCGGTCACCGACCAGATGCCGGCGCGCATCGGTCGGCAGCGCCTGCTCGCCGACGACGTATGCGTGGAACGGCGCAGCGAGGTCGCTCTCGGGCAGCGTGCGCAGGGCCGACAGGGCGAGGGTGCCCGGCTTCTCGTCGCCCTCGCGCACGATCCACCGCACGTCTATGCCGGCCGGATGCGGGAACGACAGCGCATCGTCCTCGCCCGGGATCTCGATGAGCGCGATCCCGGTCGCGTGGGCGGGCAGCGACGCGCACACGCCGGCGACGGCGGGAAGCCCCGTCTCGTCGGCGGCCAGCAGCACGCGCTCCGTGCCGCGCTCGGGGTTGAAGGCGAGGCCCTCGTCGATGATCACCACGCTCTCGCCCGGCTCGCAGGTCTCCGCCCACCGTGAAGCGGGTCCGGCGGTGCCGTCGGCCGCCGAGCCGTGCAGCACGAAGTCGACGTCGATCTCGGCGCCTGCCGTCGCGGTCGCCGCACGATAGGCGCGCACGGTGTAGTTGCGCATGACCGGGCGCATACCGTCGGGAATCCGCAGGTAACGCAGATACCCGAACAGCTTGTTGGCCTTGGCGGGGATGCGCTCCAGGCCGTCGTCGCCGCCGAGCGGCAGGAAGATGCGGAACCACTGGTCGTAGCCCATCGGCGTGAACCGGTCGATCTCGGCACCACCGAGCGTCACGCGCACCCAGTGCGGCGAGAGCCGCGCGGTGCGCAGCACGGTGAGGCGGATGAGGTCCTGCGAGGCGGGCTTGACGAGGCGGCCGGCGCGGGCCATGGAATGCTCCGTTCGGTCGGGGCGCTCAGGCGAGCGTCCAGGGGGAGGTGGTGGCGAACACGGCGGCGGACACCGCGAGGAAGGCGAGCACGAAGACGATGTCGCGGGCGCGGAACGGCACGAGATGCCGCTCGGTGCGATCCGGGTACGCGCCGAAGGCACGGGCATCCATCGCCAGAGCGACCCGTTCGGCGTGCCGGATGGCCCCCGCCAAGAGCGGCACGATGTAGCCCGCCCAGCGGTGCACGGCGGCGATCGGCCCGCGGCCGCCGTGGCTGCCCCGCACGCGATGCGCCTGGCGGATGATGTCCAGTTCGTAGCCGAACCGCGGCACGAAGCGGAACGCGGCCAGCGCGGTGTATCCGATGCGATACGGCACCCGGAGCTGCTGCACGCCCGCACGCACGAGATCCGGGCCCGTCGTCGAGAGGCCGACGATCAGCGCGAGGGACACGATCGCGGCGATCCGGGCGCCGGTGGCCAGTCCCACCAGCATCGCGCCGCCGTACATCGTCCAGCCGCCGATCTGCCACAGGACCACGCTCTGATCCACGCCCGACGCGTCGGTCCAGATCGCGAACCCGACGCCCATCACGAGCGCCGCGACCGGAACGAGCACGAGGAGTGCGACCAGCCGCCGCGTGAACCGCACGCCGATCAGCAACACGATCGCGGTGAGGGCCACGAACGCCAGCGGGGTGGCGAGATCGCGCACGAAAACGAGCAGCACCATCGCCGGCACGGGTGCCAGGAGCTTCGCGAGCGGATTGATGCCGTAGAGGAACCGCACCGGCGACGCAGGGCGAAGCGCGGCGTACGGGTCGACCTGCACCGCACCGGTCTGCGCCTGCGGGATCGTGAGCGGCTCGGTCACCTCTCACCTCCGGGCAGGTCGGCAAGCCGGGCCACCCCGGCGAGGTCCGGGTGCGACGCGAGGCCGTGGAGGGCGCGACGCAGCGGCGGCATCCGGAGCCCGGTGCGCTCGAGGAGCGCGTCGTCGGCGAACACGTCGGCGGTGGCGCCGTCGGCGGCGATGCGGCCGGCGTCGACGACGACCATCCGTTCGGCGTGCTCAGCGACCAGCTGCATGTCGTGCGTCACGACGAGGATCGTCGTGCCGTCCGCGCGCAGCTCGGCGAGCAGGCGCAGCAGCTCGTCCGCACGGGCGCGGTCCTGGCCGAAGGTGGGCTCGTCGAGGGCGAGCACGGGGGCACCGCCGATGAGCGCCGTGCCCACCGACAGGCGCCGCTTCTGTCCGCCCGAGAGCAGGAACGGATGCGCATCCGCTCGCTCGCTCAATCCGAACCGGGCGAGCATCTCGTCGACGCGTTCCCGAACCGCCGCTTCGTCCACGCCCGTTCGGCGCAGGCCGTGCGCGAGCTCGTCGTAGACGGTGTGGGCGATGAACTGGTGCTCGGGGTTCTGGAACACGAACCCGATCCGGGAGGACAGCCGCCGCGGGTCGACGCGCGCGATGTCGGCGCCGTCGACGCTCACCGATCGGCGGGGCGGGCGGATGACGCCGGCGATCGCCTGCACGAGCGTGGTCTTGCCGGCGCCGTTCGCGCCGACGATCGCGACGAACTCGCCGCGTCGCACCTCCAGGTCGACGCCGTGGAGCACGTCGGTGCGGCCGCGTCGCACCTCGAGGCCGCGCACGCGCACCACCGGATCCCCCGTGGCGCGCGTCGCGGCGGGAGCGGATGCCTCGCGCGGCGCGGCGACCGGCGGGGTCGCCTCGAGGGCATCGCGAAGTTCCGCGGGCGTCAGGGGAAGGGGGGCGAGCGCGTAGCCCGCGCGGCGCAGGCGCAGCGCCGCGAGCGCGGAATGGGGGAGCCACACCCCGAGGCGGTGCAGCTCGTCGGCGCGGCGGCGCAGCACGTCGTCGACGGGACCGTCAGCGAGGAGGCGCCCTGCCGCATCCAGCACCACGACGCGATCGACGAAGCCGATGGCGGCGTCGAGGTTGTGCTCGACCAGCACGATCGCCCGGTCGCCGGCCGCGACGAGGTCGCCGAGGGCCGCATAGACCTCGTCGATGCCGCGCGGATCGAGGTTCGCGGTGGGTTCGTCGAGCACGAGCAGCGGCGAGCCCATCGCCAGCGCGCACGCGATCGCCAGGCGCTGACGTCCGCCGCCGGACAGTCGGTCGGGGTTCTCCCGGCGCCGGCCCCACAGGCCGACGCGGCGCAGGGCCGCCTCCGCGCGGGCGAGCACCTCGGCGACAGGGAGCTTCAGGTTCTCGGGTCCGAACGCGACCTCGTCGAGGAGTGTTCCGGTGACCAGCTGCGCATCCGGGTCCTGGAACACCATGCCCACCCGCGTGCTGAGCGCGGCCACCGTGGTCGCGGAGGTGTCGACCCCCTCGATGCGCACGGTGCCGTCGACGCTTGCCGGCAGCGCGTGCGGGATGAGGCCGTTCAGCGCCAGCGCGAGGGTCGACTTTCCCGACCCGCTCGGACCGAGCAGCAGCACGACCTCGCCCGGGGACACGTCGAACGTGACCGACGCCGGCGTCGCGACGCGCGCCTCGTCGTGCGTGATCGCGACCTCGTCCAGGTGCGCGAGCGGCTGGCCGACGACCTGTCGGACCGCCGGCGCGGCGGACCGGTCGCTGTCGGCACGGACCACGGGCATCCCCTTCGGGATTCGGGACGTCTTCGACCGCTGCACGGCGAAGTGAGGTCTTCCTAACTTAGCTCACCCTCATCCCATCCCGCTGGGTGCCGGCCGGGCTGGCGCGCGCGAGCGGCCCGTCCCGCGTGAGCGGCCGTCGCGCGCGAGCGGCCGTCGCGCGTTCCCGACGTCGGAGATTCGGCCCGATGTCGGAGAGATCTGCCCGAATCCTCCGACATCGGCGCGATTCTCCGACATCGGCGGGGCTGGATGCAGGTGGCCGGGTGGGGTGCGGGTCGGGTGCGGGCTGGGGCTGGATGCAGGTGCCGGGCGGCGTGAGGGAGGGGCAGGTCAGGGGGTGGGGTGGTCGTGGCGGCGGCGTGGCACGCGAGTGGGCACCGACTCCGCCGCGAGCGGGTCGGTGGATGCGCGCTGCCGCGCCCAGCGGTGATACCGGCGGATGAACGGCACCGACGTGAGGGCGTGAAGGGTGATGCTGAGCGCGATCGTGGTCACGATCGTCGGGATGACGACCTCGTCGTCGGGGACCCCCTCGCCGATCGCGATGAGGAGGAACACGAGCGAGGCGAGCCCGCGGGGTCCGAACCAGCCGATGAAGGCCACCGTGGGCAGTCCGACATGCCGGCCGGCGAGCGCGAGGGCGACCGGCAGCATCCGCACGACCGTCAGACTGAGCACCGCGTACAGCGCCACCTGCCAGGTGATCAACGGGAGCGCCAGTGTGACCGCGACGGCTCCGAAGATCACCCAGGTCGCCGCGGCGAGGAGGTCGCCGGCGCTCTCGGTGAACACGCCGACCTCGGTGCGGGGCGATCCGACGATGCGCCCGAAGGTGAGGCCGCCCACGAACGCCGCGATGAAGCCGCTGCCCCCGAGCGCTTCGGCGATCGCGAGCGCGAGGATGGCGGCGACCAGCGGCAGGATCTGCCGCCACCGGCCGTCGATCCACCCCTTGGCCGAGGCGAGGCGGAACAGCGCCCCGCCCGCGACGCCCGCGATCACGCCCGCGAGAAGTCCCCATCCGATCTGCTCGGCGATGCTCACCGCGACGGCGGACGGGATGCTCGACTCCAGCTCGGCGTTCGCCACCGACACCGCGACGAGGAAGAGGGGCACCGCGATCCCGTCGTTCAGGCCGCTCTCCACGTCGAGCGCCTGACGCACCCGGGGCGGGACGGCGCTGTCCTCCACGACGCGCTGGCCGAGCGCGGCATCCGTCGGCGCCAGCATCACGGCGATCATGACCACCGAGATCACCGCGATCTGCGGGAAGAGCGCGAGGCCCACGCCGATGCCGGCGAGCACGGTCAGCGGCAGGCCGACCAGGAGCAGGCGGCTCGGCCATTCGAGCTGGCGGCGCAGCGCCCGCAGATCGATGCGCATCGCGTCGCTGAACAGCAGCAGCACGAGGGCGATCTCGGCGACGCGTTCGGCCCCGGACGGATCGATGTCCAGATCGAAGGCCGAGGGCAGGGTGAGCCCGGTGACGACGCCGGCGACAGCCAGGAACAGAGCCGCCGTCACGCCGCGCTTCTGCAGCGGTCCCGACAGCGCGCTCCAGGCGGCAAGGGCCACGAGCACGACGAGCACGGCGATCACCCTCGGACGCTATCGGACCTCGCGGCGCCCGGCCGCCCGCCCCCGCCGACGTCGGAGAATCACGCCGATGTCGGAGGATGTCGCGCTGATCCTCCGACATCGGGCCGATTCTCCGACCTCCCGGGGTGAGGGTGCGGATGCGCGGGGCCGGCTGGCGGGTGAGGGTGAGGGCGCGGGGCCGGCTGGCGGGTGAGGGTGCGGATGCGCGGGGCCGGCTGGCGGGTGAGGGTGAGGATGCGCGGGGCGAGCGAAGGGAGGGGGCGTCAGCGGCGGCGGGCGGTGCGGCCGACGCCGGCGCGGCGGAGGGCCTCGCCGATCGCGACGGCAACGGCCGTCCAGGCAACCGGGCCGACGATGAACATCGCGATGTAGACCACCTGGGCCCACGGGGCGAAACGGCCGAGGTCGGCGACCAGCGCGATCGGCACGGCGAGCACGACGCCGACGATGACGGCCGAGACGAAGTAGCGCCACCTCTCCCAGTGGCGGTACCGCCCGATCGCGGCGATGAGCTCCTGCAGCCCCCCGATGAGGATCGCGGTGCCGATGTAGCGCCCGATCCATGGCGGCACGAACGCGCTTGCGACGAGGGCGGCGAGCACGTGGGAGATCAGCGCGACCCAGGGCATCCGCAGCAGCACCTGGGCGATCACGCCGGGCAGCACGTGCACGCCGAGGACGAGTCCGTAGAGCACCGGCACGGCGGCCGACACGAGTCCGCTGACCGCTCCGGCGCCGGCCGAGACGGCACCGGTCGCGACGCCGATCGCGGCGCAGGTGAGCAGAACGCTCGTCGAGATGCCGGATCGGGGGGACACATGCCCAGCGTAGACCTCTCCTCTCATCGGTTTCTCACGGGACGACCGTTCCCTGGGAGGGAACTGTGAGTTACGTTTGTGCGCACTGCGCGCCGACGATGCCGCGCAGTCCTTCCCATCCCTTCCCCGTTGGGAGCTCACTGCATGAGCCGAAACACCCTGAGAGCGGCCACGGTCATCACCGTCGCCGCCCTTCTCACCGGAACCACCGTCACGACCGCCTTCGGCGCGACCGGATCGGAGGAGGTGAGTCCGCCCACCCCGATCGACTCGCCGACCGGCACCTACATCGTGCTGCTCGAAGAGGATCCCGTCGCCACCTATGACGGGGGCGAGCCGGGACTGCGCGCCACCACGCCCGCAGACGGCGAGAAGCTCGACACGCAGTCGGCCGAGGTGAAGGAGTACGCCGGCTACCTGCAGGAGCGGCAGCAGGATGTCGCGGCCGAGACCGGCGTCAGCCCCGAAGCGACCTACCAGATCACCCTCAACGGGTTCAGCGCCAAGATGTCGCCGCAGGAGGCCGCGAAGGTCGCCGGTGCCAAGGGGGTCGTCGGGGTGTATCCGGACGAGATCCGCCACCCCGTCGCGGTGCCGTCGACGGAGTTCCTCGGTCTCGAGGGGGCCGGTGGCGTGTGGGAGTCGCTCGGGGGAACGGATGCCGCCGGCGAAGGCGTCGTGGTCGGTGTCGTCGACACCGGCATCGCCCCGGAGCACCCGTCGTTCGCGGGTGAGCCGCTGAGCGCGACACCGGGCGACGAGCCCTACCTCGACGGCGACGACGTCGTGTTCGCCAAGGCCAACGGCGACGAGTTCCGCGCCACGCGGGTGACCGGTCAGGACTGGGGCGTCGAGGACTACTCCACGAAACTCATCGGTGCGCAGTACTTCTCCACCGGTGCCGCGAGCGCCGGATTCGACTTCGGCTCCGACTACCTGTCGCCGCGCGACGGCGACGGCCACGGGTCGCACACGGCGAGCACCGCCGCCGGCAACGCCGGCGTCGACGCCTCGATCGAGGGCATCGACTTCGGTGCCGTCTCGGGTGTCGCGCCGGCCGCGAAGGTCGCGGCGTACAAGGCGTGCTACGTCGGGCCCGACCCGCTGGTCACGACCGACGACATCTGTGCCCTGAGCGACCTGCTCGACGCGATCGACACCGCCGTGAACGACGGCGTCGACGTCATCAACTACTCCATCGGAGGTGGCGCGGCCACCACGACGTGGTCACCCGACGACCAGGTGTTCTTCAACGCCGCCGTCGCCGGGGTGTTCGTCTCGGCGAGCGCCGGAAACTCCGGTCCCGACGCGTCGACCGCCGACCACGCCGCCCCCTGGTACACGACGGTCGCCGCGTCGACCATCCCGACCTGGGAGGGCACGGTCTCGCTGCCCAACGGCTTCCTCGAAGCCGGCGCGTCGGTGACGGTGCCCTTCGGCGAGTCGCTCACCGCCCCCGTCGTCTACGCCGGAGACATCCCGGCGGAGGGGGTCTCCGCCGCCGACGCGGCGCTGTGCTACCTCGACTCCCTCGACCCCGAAGCGGCCGCCGGCGCCATCGTGGTGTGCGACCGCGGCGTCATCGCCCGCGTCGAGAAGTCGCAGGCGGTCGCCGAGGCGGGCGGTGTCGGATCGATCCTGGTGAACGTCACGCCGGCATCCCTCGACAACGACTTCCATTCCGTGCCCACGGTGCACCTGCCCGACACCGTGCGGGAGCCGCTGCTGGACTACGTGCGCAACACCCCCGACGCCGAGGCCACTCTCATCGGGGAGAACACCACGGGCGAGGAGACGCCGGTGCCGCAGATCGCAGGATTCTCGAGCCGCGGACCGATGCTCGCCGACGGCAGCGACGTCATCAAGCCCGACATCGCGGCCCCCGGTGTGGCGATCCTCGCCGCCACCCAGAACGGTGCGACCGAGGACCCGACCTTCGGCATCCTCTCGGGAACGTCGATGGCCGCCCCGCACGTGGCGGGCCTGGCCGCGCTGTACCTGACCGCCAACCCCGGTGCGACACCCGACGAGGTCAAGTCCGCGATGATGACCACGGCGTCGAACACCGTGAACGCCGACGGCTCGGCGAACCTCGATCCCTTCGCGCAGGGCGCCGGCCAGGTGGAACCGACCGACTTCCTCGACCCGGGCGTGCTCTACCTGAACGGCCCGGTCGACTGGGCGGGCTTCGTCGAGGGCACCGGCAACTGGGACTTCGGCGGCATCGATCCGATCGACCCGAGCGACCTGAACCTCGCGTCGCTCGCGATCGGGACGCTGTCCAAGGAGCAGACGGTCACCCGCACGCTCACGGCCACGCGTCCGGGCACCTACACGGTCGAGGCCTCGATCCCCGGGGTCGACGTGTCGGTCTCGCCCGCGAGCCTCACCTTCGGCGCCGCCGGCGAGCAGCAGTCGTTCGAGGTGACGATCAGCAACGCGGACGCTCCGGTGGAGCAGTGGGCGACGGGCTTCATGACGTGGACCGGCGATGACGGCACGACGGCGCGCTCGCCGCTGGCCGTGCGTCCGGTCACCGCCGATGCCCCCGCCGAGGTCTCCGGCACGGGCATCGCCGGATCCACCGAGGTCACCATCGACTCGGGCGTCTCCGGCGAGCTGCCGCTGAACCTGTCCGGCCTCGCTCCGGTCGAGCTGCTCACCGACCCGGCCAACCCGGTCGAGGGGCACACCGGAGACGAGAACTCCGGCGACGCCGACGGCAACGTGTTCTGGTTCGCGGATGTGGCCGAGGGCACATCCCTCGCCCAGTGGACGCTCGACTCGTCCGACGACGCAGGGAGCGACCTCGACCTCATCGTGTACCGCGTGGTCAGTCGAGAGGACACCCGCTACTACGAGCAGTTCGTCTCGGCGACCGCGTCGGCCGACGAGCAGGTCAGCCTCATCGCGCCCACCACCGGAACGTACCTGGTCGTGGCCAACATGTACTCGATCACGCAGCCCCTCACGTGGGACCTCACACAGGCGCTGGTCACTCCGGAGGGCGAGGGTTCGCTCACCGCGACACCGAACCCGCTGCCGGTGACCCGCGGCGAGCAGGCGACGTACGCACTGTCGTGGACGGGACTGCAGGCTGAGACGTCGTACCTCGGCGTGGTGCAGTACGGCGAGTCGCAGGTGCGCACGATCGTGTCGGTGGATGCCGGGGCGGCCGCCCCGGAGGCCGTCACGGCGCCCGAGATCACGGGTACCGCGAAGGTCGGACGCACCCTCGAGGTGACGCCGGGCGAGTGGGACCCCGCCGACGTCGAGCTGACGTACCAGTGGCTGCGAGACGGCACGGCGATCGAGGGGGCGACATCCACGACCTACACGGTGACGCGCGACGACGTCGGCACGGCGCTGTCGGCGCGGGTGACGGCCACCGCCGAGGGTAACGCCAACGCGGGCACCGCGCTCAGCAACGAGGTGTTCGTGAAGGTGGGCTCCGACACCGAGGTGTCGATGAACCGCTACATCGGCACGTCGAAGCACGACTACACCGTGACGGTGGAGGTCACGGTCGATGACGGGTCGGTCGCCGACGGCACGGTGGAGGTGTGGGTCGGTTCCACGAAGCTGACCGGCACGCTCGCCGACGGTGCCGTCAGCTTCGACCTGCCGAAGCAGAAGAAGGGCATCAAGGTCGTGATCGCCACGTACACCGGCAGCGACACGGTCGCCCGCTCGGTCGGGGTGAGCGGCTTCCTCGTGCTCCGCTGACGCTGTCGACGAAGCGCCCGGGCAGTCCGGGCGCTTCGTCGTTTCCGGAGGTCAGAGGCGTCGACGGCGGCGGGTGAGCCGCACCTTCGGCAGCGGCGGGGCGGGGATGCGCTCGTCGCCGTGGCCGACGACCTCGCCGAAGCGCGCGCCGTGGGCCTCCCACGCATCGCGGGCCTCCACGATCTCCTCGTGACTGCGGCCGACGAAATTCCACCACATCACGATCTCGTCCTCGAACGGCGCACCGCCGATGAGGAAGAGGCGGGCTCCCGCCGCAGAGGCCACCCGCACGTGATCGCGCCGGGTGCCGAGGTAGAGCATCCGCTTGTCGTCGAGCGCGACGGCGTCGGCACCGTCGATGCGCGCGGGGGAGACGTGCACGCTCGCGTCGCCGTCGACCGCGATGAGCGCGTGCTCCCACGCCGCCTCGAAGGGGATGCGCACGGTCGCCCCGGCGGGGATGTGCAGTTCGGCGCCGACGATCGGCGTGTAGACGGATGCGGGCGAGGCGACATCGCCGAGGCGTCCGAGCACGACCGTCGCTTCGCCGTCGTCTCCGGTCTCGGCTGTGAGCGGCAGCGTCGGCAGATCCTCGTGACGCTCGAACGCGGGAGCACCGTGGCGACGCGACTCGGGGAGGGCGACCCACAGCTGCAGGGCGTCGAGGTCGACGGCGTCGTCGCCGTGCGAGTACTCGGAATGGGCGATGCCGGCGCCGCTGGTCATGAGGTTCAAGGCGCCGCGTCGCACCATCACGTCGCTGCCGACGGTGTCGCGGTGGCGCACCTCTCCGACGAACGGCCACGTCACGGTCTGAAGCCCGATGTGCGGATGCGGCTCGACGCGCATCCGCGTGCGCTGCGGCCCGAAGCGGTCGAGGAAGCACCAGGCGCCGACCAGTGGCAGTTCCCGCTGCGGCAGCGCCCGGAAGACGGCCATCGCGCGGACCCCGCCCAGCGGCACCTCGCGCGAGGTCATCACGACGGCGCGCGGCCCGTCGCACTCCGCGGCGCTCTCGGCCACGACCTCGCCGGCATCGTCCAGACGCGTCATGGTCGTCTCAGGCGCCGGGCGCGCCGTGCGGCCAATCGACCGACAGCCCCTCGACGGTGTTCTCGCCGAGGTACTTGGTCACGAACGGGCACCGGGGCACGATCGTCTCGTCGCGGGCGGCGATGTCCGCGAGCGCGTCGGCGACGAGGATCGACGCGAGGCCGCGTCCCTTGAACGCGGGGTCGACCTCGGTGTGAACCATCTGCAGGCGACCGCGGTCGTCGGCCTCCCAGCGGGTGAATCCGGCGAGCACGTCGCCCACGTGGATCTCGTAGCGGGATGCGGCGTCGTTTCGGGTGATGCGCGGGGTCTCGGAGGTGTCGGTCACGGGGGTTCCTTCCGTCGCTGGGACAAACGTACGTCCGGTGCACGCGATTCCGCGAGGGTCGAGATCCACCCGTGACAGAGTGGGGGAATGTCGTCGCTGCTCGAGCTCGTTCCCGTCGGCGCCGATGAGGACACCGTCTACGACGGCTTCGTCTCGTGGGCGGAAGCCCGCGGCATCCGCCTCTACCCGGCGCAGGACGAGGCGGTCATCGAACTCGCCGCCGGGTCGAACGTGATCCTGTCGACCCCCACCGGCACGGGCAAGTCGCTCGTCGCGATCGCCGCGCACGCGGCCGCCCTCGCGCGCGGGGGCGTGACGTTCTACACCGCGCCCATCAAGGCGCTCGTGAGCGAGAAGTTCTTCGCCCTCGTGGAGGTCTTCGGCGCCGGGAACGTCGGCATGGTCACCGGCGACTCGTCGGTCAACCCCGACGCGCCGATCATCTGCTGCACGGCGGAGATCCTCGCGAACCTCGCGCTGCGCGAGGGCGCGGACGCCGACATCGACCAGGTCGTGATGGACGAGTTCCACTACTACGGCGATCCCGACCGCGGCTGGGCGTGGCAGATCCCGCTGCTGCTGCTCCCCCGCGCGCAGTTCCTTCTCATGTCGGCCACCCTCGGCGACGTCACCGACCTCGCCGCCGACCTGGAGCGGCGCACCGGGCGCCCGGTCGCGCGGGTGACCGGAGCCGTGCGGCCGGTGCCGCTGCACTACTCCTATGAGCGCGTCCCCGCCCACGAGCTCGTCACGAGGCTCCTCGACGAGCGCGAGGCCCCGATCTACATCGTGCACTTCTCGCAGGCGGCCGCGGTCGAGCGTGCGCAGGCGCTGTCGAGCGTGAAGGTCATCACGCGCGAGCAGCGGGATGCGATCGCCGACGCCATCGGAGGGTTCCGCTTCACGACGGGGTTCGGCAAGACCCTGTCGCGGCTCGTGCGCGCCGGCATCGGCGTGCACCACGCCGGCATGCTGCCGCGTTACCGACGCCTGGTCGAGACGCTCGCCCAGCGCGGACTGCTGCGCGTCATCTGCGGCACCGACACGCTCGGCGTCGGCATCAACGTGCCGATCCGCACCGTGGTCATCACGGCGCTGGCGAAGTTCGACGGCACCAAGATGCGTCAGCTCAGCGCGCGGGAGTTCCACCAGGTCGCCGGGCGCGCGGGGCGCGCGGGCTACGACCCCTACGGCAACGTCGTGGTGATGGCCCCCGACTGGGAGATCGAGAACGAGGCGGCGCTGCGCAAGGCCGGGGACGACCCCGCCAAGCGCAAGAAGATCGTGCGCAAGAAGGCGCCGACCGGGGTCGTCAACTGGGGCCTCGGGTCTTTCGAGAGGCTGGTCGAAGCCGAGCCGGAGCCGCTCACCTCGCACCTGCAGCTGACGGCGGCGATGCTCATCAATGTGATCGGGCGCGGCGGCGACGTGTTCGGGAACATCCGCTCGCTCGTCTTCGACAACCACGAGGCGCCGGCCCGTCGCTACGCTCTCGCGCGGCGCGCCCTCGCGATCTTCCGCACCCTCGTGGCGGCCGGCATCGTGCAGGTCGACCGCGAGGATGCCGCCGCACCGCGCATCCGGCTCACCGTCGATCTGCAGCCGAACTTCGCCCTCAACCAGCCCCTGTCGCCCTTCGCACTCGCCGCGATCGGCCTTCTCGACCCGGACGACGCACCGGGCGCGGCCGGCACGGGGCACTACGCCCTCGACGTCGTGAGCGTCATCGAGGCGACGCTCGACGATCCGCGGGCGATCCTGTCGCAGCAGGAGTACAAGGCGCGCGGCGAGGCGGTCGGCGCGATGAAGGCCGAGGGGATCGAGTACGAGGAGCGCATGGAGCTGCTCGAGGAGGTCACGTACCCGAAGCCGCTCGCCGAGCTGCTGGGCGAGGCGTTCGAGACGTTCGCGTCGAGCCAGCCCTGGGTGCGCGATTTCGAGCTCGCCCCCAAGTCGGTCGTGCGCGACATGTTCGAGCGCGCGCTGTCGTTCGGCGAGTTCGTCTCGCTCTATCAGCTGGGCCGCAGCGAGGGTCTCGTGCTGCGCTACCTCAGCGACGCCTACCGGGCCATCACCCAGACGGTGCCGATGGATGCCCGCACCGACGCGCTGCTCGACGTCATCGAGTGGCTCGGCGAACTCGTGCGACAGGTCGATTCGAGCCTCGTCGACGAGTGGGAGGCGCTGGTGAACCCCGCCGCCGATCCGGAGGCGCCCGTCGTGCCGCCCGCGCCCCCGTCGGTGCTGGACAATCGTCGCGCGTTCGTGGTGCTGGTGCGCAACGAGCTCTTCCGCCGCGTGCAGCTGGCGGCGCTGCAGCGCGACGACGATCTGGTCGAGCTCGACCCCGAGGTCGGCTGGCCGGATGTGCTCGACCGCTACTTCGCCGAGCACGACGAGCTGCTCACCGGCGGCTCGGCGCGGTCGCCGCGCCTCGTGACGATCGACGAGCAGCCCGCCGAGGGGGTGTGGCGCATCGAGCAGACCCTCGACGACCCCGCCGGCCACCACGACTGGCGCATCCGCGCCCACGTCGACCTCGCCGCCTCCGAGGAGGCGGGTTCGGCCGTGGTGATCGTCGACGAGGTCCTCCGCCTCTAGCCCCGTCCCGTCCCGCCCCGCTCCGCCCCGTCCCGCCGTCCCACCCCGCCCGGGCCTTGCCCCGCTCCGCCCCGCTCCGCCGTGCCACCCCGCCCGGGCCTTGCCCCGTTTCGGTTCGCCTGTCACCGGATGCCGGAAACAGCGCCGGTGGCGACATCCTGTGACAGGTGACCGCGATGTGTGCCCGCTCGCGGGCCGGGGGAGCGCAGTGTCAGAGTGGACGAGTGACGACGTACCTGGCGTTCCTCCGCGCGGTGAACCTCGGGGCGACGCGGAAGTTCCCGAAGGATGCGCTGCGCGCCGCCGTCGAGTCGTGCGGCTTCGAGGGCGTCGCCACGCACGGCAACACCGGCAACGTGCGCTTCGGGTCGGGGATGCGTTCGCGGCCGCGCATCCAGGAGCAGCTCGAGCGCGCCTTCCTGGCCGACCGGGGATTCGAGGTGCCGGCCATCGTCTTCTCCGTCGCCGAGTTCGCCGCGATCGCGGCCGAGACGGCGAGGCTGTCGGCCGAGAACCCCGGGTTGGCGCGTCACTACGTCTACCTGCTCAAAGACGAGCTCGACACCGCTCAGCTCGAGGCCGTGGCCGCCGCGGCGTCCGACCGGGGCCGGATGGTGGTTCACGGTCGGGTCGCGCACGCCCTCCTCGAACCCGCGTACGAAGACGGCGTGGTGGATCCGCTCGGCGCGGCGAAGCACCTCGGCGTCGGCACCAACCGCAACGCGACGGTCATCGCGAAGCTCGCCTCCCTCTGGCCCGGCTGATCCGCGCGCCCTCCGGAACGCTCGACGTTCACAACTCCTCAGATCCGGCGCCGCGGTGCCGCGAATCGCAGGATTCGGCCGGTTGCCGACGCCTGGTTGAGGAGTTGCGAACGAGCGGGAGGGTGCACCCCCCGCGGCTGTCCACAGCCTCGGCGGACGTCGGATGCCGCGGCTACCCTGGTCGGGTGAGTGATCCGCAGGCCGACCCGTACGCCGCATGGGATCCCGACGCCTTCGCCCCGCCGCCCGACGACGAGTTCGCCCCGCCGCCGGAGGAGGAGTGGATGCCGCCGCCCGAGCCCGAGGCGACGGTGGCGGCATCCGCGCACCGGGACTTCGCCGGTGCCGACCCCGCCGCGGTGCTGCACGAGGTCTACGGCTACGACGCGTTCCGCGGTGAACAGGCCGACATCGTCTCGCACGTGATCGCCGGCGGCGACGCGGTCGTGCTGATGCCCACCGGCGGCGGCAAGAGCGTCTGCTACCAGGTGCCCGCGCTCGTGCGGCCGGGAACGGGCCTGGTCGTCTCGCCCCTCATCGCCCTCATGCATGACCAGGTGGATGCCCTCGTGGCCAACGGGGTGGCTGCGGCCTACCTGAACTCCACGCAGACCCCGGCCGAGCGGTCGGCCGTCGAGCAGGCGTATCTGCGCGGCGCCCTGGATCTCCTCTACATCGCCCCGGAGCGCCTGTCGCTGCCGCAGACGACGGCCTTCCTGCAGCGCGGCCGCCTCAGCGTGATCGCGGTCGACGAGGCGCACTGCGTCAGTCAGTGGGGCCATGACTTCCGCCCGGACTATCTGGCCCTCGGCGACCTCGACGAGCGCTTCCCGGGCGTTCCGCGCATCGCGCTGACGGCGACGGCCACCCCCGCGACCCATCGCGAGCTCACCGAGCGCCTGCGGCTTCCGCGGGCCCGTCACTTCGTCTCCAGCTTCGACCGGCCGAACATCCAGTACCGCATCGAGCCGAAGGTCGACCCGCGCCGCCAGCTCGTGACCTTCATCCGCTCCCAGCCGGAGGGGGCCGCCGGCATCGTCTACGCCCTCAGCCGCAAGTCGGTCGAGCAGACCGCGGCGTACCTCGCCGGCCAGGGGATCGACGCGCTGCCGTACCACGCGGGCCTCGACGCGTCGGTGCGGTCGGTCAATCAGTCGCGCTTCCTGCGCGAGGACGGCGTGGTCATGGTCGCGACGATCGCCTTCGGCATGGGCATCGACAAGCCCGATGTGAGGTTCGTCGCCCACATCGACCTCCCGAAGTCGGTCGAGGGCTACTACCAGGAGACCGGACGCGCCGGCCGCGACGGCGACCCCGCGATCGTGTGGATGGCGTACGGCCTCGGCGACGTCGTGCAGCAGCGGCGCATGATCGACCAGTCGCCCGGCGACCGCACCTATCGCATGCGACTCGGACAGCATCTCGACGCGATGCTCGCGCTGTGCGAGACGGTCGGATGCCGCAGGCAGAATCTGCTCGGCTACTTCGGCCAGGAGTCGCAGCCGTGCGGCAATTGCGACACGTGCCTCACGCCGCCGGAGACCTGGGACGGACTGGTGGCGTCGCAGAAGTTCCTCTCGACCGTGGTGCGGCTGCAGCGCGAGCGCGGCCAGGCGTTCGGGGCGGGGCATCTCATCGACATCCTGCGCGGCGCGTGGACCGACCGCATCCGCCAGCAGGGGCACGACCGGCTCGCCACGTACGGCATCGGAGACGACCTCAGCGATCAGGACTGGCGCAGCGTCGTGCGCCAGCTGCTCGCGCGCGGCATCCTCGTGGCGCAGGGCGAGTACGGCACCCTCGCGCTGGGTGACCCGGCCGCCGCGGTGCTGCGCGGCGAGGCTCCGGTGCCACTACGGCGGGATGTGCTCGGTCGCGGCGCATCGGGCGGCGGGTCGCGGCGGCGCACCTCCGCTGCGTCCGACGCGCTCGCCGACGGCGACCGCGGCCTCTTCGAAGCGTTGCGGGCGTGGCGCGCGGGCGTGGCGCGCGAGATCGGCAAGCCGGCCTACGTGGTGTTCAACGATGCGACGCTGCGGGCGCTCGCCGAGCACCGCCCGGGCAGCATGGCCGACCTCGACGGCATCACCGGCATCGGCGCGACCAAGCGCGACGCCTATGGCGAGGCCGTGCTCGAGGTCGTCGCCGCCGAGGGGTGACCGTGAATATCGAGTGATGTTCGGTTTATCCTGGTGCGAGACCCGCACGAAGGAGTGGTGACCGTGGCTGCCGAGACCGAACGCCCATGGCTGAACGCCGACCTGTCTGTCGAGGAGCGCGTCGAGCTGCTCCTGTCGGCGATGACCGTGGCCGAGAAGGCAGGACTCTTCTTCCACACGATGATCGCCATCGGCGACCTCGACGAGGACAACCCCGCGTTCGGTCTGCCGGCACCGCGAGAGCTGGTGGCCGGACGGCACATGTCTCACTTCAACCTGCTCGGCGCCGCGCCGACGGGTCGGCAGATGGCCGAGTGGCACAACGCACTCCAGGAACTCGCCGCATCGACTCGTCTCGGCATCCCGGTGACGCTGTCCACCGACCCGCGCCACTCCTTCAGCGACAACCCGGGTGCGGCGATCATGGCGGGGCCCTTCTCGCAGTGGCCCGAGACGATGGGGCTCGCCGCGATCGGCGACGAGGAGCTGGTCGAACGGTTCGCCGACATCGCGCGGCAGGAGTACACGGCCGTCGGCTTGCGGGTCGCCCTGCATCCGCAGGTCGATCTCGCGACCGAACCGCGCTGGGCTCGGCAGACCGCGACGTTCGGTGAGGACGCCGATCTCGCCGGCCGCATGGGCGCCGCCTACATCCGCGGCTTCCAGGGGGAGGCCTTCGGGGTCGGCTCCGTCTCGACGATGACCAAGCACTTCCCCGGCGGCGGACCGCAGAAGGACGGCGAGGATCCGCACTTCGCCTACGGCCGCGAGCAGGTCTACCCCGGCGGCATGTTCGAACACCACCTGAAGCCGTTCGAGGACGCCTTCCAGGCGGGCACGCGCCAGGTCATGCCGTACTACGGCATGCCGGTCGGCACGGAGCACGAGGAGGTCGGCTTCGGTTTCAACCGGTCGGTCATCACCGGCCTGCTCCGTGAGCGGTACGGCTTCGACGGCCTGGTGTGCACCGACTGGGGTCTCATCACCGACGCCGAGATCCTCGGCACCCCGTTCCCGGCTCGCGCGTGGGGCGTCGAGCACCTCACGCCGTCGGAGCGGATGATGAGGGTGCTGGATGCCGGGGTCGACCAGTTCGGCGGCGAGACGTGCACGGCGCTGCTCGTCGAGCTCGTCGCCGCGGGCGAGGTCGCCGAGGAGCGGCTGGATGTCTCCGCGCGCCGCATCCTGCGTGAGAAGTTCGAGCTCGGCCTGTTCGAGCAGCCCTTCGTCGACGTCGCCGCCGCAGACGAGATCGTCGGCCGGGCCGACTTCCGCGCGGCCGGGGAAGCCGCCCAGCGCGCGGCGATCACGCTGCTCGCCGACAGCGGTGTGCTGCCGCTGCCCACCGGCCGCCGCCTGTACGTCGAGGGCGTCGACCCGGAGATCGCCGCGCGCTACGGCACCGTGGTCGCCACGCCCGCCGAGGCCGACGTGGCGGTGCTTCGCCTCCGCGCGCCGTTCGAGGAGCGCGGGTCGACCTTCGAGAACTTCTTCCACGCCGGCTCCCTCGCCTTCCCCGACGATGTCATCGCCCACGTCCGCGAGGTCGCGCAGGCGGTGCCGACGGTGGTGGATGTGCTCCTCGACCGCCCCGCGATCCTCACGCCGATCGTCGAGGATGTCGCTGCCCTCACCGCCAACTGGGGTGCGAGCGGCGCGGCGCTGTTCGACGTGCTGACGGGAGTCGCCGAACCCCAGGGGCGACTGCCGTTCGATCTGCCGCGCTCGATGGCGGCCGTCGAACGCTCCCGCCCCGACGTGCCCTTCGACACCGTCGATCCCCTGTTCCGGTTCGGCCACGGACTCTCGATCGCGCAGGTCGTCGCGGCCGAGGGCTGACCGCCCGGGTCGCAGGATCGCGGAGGTGTGGGGCGCGCACAATCGTCACGGGTGACCTCGGGCGGTGTCGTTGTGTGGATGCTGCAAGGGGTTTGCCGCATGATTGTGGGACACCTACTGTCAATGGTGTCCGCATCCGATGCGGGCGCCACCCCTCCGACGCCGAAAGGTGATGTCATGGCAGACGTTGCTGTCCGTTCGTCCACGCCCGCAGAAGACAAGCGCACACCCGAGGGCGGTGCGCCGACCGCGCCGCACACCGCGGACGAAGCCCACGAGGCACGGATCGACGTGCCGGCCGTCACGAACGCGCTGCTGGGCACGTGGCGCGAGACCCGCCGGGAGGTGCGCGAGCTGATCAAGGACCCGGTGTTCTGGCAGGAGCCGGGTCATTCCATGGCGGAGCACCGCGCACGCGTGCTGGAGCAGCTGCACCTCCTCGTCGACAACGACGGCTCGCGCCGTGCCTTCCCCACCGAGTACGGCGGCCTCGAAGACAACGGTGCGAACCTCGCCGGGTTCGAAGAGCTCGTGCTCGCCGACCCGAGCCTGCAGATCAAGTCCGGCGTGCAGTGGGGCCTGTTCGGCTCCGCGGTCTACCAGCTGGGCACCAAGAAGCACCACGATCTGTGGCTTCGCGACATCATCAGCCTCGATCTGCCCGGCGCGTTCGCGATGACCGAGACCGGCCACGGCTCCGACGTCGCCGCCATCGGCACCACCGCGACCTACGACCCCGAGACCGAGGAATTCGTCATCCACACGCCGTTCCGCGGGGCGTGGAAGGACTACCTCGGCAACGCCGCGCTGCACGGCAAGGCCGCCACCGTCTTCGCCCAGCTGATCACCGGCGGCGTGAACTACGGCGTGCACTGCTTCTTCGTTCCGCTGCGCGACGACGAGGGCGCATTCCTCCCCGGCATCGGCGGAGAGGACGACGGCGTCAAGGGCGGGCTCAACGGCATCGACAACGGCCGGCTGCACTTCGACAACGTGCGCGTGCCGCGCGAGAACCTGCTCAACCGCTACGGCGATGTCGCTCCCGACGGCAGCTACACGTCCGACATCGACAGCCCCGGTCGTCGCTTCTTCACGATGCTCGGCGCCCTGGTCCAGGGTCGCGTTTCCCTCGACGGTGCCGCCACGACCGCGACCGCCCTGGCGCTGAACATCGCGATCACCTATGCCAACCAGCGGCGTCAGTTCGACTCCGGCGCCGGAACCGACGAGGTCGTGCTGCTCGATTACGCCAAGCACCAGCGCCGGCTGCTGCCGCGCCTGGCGCAGGTCTACGCCCAGTTCTTCTCGCACGACGAGCTGCTGAAGAAGTTCGACGGCGTCTTCTCGGGTCGCACCGACACCCCCGACGAGCGCGAAGACCTCGAGACCCTCGCCGCCGCCCTGAAGCCCCTGTCGACGTGGAACGCGCTGGACACCATCCAGGAGAGCCGGGAGGCGTGCGGCGGCCAGGGGTTCCTCGCCGAGAACCGCATGGTCGACCTGCACCACGACCTCGACGTCTACGTCACCTTCGAAGGTGACAACAACGTGCTCCTGCAGCTGGTCGGCAAGCGCCTGCTCGGCGATTTCGCCAAGCAGTTCAAGGGTGCCGATGCCGCCACGCTCGCCCGCTTCGCGGTCGGCCAGACCGCGGGCAAGGTGTTCCACGGCGCCGGACTCCGCCAGCTCGGACAGGCGGTCACCGACTTCGGCTCCACCGCCCGCTCGGTGGAGCTCGGGCTGCGGGGCGACCACCAGCAGGAGCTGCTCACCGACCGCGTGCAGCAGATGATCGCCGACATCGCCGGCCGGCTGCGCCCGGCATCGAAGCTGCCGGCCGACGAGGCTGCGGCGCTGTTCAACGAGAACCAGTCGCAGCTGATCGAGGCTGCCCGCGCGCACGGCGAGCTGCTGCAGTGGGAGGCGTTCACCGACGCGGTCAACAAGACCGCCGATGCGGGCACGAAGCAGGTGCTCACGTGGCTGCGCGACCTCTTCGGACTGTCGCTGATCGAGCGCCACCTCGCGTGGTATCTCATCAACGGCCGCCTGTCCGCGCAGCGCGCGAGCGCCGTCTCGCGCTACATCGACCGGTTGAGCGCGCGCCTGCGTCCGCATGCGCAGGATCTCGTCGACGCGTTCGGGTTCGCCCCCGAGCACGTGCGGGCCCCTATCGCCTCGGGCGCCGAGCAGGAGCGACAGGATGCCGCCGCCGCTCACTTCGCCGCCGAGCGCGCATCCGGTACCGCCCCCGTCTCCGAGAAGTCGCTGCAGAAGAAGAACAAGAAGTAGCCCGGCGCTGTCGCACCCCGAGGCGATACTGGGGGCGTGGCGGAGAGTGTGCGGACCGGTGAAGACGGCATCGTGCGGTGCGGGTGGATCGGCGACGATCCCGAGTACCGTCGCTATCACGACGAGGAGTGGGGCCGGCCGCTGCGCGGTGACCGCCCGCTCTTCGAGAAGATGAGCCTCGAGGGGTTCCAGGCGGGCCTGTCGTGGATCACCATCCTGCGCAAGCGGCCGCGCTTCCGCGAGGTCTTCGCCGGCTTCGACCCGGTCGCGGTGGCGGCGTTCGACGGCGACGACGTCGAACGCCTGATGGCCGACCCCGGCATCATCCGGAACCGCGCGAAGATCCTCGCGACGATCGCGAACGCGGCGATCGTCCGCGACATGGCCGAGGGAGAGTTCGATTCCCTGATGTGGTCGTTCGCGCCGCCTCCGGGACCTCGCCCGCGGACCTTCGCCGAGGTGCCGGCGACCACGCCGGCGTCCGACGCGCTCAGCCGCGAGCTGCGGCGTCGGGGCTTCCGCTTCGTGGGCCCGACCACGATGTACGCGCTGATGCAGTCGGCCGGCATGGTCGACGACCACGTCGAGGGATGCTTCCTGGCGGCGTGATCCGCGACGCGCCGTGTCGGCCGCATGCGCCACACTGAGGGGGTACCGGGAGGAGCCCGCATGTCCGAGGTCGACGCCACACCGCACATCGCCGACTCCCACGACGTGATCCGCGTCGTCGGAGCGCGGGAGAACAACCTCAAGAACGTCTCGGTCGAGATCCCCAAGCGACGTCTGACGGTGTTCACCGGCGTGAGCGGCTCGGGCAAGTCCTCCCTGGTCTTCGCGACGATCGCGAACGAGTCGCAGCGACTCATCAACGAGACCTACCCGACGTTCGTCCAGCAGTTCATGGGACAGCTCAGTCGCCCCGAGGTCGACGCGCTCGAGAACGTCAGCCCCGCGATCATCGTCGACCAGGAGCGCATGGGGTCGAACTCCCGGTCGACCGTCGGCACGGCCACCGACGTGCACGCGATGCTCCGTCTGCTGTTCAGCCGTCTCGGCACCCCGCACGTCGGCTCGCCGCAGGCGTTCTCCTTCAACGTCCCTTCGGTCTCCGGCGCGGGGGCGGTCACCGTGCAGGTCGGCAAGGACAAGGGCAAGAAGGAACGCCGCTCGTTCGAGATCACCGGCGGGATGTGCCCGGACTGCGAGGGGCTGGGTGAGGTCAGCGACATCGACCTCGACGAACTGTTCGACCGCACCAAGTCCCTGCAGGACGGCGCGATCACCGTTCCCGGATACACCGTCGACGGATGGATGGTGAAGGCCTTCACCGAGTCCGGCTTCGTCGACCCGGCCACGCCCATCCAGGACTACACCGAGACCGAACGGCACGACTTCCTCTACAAGGAGCCGACGAAGGTCAAGGTCGGCGGCATCAACCTCACCTACGAGGGGCTCGTGCCCAAGATCACCAAGTCGATGCTGCAGAAGGACCGCGATGCGCTGCAGCCGCACGTGCGCGCGTTCGTCGAGCGCGCCGTGAAGTTCAGCGCCTGCGCGGCCTGCGGCGGCACCCGTCTGAACGAGGGGGCGCGGTCGTCACGGATCGGCGACGTCAACATCGCCGAGGCGGCGGCGATGCAGATCACCGACCTCGCCGCCTGGCTGCGGACGATCGACGATCCCGCCGTCGCGCCGCTGCTGTCCTCGCTGCGTCAGACGGTCGACTCGTTCGTCGACATCGGCCTCGGCTACCTCTCGCTCGACCGGTCGTCGGGAACGCTGTCGGGCGGGGAGGCGCAGCGCACGAAGATGATCCGCCACCTCGGCTCCTCGCTCACGGACATCACCTATGTCTTCGACGAGCCGACGGCCGGACTGCACCCGCACGACATCGCCCGTACGAATCGGCTGCTGCGCCGGCTGCGCGACAAGGGGAACACCGTTCTGGTGGTCGAGCACAAGCCGGAGGTCATCGAGATCGCCGACCACGTCGTCGATCTCGGCCCCCGCGCCGGGCGAGCAGGCGGCGAGGTGCAGTACACCGGAGATGTTGCCGGCCTTCGGGAATCGGACACCCTCACCGGCCGCCATCTGGATCATCGCGTCGCCCTCAAGAGCACGTCGCGACCCCACCGGGGCGCCCTCGAGGTCCGCGGGGCGACCCAGCATAACCTCCGAGGGGTCGACGTCGACATCCCGCTCGGCGTGCTCACCGTCGTCACCGGCGTCGCGGGGTCGGGCAAGTCGTCTCTGATCCACGGCAACCTGCCCGCGTTCGACGACGTGGTCGTGGTCGACCAGACGCCGATCAAGGGGTCGCGCCGCAGCAGTCCGGCCACCTACACCGGCATCCTCGACACGGTCCGATCCGCCTTCGCGAAGGCGAACGGGGTGAAGCCGTCGCTGTTCAGCGCGAACTCCGCCGGCGCCTGCATCGCCTGCAAGGGTCTCGGGGTGATCATCACCAACCTCGGGTTCACGCAGAGCGTCGAGACGCGGTGCGACCTGTGCGAGGGCAGCGGCTTCAGCGACGAGGTGCTCGCCTACACCCTCGACGGCAAGAACATCCACGAGGTGCTGTCGATGTCGGCGGCCGAGGCCGCCACGTTCTTCCCCACGGGCGCCGCCCACACCACCCTCGCGCGCATGGTCGACGTGGGCCTGGGCTACCTGACCCTCGGGCAGGCCCTGAACACGCTGTCCGGGGGCGAGCGGCAACGGCTCAAGCTGGCGATCTCGATGGCGAAGAAGGGAGCCGTCTACGTGCTCGACGAGCCCACGACCGGGCTGCATCTCGTCGATGTCGACACCATGCTCGCGCTGCTGGACCGCCTGGTGGAGGCGGGGAACACCGTCGTGGTGATCGAGCACCACCAGGCGGTGATGGCTCACGCCGACTGGATCATCGACCTCGGCCCGGGCGCCGGGCACGACGGCGGTCAGATCGTGTTCGAGGGGACCCCGGCCGACCTGGTCGCGTCATCGGACACGCTCACCGCACAGCACCTGCGCACCTATGTCGGCAGGTAGCGCCTCCGCGGGATCAGCGTCCGGGCGCGAAAAGGTGGTGACCGCCGTGGCTCAGCACCTTCACGACCACACCGCGGCGATGGAGCTCGGCGACGGTGCGGGTCTCCTCGTCGATGTCGCGGCCGAGGGCGTGCACGTTCGCGACGACGAGCACGTCGCCGCGGGTGAGCGTGCCGAACAGGCGCACGAGACGCTGCTCCCAGCTCTCGAGCGTCTCGGGCGCCGGATGCCGGAAACCTTCGATCGGCACGCCGAAGCGGGTCAGCTCCTCGCGCTGCTCCACGACGGAGGGCATGTCCTCGCGGGAGATGACGAGCCCGACGAGCTTCGAGCCGATCGGCCGCGCCTGCCACCAGTGACGATCCTGCTGCAGCTCGGTGAAGCACTTCGGACACTCCGCGGCCGTGTGCGGCAGGTGCAGCGGTGCCGTGTCGGTCCCGTTCACCGCGGATTCGCGGTGCGGGGGGCGCGACAGTCCGGTCGTCGACGCGTCGGCGATCTCGCTCATGGCCTGCTCCTTCGCGACGTCGCGAAGATGCGCGGCGTCGACATCCATTCTCGCCGATACGCCGCGATTTCGCGCACCGTTCTCAGTCTTCGTCGTCCAGGCGGAGTTCCAGGCTCAGCTGATCGGCGTCGAGTTCGGCGAGCGCGTGGCGGAGCGCTGCGGTGCTGAAGCGTCCCGAGTGCGACATCTGCTCCAGGCGCCGGCGCATCACGTGAATGACGGCCAGGCGCAGTTCGAGCCGGTCAGCCAGGCGCGGAGCGCCGCCATCATCGGGCGGCTGCGCCATGCGCGGTCCCATCTCGGCGAGGAAGGAGTCGTCGAACGGCGTGCCGTCGCGGCGCTTCACGCGGGCGCCGGACACCGCGTCGGCCGCGGCCTCGCGCAGCTCGTCGTCGAGCGCATCCTGCTCCGATCGGGTCACCTGTTCGTCGACACGGGGCATGCGCAGCAGCTTCACGACGCTGGGAAGGGTGAGGCCCTGCAGCATGAGGCTCCCGACGGCGACGAGGAAGGCGACCAGCACCACGAGCGAGCGTTCGTCGGCGTCGCGGGGGAGCGTCTGCGCGGCCGCCAGCGTGACCACACCGCGCATGCCCGCCCAGACGATGACCGTGCCGTGCTTCCACCCGAGCGGAGAGGCGGCGTAGTAGTCCAGGTCGGCGTAGGCGCGGCCGATCCTCGCGCGGGCCTGGGCCACGCGCGAGCGGTGTCGCGGCGAGACCTCGGCTTCCGGCGGCGGGTCGGCAGGATGAAGGAGGTCGATCCGTGCGGTGAGCGCGTCCAGACGTGCGCGCTGGATCCGCCGCGCGCGCGAGCTCTGCAGACCCACGAGAAGCGCGACGTACACCGCGCGCACGGCCAGCACGATCGCCAGGGCGACGGCGGCGAGCGTGGCGGCCGTGCCCAGTCCGTCGCCGGCGTTGTCGAGGAGCACGTCCTTCAGCTCCAGCCCCATGAGCAGGAAGACGGCCCCCTCGAGCATCAGCTCGACCGTGCGCCAGTTCAGCTCGTCGGACAGGCGCTGTTCCGGCGTGAAGCGGCGGGCGGCCCCCTGACCGGTGACGATGCCGGCCACGACGGCGGCGACCAGGCCCGAACCGCCGAGCTCCTCGGTGGGGAGGTAGGCGAGGAACGGGACCGTGAACCCGACCGCGGTGTTCGCCGCCGAGTGCGAGATGAACGACCGCACGCGCAGGTTCACCCACCCGATGAGGCCGCCGATGACGACCGCGACGACCACGCCCCAGAGGAAGGACAGCGCGAACTCCCCGAAGTGGAGGGAGCCGACGCCGACCGCGGCGATCGCGGTGCGCAGGAGCACCAGCGAGGTGGCGTCGTTGAGCAGGCTCTCGCCTTCCAGCAGCGTCACGACGCGTCGTGAGATCCCCAGTCGCTTGGCGATCGCGGTGGCGACCGCGTCGGTGGGGCTGAGGATGGCGCCGAGCGCGAGAGCGAGGGGGAACCCGAGCCCGGGCAGAGCCCACAGGAAGAACAGGGCCAGCACGAACGAGCTGATGAGGACGAGCAGCACCGACAGGCCGGCGATCGGCCGCAGATCGCGACGGAACTCGATGGCCGGCAGGGAGACCGCGGCCGAGTACAGCAGCGGCGGGAGCACGCCGACGAGGACAATCTCGGGGTCCACCTCGACCAGCGGCACGAACGGCAGCATGCTCACGCCCAGTCCGATGGCGACGAGGATGAGGGGGCCGGCGATGCGCACCTTGGGGGCCACGGTCGTCGCGGCGGCGATCACCACGATCGCGCCGACCGCGATGACGAGGATCTCCACGCCGCTCACCGGCGCCGTCCAGGAGCGGACGCTTTCGTGCGCGACACGTGCATGCTGCGAGCCTATTCGCGCCGTGATCGTCTCGCCGCACCGCGGTAATGCGCGTCTCGCGGCCCCGCAGGCGCTAGCGTGTGCGCATGGCGTTCGACAAAAGCCCCGGTCGTCGGGGCGAAGAGGCACCCGCGGGGGTCCCCGTCGCGCTCGCCGAGGGGAGGGGATCGGCCATGAACGAACACCTCGACGACATCCTCTATCCCGAGATCGAGCCGTACGCGACCGGCGAACTGATCGCGGGCGAGGGCAATCGCCTCTACTACGAGCAGTGCGGAAACCCCGAGGGCAAGCCGGTCGTGTTCTTGCACGGTGGTCCCGGCGCCGGCACGTCGTCGTGGCACCGCCGCTTCTTCGATCCCGAGCGCTATCGCATCATCCTGCTCGACCAGCGCGGATGTGGCCGTTCGACGCCGCACGCGGCCGATGTGGAGGGCGACCTGCGCCACAACACGACGTGGCACCTGGTCGCCGACCTGGAGCTGCTCCGGCGCAATCTCGGTATCGAGACCTGGATGGTCTTCGGCGGGTCCTGGGGGAGCGCCCTCGCCCTCGCCTACGCCGAGACCCATCCCGACGCGGTGTCCGAGATCGTTCTGCGGGGGATCTTCACGCTCCGCGCCCACGAGCTCGAGTGGTTCTACGAGGGCGGTGCGTCGGCGATCTTCCCCGATCGGTGGGAGAAGTTCCTCGGTCCGATCCCGGTGCTCGAACGCGGGCGCATGATCGAGGCGTACCACCGCCGCCTGGTCGACCCCGATCCGGCCGTGCACGTGCCGGCTGCCGTCGCGTGGACGACGTGGGAGGCATCCACCCTCACCCTGCTCCCGGACGACGACCTCGTGCAGGCGATGACCGATCCGCGGGCGGCGACCGCGTTCGCGCGCATCGAGAACCATTACTTCCTGCACCGCGGCTTCTTCGACGAGGGGCAGCTCATCGCCAACGTCGACGCGATCCGCGGCATCCCCGCCGTGATCGTGCAGGGGCGTTACGACGTGTGCACTCCGCCGATGACGGCGTGGGACCTGCACCGGGCGTGGCCGGAGGCCGAGTTCGTGATGGTTCCCGACGCCGGACACGCCGCGTCGGAGCCGGGCATCGCGCGCGCTCTGCGCGACGCCGCCGACCGCTTCGTCGCCGAGGGCTGACGAGCGCTCAGGCGCGAAACGCCCGCCAGAGCGTCGGGATGAGGGCCCGCAGGCCGCCGCCGGCGCGGTAGCGCGTGAGGCCGGCGCTGACCGATGCCCCCGTGCGCGCCGTGACGAACCACGGTGGCGTGGGCAGGAGGGAGAACCGGCCACGCGACCCGGCGCGCAGCGCGAGGAGCGAGCGCGGAAACGGGCGGAAGGGGCCGCGCACGACCGCACGGTCGATGCGGTCGAGCAGGAGGGCGTTGTGCACGACGCCGATCCCGCTCGGCGCGTCGGAGAGCGTGCCGCCGGGATACGCGCCCCACGGCAGCGCCGGCGTCAGGAAGCCGATCGCGGTCCACGCGTTGACCGCGATCGTGCCGTAGCGCAGTCGCTCGAGGGTGTGCTCGAAGCCGTCGGCGAGGCGTGTCTGCTCCACGGGATCGATGAGGACGTTCGCTCCCAAGGTTCCGATGAGGTGCTCGTTCGCGTAGTCGACCGCGGCGTCGACGAACGCCTGGCCGGTGCCCGGGAGCGAGACCACCCCGAGTACGGGGGCGAACTGCTCGACGACCTCGAGGTCGTCGTCGCCGGCGTCGATCTCGATGACGGCCCGCCGGCCGCCGTCACTCCACGCGGCGTCGGGGTGCGCGGCGCGCACCGCGCTCAGGCGGTCGCTCGACCCCGGGTACCAGACCTCGCGCGAGGGCGTGGCTGCCATCGCACGACGCAGGTGGCCGAGGAACGCCTCGCGCTGCGGCCAGTCTCGGCTCACGACGACGACCTGGCCCGCGACGCAGTTGTGTCCGGCGTTCTGCAGCCGCATGGTCGCGACGTGCTCGGCTTGGAAGGCGAGGTCGGCCTCGGTCCAGGGGCCGGGCACGACGATCACCGGGGACACGCCACCCAGCTCGGCGGTGATCGGCTTCGTCAGCAGCGGCTCGTCGGCCGCCTTGCGACGGACGGCATCGTCTCCGGATCCCCACACGATCGCGTCGAACGTGCGCTCCGAGCCGGTGATGTGCACGTGGTCGATGCGCTCATGGCGTGAGAGGTAGGCGCCCACCTCGCCACCGCCCCGCACGATGCGCAGCAGACCGGCCTCCACGAGCGGGGCGAGTGCGCGCTCGAAGACCGGCACGAGCGCATCCTGCGTGGGGTTCACCTTCAGCAGCGACACCCGGTTGTGAGCGATCAGCTCGGTGAGCACATCGGCGACGGGGATCGACGTCACGTTGCCGGCGCCGAGCACGAGGCCCACGCCGCCCGAGGCCGCCGGGGTGCGCTGGCCGAGCCCGGCGGCGGCTCGGGCACGCGCGACGGTGACGTCGCGGTCGAACCACACCTCGCCGGTGAATCCCGACGCGATGATCCGATCCGACGCGTCGCCGGGGAACACCCGCGCCCGCACCCGGCCGTCGGCGGTGACGTCCATCGGCACCCCGTCGAGGGGATTTCCGCCGCGCGCGAGGTTCCGCATCGTGCGGGCCAGCCACTCGGTCGAGACGAGGGTCATGTACGGACCCGTGAACCACTCCTCGCCGCGAAGGGGATGGCCGGGCGGCAGACTCTTCGAGACAGCCGCCGCGTCGGCCCATTCCTCACTCACCGCGGCGGTGCTCGCGTGGATGCTCTCCAGGAGCGTCGCCCGCTGATCGAGCGAGAGCCGCGTCCACAGCCGCGCGCCGCGGTGCAGTGCGTCGATGTCGGCGTCGAGTGCCTCGCGGGTGTCGGCGGCGAGGTCGATGGGCGCGGTTGTCACGGGGTTCCTCCCGGGGTCAGTCGGCCGGGATGAGGCGAAGGAGCGTGTCGCGCACGGCCAGCAGTCCGGTCAGCGTCTCGGCGAACGACGTCGACAGCGGAGACAGGCCGATGCGCAGTCCGTCGGGGTCGCGGTAGTCGGGGATCACATCTCGCTGCCAGAGCGCTGCGGTCACCTGTCTCATGAGCGGATGCCGCAGCGTCACGTGGCCGCCGCGCGAGGCGGCTTCGATCGGCGACGCGACCTCGACGCCGAGCGGGGCGAGTTCCTCCACGACGACCTCGAGTGCGAACGTCGTGAGCTCGATCGACTTCTCGCGGATCGCCGGCATCCCGGCATCGTCGATGAGGGCCAGCGTGTCCTCGATCGCGAGCATCCCGAGGATCGGCGGCGTGCCCGACAGGAATCGCCGCATGCCGTCGGCGGGGCGATACTCGGGCCCCATCGCGAAGACGTCGGCGGCGCCCATCCACCCCTGGACCGGTTGGGTGAGCGAGGCGTGGTGTCGGTTCGCCACGTAGGCGAACGCGGGCGAGCCCGGACCGCCGTTGAGGTACTTGTACGTGCAGCCGACGGCGGCGTCGAATCGCCAGGTATCGGCATGGATCGGCACCGAGCCCACCGAATGCGACAGGTCCCAGACGGTGAGGGCGCCGGCGGCGTGCACGATCTCGGTGATGCGCGCCGCGTCGGCGAGGTGCCCGGAGCGGTACGCGACGTGGCTGACCACGACGACCGCGGTGGTCTCGCCGACGGCGGCGGCGACACCCTCGGCGGTGACGCCGCCGGCGCGGTCGACGTCGATCCAGCGCACGCGCGCACCCCGCTCGGCGGCGATTCCTTCGACGACGTAGCGATCGGTGGGGAAGTCGTCCGTTCCCACCACGATCTCCACACGGGCGGAATCCCGAGCCATCTGAGCCTCGAGGGCCGCCCGGATCAGCTTGTAGAGCAGCACGGTGGTGGAGTCGCCGACCACGGTCTGCCCGGGAGCGGCGCCCAGCGCGATCCGGCCGATCTCGTCGCCGATCGCGAACGGCAGATCCATCCACGACTCGTCCCAGCCCCGGATGAGCCGACCGCCCCACTCGTCGCGAACGAACCGCTCCAGGCGCCCCGCCGTCGATGTCAGGGGCCGGCCGAGGGAGTTGCCGTCGAAGTACACCAGCCCCGTGCCGGCGGCGACGAACAGATCGCGGAACGCCCGCAGCGGGTCGGCCGCGTCGAGGGCGTCGGCCGTGGCCGCCAGGTCAGGGTTCATCGCGGCTGATCTCGTCGATCGGCACCGTCGAGGCCGTCGCGAGCCATGCGCCGAGGTCGCGCTCGTCGCCGGGCGGACGGCCGGGAACGAAGGTGCACACGCCCGGGACCGCATCCGGGAACGGCCACGGGTCGGCGAGCGCCGCCACGACCGCAGCGGCGTTGAAGCCCGCCGCCACGAGGGCGGAGATCTCGCGGGGGTCGACGCCCACGGGCAGATCGCCGTTCCCGAGATCGGTGCCGTAGAGTGTGCGGCCGCCGGCGGCGTGGAACCTCGCGAGGTTCGTCTCCGCCGTGCGGGCGAGATCCGGTGTGTCGCGGTGGATGTCGAGCGTCGAGATCCAGATCTGTTCCGCCGTGACCGCGCGGGCGATGTCGGCCTCGTCGAGGATTTCGGTGAAGGTGGTGTGGGCCAGGGCGTCGATGCCGGCATCGAGCGCCCGTGCGAACATGCCCGTTCCCTGCACGTGAGCGACGACCGGCACGCCGCGGTCATGGGCGTGCGCCACGATCGCCTCGAGGACCGGGGGCTCCGGAGTCGGACCCGCCTCGGCGTTCAGGGCGACCTTGATCACGCGCGCACCGCACTCGATCTGCTCGTCGACCGCCGTCGCCGCGCCCCCGGCGACACCGGGATGCCGGGACGGGTCCGTGACGTGGCGCACGATGGCGTCGGGTGCCCAGGGGCGTCCGGTCGGATAGCCCCCCGGGGTGGTGAGGAAGGCGCCCGCGTATGCGGGTCGCGGCACGGCGTGCGGATCTCGGCGAGCGAGGGCGTAGGGGTCGCCGCCGAGGTCGACGACGCCGGCGATCCCCCGCGCGGCGAGGGCGTGCTCGGCGAAGAGGGCGAGATGCACGTGGTGGTCGGTGAACGTGGGGAGTACGACGCCGTGTTCTCCTGTGAGGGCGAGGTGGCCGACGTCGGCTCGCGGACCGAAGCGGGCGGCGATCACCGCGGGGTCGAGGTTCGTCATGGCCGTCTCCTTCGGCTTCAGGCTACGCTCCGCCGCCTGCGGGCGCGCATCCCGGACACCGCAGAGCGCCGATAAACGCCGAACGGCCCGAGAAACGCCGCATTGCCCGGTGTCTCGAGCCGTACGGCGTTTCTCGCGGAGATCGCGACGCCCGCGCTCAGATGAGGGAGAGCTCGCGGAGCTTGGCCTCGACGTCGGCATTGGTCGGCTCGACGTGGTGGGACGCGTCGGGGTAGACCACGACGGGGATGTTGGTGCGACCCGAGATGTCGCGGGCGACGTCGGCGGCGTCGGGCGTGGCGACGAGGTCGACGTAGGTGTACTCGACGCCGAGGCCGTCGAGCTGCGCCTTCGTGCGGATGCAGTCGCGGCACCAGTCGGCGCCGAACATCGTGATCGTGGCGGAATCGAGGGGAGAAGTCATGGCATCCAGCGTAATCGCGCGGCACCGCCGCGGCGCCGGTCGTGGGACGATGGACGTCGGATGCAGCTCTCGATCATCGTGCCGACCTTCAACGAGGCCCCCAACATGGCGGAACTCGTGGGGCGCATCGAGCATGCCGTCCAGGGAATCGACGCGGAGATCATCGTCGTCGACGACAGCACGGACGACACCCCCGAGGTGGTGCGCGCGCTCGCCGGGACGACCAGCGTGCCGCTGCGCATTATCCACCGTGACGAGCGAACCGGCGGACTCGGCGGTGCCGTCGTCGAGGGATTCGCCGCGGCCCGATCGGATGCGTGTCTCGTGATGGACGCCGACCTGCAGCATCCGCCCGAGGACATCCCGGCGCTGTGGGAGAGGTTCTCGGCGGGGGATGCCGATGTCGTCGTCGCCTCGCGATACCACGCGGGTCAGGCCGATGCCGGCTTCGCCGACAAGACCCGCGTGCTGGTGTCGAAGGTGTCGACGGCGGTGACGAAATCGATGTTCCCGGTGCGGCTGCGGGATGTCTCCGACCCGATGACGGGGTTCTTCGTGCTGGATCGGCGCGCAATCGAGGCGGGCACGCTGCGTCCGCGCGGGTTCAAGATCCTGCTGGAGATCCTCGCCCGCAAGCCCCTGCGCGTGGCGGAGGTGCCCTTCACCTTCGCCGACCGGCACGCGGGGGACTCCAAGGCGTCCGTGCGTCAGGGCATCCACTTCCTCTCGCAGCTGACGGCGCTGCGCTTCGGCAAGATGTCGCTGTTCGCCGTCATCGGCGGACTCGGCGCGATCGCGAACCTCGCGATCGTCTGGGCGCTGACGACGCTCGGCGTCGACTACCTCATCGCCGCGATCGTCGCCGCGGAGGCGACGATCATCGGCAACTTCCTGCTTATGGAGCGCTTCGTCTTCCAGGACATGAAGGGCGCCGCATCGGGCGGATGGGTGCGCTTCGCGAAGTCGTTCGGCTTCAACAACGCCGAGGCGATCGTGCGCATCCCCCTCGTCGCGCTGCTGGTGGAGACCGGGCACGTCTCCGCGGTGCTGGCCACGGCGATCACCCTCGTGCTGGCCTTCTTCGTGCGCTTCGTCTTCCATTCTCTCGTCGTCTACGCACCGCGCAAGGCCGGCGAGCCGTCCAAGGCGCGACGCGTCGTCGAGGAGATCGACGACCTCGCGTCCGCTCCCGGCGAGCTGTGAGGACGCACCTCACCCGCAGTTCGGCGGTGTCGGGTCACCGGTCGGGGGAACTCCCTGGATCTCGCCCACGCGTACCCGCTGACCTGCTCGCCGTCGAGGATGCCCTCGTGGCGAGCCACCGCTCGGCGGACCGGCGGAGACGCGGAAACGGACGCTTGAGGCGGCCTACTCCACGGTCACGAGCACGCGCTGCCACCCGGATGAGCCGTCCGGGGCGATGGGGGCGCGCTCCTCGATCTGCAGATCACCGTCGGCGTTGACCGCGCGCACGGCGACGTAGTGCGTGCCCGGCTCCGCCTCCCACTCGAGGTACCACTGCACCCAGGTGTCGTCATTGATCGGGGTCGACAGCGTCGCCTGCTGCCACTCGCCGTCGTCGATGCTCACCTCGACGCGCTCGATCCCCACCGTCTGCGCCCACGCCATGCCCGCGATCGGCACCGTTCCCGCCGGAACCGGCGTGCCGGTGCGCGGGGTGTCCACGCGCGAGGAGAACTTGATCGGCGCCTTGGCGCTGTACCCGCGCGGTGTCCAATAGGCCTCGTCCTCGGCGAAGGTCGTCACCTTCAGCTCGGTGACCCACTTCGTCGCCGACACGTAGCCGTACAGCCCGGGCACGACCATCCGCACGGGGAAGCCGTGCTCGACCGGGAGAGGCTCGCCGTTCATGCCCACGGCGAAGATCGCGTCGAGACCGTCGTCGGTGAGCGAGGCGAGCGGGGTGGATGCGGTGTAGCCGTCGACGCTGCGCGAGAGCACCATGTCGGCACCGTCCTGCACGCCCGCCCGTGCGAGCACGTCACGGATCGGCACGCCCAGCCACACGGCGTTGCCGACCAGGCCGCCGCCGACCTCGTTGGAGACGCACGTGAGGGTGACGGCGTACTCGTCGACACCCATCGCCAGCAGGTCGTCGAAGCTCATCTCGATTCGCTCGTCGACCATGCCGTCGATGACCAGCCGCCACGTCGCCGGGTCGACCGTCGGCACCGTCAGGGCCGTGTCGACGCGGTAGAAGTCCTCGTTCGGCGTGATCAGCGGTGACAGGCCGTCGATGTCGAACTCGGCCCCTTCCGGGATCGTCACCGTGCTTCCCGGCTCGGGGAGGGCGAGCTCCTCGCGGATCGCCCCGAGCGAGGAGCTCGCCGCGCTGATCGCGCGAGCCCCCACGCCGACGATGACCGCGGAGACTCCCGCGATCGCGCCGAAGCGGAAGAACCCGCGACGGTCGACGCCTCGCGCATCCGCGGATGCGGGTTCGTCCGTCGCCGAAGACGAGGTGTCGGTGGGGGATGCCTGCAGCGCCCGGTCGGGATTCAGCCAGCGCCGGAGCCGGTTCACGAGGAGCATCAGCACGACGGCGCCGGCGATCGTGCCGACCACGGGCGGCAGGGCGCTGAGCACCGTGGCGCCGGCGCGGGTGACGGTCGCGGCCGTCGCCAGGATGCCCGCGAGCACGAAGGCGGCGACGCCGAGCGGCGCGCGCACGTACTGCAGCACGCCGGCCAGGGCGGCGGCGATGGCGACGGCGAGCCCGATGCCGATCAGCAGCACGAGCTTGTCGGCCTCGCCGAAGGTGGCGATCGCGAACTCCTTCAGCGGCTGCGGCACCACGTCGACGATGAACGAGCCGACCGCGAGCACGGGGCTCGCTCCGCGGGCGACGAGAAGCGCGACGAGTTCCGCCGCGGCGAGAAAGGCCGCCCCGCCGATCAGCCCGGACAGTGCGCTCCACAGCCAGGCGCGCGCCGACATTCGTGTCGCTGCCATGCTCGTCCCCTCATCCCGGGGTCGTTCCCCGCTGAAGGTTGTTCGGAGCGACGCTCGTCGCGGATGCATCCGGGGTGCGAGGGGATCGGGCGCGGGCGGCGATGACCTCGGTGTCGCAACGGGCACCTGCGCAGTAGCATCGACCCCGTGACCGTGCTCGTGCTCACCATCGTCGGCGATGACCGCGCCGGTCTCGTCGCGGCCGTCTCCCGGGTGGTCGCCGATCACGGCGGCAACTGGGAGCGCAGCGAACTCGCCGAACTCGCGGGAACCTTCGCCGGCGTGGTCGAGGTCGTCGTGCCCGACTCCGCCGCGGACGGGCTGCGCGAAGCGCTCGCCGCTCTCGAGGGCACCCTCGCGGTCGCGGTGCACGAGAACCCGCGCGCTTCCGATCGCACCGGCGTCGAGCTCGATCTCACGGTGCTCGGCAACGACAGCCCCGGCATCGTGCGCGAGCTCGCATCCACCCTCGAGGCGCACGGTCTGAGCATCGATCACCTGTCGACCGAGACCCGGGACGCCGCCATGTCGGGCGGGCGACTGTTCGAGGCGACGTTCACGGCCCGGATGCCCGGAGGCGGCGATCCCGGCGACGTGCGCATCGCCCTGGAGGAGATCGCCGCCGAGCTCCAGGTCGACGTGACCGTCGCCCCGGCCGGTCACTCGTAGCGCAGGCTCGCCACCGGGTCGGCGGCGGCGGCGCGCGCGGCGGGCAGCGTGCCGGCGAGGAAGGCGATGAACATCACCACCGCGGTGGTGAGCACGATCGACAGCGGATCGAACGCGAACAGCTCGAGGCCGGGAAGGTCCGCGAGCAGGGTCGCTGCGAGTTGACGGCTCACCGTGGTGCCGAGGGCGATCGCGGCGGCCGCCCCCAGCGCGCTGCCGAGGAATCCGATGAACATCGCCTCGAAGCTGAACAGCGCGAACACCCGCCCCGATCCCATGCCCATGGCCTTCATGAGGCCGATCTCGCGCGTGCGCTCCTGCACCGACATCAGCAGAGTGTTCACGATGCCGAGCGTCGCGGCCATGAGCGCGATGATCGCGAAGGCGTTGAGGATGAGCACGATGCCGTCGATGACCGCCACGAAGGCGCCGAGCTGGTCGGCGATCGACTGGCCGGTATAGCCGGCATCCGCGAGGCGCTCCTTCAGCGCCTCGACCTCGGCATCGGTCGCTTCGGGGTCGAAGAACACGCTCGCCGTCGCGTAGCGGTCGAGGTCTTCCTCGGGAACGCCGGTGTTCTGCAGGGCGAAGAGCTCGTCGGTGGCGGCGGTGTTGGGGATGGTCGTCGTGCCCGCGCTGAAGGTCTCCTCGACGACGCCGGTCACGGTCGCATCCAGCAGGTGCTGCGTGCGGGAGCCGTCGGTCACCGAGATGGTGACGACCTCGCCGATTGCGCCGTCGGGGTCGGGGAAGCCGAGCGGTTCGACGAGGGAGACCGGTATCGCGACCTCGGGCTCGCCGGATGAGCCCGACGGTTCCGATCCGGCGGCCATCTGCAGCTCCTGGCCGGGCACGGTGTTCTCGACCGCGGTCACGTAGGGGGTGCCGTCTTCGCCGTGTCGGATGAAGTCCGCCGAGACGCCCTTGGTGGGTTCGACCCGATCCACGCCCTCGATCTGCTCGAGCTCGGCGATGTCGTCGGGCGTCATCGCCACGACACCGGTGGTCGCGCCGGGGGCGCCGTCGGGCGCGCCGGGCACCGTGGTGTCGACCACATCCGGATCGTATTCCAGCGGCTCGTCGCCGAAGCCGGCCGGCGCGGTCTCGCTCGTCTTGCTCGCGGTCAGCACGCCGTCTGCGCCGATCGCGGCGACGGTGTCGTCGATGAACCGGCCGACCCCGGTGCCGAGGCCGTTGGTCACGGTGAGGGTGAAGGCGCCGATGAACACGGCGAGCACGGTCAGCAGCGTGCGGGTCTTGGAGCGGAACGAGTTCTGCACCGCGCTCGAGATGAGGCTCGACGTTCTCACGCCATCGCCTCCGCGTCGTCGAAGACCCCGTCGCGAATGTGCAGGCGCCGGTCGCAGCGGGCGGCGAGATCGTGATCGTGCGTCACGAGGATGAGGGTGATCCCGTGCCGCCGGTTGAGGTCGAAGAGGATGTCGGCCACGACCCCGCCGGTCGCCGAGTCGAGGTTGCCGGTGGGTTCGTCGGCGAAGATGATGCGGGGATCGTTCACGAGAGCGCGGGCGATGACGGCCCGCTGCTTCTGCCCGCCCGAGAGGTCGGTCGCCCGGTTGCGCGCCTTGTCGTCGAGTTCGAGCTGCGACAGCGCGGCCATGCCCCGGCGCCGACGCTCGCGCCCGCCCACGCCAGCGATCTTCAGGGGCAGGGTGACGTTCTCGAGCACCGTGGCGTTCGGCGTCAGGAAGAACTGCTGGAACACGAACCCGAAGGTCGTGTTTCGGGTGCGGTTCAGTGCGCGGCCGCGCAGCGCGGCGGTGTCACGTCCGTCGAGGTGCACGGTTCCCGACGTGGGCGCATCCATGAGGGCGAGCACGTGCATGAGCGTGGACTTGCCCGACCCGCTCTTGCCGACGATCGCGACGCTCTCGCCGGCGTCGATGTCGAGGCTGACGCCGCGCAACGCCTCGAAGCGTGCGGTTCCGCGACCGTAGGACTTGTGCACGCCGCGGGCCGACACGACGGGCCGACGCTCTGCCATGGAGCCACTCTGGCCGAGTATGCCCGGGTGCGCATACCCCTTGTGCGAATCCTCAGCGCGGCGTATCCGCGCGATGCGCCGGCGCAGCCGCGGTCCTACGTCGTGGGGTATTCGTAGACGCGCACGAGGTCGCCGTCGAGCACGAACAACAGGACGCTGTCGGGATAGGCGGCGCTGGTCTCGCCGGGGACGGTGGAATCGAGGTCCATCGCGACGCTCGCCGGGACGGGGCCCGCCGCGCATCCGGTGCGCCAGCGTCCCGTGTAGATGCTGTCGTCGCCAGCGGCCACCCCGCTGGCGACGATCATCAGGCAGGAATCCGTTCCGAAGCTGGCGGCCCACCGGTCGTCGACGGCGATCGGCGTCAGGCCATGGAAGTCCTCGAATCCCTGAGCGCCGTATCCTCGGGTGCCGAAGATGTCCGAGGAGAAGCTCGGGTCGGGGGCCAGCACCGCGACGAGCGTGCCGCCCTCGGGCGCCGTGGCCGGCGGGACGGATGCGGTCGACGTGACGATCGCCGTGATGACGGCCGTGGCCACCAGTGACGCCGCCCAGAGGGCCGGCACGAGCCAGCGAGGTCGTCGCCGGAGGTCCGGTGAGGGTGCCGAGCCGGCCGCGTCGCCGTCTGCGGCGGGGGCCATTTCCGCGACGGGCGTGGCATCGGTCATCGGTGCGTGTGTGGGGGCCACGGGGCGGGGGCCCGGCGAGTCGTTGCGATCGCGATCGGGTGCGGGCCTGTGCGGCGCATCCCCTGTCCCGGTCGCCGCCTCGAGTTCGGCAAGACGTGCCATCGCGGCGGGGTCGCGGTCGATGTCGGCGGATGGCCCGTAGGCGCGAGCACGCAGGCCACGGAGTTCGTCCTCCTCGAGCGGCCCCATGCCCCCAGCCTCACATATTCACGACGCGGTGGCGCCAGGCGTGTACGGGGTTCCGCGACGCTCCGACAGTGCGCGCTCGATGCGTTCGAGGCGCGCGATCATCTCGGCGACCTCTCGCTCGTCGAGGATGCCGTCCAGAAGCCGGTTCCACGTGGCGTCCAGGCGCTCGACGTTGTCGGCGGCCTTGTCCGTGGGATGGAGGCGCACCGTGCGGGCATCCGTCGGATCCGCGGCGCGGCGCACGTATCCCTTGGATTCGAGCGAACGCAGCGCGCGGCTGAAGTTGCTCGGAGGAAGCAGAGTCGACCGGGCTGCCGAGCCGGCGCTGACGCCCGGGTTCCGGTCGACGTGGCGCAGCACGGTCGTCTCGAGGGGGGTGATGTCACCGGACCGGTCGTCGTACTGGCGGAGCTGACGCGAGACGGCCAGGAGCAGGTCCGCGACGGAGAACAGGGGGGACGGGCGGTCGGTCGACATGAGAGAAGCGTATATGCCTATCAGTCGATAGTTACCCTGCGATAGGAAAACATGGTCCCCCACTCGCCAGACGGTCATGACGCCCCTTCTCCTCGTGGTGCTCGCGCTCCTCGCGAGCGTGGCGCCCTTCTCCACCGACCTCTATCTGTCGGCCTTCCCCGTGATGGCCGACGATCTGGCAGCGACTGCCACCGGCATCCAGTTGACCCTGGCGAGTTTCCTGGTCGGTCTCGCGGCCGGTCAGCTCGTGTTCGGTCCGCTCTCGGATCGGCTCGGTCGGCGTCGACCGCTCCTCGTCGGGGCCGCGATCTTCGTCGTGGCCAGCGTCTTCGCGGCGCTCGCCCCCACGATCGAGATTCTGATCGCGGCGCGGCTGGTGCAGGGGCTCGCGGGCGCACCGGGGATGGTGCTCGGGCGGGCGGTGATCGCCGATCTCGAACGAGGCGAGGCGGCAGCGCGGGCGTTCAGCCTCATGATGATCGTCGGCGGCATCGCCCCCGTGGTCGCACCGCTCGCCGGGAGTCTCGTCGTCGATGCGGTCGGATGGCGTGGTGCGCTCGGAGTCCTCGTCGGGCTGGCGCTGCTGATGCTCCTCAGTTCCTGGTTCGTCGTGCCGGAATCGCTCCCGGTTCATCGGCGGGGGGCGCAGGGCGGCATCGGGGCGAGGGCCCTCCTCGCGCGCGGATTCCTGGCGCCCGCGACAACGTTCGTGTTCGGCTTCTCCGTCATGATGGCCTACATCTCCGCCTCCCCGTTCCTCTACCAGGAGGTCATGGGCCTCGACGCGGCCGCCTACGGCAGCCTGTTCGGCGTGAACGCGCTGGGCCTGACGGCGATGAGCGCCGCCGCGACGCGGATGCTCCGCACGGTCTCGACGGAGAAGGTGCTCGGACTCGGGGTCGCGGGGCTGGTTGCCGGCGCGACCGCGACGCTCGCCGTGTCGGCTGCGGGGATGCCGGCGTGGTGGCTCGCTGTGACGATCTTCGTCGCGGTGGCATCGCTCGGTTTCGTCATGGGGCCGGCGACGGCGCTCGCTCTCGGCGCGGTCCCCGACGCGCCCGGTTCGGCGTCGGCCGTTCTCGGCGCAGCGCAGTTCGGCCTCGCCGCGGCGGTCTCTCCGCTCGTCGGACTCGGCGGTGAGACGGCGACACTGCCGCTCGCGCTCGTCATGGCCTCGTGCGCTGTCCTGGCTGGGCTGGCCTACATCGCGTGATCAGACCGGCGCAGCCGCGTCGCGTCTCAGCCCGCCGATAGGCGGTGAAACCGTCGATAGGCGGTGAAGATGACAGGAGATTCAGCCGTGCAACGGCTGAGCAGCCCGCGTCCGCGGCTTCAGTCGGCGAGTTCCCTGCGCTGTTCACACGACGTGACGCGATGGGGCCGGGGCGGTCACGCATGAGCGCGGAATCACGGGAAAAGACGAAACCCCCGCGATGTAGAAGCTACGCGAGGGTTCCTGGGATGATTGTAACGATCACCCTTGTGGCTCCGACCGGCATCGATCCGGTGACCTTTCGATTTTCAGTCGAACGCTCTACCAACTGAGCTACAGAGCCGCGCGACATGTCTGCCGCGTCCTAGACGAAAGGCCTCCTCGAAAGAAGGCCCGTCGCTCGGAGCGACCCTGACGGGACTTGAACCCGCGACCTCCGCCGTGACAGGGCGGCACGCTAACCAACTGCGCTACAGGGCCATGATTGTTGAGTTGTGTCGGAAAGAGTGACCCCAACGGGATTCGAACCCGTGCTACCGCCGTGAAAGGGCGGCGTCCTAGGCCGCTAAACGATGGGGCCGAATGAACCCCTGATCTTGCGACCCGGTGCTCACGCTTACCGACGCTCAAGCATAAGAGAGATTCCGTGGAAACGCCAATCGGCCCCCGTATGACCGTTCTCGCGGCGCGCCGACGGCGAACAGCCCATCGGGGAGGGGATCGTTCATCGTGCGGAAATCGGTCCGCACCTGTTGCGGTTGTGACTCGTGTTGCTACTGTGATCAACGTTGACTGCCCCTGCGAGGAGGATCCGTGGACGCCCAGCACAGCGACCTCGATTGCGGTTGCGCGCCCACCGAAGCGGAGAAGAAACGGCTCTGGCCGTCGGTGAACCGCCGCTCGGCGATCGGCATCGGCGCACTCGGCGCCCTGGGATTCCTGACCTTCTCGTCGCTCGCCTACTCTCCGGGTGCGATCGCCATCGAGGGCTACCCCTCGTGGGATGAGGTCGAAGCCGCCAAGGCGAACGAGGCGGCGAAGGCCGCCGAGGTCTCCAAGATCCGCAACCTCATCTCGAGCCTCCAGGCCGAGGTCGCGCGCACGCAGGCAGAAGCCGAGGCCGCATCGAACGAGTTCTACGAGGCGCAGCAGGCGTTCTTCGAGGCGTCGTTCAAGGCCGATGAGCTTCAGGCTCAGGCCGACGAGCAGGCCGAGGCCGCCAACGAGGCCGCGAACAAGGCCGGGCGAGTGGCGGCGCAGCTGTATCGCAACGGCGGCGACGACACCTCGCTGGAACTGTTCTTCTCGGGCTCGGCCGCGACCGCCGACGACCTGCTGTCGCGCCTGGGAACGATGGACAAGCTGCTCGAGCGGAACCAGACCGTCTACAGCGAGGCCGTCACGGCGCGCGACGCCGCTCAGAGCCTCTCCGACCAGGCCGAGGTGGCTCGCCAGGAGCGGGATCGCCTGCAGAAGGTCGCCGAGGAGAAGATGGTCGAGGCGCAGGAGAAGGCAGAGGCCGCTCAGGCCGCCCTCGCTGCGCAGGAGTCCAATCTCTCCACCCTTCAGGCCCAGCTCGCGGCCCTTGAAGACGAGACCGCCCAGACGATCGCCGACTACAAGGCGGGCGTCGAAGAGGAGAAGCGGCGCAAGGCCGAAGCCGCCGCCCGGGCCAAAGCGGAGGCCGAGCGCCTCGCCCGCGAGGCCGCCGAACGCGCGAAACAGGAGCAGCAGAACTCCGGTGGCGGATCCTCCGGCTCCAGCAGTGGCGGGTCGTCCGGTTCCAGTGGCGGCAACGGCGGTGCCGTCGTCGGATCCGGGTGGGCGCGGCCCGGTTCCGGGTACCGATCCTCGGGATACGGATGGCGCACGAGCCAGTGCGGTCCGAGCTACTGCTCCTCCAGCTTCCACGCGGGCGTCGACCTCGCGGCCGGCTGCGGTTCTGCGATCTACGCCGCGTCAGCCGGAACAGTCGTCTACGCCGGATACAACGGCGGCTACGGCAACTACATCAAGATCGACCACGGCGGCGGCATCGGCACCGGGTACGCCCACATCCAGAACGGTGGGATCTGGGTGGGCTACGGCCAGCGCGTCAGCGCGGGGCAGGCCATCGCCGCCGAGGGCAACACCGGCAACTCCTTCGGCTGTCACCTGCACTTCGAGACGTACATCAACGGCTCTCCCGTGAACCCGATCAACTTCATGGCGGCGCGCGGCGTCAGCGTCTGAGCACCGATCAGACCGACGACGCGCGTTCGAGCGTGGCCCTGGCCTGCTGAGCGGCCGCGGCCAACCGGTCGCGTTCGACCGCATCGAGATCGGATGCCTCGAGCGACGCCTCGATTCGTCCCAGCTGCTGCGCCAGGGCATCGCGCTGCGCGGCGTGCTGCACGTGCCACGCGACGTCATCGATCGTCCAGAGCAGCCGCTCCAGCACATCCGGTGCGCCGGCGCCGTAGCGACGAATAGGTGAGATCGCGACATCGAGGAGTTCGGCGAAGTCGTCGCCGCACGGGAGCAGGCGCGTGACGCCGTCCTGCGATGCGTACGCCTCCGGGCGCGGGGGCTGGGCCGCCAGGTCGCACAGGAGCGCGGAGATGTGGCTGAGCGCGTGGACCGCTGTCGTCGGATCGTTGACGCCCGGGGACAGGGCGCGACTGGCGACGTCGACGAGCTGCCGCAGCCCGAACCCGACATCCTGCGCGGGCGTGCGTTCGTAGTCGGCGCTGAAACACGCGGCGATCTCATCCGCGATGCGCTCGTCGGTGCGCCCCGGCCCGTCGATCTGGGCGGGATGCCACCATCGTGCGAGCGGCGTGCCCGCGATGATGCTGCCGCCCACGGGGCGCAGCTCGCGCACCACGATGTCGTGAGCGACGGCGAGATCGATCAGCTCGCCGCGGTCGACGCCGGAGACGAAACCCGACGTGCGCGCGAACACCGTGTGCCCGCGGTCGGGCTCGATCGGTGCCGGGGCGGGGGTTCCGGGTGGCGCATCCGCCAGCAGCGCGATGGTGTGCGCCGCCTCACGATGTACATCGCGCATCATCGTCTCCACCCGGAGCTGCCGGGCGAGATGAGCGAGGAAGAAGGTGAGCACCACGACGCTCACCAGGGTGAGTACCGAGGCGACGGTCACCGCGATGCGCGGCACGAAGGCGTCTGCCTCGTCGGTGGCGTTCTCGACCGTGCGCAGCACCGTGAGCGCGTACGCGAACGTGCCGAGGAAGACCGCGAGCGTGCCCTGGACCATCGGGTCCGAGGCGAACATGCGCAGGAGCCGCGGAGACGCCTGGCTGCTCGCCAGCTGCAGGGCGACCACCGTCAGTGAGAACGTCAGCGACGTGGCCGTGATGAGGGATCCGGCGATCGCGGAGAGGACGGCGCGCGCGGCATCCGTCCCGCCGGAGAAGATGAATGCCGTCACCGTGTCGGCGAGGGACGCGTCGACGGAGCGGTCGAGCTCCGGCAGCGCCAGGCCGATGAGCACGGCCCCGATCACCGCGATGAGCGGCACGGGCCACAGGCGCGACGCGACCGCATCGCTGATCACGGCGATGCGCCGTCGCACCGCCCCGCGTCGCGCCATGTGGTCTCCCGTCCGGATCAGCGGGTGCTGGGGGCTTCGCCCTCACCCTGCGTGCGGGTCTCGCCCTCGTGCTCCTCGAACCGCGCGAAGGCCTCGTCGACGAGGCGTTCGGCTTCGGCGGCATCGGCCCACTCGTCGACCTTGACCCACTTGCCGGGCTCGAGGTCCTTATAGTGCTCGAAGAAGTGGTTGATCTCGTTGCGTGTCCACTCATCGATGTCGGAGACGTCCTGGATGTGGTTCCAGCGGGGGTCCTTCGCGAGAACCGCGACGACCTTGTCGTCGCCGCCGGCCTCGTCCGACATCTTCAGCACGCCCACGGGCCGCACCTTCACGAGCACGCCCGGCATGATGTCGCGGTCCAGCAGCACGAGCACGTCGAGCGGGTCGCCGTCTTCGCCCAGGGTGTTCTCGAAGAACCCGTAGTTGGAGGGGTATCCCATCGGGGTGTACAGGATGCGGTCGAGGTAGACCCGGCCGGTGCCGTGGTCGACCTCGTACTTGATGCTGCTGTTGCGAGGGATCTCGATGACGGCGTCGTACGCGCCCATGCTTGCTGCTCCTTCGGAAGACGTGCGGATGCGCGACCAGCCTAGTTGCACGCCGGCTCCCCGTGAGGCGCGCCGATGCGCGCGGTACCGTGGCCGCATGCCGCACCGTCCGAGTCTGGATCCCGCCGTCGCCGACGTGCGTCGCGCGGTGCGCGGCGCCCTGGCCCGCCTCGCCGCCGACGCTCCGCTCGTGGTGGGCCTGTCCGGTGGCGCCGACTCGCTCGCCCTCACCGCGGCGGTCGCCTTCGAGACCCGGGGTGCGGATGCATCCGCGACCGCCGTCGTGGTCGACCACGGGCTGCAGGAGACCTCCGCCGAGGTCGCACGCGGCGCGGCCGCAGCCGCGTCATCGCTGGGACTGGCCGCCCGCGTGGTCGAGGTGGATGTGGACGGCGGCGGCGGACTCGAAGCGGCGGCCCGCGACGCGCGATACCGGGCGCTGCGTGCCGTCGCGCGCGAGACCGGCGCGGCGGCCGTGCTCGTGGGGCACACCCTCGACGACCAGGCCGAGACGGTCCTGCTCGGCCTGGCGCGCGGATCCGGTGCGGCGAGCCTGCAGGGCATGTCGCCGGTGTCCGACCTCGACGGTGTCGCGCTCGTGCGGCCGCTGCTGGCGCTGCGGCGTTCCACCACGCGTGCGGCGTGCGCGGCCGAGGGACTCGAACCGTGGGACGACCCCCACAACGACGATCCCCGCTTCGCGCGGGTGCGCACCCGCAACACCGTGCTCCCGATGCTCGAGCGCGAGCTCGGACCGGGCGTGGCGGAGGCGCTCGCGCGCACGGCCGAGCAGATGCGCGAAGACGCCGAGGCGTTCGACGAGATGATCGAGGAGACGATCGAAGACATCGTCGAGCACGCCGAAGCCGGCATCTCCGTCTCGGTGCCGGCCCTCGCCGCGAATCCCGCGGCGGTGCGGCACCGCATCATCCGACTCGTCGTGGCGAGCGAGTTCGGCGCGAGCCTCACGCGCGTGCAGACCCTCGAGGTCGCGCGACTCGTGACCGACTGGTCGGGTCAGGGGCCGATCGATCTGCCCGGATGCCGCGCCCGCCGGGTCGGCGCGCGCGTGGAGTTCACCGCCGCGTCGTGAGTCTGCGCACGACCGAACCCGTGACGGGAGGGGGCCCCGCTCGTTAGGGTGGCGCACGTGAAGGTCATCGCGGTGTACAGCGTCAAGGGTGGAGTGGGCAAGTCCACGACGGCGGTGAACCTGGCCTACGAGGCGGCGAAGGACCAGCGCGTTCTGCTGTGGGACCTCGACCCGCAGGCGGCCGCGACCCACATGCTCGAGGTCAAGCCCAAGCTCAAGGGCGGCGCCGAATCGATCATCGGCGGGAAGGGCAAGATCGGCCGGGCTGTGCGGGAGACGGCCTATCAGGACCTCGACGTGCTGCCCGGAGACGACAGCTATCGGGATCTCGAGCTCGCCCTGGATGCCGCCAAGCACTCCACGCGGCGCATCCAGCGCGCCCTCGGGCCGCTCTCCGACAACTACGACGTCGTGATCCTCGACTGCCCTCCCGGTGCGTCCCTTCTCGCGCAGAACGTCATCCGGGCCGCCGATCTCGTCGTGCTCCCCGTGGTCCCGACGCCGCTCGCGCTGCGATCGCTGCAGCAGGTGCGCGATGTCATCGCGGCGGAGTCGAAGCCGGCGAAGATCGTGTCGTTCCTGTCGATGGTCGATCGCCGCAAGAAGACCCATCGCACCGCGGTCGAGGAGCTTCCGGCCGACGAGCCCGACATGTGCAAGGTCGTCATCCCGGCGACGGTCGTCGTGGAGCGCATGGGATCCGAGCGCAAGCCCGTCGCGGCATATGCGCCGTCGTCCGAGGCGGCGCAGTCCTTCGCGACGCTGTGGAGCATCGCATGGGTGGCGGCGCGGGACCGCAAGAAGTGATTCGACGCCGACGCTCCTAGACTTCCCCCATGCGCGCCGCCGACATCAGAGACGACCTGACCGACATCCTCGTCACCGAGGAGCAGATCCAGGAGAAGCTGCAGGAGGTGGCCGCGCAGGTCGCGACCGACTACGAGGGCAAGGACCTGCTGTTGGTCGGGGTGCTCAAGGGCGCCGTCATGGTCATGGCCGACTTCGCGCGCGCACTGCCGATGCACGCCGCGATGGACTGGATGGCGGTGTCGTCCTACGGTGCGTCGACGAAATCGAGCGGTGTCGTGCAGATCCGCAAGGACCTCGACACCGACCTCCACGACAAGCACGTGCTGATCGTCGAGGACATCATCGACTCGGGCCTGACCCTGCACTGGCTGCTGGCGAACTTCGCCTCTCGCGGCGCCGCGTCGATCGAGATCTTCTCGCTGCTGCGCAAGCCGGATGCGGCCAAGGTCGAGGTGCCCTGCAAGTACGTCGGCTTCGACATCCCGAGCGACTTCGTCGTCGGTTACGGCCTGGACTACGCCGAGCGCTATCGCAACCTGCGCGACGTGGCGGTGCTCGCGCCGCACGTGTACGCCTGAGCGCGCGCGTCGGCGTGCATTCCGCCGTGGGCGAATGCACAGTCGGGGCATAGCCGGCCCGCGATACCCTGTTCGGACCGCCTTGGCGGCGCTGCGCCGCCCGGTGGCCGCTGACGAAAGGGATCGGGCCGCGCCCGCACCATGAACATCAAGAAGATCACTCGGAACCCGCTCTTCTACATCGTGCTGATCGGCGTGATGCTGATCGTCGGGTTCTCGTTGATCTCGAGTCTCGGCGGCGCGAAGCGAGTCTCGACCCAGGAGGGTCTCGAGCTCCTCGACGGCGGCACGGTCACCGAGGTGACGAACACCGACGGCGACCAGCGCGTCGACCTCACGCTGTCGGAGGCGTACGAGGGCGCGACCGACGTGCAGTTCTACTACGTCGACGCGCGCGCGGAAGAGGTCGTGCAGGCCATCGACGCGGCGAACCCCGCCGACGGGTTCAACGACGTGGTGCCGCAGCCGTCGTGGTTCGACGGGTTCCTCTCGCTGATGATCCCGCTGCTGCTGCTGGGCCTGCTGTTCTGGTTCCTGCTCTCCTCGGCGCAGGGCGGCGGCAGCAAGGTCATGCAGTTCGGCAAGTCGCGGGCGAAGATGGTCACCAAGGAGACCCCCACGGTCACCTTCCAAGACGTCGCCGGCTCCGATGAGGCCATCGAAGAGCTGGACGAGATCAAGGAATTCCTGAAAGACGCCGCCAAGTTCCAGGCGGTCGGCGCCCGCATCCCGAAGGGCGTGCTGCTGTACGGCCCTCCCGGCACGGGAAAGACGCTGCTCGCACGCGCGGTGGCCGGCGAAGCGGGCGTGCCGTTCTACTCGATCTCGGGATCCGACTTCGTCGAGATGTTCGTGGGCGTCGGCGCGAGCCGCGTGCGCGACCTGTTCAACCAGGCCAAGGAGAGCTCGCCCGCCATCATCTTCATCGACGAGATCGACGCGGTCGGCCGCCATCGCGGCGCCGGCATGGGCGGCGGGCACGACGAGCGGGAACAGACGCTGAACCAGATGCTCGTCGAGATGGACGGCTTCGACCCGAAGGTGAACGTCATCGTCATCGCGGCGACCAACCGACCCGACATCCTCGACCCTGCGCTGCTGCGCCCCGGCCGCTTCGACCGTCAGATCGGCGTGGACGCGCCCGACCTGCAGGGCCGCAAGCGCATCCTCGAGGTGCACGGCCGCGGCAAGCCCCTGGCCGACGGCGTCGACCTCGAGGTCGTCGCCCGCAAGACCCCGGGCTTCACCGGCGCAGACCTCGCCAACGTGCTGAACGAGGCGGCCCTGCTCACCGCTCGCTCGAACGCGCAGCTGATCGACAACCGCGCGCTCGACGAGGCCATCGACCGCGTGCTGGCCGGTCCCCAGCGTCGCACGCGCGTGATGAAGGACAAGGAGAAGCTCATCACGGCCTACCACGAGGGCGGTCACGCCCTCGCCGCGGCGGCGATGAACCACACCGACCCCGTCACGAAGGTCACGATCCTCCCGCGCGGCAAGGCCCTCGGCTACACGATGGTGCTGCCGCTCGACGACAAGTACTCCGTCACCCGCAACGAGCTGCAGGATCAGCTGACGTACGCGATGGGCGGCCGCGTCGCCGAGGAGATCGTCTTCCACGACCCCACCACCGGTGCCTCCAACGACATCGAGAAGGCCACCGACATCGCCCGCAAGATGGTCACCGAGTACGGCATGACCACCGATGTCGGCCCCGTCAAGCTCGGTCAGTCCTCCGGCGAGGTGTTCATGGGTCGCGACATGGGTCACGGCCGCGACTTCAGCGAACGGGTGGCGGAACGCGTCGACCAGCAGGTGCGCGGCCTCATCGAACAGGCGCACAACGAGGCGTACCAGGTCATCAACGACAACCGCGACGTGCTGGACAAGCTCGCCCTCGCCCTTCTCGAGAAGGAGACCCTCGACCACCTCGAGCTCGCCGAGATCTTCACCGACGTCAAGAAGCTCCCGCCGCGCCCGCAGTGGCTCTCCAGTGAAGAGCGCCCGGTCTCGCAGCTGCCTCCGGTCGACGTGCCGGTGCGTCAGCCCGCCGTCGGCGTGGCGGCGGCCACCGCCGCCGACGCGGAGACGGTGACCGAGTCGGCGCCCGAGCGGCGCCCCTCCGGGCGCGCGCGGCCCGCAACCGCGTAGGCTCTCGTCCGTGGCCGTCGACCGTGATCGTGTCGCCGCGCTCGTGCGACAGCTGCTCGAGGCGATCGGCGAGGACCCCGAGCGTCCGGGATTGAAGCTCACCCCGGACCGGGTCGCCGACGCGTATGTCGACTTCTTCGCGGGGGTCGGCGAAGACGCCTCGGCGCCGCTCGCCCACACGATCAGCGTCTCGCAGGGTCCGGCGCCCGAGACGCTGCCGTCGGGCGCCGTGATGCTGCGCGACATCCGCTTCCGCTCGATGTGCGAGCATCACCTGCTGCCGTTCCGCGGACATGCGCACATCGCCTATCTGCCGGGCGAGCAGGTCGCCGGTCTCGGTGCGCTGCCGAAGGTTGTCGACGTGCTCGCGGCACGACCGCAGGTTCAGGAGCGGCTCGGGGAGCAGATCGCGGACGCCATCGACGACGCGCTCGATGCACGCGGTGTTCTGGTGGTGCTCGACGCGGTGCACGAGTGCGTCACGATGCGCGGGGGCCGGCAGCCCGATGCGGCCACCCTGACCGTCGCCGCGCGTGGCGCCTTCACCGACCCAGCGCAGCGGGCGGAACTGTTCGCGCTCCTCGGAGGACCGCGATGACGGCCGTCATGGGCATCGTCAACGTCACGCCCGACTCGTTCAGCGACGGCGGCAGATACATCGACCCGGATGCCGCGATCGCGCATGCGCGATCGCTCCGCGCCGCCGGCGCCGACCTGCTCGACGTCGGGGGCGAATCCACGCGGCCCGGTGCCGAGCGCATCGATCCCGACGAGGAGCGCCGCCGGGTCATCCCCGTCGTCACGGCGCTCGCGGCGGAGGGACTCGCCGTCAGCATCGACACGATGAACGCCGCCACGGCCACCGCCGCCGTCGCGGCCGGCGCGGTGCTCGTCAACGACGTCTCCGGTGGACTGGCCGACCCCGACATGCTGGCGGCCGTCGCCGCATCCGGAGCCGACATCGCCCTCGGCCACTGGCGCGGCCCCTCGTCCGACATGTACGCCCGAGCGCACTACGGCGACACCGTGCGCGAGGTCGTCCGCGAGCTGGCGGACCGCGTGAGCGCGGCGAAGGCCGCCGGCATCGCCCCCGCGCGCATCATCGTGGACCCCGGCTTCGGATTCGGCAAGCAGGGTGCGCAGAACTGGGCGCTGCTGCGCGGCCTGTCGCACGTCGTCGACCTCGGGCCTCGAGTGCTGGTCGGCACCAGTCGCAAGCGATTCCTCGCCGAGGCCCTCGGCGAGGGCGGTGCGGATCCGGCACGACGCGACCTCGCGACGGCCGTGACGAGTGTGCTGGCGGCGCAGGCGGGCGCCTGGGCGGTACGCGTGCACGACGTCGCCACGACCAGCGATGCCCTCCGCATCGCCACCTACCAAGGAGAGTGACCGGCATGGATGCCCCCACCGACCTCAGCGGCACCGACGAGCTGACGCTCACCGGGCTGCGCGTCTTCGGTCACCACGGCGTGCTCTCTCACGAGCGGCGCGACGGCCAGGAGTTCATCATCGACGTCGTCATGCACCTCGACGTGCGCGAGGCGGCCGGGGCCGACGACGTCGACAAGACCGTGCACTACGGCGAGGTGGCCGAGCATGTCGCCGGCCTCGTCGCGCACGATCCGGTGGATCTCATCGAGACGGTGGCGGCGCGGATCGCCCGCGATCTTCTGGCCCGGTACTCCCGTCTGCGCCGCGTGACGGTCACGGTCCACAAGCCGAACGCCCCGATCCCCGTGCCCTTCTCGGATGTCTCGGTGCGCGTGACCCGTGCGCGGTCGGGACGATGAGCCGACGACTGGCGCAGGGGATCGGCGATCCGCCGTCGCGCGAATCGCGCGCGACGGTCGAGGCCGTCGTGGCGCTCGGGGCGAACCTCGGCGACCGGGAGGAGACGCTGCGGGAGGCCGTGCACGATCTTGCGCGCCTGCCGCTGGTCGACGAGGTCCGCGCCGCCGAGCCGATCGAGTCGGTGGCCGTGAAGCCGACCGGACCCGACGAAGACGCCCCGGCCTACCTCAACTCCGTCGCTGTGCTCACTACGCGCCTCTCGCCGGCCATCCTCCTGTCCTACCTCCACGCCATCGAGGCGCGGCACGGTCGGGAGCGCCACGAGCGCTGGGGTGACCGCACCCTCGATCTGGACCTCGTCTCGTACGGCGACATGGTCTCGCGCGAGCCGGCCCTCACCCTGCCGCATCCCCGCGCGGCGGAGCGCGAGTTCGTGCTGGTGCCGTGGCTGGCGATCGATCCCGACGCCGAGCTGGCCGGGCACGGCCGGGTGGCCGACCTGCTCGGCCGGCTGCGGGGCTCCTCGTGAGGCGTACCGGCGCGGGCGTGCTTCTCGTGTGCGCCGTGCTCGGCGTCGGCGCGGGGTTCCTCGTCGACCAGGTGCTGACCGCGTCGGGGCGGCCGACCTTCACCCCCGCGGTGATGCTGCCGATCCTCCTCGTGCTGCTGGGCGGCGCGGTCGTGGCCCTCGCCGTTCCGGTGCGCCGCGCCACACGCGGCACCGGGGCCTCGCCGAACCCGTTCCAGGCCCTGCGGATCGCGATGCTCGCCAAGGCCTCCTCGATCGTGGGTGCTCTCACCGCCGGATTCGCCGTCGGACTCGCACTGTTCCTCCTCACCCGGCCGGTCTTCCCCTCGGTAGGCTCGTTGGGGGTCGTGCTGGCGACCGTCGGCGGTGGGGCGGCACTCGTCGCCGCGGGCCTGGTCGCCGAGCACCTGTGCACGATCCGGAAGGACGACGATGACGAACACCCCGGAGGTCCCGACACCGGAATCGGAGTCGGCGGCGTCTGACCCGACGCTCCCGACGATCGGCGACCACGCGGCTGCCGCGAGCCCGTACCGCGACGCCGCGCTCGACGACGGCACGTTCGAGCACATCCGCGAGCCGAAGGGCGAGGCGCGTCTTCCTCTCGGCGACGGCACGTGGCACCAGCTCGCACGGCCGTACGTGTGGGTCCAGCTCATCTCCGGCGGCTTCTTCTTCGCCCTCGTGCTCGCGGTCGCCGTCGTGATGACCGTCGTGCTGGGACAGTGGTGGATCTGGATCCCGGCCGGGGTGGTCCTGGTGGTCACCGGGATCGGCCTGATCATCACGCCGCGTCAGGCGCGCGCCGTCGGGTACCAGCTGCGACGCGATGACCTCGTCTTCCGCAAGGGCATCCTGTGGCAGCGCGTGGTGGCCGTGCCCTACGGGCGCATGCAGCTCGTGGACATCACCCACGGTCCGCTCGACCGGGGCTTCGGCATCGCGCAGCTGAAGCTCGTCACCGCCGCGGCCTCGACGGGCGTCGTCATCCCCGGGCTCACGCAGGAGGCCGCCGAGGTGCTGCGCGACACCCTGATCGACGTCGCCGAGACCCGTCGGACGGGACTGTGACAGAGATCCCTCCCACCTCCCCCGTGCCCGGGGGACCGCATCCGGCGACCGGAGTCACGCGATCGCCGCTCAGCGACGGCGACTGGCACCGGATGCATCCGCTGACCCCCGTGTTCCGGGGCGGCCTCGTGCTCGTGGTCGTGGTGGGCATCATCGTCGCGAACCTGCGCGACCGGGTGATCGCGTTCTTCTTCGACGGCGTGATCCCAGGTGGCTACAACGCCGGCCAGGACCCCGTGGACTACGTGCTCGGCCACGGGCTGGTGCTGGTCGTGCTGCTCGGTGTGCTCGGCGTGCTCCTGGTCGTGCTCGGGATCTTCTACGTCACGTGGCGGTTCCACACATTCCGCATCACCGGCGACGACGTCGAGGTGCGCTCGGGCGTGCTCTTCCGCACCCACCGCCGTGCACCGCTGGACCGCGTGCAGGGGGTCAACCTCACACGGCCGATGATCGCGCGGCTGGCGGGCATGGCCAAGCTCGAGGTGGTCGGGGCCGGTCTCGATGCGAACGTCAAGCTCGAGTACCTCTCGACGACCAACGCCGAGGAGGTGCGCGCCGACATCCTGCGCCTCGCGTCCGGGCGCCAGCTCGCCGAGGCGAGCGTGCGGGCCGAGCGCATGCACGGCCGCGCGGCGGGTGATCTGGCCGCCACGGCGGCGTCGACGGTCTCATCCGGCATCGACGGACTCGTGCACGGGGCGGAGGATCCCGCCGACGAACCGGAGTCGGTCGTGCGCATCCCGCCCGGCCGGCTGATCCTCTCGCAGCTGCTCAGCGGATCGACGATCGCGCTCGTGCTCGGCATCGTCGCGGTCGTGCTGGGCGGTGTCTACGGCACACCCTGGGTGCTCTTCGCGATGCTCCCCGTGCTGCTCGGCTTCGGCACCTACGCCTTCCGGCGGATCACCCGTTCGCTGCGATACTCGATCGCGCCGACCCGCAGCGGCGTGCGCATCACCTTCGGGCTGTTCACCACCGTGACCGAGATCGTGCCGCCGGGCCGCGTGCACGCCGTCGAGGTGTCGCAGTCCATCTTCTGGCGACCGCTCGGCTGGTGGTCGGTGTCGCTCAACCGCCTGTCGGGCCGAGGGGCGACCGACACCGGCACGGATCAGTTCGCCACCGTGCTTCCCGTCGGCGACCGCGACGACGTCGCGCGCGTGCTCGGCCTCGTGCTGCCGCACCTGACGCCGGACCAGTGGCGCGCGATCTTCGAGGACGGTGTGCTCGGGCCGCAGCCCGAGGATCCGTACACGACCACGCCGCGTCGCGCGCGTCTGTTCCGCCTGCTCTCGTGGAAGCGCAACGGTTTCCAGCTCAGCGACGACACGCTCTTCCTGCGACGCGGTGTCATCTGGCGCACCCTCGGGGTCTTCCCCCTCGCCCGGCTGCAGAGCGTGGATGTGACCCAGGGTCCCGTGGATCGGCGCCTGCGCGTCGCGAACGTGCGGGCTCACACGATCGCGGGTCGGGTGTCGGGTGCCCTCGGCATCGTGGATCGGGATGCCGCCGTCGATCTCTTCGAGGCCGTCGCGGCCGGTGCCGTGCGCGCAGCGGCCTCCGACCACTCGCATCGCTGGGACGGCGAACCGGACGGTGCCGGCGAAACGGACGGTGCCGGCGAAACGGACGGTGCCGATGAACCCGTCTCGCCCGCCGGACCGGCGGAGGCGGACCGATGACGCGCGAAGGGCGCCTCGGCGTCGGGATCGTCGGCGCCGGGCGCGTCGGACCGGTCATCGGCGCCGCGCTCGCCGGCGTCGGCCACGCGCTCATCGGGATCACGCACGGCTCCGACGAGGAGCGCGTCGAGGCGGTGCTTCCCGGTGTGCCGTTCCTCGACGCCCCCGAGGTCGTGCGCCGCAGCGAACTGGTGGTGCTCGCCGTGCCGCACGACGAGCTCCCCGGCCTCGTGGCGGGCCTGGCCGAGACCGGCGACTGGCAGCCGGGTCAGCTCGCGATGCATCTGGACCCGGCCTGGGGGACCGACGTGCTCGCTCCGGCGGTGGCCAGGGGCGTCATCCCGCTGGCGATCCACCCCGCGATGACCTTCGCGGGCACATCCATGGACCTGCGCCTGCTCGCTCAGTCCTATGCGGCCGTCACGGCCCCCGCCGCGGTGCTGCCGATCGCGCAGGCGCTCGCCGTGGAGCTCGGCTGCGAGCCGGTCGTGGTCTCCGAGACGGCTCGCCCCGCCTATGCCGAGGCGATCGCGACGGCGACCACCTTCTCGCGATCGATCGTCGCGCAGGCGGCGGCCCTGCTGGCCGAGGCGGGGGTCGCCGATCCGGGGCGCTATCTGTCGGGTCTCGTGCACACGACGGTCGACCAGGCCCTCGTCGACCACACCGCGGTCTGACGCGGTCGGGTCCGGCCCGCGAGGGTCGATACGATCATCGGATGATCAGCACCACCGCGGGGCTCCGCACCCGGCTCGCCGAGCTGCGAGCAGAGGCCCCCGCGTCGACGGTCGCCCTCCTCTCGACGATCGGCGCACTGCACGACGGCCACCGCGACCTCATCCGAGCCGCACGAGAGGCGGCCGACATCGTCGTCGTCTCGATGTTCCTGAACCCGCTGCGGTTCCGCACGGCCGCCGATGCGCAGGCGTACCCGCGCACCCCGGAGGCGGACCGGGCGATGCTCGACGAGCTCGACGTCGACATCGCGTTCGCTCCGACGACCGCCGAGCTGTTCGCCGACCTCTCCTCGACGACGAAGGTCTCCGCCGGCGACCTGGGGCTGCGCTACGAGGGGCGCTCTCGTCCGTACTACTTCGACGGGCTGCTCACCGTCGAGGCGAAGCTGTTCTCCCTCGTGCGACCGGATGTGGCCGTCTACGGGCGCCGCGACCGGCAGCGGGTGTTCCTCGTCGAGCGGATGATCCGCGACTTCTTCCTCGACATCGACGTCGTCACGGTCGACATCGTGCGCGACGGCGGCGGGCTGCCCGTGTCTTCGCGCGTGGCGCTGCTCGATGACGCCGACCTCGCGGCGGCGGCGAAGCTCCCCCTCGCGCTGGAGGCGGCGGCCGCCAACGCGGACCGCGGCGTCGACGCGTGCATCGCGGCGGCGCAGGGCGCCCTCATGGGCGAACCGCGCATCGCCCTCGAGTACCTCAACGTCGTCGACCCGGCCACGTTCCTGCCCGTCGACGAGGGGCACGCGGGGCCGGCGCTCGCGCTGATCGCGGCCACGGTGGCCGGCCACCGCTTCATCGACAACGTCGAGATCTACATCGGCTGAGCCCATCCGGCTCGTCCTGCCGCCGCGGCTAGACTGGGCGGCGACTTTCGCGAGGAGCCCCCCGACATGACAGACACGTCCGCTGCGCCCGAAGACGCGGCCGAGCAGTCCGCCGACGACACCTTCGAGCAGCGGGCGGTGCGGCTGGCCAAGCGCGAACGCCTCATTGCCGATCGCGCCGACGCCGCCGGCGGCGCCTACCCGGTGAGCGTGCCCGTCACCGACACGATCCCGGCGCTGCGGGCGCGCTACGGCGACCTCGAGGCGGGCGCCGAGACGGGCACCGTGGCCGCGGTCGCCGGCCGCGTGGTCTTCAGCCGGAACACCGGCAAGCTCTGCTTCGCCTCGCTGCAGTCCGGCGACGGCAGCCGCATCCAGGCGATGGTGTCGCTGGCGAACGTCGGCGAGGAGTCGCTGGCGGCCTGGAAGGAACTGGTCGACCTCGGCGACCACGTCTTCGTCTCGGGAGAGGTCATCTCCTCGCGTCGCGGCGAACTGTCGATCATGGTCTGCGAGTGGCGCATCGCATCCAAGGCCGTGCTGCCGCTGCCGAACCTGCACAGCGACCTCAGCGAGGAGAGCCGCGTGCGCAGCCGGTTCCTCGACCTCATCGTGCGCGACCGTGCGCGTGAGACCGTGCTCGCCCGCGCGAAGGTCAATCAGAGCCTGCGCCAGACGTTCACCGAGCGCGGCTTCGTCGAGGTCGAGACGCCGATGCTGCAGGTGCAGCACGGTGGCGCATCCGCCCGCCCCTTCGTGACGCACTCCAACGCGTTCGACGCCGATCTCTACCTTCGGATCGCGCCGGAGCTCTACCTCAAGCGCGCCGTCGTCGGGGGCATCGACCGCGTCTACGAGATCAACCGCAACTTCCGCAACGAGGGCGCCGACTCCACCCACAGCCCGGAGTTCGCGATGCTCGAGGCCTACGAGGCCTACAGCGACTATCGGGGCATCGCCGATCTGACGCAGACCCTCATCCAGGATGCGGCGATCGCCGTGGCGGGGACCACCGAGGTGACGTGGGCCGACGGCACCGTCTACGACCTCGGCGGAGAGTGGGACCGCATCTCGATGTACGACTCGCTCAACGCGGCCCTCGCCGAGGCATGGACCGACGGCGCCGCGCCGAGGATCGATCCGCAGACCCCGCTCGAGCCGCTGATCGCGATCGCGGAGCGCTTCGAGGTCGAGGTGCCCTCCCACGCGATCCCCGGCAAGCTCGTCGAGGAGCTGTGGGAGCACTTCGTCAAGGGCGGCCTCGAACGGCCGACCTTCGTCATGGACTTCCCGCTGGACACGAGCCCCCTCGTGCGCGAACACCGCAGCATTCCGGGCGTCGTCGAGAAGTGGGACCTGTACGTGCGCGGCTTCGAGCTGGCCACGGGATACTCCGAGCTCGTCGACCCGGTGATCCAGCGCGAGCGCTTCACCGAACAGGCGAAGCTCGCCGCGCAGGGCGATGTGGAGGCGATGCGCATCGACGAGGAGTTCCTGCGCGCCCTCGAGCACGGGATGCCGCCGTCGGGCGGTATGGGCATGGGGATCGATCGGCTCCTCATGGCCATCACCGGCCTCGGCATCCGCGAGACCATCCTCTTCCCGCTGGTCAAGTAGGGTCCGGACCCCGGTCTCCCGCCGGCTCGCCCGGACGCGGACGGTGGAACGCCCACTCCGGAAGGTGTCCGGCGTTCACCATCGTCAGGACGATGCCCGCGAGGCCGTGGTCCGGTTCGATCGCGAACGCCATCTCGGCGAAGGCCGCCGCGTGCGTGGAGCGCCCCAACGCCCACGACAGCCACGCGCAGGTCGCGAGGGCCCCGGCGCGGCGCGCTTGCGGAGCCGCCGCGGCTGCCGCGCGCGCCGCATCCAGTGCTCGGGTCAGACGTTCGACATCGGGCATCGGGCCTTCTCCCCACATGCGCCGGGCGATGTCGGGCGGATACGCCTCGCCGTTCTCCCACCGCGCCTGCGCATCGAGCGCGTCATCACCGTCGAGGAGCGTTCCGCACCACTGCACGAGAGCCACGTCGCGCAACGCCGGGCGCGACAGGCACCACGTCAGCAGCGCGAGGTCGAATTCCGCGGCGGTGTCGGCCTCCGCCTCGACGACCTCCTCGAACAGGGAGGGGACGTCGTCGAGCGCGTCGATGGCGGCCACCGCCTGCGGATCGATGCGCTCCTTCGTCGGAGTGCCGAGAACGGCGCGGATCGCCGCGTCCAGCTGCGTCAGGGCGCGCGCCACGCGCTCCTTGGTGGCGAGATCGGGTGCGGGGAGTGTCGCGCCGGATGCCTGATCTCCGGTCGGCGCGGGAAGCTCGGGCATCGCCTCCGCGCCCCGCTCGATCTCATCCAGATCCCAGCCGGCGTCGGGGGACTCCGGGTCCAGCGTGGAGCCCCATCCGTCCGCGGCGACGCACAGGGCGTCGCTCACCCGGAGCCCGGCCGCGTCGGCCCGCACGGCGAGCGCCTCGAGCAGCGCGCGGTGCGGCATCCCATCGCGATAGCTCGCGGCGGTGTAGACGATCGCCGCGAACCCGTCGACCTCGGGCAGGCGGCAGATCATCCCGAGGAACGTCGCCGCGCAGCGGTCGACCTCGTCGGCATCAGCGCCGACGGGGAGGTCCACGCGCATGACGCCGGTGGTGCGGGTGCCCACGAACGGCACGAGGACGAGGCTCTCGGTGGGCTGATATCCGGCCAGCCGAGGGACGAGGGCGAGGAACTGCGCCGCGTTGGCGGCCTTCACGATCGAGGTCATGGATCCACCGTCATCGCGCGATCGCGGCCGTGGGGACGAGATCGGCGCGATGGGGGAACTCGACGTTGTCCACAGGCTCGTCGGGGGCAGGACGTCGGCTCCCAGCGAAGCCCGCGACAGGGCGCGTATCCTGGAGGGGTGGATGACTTCTGGCTCGCGGCCGCATGGGCGATCCTGCCCACCCTCGTCGTCAGCCTCCTGTTCTTCTGGGTCATCCGCAGCATGATCCGCGCCGACCGCAACGAGCGCCGCGCCTACGCGCGACTCGAGGCGAAGGAGCGTGCCCGTCGCGGGCTGCCGCCGGCACCCGAGGCTCCCGCGTCCGGGAACTGACACCGCGTCCCGATAGCCTGGACGCAACGCGCCCGTCGATCGCGATGCGGGCCAGTCAGGGGGACACCACCGTGGCCGAGGATGCCGTCACCTTCGTGTTCACCCCGCCCAGCTGGTGGGTCGTGACGCTCTTCGTCGTCGACCTCATCATCCGCATCACCGCGATCATCGTCATTCCGCGCAATCGGCGTCCGACCTCGGCCCTCGCCTGGTTGCTGGCGATCTACTTCATCCCGTTCGTCGGGGTGCTGCTCTTCCTCGTGATCGGCAATCCCCGCCTCCCCCGCAAGCGACGCAAGATGCAGGACGACATCAACGCGTACATCCGGGAATCCAGCGAGGCGCTCGACTTCGGGAGTCTGCGTCCGAATGCGCCGGACTGGTTCACCTCGCTGGTCACCCTCAACCGCAACCTCGGGGCGATGCCGCTGTCGGGGGACAACGACGCGCACCTGATCTCGGACTATCAGGCCAGCCTGGATGCGATGGCCGACGCCGTGCGCAGGGCGCAGCGCTACGTGCACGTCGAGTTCTACATCCTGCAGTCCGACGACGCGACGGACAATCTGTTCCGCGCGCTCGAAGAGGCCTGCGCGCGCGGCATCACCGTGCGCGTGCTCCTGGACCACTGGGCCAACCGCGGCAAGCCGTTCTACAAGCAGACGCTCAAGCGTCTGCGCGACATGGGCGCCGACTGGCAGCTGATGCTCCCGGTCCAGCCGCTGAAGGGCAAGTATCAGCGACCCGATCTGCGGAACCACCGCAAGCTCCTGGTCGTCGACGGTCTCGTGGCGTTCATGGGTTCGCAGAACGTGACCGATTCGACCTACAACCTGAAGAAGAACATCCGACGCGGCCTGCACTGGGTCGACCTGATGGTGCGCCTGGAAGGTCCCGTCGTCGCGTCGATCAACGCGGTGTTCCTCAGCGACTGGTACGCCGAGACGCAGGAGGTGCTCTACACCGAGACCGACCTCGACGAGCTGAAGGCCGGTCCCGGCGACCTCGACTGCCAGATCGTGCCCTCCGGTCCCGGCTTCCGTTTCGAGAACAACCTGCGCCTGTTCGCCGCCCTCATGTACGCCGCCCAGCGCAAGCTCATCATCGTGAGCCCCTACTTCGTTCCCGACGAGGCGATGCTCCTGGCCATCACGAGCGCGTGCCACCGCGGCGTCGAGGTACAGCTGTTCGTCTCCGAGGAGGGCGACCAGGCGATGGTCTACCACGCGCAGCGCAGCTACTACGAAGTGCTGCTGAAGGCGGGGGTGAAGATCTGGATGTACCGCAAGCCGTTCATCCTGCACTCGAAGTCGATGACGGTCGACGACGAGGTCGCCGTGATCGGGTCGAGCAACATGGACATGCGCTCGTTCGGTCTGAACATGGAGATCTCGATGCTGGTGCGCGGTGAGGAGTTCATCACCGAGATGCGCGAGGTCGAGGCCGAGTACCGTTCGCTCAGCCGGGAGCTCACCCGCGACGAGTGGGAGAAGCAGCCGCTGCGCTCCACCGTCCTGGACAACCTCGCGCGCCTCACCTCGGCGCTGCAGTGACGCCACGGGCTTATTTCGTTATTCCGCTGTGACCAGACGTGTCGCGATCGTTCGAGGACACGGAGCAAGATGACCTCATGCTCCGTGCTCGCCTTGCCGTCGCCGCCCTCGCGCTGACCGTCTCGTCGGTCCTCATCGCCGGGTGCGCCGGCGCAGCGGCGCCGGCGGTGACCCCGGTGCCCGTGCCCTCGACCGAGGACGCGGAGAGCCTCGACGCCGAGATCGACGCCGCGTGGCTCGACGACGGCAGCGCCGTCGGCATCCTCACCTACGGCAGCTCCACGTGCCTTCCCACGGCGGGCGACCCGTCGTACGACGACGGAGTGGTGACCGTCGAGCTCACCGATCCCGACGGGGTCGTCTGCACGCGGGACCTCGTGGCGCGCGCCACCTACGTGTCGCTCCCGGAGGGGGTCGACCCGGCCGATGACCTCGAGGTGGTCGTGACCGGTTCGTACCGCGGGCAGACCGAGATCGCCGGCGATGCCACACTCGACGGCAAGGGCGGCGGGCTCGACGAGGCCGCTCCCAGCGCCGGCTGGGCCACCGCGGAGATCTTCCTGCTGCTGACGTGGGGTTCATCGACCTGCCCGCCGCTCATCTCGGGAGCCGTCGCGACGACCCCCACCGAGGTGACCGTCACGATCGATCCGCTCCCCGCCGACCAGGTCTGCACGGCCGACTTCGGTCCGCGGGTTTCGGTGATCGCCGTGGAGGGTCTGGATGACGACGCCGACGAGCGCGTCGAGGCAGTGCTCGCCGGCGACGAGTACGACGCGGTGCGCATCCCCATCGCCGGCTCCCGCTGACCCCGGTCCGCGGCCGTCCCCACCGGCGGTGACCCGCATCCGCGGCCGTCCCCACCGGCGGTGACCCGCATCCGCCTCGCCCCCGGCCCGCTCCGGCGGTCGCCCCGTGCCCGCTCCGGCGGTGGCCCCGTGCCCGCTCCGCAGTCACCTTCTGCGAATTACTCGCGGTCGCACCCGCACTTTGTGACTGCTGAGCGGAGGAGCCCCTGCTCCGCAGTCAGAACCTGCGGGTCTTCGGGATTGGCACCCGCAGGAAGTGACTGCGGAGCTGTGAAGCCGGGCGAGCGGTGAGACCAGCGGGACGGCCGGCCGGGGGCGGCGAGTTGCCGAATCGGCGCCGACCACCCATCGTTCACAGGGCGGTTCGTGGATGCTGCTTCCACAGCTCAGGTGGATGCTGACGCTGGCCGCGACGCGAAGTGCCACGCTCGTGGCATGCACCGCTCGCCGCTTCCCGCCGAGCTCGGATCGACCTTCACCGTGGCGCACGCGCGCGACATCGGTGTGTCCCCGTCGCGACTGCGTGCCGCCGACCTTCATCGCCCGTACCGCGGACTGCGCACCTCGGTGTCGGTCGGCGCGAAGGACCCCGACGTCCGCGGGACAGACCTGAGCCCGACCACGCCCACCGCTGTTGACGAGATGCAGGATCGCGCCGTCCTGCTTGCGCGGACGATGCCCGACACCCAGTTCTTCAGCCACGTCACGGCGGCGGTGCTGTGGGGGATACCCCTGCCGGGATCCGCGCTGATCGACCCCGAACTGCACCTCCGTGCGCTGGATGTCGGCGTCTTCGCGCCGCTCCGGCATCCGAGGCATGCGGGTGTCGCCGGGCACCAGGTGAGGGCGTCGTTGGCCAATGTCGTCGTGCATCCGATGTTGAACGTTCGGCTCGCGTCGCCGGCGAGCACGTGGGCGATGCTCGGGAGCGTGCTGTTCGATGGACACGATCTGGTCGCCGCGGGAGACGCGACCGTGCGGGAGCCGATGTTCGACGGCGACCCGCCACCCCTCGCCACTCTCGAACACCTGCGCGCGGCGGTGCAGGCGGGACGCCGCGTCGGAGGACCCGCGCTGCGAGAAGCCCTGGAGCGGGTGCGCACGCGGTCGGCGTCGCGGATGGAGACGCGGTGCCGCCTGCTCTTGATCGACGCGCACCTTCCCGAGCCGGGGCTGAACGTGGACGTCTTCGATCCTCTGGGACTCTTCGTGGCCTGCGTCGACCTGGCGTACCCGACGCTCAAGATCGCCATCGAGTACGAGGGGGAGCATCATCTGCGCGACCCGGAGCAGTGGGCGCGCGACATCCGGCGGCACGAGCGTCTGGCCGAGCTCGGGTGGGTCGTCATCCGGGTCACGAAGCGCGACGTCTTCGCGGAGCCGCGTGCGTTCGTCGAGCGCGTGCGGCGCGCCATCCGTTCGCGCACCGCCTGAGCCGTTCGCTCGGCAGTCACAATCTGCGGGTCCGGACGCTGCAGACCCGCACTTTGCGACTGCGGAGCGAATCCGGGCGCTGCTCGGCAGTCAGGAGTTGCGGGTCGTGCGGCGACATACACGCAGATTGTGACTGCGGAGCGATGGAGAGCCTGGAGGGGCGAGGCTTAGCGCGCGGAGTGCGGAGGGCGGAGGGGCGAGGCGTGGAGCGCGGAGGGCGGAGGGGAGGCTTCGCGCGCGGACGGGCCCCGGATATGCCCCTGGCGAACAGCGGCCCGTGGCATCCCCCCGCTGGCTAACCTCGATGTATCGCGCAGCAGTGCGACCTGCACCCCAAGCGCCGAGGGAGTGAACGATGTTCGAGAGATTCACCGACCGTGCCCGTCGCGTGGTTGTGCTCGCCCAAGAAGAGGCGAAGATGCTCAACCACAACTACATCGGCACCGAGCACATCCTGCTCGGTCTGATCCACGAGGGGGAGGGCGTCGCCGCGAAGGCGCTCGAGTCCCTGGGCATCTCGCTCGACGCCGTGCGCGAGCAGGTGCAGGACATCATCGGCCAGGGGCAGCAGCAGCCCACCGGGCACATCCCCTTCACGCCGCGCGCGAAGAAGGTGCTCGAGCTGAGCCTGCGCGAGGCGCTGCAGCTCGGCCACAACTACATCGGCACCGAGCACATCCTGCTCGGACTCATCCGCGAGGGCGAGGGCGTCGCCGCACAGGTGCTCGTCAAGCTCGGCGCCGACCTGAACAAGGTGCGCCAGCAGGTCATCCAGCTCCTCAGCGGATACCAGGGCAAGGAGCCCGCCGGCGTCGCCGCCGGCAGCGGCGAGCAGGCGCAGTCCGGTGCTCAAGGCGGCTCGCAGGTGCTCGACCAGTTCGGTCGCAACCTCACGCAGGCCGCGCGCGACAACAAGCTCGACCCGGTGATCGGGCGCGAGAAGGAGATCGAGCGGGTCATGCAGATCCTCTCGCGCCGCTCGAAGAACAACCCCGTCCTCATCGGCGAGCCCGGTGTGGGAAAGACCGCCGTCGTCGAGGGCCTCGCCCAGGCGATCGTGAAGGGGGATGTGCCCGAGACGCTGAAGGACAAGCAGGTCTACTCGCTCGACCTCGGCTCGCTCATCGCCGGATCGCGGTATCGCGGTGACTTCGAGGAGCGCCTGAAGAAGGTCACGAAGGAGATCCGCACCCGCGGCGACATCATCGTCTTCATCGACGAGATCCACACCCTCGTCGGTGCCGGAGCCGCCGAGGGCGCGATCGACGCCGCGAGCATCCTGAAGCCGCTCCTTGCCCGTGGCGAGCTGCAGACGATCGGTGCGACCACGCTCGACGAGTACCGCAAGCACTTCGAGAAGGATGCCGCCCTCGAGCGTCGCTTCCAGCCCATCCAGGTGAACGAGCCGGCTCTGCCGCACGCCATCAACATCCTGAAAGGGCTGCGCGACCGCTACGAGGCCCACCACAAGGTGCAGATCACGGACGGCGCGATCGTCGCCGCCGCGAACCTCGCCGACCGGTACATCGCCGACCGCTTCCTGCCCGACAAGGCCATCGACCTGATCGACGAGGCGGGAGCACGCCTGCGCCTGTCGATCCTGTCGAGCCCGCCGGAGCTGCGCGAGTTCGACGAGAAGATCGCGAAGGTCCGCGAAGACAAGGAGACCGCCAGCGAGGAGCAGGACTTCGAGAAGGCCGCGTCGCTGCGCGACGAGGAGAAGTCCCTGCTGGCCGAGCGCCTGCGCCTGGAGAAGCAGTGGCGCTCCGGCGATGTCGCGAGCCACGCGGTCGTCGACGAGGGTCTGATCGCCGAGGTGCTCGCGCAGGCGACCGGCATCCCGGTGTTCAAGCTCACTGAGGAGGAGTCCAGCCGCCTGGTCTTCATGGAGAAGGCGCTGCACCAGCGCGTCATCGGCCAGGAAGAGGCCATCGCCGCGCTGTCGAAGACCATCCGTCGTCAGCGCGCAGGGCTGAAGGACCCGAAGCGACCCTCGGGCTCGTTCATCTTCGCCGGTCCCACCGGTGTCGGAAAGACCGAGCTCGCCAAGGCGCTCGCCGAGTTCCTCTTCGACGACGAGGGTGCGCTGATCTCCCTCGACATGTCGGAGTTCGGTGAGAAGCACACCGTCTCGCGGCTGTTCGGCGCCCCTCCCGGCTTCGTCGGCTTCGAAGAGGGCGGGCAGCTCACCGAGAAGGTGCGCCGCAAGCCGTTCTCGGTCGTGCTCTTCGATGAGATCGAGAAGGCCCACCCCGACATCTTCAACTCGCTGCTGCAGATTCTCGAAGAAGGTCGCCTGACCGACGGTCAGGGTCGCATCGTCGACTTCAAGAACACCGTCATCATCATGACCACGAACCTCGGTTCGCAGGCGATCGCCGGCGGCCCGGTCGGCTTCCAGGTCGAGGGTGACACGTCGACGTCGTACGACCGCATGAAGGGGAAGGTCAACGAGGAGCTGAAGCGCCACTTCAAGCCCGAGTTCCTGAACCGCGTCGACGACATCATCGTGTTCCCGCAGCTGAACCGCGACGAGCTCATCCAGATCGTCGACCTGTTCACGAAGCGTCTCAGCGAGCGCCTGCTCGACCGCGACATGACGATCGAGCTGTCGATGCCGGCGAAGGAGCGTCTCATCGAGGTGGGGTTCGACCCCGCACTCGGTGCCCGCCCGCTGCGCCGTGCGATGCAGCACGAGATCGAGGATCGCCTGTCGGAGAAGATCCTGCACGGCGAGCTCAACCCCGGTGACCACGTGAAGGTCGATGCCGAGAACGGCGTCTTCCAGTTCGAGCACGGTCCGCGCGGTGAGAAGGTCGCCGTCGGTGTCGGCACCGCCGGTGAGATCACCGCGACGCCGGACATCGCCGCCTCCAACTGACGACGAACGAGGGCGGATGCTCCGCCTCGACCAGAATGTGCGGTCGAGGCGAAGCATCCGCCCTTCGTCGTATGCGGATCGCGCGAAGTAAGGTGGGGGGATGGCCGATTACGTCGTGCGTCCCGCCCGAACCCGTGACGTGCGGCCGATCCAGACCATGCTCGAGCCGTACGTCCAGAAGCGGATTCTGCTCGGGAAAGACCTCGTGGTGCTCTACGAGGCGGTGCAGCAGTTCTTCGTGGCAGAGGACGCGCACGGCGACCTGATCGGATGCGGTGCCCTCCACGTCATGTGGGAGGAGCTCGGCGAGGTGCGCACCCTCATCGTCTCGGATGAGTGGCTGCACAAGGGGGTCGGCACGGCGATCGTCGACGCTCTCGAGACGCAGGCGCGTGAGCTCGGCCTCACCCGCTTGTTCTGCCTCACGTTCGAGGTGGAGTTCTTCTCCCGTCGAGGGTTCGACGTGATCGGCGAACAGGTGGTCGACCCCGATGTCTACTCGCAGCTGATCCGGAGCCCCGACGAGGGAGTCGCCGAGTTCCTCGATCTCGCCCACGTGAAGCCCAATACGCTCGGCAACACCCGGATGCTCAAGCACCTCTGACGGCAAACCCCTTGGGCGCGCCCACAGGGCTCGCACGGCGTGCGTGCGTACCCTGGAGGGCATGAGCGGCGACACCCCGCGCAGGCGGCGACACTCACCGGCGGTCTATCGTCGCCGGCGGCTGGCCGTGCTGCTGCTCGCGCTGCTCATCGTCGCCGGCCTGGTGTGGCTGTTCGTGGCACAGCCGTGGCAGGCGTGGGCGGCATCCGAGGAGGCGCCGGCGCCGACACCGGCCGCTTCGTCCGCGACGCCGACGTCGACACCCGATCCGACGGCGCCGGTGACCACGCCGGCCGCGGAGACCCCGGAACCCGAGGAGTCCGAGACGCCGACCGCCACGCCGTGCGTCGCGCGCGACCTGACCGTCGAGGCCGTCACCGACAAGTCAGAATACGCCGCGGGGGAGAATCCCCTGCTGTCGATCCGGCTGACGAACAACGGCGCCGACTGCACGCTCAACGTCGGGACCGCTGCGCAGGCCTTCACCGTCACGAGCGGATCCGACACGTGGTGGCGGTCGACCGACTGCCAGAGCGAGCCGAGCGACATGCTGGTGCTCCTCGAGGCGGGGCAGACGGTGGAGAGCTCCACCCCGGTGGAGTGGGACCGCACGCGGTCGTCGGTGGACACCTGCTCAGATGCCGGACGACCCGGTGCGCCCGGCGGCGGCGCGTCGTACTACCTCGACGTCGAGATCGGCGGCATCGGCTCGACGGAACCCGCGTACTTCCTCCTGTACTAAGGAAGAAACTGGCGGCCGATATATCAGCGTGTCCCCCGAAGAGGGGACAGATACACTACCTCGCGCGGGCTAGACTGAACAAGCTTCGGTGTACGTCTGGAACTGTCCCCAGCAGCTGATCCTTCCCAGTGGATCACCCAGCGGGCCCGAAGCCTGCTCCGGCCTCGGTCGTGAGCATGACGTGGGGCCGAGTCGATCCCCCAGTTCGCCTCGTCCCCACGTCCCCCCTTTTTTCCGGCTGCTGCCGGCGCCGATTACGCTGGAGCGATGGCGTCACGCAAGAAGCGCGCGAAGGCATCCGAGCCGGTGGACTTCCGCAACACCCAGCTGACGGATGCGCTGCAGACCCAGGACATGGCGGCCGTCGCCTTCGCCCTCCGGCACGGCCCCACGGTCGTGCCGCTCATGACGGTCGGCGATCGTGATGATCCGCTCGATGTCGGCGAGGTCTGGACCTACCGCGACCCCAACACGGCAGACGTCGCGCTTCTGCTGTTCAGCGACGCCGCCCACAAGCCCGAGACGCTGCCGCCCGGTGTGGCGCTGCAGTCGCCGCAGTGGCTGCGCGCCTTCCTCGCCGCGCACGAGAAGGAGATCACGACGGTCTTCCTCGACATCGCGGGTCCGCACCCGATGCAGGCTTCGCCGACCGATCTCATCGCCGCCCTCGAGGCCTGACGCACGCGGTCAGAACCGCGGCGGCGGATCGGCCGGCGCGGGCGCGGCGTGCCGTTCCATCGTGCGCAGAGCAGCCGCGACCGTGCGCTGCTCGGCATCGACCACGGTGGTGTAGCCCAGACGGGTGGCCTCCGTACGGCGCTGCGACGCCTGGGCGACCGGCCGGATCTCGCCCGACAGGGTGAGTTCTCCGATCGCGGCGGTGCCGCGAGCGAGGGCACGGTCTTTCAGGGAGTGGGCGATCGCGACGGCGATGGCCAGATCCGCCGCGGGCTCGACGAGGCGCACGCCGCCCACCGTCGAGACGTACACGTCGTGCTGCGAGAGGGGAAGCCGGGCGCGCTTCTCGAGAACGGCCAGGATCATCGCCACGCGAGCGCCGTCGACGCCGTTGACCACGCGGCGCGGGTTCGGCGCCGCCGTGCCGATGGTGAGCGCCTGCACCTCGACTGGCAGCGCGCGGCGGCCCTCGAGGGCGATCGTCACACACGTGCCGGGCACGGGATCGCCGTGTCCGAGGAACAGTGCGCTGGGGTCGGGAACCTCTTCGATGCCCTCGCCGGTCATGTCGAAGCATCCCACCTCGTCGGTGGGACCGAAACGGTTCTTCAGGGCGCGCACGAATCGCAGCGACGTCTGCCGGTCGCCCTCGAAGTGGCAGACGACGTCGACGAGGTGCTCGAGCAGTCGGGGGCCGGCGATCGATCCGTCTTTGGTGACGTGGCCGACGATGATCACCGGCAGGTGCCTTTCCTTGGCGACGCGGATCAGGGTCGACGCGACCTCGCGCACCTGCGACGGATGGCCGGCCATCCCGTCGCTCAGCGACGAGGCGACGGTCTGTACGGAGTCGACGATCAGCAGATCGGGGGACACCTCGTCGATGTGCCCGAGGATCGTCGCGAGGTCGGTCTCGCTCGCGAGGTAGAGCTGATCGTGCAGGGCGCCGGTCCGCTCGGCGCGCAGGCGCACCTGCGCCGTGGACTCCTCGCCGCTCGCGTAGAGCACGCGTCGGCCGGCCCGGGCCGACTGCGCCGCCACCTCGAGGAGCAGCGTCGACTTGCCGACGCCCGGCTCACCGGAAAGCAGGATGGCGGCGCCGGGCACGACCCCGCCGCCGAGCACGCGATCGAACTCCGTCACGCCCGACGTGCGCCGGGGAGTGTCGCGGGTGTCGACGTCGGTGATCGGACGCGCCGCTCGCTGCGGAGGCGGGGCGACGGCGGTGACCGAGCGGACGATGCCGGTCTGCTCGGCGGCCTCGACGACGGTTCCCCACTGCTGGCACTCGCCGCACCGCCCGACCCACTTGATCGTCGTCCACCCGCACTCGGTGCACCGGTACGGGGCGGTCTGGGTGGTGCGTCTGGTGGCCATCACCGCAAGGCTACGCGGACCCTCCGACATCGGCCGCCGGCGGTGGCGGTGTCAGGATCCGGATGCCAGCACCGCCGCGCCGACGACCTCCTGGCTGAACGGCACCGAGTAGGCCATGAGCGCGCCGGCCTGCGCGTCGCGCACGATCCGCTGGATGGGCGATCGCACGAGATACGCGCCGCCGCCACCGACGCGCAGCGCGAGCGCCGCCGTGGACTTGGCCACCTCGTTGGCGAGCATCTTCGTCTCGCTCGCCGCCGCCATCGCCTCGGGGTTCTTCTCGTCGGCGAGCCATGCGGTGCGCTCGGCCATGAGGAGCGCGGCGGTCACCTGCGCCCACGCCATGCCGGTCTCGTGCTTGACCCACTGCTGGTCGGCGAGCACGGAGCCGCCCTTGGCCCGGCGAGCGGATGCGGTCAGCTCGTCGAGCGCGGACTCGGCGATCCCGAGGGAGATGAACGCGAACCCGACGGTGATGAGGTTGGCGTAGTCGGGCGAGGGCGGGCCGCATCGGCGGGCGGCCGGCAGCGGCGTGCCGTCGAAGACGATCGTGCGGCTGCGGGTCGCGCGCATGCCCATGGTCTCGTCGATCGGCGGAAAGGAGACCGTGTCGTCGATGGTCACCCCGAAGAAGGCGGGGCCGCCCTCGACGCGGGCGTTGAGGAACAGGTGGTCGGCGGCCTCCGAACCGGAGACGAAGAGCTTTCGACCGGTGAGGCTCCATCCGCCGTCGCGTGCGACCGCATCCTGCTGCGAGGTCAGGAAATGATTGCCGCCGGCGGGCTCGCTGAGCGCGTTGGCGAAGCGCTTGCCGGCGCGCAGCTCGTCGGCGAAGTAGGCGGCGGCCGCGTCGGGCGAGGTCGTCACCAGGGCATGCGCGGCGCCGACGTGCATGAGCCACACCGTCGCGACCGCCGGATGAGAGCGGGCGAGGATGCGCACGATGTGACCCAGGGTGGCGTAGGAGAGACCCTGTCCGCCGTGGCTGACGGGAAGGAAGGCGGCGTCGAGGCCGCTGTCGGCGAGCGCGCGCAGGTGTTCGATCGGCAGACGCGCGGCGGCGTCGTCGTCGGCGACGGTCTCGGCGAAGCCGGCCGCCAGGGTCGTGACCGTGTCGATCCAGTGCTGCTCGTCGGCGGGGACGGCGACGGGGGAGGGGCGGGTGAGCATCGGGGATCCTTCCGGGTCAAGGATGTGCGGGGTCGGCGTGGCCGCACGCGTCGACCGGACCGGGGAGCAGCACGTCGACGAACTGCTGCGTGCGGGTGTCGACGAGTCCGCGTTCGGTGACGCCGAGATCGGGCACGACGTAGAGGCCGACGAAGGACAGGATGATATACGGCGAAGGGATCGGGCATCCCAGCTCCGCAGTCACGGCGTGGGCGTGTGCGAGGGCCGCGGCGGTCTCTTCGAAGGGGGCGTCGCTCATCATGCCGCCGACCGGCAGCTCCACCCGGGCGAGGACCTCGTCACCGTCGACGGTGACGAATCCACCGCCCATGGCGCGGATTTCTTCCACCGCGCGCAGCATGGAGGCATCGTCGGCGCCGACGACGGCGATGTTCATGTTCGGGCAGTTCATCGAGATGCCGATCGCTCCTCGGCGCAGGCCGAATCCGCGCACGAACCCGACTCCGGCGAGCGGCTCGGCGTGATGCCGGTCGATCACGGCGATCTTCAGCACGTCGGTGTCGGTGTCGCACTGCACACTGCCGCCCTCGACGGCGAGCTCCGTGTCGAAGGCGCGCTTGAAGTATCCGTTGTACATCTCCATCGCGCGAACATGCGCGCGCGGCCCGTCGGCGCTCACCCGCAGCAGATCGGCGCCGAGGGTCGCGGGCAGACGGATGCTGTCGCGCGTCCATTCCGGAACGTCGTCGTCGACCTCGAAGCTCGCGGTCCCGTTCCGAGCGACGACGGATCCGGCGACCATCACCGTCGACGGGCGCACGTCGGCGAGGTCGGGGATGATCTGCAGGTCGGCCAGGCGCGACGGTGCGAGGAGTCCGACCACCTGGTCGAGCCGGTAGTAATGCGCCGGCTGAGCGGTGGCCATGCGGTAGGCGAGCACGGGATCGACGCCGAAGCGGATCGCCTGGCGCACGTGGTGGTCGATGTGACCCTCGGTGCTGAGATCGAGCGCGTGCTTGTCGTCGGCGCAGAAGCACATGTGTCGCAGCGCCGGCGCGATCGCGTCGAGGTCGGCGAACAGCGGCACGGTGTTGTCGGCGAGAGACGAGCCCATGACGGTGATCATCGCGCCGAGGCGGGTGCGCTCGAGGGCTTCGTCGACGGTGGCGGAGTTGTGATCGTCGCCGACCCCCGCGGCCAGGTAGCTCCAGAGTGACTCGTGGGTCTGCGCCGCGGTGTGGCCGGTGATGCGGCGCCCGGCGATCAGCGCCTCGCGGTAGCGGGCGGTGGACACCTCGCCCAGGTCGAACGGGTTGCCCTCACCCAGAGTCGCGGTGACGTCGTCGTGCAGGCGGTCGAGCACGGTCTGTTCCGGGATGACGACGCCGCCGCGCTCGAGCGTCGTCGAGGCCGGCGTGGTGGGGGAGACCTGCTGGAAGATGTTGAACGGTGCGCGCGTGGTGAGCAGATAGTCCATGCCCTCCGGGCCCCAGACGTTCGCTGCGGCGTTGGGGTCGGTGAGCACGGTGGTCGTCCCACGCGGAACGCTCACGCGGGCGAGCTGACCGGGGGTGAGGTTGGTGTATTCGACGTGCAGGTGCGCGTCGATGAAGCCGGGCGCGACCCAGGCGCCTCGCGCGTCGACCTCGCTCGTGCCGGATGCGACGTGGTCCCACGGCGTGAGCGCCGCGATGTGCCGCCCCACGATGAGGATGTCGCGTTCGAGCCACTCCTCGGTGCCCGGGGAGAGCACGAGACCTCCGCGCACGATGACATCGGGATCCTCGAGGCCGGCAGCGACCTCGCGCAGTCGCTGGAGTTCGGCGGTCGTCGGAAGAAGCTCCGCCTTGTCGGTCATCTCTCCTCCGCTCTCGTGCCGGGGGCTTTCGTCTCGGGGCTCATCCTGATCCAGTCTGAGGGGAAGACTGCCGCCATCGTGTCGCGGGGGGTCGACACGATGGCGACAGCCGGCTCGGGGTCACCGGAGTGCGGCGCTCACGGTCAGCAGCTCGGCGGTGAGATCACGCTTGAGATCGACGTCGGCGAAGGACGCGTCGATCGAGCGCTGGGCGAAGCCGACCATGTCGGCGAGGTCGAATCCGAAGCGGTCGGCGGTCACGGCCCAATCGACGTCGAGGGTCGTGCCGAGCGGGGCGGGGTCGTCGGTGTTCAGGGTGACGAGCACGCCGGCATCGACGAGACGCCGGATGGGATGCGACGCCCAGTCGGGGTAGATGCCGAGCGTCACGTTCGATCGGGGGCAGACGCCGAGGCTGATGCGGTCATCGATCAGTCGTGCGAGGAGGGCGTCGTCCTCGATGGCGCGCACGCCGTGGTCGATGCGCTCGGCCTGCAGGAGATCGAGCGCGTCCCACACGCCGTCGGGGCCGCTCGACTCCCCCGCGTGAACGGTGCGGTGGAGCCCTGCGCGCGCGGCGATCCCGAACGCGCCGCGGAACTTCTCGCCCGTGCGACCGGCGACCTTCTCATCCCCGTCGACGGACAGCGCGACCAGCCGGTGCGGGCGGATGGTCGTCAGATCCGTCACGATCGCCTCGGCCTCCGTCGCGCTCTGGGAGCGCAGGAGCGAGTACGCGATCCCCACGCGGCAGAGACCGTCTTGCTCAGCCTCGTCGAATCCGGCCGCGAGTGCGGCCAGGAGGGCCCCTTCGCGGCCCCGCCACGCATTCCAATGCGTCGGGTTCACGATCACGTCGCTGTAGCGCACGCCGGCTGCCGTCTGCCGGGCGGCGAAGGCGTAGGCGACGCGAGCGGCCTGCTGCGGCGTGCGCACGAGGCCGCACTGCCAGTCGAGGAAGCGGAGGAAGCCCGTGAGGCCCGCCGCTCCGGCGCCGGATCCGCCTCCCGAGGTCTCGTCGGGAGCGGTGTATCCGTCGTGCGTCGAGATGTCGAAGATGGTCGCTGCCGGACCCGGGAGAGGGATGCCGTTCTCCTTCGCGAGCGCGAGCAGGTCGATCAGCGAGAAGGTGCCCTCCAGGTGCACGTGGACTTCCGCCTTGGGCAGCGCTCGGATCTGCTGTTCGTCGATCCGGGGGGCGGTGGAGAGCGGATGCAGCATGACGACCTTTCGGGGGAACGCTGACGACCCTAGCCGAGAAGAAGCACTTGTTGACAAGTGAGAGCCCACGGCGAGAGAACATGTAACACGACGGAAATGCTTGCCTGACTTTCCGGCCGGTGGCGTGCACAGTCGACGAGCAGGTGGCCCGACTTGTCTACAAGAGGACACGTCGTGTGCGCGTCTGGTCGGGCGCCGCGTCGTTGATCAGGCGCCGCGTCGTTGGTCAGGCACCGTGCCACGGTGGACGCACGGTGCGAACGATGGAGTACGACGCGATCGCGGGGTTGTGGTACTCGAGGCTGTACATCAGGCGGCGTCCGCTCGCGCCGACGCCGACGAGCTCGAAGGTCATGACCGGCGTGCCCGGCGGCAGCGCGAAGATCGACGCCATCTCGACATCGAGCAGGGCGACGCCCGGCGTGCTGACCTCCCAGATCACCGGCTCGCCCCACACGCGCCGGGCGAGGTCGAAGATCGACTCGCCCTCGCGCGTCTCTGTGTCATCCTTCAGCGGCACGACGTCGTCGGCGACCATCGCGATGGCATCGTCGGCGTGCCACCGCTTGCGCGCGCACATCGCCGGCATCGCTGCGGGGTACTCCATGAGGGCCGCGGCCTGCGGGGGCAGGGTGGATGCTCCGGAGCTCAGCACCTCGACGCGGGCGCGGTAACCGAGGCGGTCGAGCAGATCGGTGTGCTCGAACTGCTCCTCGAGGCGCACGCTGAGGCGCAGGGCCACGGGATCGACGGTCGTGACGGTCCCCTGGCGGCGCCTGACGATGCCCTGCGCCTCGAGGGACGACATCGCGTTGCGCAGCTGCTGGCGCGTGCAGCCGAGGCGCGCGGTCAGCTCGAGCTCTCCGGGCAGCGGGGCGCCGCTGTCGGCGGCCTCGCGCACGAAGCGCAGCAGCTCGTGCTGCACGCGTAGCGCGGCACGGTCGCCATGGGGCGAGGGCAGAGGGAGCGAGGTGGTCATCGTGATCCCTCCGTCTCTGCAGCGAAGCCGAGGGTCGCGAGGCCGAAGGCGGCCGGGGTCGCGGTGCGCGTCATGCGGGGGTGCAGGATCTCGTCGATGACGATCTCGACGACGTAGTGCGCTTCGGCTGCGAGCACGTGTCCGGCGAAGCCGCGTGCTCCGGAGTCCTTGCGGCCGACGGCGAGGTGCACGTGCACGGCTGGTCCGTCGTCGTCGGAGGTGATCGTTCCGGAGCCGATGCCCTCGGTGTAGGGGATGCGAACGCTCGACGGCAGGGGCGGCTCGGGGTCGGCCGACGGCGTCTGCGCGGCGATGAGCTCGACGTCGCGGAAGGCTCCGCTGAGGGTGACGATGACGCCCTGTGCGATCCTGTACTGCGAGCACGCGTCCGCGATCGACCCCAAGACATCGTCGCCCGGCTCGAGCGAGACCGCGATCCGCCGCCCGGTTTCCAGCGCCGCCGTGCGCATCCTGTTCCCCTCTCAAACCTCGACTTATCGACAAGATCATCGGTCAAGGTGTCCCCAGCTTTCCTCATCGGCCGCAAAATCAGCGTTCTTTGTTTGTTTCCGACCTGTAAAACCTGTCTCGGGACGTAACTTGTTGATCTTTCCGTGATCTTCAGTGGGTAGTGTGACCACTCGTGTGCCGAAGGACGGCAGCAGGAGAGGGGCCCCGCGTGGCGCAGACGGAGAAGCGGATCGCAGCGATCTCACTGTGGGACGGCGACGCCGACCGCGGTGCGCGCTCTCTGTCGTGGCAGGGCGGCGTGATCTCCGACGTGGGCGAGCCCGACTCCGGGGCCGACGCCTCCTACAGCGTGATCCCCGGCCTCGTCGACACGCACGTGCACTTCGACGCCTACGCCGGTTCCGGATCGGTCGACTGGATGACCTGGCCGCTGATCACTCCCGCCGAGGAGCGGTCGCTCCACGTCGTCGCCCACGCCCGTCGCGCGGCTGCTGCGGGCGTGACCACGCTGCGCGACCTCGGCGGGTCGCCGGTGCAGCTGGCCGCCGCGCGCGCTCTCGAGGCCGGGCTCATCCCGGGTCCGCGCATCCGCGTGCACTGCCCGGTGGGGATGACCGCCGGACACGGCGACCTCTTCACGCCGCCCCTCTATCCGCATCGTCCGCCGACCGCGGACTCGCCCGACGAATGCCGCAAACTCGTGCGCCAGTGGGCCCGTTCGGGCACCGACGGAATCAAGATCTACACCAGCGGCGGCGTGCTCTCCGTCGGCGACAAGGTCGGGTGGCGCAACCAGACCGAGGCCGAGATCGCGGCCACCGTCGACGAGGCGCACGCGCTCGGCATGCTCGTCGCCGCGCACGCGCACAACGCGGAGGGCATCGACCTCGCGCTGAAATTCGAGGTCGATTCCATCGAGCACGGCACCGGCATCGAGGAGCGGCACTGGGAGACCCTCATCGAGCGGAGCATCCCGGTCGCCCCCACCCTGCTCATCAACGACGCGATCGCCGAACGCCGCTTCCCCGTGAGCGACGAGGCGTGCGAGAAGGCGCAGGCGGTCGTCGCCGAGCGCGACGCGAACTTCGTCGGCGCCGCGGCAGCCGGGGTGCGGTTCGTGCTCGGCACCGACGCCAACGGCGTGATGATCGCCTTCGGGGATCAGCTGGAGGAGATGCGCCTGATGAAGCGCAGCTTCTCATGGAGTGCGGAGCGCACGCTCCGCGCCGGAACCTCCGATGCCGCGGACGCGATCCGCATGGGGACCACCACCGGACGCCTGCTCCCGGGCCTCGGTGCCGACTTCGTCGTCGTGCGCGGTCGCCCCTGGGAGGACATCGACACCTTGACCACCGAGAACATCGTCGCCGTCGTCGCCCGCGGTGAGCTCGTGGCCGGCTCCCTGCCGGACTGACGCACCACCTCTCGTAGCCCCCCACTCCGAAGGAGACCCCGTGATCACCCGAACCCGCATGGCCCGCTGGGCCATCGCCCCCGCCGGCATCGCCGTCGCGGCCGTCGCACTGTCGGCCTGCGCCGGCGACACCAGCGACGCGGCTCCCACCCCGAACGCCGACCTGCCGCAGGACATCGTCTTCGCCATCAAGGAAGACGCCGGCTGCATCGACCCGCAGCAGACGTCGGTCACGACCGCGCTGAACGTCGGGCGCCAGCTCACCGACTCCCTGCTCGATCAGGACGCCGAGACCGGCGAGATCGTGCCGTGGCTCGCGGAGAGCTGGGAGGTGAGCGACGACCTCACGTCGTACACCTTCACCCTGCGCGACGACGTCACCTTCAGTGACGACACCCCGCTCACGAGCGAGGTCGTCGCGGCCAACTTCGACGCCATCATCGAGCTGGGCGGTGCGGCATCGCTCGCCGCCGCCTACCTCGAGGGCTACACCGGCACCGAGGTCGTCAGCGACACCGAGTTCACGGTGTCGTTCGACACCCCCAACGTCGCCTTCCTGCAGGGCGCGACCACCATGTCGCTCGGCATCCTCTCCGAGGCCTCGGCCACCGCGACCGCCGAGGAGCGCTGCGCCGCGCCGATCGGATCCGGGCCGTTCGTGCTGGACTCCTATGTGGCCAACGACTCGATCGTGATCGATCGTCGCGAAGGGTACGACTGGCCGTCCGAGCTGCGCGGGCACGAGGGCGAGGCCTACCTCGAGACGATCACCTTCCCGATCATCACCGAGGCGAGCGTGCGCACCGGCGGACTCACCTCCGGTGAGTACGACGTCATCCAGGACCTTCCGTACATCGACGAGGCCCGCTACACCACGGATGAGTACACCCTGTACGCCAAGGCGAACCCGGGTGTGCCGAACGGCTTCGTCGTGAACACCGAGCAGGGTCTCATGGGCGACGAGACGGTTCGTCAGGCCATCACGATGGGCGTGGACCGGGAGCAGATCAACGTGATCGCCGGATCGGTCAGCGGTTCCGCTCCGACGAGCGTGCTCACCTCGTCCACCCCCGGCTTCACCGACCTCGGCGACACCCTCGCCTACGACCCCGAGGGCGCGGCGGAGCTGCTCGAGGCCGACGGCTGGGAGCTCGGCTCCGACGGCATCTACGAGCGTGACGGCGAGACCCTGACGGTCACGGTCACCGCCTTCTACGCACAGGATGTGCTCGAGGCCGCACAGCAGCAGCTGCGCGAGGTCGGGATCGACCTGCAGCTGAACATGGTCACCGCCGGCGACTTCTTCGGCGTCATCGCCTCGGGCGACTACGAGATGCTCGGCGCCGGCCTGACCCGCACCGACCCCGACGTGCTGCGCGTGCTGCTGTCGGTCGACTCGCCCTCGCGCTGGGGCATCGTCGACGACGCGGAACTCGAGGCGCTCCTGCAGGAGCAGCGCGAGACCGCCGACGCCGACGCCCGCCAGGAGATCGTCGACGAGATCCAGCAGATCGTCGCCGAGCGCGCCTACGTCATCCCGACGCTCGAGACGGTGCAGCTGCACGCGTCCCGTGCGGGTGTCGAGGGCATCGCCTTCGACTCGGCGTCGCGTCTGAACCTGTACGACACCGTCGTCACCTCCGAGTGATGACCTCGCCGGCGCAGCGCGTGGGTGAAGCGAGCCCGAGACGGGGGAACGTGGGAACCGTGGCACGGTTCCTGCTGCCCAAGATCGGTCAGGCCCTGTTCGTGGTGTGGGCTTCCTACACCGTGGCGTTCCTGCTCATCCACGCGCTGCCCGGCGACCCCATCCTGGCCGCGCTCGCGGTCCGCGGCGGAGACGCCACCACGACCGACCCCGCCGTGCTCGACGAGCTGCGCGCGAGGTACGGTCTCGACGGTCCGCTGTGGCAGCAGTACCTCGGCGGCTTCTTCGGGATCTTCCGCGGCGACCTCGGGGTCTCGATCGCCACGGGCCTTCCGGTGTCGGAGACGATTCTGCGGGTGGCCGGTCCGACGGCCGCCCTCGCCGGCTTCGCGCTCATCGTCGGGTTCCTCATCGCCCTCGCGTTCACCGTGTGGGCCTATCTCGCGCGGCCCGCCTGGGTGCGCAACGTGATCGTGCAGATCCCGCCGCTCGGGATCGCGGTGCCCGCCTTCCTCACCGGTCTCGTGCTCATCACGGTCTTCTCGTTCGGGCTCGGATGGTTTCCCGCCTCCGGCGCATCCGGCTTCGCGAGCGTCGTGCTGCCGGGGATCACCCTCGCCCTGCCGACTGCGGCGATCTTCTTCCAGGTCTTCTCGGCCGCCGTCTTCGACGCGGGGGCGAGCCCGTTCGTGTTCACCGCCAACGCGAAGGGTCTGTCGCAGTCGGCGGTCGTGTTCCGGCACGTGCTGCGCAACGCGATGCTCCCCGCGATCACGATCATCGGACTCCAGGTCGGCTATCTCGCCGGCGGCACCGCGGTGGTCGAGACCGTCTTCTCGCGCGACGGGATCGGCCGGCTCACCGTCGACTCGGTGCTCGCCCGCGACATCAACGTGCTGATGGGGGTGGTGATCGTCGTGGCGACCGTCTACGCGGTGGTGACCCTCGTCGTGGATGCGCTCTACGGCGTGATCGACCCGCGCACCCGCACGGCGCTGGCCGGCGTGAAGCCGATCGGCGCGGCGAGGGAGGTGCGCGCATGAGGCTGCTCCGCTACCCCGGCATGATCCTCTCGATCCTGCTCCTCGCCGTCACCGCACTGGCCGTGATCGCCCCCGCGCTCCTCGCCCCCTACGACCCGTACGAGTCGGTGGGCACGATGCGCCTCGCACCGCCCAGCTGGGAGCACCTGTTCGGCACCGACCACCTCGCCCGCGACGTGTTCTCCCGGGTGATCTACGGTGCTCGACTGTCGCTGTCGGCGGCGGGTCTCGCGGTCGTCGCCGGCGTCACGCTCGGCGCCGTGATCGGTCTGGTCACCGGCTACCTCCGCGGCATCGTCGACGCGGTCGTCATGCGCTTCGTCGACGTCGTCATCGCGATCCCCGGCATCCTGCTCGCTCTGATCGTCGTCGCGTCGCTCGGCTTCGGACCGGTCGCGGTCGGGCTCGGCGTGGGCCTCGGCACCTCCGGGGCGTTCGCGCGCGTCATGCGGGCACAGGTGATCCGGGTGCGGGCCGAGGAGTACATCGAGGCCGCGCGCACGCTCGGCGTGCGCGGTCCGACGATCCTGGTTCGCCATGTGCTCCCGAATGCCGCGCGCCCGATCATCGCCATGGCCGCGCTCGAGCTCGCCCTCGCGATCCTCGCGGTCTCCGCCCTGAGCTTCCTCGGGTTCGGGGCGCAGCCGCCCGCACCCGAGTGGGGCGCGCTGGTGTCCGCCGGCCGCGATTTCGTCGCGACCGCGCCGTGGCTGAGCATCCTTCCCGGTCTCGTCATCCTGGCGGTGGTTCTGGCCGTGAACCGCATCGCCCGATACGTCGGAGGGGAACGATGACGTCTGTGCCGCTGCTCACCGTCCGCGGTCTCCGCGTCGACTACACGACGCCGAAGGGCACGAACGCCGCGCTCCGCGGCATTGACCTCGACGTCGATCGCGGCGAGGTCGTCGCCGTCGTCGGCGAGTCCGGTTCGGGCAAGAGCACGATCGCCCACGCGCTCGTGCGGCTGCTTCCCGAAGAGGCCACGATCGCCGGCGGCGACATCCGCTTCGACGACGTCGACGTGATGTCGCTGTCGCAGCATGCCCTGCGCCGAGTGCGCGGGGCGCGTATCGGGTTCGTGCCGCAGGATCCCTCGCACAGCCTGAACCCCGTGCTGCGGATCGGCGAGCAGATCGCCGAGGTCATCCGTCGCCACGTAGGTCTCACGCCGCCGGCCGCCGCGGCACGCGCCATCGAGATCCTCGAGGAGGTCGGGGTTCCCGAGCCCGCCCAGCGCGCCCGGCAGTACCCGCACGAGCTCTCCGGAGGGCTGCGCCAGCGCGTACTGATCGGCATCGCGTGGGCGTGCAATCCCGAGCTGGTGATCGCCGACGAACCGACCAGCGCGCTGGATGCGACGGTGCAGCGTCACGTGCTGGATCGCATGCAGGCGATGCGTACGGCCCACGGCACGTCCGTGCTGCTGGTGACCCACGACCTCGGAGTCGCCGCCGACCGAGCCGACCGCATCGTGGTCGTGAACAGGGGAGAGATCGTCGAGCGGGGTGCCTCGGCGGCGGTGCTGGCCGATCCGCAGCACGAGTACACACGCCGCCTGGTGGCCGCCGCGCCGGGCTTGCGCAGCCGCCGGCTCGAGCCGTCCGGGGGTACTTCGCGGGCTGTGCCCGAGGCGAGCGAGCCGTTTCTGCGCGTGCGGGGACTATCCAAGACGTACGGCTCGACGGGTTCCCCGATCGTGGCCGCCGACGCCCTCGAGTTCTCGATCGACCGCGGTACGACCTTCGCGATCGTCGGCGAATCTGGATCGGGAAAGAGCACGACCGCCCGCATGATCGCGCGGATCGTCGAATCCGATGCGGGCACGATCACGTTCGATGGCGCCGACATCACCCGCCTGCGCGGCACAGCCCTCCGACAGCTCCGTCGTCGACTCCAGGTGGTCTATCAGAACCCCTTCGGGTCGCTCGACCCGCGCATGACGATCGGCGCGATCATCGACGAGCCGCTGCGGGCGTTCGGGATGGGCTCGCGCGGCGAGCGCGCATCCACCGTCCGCGATCTCATGGCCGACGTGCGACTCGACCCGGCGCTCGCCGACCGCCGTCCGGCGCAGCTGTCCGGCGGGCAGCGTCAACGGGTCGCGATAGCGCGGGCTCTGGCGCTGCGGCCGGAGATGATCATCCTCGACGAGCCGGTCTCGGCACTCGACGTGTCGGTGCAGGAGCAGGTGCTGCAGCTACTGGTCGACCTGCAGGCCGAGCACGCGCTGACCTATCTCTTCATCTCGCACGACCTGGGCGTCATCCGTCAGATCTCGGATGAAGTCGCCGTCATGCGGCGCGGGGTGATCCTGGAGCAGGGGTCCGCCGAGAGCGTCTTCGCCGCGCCGCAGCACGACTACACCCGCGACCTGCTCAGCGCGATCCCCGGCGGCGGTGTCGCTGCAGGCTAACGCAGTGACGATGCCACGTCGCGGAGGGCGTCCGCGGAGCGGTGGAACAGCTCGAGTTCGTTCGGCGCGAAGGTCGTCTCGGCGATGGGGCGCGCACCCGAGGCGCTGACGACCGAAGGGACCGACAGGGCGACGCCGTCGACGCCGTGGAAGTCGTGCAGCACGGGGGAGACGGGCATCACCGCGTGCTCGTCGTTGAGGATGGCCTCCACGATGCGGGCGCTGGACAGGCCGATCGCGTAGTTCGTCGCCCCCTTGCCCTGGATGACCTTGTAGGCGGCGTTGCGCACGTCGTCGGCGATCTGGTCGAGCTCGTCGACGGTCATCTTGTCGCCGCGGGGGGTGACCCAGTCGAGGATCGGCACCGTGCCGATGGTGGCTTTGGACCACAGCGGGAACTCGGTGTCGCCGTGCTCTCCGACGATGTAGGCGTGCACGCTGGAGCGCGAGACGCCGGCGCGTTCGGCGAGCTTCCACCGCAGGCGTGACGTGTCGAGCACGGTCCCCGAGGCGAACAGGCGCTCGGTCGGAAGCCCCGTGGCCTCCTGTGCAAGAACAGTCAGCACGTCGCAGGGATTGGTCACCACGACGTAGATCGCGTCGGGCGCCACGTCGAGGAGCGCCGGCATCATCTTCCGCATGATGCCGGCGTTGACGCCGGCGAGCTCGATGCGCGTCTGCCCAGGATTCTGTTTGGCGCCGGCCGTGATGACGACCACCTGAGAGCCGGCGGCGACGGACACATCATCGGATCCGACGATGTCGCTCGACCCCGTGAATTGCGTGCCGTGTGCGAGGTCGAGCACCTCGGCCTCGACCTTCGAAGCGTTGATGTCATACAGCGCGACGTGCCGCGCCGACCCGCGGATCAGGGCGGCGTAGGCGGTGCTCGCGCCGACGCTTCCCGCTCCGACGACGGTGAGTTTGGAGTTCTCGATCACGCTCATGAGGCCAGTATGGCCGCGTCGAGGAGCGTTGTGTGGGCCGTTCTCTCGACGTCGAGGAAGGCGCTCCGGAGCCCGGATTCGCGAGGGGTCTCAACGTGTCGTAAACTGGTCGGCGGTGACGTGTCCGAGCGGCCGAAGGTGCAACACTCGAAATGTTGTGTAGGTTCACCCCTACCGTGGGTTCAAATCCCACCGTCACCGCCAGAAAAACCCCCGTTTATCGGGGGTTTTTTCTTGCCGGAGATGGCTCGAAGCAACCCGCGGCAGGGTCTTGGGCCTCGACGTCATCGACATCCATGAAAGAATCTGCGTATGCATGCAGGTTCGAAGCATTCCTTGTCGGTGGAGAGTGAGTACGTCGAGCTGGCGGTCGAAGTCTTCTCGATGCTCGCGGACGCCACCCGGATCCGGATCATCCTCGCGCTGCGGGATCAGGAGCTGTCGGTGAATCACCTGGCGGGCATCGTCGACAAGTCCGGTCCGGCGGTCTCCCAACATCTGGCCAAGCTGCGCCTCGCGCGAATGGTGTCGTCCCGCCAGGATGGCACGAAGGTCTTCTATCAGCTGACGAACGAGCACGCTCGTCAGCTGGTCGCGGATGCGATTTTCCAAGCCGAGCACACTCTCAGCAATGACCCTGCGCACCACCGCAGCGATCATCCCGCACTCCGGTCCGGCCAGTGATGCTGCAGGTCCTCCGCAACCCGACCTACGCGAAGCTGTTCGCAGCGCAGGTGATCGCGTTGCTGGGGACGGGGCTGCTCACCGTAGCCCTGGGGCTGCTCGCGTTCGACATCGCGGGTTCCTCCGCCGGGTCGGTGCTCGGGACGGCGTTGACGATCAAGATGGTCGCCTACGTCGGCGTCGCCCCGCTGGTCGCCGCGGTCGTCGACAGGCTTCCGAAGAAGGCCGTCCTGATCACCGCGGACCTCATCCGGTTGGCGATCGCGGTGATGCTGCCGTTCGTGACCGAGGCCTGGCAGATGTATGTGCTCGTGTTCGTGCTGCAGTCCGCCTCGGCCACTTTCACCCCGGCGTTTCAGTCCGTCATTCCTTCTATCCTCCCTGAGCCGGATGACTATACGAAGGCGTTGTCGCTGTCCCGCCTTGCCTATGATCTCGAGGCGCTATTGAGCCCGACGATCGCTGCGGCGCTGCTGACGGCGATCAGCTACAACAACCTGTTCGTCGGCACCGCGATCGGCTTCGCCTGCTCCGCCTTGCTGGTGCTGTCCTCCCGCCTGCCCAACCGCAACGGTGACGCGCCGGCACTGTCGTTCTGGCAGCGGCTCCCGCTTGGTGCGAAGGTGTTTGCTCGAACCTCGACGCTGCGGTTCCTGCTGCTCACCAACGTCGTCGTCGCCGCCGGCACCGCGATCGTTCTGGTGAACTCCGTCGTCTATGCCCGCGCAGTGTTCGGTCTCGGTGAGGAGGCTCTTGCGGTGGCGCTTGCCTGTTACGGGATAGGATCTCTGGTCGTCGCCTGGAACATCCCGTGGCTGGTCAGCAAGCTCGGCGTGATTCGCACCATGACCGTCGGCGTGATCGTCATCGTTGCAGGCCTGGCGGTCGCGGTCGTCGTCACTGCGGTCGCCACGATCACCGGGACCGGATGGTACGTGCTGCTGGGCACTTGGGTGCTGCTGGGTATCGGCACCTCGCTGGTGAACACTCCCTCATCCCGGCTGCTCGCTGATGCGTCCACGCTCGCGAACCGCAACCTCGTCTACACGGCCCAGTTCGCGCTCTCCCACGCTTGCTTCCTGGTCACCTACCCGATCGCGGGATGGCTCGGCGCGGCGAACCTCACCGGTGCCGCCGTCGTGCTCCTCATCCTCGCTGTGGTCGCGGGGGCGGTTGCGGTGACGTTCTCACGCACCCGACGCCTCAGCGAGAACACGCCCGCTCCGATCTGAGAAGCGGCCGCTGACCCGGCCTGTCGGTCACCCGGGTCAGTCCTGTGCGTGCCGGAGGATGTGCCGAGCGCTGTTCTCGGGGGTGAGCTCGAGGCGTCGCAGGAGTTGCGCGTTGGCGGCGACGATGATGGTCGACAGGGACATGAGGATGGCGCCGACCGACATCGGGAGGACGAACCCGATGGGGGCGAGGATGCCCGCGGCGAGGGGGACGGAGACGAGGTTGTAGCCGGCCGCCCACCAGAGGTTCTGCGCCATCTTGCGGTACGTGCGGCGGGACAATTCGATGACGGAAAGGACCGAGCGGGGGTCGGAGCTTGCGAGGATGACTCCGGCGGAGGCGATCGCGACATCGGTGCCGGCCCCGATGGCGATGCCCACGTCCGCCTTCGCGAGGGCGGGGGCGTCGTTGACACCGTCGCCGATCATCGCGACCTTGCGGCCCTCTCTCTGGAGCTCCGCGACCTTCTCCGACTTGTCGTCGGGTCGGACGCCGGCGAAGACCTGATCGATCCCGAGTTCCCGGGCAACAGCGTGCGCGACGGGTTCGGCGTCTCCGGTGATCATCGCGACGTGTATTCCCAGGGCGTGCAGTGCGTCGACGGCATCGCGGGACTCGGGGCGGATCTCGTCGGCGAGCTTGAATGCGCCCGCGATGCGCCCGGCGATGGCGATGTGGAGGATGATGGCGCCGTCGTCGCGCCACCCCTCGAGGTCGGGCATCTCCTTCTGGCCAAGGGACTCGACGAGGCGTGGCCCGCCGACACGGATCTCCTCGCCGTCCACGGTGGCGGTGACGCCGAGGGCGGGTTCGGAGGTGAAGTCCGTCGCTCTGGGGAGGGTGAGTGATCGGTCTTGGGCGGCGCGGACGATGGCGCGCGCGAGGGGGTGCTCGCTGTCGGACTCGGCCGCGGCGGCGAGCGCGAGGAGCTCATCGGGGGAGCGTCCCTGAGCGGCGGCGATGTCGGTGACGGTCGGTTCGCCCTTCGTGAGGGTGCCGGTCTTGTCGAAGAGGACGGCGTCGACACTGCGCATGCTCTCCAGGGCGAGACGGTCCTTGATGAGCACGCCGCCGCGGGCGGCGCGTTCGGTCGCGATGGACACCACAAGGGGGATCGCGAGGCCGAGAGCGTGCGGACAGGCGATGACGAGCACGGTGATGGTTCGAATCACGGCGGCATCGGGGTTGCCGACCAGGGACCAGACGATCGCGGTGATCACGGCGGAGCCGAGCGCGAACCAGAACAGCCAGGCCGCGGCGCGGTCGGCGATGCGCTGCGCGCGAGAGGTCGAGTTCTGCGCGTCGGTGACCAGCCGTTGAATCCCCGCCAGGGCGGTGTCGTCCCCGATCGCGGTGACCTCGACGCGGATGCCGGAATCGGTCGCGACGGTTCCGGCGGTCACCGCGTCGCCGACCTCGCGACCGACCGGTCTCGATTCCCCGGTGATCATCGACTCGTCCAGGTGCGCGCGACCTTCGGTGATGGTGCCGTCCGCCGGGACGCTTCCGCCGGGTCGTACGATGACGATGTCTCCGACCTGCAGCTCGGAGGGGGAGACCGTGACGGTCTGGTCGCCTTCGACGCGTTCCGCCTCATCGGGGAGGAGCGCGGCGAGGGAGTCGAGGGCGGAACTGGTCTGTGCGAGCGAGCGCATCTCGAGCCAGTGCCCGAGGAGCATGATCACGATCAGAAGGGCCAGTTCCCACCAGAACTCCAGCTGGTGATCGAGCAGCCCGATGCTCGCGCCCCACGACGCGAGGAAGGCGACGGTGATCGCCAGCCCGATGAGCAGCATCATCCCCGGAGACGTCGACCGGAGTTCGCTGAGCGCGCCGGTCAGGAACGGCCACCCGCCCCAGATGTACATGACCGTCCCGAGGGCCGGAGCGATCCACATCGATCCGGGGAAGTCGGGGATCTCGTATCCGACGAGCATCGCGAACATGCTCGAAAACGCCACCACCGGGACAGCGAGGATCAGATTGATCCAGAACAAGCGCCGGAACTGCGCGACGTGGTCACCATGCCCCGCATGCCCCTGGTGTCCCGAGTGGCCGTCGTGCCCCGAGTGGCCGTGATGACTGTCGAGACGCTCCTGGTGACGATGGTCGGCAGCGTGGGCCGTGTGGTCGTGCGAGCCGTGGTGTTCTGAGTGAGCTTGCTCGGGTGCGTTCGTGTTCATCCTGGTGTTCGCTTTCTCAAGCCGCGCCGTCGGTGTACCGATGCCAACACGGTACCCCTAGGGGGTATTCCGGACTAGTCGGTCGCACAGTCCCGGGCGGCTGCTTCGGAGTAGTCCGGAACGGGGCGCTCTGCTGCCTCTGCGGGAGTTGTCGCGGGTCCGTTCTCGGCGATGTCCTGGATGAGCCAGTCCATCTCGAAGATCTCCCGGCGTTGAGCTTCGCTGATCTCCACGGCGAGTTCGCACACGCGGACGTCCTGCAGCTGCGCGCGTTCGGATCGGGTGATCGCAAGCGAGTGGTGGGGGATCATTCCCTGCATGAAGCCGGTGTCGTCAACGGTGATCTGAGAGCGGTCGAGGGCGATGCCGCCGCCGATGAGCAGCAGGCTCGCGGCGATGACGGCGATGTTCGCTTTCCAGTTCTTGTACATGTTCAGCATCCAGGCGAGCATGACCAGGCCCATGGTGCCGCCCATGGTGAGGGCCATGAACACTCGGCTTTCGCTGAATCGGACGTGAGTCCACTCCCAGGAGCCGGCGAACATGACCCAGTACATGACGACCATGCCGGTGAGGATCATCGCGGCGAATTTCAGATAGGTCTTCGCGGTCATCTTCGGGTGAGCGTCGGGCTCGTGCCCGTCGGTGTTCTGCGAGTTATCGGTGGACATTTCCTGAGCCTTTCGTCTCGTGTGGTGGTAGCGGGTGATCCCGCGTTCGGCAGGTTAGAAGCCGTTATGGGTCGCCCGCACGGGCCTTGCAATCTCATGCCCCCCTCGGGTATTCGGGTGGACATCAGGACGACGGTGCGGGGAGGAGCGTGACGCCGCTGTCATCGACGATGAGAAGCGCGCCGCTGTCGGTGACGGTGATCGCGTGTGCGGCACCGTGTGCGGTGCCGACCTGCTCCCAGGTCGTGTCTCCGGCGGAGGAGATCCAGATCTGCTCCGACGAATCGATGCCAGCGAGGTGGTTGCCGTCGGGGGATGATCCGGCGACGACGAGGAGCGGGGCGCCTTCCCAGGGTGAGAAGGTTGCGCCGTCGTCGTTGCTGACCATCACTCCGTCGGGGGTGAGTGCGATCAGTCGCCCGGAGGAGTCGGCGGTCAGGGCGAACGCGCGAAGCTGCGCGCCCGTCTCGGTCCAGGTGGCGCCGCGGTCTGCGCTCATCAGCAACGCGGCGGTGTCGGTCGTCGCGCCGAACATGGTTCCGTCCGGTGTTCCGGTCAGAGCGTGGAAGTCGCGTGTCCCGGCGAAAGCGACTGACTGCCAGCTGCCGGCAGCGTCGTCGCTTCGGATGATCCCCAGGTGGGGGTCGCCCCATTCGGCAGGGGTGTTCCGTCCGGGATGGCCCGAGGCGAACAGCGACGTTCCCACGCGGGCGAAACCCATCGCGTCGAAGACCACGGTTCCCTCACGGCCGGACACCTCCCCGTCAGCCGTGACGCCGTAGACGCCTTCATGGGTTCCGAGAAGGAATCCTTCTCCTGATGGGTCGACGACCGCGCCGTGCACATGCGACACCATCGCCGCGTGCTCCTCTCCTGTGGTCGGTGGTTCGCCCGGTGAGCAGGCGGCAAGAACAACGGCGAGCCCCGCGACGGGCGCGACCAGGGCACGATGGATATGGCGCACGAGCACCCTTTCGTCAAGAAATCGGCGGAGGCGACCGTGCAGTGGGCCGGTCGCCCCTCAGGGAGCTCGGGGTCAGTAGGCGGAGAGCAGGTCGCGCATGAGAGCGATCTCGTCTGTCTGGTCGACGATGATCTCTTCCGCCAGGGCGCGAGCATCGGGGCTCGACCCCGCCTCGAGGAGGGTCCGCGACATCTGGATCGCGCCCTCGTGATGGACGATCATTTCCTCGAGGAAGACACGTTCCGCGTCTGTCCCCGAGGCGTCCTCCAGGGCGGACATGTCCATCTCGGACATCATCATCCCGGCCCCCGGCGTCATTCGGCCCATGTCGCCGAACTCATCCATTCCCCACTCGTCGAGCCAGGACTCCATCAGCTCGATCTCCGGCTGCTGGGCGGCCTTGATTCCCTCTGCGAGGTCGCGGACCCGCGCGTCGATGCCGTCCTTGCCCAGGAGGACATCGCTCATCGCAACGGCCTGCTCGTGGTGCGGAATCATCATCATCGCGAACATGACGTCGGCGGATGCGAAAGCCTCTGTCGACTGTGTCGGTGTCTGCACGGCCACCGTGCCGGTGGCCGTGCAGCCCGTCACGGCCAGCGTCGACGCGATTGCCAATGCGCCCATCCAGCGCACACTTCTTTTCTTCATCTCTCTCAGTCCTTCAAGTCGTTTCTCTGCACCGTGCTCCGGTGGGCGCGGTGGTAGCCCGGACAACTCCGGTGCGAGAAACGGTCAGGTCCGACTGATCGACAACTGATGAAGAGACAACGGCGCGGGGGCCCGCGTGTGCGTGAGCAGCACGCCGATCCAACGCCGAAAGAGTGAAGCAAAACGCAGTCCGGCAAGCCGCGGAGGTGTGAGCCACAGCCCGATGGAGAGCAGAACGAACACGCACATCGCGGCGGCGACCTCGTGCCCATCCGGGGCGACGCACCCCGCACACGTCGGTTCTCCGACAGTCGTCGGCTCGGCGGTGTGATGGCTGACCTCTGTTGCCGCAATCGGAACCTGGTCGGTGGCAGGCGCGGACACGCCGGAATGCATCGCGAAGACGCCGAACGCGATCGCCACCGCAAGGAGGACACGCAACAGCCATCGCAGCGTGACGCTCGCGCCCTCGCTGTGTCCGGCCATGATGATCACCTCGCTCTACCGGGAGATGATACCCCTCCCCGGTATCCCGGGGGAGGCCATGAACAACATCGAACGCGCGAATGGCGCGCATCTGTCGGGCGCGGGCGCGGTGTACATCGGCTGGGCCACCAAGAAGGATGCCGGCGCGATGCTCACGCAATACGACGGCGATCCCGCCGATGTCCTGCGGCACGCCACGGAACTTGCGGTGTCAGCTGCCGTCTTCGTCGATGAGGTCGAGTAGCGACTTGAGGGCGTCGCGGATCTCGGTGTGGTCGTACTGACCGGCGCGGCTCTCTGCCGAGATCACGCCGGACCGGCGCACCTTGTCGAAGTCGCCGAACGGGAAGCTGTAGGCACGCTTCGTCTCGCGGTTCTCGCTTTTGTCGATGCCCAAGTGCCAATGCGAATATTCGGTCCAGCCGTTCTCGTCGATGAAGGCGTTCTCCTGCTCGGCGGAGGGAGCGGCGCCCGACCAGTCGTCGCGTTCGTCGTGCACCACTTTGCCGTCGCGCACCAGGGAACGGGCGAGCCGGAGGGCGGGGCTGTTCAATTCGATCGACATGGCGGCCACGGTACGAGGGCGGTGACGACTGACCAAGGGCCTTGACTTGTTCTTCGACGGCAAGGAGTGCCTGAGGCTCAGCCTGCTTGAGGCGAGTCGAGGGACGCCCGCGGGCCGGCCCACAGCGGTCGCGGCGGCTGTGGATCGGCGAGCCGGTCGAGCACGCAGGCCCACAGGACGGTCTGGGTCTCAGTCAAGCTGTGGCCCCAGAGGAAAATCGCGTCGCACTCGTCGATGTCTGCATAGCTTCGCGGCAGCCCGTCGGGGCCGAAGCTTTCTTTCATCGCGGCTGCGGCGGTTATGGAAGATCCGCCGCACACCGCGGCGACCGTGCGTATCCGCACCCGTCGTGATTCGCAACCCGGTCGACACGGGAGCATCCGAACGCCATCGTCGTCTGAACTTCGGTGAGAGGGCTGGAATGCGACTGTGCGTCACGGGTGCGAGTGGAAATGTCGGTACGGCGCTGCTGGGCGCGCTCGCCTCGGACCCGAAAGTCGAAGAAGTGGTTGGCATCGCTCGTCGACGGCCCGATACGACGGCAGCGCCCTACAACGCGGCACGGTGGCAGGTGGTGGACCTCGCGATGCCGGTCCCGTCCACTGAAGACGAGACGAAGGTCGTGGAGAATCTCGCGGCCGTCTTCCAAGGCATGGATGCTGTTGTTCATCTGGCGTGGATGATCCAGCCCAATCGCAACCGGCGGCTCTTGCGACGTGCCAACGTGGTGGGCACGCGCCGCGTAGTCGATGCGTGCCTGCGCGCCGGAGTCCGTCATCTCGTCTGTGCTTCATCGGTGGGGGCGTACTCCGGCGTCCACGACGATGATCCTCGCGACGAGACATGGTCGACTCGCGGAGTGCCGTCCGCTCACTATTCGGTGGATAAGGCCGCGCAGGAGCGTGTGCTGGACTACGCAGAGAGCCAGGGGTTGGCGATCGCCCGCGTGCGACCGGCGCTCGTCTTCGACGCGTCTGCGGGCGCGGAGGTCACGCGCCTGTTCCTGGGCCCGATGTTCCCCGCTCGACTGCTGCGGCCGGGCGCGCTGCCCGTCGTTCCGCTTCCGGCAGGTCTGCGTTTCCAGGTCGTGCATGCGGACGACCTCGCCGACGCGTACCGCCGAATCCTCAGCTCGGTCGCGACCGGCCCCTTCAACGTCGCGACGGACGGGGTGCTGCGTGGGGGAGACCTCGCCGAGGTGCTGGGTGCTCGGCGTCGCATGTCACTGCCGGCACGCGCACTTCGGCCGGCGGTGGAACTCGCCTGGCGCGCGCACGCCGTCGCCGCAGATCCCGGATGGATGGACATCGCGATGTCGGCGCCGATCATGGACACCGAGCGGATCCGCGCAGAACTGGACTGGCGTCCACGTCGCGACGCCCGCAGCACGCTGCGGGAGATGATCACCGCGATCGCCGACGGTGACGGTGCGGCCAGCGCGCCGATGCGCCCACGGCTTCGATGGCCCCGAGACCAGCAGGCGCCGGGTGAGATCCCTCCGATCGCCGTGCCCGGAGAAGGTCACCGCCTGCCGGCATCCATCGAACGCGACATCTTCGCCCTCTACCTCTCTGATCACCTGACCGGCGCGACGGGCGGGGCCGACCGGGCGTCGCGTATGGCGCACGGGTACGCTGATACCCCGATCGGCGAGGAACTGGCCCGGTTCGCCGCGGAAGCGCGGCGCGAGCGCACCTTCCTGAAGGAGCTGGTGAGTTCACTGGAGCTACCGAGGCGACGGCATCGTCAGGCCGTCGCCTGGATCGGGGAAAAGATCGGACGGCTGAAGAGCAACGGACGATCGACAGATTCTCCGATGACTCCCGTGCTCGAGATCGAGCTGATGCGCGGTGCGGTCGCTGCCAAGCTCGGATGCTGGGAGACGCTCGCCGACCTGTCGCCGGAATTGGGCTTTCCTTCCTCTGTGTTCACCGACCTGGCTGCTCGGGCGCGTGCACAGCTGACCACGTTGCAGGGGCTGCATGAACGAGTGGCGGCAGGCGCCTTCCGGGTGGGGTAGAGGGGCGCCGGAGAAGTGGGCGGTGGAGGGACGTGAGAGGCCGCCGGCCGGTACCGTCAGTGATCCGCCGGATGTCGGCTCGATAGCGCGAGGACATCACTACCGCGTGGGTCGATACGGGCAGCGCGGAGCTGACTCCGGTCTCTCCTGCTGTGCAGCAGTGAGAGGATGAGGGGCATGCCGCACCGCAGCCTCGACGAGGAAACGACCGCATGAGTGCGTCCGCACGAGCCTGGGTCGATCACGTCATGTGGTGGCACGTCTACCCGCTCGGCTTCACCGGGGCGCCGATCCGCGAGGGCGCCGATGAAGGCCGCATCGTGCACCGCCTGCCGCACCTCGAGGCGTGGCTCGATCACGTGATCGACCTCGGGCTGAACGGCATCCTGCTCGGGCCGGTCTTCGCCTCGACCAGTCACGGCTACGACATCGTCGACCACTTCCGCGTCGATCCGCGCCTGGGCGACGAGGACGACCTGCGTCGCCTGATCACCGCGGCGCACGACCGCGGCATCCGGGTGCTCTTCGACGGGGTCTTCAACCACGTCGGCCGGGAGCATCCGCAAGTGGAGACCCTGCGCGGCGACGGTGTCTTCGAGGGCCACGACAGCCTCGTCGAGCTCGATCACGACTCCGAGGCGGTCCGCGATCTCGCGGTCGACGCCATGAACTACTGGCTCGACCGCGGTATCGACGGGTGGCGGCTGGATGCGGCGTATGCCGCGCCGTCGTCGTTCTGGGCGGCGGTGCTGCCGCGCGTGCGCGAGCGACACCCTCACGCGTGGTTCCTCGGCGAAGTCATCCACGGCGACTACGCCGCGATCGTGCGCGACTCGGGCATCGACAGCGTCACCCAGTACGAGCTGTGGCAGGGGATCTGGCACGGCATCGCCGACGGCAACTTCTTCGAGCTCGCGCACGCGCTCGGCCGCCACGTCGCCCTGCTCGATACCTTCGTTCCGGCGACCTTCGTCGGCAATCACGACGTCACCCGCATAGCCACAGCCGTGGGGCGGCGCCATCTGCCCCACGCGCTGGCGGTGCTGTTCACCGTCGCCGGAACCCCCGCGGTCTACGCCGGCGACGAGTACGGCTTCGAAGCGGTCAAGACCGAGCGGATCGGCGGCGACGACGCGGTGCGACCGACGTTCCCGCCCTCGCCGGACGAGGTCGAGGACACGGATGCCGCACGCGATGCGCTGCGACTCACCCGTGACCTCGTCGCCTTCCGGCGCCGTCGGCCGTGGCTGCACTCCGCGCGAACCGACGTCATCGAGACGACCAATCTCACGCTCGTCATCCGCACCGCCGTCGACGATGAGGCTGCCATCGTGGCGCTGAACATCGGCGACGACGAGGCGGTCGTCGCCGCCGCCGACGCTGGGCAGCTCGTGCTGGGCGACGGGGCGCTCGCCGACGCACGCCTCGTCTTGCCGCCGCACGGGTGGGCGATCCTGACGTAGGGCGCTCTGCTGCGACGTTTCGTTTCGTCGCTGCGCTCCTCGCTCAACGACCTCCGGACAAAGGGCCCGCTGGTCGTTGAGCGAGCGGAGCGAGACGAAACGCTCGGAGGGAGCGCCTCCCGTCACTCGACGTCGTACCCGCGCACGGCGTCCTCCAGCTCATCCCGGCTCCGGATGGCCTGCGGGCGGGAGAAACTGCTGGTGAGGAAGTGCTGCGCATAGGGGAAGCACGCCGCCTCGAACGGTTCGGCGGCGCGAAAGGATGCGCCGAACGTATCCGATGTCACCGTGACGGCATCCAGAGGAAGCCGCAGAGCCTGCCGCATCTCGTCGGGGTCGAACACGAGTCCGAAGGGTTCCGAGCTCTCGCGCCGCAAGCGCCCGCCGTAGTCGACGCTGAGGTTCCCCTCGATCCACAGGCGCTGCTCGAGCGGAGTCGTCTTCGCGGCAGGCAACGCCGCGGTCACCTCGAGATGGTTGGGCCGTTCGGCACTGCGCACATCGATGACGACGTCGCCGGTGTGCACGGTCGTGACGACGGCACGCTCGGTGGTCGACCGCGCGAAGCCCTCGCCGGGGCCGTAGTTGATCGTGTTCGACTCGTAGTCGCAGATCACCCACGTGAGCATGCCCGATCGGGTGTCCTCTGCGATGACGTACAGCTCGACGCGCGTTCCCCAGAAGACCGAGGTGTGCACCGTGAACGCCCCGACGATCGCGCACAGACGCGGCGTCTCGTCGGCGAACATCGCGGTGGGAACGAGTCGGTAGTGCGGGGGCAGGAGTCGGGCCGCGGCATCCGAATCGGTGATCTCGTACGACAGGAAGAAGCAGTACGGCTCGACCACGAAGCCCATGTGCCCCTCGGTACGGGCGTGCGAGACGACCCACTCCTGCACGCGGCGAGGCATCCGTGCGAGCATCTCGGCGCGCCCGTAGAGGGCGGCCACCGCTTTCGGTGACACGCTCCTCTCGGTGCCGACGATGAATCGGCGCAGTTCCAGCGGATCGATCCCGGTCCCCATGATCGCCAGCGTAGACGCGACGCGCTCGACCGGCGTGCCCGTCAGCGGCGGCCCGCCGGCTCTTCCGCATCCCGAAACGCCGTGGCCCTGGCGGTGTCGTCGTCGATGACGCGATGGTGCCGCGCCTCGGTGCCGAGCGGAGGGGATGTTCCGGCATGAAGGGCTCGCTCAAACGGGGTGCCGGTACGGATGGCCTGTGACGATTCCGGGACCAGAGAGCGCATTCGGGCGCGCGCTGCATGCAGCCGCTTCCGACCAGCCCCTTGTCCTCCGCGGAAGACGAGCGAGCGCTGCACGGCGTAACTCGTGAGGAACAGCACCACCTCGGTGACGATCTTGGCTGCCAGGAGGGGGACGCCGATGTCGGTCAGCGCTTCCATCCACACGATGTTCGACGCGAGCAGCACGAGCGCCAGGGCGGCGTACCGCAGGGCTTCTCGCGTGCGCCCCCGGCTGCGGCGATGGAAGACCACCCGACGGTTCACGGCGAAGTTCACCGATGCGCTGACCACGCGAGCCGCCACGATCGAGAACACCAGCGAGCCGGTCGCGGCCGACAGCACGAGCAGCAGCACGGTGTCGAGTGCGAACGCGAGGAGAGACGACCCCGCGAAGAGGATCAGAGGAAGCATGACGCGCAGCGAGTCCGCCAACGGACGGAAATGGCTCGAGGCGTTGCGCTCGAGATAGACCGTCTCGATGGCGACCTCCCGTGCGGTCACCCCCGCGCCCCGACTGCGCAGCAGCATGTTCTGCTCGTACTCGAAGCGGTCGCCGGGAATCGACATCGCCCAGGGCAGCAGCGTCGCAGGGATGCCGCGCAGACCCGTCTGGGTGTCGCTGAGCGCCCACCCCGCGACGGCTCGGAAGACCCCGCGTGACACCGCGTTTCCCACACGACTGCGCATCGGCACGTCACCGCCGAAGTCCCGACACCCGAGGATGAGCGACGGGGACGCGGCCGCCCTCTCCCGTCGCAGCGCCTCAGCGACACGGAGGATGTCGTCGACGCGATGCTGGCCGTCCGCGTCGGCGGTCACGACATCGTCATCCGGTGCCCACCGCGCGATCTCGGCAAGGCCCGCCTTCAGTGCCGCTCCCTTCCCGCGATTCAGCGGAAAGCGCATGACGTGCGCGCCGGCGTCTTCGACCACCGAGAAGAGATCATCGTATCCGGGTCCACTGCCGTCGTCGACGACCAGGACATCCAGGTGGGGATCGGCGGCAAGCAGTTCGTCGACCAGCCAAGGCAGGCGCGGTCCGGGCTCGAGCGCGGGGATGAGCACGATCATGCCGGTCACCCCGCGATGTAGAGGATGTCGCTGGTGGCGCGCTCGCCGCCGTTGGGCGGGCTGTTGACCACCTCACCGTCGAAGAACATCGTCGACGAGCCGCCCCCGTCGAGGTTGTAGGCCGTCGTCGCCCCCAGGTCGACGAAGATGTCGGCGAGCTCGGTGAGGGTGACCCCCTCGCTGTAGCCGCTCTGGCGCCCGTCGACGACGACGAAGACCAGGTGATTGTCGTCGATGACGCCGACCGCGGTGCGCGGCTGGTCGCCCTGGATGGAGTGGTTGCCGAAGTTCGTGTCGACCTCGACGTCTTCGATCCCCTCGACGACCGCGCCGTCCTCGACGATCGCGGGCCCGAAGCTGAGGGTGTTCCACGCGCCGGCGGCGACGAGCTCGTCGGCGCTCGTCGCGGTCTCGTCGTAGACCTCGACGCTGCCGTCGGTGTAGAAGACCAGGCCCGTGCGGGCGGGGTCGTCGCGGTACACGACGCCATTGCGGATGACGATGCCGGTGTCGCGGAACCCGTAGTAGTCGCCGTTGATGGCGAAGACGGCATCGTTCTGCTCGGCGATGGAGCTGGTGAGGTCGGTGATGTTCTCGCCGAACTGATTGTTGGCGAAGGCGCTCCGCAGCGCGGTCGCGTCGCCCAAGGTGACCTCGGCGACGTAGTAGGTCACCGTCGAGTCCCCGGACCCCTCGACGACGGTCGAGATCTCGACCGACGTCTCCCCGCTCGTGTACGACGTGTCGGTCAGGACCGTCTCGGTGCTCACGTCGTCGTCGCCGGTGTCGTCGGCACCGTCGTCCACGGTGACCGGTGAGTTCTCCGCCTCGTACGCGGCGACGTCGTCGATCTCGACGTGCTGCACGAGGTAGCGGTCCGCGGCCCACGTTGCGGCGCCCGAGAGGGTGAGCGTGGTCGTCAGCGCCGACGCGATGATCACGTTCCGGCGACGGGTGCGGCGTTTGCGGCGGGGCGTGGGTTCCATGCATCCAGGGATACGCACCCCGCCTATCCGGCACCCCGCGACCGGCTGATACCGCGCTATGGAGGCTTATGCGGCGGCTATGGCCCGCACGGGGCCGCGCATACGATGGGGAGAGCCGCGTCTTGCGACGCCATCCGCGTGCCCGATCGCATCCCGAGGAGAGATCCGCATGAAGCTCGCCGTGCTGGGGTCGGGGATGATCGTCCGCGACTTCCTTCCCCACGCCGCCGCCGTCGACGGCCTCGACCTCGTCGCGATCTGCGGGCGTCCGGCGTCAGCCGATCGCCTCGCCGCGATGCGGGACGAGTTCGGCATCCACCGCGTGCACCTCGACCTCGATGCCTGCCTCGCAGATCCCGACATCGACACGGTGTGGATCGCGGTGCCGAACTCGCTGCACGCCGAGTATGCGCGCAAGGCCCTGGAGGCCGGCAAGCATGTGGTGTGCGAGAAGCCCTTCGTGCTCGATGAGCGCGATCTGCAGGAGCTGCGCGACCTCGCCGAGGAGCGCGATCTCATCCTCGTCGAGGCGATCAGCACGGTGTACCTCTCGAACTACCGCTGGATCCAGGAGCACCTCGACAGCGTCGGGGAGATCCGCGTCGTGCAGTGCGACTACTCCCAGTTCTCGTCGCGCTTCGACCGGTTCCGGGCCGGCGAGGTGCTGCCGGCGTTCGACCCGGCGCAGGGTGGCGGCGCGCTGCTCGACATCGGCATCTACACGATCCACTTCGTCGTGGGGCTTCTCGGGCTTCCCGAGAGCGTGCAGTACACCGCCAACCTCGAGCGCGGCGTGGACACTTCCGGCGTGCTCGTGCTGGAGTACGGCGACCGCACCGCGGTGTGCGTGTGCGCGAAGGACTCCGACGGCCCGATCCGCTCGAAGATCCAGGGCACCGACGGCTGGATCGCCGCCGACGGGGCGCCGAACGCGATGCCGGTCGTGCGATCCCAGCGCCGCGGCGAACAGGTGCAGACCCGTGACCTGTCGGTGCATCCGCATCGCATGGTCGAGGAGTTCCGCGCGTTCGTCGACATGATCGCCCGGCACGACACGGCCGAGCGCGACCGACGTCTCGACCACAGCCAGGCCGTGCTCACCGTCGCCACCGCGGCGCGTCGGTCGGCCGGACTCCTCCCGAGCGACCCCTCATGACCCATTCCCTCGTGCTCGTCGCCAACGCCGGCGACGGATCCCTGTCGCTGTTCCGCTTCGACGGAGCTTCGCTCGAGCGCCTGTCGGTGACCGAGGGGCTGACGGGATGCTCCACGTTCGCCGTCGATTCGACGCGCGACCTCGTCTACGCCGCCGTCAAGGGCGACCCCGCGGGCATCGTCACGCTCTCGCTCGACCGCGCAGCGGGAGTGCTGACGGAGGTCTCGCGGCGCGATCTGCCGCGGGGCGGCATGAACTACCTGGCCCTCACTCACGACGGCGAGGTGCTGCTCGGCGCCTCCTACGGCGGCGGGTACGGCATCCTCAGCACCGTGGCGGACGGCGTGGTGAGCGCTCCGGTCTCCGAGATCGCGTATGCGAACCTGCACGCGGTGCTGCCGGATGCATCCGGTCGGTTCGCCTACTTCGTCTCGCTCGGCGACGATCTCGTCGCGCAGTACGCGATCACCGATGAGCCTTCGCTGGAGCCGCTGAGTCCGCCCACCGTCGCCTTCCCGCCCGGCATCGGGCCCCGCCACCTGGCGCTGAACGCCGCGGAGGACAGCGTCTACGTGCTCACGGAGTTCAGCGCCGAGATCGTGCGTCTGCACCGTGACCGGCAGACCGGGGTGCTTGTTCCGGACGGATCCACCGCGGCGCACGATGTCGCCGTCGGCCTGCCGCCCGGCGTGTTCGGAGGCAATCCCACCGTCAACCCGGCGCTGTGGGGAGCCGACCTGCACTGGGGTGCCGGACAGAAGCATCTATGGGCATCGGAGCGGTCGACGAGCAGTCTCGCAGCGGTGCCCGTGGCCGCAGACGGCTCCCTCCGTCCCGCCGAGACCTTCACGCCCACCGAGCCGCAGCCGCGCGGATTCGCGCTGAGCGCCGACGGCCGATACCTGGTCGCCGCGGGTGAGCGAAGCACGACGGTCTCTCTCTACGCCGTCGACGGGCAGCACCTCGAACTCCTCCAGCGCGACGAGACCGGTGGCGGCGCGAACTGGGTTCGCTTCATCGAACCGCGCCTGTGGCGCCCGCACCGGCCGGATGCGTCACCAGGGGAGATTCCCCGGTCCGCCGACGTGCCGGATCGTGCGGCTGCGCTCGCGGATGATTCCCCAGGAACCGATGATCCACAGCGGCACCTGGGTGAGGAAGGCGATGCGGAACGCGTCCAGCGAGTAGGTCTCGGGTGTGCCGGCGCCCTGCAGGTCCATCGAGACGCCGATCATGAGGATCGCGATCAGCGCGGCGAGGAAGCCGCCGCCGTTGACGATGCCGGTCGCCGTGCTCAGGCGATGCGTCGGATTGAACGCGCGGGCATGGTCGAAGGCGATCATCGAGGCGGGTCCGCCCGAGGCGAGCGCGATGACGAGGATCACCAGCAGCCAGACCGGCGCGGCGCCGGGCCACACGATCACCGCGAGCCACGCGACGGCCTGGAACACCACCGTCGGCAGCACGAGCCAGCGCGACCGGCGCGTCGGGTGCCGTGAGGAGAGCGCCCCGAGGATCGGTCCGAACACGATGCCGGCGAGCACGAGCAGGGTCATGAGTCCCGACGCGGCGGCGGGCCTGAGCCCCTCGCCCGCGGTGAGGAACGGATAGCCCCACAGCAGCACGAACGCCGTGCCCGCGAACGGGGTGGTGAAGTGCGACCAGAAGCCCAACCGCGTCGCCGGGTGGGACCACGACTCGCGGAATCCCTCGCGCAGATCGGCCGCCGAACGCACGATACGCACCGCGCCGGTGTCGGTGTCGACGGCGGTGTCGAGCGGATCGTCGCGACGCTCGGGTGGACGATTGCGGATGACCGCGAAGGTGAGAACCGCGAACAGCACCGTGAGTCCGGCGAGGCTGCCGAACGCGACGCTCCACGACGTGGCGTGCAGGAGGGCTGCCAGCGGCACGACGGCGACGATCTGACCCAGCTGGCCGATGATGCCCGTCAGCTGCACCAGGAGCGGTGAGCGCTGCGCCGGGAACCACGTGGCGATCACGCGCAGCACGCTCGGGAAGACCGCGGCATCGCCGGCGCCGATGAGCACGCGCGCGAGGATGCCGATCCCGACGGCGTCGGCGAAGGCCATGACGAGCTGACCGGTGGCCATGAGCACCATGCCGGCCGCGATCACCGGGCGCGCGCCGAGGCGGTCGAGGATCAGCCCCACCGGCACCTGGAGCGAACCGTAGACGGCGAGCTGGATGACGGCGAACATCGACAGCGCCGAGGCGTCGGCATCGAACCGGATCGCCGCGTCGACGCCGACGGACGACAGCGACGTGCGGTTCGTGATCGCGACGACGTAGGCGGCGACCCCGACGATCCAGACCGTCCACGTACGCCAGCCGGGCGTGTGCAGGGCAGAGGGTGATGTCACGTGCGACCCGTCGACGGTGGAGATGATCTCGCGAGAGCGAGCGGATAAATCCTACTTTCCGGCGCTCGCCGTTGCGCCGAAGCAGTCCGCCGCGAGGGCGTCGGTGACGGCGGTGGCCGCATCGGCCCAGCGCGCGTAGTGGTCGGGATCGGTGTTGACCTGCACGGTGTGGATCGCCCGCGAGGGCGGCATCCCCTCCCAGCCCTCGACGGTCGCGAGCCGCGAGAAGAACAGGGATGCGGCGCGCGCGGGATCCATCCGCTCCTCGACCGTGCCCCACCAGTCCTGCTGCTGGAACAGCCCGATCGACGACGTGCGAGACCCGTCGGGGTTGCGGATGCCCGAGGTCTCCCAGTCGCCGTAGTCGAGGTTGCGGAGCCCCGATTCGCCCATCGCCGCCATCACGCCCAGGCGCTGCCCGACTTCGTCGAATCCGGCGTCGGCGCCGACCTCCATGATGGTCAGCGCATGGGCCAGCTGGTCTCCCGAGTACCCGGCGACGCTCGCCTCGCCGACCACGCCGGGCGCGGTGCACACCTCGGTCGGAGAATCGGCCACGTCGGCGGCGACGACGAGCCCCCACACGCCGAAGAATCCGGCGAGCGCCACGGTCGCGCCCACCTGCACGCCGACCACGCGGCGGCGTGTCAGGCGCCGTCGCCGTCGGCGTCGTGTCGGGCTCACTCCTCCAGTCCACCGCGCGCGCCTGGGAATCCCGTCCGGGTGCTTCGCGAGGGGAGGCCGCCGGTCAAGGCGCGGAGGGCGTAGAGGATCGTCGCGAGGTCGACCAGTTCCTGGATGAGCGCACCGGCCACGGCGGGGATCGCACCCGTCATCGCGATCAGCATCAGGCCGATGCTCAGCGCGATGCCGATGCCGATCGCGGTGACGGCCACCCGGACCGTGCGACGCGCGATCGCGATGCCGTCGACGACGCCGGAGAGCGAATCGACGAGCAGGACCGCGTCCGCTGCTTCGCCGGCGGCGGTGGCCCCGCGCGCCCCCATCGCGATGCCCACGTCGGCGGCGGCCAGCACCGGCGCGTCGTTGACGCCGTCACCGACCATCATCATCGGGCGAGGACGCATCTCGGCCGCGAGATGCACCTTCTCCCGCGGTCGCAGCTCGGCGTGCACCTCGGTGATCCCCACGTCGCGGGCGATGGAGTCGGCGGTCGCCGGCACATCCCCCGTCAGCATGGCCACCCGGCCGACGCCGTTGTGCGTCAGCCAGTTCACGACCTGGCGGGACTCCGGTCGCACCGTGTCGACGAACGTCAGGTGACCGGCGAAGCGTCCGTCGATCGCCACGTAGGCCGCGGCCTCGCCCGGTGCGAGGATCGCGCGCTGCAGCTCGGGCGCCGCCGCAGACACGAAGGCCGGCTTGCCGATGACGATGCGGTGTCCGTCGACGATGGCGGTGACGCCGTCGGTCGCCGCCTCGCGAGCGGAGGTCGCGGCGCCCACGATCACACCGCGCTCCCGGGCGGCGGTGACGATGCCCGGCGCCAAGGCGTGGGTGGAGTACTGCTCGGCCGCCGCGGCGGCTCCGAGCACCTGCGACTCGGTGAATCCGGCCGTGGGATGGACCCCGGACACGGCGGGTCGCCCCGCCGTCAACGTGCCCGTCTTGTCGAACGCCGCGGACGCGACGCGGGCGAGCTGCTCGAGCACCGCCCCGCCCTTCACGATCACACCGGCATTCGCGGCGCGGGAGAGTCCGCCGAGGAACGCCACCGGCGCGGCGATGAGCAGGGGGCAGGGCGTGGCCAGCACGAGCACCTCGGCGAATCGGGAGGGATCGCCCGAAACTCCCCAGGCAGTGCCCGCCAGAACGAGCGATACTGCGGTGAACGGGATCGCGAAGCGATCCGCGAGGCGTTCGACCGGCGCGCGGGAAGGCTCGGCCTCGCGCACCAGGGCGACGATCTGCTGGTACTGGCTGTCCCCGCTCGTGCGCGTGGCCCGGATGCGCACCGCGGCGGCGCCGTTCAGAGCTCCCGACGGAACGGCATCGCCCGTTCGCCGCTCGACGGGGATGCTCTCGCCCGTGAGCGAGGACTCGTCGAACACGCCGGTGTCGCCGAGGACGACGCCGTCGACCGGAACGATCTCCGCCGGTCGTACGAGCAGAACATCGCCCGGTGCGATGTCGTCGACATCGACGTCCGCGATGATCTCCGTGCCCTCGGGCGCGGCCCGCACGCGATGACCGGTGCGGGGGGAGCGGTCCAGGAGCGCGGTGAGCTCGCGGGTTGCACGGCGTCCGGCGAGCCGCTCCAGGGCGTCGCCACCCGCCAGCATCAGCACGATGATCAGCGACGCGACGTACTCGCCGACCGCGAGGGTGGCGACCATCGCGACCACGGCGAGGATGTCGAGTCCGACGTGCCCGCGCATCACCTGCCGCACCATGCCGACGAGAGTCCACACGACCACCGCCCCGACCCATGTCGTCGCGACGATGCGGGCCGCATCCCCACGGCCGGTCGTCGCGAGGACCAGCACGACCGTCAGCACTCCGGCGGTGACCGAGAGCGTGGCGTGCGAGCGGAGCGCGCGAAGGATGCGCATGAGATCACCGTGGCACGCGAAGCCACCCGAGAAAAGAAATGCGGCGGGGGTGTCCATCTGGTGCACTGGTGTTCGTCGCTTCAGTGAGGGGCTGCGACGGGCGGCTCCCAGACCGAAAGGACACGCCATGCAGTACATGCTCCTCCTCGCCAGCGCCCCCGATGTCAGTCCGCAGCCGGGAAGCCCCGAAGAAGCCGCGGAGATGGGTGAGTGGTTCGCCTTCGACCAGATGGTGAAGGACGCCGGGGTCTTCGTCTCCGGCGAAGCGCTCCACCCGCAGGACACCGCCACGTCGGTGCGCGTGCGCGAGGGCAAGACCGTCGTCACCGACGGACCCTACGCCGAGACCAAGGAACACCTCGGCGGCTTCTACGTGCTCGACGTCGCGAACCTCGATGAGGCGATCTCGTGGGCCGAGAAGGTCCCGAACGTCGACTACGGCTCGGTCGAGATCCGGCCGATCTTCGACGTGTCGCAGATGCAGCAGTAGCGTGCCGCATCCCGAGGTCGCCGAGGTGTTCGGTGCGCAGTGGCCGCGGCTGGTCGCGACCCTGCGCGCCGACCTCGGCGACCTCGATCTCGCGGAGGATGCCGCGCAGCACGCGTTCGCGGTGGCGTCCGAACGCTGGCACGCCGACGGGCTGCCCGACGCGCCGGGCGCATGGCTGCTCACCGTCGCGCGCCGCTGGGCGATCGATCAGGCCCGACGCGACGTGCGATGGGCGCGGCGAGAAGACGACGTGCGTGCCGCGCTCGAGCTGCCGCAACGCGACCGCGGGCCGATCTCCGACGACCTGCTGGCGATGATCTTCGGATGCTGCCACCGCGCCCTCGACGAGTCGGCACGCGTTGCGCTGACGCTGCGTTACGTCGTGGGCCTGCCGACGGCCTCGCTCGCGCGTTCCTTCCTCGTCTCCGAAGCGACCATGGCGAAGCGCCTGGTGCGGGCGAAGAAGAAGATCGCGGCCAGTCGCGTGCCCTTCGAGGTCCCCGATCGCGACCTGCTCGCGGACTCCCTGGACGACGTGCTGAAGGTCGTCTACGTGATCTACACGCAGGGGCACGCCGCGCCCACGGGTGAGCTCGTGCGCGGCGACCTGTGCGATGAGGCCCGCTGGCTGGCGGGCACACTGTGCGACCTGCTCCCGGAGGAGCCGGAGACCTGGGGGCTGGCAGCGCTCCTGGCCTACACCGACGCGCGGCGCCCGGCGCGCCTCGACGCCGACGGCGAAGTGGTGCTGCTGCGCGACCAGGACCGCAGCCGATGGGATGCCGAAGCGATCGCCGAGGGGAGGCGGTTACTGACGCGCGCGCTTGCGCTTCGGCGCGTGGGGCCGTACCAGCTGCAGGCCGCGATCGCCGGGTCCCACGCGAGCGCACCGACCTTCGACGACACCGACTGGCGCACCATCAGGCGTCTGTACGCCGTGCTCGCTCGGCTCGAACCGTCGCCGGTCGTGGCGCTGAACGAGGCGGTCGCCGCCGCGCAGTCCGAGGGGCCGGAGTCAGGTCTCGCGCTTCTCTCGCCGATCGCCGAGGAGCTCGACGGCTACCACTACTTCCATCTCGCGCGCGCCGACATGCTCGCCACCACGGGGGAGCGGGGCGCGGCTCGCGCGGCGTTCGATCGGGCTCTGGCGCTGTGCGAGAACGAGACCGAGCGTCGGACGATCGCCAGGGTCGCCGCCGAGAGGACGCCGTGACAACTGCGGTTCTCTCCGAAGCGCTAGCCTGTCGCCCGTGAACGCCGCCTCCGATGCCCCGGCCTCCTCTGCGCATCCCGACGAGCCCCACCGTGGTGGCCTCGCGCAGCGCCTGAACTGGCTCCGTGCCGGCGTGCTCGGTGCCAACGACGGCATCGTCTCGACGGCTGCGGTCGTCGTCGGCGTCGCGGGGGCGACCAGCGGAAGCCTGCCGGTGCTCCTGGCCGGCACGGCCGCCCTCGTCGGCGGAGCGATCTCGATGGCGCTCGGCGAGTACGTCTCGGTCGCCTCGCAACGTGACACCGAGCACGCCCTGATCGAGAAGGAACGGCGCGAGCTGGCCGAGGACCCGGCGGCGGAACTCGAAGAGCTCACCGGGATCTACCAGGCCCAGGGTCTCAGCCGCGCGACGGCCGAGAAGGTCGCGCGGGAGCTGACGGCGAAGGATGTTCTCGGCGCGCACCTGGCTGCCGAGCTGAACATCGACCGCGACGACGTCGTGAGTCCCTGGTACGCGGCCATCGCATCCGCCGTCGCTTTCACCGTCGGCGCGCTCCTGCCGTTGGTGACCATGCTCCTGACGCCTCACCCCGAGCGGATCGCCCTCACCTTCGTCGCCGTGCTGGTCGCCCTCGCGGTGACCGGGTACGTCGCTGCGTGGATCGGGGGTGCGTCACGGTGGAAGGCGGTCCTGCGTACGCTCATCGGTGGGACGCTCGCGCTGGTCGCGACGTTCCTGGTCGGCTCGCTGTTCGGCACCACGATCGGCTGACCCCGATGCCCCGTCGACGGCGTCGGTCGGGCGTCATGCCTCGGTGTCGCCCGCGGCCTGCTGCTCGGCGATCTGGCGCCGAACGTCATCCATGTCCAGGCCCTTCACCGCGGTGATCACCTGTTCCAGGGCCGGCGCGGGAAGGGCGCCCGGCTGCGAGAACACCATGATGCCTTCGCGGAAGGCCGCCAGGGTCGGAATCGACGTGATGCCGAAACCCCCGGCGAGCTCGCGCTGATCCTCGGTGTCGATCTTGCCGAAGACGACGTCGGAATGCTCGTCGGACGCCTTCTCGAAGACGGGTGCGAAGGACCGGCACGGTCCGCACCATTCGGCCCAGAAGTCGAGCAGGACGATGTCGTTGTCGGCGATGGTCTCGCGGAACGAGTCCATCGTCACGGTCTGCGTTGCCATGGAAGCCGCCTCTCTGTCGGTTGCGGTCTTCTTTCCTCCAGCGTAGGCCGATGCCGCTTCATTCCCGAGGGGTCAGCCGGCAGCGGACGACGAGACGAAATCGAGGCTCGCGTCCGAGATCTCCGTGCGCGCGGTCTCATCCGATACCTGTGGCACGCCGTCGCCCGGCTGAGGGCCGTACCAGCCGAACTGGGCGTGTGAGACGCCCTCGAGAACGAGGAACTCCGCGTCGACGGGAAGGGTCGCGGCGGAGTCGGCGATCTTCGACGGCGTGGCCAGCCCGTCTTGGGTGCCGGAGATCGACAGCACCTGCGTGGTGAGGGTCTCGCTGGTGTCGTCGGCGGGATAGGAGGCGTACAGGAGCAGGCCCGTGGCTCCGCGCTCGGTGTCTTCGTCGTGCTCGTCGGCTTGCATCGCCGCGACCGTGCCGCCGAGCGAATGCCCGCCGATCACCCAGCCGTCGGCATGCGGAACGACGTCGCGGGCGTCGTCGAACGCGCCGAGCGCGAGGAACGCGATCCCCAGCGGCTGCTTGGCGATGACCACCGGATGGCCCGCCTCGGCGAGGGGGCGCAGGACCGCCGCGTAGGCGCGAGGGTCGACGAGCGCTCCGGGCTGGAAGAACACCGCGGTCGACGACGGCGCATCCGCGGGCTCGAAAACGATCCGATCGGCGCTCTCGACCACGGTGACGGCCTCGTCGCTCTGCATCGCCGAGAGCGCCGGCTCGACCGCCGGGTACGGGCGGAGCCAGGCGAGGGCGGCGATGCCCCCGGCGGCTGCGACCAGGAGGAGGATGCGACCGGTGACCCGCGCCGCGGTCCGGCGACGAGCGCCGCGCAGCGCCACGACGACGCCCAGGACCGCGAGCAGAGCGGCCGCGCCCAGCAGCACGGCATAGGCCGGGTGTCCGTGGACGATCGCCCCCCACGCGGTGACGCAGGCCCACACGATGACTCCGAGGGCTGCGGCGGCGACGACGAGCGCGATCCACGTCAGCGCATCACGGCGCGTGGACGCGTCGCCGCCTCGCGGCGCATCCGATGACCCGCTCACGAACCGGCCAGGGCGACCGTGCGGAACCCTGCGTTGCCCATCGAGGAGTCGGGGGTGTTCTGCGAGCGGGCCGAATTGCGGTACCGGTTGCAATAGGAGATGTGGCAGAGGAAGCTTCCGCCGCGCAGCACCCGCACATCGCCCCGCTCCGGTCCCTGTGGATTCCGGGGAGGCGACGCGGCGTAGGTGCGGGGATCCCACCAGTCCGCGCACCACTCCCAGACGTTCCCGACCGTCTGCCACAGCCCGAAGCCGTTGGGGGAGAAGGTGCGAACCGGAGCGGTGGTGAGGAAGCCGTCCTCGAGGGTGTTGGCGTGCGGGAAGACGCCCTGCCAGATGTTCGTGCGCCACGCGCCGCCGGAATCGGGCTCCTCGTCGCCCCACGGGTACTTAGCGCCGTCGAGCCCGCCGCGCGAGGCGTACTCCCACTCCGCTTCGGTGGGCAGGCGCCGGCCGGCCCACGCGCAGTAGGCGAGCGCGTCGTTGTGCGACACGTGCACGACCGGGTGGTCGCCGAGGTCGGCGATCGAGCTGTTCCGCCCTCCGGGGTGCCGCCAGTCGGCGCCGCGGACGCCGATCCACCACGGGGTTCCGGATGCGCGCCCCATGACGTCGTCGTCGGGCGCGTCGAGCGCGAGGTGGAACACGGCGGAGAACCCGAAGGTCTCGGCCTCGGTCTCGAAGCCCGTAGCGTCGACGAAGCGGGCGAAGTCGTCGTTGGTCACGCCGGTCGCATCGATCGAGAAGGCGTCGAGGGCGACCTCGTGCACCGGCACCTCACCGTCACCGGGATTCCGGTCGCCCGAGGAGTCCCCCATGGCGAAGGTTCCCGCCGGGATGAGCGCCTGCTCCACGCCGTGTGCCCCGGAAGGCTCGCCGACCTCTTCGTTGCGGTGCTTCGTCGTGCCGAGAGTGAGGAACGCGGATCGTTCAGGGGCGCCGCATGTGCATCCCGGACCGCATGCGCCCTGTCCGGCGTCTTCGCTCAGCTCGTCGTCGGATTCCACCCTCGTCATCCTACCGAGCGGGTTCTGCGGGACCTCTCCCTCAGATGCCCGAACGGGTGGAGACTTGTCGACGTGTCGAGCCCCTCCGCCCGCTCCCGCAAGCACGCCTCGATCGCCGCCAAGATCGGGGCGATCGGCATGAACCGCTCCGGCGCGCTCCTGCTCCTGATGGCGACCGTCGTCGCCATCGCGTGGGCGAACATCGCGGACGGCGCGTACGAGTCGTTCTGGGAGACGCACCTGTCGATCGGGCTCGGCGACATCCAGATCGACTTCACGCTGCATGCGCTCGTGAACGATGCGCTGATGGCGATTTTCTTCTTCACGGTCGGGCTCGAGGTTCGTCGGGAGTTCGCGATCGGCGAGCTGACCAGCTGGCGCCGAGCCAGCGTGCCGGTCGTCGCCGCACTCGCGGGTCTCGCGATCCCCGCGGTGCTGTTCGTCGTGGTCGCCGCCGGCTCCGGATACGCTCACGCGTGGGGTGTCGTCATCTCGACCGACACCGCCTTCCTCGTCGGCGCGCTCGCCCTCGTGGGCCCACGTGTTCCCGGACGCCTGCGGGTGTTCCTTCTCGCGCTCGCCGTCGTCGATGACATCGGTGCGCTCAGCATCATCGCGTTCGTCTACACCGACAGCCTCGACGTGCTCCCCCTGATCATCGCCGCCGTGGGCCTGGCCGGCGTCTATGCCACCCGCTATCTGCCGAGCGGACGCGGCCCGGTCTACGCGACCTTGTCGATCATCGTGTGGATGGCCTTCCTCGCCTCCGGAGTGCACCCCACCCTGGCGGGCGTCGCCATCGCCCTCCTCGTTCCCGTCTATCGTCCGAATCGGCGCGACGTCGAACACGCCCTGGAACTGGCACGCACCTTCCGGCAGTCCCCGAACACCGAGTACGCCCGGGCGGCGGCGAACAGCCTGCGCGAATCGATCTCGGTCAACGAGCGGCTGCAGAGTGCCTATGCCCCGTACGTCGCCTTCGTGATCCTGCCGCTGTTCGCGCTCGCGAATGCGGGCGTGGTCATCAGCCCCGATATCCTCGCCGGCGCCGTGGCGTCCTCGCTCACCTGGGGCATCGTGATCGGCCTGGCGGTGGGCAAGTTCCTCGGTGTCTTCGGCGCGTCCGCGCTCATGCGCAGGTTCGGCGTCGGCGAGTTCGGTGCCGGGCTCACCCTCGACCGGGTCGCCGGCGGCGGCCTGCTGTGCGGCATCGGCTTCACGATCTCGCTCTTCATCGTCGACATCGCCATCGACGACGCGACGGCGCAGAACGAAGCACGCGTGGGCGTGCTCGCCGCCTCGGTCATCGCCTTCGTGGCGGCCACGGTCGTGTTCCGGATCTCCGACGCCGTGCGCCCCGATGTGGAGACGGGTGAGACCCTCGTGCGCCCGGTCGATCCCGCCCGCGACCATGTGTTCGGGCGCGACGACGCTCCCTACGAGATCGTCGAGTACGGCGACTTCCAGTGCCCGTTCTGCCTCAAGGCCTCGGGGTCGATCGACGACGTGCGCCGCGAACTCGGGGACCGGGTGCGCTACGTGTGGCGGCATGCGCCGTTGACCGATCAGCACCCGAACGCCCTCGCGGCGGCCGAGGCGGCCGAGGCCGCCGCGCGACAGGGGAGGTTCCCGGAGTTCCTGCGCGGTCTGTTCGCCGACCAGGACAACCAGCTGCCCTCCGACATCGTGCGTCTGGCGGACCGCCTCGGGCTCGACGTGGAGCGTTTCGAACGCGACCTCACCGCATCCGCGGTCACCGCGCGTGTGCAGGATGACATGCTCGACGCCGAGGCGATGTCGATCTCCTCGGTTCCGACGTTCTTCGTCAACGGCCGTCGCCATCGTGGTCCCTACGACGCGCGCAGCCTCATCCGCGCCTTGCAGGAGACCGAGAGTGCCGATGCGGCGGTGGAGCCCGGCTGACCGGCCCCTTTCCCCGTGGCGCGCCCGCATCCTCGCCGAGAAACCGCGATTGGCCCGAGAAACCAGGCAGCGCGGTGTTTCTCGGGGCGAATGTGGTTTCTCGAGCGAGTGCCCGCCTCGAGCGAGCCCCGCGGCGAGCGGGCGCCGCGGTTACGGTGCGCCGTCGCGCAGAGTGGGCGAGACGCCGCCGTGGCGTGGGGCGACGTGGTTCAGGATGCTCGGCCAGTGCGTCGTGATCGACAGGCCCGTGCCCGCCTCGACGCGCACCACTCGGGCGCGGGGGAGCCGGCGACGCAGGCGGCGACCGTCGAGATGCGCATCCACCGTCGGGTGCTGGTCGCCGTAGACGAGCAGCACGTCGGCGCGGATGTCGCGGAGCCGCCGCTGCCAGTCGTCGTCGGCCGCTGCCGCATAATCGCCCTGCATCCCGGCGGCGCCTTGCGTCGCCGCGGCATCCAGCATCCGGCGGATGCGGCGACCGGCCGCGGTCGACTCGAAGGCGGGCTCGGCGGGAGCGATGCCGACGTCGGCCACCCGGAACGGCGGCTGCGGCGCGCGCTCGCGGGCGACCCGGCCAGGGTCGGGAACGTCGACGAGCGCCACCCGGTCGACCAGGTGCGGGTGTCGCGACGCGAGAGCGAGGGCGGCGTATCCGCCGAGGCCCCAGCCCACCACGCCGAAGGGTCCGAGTTCCATCGCCGAGATGCGCGAGGTGCTGCTCTCGATCCGCGAGAGATAGTGGGCGATGTCGTCGGCGTGGGTCGCGAAGGAGGGGCGCTCGCCCGCAGGCCAGGCGTCGGATGCGCCGTAGCCCGGGCGGTCGATCCCGACGATGCGCGCGCCCCAGTGGGTCGAGACGGTGGGGTCGGGGTCGAACCCGCCGCCGCCGGGAGCGGGATGGCACATCACCACCGCACGCTGCGCGAGGGCATCGCCGAAGCCGCTCACCCCGAGCGCGCGTCCGCCGGAAAGCTGCACCAGTCGTCCTGCCATCGCAGACCACCTTCCTTTCCCGGGCCACGGTAGCGTGTGTGCGTGTCATCCGACGGGCCCCTTGCGAACGCCGACGTGCCCACCCCTCCTCCCCGTCCTCGCGGATCGGTGGCAGAGGTGTTCCTGGCTTTCCTGAAGCTCGGCCTCACATCCTTCGGCGGCCCGATCGCGCACCTCGGATACTTCCGCGACGAGCTCGTCACGCGGCGTCGCTGGATCGATGACCGAGCGTACGCGGACCTCGTCGCGCTGTGCCAGTTCCTGCCGGGGCCGGCATCCAGTCAGGTCGGGTTCGGTCTCGGGATGCTCCGCGCCGGCGCGGGAGGTGCGCTCGCGGCGTTCGTCGCCTTCACGCTGCCGTCAGCGGTGCTCATGATCGCCTTCGCGTCCGTGGGCACGGCCGTGGGCGGACCGGTCGGTGCCGGTGTGCTCGATGGCCTGAAGGTGGTCGCGGTCGCCGTGGTCGCGCAGGCGGTGTGGGGGATGGCGCATGCCCTCGCTCCCGATCGGCAGCGCGCCGGAATCGCCGTCGGAGCCGCCGCGGTCGTGGTGCTGCTGCCGAGCTCGCTCGCGCAGCTCGGCGCGATCGTCGTCGGGGCGCTGGTCGGGCTGTGGCTCTGCCGTGCTGCCACCGACGCGGCGGGGCAGGCGGCGGTCTTCCCCGTGACGCGCACGGTCGGCTGGCTGTGCCTGACGACCTTCGTCGTGCTGCTCGCCGGTCTCCCCGTACTCGCGGCGACGACCGGTTCGGGCGCGGCCGATCTCGTCGATGCCTTCTACCGTGCCGGTGCGCTCGTCTTCGGCGGCGGACACGTCGTGCTGCCGCTGCTGGAGGCCGAGGTCGTCGTGCCCGGCTGGGTGTCGCCCGACGCCTTCCTCGCCGGCTACGGGGTCGCCCAGGCGATGCCGGGCCCGCTCTTCACGTTCGCCGGCTACCTCGGCGCGGTCTCGTCGGTCGGGCCCGGTGGCGTCGCGGGCGGTGTGCTCGCGCTCGTGGCGATCTTCCTACCCGGCTTCCTGCTGCTCACCGGCGTCCTGCCGTTCTGGAACGACCTCCGGCGGCGCACGGGCGCACGCGCGGCGATGGCGGGTGCGAACGCCGCCGTGGTCGGCATCCTCGCCGCCGCCCTCTACGATCCGGTGTTCGTCACGGCGGTGACCGGGCCCGCGACGTTCGCGCTCGCGCTGGTGTGCTTCGTTCTGCTCGTCGCGTTCCGGCTCCCGCCCTGGATGGTGGTGCTCGTCGGCGCGGCGGGCGGCATCGTCGTCGCCCTCAGCTGACCGCCGCCCTCAGCTGACGGAAGCGGTGTCAAGACGATGGTCGGGCGCCCACGAACGTGCTTGAGTGATGGCGGAGGTGAGCCCATGGGAAAATTCATCTACGAGAACAGCGTGAAGGTCGACTTCGAGGACCGCGCGCTCGCGCACCTGCAGACGGTGATCACCGGAAAGCTGCGTCGCGGCGAGAGCTTCACGTTCACCTGGAAGGACGATTCCAGCATCGGCGACGGGCGCACCACGGTGTGGATGCACGCCAACTGCTCGCTGGTGTACAAGTACTACGGCAGTCGCCGCGCGCAGCTGAACGGCGCATGGTTGGAGGCGCTGTCCTACACGGCGAACTCCCCGGGCGGCTTGCACCTCGTTCCCGAGCCCTCGGCGGACGGCGGCAAGGTGCTGTCGAAGCACGGTCGTGACCATGAAGCGCATTGACGTCGTCTACGGCGGACAGACGTACTCCATCGGGGGAGTCGAGCCGGATGCACTGCGAGCGCGGATCGAGCGCGCCGTGGCTCGCGGCGGGGACTGGCTGACCTTCAACGACGGCGAGGGGGCGCTGCGGCAGGCGTTCCTCTTCGTTGCGCCCGGCATCCCGATCGCCGTGATACCCATCCCCGACCCGGTGAACGACGGCGAGACGACCGCCGAGCGCGAGCTCCTCGACGAGGTCGACGCAACCCCGTAGCCACCGACCGCCGTCGCGCCTATGGTCGGGCGCATGTGGTTCGACACCTGGTCAGACGTTTTCCGCGTGCTGCTCGTCGGCGTCGCGTCCTATGCGGCGCTCGTCGTGTTCATCCGCGTCTCGGGCAAGCGCGCACTCGCCCAGCTGAACGCCTTCGACTTCGTCGTGACGGTCGCCCTCGGGTCCACCCTCGCAACGATCCTGCTGTCCTCCGACGTCTCCTACGTCGAAGGCGCGATCGCGCTCGCTCTCCTTCTCGCGCTGCAGGTGATCGTGGCGTTCCTCGCCGCACGATGGCGTCGCGTGCGCCGACTGACGACGGCGTCGCCGACGGTGCTGCTCAAGAGCGGTCACTTCGACGACGATGCGCTCCGACGCACGAGGCTCTCGCGCGCCGACGTGCGGCAGGCCGTGCGGCAGGCAGGCGTCGGCGACCTGTCGCGTATCGCCGTCGTGGTGCTCGAGAGCAACGGTGGACTGAGCGTGATCACCTCCGACGGGTGGGGTGACGGCAGTGCGCTCGACGACGTGCGCAGCGAGGGCGGCGCCAGTTAGCCCATCCGCTCCCGTCGTTGCAGCCACTCGCCGGCCGGCCGCGTGCTGAGGCCGTGGATGACGACCGACAGCGCGATCGCCAGGAGCACGGCCGGAAGCACCAGATCGTCGCCGGTGCGGCGCTCCGCCAGGCACGCGTAGAGAAGCGCGGACACCCCCACCGGGCCGAACCAGCTCATGAACGCCGTCTCGGCCCGGGAGTGCAGGCGGGCGTAGATGGGGCGTGTCAGCCACATGCCGGCCACCCGGCGGGCGATCAGCGCGAGCACGAGCACGAGGGGCAGCGCCCACCCTTCCGCCGCCCATCGGTCGAACGGGAGGAGAGCGCCGATGACCGCAAACAGCGGCAGGATGAGCACGCGACCGAGCTCGTCGATCTCGCGTCCGAGTTCGGCGCGGAGGTCGTCGGTCAGGCGATTGCCGAACGCCGCGCCCGCCACGAAGACCCCCAGCACCGCATCCGTCTCGATGATCCGCAGACCGGCGAGGATCGCGAGCGCCAGCGCGAGGGCATATCCGAGGTAGCTCGTGGAGTTCGACCATCCCCGGGCGATGACCGCGTCGAGGAGCCAGCCTGCGGCCCAGCCCAGGCCGAAGCCCGCCACCACGGGCACCGCGACCTCCCACAGGAGCGTCGTCGTCAGCCACTCTCGCCATGCCTCGGTGCCGCCGGTGGTCACGAGCAGCAGCGGCAGCATGAGGATCAGATATGCGAGCCCGTCGTTCAGCCCGCTCTCCGACGAGAGGTTCAGACGCACCCGCTTCGGGATGCGCTCCTCTGCGACGGTGCCGGTGACGATCGGCGTGGTCACGACCGGATCGGTCGGCGTGATCGCTGCCGCGATCAGCATGGCCGACAGCAGGGGGATGCCCAGCAGCAGCACCGCCCCGGTCGCGACGGCGAACATCACGACCATGCCGACGGCGATGCTGGCGACGATCCAACGCAGGTTCGCGCGCCAGTATCCCCGCGGGAACCTCAGCGCGACGCCGAGCAGCGACACCGCGAGCACGACCCGTGCCACCGACTCGAGCACCTCTGTCGATCCGAGGCCCCACGCGGTCGGCTGCACGACTCCCGCCGCGAACGGCCCGAGCAGGGCGCCGCAGGCGAGTGCGATCAGGAGCGGGGGCACCCCCGTGCGCTGCAGCTTCACCGACAGGGCGCTGAGCACGAACGTGAGAGCACCGATCACGGCGACAGCAGGCATCCGACCCCTTCCGCATGGTGCGAGACCGGGCGGATCACCCGGTCTCGCGCCGACTCGCGGCTACGATAGCGCGTCGCGCACGACGCCCTCGGCCTTGTCGATGAAGCCCGGCTTCGCATCGGTGCCGTAGTAGCGCGGATCGGGCGTGGTCGGCGGCGGCATCGGCACCGAGGTCCCGGGGCCGTCCTCGTAGCGGAAGTCGCCCTTGCCGTCGGGCGTCGGCCCGGAGGCCCAGGAGCCCTCTGCCGCCGCCTGACCGTCGGAGAAGTTGTAGTACGTGTAGGCGTGCTCGCGCGCCTCCTTGCTGAGCGGGAAGTTGCTCGGAACGGGGAGATCCTCCACGCCCTCCTCGCGCAGCTCGGCCGCGGCGGCGATCCACTGGTTCTGATGCATGGTGTCTCGCGCGAGCAGGAAGGACAGCATGTCCCGCACGCCGCTGTCATCGGTCATGTGGTAGAGCCGGGCCACCTGGGTGCGGCCCTGCATCTCCGCGTTGGCGTTGGCGGTGAAGTCGGCGAGGAGGTTGCCGCTGGCGGTGATGTACGACCCCTGCCACGGGTTGCCGTTGCTGTCGACGGGGCGAACGCCGGCCCCGGCGACGATCGCCGATTGCACGTCCATGCCGCCCACCACGGCGGCGAGCGTCGGATCCGACGCCACGGCCTCCTCGCTCTGCGACACGGGCGCCTTCTCGAGCAGCTGGGCGATCATCACCGCCAGCATCTCGACATGTCCCATCTCCTCGGCGCCGATGCCATACAGCAGATCGCGGTACTTTCCCGGCAGATGGCAGTTGACGGCTTGGAAGCCGTACTGCATGGCCACCGTGATCTCGCCGTACTGTCCGCCGAGCACCTCCTGAAGCCGCCGGGCGAAGATCGCATCGGGCTTGTCGGGCGTGGCGGCGAATTGCAACTCCTGCTTGTGGAAGAACATCGACTTCCCCTTCCTGTGCGCGTGAGCGGTTGTGCTCGGACGCTAGGGTCGGAGACCCCGAATCACCGCGGGGGTTGACAGGCGCCGAGATCAGGCTCTGGTGTCATCCATGAACAGGGTGGAGGCGTCGACCAGGCGACGCAGGAAGATCGCCGGCTCGATGCGCTGAGCCATCGTCGAGGTCGAAACGGTCGTCGATGGCAGCGCACCGAGGTAGCGCTCGAGCGCGTCCTTCGCGGCGCGCACACGGTCGTCGAGGCCGTCGTCGTCGATCGGCGTCTTCGTCAGCGTGGCGCAGGCGCGGATCGCGTCGGCGAACAGGCGCTGCGCCTCGTCGTCCATCTCGCGGAGCGTCGCGGGATGACGCCCCGAGATGACCTCGGCGAGGTCGCGCGTGGCGGCGACGGTGAGGTCCATCGAACGCAGGCGACGCGCGTTCTGCTGCTGCTCGGCGAGGTGGCGCCGGCCCCGGGGGTTGGCGCGGGCGGAATCCTCAGCCTCGGCGACCTCGCGTCGGACCTCTTCGGTCATCGCGTCGAGGTGCGACAGGGCGGCGTCCACCTGTGCGGCATCCGGCTCGCGCACGTGATCGGCGAGGGTGTCGAGGAACGCCGCGGCTGCTTCGCGCAGGTCGGTGAGCTTGCCACTGGCCCACTCGAAATACAGCGGCGGAACGACGACGAGGTTCACGACGAGCCCGACGACGACGCCGACGCCCATCGTCACCAGGTACGACAGCGGATAGTCCCCGGACCCCGCCTGTCCGGCGAGCAGCAGCACGAAGACGGCGGCGACCGCGAGGATGTCGCGACCGGCGCCGAGGTGTCGGATGCCGCCGAGAAGCACGCCGACACCGACGACCGCGGCCAGGGGGATGACGGGCGGGATGTCGAAGAACTCGGTCGCGCCGAGCGCCGCGACGCCCAAACCGATCCCGAGCGCGAGACCCAGGAGGGTCTGGCCCCCGGTGCGGGCCGTGGCCGCCACCGTCGGGTACATGACCACGAGCACGCCGAAGGGGGCGTAGTAGGAGTACTCGTTGCTCACGAACGGAAGGAGGGGGACGAGCAGCCACGCGATCGCGGCGGCGGCCGCGGTCTTGGCCGCCAGCAGCACGCGGTGGCGGTTCAGCGACGTCTGGCGCCAGTCGCGGAGGTTCTCTCTCACCCGGGTCACGGCATCAGTCTCACGTGTGGAGCGCTGTTCGGGTCAACCCCCTCCCCACGGCCGTCGTCGGTCGGCTATGCCGTCGGGATCGTGGCGATGTCGGTGCGGGGGAACACGGCGCGGATGAACCCCCACGCGAGCACCGCGCCAACCAGCTGCGCACCGATGAAGGGGAGGACGGAGGTCGGTGCGATGCCGGCGAAGGTGTCGGAGAAAGCCCGGCCGACCGTGATGGCGGGGTTCGCGAAGCTCGTCGACGAGGTGAAGAAGTACGCGGCGCCGATGTAGGCGCCCACGGCCGGGGCGGCGAGGTGCGAGCGCCCCGTGCGCACGAGACCGAAGATCACCGTGAGGAGGCCGGCCGTCGCAACGACCTCCGCGAACAGCGTCGGCCAACTCGCCCGGTCGGTCGTCGCCCACGACACGGCGGGAAGGCCGAACATGAGGTTCGCCACGACGGCGCCCGTGATGCATCCGAGAATCTGGACCGGAAGGTAGGTCGCAACGCTCTGCACCGGCCGCCCGTGGAGCAGCGCGTCGACGAGCGTCACCACCGGGTTGAAGTGGGCGCCGGAGACGGGGGCGAAGACGGCGATGAGCACCCCGAGTCCGAGTGCCGTGGCGAAGGCGTTCTCGAACAGCTGCAGGCCCACGTCCCCCGGGGAGAGGGTCTGCGCGGCGATCCCCGACCCGATGACGACGGTGGCGAGTCCGGCGCTGCCGGCGAACTCTCCCGTGAGGGAGCGGATGGTCTCGATCCGGCGCGAGGAGGTCATATATAGACCATAATCTATGGATCGATTCATGACGGACCCGTGAAGCACCTGGACGACGCCCGCGGCGGGGCGGACAATGCGAGTATGAGCCGCCTCCAGCCGGAATCGGAGTACGAAGCGCTCGTCTACGTGCTCGAGCGGCTGTCCGAGACGTACCCGTTCGTCGGCGAGGATCGGCTGCGCGAGATCGCGGCCGACGAGCTCGCGCAGCTCGACGGCGCCCGCGTGCGCGCGTTCATCCCCGTGCTGGCCGAACGCCGTGTCAAGGAGCGGCTCGCGACGGAGCCCGTCGACGCGGCCTGATCGCTACGCTGGCCGCGTGGACCCCGTCGCCGCCACACTGATCATCCTCGCCCTCGCGGTCGTCGCGTTCGTGAGCAACCGCGTGCCGATCGCCGTCATCGCCGTGGGGGTCTCCCTGCTGCTGTTCTTCAGCGGCGTGCTCACCCTGCCCGAGGCGCTCGCCGGATTCGGCGACCCGACCGTGCTCTTCATCGCGGGGCTCTTCGTCGTGAGCGAGGCGCTCGATGCCACCGGGGTCACGGCCTGGGCGGGCAAGCAGGTCATCACGCGCGCGGGCACGGGCCGAGCGCGGCTCATCCTCGCGATCGGCGCCGTCGTCGCGATCGCGTCGGCGCTCATCAGCATCAACGGCGCCGTCGCGGCCCTCGTTCCTCTCGTGGTCGTCGTCGCCGCCCGCGCGGGATTGCCGCCCTCGCAGCTGCTCATGCCGCTGGCCTTCATGGCGAGTGCGGGGTCGCTGCTCGCCCTCACCGGAACGCCGGTGAACATCATCGTCTCCGACATCGCCGCCGAGAACGGCGGACGCGCCTTCGGGTTCTTCGAGTTCGCGCTGGTCGGTGTGCCCCTCGTGATCGCGTCGGCGGCGGTGATCGTCCTGCTCGGCAAGCCGCTGCTGCCGATGCGCGAGGGCGTGCGGCTGCCGACCGACCTCGCCCGTCACGCCCGTGTGCTTCGACACGAGTACGACGTGTCGCTCGACACCGGCACGCTCCTCGGCCCCGCCTCGGGAGTGACCGAGGTGGTCATCGCGCCGCGTTCGCCCCTGATCGGTACCGTCGTCGCTCCCGGCATGACCACACCCGACGGCGATCTCGTCGTGCTGGCCGCCCGACGCGGCGAACAGGTGCTGAAGACCGGCGACATCGTGGTGCAGGCCGGCGACGCCCTGCTGCTGCAAGGCACATGGGATGCCCTGACGGTTCGCACGGCCTCGGGAGGGATGCTGCCGGTGGACGCGCCCGCGCAGTTGCGCCGCTCGGTGCCGCTCGGGCGCGGAGCCAAGCGCGCGGTCGTCGTTCTCGCCGTGATGGTCGTGCTGCTGGCGACCGGTGTCGTGCCGCCCGCCGCCGCGGCCCTGCTCGCGGCCGTAGCGCTCGTGCTGACCCGCGCGATCAGCGTGCCGCAGGCCTTCCAGTCGATCTCGTGGACGACGATCGTGCTGATCGCCGGCATGATCCCGCTGTCGACGGCGTTCATCCAGACGGGCACCGCCGACCTCGTCGCCGGCTGGGTGCTGGCGGCGATGAGCGGCGCGAGCGCGCACGTGGTGCTCCTCGCGCTGTGCCTGCTCACCCTCGTGCTCGGTCAGCTCATCAGCAACGCCGCGACCGTGCTCATCGTCGCCCCGATCGCCGTGTCGATCGCGGCGACCCTCGACCTGTCGGTGATGCCGTTCATGATGGCGCTCACCGTCGCGGGCGCGGCCGCGTTCCTCACGCCGATCGCTACGCCGGCCAACCTCATGATCATGGAGCCAGGCGGGTACCGCTTCGGGGACTACTGGCGGCTCGGCCTGCCTCTCGCGGCCCTCTTCGTCGCGTTCGCCGTACTCTACGTGCCGTTCGTGTGGCCGTTCTGACCGGGTAGGCTCGCGTCCATGGGTCGCTTCATCTACGACAATTCCTCGAACTCTGTGGAGATCGAAGACCGTGTGCTCGCCCACCTGCGCATCGTGGTGATGAACAAGCTGCGCCGTGCGGAGTCGTTCATGTTCGACGTCGAGGTCGGCGACGGCAGTGGCCGCCGCAGCTTCTGGATGCATCCGTCGGTGCCGATGCAGTTCCACTTCTTCGGCAGTCGTCAGCCCCGCATCAACCGCGTCTGGATCGAGGAGCTGATGCAGACCGCGAGCGGCCCGAACGGGCTCTGGATCGTGCCTGAGCCCCCCGAGGACGAGGCGCCCGTCACCGACGCGAACCCGCCGCGCGGCTGAGGGGCGTCGACCACATCAGTCGGTGATGCTCACCTGTTCGGTGATCAGCTGGATGCCGCCGGATGAATTGGCGGAGCTGGCGAGGTCCTCGATCCACTGACGGCTCAATTCCGGCGGTTCGGGAGCGTCGAAGACGAACCGCAGCGGGATCGACGGGTGCAGCCACAGCGTGCTGCGGCCCTCCGGTTCCCCGGTCGGGTGCTGCCATGACACCGTGAAGCTCTCGTTCCGACGGAGCTTCGTGGCGATCACGACCTTGAGGTGCGCCAGGGCACGGTCCTCGATGTGGATGGGGGTGGCGGATCCGCCGTAGTAGATGGTGCCCATGTGCACCACGATACGCCGCTGGCGGGTCCGGCGAACACTCCGCCGTGACGCCGGGCGTCAGCGCTCGCGTCGGTCGCGCTCCGGGGCGTTGCTCGCGTCGCTCGCTCCGGCGGAACCGGCGGCACGGGATGCGCGGCCGTCGGCCGCTGCGCGCTGCTCGGCCTCCAGGCGCTCGGCCTCTTCGCCCCCGACGGCCTCGCCGCGGGCGACGAGCCCGGCGACATCCGACAGCGGCACCTGCTTGAGGAACAGGCTCAGCAGGAACGCGACGCCGATGAAGGGCAGCACGTACCAGAACACCGGAGCGAGGGCGTCGGCATAGGCGGTGACGATGCCGTCGCGCACCGTCGCGGGCAGCTGATCGAGCACCTGCGGGTCGATCGTCGCCGTCGCCTCTGCCGCCTGCTCGGGGGTCGCTCCGGCGTCGGCGAAGACGCTCGTGAGGTTCTCGCTCAGGCGGGTGGTGAACAGGGTGCCGAACACCGCGGTGCCGAGGGCCGCGCCCACCTCACGGAAGTAGTTGTTCGTGCTCGTGGCCGATCCGATGTCGGCCGCAGGCACCGCGTTCTGAACCACCAGCACGACCACCTGCATGATGAGGCCGAGTCCGGCCCCGAAGATGAACAGGAACACGCAGATGATCCAGATCGGCGTCTCGGCGGTCATGCCGGCCATGAGCACGATCGCGAGGCCCGTCGTGAGCGTTCCGGCGATCGGGAAGACCTTGTAGCGCCCGGTCCGCGTGATGATCAGACCCGAGGCGATCGAGGTTCCCATGAGGCCCACCATCATCGGCAGCATGAGCAGGCCCGACACGGCTGCCGAGGTGCCCGACGCCATCTGCAGGAAGGTGGGGATGAATCCGATCGCGGCGAACATCGCCAGCCCGATCATGAGGCCGATCGCCGTGGCGTTGACGAAAACCGGGTTACGGAAGAAGCTGAGCGGGATGATGGGGTCGGCCGCGCGCGACTCGACGAACACGAACAGAAGCGCGGCGATGAGGAGACCGGCACCCCACATCCAGGTCTCCGGCGCCTCCCAGCCGTGTGCGGCGTCGCCGCCGAAGTCGGTGAAGAAGATGAGGCACGTGGTGGCGGTCGACAGCAGCAGCACGCCGAGGATGTCGATCGGCTTGGTGGCGCGCTTCACCGGGAGCTTGAGGGCCACCAGTGCGATGACGAACGCCGCGACGCCGATCGGGATGTTGATGTAGAACGCCCACTGCCACGTGAGGTGGTCGACGAAGTAGCCGCCGAGCAGTGGGCCCGCGACCGCCGAGAGGCCGAAGATGCCGCCGAGCGGGCCGAGGTACTTGCCGCGCTCGGAGGCGGGGACGATGTCGGCGATGATGGCCTGCGACAGGATCATGAGGCCGCCGGCGCCGAGGCCCTGCATGGCGCGGAAGGCGACGAACGCCCAGAAGTCGCCCGCGAAGGCCGCGCCGGCGGAGGCGACGGTGAACAGTCCGATGGCGATGAGGAAGAGGTGCCGGCGGCCGAGCACGTCGCCGAACTTGCCGTAGATCGGCATGACGATCGTCGTGGCCAGCAGGTAGGCGGTCACGATCCACACCTGGTGCTCGACGCCGCCGAGCTGGCCGACGATCGTCGGCATGGCCGTCGAGACGATCGTCTGGTCGAGGCTCGCCAGCAGCATGCCCGCGATGAGGGCGCTGAAGATGATCCAGATGCGCCGCTTGGTGAGGAGGAACGGCTGCTCCAGGGCGGAGGAGGTCATGAGGGGTCCTTGTCGGAGGTCAGCAGGCGGGGTCGAGGAGGGAGCGCGCGACGGCGAGGCGGTCTCGGAAGATATCGGCGAAGGGCACCGTGCCGTCGTGGGCGAAGAACCGGTCGACGCACGGGCGCATGAGCGAGCCGACGAGGTCGACCGCGACGGCGGCCCGCTCGTCGTCGTCGGGCCATCCCTGTCGGCCGGCGATGAGTGCGCGGTCGGCGCGCTGCGCCTCGGCGATGTGGGCGAAGAAGGTGCGGTGCAGCTCGGGCGATCTCTCCACCGCCGCACCGACGAGGCGCGCCTCGGAGATGTCCATGTCGACCGATTCCCACCGCGCGATCATGAGCGCCGCGAGAGCGTCGAGCAGGTCGCCGTCACCGGTGACGAACGCCTCCTCCGCCTCGCTGACGTCGGTGCGCATCGATACACCCAGGACGGCGTTCTCCTTGCCCGCGAAGTAGTTGAAGAAGGTGCGTCGCGAGACGCCCACCTCAGCGCACAGCTCTTCGACGGTGAAGCCGGTCAGCCCGCGCTCGGCGGTGAGCTCGCGCGCGCGACGGCGCAGCGCGCGCTCGGTGTCGCGCGTCCGCTGCTCACGCGAAGAAACTGCACTCTCGGCCATCCAGTGCATTTTTGCACTTGACGCTCCGGAGTGCAAAACCGCCGATGGGTGGCGAGCCGGCCCCTTCGTGCCGAGCGAGCCCTCCTCCGCCGAAAATAGCGGGGCGGCTCGGCGAGAAAGGGGTGGTTCGGCGAACGAGTGACGAGCGAAGAGCGGCGAGGGTCAGACGTGGTCGTGCCAGGAGTGCTTCGGGTCGAACCCGAGCACGCGGCGGGCCTTGTCGATCGAGAGCAGCGTCTCGTGCGCGCCCGGCTCGCCGCGCACCTCGACGCCGGGGAACACCTCGGCGATGAGGTCGGCGTTCGGCCGGTCCATGACGGTGTCGGCGGCCGCGATGATGTAGGCCTCGAAGCCCGCGGGGGCGTGCTGCAGCGCCCTGTCGATCGCCTGAGCACCGTCGCGCGCGTCGATGTAGCCCCACAGGTTCCACTTGCGCACCATCGGGTCGTCCTGGAAGTCGGGGAAGCCGGCGTAGTCGTCGGGAACGAGCACGTTGGAGAACCGCAGCGCGCTCACCGAGAGGTCGGGGTGCCACCGCACGAGCTCGCGTGCCAGCTGCTCCTCGAGGGTCTTCACGATCGAGTAGACCGACTCCGGGCGCGGCGGGTACTCCTCGTCGACCGGGATGTACGGCGGCGGTACGTCGAACGGCAGGCCCAGCACCGTCTCGCTCGAGGCGTAGACGATGCGCCGGATGCCCAGCCTCGCCGCGGCCCAGAACACGTTGAAGGTCGCGGGCATGTTGTTGTGGAACGTCGCCACGTCGGTGCGCAGCCCTGGCGCCGGGATGGCCGCCAGGTGCACGACCGCGTCGAACGGCGCAGTGCGGTCGACACCGCCGAGCGCGTCGATCACCTGCCCGTAGTCGGTGAGGTCGACCTGCACGAATCCCGACGCGCGGGCGCCGACCACGTCGAACCCGGTGACATCGTGTCCGGCGGCGCGGAGTTCGCGGATGGCGACCGAGCCGAGCTTTCCGGTCGCGCCGGTGAGAGCGATACGCATGTCGCCACCCTGCCATACCCTCACCACCTCGAGGCCGTCGCCCTTCGATGCCGGTCACGTGGATGCACGAGGGACGAGCGTCGTCGGCAGCGTGATCGGAGCGTTCGGGGGCGGGGCGCCCTCGGCGGCGTCGGCGAGCAGTCCGACCGCGGTGGCGGCCATCTCGCGGATCGGCTGCCGCACCGTGCTGAGTGCTGGCGTCATCCAGCGCGCACCGCGCACATCGTCGAACCCCACCACCAGCACATCGTCGGGAATGCGCGCACCGGATGCCGCCGCCGCGGCGTAGACACCGGCCGCATGTTCGTCCGACACCGCGAAGACGCCGATGCGATCGCGCGGGTCTCGCCGCCGGAGCACCGGGACCATCGCATCGCGCGCGGCGGGAGCGTGCCACGCGCTCGTGGTCGCGTCGACGTCGGCGTGCGGCAGGTGGCGGGCGAGCTCTTCGACGAATCCGTCGCGGCGGGCCCGTCCGTACCGGAACGGCGGGTCGCCGCCGAGGACGGCGAAGCGGGTCGCGCCGCGGGCGGCGAGGTGCCGGGCTGCCGCCGCGGCGCCGGCGGTATCGGTCGTGCGCACACTCGGCATGCCGTGCGTCGCCTCCGACGGGGGATCGAGGAGGACGACCGGAATGTGCGATTTCTGCACCGCGCCCAGCTGCGACGCGGTGGGCGAGATCAGACCGAGCACGACACCCGCCGAGCCGCGCCGACGCACGCGCACGGGCCAATCGTCGCCCGGGAAGTCGCTCTCCTCGGTGAGCACCAGGTCGTAGCCGCGGGCGGTCGCCGCCCCGTGCGCCCCCGCGGTCACCTCGTCGGCCCACGGGTTGTGGAAGCGGCCGAGCACGAGGTCGATCAGGTGAGCGCTCGCGGCCGGGCGTCCGCCGCGTGCGGCATGCCGCCCGTACCCGAGCGCCGTCGCCGCCTCCCGTACGCGACGCCGCGTCTGCGCCGACAGGTCGCCGCGCCCCGACATCGCCCGCGATGCGGTGGCCACGCTGACGCCCGCGGCGGCCGCGACGTCTGCCAGGGTCGCCCGGGTCATGGCTCCACCATCGAGCAGGGCGCCGGTTTTGCGCAAGTTTCGGCTGCGGCCCTGCTGCCGATGGCACGCTCGTCGCAGACAGAGAGGAGCATCGATGACGATTCCGGATGCGCCGCTGCGGATCGCCGTGATCGGGAACGGCTTCATGGGCCGCATGCACACGCACGCGTGGCGCACGGCGCCGCGCTTCTTCCCGCTCGGCCGTGAGATCGTCCCCGTCGTGCTCGTGGGTCGCCGCGCCGACGGAGCCGCTGCCGCTCGTGACCTGGACTGGCCCGAATACGCCACCGACTGGCGAGAGGTCGTCGGTCGTGCCGACATCGACGTGGTCGACATCTGCACACCGGGGGACACGCACGCCGAGATCGCGCTCGCGGCCCTCGCCGCCGGCAAGCACGTGCTGTGCGAGAAGCCGCTGGCGAACTCCGTCGCGGAGGCCGATCGCATGGTCGACGCCGCCGCGACCGCGCCGGGCGTCGCCTTGTGCGGATTCAGCTATCGCCGCACCCCGGCCCTTGCCGCCGCTCGTGCGCTCATCGCCGACGGTGCGCTCGGTGAGATCCGGCACGTGCGGGCGCAGTACCTGCAGGACTGGCTGAGCGATCCCGACGCTCCCCACACCTGGCGACTGGACCGCGATCGTGCGGGATCGGGGACGCTGGGCGACATCGGGGCGCACTCCATCGACACCGCGCAGTGGCTGATCGGAGACGACATCGCGGCCGTCTCGGCGGTGCTCCGCACCTTCGTCCCCACCCGTCCGCCGATGGTGACGCAGGCCGGAATCGGCGGTGTGGCCGGCGCGGGGGAGCGGCTGCCGGTCACCGTCGACGACGCGGTCGCCGTCACGGCCCGCTTCGCGGGGGGCGCCCTCGGCGTTATCGAAGCCACGCGCCTGGCCACCGGCCGCCGCAACGCCAACCGGATCGAGGTCAACGGCTCCCTCGGATCCGTCGCGTTCGACTTCGAGCGCATGAACGAACTGGAGTATTACCGCGCCGATGACCCGGCCGGCGCGCAGGGCTTCCGCCGCATCCAGATGACCGAACCCGAGCATCCGTATGCGGGGGCGTGGTGGCCGCCCGGACACGGACTCGGGTACGAGCACCTGTTCACGCACCAGGTGGTCGACTTCGTGCGGGCGATCGGTGGCGACGTCGATGCTGCTGCACCGTCGTTCGCCGAGGCGGCGCGTGTGCAGCGGGTGCTCGCGGCGGTGACCGAGAGTGCGGCGAACGGTGCCGTGATGACGCCCGTGCACCGGCGCGACGACGAGGGGAGGGCATCATGACGCGCTCCGCGCTCGTGGTCCGCGGCGGGTGGGAGGGCCATCATCCGGTCGTGGCGACCGAGCTCTTCCTGCCGTTCCTGCGGGCCGAGGGTTTCGAGGTCGTCGTCGAGGAGAGTCCGGAGGTCTACGCCGACGCGGACCGCATGGCCGCGACCGATCTCATCGTGCAATCCGTGACGATGTCGGAGATCTCCGCCCAGGCCGTGGCCGGACTTCGCCGCGCCGTCGCGGCCGGCACCGGAATGGCGGGGTGGCACGGTGGCATCGCCGACTCGTACCGGAACAGCTCCGACTACCTGCAGCTGATCGGCGGGCAGTTCGCGACGCATCCCTCGAAGCACCCCGCCGAGGTGCACGGCGACGAGACCGACAACTACCTCACCTACCGCGTCGCGATGACCGACCTCGGGCGCGACCACGAGATCACCCGCGGCATCGACGATTTCTCGCTGCACACCGAGCAGTACTGGGTGCTCCACGACGACCTCATCGACGTGCTCGCCACCACGACGCACCCGGTGCGGCCGTACCATCCGTGGCACCGCGAGATCACCTCACCCGCAGTCTGGACACGGCTGTGGGGAGACGGGCGCGTGTTCGTCGCGACGCCCGGGCACAGCGTCGAGGTGCTGCGCGAGCACAGTGTGCGCACGATCGTCGAGAGGGGGATGCTGTGGGCGGCACGCACACGATAGGGATCGTCGGGCTCGGGGTCATCTCGCGCGCCTACCTCGACACCCTCGCCGGGGTCGACGGGGTGCGCATCGCCGCGGTCGCCGACCTCGACACCGCCCGCGCCGATGCGACGGCCGCGGCGCTCGACGGGAGCCGCGCGATGTCCACCGCCGACCTCGTCGCCGACCCGCAGGTCGACACGGTGCTGAACCTCACGATCCCCGCCGCGCACGCCGAGGTCGCGCTCGCCGCCATCCGGCATGGCAAGAACGTGTTCGGCGAGAAGCCGCTCGCCGCGACCCTCGCCGATGCGCGCGAGGTGATGCTCGCTGCCGCCCGCGAGGGGGTGAGCGTCGGATGCGCCCCCGACACCGTGCTGGGCACGGGCGTGCAGACCGCGCGCCGAGCCGTCGACGACGGTCTCATCGGGGCGCCCGTGGGCGCGACCGCCACGTGGGTCTCGCCCGGCCACGAGCACTGGCATCCGCAGCCGGACTTCTATCACCGGGCCGGCGGCGGCCCGCTGCTGGACATGGGGCCCTACTACCTGACGTCGCTCGTGCACCTGCTCGGCCCGGTGGTCGCCGTCTCCGGCGCCGCCTCGCGGGCGCGCACGACCCGCGAGATCGCCTCGGGGCCGCGGAGGGGCGAGATCGTGCCGGTCGAGGTCGACACCCACATCGCGGGCGTGCTCGAGCACGCGGGAGGTGGGATCTCGACGGTCACGATGAGCTTCGACGGTGTCGCCACCGCGGCCCGCCCGCTCGAGGTCTACGGCACCGAGGGGGCCCTGGTCCTTCCCGACCCGAACCACCACGCCGGCCCGGTGTCGCGGTTCCCGCGCCGCGGCGCGGAATGGGAGACGCTGCCGGTGTCGGCCGGTTACGAAGACGCCGCGCGCGGCATCGGGCTGCTCGATTTCCTCGCCGGACACCGCCGGGCCGGGGGCGATGTGGCGCTGCACGTGCTGGAGGTCATGGAGTCGCTCCACGCCGCCGCCGCGGCGCACACCCGCATCGAGCTCACGACCTCGGTCGAGCGCCCGTCACCGGTGCCGTTGACCCCCGCATCCGCCTGGCACTGACCCGCAGCCCGCCGGGGCGAAGGTCACGGCGTGGGGGCCGCGGGGACGCGGGCGATGCGCCGCACGCGGGAGGGGACCGGCTGCGGCGGTGCATCCGACACGCGGTGCACGTCGCCGGTCAGTCGGATGCGGGCCTCGGTGTCGCGCGTCGCGCACGACGGGCCGACCCACACATCCACCTCGCCCGGCTCGACGATCCGGAATCCCGCGCGTCCGGTGAAGCCCAGGCGCGACGCCGGCACGTCGAAGGTCACCTCGGCACGCTCCCCGGGGTCGAGGGCGACGCGGCGATACGCCAGCAGCTGTGCCACCGGTCGCGTCACCTGCGCGTACAGGTCGCGCGCGTACACCTGCACGAGGTCGGTTCCGGCGCGCTCGCCGATGTTCTCGATCGAGACGGTGACGGTCAGCGCGCCGTCGGTCGGTGCATCCGCGGCCACGAGACCGCTCCGGTGGAAGGCCGTGTAGGACAGGCCGTGACCGAAGGGGAAGGCGGGGGTGTTGTCGGCGCTCGTGATCTCGGTGGGCCCGCCCAGGACCGGATGCAGATAGCTGTACGGCTGCGAGCCGGCCGAACGGGGGAGCGACACCGGCAGGTGCCCCGACGGGTTCACCCGGCCCGACAGCACGCCGGCGATGGCGGTGCCGCCCTCCTCGCCGGGGAAGAACGCCTGTACGACGGCGGCGGTGCGCTCGCGCATCCATCCGATCGCGTACGGGCGCCCCGAGAGCACCACGACGACGGTCGGCGTGCCGGTGGCGGCGACCTCCTCCACGAGGCGGCGCTGCACGCCCGGCAGCTCGAGATCGTCCACGTCGTTGCCCTCGCCGACCGTGCCGCGACCGAAGAGGCCCGCGCGGTCGCCGACGACGACCACGGCGACCCGGGCCGCGGATGCCGCCGCGACCGCGTCGGCGATTCCCGACGCGTCGTCGCCCTCGACGTCGCAGCCGGCTGCGCGCATGATCGTCGCCTGCGGCAGCTCCCGAATCAGCGACGCGAGCACCGACGGGATGTCGAACCCCAGCGGGGTGTCAGGGTGGTGCGCCAGCACGTGGTTGGCGAACGAATAGCAGCCCATCAGCGCGTCTGGCGCGTCGGCGTTCGGGCCGATCACGGCGATGCTGCCACCGTCCGGCGACAGCGGCAGCGTGCCGTCATTGCTCAGCAGCACGATCGACTCCTCCGCGGTGCGACGGGCGAGCTCCCGGTGCGCGGGGCTGTCGAGATCGACGGTGGTGGGCGGGTCGTCGAAGGCGGCGTCGAGCAGCCCGAGCTCCTCCTTCTGCGCCAGCACGCGCCGGACCGCGCGATCGACCAGCGCGAGCTCGTCGGGATGCGTCGCGAGGCGCTCCCGCAGGGGACCGAGGAATGCGTCGCCCGTGGGCAGCTCCACGTCGATCCCTGCTTGCAGCGCGAGCGCCGCGGCCTCGCCGAGGTCTGCGGCGACGCCGTGCATCGTGTGGAGGAAGGCGACGGCGAAGTAGTCGGCGACGACGGTGCCGTCGAAGCCCCACTGCTCGCGAAGTACGCCGGTGAGCAGGTCCGGGTCGGCCGCGACCGGCATCCCGTCGATCTCGGCATAGGAGTTCATCACCGAGCGCACGCCGCCGGTGCGCACCGCCATCTCGAACGGCGGAAGCACGGTGTCGGCGAGAAAGCGCGGCCCGGCGTGCACGGGGGCGTGGTTGCGACCGGCGCGCGAGGCGGAGTAGCCCGCGAAGTGCTTCAGCGTGGCGTGCACGCCGGCTCGCTGCAGTCCCTGCACGTAGGCCGTGCCGATCGTGCCGACCACATACGGATCCTCCGCGATGCACTCGTCAACGCGCCCCCACCGTGGATCGACGACGACGTCGAGCACGGGAGCGAGGCCCTGGTGGATGCCGAGCTGCCGCAGCGACGATCCGATCACCTCCGCCATCTCGGCGGTGAGGTCGGGGTCGAACGCGGCCCCCCATGCCAACGGCGTCGGGAACGTCGCCGCCTTCCACGCCGCGAGCCCGGTCAAGCACTCCTCGTGCACGATGGCGGGGATTCCCAGCCGTGTCTCGCGCACCAGCCGGCGCTGCTCGTCCCAGAGCCACGCCGCGCGGTCGACGGGGTCGACCGGTCGCGTGCCGTACACGCGGGTGAGATGGCCGATGCCGTGCACCGTCGCCTCGTCGTAGGGGCCGCTGTTGCCCATCTCGCCGGCCATGGGGGCGACGACCTCGCCGCCCTTGTCGACCCAGTAGCCGACGAGCTGCGCGAGCTTCTCGTCGAGACTCATGCGGGCCAGCAGCCCTTCCACACGGGCCGAGGTCGTGGGCAGGGCGGTGTCGGGTGAGAACACGATGACTTCTCTCTCGCGTCGGGCGCGGGTCGGGGATCAGCCCTTGACGGCGCCGGTGAGGCCGCCGACGATGCGTCGTTCGAACAGGCTGAAGAACAGCAGCGCCGGCAGCATCGACAGCGAGGTGAACGCCAGCACGCGGGCCGTGTCGACGGAGTACTGCGACGAGAACGCCTGCACGCCGAGGGGGAGGGTGAACGCCGCCTCATTGTTCAGGATGAACAGCGGCAGCAGGTAGGCGTTCCAGCTGTTGATGAAGGCCAGGATCCCGACGGTGATCACACCGGGAACCGACAGCGGCAGCACCATGCGCCAGAAGAACGACAGCCGGCCGCATCCGTCGATGTAGGCCGCCTCCTGGATCTCATCCGGAATCGCCCGGAGGAACGGCACGAGGATGATGATCGTCACCGGCAGGGCGAACGCGATCTGGGGGAGGATGACGCCCGGCAGGGTGTTCATCAGACCCAGGTTTCGCACCACGATGTACAGCGGCGTGATGGCCACGGTGATGGGGAACATCAGGCCCGCGGCGAACAGGGCGTAGAGGAATCCGCGGCCCCGGAAGCTGTAGCGCGCGATGACGTAGCTGGCCATGAGGCCGAGCCCGACGGCTCCGACCGTGGTGACCACGGCGACGATCGTGGAGTTGAGGACCTGGTTCCAGAACAGGCCGCTCGAGATCACGCTGAGGTAGTTCTCCAGCTGCCACGGCGAGGGGAAGCCGGCCGGGTCGACCGTGATCTGCGAGTTGGACCGGAAGCCGCCGATGATGATGTACGCGACGGGACCGAGCATGAGCGCGATCACGAGGAGCGCGATGAAGTACACGGAGGGCGGGCCCCACGGCAGCGAGGCGCGCGCGCTGCGGCCCCGGCGGCCGGGTACGCGCGTTGTGATGGCCATGGTGCTCACGCGGCACCCCTTTCCGTGATCGCGCCCGCGGTGTCTCGGCGCAGCACCCAGCGCTGATAGACCAGGGCGACGATCAGCGAGATGACGAAGATGACGACGGCGACGGCGTTGCCGTATCCGAAGTTGCCGGCGTTCCGACCGGTGGCGACCATGTATATCGCCATCGTGTTGGTGCCCGCGACCGACGAGACGTACTGGCCCCAGATGATGTACACGAGATCGAACAGCTGCAGGGCTCCGATGATCGACAGGAACGCCCAGATGCGCACGGTCGGACCGAGCAGCGGCAGCGTGATGCGGCGCTGGATCTGCCAGTAGGAGGCGCCGTCGATCGCCGCCGCCTCGTAGAGCTCCTCGGGGATGCTCTGCAGACCCGCGAGGAAGAGGATCACGGCGAAGCCGATGTACTTCCAGGTGAGGATCGCCATCAGCGTCCAGATCGCGATCTGCGGGTCGGCCAGCCAGTCCTGCGCGAGGAATCCGAGCCCGAGGTTCTCCAGAGCGGCGTTGGCGGCGCCGTTCGTGGCGAGCATGAGGCTGAACCCGGTGCCGACGACGACCTCGGCGATCACGTAGGGCACGAAGATGAGCACCCGGATGACGGACTGGCCGCGCATCCGGCGATTGAGCAGCAGGGCGAGGAGGAAGGCGACCGGTCCCTGCAGGACGAGCGACATGACCACGATGAACGCGTTGTGCCCGAGCGCGGCCTGGAAATTCGGGTCGCTGAAGATCGTGACGTAGTTCTGCAGGCCCACGAAGTCGGTCGCGGGGCCGAAGCCCGACCAGCGGAAGAAGCCGTAGTACGCGGCCATCGCGACCGGCAGCAGCACGAACCCGGCGAAGAAGACCACCGCCGGGCCCGCCAGCAGCAGCACCTCGATGCGCCCGGCCCAGCTGAGGCCGCGGCGTCGCCCGCCCGCGCGTGGGGCCGACGGGGGCGGCGTGCTGCCGTCCCCGTCGGCCTGCGCGAGATCGGCCTCGACGGCGGACATCTCGCGAAGCGACATGATCAGCCCTGAGCGCCGGCGGTGTTGACGGTGTCGATGAACTGCTCGGGCGAGCTGTTGCCCGCCAGCATGTCGACGACCGCGACGTTCAGCGCGTTGCCGACGTTCTGACCGAGCACGGTGTCCAGCCACTGCGACACGAACGGCGCGCTGTTGTAGGCCTCCAGGATCTGCTGCAGGTACTCCTCCGTCACCGCTTCCTGCGCGACGGTGTTCACCGGCGGGGACTGGTACGCCTCGTAGTACAGCTCCTGCTGCTCGGCACCGGCGATGAAATTGAGGAAGTCGGCGCACTCGTCCGGGGCCTGAGCCGAGCACGAGTAGCCGTCGACCCCGCCCATCATCGAGCCGGGCTCACCGTCGCCGCCCTCGATCTCGGGGAAGGGGAACCATGCCAGGTCGGGCAGGGGCTGCTCGTCCGGCGTGAGCGAGGCGATGACCCCGGGGTTCCAGGCGCCCATGAGCTCCATCGCCGCCTGCCGGTTGGCGATCAGACCTGCGGAGCTGCCGGCGCCCTGCTGCGCGGCGGTGGTGAGGAATCCCTCGTTGAAGGGGTCGATCGCGGCGAAGGACTCGAGGTCCTCGGCCGCGCGCAGCCAGCACTCGTCACTGAAGTCCTTGCTGTCTCCGGTCGCCTCGATGACCTCGGGGCTGCACTCGCGGAGGGCGAAGAAGTAGTACCAGTGCGCGGCGGGCCAGGCGTCCTTGCCGCCGAGCGCGATCGGCGCGATGTCGGTCTGCTGCAGCTGCTCGACCGCGTCCTCGAGGTCGTCGATGGTCTCGGGCGTCGATTCGATGCCGGCCGCGGCGAAGGCATCCTCGCTGTACCAGAATCCTCCCGGCAGCACCGACAGCGGCATCGCCCAGACCGAGTCCTGGTAGGTCTCGGCGGCGAAGGATCCCTCCGGGATCTCCGCGCGGACCTCATCCGAGATGCGGTCGGTGAGATCCATCAGCTGGCCGGCGTTGACCATGGCGGTCATCTTGCCGCCGCCGCGCTGGAGGAAGAGGTCGGGCGGGTCGCCGGCGTTGAGGGCGGTCTGCAGCTTGCCGTCGAGGTCTTCGTTCTGCACCGCCTGGATCTCGATGGTGACGCCCGGGTTGGCCTCTTCGAAGGCCGCGGCCGCGTTCTCCCAGTACTCCTGACCGGGACCGGTCGTGGAGTTGTGCCACAGGGTGAGGGTGGTGGTGCCGTCGGCTGATCCGCCGTCGTCGCCGCTGCACGCCGCGAGCGTGACCGCTCCCAGGGCGAGTGCCGCGGTACCCGCGAGGACTCTCTTCGCGTTCATGTGATTCCTGTCTCTCTTCGTTGAGGGCGCCTCCGCCAATGGGGGCGCGGGATGGGTGCGGGACCATGTTGTGACCGACGACAAAAAGTGTCAAACGTTTTCGAAATCATTTTCCATCTGGGTAAGCTCGCCCGTGTGAGCCGCCGTCCGACCATCCACGACGTCGCCCGCGAGGCGGGGGTGTCGGTGGCCACGGTGTCGAAGGCGATCAACGGTCGCTACGGCGTGAAGGCCGCCACCGCCGATCGGGTGCTCGAGGTCGTCCGCCGACTGGGATACGAGACGAGCCTCGTCGCCAGCAGCATGCGCGCGCGCACGACGGGCGTGATCGGCGTGCTCGTCGCCGACTTCGAGCCCTTCAGCGCTGAGGTGCTCAAGGGTGTCGGGGCGGCGCTCCGGGACGGTCCCTTCGACGTGCTCGCGTACAGCGGGGCGCGGCACGCCGGCGGCGAGGGATGGGAGCGGCGCTCACTCAGCCGGCTGAGCGGAACCCTCATCGACGGGGCGATCATCGTCACTCCCACGGTGACAAACATCTCCGCCGAGGTGCCGGTGGTGGCCATCGACCCGCACACCGGACCCGCCGATCTGCCGACGGTGGAATCCGACAGCTTCCGCGGCGCCCAGGAGGCGGTGCGGCACCTGGTGGAGCTCGGCCACCGGCGCATCGCGTTCGTCGCGGGGCGCCCCGACCTCCGCTCGTCGATCGCACGCGATGCCGGCTACCGTCGCGCGCTCGCCGATGCGCAGCTGCCGTTCGATCCGTCGCTCGTCGGTGAGGGTAGCTACGAGGAGGACACGGTCCGGGGCGTCGCGGCGGCGCTGCTGCAGCGTCGCGACCGGCCGACGGCGATCTTCGCGGCCAACGACGTCTCGGCGATCGCCGTCACCGAGGTCGCCGCGGAACTCGGGCTCAGCATCCCGGGCGACCTCTCCGTGGTGGGGTTCGACGACATCCCCGACGCGTCGCAGCGCTCGCCCGCCCTCACGACCGTGCGGCAGCCCATGCAGCGGCTCGGCGGGGAGGCGGCGCGCCTCGTGCTGGCGCTCATGTCCGGGAGCGCGCCCGAGGCCACGCACCTGCGGCTTCCGACCCGCCTCGTGGCCCGCGCCACCACCGCTCCGCCGGCGCGCTGACCCCCGCCCGTCGAGCCGGCGTCAGCGGCGGCGCCACCAGCGGCGACGACGGGGCGGAGCGGATGCGGCGCGTGCGCGCGCGGATGCCTCCGCCCGAGCGGCGCGGCGTTCCCGCCAACGGCCCACCTCCGCGTCGACGTCGCGGAGCGCCGTGACCACCGGCGGCCCGCCGAGCAGCTGCATCCGGGCATGCCGCACGCGGCGGTTGAAGTCCTCGAGGTGCTCGCGCACATCCTGCTCCGACCCCATCGCGTCGAGGCGGTCCTCGAGCTCGAGGTCTTCGACGCGCAGCATGATCGCCGGCGGCCCGAGGCCGGTCAGCCGCTCCGACTCGATCTTGCGGCGGATCCACCAGTCCGGATCGTTCGGGCGTCCGAGGTCGAGCGGCTTGCCGGCGCCGGGGAGGTCGTCGAAGTCGCCGCGACGGATCGCCTGCTGGATGGCGACCTCGACGAAGGCCGCCCGATCCGAAGCCGTCGGCGTGGCAGCGCAAGTCTCCGGCGCGGACTCGGCTGTCTCCGGCGTGGACTCGGTGCTCTCGCTCTCGCGCTCGCGCTCGCCCGAGATCCCCTGCTCGCGCGCCCACTTCTGCGTGCGGTAGCGCGCGGCATTCTCACGGGGGTCTTCGCTCACGATGTCACCTCGTCGACGCGACCCCCGCGGGGTCGGCCAGGAGCGGGGCGAAGGCTGCCTCGGCGGCGCCGATCAACAGGCGATCCTCGGCAAGGGCCGCGGTGCGGATCTCGACGTCGTCGGCCGCGGCCGGCATGCACTGCGCGCGCATCGCCTCATCGAGCGCGGCCGGGTCGCTGTCGGCCAGCGTCGCGAGGAATCCGCCGAGGATCACCACCGAGGGGTTCAAGACGTTGACGGCGTTTCCGAGGGCGGTCGCGAGGATGCCGCGCTGGCGCGCGATCTCGTCGCGCACATCCACCTCGGACGAGGCGGCGAGGGCTGCGGCGAGGGTCGGGTCGTCGGCGGAGGGGAGGCGTGCCGCGGCGAGCAGTCGCGCCCGGCTCACCTCGTCTTCGAGCACGCCGTCGTCGGCGCGGCGATGGGTCGCCGAGGCGATGCCCGGGCGATTCTGGCCGAACTCGCCGGCGTAGCCCGAGGCGCCGCCGAGGGGCATCCCGGCCACGATCACTCCGCCGCCGATGCCCGAGGCGCCGCCGTTGAGGTAGACGAGGTGATCCACACCCACACCCGCGCCGAAGCGGTGCTCGGCGATCGCGCCGAGCGTGGCGTCGTTGTCCACGGCCGTGGGAAGACCCGTTGCCTCTTCGACCAGCGCGCGCAGCGGCACATCCCGCCAGCGCAGGTGCGGGGCGTGGCGCACCACCCCGTCGGAGGCGCGCACGAGACCCGGCGTCGCGACGCCCACCCCGACGAAGCGCGCGCCGGACAGGTCGCCGTCGCCCCAGCGGTCGAGAGCCTCGGCGAGCTGGTCGACCGTCGCATCGGGCGTGGGGAGGTCGAGTGCGTCGATGCGCTCGCGTGCGACGACGGTGCCGTCGAGGGCGACGGCGGCGAGGGTCAGGGCATCGACCTCGGGGTTGGCGGCGAGCACCATGACGTCGGGGCTCGCGGCGACGACGGGCGACGGGCGCCCGACCCGCTTCGTGGGGTCGGGAGCGCGTTCGACGACGAGTCCGAGGTCGACGAGCTCCGCGGCCAGGGCGGCCACGGTGGAGCGGTTCAGGCCCGTCGCGGTCGTCAGCTGGGAGCGGGACAGGGCGCGTTCACGGTGCACGAGCTCGAGGAACCGGGCGAGGTTGCCGCGGCGCATGTCCTCGACGGTCGACACGGCGCTCAGCATGTCGATGAGCCTAGCCGCCTCGACAGGCGCGCCAGACGTTGACCCGCGGGCACGGGTGTTATACGTTGTGACACGCAACATTTACCTCACTCGACGTGGAGACGACATGCCCACCCCCACTCCTGCCGACAAGTTCACCTTCGGCCTCTGGACCATCGGCTACAACGGCACCGACCCCTTCGGCGGCCCGACTCGTGGCCCGCTCGACGTCGTGCACGCCGTGGAGAAGCTCGCTGAGCTCGGCGCCTACGGCATGACCTTCCACGACGACGACCTGTTCGCCTTCGGCTCCACCGATGCCGAGCGGCAGGCGCAGATCGACCGGCTGAAGGGCGCGCTGGAAGCGACCGGGCTGACCATCCCGATGGTCACCACCAACCTCTTCTCCGCTCCGGTGTTCAAGGACGGCGGCTTCACCTCCAACGACCGTCAGGTGCGTCGCTTCGCCCTGCGCAAGGTGCTGCGCAACCTGGACCTGGCCGCCGAGCTCGGCGCGAAGACCTTCGTCATGTGGGGCGGCCGCGAGGGCGCCGAGTACGACACCGCGAAGGATGTGCGCGCCGCGCTGGAGCGCTACCGCGAGGCCGTCAACCTCCTCGGCGACTACGTCACCGACAAGGGCTACGACATCCGCTTCGCGATCGAGCCCAAGCCCAATGAGCCGCGCGGCGACATCCTGCTGCCCACGGTCGGTCACGCGCTGGCCTTCATCGAGTCGCTCGAGCGGCCCGAGCTCGTCGGCCTGAACCCCGAGGTCGGCCACGAGCAGATGGCGGGTCTGAACTTCACCGCCGGCATCGCGCAGGCGCTGTACCACGGCAAGCTCTACCACATCGATCTCAACGGGCAGCGGGGCATCAAGTACGACCAGGACCTCGTCTTCGGTCACGGCGACCTGCACAACGCCTTCTCGCTCGTCGACCTGCTCGAGAACGGCGGCGTGAACGGGGGCCCGGCCTACGACGGGCCGCGCCACTTCGACTACAAGCCCAGCCGCACCGAGGACGAGACCGGCGTCTGGGACTCCGCGGCCGCGAACATGCGCACCTATCTGCTGCTGAAGGAGCGCGCCGCCGCCTTCCGCGCCGACCCCGAGGTGCAGGCCGCGCTCCAGGACGCGAAGGTCGCCGAGCTGTCGCAGCCCACGCTGAACGCGGGCGAGACCTACGACGACCTGCTCGCCGACCGCTCGGCCTACGAGGACTTCGACGCCTCGGCCTATCTCGGCGGCAAGGGCTTCGGGTTCGTCCGCCTGCAGCAGCTGGCCACCGAGCACCTGATGGGCGCCCGCGGCTGACACCCCCAAGGGGTGTCCCTTCCCCAAGGGGCCCCCTTTCCCAGGGGGTCCCTTTCCCCAGGAGGTGTCCCTTTCCCAAGGGGGCCCTTCTCCCAGGGGGTGTCCCTTTCCCCAGGGGGTGTCCCTTCCCCAGGGGGCCCTTCTCCCAAGGGGGTGCCCCTTCACCTCTACACCCCGGGGTGTGTCCCACTTTCTGTCGCCAAGGCCTGCGAGAACAACGGAAATTGGGACATTGGATGGCGTTGGGACACAGGATGGCGTTGGGCGTTGGTAGTGGGGCGATGAAGACGGAGATGGAGCAGCGATGGCGCTTGTGATGGGAGTCGACTCGTCGACCCAGTCGTGCAAGGTGGTGGTGACGGATGCCGCCAGCGGGGCCGTCGTGCGCGAGGGGCGAGCGGCGCATCCTGACGGCACCGAGGTGGATCCCGCCGCGTGGTGGGACGCCCTGCGAGAGGCGATCGTCGCCGCCGGCGGCATGGGCGACGTGGATGCATGGAGCATCGGCGGGCAGCAGCACGGCATGGTCGCCCTCGACGCCGAGGGCCGGGTCATCCGTGATGCGCTGCTGTGGAACGACACGCGTTCGGCGGATGCCGCCGAGGCGCTCATCGACGAGCTCGGCGCCGATTCGCTCGCCGAGCGCACGGGGCTCGTGCCGGTCGCATCGTTCACGATCACGAAGCTGCGGTGGCTGCGCGACGCCGAGCCCGAGAACGCCGCGCGTGTCGCCGCGGTCGCGCTGCCGCACGACTGGCTGACGTGGCGTCTGCGCGGGTTCGGGCCCGCCGGCGAATCGGCGCAAGGCCCGGTGCTCGAGGAACTCGTGACCGATCGCTCGGATGCGTCCGGCACCGGGTACTGGAGCCCCGAGGCGTGGGCGCCGGCCGTCGACGGTTACGACCGCGACCTGTTCGTCTCGGCCCTCGGCCACGACGCCGTGCTCCCTCGGGTGCTCGGACCGGCCGAATGGGTCACCGACGCGGACGGGCGCCGCGTCGCTCCGGGGGCCGGTGACAACGCCGGTGCCGCCCTCGGGGTGGGCGCGGCCACCGGGGATGTCGTCGTCTCGATCGGCACCTCCGGCACGGTCTTCGCCGTCAGCGCCTCGCGCACCGTCGACTCCTCGGGGACCGTCGCGGGCTTCGCCGACGCAGACGGCGGCTTCCTGCCGATCGTGGTGACCCTCAACGCCGCACGGGTTCTGGATGCGATCGCCCGGCTGCTCGGCGTCGATCACGCGGAGTTGAGCGACCTCGCTCTGGCCGCGGAGTCCGGCGCCGGCGGACTGACGCTGCTGCCGTACTTCGAGGGCGAGCGAACCCCGAACCTGCCGGACGCGACCGCATCCCTCACCGGCATGACCCTCGCCTCGACGACGCGGGAGAACCTCGCCCGGGCGGCGGTGGAGGGCATGCTCTCCGGCCTCGGTGCGGGACTCGACGCCTTGCGCGACCTCGATGTGCCGCTCGAGCGCGCCCTGCTCATCGGCGGCGCGGCGCAGTCGCCGGCGGTGCGCGCCATCGCGCCCGACGTGCTGGGCCTGCCGGTCGAGGTGCCGCCGCCGGGGGAGTACGTCGCGCTCGGCGCGGCTCGCCAGGCCGCTCGCGTCGCGGAGGTTCCCGGGTGACAGACGCCTCGAGCCGGAGCGACATGCTTTCGTGTGAACAACACCGGAGATTCTCGCGCCAGCCGGGCCTGTGAGCCCGGATCGCCGCAGAAGCGGCGCGTATCTCCTGTGTTGTTCACGATGAGCCGGCGTGGCCGTCCTCGGCGAGCTGTCCGCGTAGACGCGCCGGATCCCGTCTCGGCTGCCGCTTCAGGAGGTGGACCAGCGGGCCAGTCGCGTGATGAGGTCCCGGTGGCCGGTGGAGGAGTAGGAGCGGGCGTCGTGGCCGAGCACGTCGACGGCGACCCGGCTCGCGGCATGCGTGCGCACCCACGCCGCCGGCATCCGTTCCCCGTCCACGTCGAACTCCGCCACGACGTGGCGCTCGCCTATCGCCTGCAGGCGGGAGTAGCGCTCGTCGTACACGTCGAAGTCCTGCACCTCGCCGCCGTCGGGGAGCGACAGCATCCGCACCCGAACGTCGCCGATCGGCGGGTGCCACGACAGCTCCGGCACCCACATGCCGCCGACCGCCGCTGCCCAGTGCGGATAGTCCCGCATCGACGCAACCGCGCAGTGCAGCGCCAGCACCCCGATTCCGCGGTCGAGCGCCTGCGTGAAACCGTCGACGGATGCCGCTGACGCGGGCTGTCCGCCCTCGCCGCGCCACGGGTCGCCGGCGTTCACGACCAGCAGGTCCACGCCCTCGAGGTGGGTCATCGCCCGATCGACATCGTCGTCGACGGAGACGTCGAATCCGGCGTCCGTGAGGATCGCCGACAGCTCCGGAGTGGTCTCCGGGAAGGGGTGCCACGGATCGGCGTAGTGACCGCTGCCGCTGGCGATGAGCGCTTTCACGGATGCCTCCTGGTCGACGACGATGGGAGAGGGTTTCCCATCGTACGGCGGTGTTCCGGGGCATAGTGTGGTGCCGATGACTCCCGCTGAATCCGATTCCGCCCGCCCGTCCGTCCCGCGCCGCCGCGGAAAGCAGATCGTGCTGGAGGTGGTGCGGAGCGAACCGCTCACGCCTCACCTCGTGCGCGTGCATCTCGGCGGCGAGGGCTTCGACGAGTTCATCGCCGAGGCCGATCCGGACAAGCTGGCGTGCACCGACACCTACGCGAAGCTGCTGCTGGCCAAGCCCTCGCTCGGGCTCACGCCTCCCTACGACCTCGAGGCGCTGCGGGCGGAGCTGCCCCGCGAGGACGTGCCGTCTCGCCGCACCTACACGATCCGTGACGTCGACGAGGCGGCGCGAACGATCGCCATCGACTTCGTGGTGCACGGCGATGAGGGTCTCGCCGGGCCCTGGGCGTCCGCGGCGCGCCCCGGCGACCGCCTGTCGCTGTCGCTTCCGGGCGGCGGATACGCGCCGGCCGACGGCGACGTCACCCACGTGATCGTCGGTGACGACTCGGCCCTCCCCGCGATCTCGCGCGCGGTCGAGGCCCTTCGCTCCGACGCGCGCGGCGTGGTGATCGTCGAGGTCGACGACGAGCAGTCGCAGCTGCCGCTGACCGCCCCCGCCGGCGTCGACGTGCGCTGGCTGCACCGCGCTGGTCCGAGCGGTTCGGCGCACCCCGGCACGCTCCTCGTCGCCGCGGTCGAGGCCATGGCCCGACCCGACGGGGCCGTCGACGTCTTCGCGCACGGCGAGCGCACGGCGATCAAGCGTCTCGGCGCGATCTTCCACGGCGAGTGGGGGATCGGCCGGCAGGAGATGTCGGTGTCGGCCTACTGGGCGCACGGACGCGCCGAAGACGCCTTCCAGGCCGAGAAGCGCGAGGCCGTCGGGAAGATCTTCGCCGACTGACGCGTCGACAACACAGGAGATCGGCCGCCGCCGCGCCTCTCTCGGCCGGGCACACAGCAGTGTGGCCGGAATCTCCTGTGTTGTTCACCGGGGGAGCGTTCCGGCCGTGGCGTGTGCCAACCGGGCACAATGGGGCCGTGCCGCACGACGAGATCGACGAGGTCGCGGCGGAGCTGTACGCCCTGCCGCCCGACGCCTTCACTGCGGCCCGAAACGCGCGGGCGGCCGCCGCGGGCGGGGAGGCCGGCCGCCGCATCAAGGCGCTGCGCAAGCCCACCGTCGCCGCGTGGGCGGTCGATCTGCTCTCCCGCGAGGGAGATCTCGGCGAGGCGCTCGAGCTGGCCGCCGCCCTCCGCCAGGCGCAGGACGACCTCGACGCCGCGGAGCTGTCCCGCCTCGGCAAGCAGCGCAGGCAGCTCGTCACCGCCCTCACCGCGCAGGCGGTCGCGCTCGCCGAAGACGCCGGCGTTTCCGTGAGCGCCGCCGCACGCGACGACGTGCAGAAGACCCTCAATGCCGCCGTGATGGATGCCGCCGCCGCCGCGGCGGTCAGCACCGCGCGGCTCGTGCGGCCGTTGGAGGCGACCGGGTTCGGCTCCGTCGAGCTCGCCGATGCTGTCGGAGGCTCGATTCCCGGTGCGGCTGCGAAGCCTCCCCGCGACGATCTCGCCGACCGCCGTGCGCGCAAGGCCGCGGAGAAGGCGGCCCGCGAGGCCGAGAGGGCGGCTGCCGACGCCGACCGCGAAGAGGCGAAGCTCACCGAACGGCGCGATCGCGCTCAGCAGAAGCTCGATCACGTGCGCGAGCGCCTCGATGATCTGCGTCGCGACATCGCGCGTCTCGAGCAGGACGAGACGGACGCCGCCCGCACCCTCGCCGACCTCGAGGCGGAGCTTCGCGCGGCGACTGCCGCGGCGCGAAAGGCGACCGCCGCGGCAGAGAAGGCTCGTCGGTCCTTCCCAGAACTCTCGTAGTCGGCGCCCCTACGGTGAGGGCATGGCGACGCCCCGATCCGCAGCGGCCGACTCCGACGACCTCCCCGTGCTGCTGAGTCCGTCCGAACTCCGCACGGCGAGGGACGAGTTCCAGCAGTTCCTCATGGAGTACCGCTTCGGCATGCAGGAGATCGAGACCAAGATCGCCATTCTGCGCGACGAATTCCTGCAGCTGCACGATTACAACCCCATCGAGCACGTCTCGAGTCGCGTGAAGTCGCCCGACAGCCTGGTCGACAAGATCCGGCGCCGCGAGATCCCGCAGGACTTCGCCTCGGTCCGCGAGCACATCACCGACATCGCCGGCGTGCGCATCACGTGCAGCTTCGTGACTGACGCTTATCGGCTGTTCGACCTGCTCGCCGCGCAGGACGACATCACCGTGCTGCACGTGAAGGACTACATCGCCGAACCCAAGGCGAACGGATACAAGAGCCTCCACGCCATCCTCCAGGTGCCGGTCTTTCTCTCCACCGGGCGCATCGACGTTCCCGTCGAGGTGCAGTTCCGCACCATCGCCATGGACTTCTGGGCGAGCCTGGAGCACAAGATCTACTACAAGTACGACCGCCGCGTCCCCGCGGAGCTGCTCGATGATCTGAAGGATGCCGCGGACACGGCCGCCGAGCTCGACACGCGCATGGAACGCCTGCACCGTGAAATCAGAGGGTCCGGGGAGATCCGAGGGTCCGGGGAGGTCCGTGGTGCCGTGGAAGAGTCGGACGCACCGCGCCCCGCCCGCCCTCCGATCCTCCGCCACGCTCCGGTGCTCGGCGCCTGAAGCGCGCGGGCACGCGGCGAAGGGCGGGTGACTCGCTAGGGTGAGGCCGTGGACGACCTTCAGCCGCAGACCCTGGTGATCATCCCGCTGCTGGCGGTGCTGGCGCCGCTGTTCGCGCGGGGTCTCGGCCGCTGGGTGCGGGTGCCGGTCGTCGTGTTCGAGCTGCTGCTCGGCATCCTCATCGGACCGGCCGTGCTCGGCTGGGTCGGGGAGTCCGCGTTCATCGAGCTCATGAGCGACTTCGGCCTCGCGATGCTGTTCTTCGTGGCCGGCACCGAGATCGAGTTCGCCGCCTTCCGCGGGCGTCTGGGCCGCCGGGCGAGCCTCGGATGGATTCTCAGCCTCGGCGCCGGGGTCTTCGCCGCCCTCGTGCTCACCCCGTGGGAGGCCGCCGTGGTGATCGGCATCGCGCTGTCGTCGACCGCGCTCGGCACGCTCCTGCCGGTGCTGCGGGATGCGGGGGAGCTGAAGTCGCCGTTCGGTCAGGCGGTCGGCGCGGTCGGCGCGCTCGGCGAGTTCGGACCGCTGATCGCCATCTCGCTGTTCCTCGGCAGCCGCGACATCGGCCTGTCGACCCTGGTGCTGCTGCTGTTCATGCTCGTGGCGGGTGGGGCGATCTGGCTGGCCTTCCGCATCCCGCACGGCGCGATGCACCAGGCGGTCAGCGCGACGCTGCACACGTCGGGACAGTTCGCGATCCGGGTGATCCTGCTGATCCTGGGCGGTCTCATCTCGGTCAGCGTGCTGCTGGATCTGGACTTCCTGCTGGGGGCGTTCGCCGCCGGCATCGTGTGGCGCCTCATCATGCGCGACGCCGACGAGGCCGATCGAGAAGCGGTCGAGAGCAAGGTGGAGGCGGTCGCTTTCGGCTTCCTCGTGCCGATCTTCTTCCTCTACACCGGTGTCACCTTCGACCTCCAGGCGCTGCTGGCCGACCCGATCCTCTTCCTCGGCCTGCCCGTCGTGCTCCTCGCGCTCTTCGTCATCCGCGGTCTGCCGTCGATGCTCGCCGCGCCCGTCGGCTCGACCGGCAAGGATCGCCTCGCGATGGCGTTCATGGGGGCCACGGGCCTTCCGATCATCGTCGCCGTCACCGCCATCGGACTCGATGAGGGCCTCTTGACGACGGTGCACGCCGCGCTCCTCGTCGGCGGCGGCATGCTGTCGGTGCTGCTGTTCCCGCTCATCGCGATGCGGCTGCGCGGCGAGCGGGCTGCGCGGATCGCCCCGACCCTGGACGACATGGCGTGAGCACCAGCGCCCTGTTCGCCGACGCCCGCGACCGGCTCGCGGGACTGCCGCGCGAACAGCTCGGCGAGCTCGTCGAACCGCGTCGCGTGCTCGGGGTGCGACGTGCCCCGCGGATCGCGCCCCGTGATCAGGCGTGGCACCTGGGGGTGCTGCTGGTCGCCGACGAGCACGTCTCGGCCACCGGCGAGATCGTGCGCTCCCGCGAGGAGGCACGGCGCGGATTCACCGCCGAGTCGCAGCGGGACCGCGCCGCGCTTCAGGCGGCGGCCTTCCGCGGCGGCTTCGAGGAGGGCATCGCCGTGCACGTCGGCTGGCGGGTGCTCGACCTCGCCGCGGTGGATGCCGGTGGGTCCTCGGGTCCGCTGGCGATGATCGACGGTAAGCCGCACGTGCGGTGGAGCGCAGCGGCCGGATTCGTGCCGCTGGCCGGCTACCTCGACGAACGGATCGGGCTCCTGGCCGACCCGCCGCGCGGGGCATCATAGCGACGAGAGGCCGACTCCGGGAGGACCCGTTCGCGACGCACGCATCCTCTAGGGTTGAACTCCCGAACTCGAGGTGGTTTTTCGTGCAGACATGGCCCGGATCCGCATATCCGCTGGGTGCGACATTCGACGGTAACGGCACGAACTTCGCGCTGTTCAGCGAAGGTGCCGACAAAGTCGAACTGTGCCTGTTCGACGACGACGGCACCGAGACGTGCGTCGAGCTGCTCGACGTCGACGCGTTCGTCTGGCACGCGTACCTGCCGAACGTGCAGCCCGGGCAGCGCTACGGCTACCGTGTTCACGGCCCGTACGATCCGGCCAACGGGCAGCGCTACAACCCCAACAAGCTCCTGCTCGATCCGTACGCCAAGGCCGTCGACGGCCGGGTGAAGTGGGGACAGTCCGTCTTCAGCTACACCTTCGGCGACCCGGACTCGCGCAACGACGACGACTCGGCGGCCGACATGATGAAGGGCGTCGTCATCAACCCCTTCTTCGACTGGCAGGGTGACCGGTCGCCGAAGACGCCGCTGCACGAGACGTTCATCTACGAGGCGCACGTGAAGGGGCTGACGCAGCTGCACCCGTCGGTGCCGGAGGAGATGCGGGGAACCTACGCCGGGGTGGCGCATCCCGCGGTCATCGACCACCTGCAGAAGCTCAGCGTGACCGCGATCGAGCTCATGCCGGTGCACCAGTTCGTCAACGACTCGACCCTGCAGGAGAAGGGGCTGTCGAACTACTGGGGCTACAACACCATCGGCTTCTTCGCTCCCCATCACGGCTACGCCTCGACGGGCGTCAACGGCCAGCAGGTGCAGGAGTTCAAGGCGATGGTGCGCTCGCTGCACGAGGCGGGCATCGAGGTCATCCTGGATGTGGTCTACAACCACACCGCGGAGGGCAACCACCTGGGCCCGACCCTGTCGATGCGCGGCATCGACAACGAGGCGTACTACCGGCTCGAGCAGAACGACAAGCGCTACTACACCGACTACACCGGCACCGGCAACAGCATGAACGTCGGCAACCCCCACTCGCTGCAGCTGATCATGGATTCGCTGCGCTACTGGGTGCTGGAGATGCACGTCGACGGCTTCCGCTTCGATCTTGCCTCCACGCTCGCGCGCGAGTTCTACGATGTCGACCGCCTCTCGACCTTCTTCGAGATGGTGCAGCAGGACCCGGTGGTCTCGCAGGTGAAGCTCATCGCCGAGCCGTGGGACGTCGGCCCCGGCGGCTACCAGGTCGGCAACTTCCCGCCGCAGTGGACCGAGTGGAACGGCAAGTACCGCGACACCGTGCGCGACTTCTGGCGCGGCGAGCCGCAGGCCCTGGGCGAGTTCGCCTCGCGTCTGACCGGCTCCAGCGACCTGTATGAGCGGTCCGGGCGCGCGCCGGTCGCGTCGATCAACTTCGTCACCGCTCACGACGGCTTCACGCTGCGCGACCTCGTGTCGTACAACGACAAGCACAACGAGGCCAACGGCGAAGACAACCGAGACGGCGAATCGCACAACCGGTCCTACAACCACGGCGTCGAGGGCCCGACCGACGATGCGGAGATCCTCACGCTGCGCGCCCAGCAGCAGCGCAACTTCATCGCCACGATGATGCTGAGCCAGGGCGTGCCGATGCTCTCGCACGGCGACGAGCTCGGCCGCACGCAGTTCGGCAACAACAACGGCTACGCCCAGGACAACGAGCTCACCTGGATCGACTGGGATGCCGTCGACCAGCCGCTGGTCGAGTTCACCGCTGCGCTCGCGCGCCTGCGCAAGGACCATCCCACCTTCCGGCGCACACGCTTCTTCGACGGACGCCCGGTGAAGATGGAAGAGGGTCGGCCCATTCCCGATGTGGTGTGGCTGCGGCCCGACGGCACGCTCATGCAGCCGGAGGACTGGGAGTCCGGGTTCGGCCGCACGATCGGGATCTTCCTCAACGGTCGCGGCATCCGCGAGCGCGACAAGTGGGGCGAGGAGATCACCGACCGGCACTTCATCGTGCTGTTCAACGCCGGCGACGAGCCCGTCGACTTCAAGATCCCGGCCCCGCGCTACGGGCCGGAGTGGGATGTCATGGTCGACACGGCGGGGGAGTGGGCCAACACCGACCCGCTCGACCCCGGCTCGCGCATCCCGCTGCAGCCGAAGGCGCTCATCGTGCTGCGCGAGCACGACCTTCCCGACCCGGAGGTCGATCACTCGGTCGCGGCCTCGCTCAGCATGCTCGTGCATTCGCGCACCACCGAGATCCCCGTCGTCACCCCGCCGTCTCCGTCCGCGGCCGCCTCGGCCGCCCCGGTCGACGACGAGGGCGACTGACGGATCGCACCGGACCGGAAGAGGACTGCCATGCCCGCGCATCCCGTGTCGACCTATCGGCTGCAGATCCGCGCCGGTTTCGATCTCGACGCCGCCGCGGCGGTGACCGGCTACCTCGCCGATCTCGGGGTGGACACCGCCTATCTGTCGCCGCTGCTGCAGTCGACGCGGGGCAGTGACCACGGCTACGACGTGGCCGACGTCACACGGGTCGACGCGGACCGCGGCGGACCCGAGGGGCTCGCCCGCTTCTCGGCGGCCGCCCGTGACGCCGGGCTCGGCGTGCTCGCCGACATCGTGCCCAATCACATGGGCATCTCGCAGCCGGTTGAGAACCCGTGGTGGTGGGATGTGCTCACCCACGGACGCTCATCGGCGCACGCCGAAGCGTTCGACATCGACTGGGATTTCGGCGAGGGCCGCATCCGCGTGCCCGTCCTCGGGGCACCGTTGGATGATGTGATCGGCGACATCCGCATCGATCCTGCGCCGGCGCCGGAATCGTCGACCGGGCTCGCGCGGTACTTCGAGCACATCCTGCCTCTGGCGCCCGGCTCCGTACGCGAGGACGACGATCTCGCCACCGCCGACGGGGTGCGATCCGTGCTCGAGCGGCAGCACTGGGAGCTGCGCTTCTGGCAGGACGAGGCCACGGACCTCAACTACCGCCGCTTCTTCGCCGTGACGACGCTGGCGGCGGTGCGGGTGGAGCGGCCCGACATCTTCGACGCGACCCATACAGAGGTGTTGCGGTGGGTGCGGGAGGGCCTGGTCGACGGCCTGCGCGTGGACCATCCCGACGGCCTCGCCGACCCGGGTGCCTACCTCGCGCGGCTGGCTGAGGCCACCGGCGGCGCCTACGTGCTCGTGGAGAAGATCCTCGAGCGCAGCGCCCACGAACCCGGCGCTGAGGCGCCCGAGGCGTTGCCGGCCTGGTGGGCCACCGCCGGCACGACCGGCTACGACGCGCTGGCTGAGATCGACCGTGTGCTCGTCGACCCGAACGGCGAGCAGCCCCTCACCGCGCTCGACGGCGTGCTGCGCGGCACCGTTCCGGTGTGGGGCGACATGATCCACGACACCAAGCGCATGATCGCCGACACGATCCAGGTCTCCGAGATCCGCCGCCTCGTGCGGGGCCTGCCCGAGCCGGTCGCCGACGCCGACGACGCCCTCGCCGAGCTCCTGGCGTGCTTCCCGACCTACCGGTCCTACCTGCCGGCCGGGATCGAGGACCTCCACCACGCCGCTCGGGAGGCGGAGCGCCGTCGTCCCGACCTGGCCGACGCGATCCGCACCCTCGTCCCGGTCCTCTCCGACGCCACGCTCGAGGTCACTCGCCGCTTCGAGCAGACGACCGGCCCGGTCATGGCCAAGGGCGTCGAGGACACCGCGTTCTACCGCTACACGCGGCTGGGCTCTCTCACCGAGGTCGGCGGCGATCCCGCCGTGTTCGCGCTGTCGGTGCCGGGGTTCCACGCGGCGTGGCAGCGCCGTCAGGCGTCGTGGCCGCACGCGATGACGACGCTGTCGACCCACGACACCAAGCGCGGCGAAGATGTGCGCGCTCGCCTCGACGTGCTCGCCGAGGTGCCGGGGCGCTGGGGCGAGGTGCTGGATCGCCTGCGCGAGGTCGCCTCGACCGGGAACGGCCCCTTCGACAACCTGCTGTGGCAGGCGATCGTCGGATCCTGGCCGGCGACGCCCGAGCGGCTGCACGCCTACGCCGAGAAGGCGGCGCGCGAGGCCGCGGAGCAGACCGGCTGGTGGCGCCCCGACGAGATCTTCGAGCAGCGCATGCACGACCTCGTCGACGCCGCGTTCGGATCCGCCGGCGGTCTCGTCGAGGCCTTCGTCGACGAGATCGCCGAGGCCGGGTGGTCGAACTCCCTGTCGGCGAAGCTGCTGCAGCTCGCCGGTCCGGGTGTGCCCGACGTCTACCAGGGGTCGGAGCTGTGGGAGACCTCGCTGGTCGATCCCGACAACCGGCGTCCGGTGGACTTCGCGCGGCGAGCCCGGATGCTGGCCGAGCTCGACGCCGGGTTCTCGCGCGGCGAGCTGCCCGCGGTCGATGCCGGGGGTGCGGCGAAGCTGCTGGTCACCTCCCGGGCGCTGCGCCTGCGCCGGGAGCATCCGGAGCTGTACACGCGCTACACGCCGATGACGGTGGTGGGTGAGGCCGCCGACCACGCGATCGCGTTCGATCGCGGTGGTGCGATCGCCGTCGCGACGCGGCTGCCGGTAGGCCTCGCCGCCCGCGGCGGCTGGGGCGACACCGCCCTGATGCTGCCCGACGGCGCCTTCGTCGACGCGATCACGGGCCGGCGCATCGCGGGCGGCGCGAGCGCGCTCGCCGACCTGCTGTCGACGTACCCGGTCGCTCTCCTGGCTCGCGAGGTGTCCGGTGGCTGACATCGAGTGCGCGAGAACTCGCCGAGTGCACGCCTTGTCTGCGCAGATATCTCGTGCTTTCGGCGAGAAGCCGTGCACTCGAGGGGGAATGAGATCATGAGCGTCGAGGTGTGGGGACCGCGGGTCGAGCGGATGCGGCTGCGCCGACCGGGAAGCGGCGACGTCGAGATGACCGCCGCCGCCGATGGCTGGTGGACGTGCGACGTCGACCTCGCCGACGGCGAACGGTACGGGTTCGTGCTCGGCGACGGGGATCATGTTCGCCCGGACCCGCGTTCGAGGCGTCAGCCCGACGGTGTGCACGGACTCTCTGCGCACGTCGATCACGAGGCGCTGACCGCCGCGGCACCGCACCTCACCGACGCGATGTGGACCGGGCGACAGCTTGCCGGAGGCCTGGTCTACGAGATGCACGTCGGCACCTTCACCCCCGAGGGCACCCTCGATGCCGCGGCCGGTCGCCTTTCGCACCTGGTCGACCTCGGGGTCTCGCATATCGAACTGCTGCCGGTCAACGGCTTCAATGGCGTGTGGAACTGGGGCTACGACGGCGTGCTCTGGTACACGGTGCACGAGGCCTACGGCGGGCCGGCGGCGTATGTGCGCTTCGTTCAGGCCGCCCACGCCGCCGGGCTCGCGGTCATCCAGGACGTCGTCTACAACCACCTCGGCCCGAGCGGCAACTACCTGCCCGAGTTCGGTCCGTATCTGCGCGACGCCGAGCGCAACACGTGGGGCTCCAGCGTCGACCTCGACGAGCCCGCCGTGCGCGCCTACATCGTCGAGAACACCCTGATGTGGATGCGCGACTACGGCGTCGACGGACTGCGGCTGGATGCGGTCCACGCGCTGAAGGACGCGCAGCCGGTGCACATCCTGCGCGAGCTCGCCGAGGCCGCCGACGCCCTCTCGGCCCATCGCGGCGTGCCGCTGACGCTGATCGCGGAATCGGACATGAACGACCCGACGCTGATCCTGCCGCGAGAAGCCGGCGGCTACGGCCTCCACGCGCAGTGGAGCGACGACTGGCACCACGCGGCGCACGTGGCACTCACCGGCGAGACGGTCGGATACTACGAGGACTTCGCGGCTGTCGACGCGCTGACCAAGGTGTGGACGCGCGGGTTCTTCCATGACGGCACGTACTCGTCGTTCCGGGGACGCGAGCACGGCCGGCCCGTTCCCGCGGAGATGCCGGCGTGGCGCCTGGTGACCTTCGCGCAGGACCACGACCAGATCGGCAACCGCGCCGCCGGCGACCGGCTCAGCCAGTCGCTGACGCCGGACCGCCTGGCCGTGGCCGCGGTACTGACCCTCACCGCTCCGGGCACCCCCATGCTCTTCATGGGCGAGGAGTGGGGCGCGTCGACTCCGTGGCAGTTCTTCACGTCGCATCCGGAGCCCGAGCTCGGGGAGGCCACCGCGAAAGGCCGTATCGAGGAGTTCGCCCGCATGGGGTGGGACCCGGCGACGGTGCCCGATCCGCAGGATCCCGAGACCTTCCACCGCTCTCACCTCGCGTGGGAGGAGGCCGGCGACGGCGAGCACGCGCGCCTGCTCGCGCTCTACCGCCGCCTCGCGCGCCTGCGCCGCGAGCGACCGGAGCTCACCGATCCCGATCTCGCCGCGCTCGGCGCCGACCTCGTGGTCGACGAGGGCCCCGGCAGCCGCGCCTGGGAGCTGCGCCGCGGTGCGCTCCGCATCCTCGTGAACCTCGCCGGCAGACCGTGGACGACGCGTATCGGGAAAGACGACGTGGTGCTGCTGAGCACGTCGCCCGCCGTCACCGAAGATGACGGCGGCGTCACGGTGCCCGCCGACGCCGCCGTCATCATCGGCCCGCACCGTGCGTGTGACGATAGCGTCTGACACAGCTGGGCGGACGGCGCAAGCCTCTGAGCGGATTCCCGACGGGTTCCTACCGTAGGGGCATGACCTCGCCGCAGCCCGCATCCGAGACCACCGCGTCGGCCGCAGACCTCGTGCGGCAGATCGGGGTGATCTCGGCGACGGTGTTCATGCTGATCGCCGCAATGGTGGGCACCGGCCTGTTCGGCGGAACGGCGGTGCAGGATCTGCAGGGCGGCGCACTCGATGCCGACGCGTCGTACCTGGCCCCGGCGCGCCCGGCGTTCCAGATCTGGAGCGTCATCTACCTCGGACTCATCGCCTACGCGATCTGGCAGGCGCTGCCGTCGCAGCGGGCGAGCATGCGTCAGCGGTCGATGGGCTGGTGGATCGCGGTGACCGAGGTCCTCAACGGCCTGTGGCTGGTGACGGCGCAGTTCACGACGCTGCTGCTCACCGTGGTGATGATCGCCGTGCTCCTGGTCGCGCTCGGCCTCACCTTCCGGCGGTCGGTCGCGACCCGGCTCCCGCGCGGCGGGGTGCTGGATGCGGCGCTCATCGACGGCGTGACCGGCCTGCACCTGGGATGGGTGACGCTCGCCACGGTCGCCAACCTCACCGCTTATTTCACCGCGAGCGGCGTGCGCGTGGACGCGCCCGATGTGTGGGGCATCGTGGTGCTGCTGGTGGTCGGTGTCATCGGCCTCGGGATCGCGTGGGCCAGCCGGTGGCGCATCGCGCCCGGCGTCGCCATCGCGTGGGGGCTGACGTGGCTGGCCGTGGCCCGCTTCACCGGCGAGCCGCCGAGCGAGGCGATCGCGACGGCCGCCCTTCTCGTCGCCGTCGTGGTGCTGCTGGTGCCCGCCGTCATCGCGGGACTGCGGCTCCTGCGTCCCGAGCACGACTGACCGTGATCATCGTGGCGGAAGGCCAGCCGCGGTCTTCCTGACCGAGGAGCCCGCCGCGGGGCTCAGACGGCGATGCGTGCGGCGAAGGTTCGCAGGAGGGTCAGCGGCGCGTCGAGCCCGGCCGGGCGCACGCGGTCCGCGATGACATCGAAGTCGTCGGCGTCGAAGTAGCCGTCGTTGCGGTAGACGGTCATCCGCTCGATGAAGTCCGCCGGCGTGGGCTCGGGATGGAACTGCGTGGTGTAGACCCGCTCCCCGACGCGGTATGCCTGCACGGGGCAGGCCGCGCCGGCGGCCAGATGCTCGGCGCCCGGCGGCAGGGTCTCGGTGCCCTCCTTGTGGGCGGTGAGCGCGGTGAAGGTCTCGGGCAGGCCGGCGAAGAGCGGATCGGCCGCGCCGGCCTCCGTCACCCGCACGGTGGTCGGGCCGGTGTCTTCGGGGAAGGCGCGGCTCACGGTTCCCCCGAGCATGCGGGTGACCACGCCGATGCTGTAGCAGGTGAACAGGCCCACCGGTCCGCCGTCGACCGAGGCGCCGACGATGCGCTCGAGGTCGGCCTCCACGCGCCGCTGCACGTCGGTCTTCGTCTCCTCCGGATCGGTGACGTTGAACGGGCTGCCGCCGACGACGAGTCCGGCGTAGTCGGCGAGCGTCGCGGGATCCAGCGCCGTGCGCACGAGGTCGAGCTCGTCGAGGGCACCGGGCTCGAGCCCCATGGCGCGGCTGAACGACAGCGATTCCGCCGCGGCGGCTTCGCGCTGCGGGCGCGCGCAGACATAGAGAATTCGCGCGTTCGACATCTGTCGATTCTCCCATGTATCACCGAGCGACTTTCGCCCTCTCCGCTGTTGTGGACACAATGGGCTTCATGACGCATGCGGGGTCTGGGGCCTCCGTCGAGTCCGTCGATCAGCCACGGTGGGAGAGAGCGGCCGCTTTCTTCCGGCGTTGGCAGGACGGCGACCGTCGGGCGATGGATGAACTGGTGGTACTGATGACCCCGGTGCTGTGGCACGTGGTGCGCGCGTACGGGCTCGACGCCGCCCTCGCGCAGGACGTGGTGCAGACCACGTGGCTCACCCTCGTGCAGCGGCACTCCTCGATCGCCGACCCGAGCGCCGTATCGGGGTGGCTGACCACCACGGCGCGCCGGGAGGCGTGGCGGGTGGGCAAGCAGCAGCGCCGTGCCGAGGCGACCGAGGCCGAGAACCTCGAGCCGCACCTTCCGGTCCACGAATCCGCGGAACAGACCGCGGCGACCGACGACGAGTCGCGTCGCCTGTGGCAGGCCGTGGCACAGCTAAACGAACGTTGCCAACGGCTGCTGCGCATCGTCGCGTTCGACGACCGCCCCGACTACGCGCGCATCGCCGCCGACATGGCGATGCCGGTCGGATCGATCGGACCGACGCGCCGGCGCTGCCTCGGCAAGCTCCGCGCCCTCTTCGAGGGTGCCGGGGGAGAGAAGGACGCACATGGACACTGAAGACTTCGCCGCGGACGCGGCGCTGTTCGCGCGGCTGCGCGCGACATGGGATGACATCGACCCGATGCCGGCCGACATGATCGATCGGATGGTCGCCGCCGTGGCGGTCGCCGACCTGTCGCGGGAGTATGCGTTGCTGACCCTGGTGGAGGGGGCCGTCACCGGAGCGGTGCGCACGACCCCGGCCGAGACCGCGACCCTGCAGTTCAGCCGCGGCGACACGACCGTGCTGCTGCACGTGAGCGTGACCGCCGCGGGCAACCGGCGCATCGACGGCTGGGTCGACGCCGAGACGCTCGCGATCAGACTCGTGCAGGGCGACGCCGACTGGGCGGCCGACCCGGCCGAGCACGGCCGCTTCGCGTTCGACGAGGTTCCGCCCGGCATGACACGTCTGCGGATGGCCGTACGTGGCACGGACGGCGCCATGAAGGAGTTCGAGACGCCTCAGTTCGAGGCCTGAGAGCAGGGCGGATGCGCCCGCATCCGCCCAGTGAGATCGCCGCGCGCGGCGGGAGAGAGCAGGGGGACGCATGGTCGACGGGGTCGATGAACCGGGGTGGCGCGATCGGATCCAAGCCGGCAGGCCGCGCGGCGTGCCCCTCGACCCGGGCGTCGAGCAGGTCGAGGGCGTCGATCCCTATCCGACCACCTATGCCGCCGATCATGTGCTGCTGACGGAGGGCGCGCGGCTGCTTCAGATCCTCGAGATCCTCCGATCAGCGGGCGCCTACTTCGGGTGGGGCGTGCGGGTGGAGAGCATCCGGGGTGATCGCCTGACCGACGCCGAGGCGGAGGAGCGTGCGCGGGTCGCCGAGGAGGAGCTGGGGCTGCCCCTCGTGCTCCTCGGCGTCATCTTCCCCGACCCGCAGCCCGGCCGCGACGACCAGCCCGTGCCGCCGGTGGATGCGTGGCGTCTGCTCCAGCGTGCGCGCGCGATCCGGGGTAAAGACCTCAGCGGCGTCTCACTCGACCACGTCATCAGCGTCGACCCCTACGGTTCGACCAACCCGTACGGCTCGACGAACCCGTATGGCTCGACGAACCCGTATGGCTCGACCAACCCCTACGGTTCGACCAACCCGTACGGCTCCACGAACCCCTACGGTTCGACGAATCCCTATGGCTCCACCAACCCGTATGGCTCGACCAACGCTCCCGGTCCGGGGGCCTATGCCTACCCGGGGTCGGGTGGGCGCGAGGTCGTCAGCTACATCGGCGATCCGCCGCGGCGCGACGACGAGACCGTCCGCGGGCGTCGCCCGGTGGTGGCCTTCATGGACACCGGGTGCGGAAAGCACGCGTGGCTGCCGCCGTCGATCGTCGATCGTGATCCCCACGTCAACGGTGTGCCGATCGGGATCACGAATCCCGCCGATGATCCCGAGGCGATCGGCGACGTCTCCGGACCCTTCGACGGCTTCCTCGACGCGGCGGCCGGTCACGGCACGTTCGTCGCGGGGGTCGTGCGGCAGATCTGTCCCGACGCCGACCTCATCTCGATCCGCGTCGCCGACAGCCAGGGCACGCTGCTCGAGGGCGAGTTCCTCGAGGCGGTGCGCGCGGTGGCGGAGCTCGTCATCCGCGATGCCCGGGGTCTTCCGGGCGGTCGCCCCATCGATGTGCTCAACCTGTCACTGAGCTACTACCACGAGACCCCGGAAGACGGTCAGTTCGACCAGACCCTCGTGCGCTATCTCGTCGCCGCGCGGCGGCACGGCTGCGCCGTGGTGTGTTCCGCCGGCAACGATGCGACGTCTCGCCCGGCTTTCCCGGCGGCGCTCTGGCGCTGGCCCGACGCCGAGTTCGTCGTCGACGATCCGTCCGACGCGGCACCGCACCTGTCGGTCGGAGCCCTCAATCCGAACGGCAAGACCGTGGCGCTGTTCAGCAACATCGGCCGCTGGGTGCGTGTCTACGCGCCGGGCGCCGCGGTCGTGAGCTCCGCCCCGCCGTTGAACGGCGGCACCCAGGCCGGCACCCGGAACGACCGCTTCGGGCTGCGTCGGGAGACGATCGATCCCGATGACTACACCGGCGGCTTCGTCATGTGGAGCGGCACGTCGTTCGCCGCGCCGTTCATCGCGGGGCTGCTCGCCGAGCGCATCGCCGACGGACTCATCGACGGCACCGCCGACACGTCGGTCGCCGCGCGCGTGAGCGCGCTCGAGAAGGCCGGATCCCGCGCCCTGCGGGAGTGGGACGGGCACCGCCGCGCGCCCGCCTGAGCCGCCCGGTCACCGCGCCCTCTGCCGGCGCGGTGACCGCGCCCGCCGCGACTACGGCATGATGTCGGCGTGGGCACGGACGCGACGCAGCTGCATCAGCGCGCCGTCGCGCAGTGCATCGACGGCCGCTTCGCGGCGGCGCAGCGCACGCTCGACCGGGCCGAGCGCCTGACCGGCGACCGCGACCTGCTCGCGCGCATCGCCGGAACCCGCGCCATCGCCCTGCAGCGCACCGGCCGCCCCGTCGCGGCAGAAGAGGTGCTGCAGAACGCTCTCGCCCAGCCGGGACTCAGCCCGCACACGGAGTCCATCCTGCTCGGCCAGCTCGGCGGTCTCGCCACCTACAACGGACGACTCGACGATGGCGAACGCTGGCTCGGCGATGCCATCGACCGGCTGAGCGACGATCCCGTCGCCGCGTCCCGCATCCGCATGAACCGCAGTCTGGTGCGCATGCAGCAGCGGCGTCTGGCCGAGGCGGCGGACGACCTGTCGGCGGCGGTGTCGGTGTTCGCCGAGCACGGGCTCGCCACCGACGCGGCGCAGGCGCGTCACAATCTCGGATACACCGCGCTGCTGCGCGGCGACCTGGTCCGCGCGCTGCGAGAGATGACCGACGCGCGATCGGATGCTGCGACCTCACCCGTCGCCGAAGCGATCGGCGACATGGACCGCGCCGAGGTGTTCCGGGATGCGGGGCTCACGACCGAGGCAGAGGAGCTGTTCCGGCACGCCGCGGCGATCTTCGGCGCGCGCCGCATGCCGCAGTCGCGAGCCGAGGCGGAGTTCCACCTCGCGAGATCGCTGCTCGCACACGACGGTGCGGCCTCAGCGCGGGTCGCCGCAGACGCCGCGCGACGGTTCCGGGCACTGGGTAACGACGCGTGGGCCGCCCGCGCCGAAGCGGTGCGCCTGCGGGCGCGCCTCGCGGAGAGGCGGCCGGGCTCCGGGAATCAGCACCGGCCTCCCGCCCCGGCAGCGGCGGAAGATGTCGCGGCGTCGCTCGTCGTTCACGGCTTCCGCAGCGAGGCGGTCGCACTTCGCATCGCCGTCGCACGTGCCGCCGTGCGGGCGGGCGACCCGTCCGCCCCGGCGCCGCGGGTGCCGGCATCCGCCCCGATGGACCTGCGGCTGCTCTCCGACGAACTCAAGGCCACCCGCGCGGCCGCACGCGGACGCCCGACCGAAGCCCGCCGTCACGCGGCGGCGGGGCTGGATCGCCTCGGAGCGTGGCAGAGCTCGTTCGGCAGCATCGATCTGCAGACCTCGGTCGCCATGCACGGGGCGAGCCTCGTCTTCGCCGGGCTGCGTTCGGCGGTGAGCTCGCGCGCGCCCGAGGTGGTCTTCGAATGGTCCGAGCGCGCACGGCATCTGAGCCAGCAGGTCGTTCCGCTGCGGCCGCCTCCGGACCCGCAGCTGGCCGACGCGCTCGCCGAGCTTCGCATGCTCCGTGCGGAGAATCCCGCCCGCGACTGGCTCTCCAGCCCTCGCGCGGCGCAGCTGCGTGACCTCGCCCGCGAGCGGCAGTGGACATCTGTCGGCGCGTCTCGCATCGACGCGCGGGTCGACCTCGCGACGCTCTGCGACGGCCTCACCGCCGACACCGCGCTGCTCGCCTACGTCTACACGGGGCGCGAGATCGTCGCCGTCGTGTGCGATGGCTCCCACGCCGAGATCGTGTCCCTCGGCGACGGCGACGAGGTGCGCGACCTGCAGAAGGGGCTGCGCGCCGATCTCGATGTCGCTGCGGCGGTGCGCACGGGGCCGATGGCGGCGGTCGTGCGCCGGTCTCTCGACGCGCGACTGGCCGCCCTGTCGGCCGCCCTCCTCGACCGGCCGCTCCGGCAGACCTCCGCCCGCCGCCTCGTGGTCACCGCGCCGGGACTCCTGAACGCCATCCCGTGGGCGATGCTGCCCGGCATGCGCGGGCGTGTGTTCACCCTGGCCGCGTCGGCCTCGCAGTGGCTGCATCGGCGTGAGGCCCTCGCGCCCGCCGTCGCGCCGACCGTGGAGCCCGCCGTCGCACCGGCAGCACCGCTGCGTGCGGGGTTCGCGGTCGGGCCCCGCGTCGCGCGCGGCGGGGAGGAAGCCCGAATGGGCGCCTCAGCCTGGTCCGGTGCCCCCGTCATCGACGGCGGCGGCGCCACCGTGCAGGCGATCACCGACCTGGCCGGCGAGGTCGACGTGCTCCATGTCGCCGCGCACGGCCGTCACGCGGTGGACAACCCGATGTTCTCCGGTCTCGAGCTCGCCGACGGTGCGCTGTTCGGCTACGACATCGATCAGGTCCCTCGGGTGCCCGCGACGGTCGTGCTCTCGGCCTGCGAAGTCGGTCGATCGTCCGTGCGATGGGGCGAGGAGGCGATCGGCATGGCCCGGGTGTGGCTCCACGCCGGGTCCGCATCCGTCATAGCCGCGCCCGTCGTCGTGGCCGACGACATCGCGTGCGAGCTGCTCGGGTCGATGCACGCCGAGCTCGCCCGCGGCCTCGCGCCGGCTGAAGCGCTCGCAGCCGCATCCGCTCGGCTCGACATGGTCTCGCCCTTCCAGGCGCACGGTACCGGATTCTGAGCCGAGACGGCGACGGCCCGCGACCGAGACCGCGACCGAGACTGCGATGGGTCGGCCGATCCGCGAGGAAAGAATTCTCACGGCGATGTATCAGCGATCGCCCAGGATGCTCTAGATCTGCGAAGTGGTCGTGTTGGGTCGGCACCGGGGGGCGCCGACCACTGGGGGCACGAAGAGTTCCCCGCTTGTCGGGGCTCGCGGGGATTCACGCCATTTCCGGGGGATGCCGTTCGCACGTGTGGCGGCATCCCCTGTTCTCGTGCCCGGGCGCTTTTCGGTGTCGCCGTGCCACGGGTTGCGCTTGCCGTGGCGAGGTGCTTCGGGACGCTGTTCAGACCGGGGACGGTGCTCAGACCGGGGACGGTACTCGGACCGGGGACGGTACTCAGTGGCCGGCCGCGGTTCTCAGCCGCGAAGCGATGCTCAGAGTCGGGACGCTGCTGGGACGCGGGACGCTGCTGGGACGCGGGACGCTGCTGGGAGCGGGGAGGCTGCTCGGACCGGGACGCTGCTCGGACCGGGACGCGGTTCAGGCCCGGCCGCTGCTCAGCCGCGGGACGAATTCGCCGTGCGGCCGCGCACGATTCCCACGAATGCGTCGACCAGCGGGGTCGTGCGGTCCGCCACCCATGCGAGGGCCACCGTCGATTCCGGTGCGCCCTCGAGCCGGCGGTGCGCGACGTCTTTGCGGTGATGCAGGCGCGCGAGCGACATGGGAACGATGACGATGCCGATCCCGGTCGCCACCGTGGCGATGGCGTCCTCGGTGGTCGTGGGCGGGTTGAAGGCGGGCGCCGCGACGCCCCGGAACATCTCCGGCCCGGTACCGAGCACATCGTCACCCGGGACGATCAGCACTTCGTCGGCGAGGTCGTCCGGGGAGAGCACGTCGGCAGCGGTGAGGTGCGAGTCCGCCGAGGTCACGACGACCGGCACCTCGTCGTAGAGGGGGATCACGTGGAGGTCGGACCGGTCGATCGGCAGGCGCACGAGCGCCGCATCCACCCCGCCCGAGATCAGCGCGTCGCGCTGTTCGGCGACGTCGAGGGCGCGAAGCTCGAGCGGGTTCCGAGGCATGCGCTCCTGCCAGGCGTCGATCCACTTGCCGGGCGTTGCCCCGGGGATGGCGCCCAGCACGAACGGGCCGCGCGGGGGCGCGGGTGACCCCTCGTCGCGCTGCGCCGGTGCGGAGCTGCGCGCGGTCCGCTGCTTGCGTGACCGCGCGGAACGGGCGTTCGGTCCCGAGGGTCTCGCGCGTCTGGGCATGGAGCCACGCTAGCGCTCGCGTAACGCTAGGGTTCGATCATGATCGCGATCCTCGCCACGGTGTTCGGGGTTCTCGCCGCGCTGCTGCACGTGTACATCTTCGTCATGGAGTCGGTGCAGTGGACGCGGCCGCGCATCTGGAAGCGCTTCGGGGTGCGGGACCAGGCCAGCGCCGACGCGATGAAAGGCATGGCCTACAACCAGGGCTTCTACAACCTGTTCCTCGCCGTCGGTGCGGTCCTCGGCGTGGTGCTCTTCTGGACCGGAGCCGATGGCACGGCCGCCGACGTGGCGAGCCGCACGCTCGTGCTGTTCAGCCTCGGATCGATGACCGCGGCGGCCCTCATCCTGCTCAGCACCGGCCGCTCGTACCTCCGCGCGGCACTCGTGCAGGGCACCCTCCCGCTCCTCGGATTCGCCCTCTTCCTCTTCGCCTGACCCGTCGCCCGCGCCGCGCCTCCCGCGCCGCGCGTCCCGCCTCCCTCGCCTCCCGCGCCGCGCCTCCCGCGCCGTGTTCGCCTCCGCCTGACGCGCCGTGTCCCGCCTCCCGCCTCCCGCCTCCCGCCTCCCGCGCCGCGCCTCCCGCGCCGCGTTCGCCTGCGCCTGACGCGCCGTGTCTCGCGTCCCGCGTCCCGCCTCCCGCCTCCCGCCTCCCGCCGAGACGTTCGGTTGTCACGCGATGTCGCCATCTCGGGGGATGACGACATTCGGCGGCGACCGAACGCGATCGCGTCAGCGGCAGCGGGACCAGATGCCCGCGCCGGCCTCGATCGCGGCGGACTCGGCCTCCTGAAGGAGCGGCCAGTAGCGGTCGTTCGGGTGGATGCGCAGAGCCTCGCCGGCTCCGGTCGCTACGAGGTCGAGGTTCACGAACGTGCCCTCGCCGGTCCAGAGATACAGCAGCACCCGGTCGTAGGTGTCGCGCTCCTCGTCGTCACGCGTCGCCCACACCGTGTCGCCCTCGGACACCAGGGCGCGCAGCGCATCCGTCGCATCGTTCCCGCCGCACTCGAGGTCGGGGTACACCTCCGGGGTGTCTACGCCGATGAGGCGCACCGGCACCTCGTCGTCGGCCGAGCCCTCGGCGACCGTCCAGGGTGGGGATGTGCCCCCCGCCGGTCGCGCGCGGACGGTGTCGCCGTCGACGATATGCGTGATCTCGATCGCAACGGCCTCCTTCGGCGCCGTTTCTTCCGGTGAGGTGGACGGGATGCTCTCGGGCGCCGCCGGCGCGAGGCACCCCGCGAGGGTGGCGGCCAGTGCACACGCGAGCGCTCCCGTCGCAAGGCGGCGGGAGCGTCGGATCATCCTCCGACCCTATGCTGCGGGACCTCAAGGGGTCGGGGCGCGGACCCCGGGTCGCGCGACGGCGGATCGGTCACGCGCCTCTTGCCGCCGACGTGCATCAATTCAGGCCCGCGGGCCCGCCGAAACCCTTCCCGGGTCCGAATCAGCCTGGACTCACCCTCGCAGCCTGAGTTGCTGCACGGGCAGGGACGGACGCGGCCGACCGCCGGGTGGACGGCTGGACGGGACGAGGGGCGGCGGCGGGGCTCGGGTGAGCGGCCCGATGCAGTCTGCGGCCGTGCCGTGGCCGTGCCGTGCCGTGCCGTGCCGTGCCGTGCCGTGCGTGCCGGCCGTGCCGTGCGTGCCGTGGCGTGCCGTGGCGTGCGTGGCGACTCAGCGCAGCGGGGCCGAGCGGGCGGGTGGCCCTGCGACGCAGCGTGGCGACGCAGCGGAAGGCGGCGCACAGCGGGCGGGTGGACCGGCCGACGGTGCACCAATTCAGGCCGGCCGGTGCGGAAGTGGTCATTTCGTACCCGAATCGGCCGATATGGCTTCATCCAGCCTGAGTTGGTGCCAGGCAACGGGTAGCGAGCTCGGAAGCGCCAGGGGCTCGGAGGAGCCAGGGGCGCGAAGGGCGGCCACCGCGCATGCGAGACGCTCCCGTCGCGAGCGGCGGGAGCGTCGGATCATCCTCTGACCCTCGGCCGTGGGAAGCCACGGGCAAGGGCCGGGGTTCGGTCAGGCGGCCAGGTGCAGTCCGCGGCGGTCGGTCGCGACGGTCTCGCCGTCGCCGATGCTCTCGTCGTCGCCGATGAGCGAGCCGACCGCGACGCGTGCACCGTTTCCGATGTGCGCGCGGATTCCGATCTTCGCGCCCGCGCCGATCGCGGCGCCGGGTCCGATGTGCGCTTGGGGGGCGATGTCGGCGTCGGGCCCGATGACCGCATCGGACTCGACCCACGCACCGCGGCCCACGTGGACGTTCGCGGCGATTCGGACTCCCGGTTCGACGTACGCACCCGACTCGACGATCGCGGTGGGGTGCACTTTGGCCCCGTGCGCGATCAGGCCCCGACCGTTGGCGTGCTTGCGGTAGCGCAGCGTCTCGCCGTGGTCGTTCTCGATGTCGACGTAGTTCTTACCCACAGTCCCCTCCTCTGATGCCGTTCGGCATCGGATACAGGTACAACTTCCTTGATTGTCTATTCATTCCCTCGAATCCACCGATTCGGATGCGCAGGGTTGACATCTGTTGTTCGTTGCGGCACGGAGAATGGATGGGCATGTCGGCGTCGGCGAGAATGGCGAGATGACGAGCGAACCGGTCGGCGATCCCGACCTGCCCGACGTGCCCGACGCGCTCGACGATCCCGGCCTGTCCGACGCACCCGATGCGACGGGTCCGTCGCTCGTCTTCGACGATCAGAGCATGGCCCACTCCGCGGTCGAGGACGTTCTCGGCATCCTCACCGGCACCTTCGTCGCGTCGCTGGGCCTCTACCTGCTGCAGACGGCCGGTTCGGTCACCGGCGGGACCGCCGGTCTCTCCCTCCTGCTCGGCTACGCGACGGCGTGGCCGTTCTGGCTGTTGTTCGCCGTCATCAACCTCCCGTTCGCGGTGCTCGCGGTGTGGCAGCGAGGGTGGAGTTTCACCGTGCGAACCGCGGTCGCCATCGGCCTCGTTTCGGGATGGTCGGTCGTCCATCAGGGGATGCTCGTAATCGACGACCTCGACCCGATCTACGGCACGCTCGGCGGGAACCTCCTGGCCGGCGTGGGCCTGCTCATCCTCTTCCGCCATCGCGCGAGTCTCGGCGGTGTGAACATCGTCGCCCTGATCGTGCAGGATCGCTGGGGCTTCCGCGCCGGATGGACGATGATGATCTTCGACGTGCTGATCATCGGGGCGGCCCTGCTGGTGGTGCCCGTCTGGAGCGTGGTCTTGAGCGCGGCGGGAGCGGTGGTGCTGAACCTCGTGCTGGCCCTCAACCACCGGCCGGGAAGATACATCGGGCACTGACGGGAATCGGGCACCGACGTGGATGCGGGATCAGCTCTGGCAGCGCGGGCACCAGAAGGTGATGCGTTCGGAGGTCGGGTCGGCGCCCATCTCTCCTCCGCGGATCAGCGTGCCGCATCGACGGCACGGCCGACCCTCGCGACGGTAGACCCACGTGGATCGACCGGGGCGCGAGTCGCCGGTGAACGTGCGGCCGGATCGGTCGCGATTGGCGCGGATCATGCGCGTGCCGAGGTCGAGGAGTGCCGGCACGTCGACCTCTGGGGCGGGGGTGGTGGGCAGAACGCCGCGCACGAAGAGGATCTCGTTGGCGTACTCGTTTCCGAAACCGGCGACGTTGCGCTGATCGAGCAGCGCAACGTGCACCGCTCGCGGGTCGGCCGAGAGCCGACGGGCGGCCTCATCCGGATCCCACGACGCGCTCAGGGGATCGGGACCCAGGTGACCGACGAGCGCGCCCTCATCCTCCGTGCGCACCACCGAGATATCGGCGAGGTCGAAGCCGACGGTGTCATGGGTGGATGTGCCGAGCACGGCGCGCGCCTTGTAGCCGGGCTTGCGCCACCGCCCGCCGCGCTCGTAGACGTGCCATTCGCCCTCCATCTTCAGGTGGGTGTGCAGGGTCCACCCGTCGATGCGGTGCAGCAGGTGCTTGCCGCGGGATACGACCTCCTGCACGGTCGCACCGGTCAGGTCGACGGTCGCGACCTGCGGCACCCGCAGATCGAAGCGGGCGAGCTCGCGTCCGTCGAGCACGTCGGCCAGGCGCCGCGCGGCGCGGAAGACGGTGTCGCCCTCAGGCACGGGCGATTTCCCGCTGGGCGTCGCCGGCGGTCGTGCGCCGCAGCGTCAGTCCGCGCGGCGACTCGACGAAGCCGGCTTCGCGCAGGGCCCGGCCGAGGGGCGTGCCGTAGACGAACGCGCCGTTGACCTGCTCGATCGTGAGGGTGTCCAGCCGTCGTCGGCGCGCGGTGGCGGTGAGGTCGGCAGCAGCCGCCCGGAGCACCTCCTCGTCATCGGTGAAGGCCAGTGCCGTCTTGCCGCCGCGCTCGAGGTAGAGCGCGAGGTCGCCGTCGACGAGCACCACGAGCCCGCCGGCCTTGCGGCCGGGCCTGTGCGAGATCTCGGCCAGTGCCGGCCACGGCAGTGCGGCCCCGTACGGGTTCGCAGGGTCGGTGGCCGCAAGCGTCACGGCCGTGCGAGGCGGCGGATCGGCGAGACCGGCGAACTCGCGGATGCGGTCGACCGTCGCCGACGCCGCGAACTGCGCGGCCCCGAGCTTCTCGATGACATAGCCCCGCCGGCAGTGGCCGGCCTCCTCGAATCCAGCGAGCACGCGATAGACCTGGGCGAATCCGCCGGGAACCCCCTCGGACTGCACGGAGCCACGCGTCACGACGCCGTAGCGGTCCAGCAGCAGGCTCGCCGCGGCGGTGGCGCGCAGCGCCGCATCCGGTTCGGCGTCGGGAACGAGAGACCAGCGGCCCCCGATGGCGGGCGGACGAGGCGGAGAAGACGCGGACACCCGCGGCAGCGTTGCCCCGCGATACATGCGGGAACGCGGCGTCTTGCGGGCGACCCGATGCGCCTGGGAACCCCCGCCCACGAGCGTTCGGACGGGCGCGAAGGTGTCGTTGGTCACGCGTCCCGCCCAGGTGAGGCGCCACAGGGCGTCGACGACGGACTGCTCGTTCTCCGCGCCGGCGAGCGACTTCAGCTGGGCGGCGAAGTACGCCCCACCGGCCGCGAGCACCTCGATGACGCGAGCGTCGAGGGAGTCCGCGGCGATCTCGACGTCGTCGCGCGTGAGCGTGAGCGGCGCTGCGTCAGCCGGGTGGAAGGCGATCCACCCGTCTCGGCCCGGGAGCGACCCGTGGCCGGTCCAGACGACCTCTCCCGACGCGGTGAGCTCGTCGAGCATCGCCGGGGCGTAGTCCCGCACGCGAGAGGGCAGGATGAGCGACTCCCACGCGCTCGCCGGCGCCGGAATGCCCGCGAGCTGCTCGATGACCGCCGCGAGGCCGTCGATGCCGTCGAGCGGACGCGTGACGTGCTGCCAGACCGGCAGGAAGCGAGCGAACGCCTCGGGTGGCACCGGTTCCACGCTGCCGCGGATCGCGGCCAGCGACCGCATCCGCAGTCGGCGCAGCACCTCGCTGTCGCACCATTCCGTGTCATCGCGCGATCCGCCGGCGTTCTCCACCGGGAGGAAGAATCCGCTCGAGATGCGCCCCTGACCCTCGAGCCGCTGCAGCGTGTGACGCGCGACCGCGACCCCCACACCGAGGCGCTCGGCGACCGCATCGACCGTGAAGGGTCCGTGCGTCCGTGCGTAGCGGGCCACCAGATCGCCCACCGGATCGGGGAGAGGTTCGAGGAAGGCGAGCGGGATGCCCACCGGCAGCGCCGCCCCGAGGCCGTCGCGCAGCCGGCCGGCGTCTTCGATCGCCGCCACCCGGGACGCCCCGGCGATCGTCACGCGAATCGCCCGTCGCGCATCGACCAGCTCGTCGAGCAGCTGCGCGGCGCTCGCTTCGGAGGCGGCAGCGGCCGGGCCGGTCGGGTCCTGCAGGCGCACGGCGACCTCGCCGGCATCCAGCGGACCGAGCACGCGCAGCAGGTCGGCGACCCCCTCGACCCCGCGAGCGCGACGGTCGGGATCGAGCTTCTGCGCCTCGCGTTCGAACTGGGCGATGACGTCGGGATCGAGCAGCTCGCGCATCTCGACCTTGCCGAGCAGCTCCGACAGCAGCGCCGGGTCGACCGACAGCGCCGCAGCCCGACGCTCGGCCAGCGGCGAGTCGCCCTCGTACATGAACGCGCCGACATATCCGAACAGCAGGTCGCGGGCGTACGGGGACGGCTGGCTCGTGGTCGTCTCGACGAGGCGGATGCTGCGGTCGCCGATGCGGCGGGCCACGCGCAGCAGGGCGGGCACGTCGTAGACGTCCTGCAGCACCTCGCGCAGGGTCTCGAGGATGATCGGGAACGTGGGGTAGCGGCGCGCGACCTCCAGCAGCTGCGCGGAGCGCTGACGCTGCTGCCACAGCGGACTGCGTCTGCTCGGGTTCATCCGCGGCATCAGCAGGGCGCGGGCGGCGCATTCGCGGAAGCGCGAGGCGAACAGCGCCGATCCGCCCACCTCGTCGGTGACGAGCTGCTCGAGCTCGTCGGGCTCGAACACGAACAGGTCGGCGCCGGGAGGTTCGGCTGCCGCATCAGGGACGCGCGCGATGATCCCGTCGTCGCTGGCGACCGCCGCTCCCTCGACGCCGAGGCGCTCGCGGATGCGGGCGTTGACGGCGAGAGCCCACGGCGCATGCACTTTCATGCCGTACGGTGAATGCAAGATGACGCGCCAGTCGCCGACCTCGTCGCGGCTGCGCTCGACGGTCAGCGTGCGGTCGGTGGGCACGGTCCCGGTCGCTTCGCGCTGCTCGGCGAGGTAGGTCAGCAGGTTCTCGATCGCGAACCCGTCGAGACCGGCGTCGCCCAGGCGTGCCTCGGCCTTCTCCCGAGAGGCTCCGGAGAGCTGGCGAGCCATCGTGCCGAGCGCCTCGCCGAGTTCGGCCGGGCGGCCGAGGCCGTCGCCGTGCCAGAACGGCAGCTTGCCCGGCTGCCCGAACGCCGGGAGCACGTTGACGCGGTCGTGCGTGATCTCGACGATGCGCCAGCTCGTCGTGCCGAGCGTGAAGACGTCGTTGACCCGCGACTCGTAGACCATCTCCTCGTCGAGCTCACCGACGCGGGCATTGCGGGTCTCGCCGGCGACGAAGACGCCGAACAGGCCCCGGTCGGGGATGGTGCCGCCGCTTGTGACGGCGATGCGCTGGGCGCCGGGCCGGCCGGTCAGGGTTCCCGCGTCGCGATCCCACACGACGCGAGGACGGAGCTCCGCGAACTCGTCGGAGGGGAACCGGCCCGCGAGCAGATCGAGCGTTGCCTCGTACGCCGAGCGCGGCAGGGTGCGGAACGGCGCGCTGCGGCGCACCGTCTCGAACCAGCCCTCGACGTCGATCTCGCCTTGGGCGGCCGCAGCCACGGTCTGCTGGGCGAGGATGTCGAGCGGGTTCTGCGGCACCGCGATAGCCTCGATCTGCCCCGCGAGCATCCGTTCGGTCACGATCGCGGTGTGGAGCACATCGGCCCGGTGCTTCGGGAAGAGGGCCGCCCGGCTCACCTCGCCCACCTGGTGCCCGGCGCGCCCCACGCGCTGCAGTCCGGATGCCGCGGACGGCGGCGCCTCGACCTGGATCACGAGGTCGACAGCGCCCATGTCGATGCCGAGCTCGAGGCTGCTGGTGGCCACGACGCAGCGGAGGACGCCGGACTTCAGCTCCTCTTCGACCTGCGCGCGCTGTTCCTTCGAGACCGACCCGTGGTGGGCCTTGGCGAGTGCGGGCGCCGCTCCCGAGGACACTCCCGCCTGCGCCATCATCTCCGCCGGCATCCGGCCCGGTGTGGTCGAGTCCGGTGGGCCGGACGGCGGCGCATCCGGCGACGGTGCCTCGAGCCCGAGCCGGTCGGCGTAGATCTCGTTGAGGCGTCCGGTGAGGCGTTCGCCGAGGCGGCGGGAGTTGACGAAGACGATGGTCGAACGGTGATCGAGGATGCGGTCGACGATCGCCTCTTCGACGTGCGGCCACACCGATCCTGTCATCTCGGTGTTCTCGGCGCCCGCCGAGCCGTCGCCGAACCAGTCCTCGTCGAGGGGTGTGCCGTCGAGGTCGTCGACGGTTCCCGGATCGGCTGATGCCGGCGCGGCACCGGGTGCGCCACGCGCGGAGGTCGGCGGCGGGGGCGGATTCAGCATGTCGTCGACGGGCACGACGACCTTCAGCTCGAACTGCTTGGATGCGCACGGCGCGACGATCTCGACCGGTTCGGCGCCGCCGAGGAACCGGGCGACCTCGTCGATCGGGCGTACGGTCGCCGACAGGCCGATCCGCTGCGCGGGACCCGCATCCGGATCGTGCTCGCGGCGCAGGGCGTCGAGCCGCTCGAGACTGACGGCCAGGTGTGCGCCGCGCTTGGTGGCCGCGACCGCGTGCACTTCGTCGACGATGACCGTGTGCACGTCGCGCAGCGTCTGCCCGGCCTGGCTCGTGAGCATCAGGTAGAGCGACTCCGGGGTGGTGATGAGGATGTCGGGCGGCGCGGCGACGAGCTTGCGCCGGTCGGCGGACGACGTGTCGCCCGAGCGTACGCCGACCGAGACATCGGGCACGCGGATGCCGAGGCGCCGCGCGGACTGCCCGATCCCGACGAGCGGGGAGCGCAGGTTGCGCTCGACGTCGACGCCGAGGGCCTTCAGCGGCGAGATGTAGAGGATGCGGGTGCCGCGCGCAGGCTCCTTGGCCGCCCGCTTCCGCCCACGCACGGGCGCGGCATCGGGTCGATCGGCCGCGACGCTCTCGCGGAACACGCGGTCGATGGCCCACAGGAACGCCGACAGGGTCTTGCCGGACCCGGTGGGAGCGACGACGAGGGCGTGCTTGCCGTGCGAGATCGCCTCCCATGCGCCGCGCTGGGCGTCGGTGGGGCGTGCAAAGGCTCCGCGGAACCAGTCCTGCGTGGCAGGGCCGAACCGCTCGAGCACGTCGCCGGAGCCAGCCATCCTCCCATCATGCTCGCTGCCGCCGACATCGGCTCCGGCTCACGCCCGCCCGCGCGCACAACTCCTCACATCCCGAGCGCGGAACGCCCCCGCGCGTCCGCATCCGGGCGACAGGGCGCGAACGTGAGGAGTTATGAACCGACGCCGTGTCGGCCGAACGCGGCACGCCCCGTGCCGGTCACACCTCGCGCAGAGAGCCCTCGCGCAGGGAGCCACCGCGCAGGGAGCCATCGCGCAGCTCCAGGGTGAGGCCGACGCCGATGCGGGCGAGGAAGGCGTCGTCGTGGCTGACCACCAGCACGGCACCGCGGTACGCCCGGAGGGCGTCGACCAGCTGATCGACGGTGTCGAGGTCGAGGTTGTTCGTGGGCTCGTCGAGCACCAGCAGCTGTGGGGGCGGATCGGCCAGCAGCAGACGCGCGAGCGCGACGCGGAACCTCTCTCCGCCCGAGAGCGTCGACACGGGTCGCTCGACCGCCGCGCCGCGGATGAGGAACCGTGCGAGCCGGTTCCGCACCTCGGCCGGAGGCACCCTCGGGGCTGCGTCGCACACGTTCTGCAGAACCGTGGCGCCCTCATCGAGGCCGTCCACCCGCTGCGGGAGGTAGCCGATCCGGTCGGTGAGCGCCTCCGCGCGTACACAACTCCTCACTTCCGTGCTCCAACCCCCGGAATCGGCCGGATCAGCCGCCTCGAGCTCCGTTCTTGCGGAGTTTTGAACGGCGCAGGCGACCACCCGCTCCAGCAGCCTGGTCTTGCCGGCGCCGTTCGGACCGATGAGCGCGACGCGCTCGGGCCCCTGCACGACCCACGTGCGATCGCCGTCGTTGAGGGTGGCGATGCGACGGCCGGCGGGAACGCCGGGGTCGGGCAGGTCGATTCGGATGGCGTCGTCGTCGCGCACGCGCCGTTCGGCCTCATCGAGGGCCGCGCGGGCTCTCGCCTCCTTCTCCCGGCTCTCGGTGCGAAGTCGACCGGCCGAGACCTGGGCGGCGCGTTTGCGGTTGCCGGCGATGATCGGCGGCACGCGCTTCTCGCGCTCGGCCTTGGCGCCCACCGCCCGCCGACGCGCGATGGTCGTCTCGGGCTCGATGCGCTGGCGCTTCTCGCGACGCACATCCTGTGCCGCCGTCGCTTCGGCACGCCGGGCCGCTTCCTGCTCGGCGTCGAGCCACGATCGCCACTGCGAATACGGGCCGCCGAACACCGACAGTGTGCCGTCGTGCAGCTCCGCGGTGTCGTCCATGAGCTCCAGCAGCGCGGTGTCGTGGCTGACGACGACGAGTGCGCCCGGCCATGCCGTCACGAGACCCGCGAGCCGTGCGCGTGCGTCGCGGTCGAGGTTGTTCGTCGGTTCGTCCAGCAGCGTGATGGCGGGTTTGCGCAGGCGGATGCCGGCGATCGCCGCCAGCACCGCCTCGCCGCCCGAGAGCTCGCCGACCGTGCGGTCGAGCACGTCCGGCGCCAGACCAGCCCCGGCGAGGGCGGCGTGTGCGCGGGACTCGATGTCCCACGCGTCGCCGACGGCCTCGAAATGACGAGGGTCGGCGTCGCCCGATTCGATCGCGCGCAGCGCGGCCAGGATCGGGCCGATGCCGAGCAGGTCGGCGACCGGTCGGCCGGTGTCGCGCGTGAGCTGCTGCGGGAGGAGAGCGACGTCGCCGGAGGTCGTGACGGTTCCGGACGCGGGGGCGATCTCGCCCGCGATCAGGCGCAGCAGTGTCGACTTGCCCGACCCGTTGCGCCCGACGAGTCCGGTGCGGCCCTCGCCGATCGCTCCGGAGACGTCGTCGAGCGCGGGGGAGCCGTCTGACCAGGTGAAGCAGAGGCGGTCGAGGACGACCGCGGAGGTGTGCGGATGCGCGGGCATGAGGCCCCTTCGAGTGTCGGCGGAACGCACTGACACACGGCGCCGCGGAATGCGGCGGTCCACGGCTCCTGTGGGAATGGCCCGCCGAAGGGCGGGCGCGGGCGACGGTCAGCGCGAGATGGTCGCGAGATCGTCGAGGGTCTTCACCGGTCATCCAGACGTCGGGAACAGGGACGCCATGACGATAGCGGGGTCGGCCGCACCCGGCAAGCCCCGGGTCGGAGGCGGCCCGCCCGGCGTCGGATGCGTCTCCCGCGCAGGGGGGATGTGCGCCGGGCGCGCGCCTCGTAGCGTCGTGATCATGACGGATCAGCAGAAGCCGCAGGACGAGGGCGGGCGCTCCTTCCCGCCGTTCAACGCCGCCGGTCTCGCGATCGGCATCGGGCTCGGCATCGCCTTCGGCGTCGCACTCGACAACATCGGCGCGGGTCTTGCGATCGGCATCGGGATCGGCGTCGCCTTCTCGCTCGCGTTCGGCGCGGCGGAGGCGGACCGCCGGAAGAAGCGCGATCGCGACGATGACGGGGACCGCGGCGCGTCGGACTGACCCGACTCGCTCAGTCCGACAGCGACTCGAGCTGCTTCTCGAGGAAGACCCGCACGTCGGCCATCTCCTGCTCGGAGACGCTGTGCGTCAGCCCTGGGTACACGCGACCGCTGAGGTCGCTGTGACCGGGCAGCCACTGCGTCGTGTGGTCGACGAGGAAGCCGGGGATCACCTCGTCGGCCGTCCCGCGCCCCCAGAACACCGGCGGCCGGTTCTCGGCCATGACGGCGTCTCCGGCGAGCTCGCCCGGCGTGGCGTAGCCGGAGAGGTTGACCGCGAAGGCGAAGCGCTCGGGCTGCAGCCGCAGCGCCTGCAGCGAGACGGCACCGCCCTGGGAGAAGCCCAGCAGCCCGACCGGCGCATCCGGAGCGACCCGATCGACCCACGAGACGAGAGCGGATGCGGCGGCGGTCACGTGGGCCGGGTCTCGGCCGTCGAGACCCTCGATGGGGTACCACGAGTGCCCGGGGGTCGGCCATGGCGGCGCAAGCGGGGCGCGCACAGCGGCGTAGGCGAATCCATCGGGCAGGTAGGGCACGAGGCCGAACAGGTCGCCCTCGTGCGAGCCGTAGCCGTGGAGGAGGACCAGCAGCGGGCGTCCGGCGCGCGCGGACTCGTCGGCCGACCACAGCACGACGTCGTGGTCGAGCACGGGCGTGTTCGGGCTCTCGGCGGTCATCCGGATATTGTTGCAGGCCGTCCCGACACGCGCCGCGACGGACGGTGGGGTATACAGGAGGCATGCCGGTCCGCACGCCTGATCCCGACCCGAACGACCGGGACGACGACGGCACGCCGCGCGATCCGCTGCGCGATCTGGGCGGCGACGCGGGCAGCGCCTCGAATCCCGGATGGCTGAGCGAGGTCGAACTCGCCGAGGCGCGTCGCCGCCTGCCGATGCTCTACGTCGAGGCGGTGCCGGTGCGCACCGACGGCATGGGGGCGGTCACCGAGATCGGCATCCTCCTGCGCGCGACGCCGGTCGGCGAGATCACCCGGTCCATCGTGAGCGGCCGGGTGCGCTACGGCGAGACCGTCCGCGACGCGCTCTTCCGCCATCTCGAGAACGATCTCGGACCGATGGCCTTCCCCCTCCTCCCCCCGCAGCCGGTGCCGTTCACCGTGGCCGAGTACTTCCCGATCCCCGGGGTGAGCGCCTTCCACGACGATCGCCAGCACGCGGTCTCGCTCGCGTTCGTCGTGCCCGTCACCGGCACGTGCGAACCGCGCCAGGACGCCCTCGAGGTCACGTGGATGAGTCCCGAGGAAGCGGCCTCCGACGCGCTCGCCGACGAGATGGAGGGCGGCCGGGCCACCCTCATCCGTCAGGCGCTCGCGAGCGTCGGCTGCCTGCGCTGACCTGGGACGCGACGGATGCCGTACAGCCCGCTGCTGGTCGATTTCGCCGTGGCGATCCCCATCGTCCTGGGTCTCGCCTATGTGATCGCCCGGGTCATGCGTCGGCTCTTCGGCCGGCGGCTGCGCCTGGAGATCCGCACGATGACGATCGTGTCGCTCATGGGACTGAGCGTCGGCATCTTCATCGCCGGATGGCTCTTCGCGGGTCTGCGGCTGTGGATGCCGACGACCATCCTGCTCGCGTTCGGCACGAGCCTCGGGCTGTCGTTCGTCGTCGCCGCCATCGCGACGGCGTGGGGGCGCGGGCTGCACGACGTCGACGTTCCCGCGCTGCTCGCCTCGGGTGAGTCCGATCGCGTCGAGTTCAAGGAGACCGCGCGCTGGAACGTGCGCGAGGACAAGAAGGACGCGCGCATGGAGCTCGCGATCGCCAAGACGATCGCGGCGTTCCTCAACAGCTCGGGTGGCGTGCTGGTGATCGGGGCGAACGACGACGGTCACGCCGTGGGGCTGGATCGCGACCTGGCCACCCTGCGCACCCCGGATCACGACCGCTTCGAGCTGTGGCTGCGCGACCTGCTGTCCACGCTCCTCGGTCGAAACGCCGCGGCGCTGCCGCACATCCAGTTCGCCCCGGTGGGGGATGCGGGCGCCGCCGTGTGCGCGGTGAGCTGCCCGCCCTCGCCGAAGCCGGTCTTCCTCGTGCGCGCGAAGGACGGCGGCTCGACGGACCTGTGGGTTCGCGTGGGGAACTCGACCCGCTCACTGGGCGTCGACGAGGCCGTGCAGTACGTGGCGGATCACTGGCGCCCGTCGGTGTGGTCCTGGCTGTCCGGCAAGCCCGCCCGCGGCTGACGGGTACCCGGTACATCCGCGCCGGTTGTCCCGGCGTCTCGGACCGGCGTCTGCGCGTGGGCTCAGGCCGCGGTGGTCTCCCGCGCGATCGCGGCCACGAACGCGTCGACGTCGGCTTCGGTCGTGTCGAAGGAGCACATCCAGCGCACTTCGCTTCGCGCGGCATCCCAGTCGTAGAAGCGGAAGGACTCGCGCAGTCGATCGGCAACGCCGGCCGGCAGCGTCGCGAACACGCCGTTCGCCTGCGTCCGCTGCGTGAACCCGACTCCGCGGATCGTGCCGTCGGCGAGGCCCGCCTCGACGCCGGAGCGCAGGCGCTGCGCCATCGCGTTGGAGTGCCGGGCGTTCCGCAGCCACAGGTCGTCCTCGAGCAGCGCGATCAGCTGTGCCGACACGAAGCGCATCTTCGACGACAGCTGCATGTTCAGCTTGCGCAGGTACGGCAGGCCGCTTGAGGCCTCGGGGTCGAGCACGACGATCGCCTCGCCGAGCATCGCCCCGTTCTTGGTGCCGCCGAAGCTCAGCACGTCCACCCCCGCGTCGCGGGTGAAGGCGCGCAGGGGCACGTCGAGGGCGGCCGCTGCGTTGGCGATGCGGGCCCCGTCCATGTGCAGGCGCATGCCGTGGCTGTGCGCGTGGTCGGCGATCGCCCGCACCTCGTCGGGCGTGTAGAGCGTGCCGAGCTCGGTGGACTGCGTGATCGAGACCGCCAGCGGCTGCGATCGGTGCTCGTCGCCCCACCCCCAGGCCTCGAGGTCGATGAGGTCGGCGGTGAGCTTGCCGTCGTCGGTCGGCACGTTCAGGATCTTCACGCCCGCGACCTTCTCGGGCGCTCCGCCCTCGTCGACGTTGATGTGGGCGGTGGATGCCGCGATCACCGCACCCCACCGGGGCAGCATCGACTGCAGGCCCACGACGTTGGCGCCGGTGCCGTTGAAGACGGGGTAGGCCTCGACCCCGTCGCCGAGGTGGGTGCGGAAGACCTCCTGCAGCCGCGTGGTGTAGCGGTCCTCGCCGTAGGCGATCTGGTGACCCTCGTTCGCGGCCGCGATGGCCGCCAGCACCTCCGGATGCACGCCGGAGTAGTTGTCAGAGGCGAAGCCGCGCACGGCGGTGTCGTGGAGGGGAGTCACGGAGATCCAGCGTACGCGTCCGGTGCCGGTGGTCGTCGGCCGGAGGTCTGTCGGATGTCGGTGCCCGGGTCTACCCTCACCCCATGACCCCTGATCCGGCGTCGACCGCCCCGGCGACGGTCGTGCCGCCGCCGAACGGCATGCGCACGTTCCTGCACGTGCTCGTGAACACGGCGTTCGCCAACATCACCACGAGCTTCCTGTGGTTCGCGCTGACGTTCTGGGTCTACCTCGAGACGCGCTCGGTGCTCGCCACGGGCATCATCGGCGGCGCGTACATGCTCTTCATCGCCTTCTTCGCGATGATCTTCGGCACCCTGGTCGATCGGCATCGCAAGCATCGCGTCATGATCCTGTCGAGTCTGATCACCCTGGCGTCCTTCCTCGTCGCCGGCGCCTTGTATCTCGCTCAGCCGGAGTCCGCCCTGGTCGACCTCGGCGGACCGTGGTTCTGGCTCTTCGCGGGGATCATCCTCTTCGGATCCGTCGTCGAGCACATGCGCAACATCGCCCTGTCGACCACGGTCACGCTGCTCACCCCGGTCGAGCGGCACGCGAACGCCAACGGCCTCGTGGGCACCGTGCAGGGGATCGCCTTCATCATCACGAGCGTGTTCTCGGGCCTTGCGATCGGCTTCCTCGGCATGGGATGGACGCTCGTGATCGCCCTGGTCGCCACCGCGGCCGCCCTCGCGCACCTGCTTTTCCTGCGTATTCCCGAGGAGCAGCCGGTGGTGGAGCCGGGGCGCACCTCGCTCATCGATCTCGCCGGCAGCATCGCCGCCGTCCGCGCCGCGCAGGGCCTCTTCGCCCTCATCATCTTCTCCACCTTCAACAACCTCATCGGCGGGGTCTACATGGCGCTGATGGACCCCTACGGACTGACCCTGTTCGAGGTGGAGATCTGGGGCGTCGTGTTCGGCGTCGCCGCGACCGGATTCATCATCGGCGGACTCGTCATCGCGAAGTTCGGCCTCGGTCGCAATCCGATCCGCACGATGCTGCTGGTCGTGGTGGCCATGGGCGTGCTCGGCGCCGTCTTCACCATCCGGGACTGGTGGTGGCTGTACGCGCTCGGCATCTGGGTCTACATGATGCTGATCCCCGCCGTCGAGGCGGCCGAGCAGACCGTCATCCAGAAGGTCGTCCCCTACGCGCGCCAGGGTCGTGTGTTCGGTTTCGCGGCCGCGTTCGAGTCGGCGGCGGCTCCGGTCACGGCGTTCCTCATCGCCCCCATCGCCGAGTTCGCGATCATTCCCTACATGGATTCGCCGGCGGGCGCCGCCGCGTGGGGATGGCTGCTGGGTGACGGGCAGGCGCGCGGCATCGCGATGGTGTTCTTCTTCGCCGGGTTGGCGATGGTGGTCATCGCGCTCCTGGCCTTCACGACCCGGTCCTATCGAACGCTCTCGGCGGAGTACGCCGGCGCGCAGGAATCGGTGCCGGTGGCAGCGGATCCGTCCCCGCGCCCACGGGTCCGGTGCCGCAGCCCGGCACGTGAGCGAGGGCGCCTGTCACGCCGCCGTCACGAGCACGCTGCCGTCACGCCGCCGTCACGCGCACGCTGCGTTCACGCATCCGTGCCGCGGATTCCGCTCGTGGAAGCGATGACGGGCCGCATCTTCTTCTCCAGCGCCTCGTAGAACATCGACAGCGGGAACTCGTCTTCGAGCACCTCGTCGGTGTATCCGCGCGGCGGACCCGCGAGAATCTCGTCCGGAAGCCCGCGTGCCCACCGTGAGGCGGGGTTCGGCGTGAGGACCGAGCTGACGAGGTCGTAGGCGGCGAGCCAGTGAGCGGTCTTCGGGCGGTCGATCGAGCGCCAGTACAGGTCGTCGATGGCGTCTCCGAGTGCGAGCACGGCTGCGGCGACCTCTTCCCACTCGACGCTCAGAGCGGTGTCGGTCCAGTGCAGCACGCGGCGCTGGTGCAGCCACGCGAACAGCAGCTGTCCGCCCAGGCCGTCGTAGTTGCGCACTCGAGAGCCGGTCACGGCGAACCGGAAGATGCGGTCGAAGATCACGGCGTACTGCACGAGCCGGGCGTGTTCGAGGAGGCGTCGCTCGGTGTCGTCGAGGTCGTCGCGCTTCGTGTAGCGGGCTTCGAGCGCGACACACTCCCGGAAGGCGGTGAGGTCGCACCGCAACTCCTCCAGGGAGTAGAGGAAGTACGGCATGCGCTGTTTGATCATGAACGGATCGAACGGCAGGTCGCCGCGCATGTGCGTGCGGTCGTGGATGAGGTCCCACATCACGAACGTGCGCTCGGTGAGCTCCTGGTCATCGAGCATGCGAGCGACCTCTGGGGGCAGCTCCAGCTTCGTGATCTCGGCCGCCGCCCGGGTGACGCGTCGGAATCGCGCCGCCTCGCGGTCCTGGAAGATCGCGCCCCACGTGAAGGCCGGGATCTCGCGCATGGCGATCGTCTCGGGGAACAGAACCGCGGAGTTGGTGTCGTACCCGGGTGTGAAGTCGATCAGGCGCAGCGACACGAACAAGCGGTTGGTGTACTCGGCCTCCAGCCGCGCGATCGGCTCGGGCCAGATCGCCTCGACGATCAGCGCCTCGAGATGCCGATCTCGCGAGCCGTTCTGGGTATACATCGGGAACACCACGAGGTGGCGCACGCCGTCGACGCGCTGCCGCTGCGGCTGGAACGCGACGAGGGAGTCGAGGAAGTCCGGCACGCCGAAGTTCTCGCCGGCCCACCGTCGTGCGTCCTGCACCGAAGCGGCGAGGTAGTCGGCGTCATGGGGGAAAGCGGGTGCAAGAGCCTCGATGGCCGACACGATCGTGTCGAGGTGGCCGTGTGCGGTGGCGTGCTGGGACGCATCGGGGATCGAACCGTCGGTCGTCTGCAGCGTCTGCAGGGCGGTCGCGGCGTCTCTCAAGGCGAGCCAGGCAGCCGACATCTCGGCGCGGTCGGCTCGGTCGACGGGGGTGAAGCGAGGGGCGAGCGTGGGCGCGGACAACGGAGCCTCCGATCATCGATGTGCCGCGAGTCTAGATTTTCTCCCGCCATGTCGGTGATAGACCGGAAAATTTCCTGCTGCATGCGACTCCGACGCGTACCATTGCGGGATGGCACCAGACGTTCCTCCTGTCGGCGTCCGGCTCGACGACGAGACGGATGCGCGCATCGTGCGTGCCGTCTCCCTCGATCCGCGTGGAACCTTGGCCGACCTCTCGGCCGCGGTCGGTCTGTCGGTCTCGGCGGTGCAGGCACGTGTGCGCAAGCTGGAGGCGCGGGGTGTGATCGCCGGCTATCGCGCGGTCGTCGACCCGGAGGCGGTGGGTCGGCCCCTGGCGGCGTTCATCGAGATCACCCCGCTGGATCCGGCCCAGCCCGACAACGCGCCGGAGCTGCTGGAGCACCTCGACGAGATCGAGGCGTGCCATTCGATCGCGGGTGCCGCCAGCTACATGCTGTTCGTGCGGGTCGCCACGCCGCGTCATCTCGAGACGCTCGTGCGCGAGATTCGCCTCGCCGCCTCGGTGAGCACCCGCACGACGGTGGTGCTCCAGACGTTCTACGAGGGCCGCCCCCTGCTCCCCGGGTGAAATCGTCATCACCCCGTCAACCCCCGCGGCGCACCCGACCCGGGGGAGTAGCGTCGCCGACGTGACGACCGACACCCTCCCCGGTCGCGGCCTCCTGATCGTGCTGAACCCGAAGTCCGGCCGCGACCGCTCTCACGACGACCCGCGCCCCCTCATCGAGCGGGACGTGCCCGGCGCGACCGTGCACGACCTGGCCGACGGTGAAGACCTCGCCCAGGTGGTGGATGCCGCAATGGCCGGCGAGGACCCGCCGACGGCCGTCGCGATGCACGGCGGAGACGGGTCGGTCTCGACGATGGCGCACACGGCGCGCCGCCACGACATTCCGCTGCTCGTGCTCCCTGCCGGCACCTTCAATCACTTCTCGCGGGCGATCGGCATCGAGACGGTCGACGACGCCCTCGCCGCCTACCTCGCCGGTCGGCGCCGCCGTGTCGCGGTGGCCGAGGTGCGGGCGGACGACGACGACCCGATCACCGTGCTCGATGCGGTCACGCTCGGGCTGCATCCCGGTTTCGTCGCCGAGCGCAAGCGGCGCGTCGACCGGCTCGGCACCTGGATCGGCGGGGCCGCGGCGGCGTGGCGCGAGCTGCGCGACGCGCAGCCGATCCGGGTGGGGCGCGTCGGGCGGCACGCGCGCGTGTGGTCGGTCTTCGTCAGCGTCGGCGCGAACGACGAAGCGCGCATCGCGACGCTGCAGCGCATCACGCTCGGCGACGACCGGCTCGACGTGCGCTTCCACCACGCACGCGGGTCGCGTACGCGCGCCGTGGCATCGCTCGCCTTCGGCCGCAAGACCACCGCGGTGCTGCGCTTCCTCCGTCTGCTGCCGCCGGAGTCCGACATCGAGCGGATGCTGCTGGACGACCTCGACCTCACGGTGCATCGCGCCGCGGGTGGCGAGCTGTCGTTCGTGCACGACGGTGAGCTCGTACAGCGCGACGGCGATGCGTTCCGGCTGCGGGTGAAGGGCATCCCCGACGCGCTCGAGGTGTACACCCCGGAAGTGACCATCTGAAACGACTCGGCCTCCGGGTGAGGTGTCAGGTACCGGGATCGAACCTCGGGATCACACACCCGGACCGAGCGTCCGGACCGAGGGCCCGGATCAGGCGACGAGCGCGCCGCGGGCGGCGTGGACGAGTTCGAGCGTCTGCACCCGGCCGGGCGACGTCTCCAGCGGCTCGGACTCATACGCGCCGGCGATGGGCGAGATCATGACCTCATCGACGTCGTGGCGTGCAGCGAGGCTCTGCAGCTGTTCCGCGACGTCGTCGCCCGTGCCGACGAGCCACGTCGCGCGCGCGGCGGCCATGATGGTCTCGCCCATGCCGGTGAACTCGTCGGCCGTGGCCTTGGCGTGTTCCACGGTCTCGTTCGCGACGAGGGGCTTGTTCATGCGCAGGCGTGCCATCATCCGCTGGTTGGGCAGCGACCGCTCCTCGGCCTCCTCCCGCGTGGGGGCGGCGATGACGTTCACCGTGAGGAAGGTGCGAGGCGCATCCAGATGCTCCGAGGGTTGGAACTGCGTGCGGTAGACCTCCAGGGCCCGTTCGAGCCCCTGGCCCGAGAAGTGGTTGGCGAAGACATAGGGCAGACCGCGCGCGGCGGCCAGCTGCGCGGAGTAGTCGCTCGACCCGAGCAGCCACACCTCCGGCGTTCCGGTCGCCGCCGGCGTCGCGTGCACGTCGTAGGTGCCGCCGGAGGTGAAGCGCAGCGCGGCGCCATCGGGGGAGACGAGATTGAGGATGTCGCGCACGTGGTCGGGGAACCGCTCGACGTCGCTGGTCGTGCCGCTCTGACGCAGCAGCTGCGTGATCACGGGATCCGAGCCCGGCGCCCGGCCGATGCCGAGGTCGATGCGTCCGGGCGCGAGGGCCTCGAGCGCGGCGAACTGCTCGGCGACCACAAGGGGGGAGTGGTTCGGCAGCATGACCCCACCGGACCCGATCCGGATGCGCTCTGTGCGCGCCGCCGCGGCAGCAGCCAACACGGGCGGTGTCGTGGAGGCGACGGCGGGCATGTTGTGATGCTCGGCGAACCAGTAGCGGCGGTAGCCGAGTTCCTCGGCGCGCGACACCAGGTGCAGGCTCGAGGCGATCGCCTCGGAAGAGGTCTGACCCGTGCGTACCGGAACGAGGTCGAGTACGGAGAGGGCAGGGCCGGTCATCCGATGGTTCCCACAGTCGTCATACCGGGGGCAACGGCGCACCTCGATGAGGCATTCCCGCGGATGCGCGTTCAGCGGGAGCGCTTGACCACGTCGAACGCGTCGAGCGCCCTCTTGCGCGTCTCCTTGAGGTCGACCATCGGTTCGGCCGGCTCGTCGTCCGTGTCATCGGCGTACTCCGGCGCCCACTCGCGCACGTACTGCCCGGTCTTGTCGAACTTGTCCGCCTGCAGTTCGGGGTTGAACACCCGGAAGAACGGTGCCGCATCAGCCCCGGATCCGGCCACCCACTGCCAGTTGAACGGGTTGTTGGCCGCATCCGCGTCGACGAGGGTGTCCCAGAACCACTCCTCGCCGTGTCGCCAGTCGATGAGCAGGTTCTTGATGAGGAAGGATGCGGTCACCATGCGCACGCGGTTGTGCATGTATCCCGACGCCCACAGCTCCTTCATGCCGGCGTCGACCATGCGGAATCCCGTACGGCCCTGCTGCCACGCTTCGAGATTCGTCGGCTTCAGGCGAGGCCAGGGGAACGCGTCGTACTCCGATCGCAGGTTCTTGTCGGCGAGTTTCGGGAAGTGGTAGAGCGTGTGCCACGCGAACTCCCGCCATCCCACCTCCGACAGGAACCCGTGAGCCGATGCGGCGTGCGCACCCGAGCCGGCGTTCTCGAGCGTGTCGTGCCAGATCGTGTAGGGACTCAGCTCTCCCCATCTCAGCCGCGGAGACAGCAGCGACGTCGCGCCGGCGGCCGGCTCATCGCGGGCGGCGTCGTAGGATCCGAGATCGTCGTCGAGGAACTCGCGCAGCCGTCGTCTCGCCGCCAGCTCGCCCGGCTCCCACCGCTCGCGCAGGCCACCCGCCCAGTCCGGCCGCGTGGGGAGGAGCTCCCAGTCGTCGAGATCGTCGGATGCCGGGGCGCGGCCCGGTCCTGGCACGTCGCGCGGCTCCGGGAGCGGCTTGCGCGGCGCGGGCATCTCCTGACACGCGTTCCAGAACGGCGTGTAGACGGAGAAGTGCTTTCCGGCCCCCGTCGTCACCGTCCACGGCTCGAACAGCACGTTCGCCGCGAATGACGCGACCTCCACGCCGCCGTCGCGCAGGTCGGCCTTGAGGTCGGCGTCGATGTCCCGTTCCGGGCCGCCGTAGCGCCGGTTCCAGAACACCGCACCGGCTCCGATCTCGTCGACCAGGTCGCGGATCACGCGACCGGCCGCTCCGCGACGGAGGATGAGTCCCGACCCCCGGTCGGCGAGGCGGTCCCGAAGCTCCGCGAGGCTGTGATGCAGCCACCATCGGGCCGCGCCGCCGAGAGGCCTGACCCCGTCGGACTCCTCGTCGAGCACGTAGACGCACACGATCGGTTCGTCGCGGTCGAGGGCCGCGCGCAGAGCCGGGTGATCGGCGAGGCGCAGATCGTCACGGAACCAGACGAGGGAGGGGCTTGCCATGCCCCGACGCTAGCGTCGCCGGGCGAATCGCTCCGGCGTCTTGACAGCCCGCAGGTTCGGGCCCTGCCGGAGCGCTGCTGACCGCCGTGCCTTTCGACGCGCGTCAGAGGCGGGAGGTGTCGTGGCCGGCCGGCACGACGATGGTCAGGGCACCGGCGTCGATGCGCACATCCGCCCGCACGGCGTCGCCGAACTCGTCGCCGTCGAGCTGCACCGGATGCGCGGCACCGGCGCCGACGTGCAGTCCGACGCCCCGCGAGTAGCGCACCGCGCTGTCCTTCGTGCGCAGTTGGAGCACCCGGCGCCCGGCGCGGAACCGTCGCAGCACGCTGTTGTCCCACGCGACGCGGCGCCACACGAGCAGCCATCCGAGCGGCCCCTTGGGCTGGAACACGACGATGTCGAGCGCGCCGTCGTTGATCGACGCCTCGGGGATGAGGTCGAGACCCGCCGGCAGGCGACCGCAGTTGGCGAAGAGCACCGACTGCACGCGCGTAGCGTGCAGCTTGTGACCGGGGATCTCGTACATCACCCGGAACGGCTTGGCGCTCGCGAGGGACCGGGCCGCGCCGTCGACGTAAGCGACCCACCCGACGGTCTTCTTCAGGTCGGGGTTCGTGTTGGCGATCATCGCCGCGTCGAGGCCCATTCCCCCCATGACCACGAAGCCGTGCTCGCTCGTGGACCCGTCGTCGCGGGTGAGCACCGCGAAGCCGATGTCCATGGCGACCTGCGTTCCGGTGAACGCGGCGCGGATCATCGGCTCGGGTCGGTCGAGGGGGAGGCGGAGGTTCCGGGCGAGCAGGTTTCCGGTGCCGCTCGGGATGATCGCCATCGGCACCCCCGTGCCCGCCATGGCTTCGGAGACGGCGCGAACGGTGCCGTCCCCTCCCGCGACGAGCACCGTCGTCGCGCCGGCCTTCAGTGCCTGCCGGGTGACGTCGTCGCCGAGGTCGTCGACGGTCGTCTCGTAGAACAGCGGCTCCGACCAGCCGGCCTTCTCGGACTCGTGGGCGACGGCCTTGCGCAGACGATCCTGGTCGACCTTGATGGGGTTGTACACGAGGGCCGCCTTCGGGGCCGGGCGCTCCGCACCACCGCCCATGGGCTCGGTGGCGCCCTCTTCGTCGACGCGGCGCGCTTCGCCTTCGCCGTCGGCGGTGTCGGGCGCGATGTCCTCGGGCTCCCGCGCGACGTCGTCCGGTTTCGCGGCTTCGACGATGTCGGGCGCGCCGGATGCAGGATCGTCGTGCTCTCGGGGCGTGTCCGAAGCCTGGGCCATGGGCACCACACTAGGGGGCGCGGATGCGCGTGCCGCGCTGTCGGGCTGAGGATCACCGCGGTCGGTCGGTCGTCGGCGGCTGATTAGACTGGGCGCGTGATCGATCCGGTGCTGCTGCGTGAGAACCCCGACCTGGTCAAGCGCTCGCAGGAAGCCCGTGGCTCCTCGGCAGACACGGTGGATGCGGCGCTCGAAGCCGATCGGGTGCGGCGAACGGCCATCGCCACCTTCGAGCAGCTCCGCGCCGAGCAGAACGCCCACGGCAAGGCCGTCGCGCAGGCGCCCAAGGACGAGAAGGCGGGCCTCGTCGCTCAGGCCAAGGAGCTGAGCGAGAAGGTCAAGCAGGCGCAGCGGGCCGTCACCGAGGCTGAGCAGCAGGCTGACGAAGCACTTGCCGCCGTCGAGAACATCATCATCGACGGGGTTCCGGCCGGTGGTGAAGACGACTTCGTCACGCTGCGGACGCACAGTGAGCCGCCGACCTTCGACTTCACGCCGCGGGACCACCTCGAACTCGGCGAGAAGCTCGGCGCGATCGACATGGAGCGCGGCACCAAGGTGTCGGGGAGTCGTTTCTACTTCCTCACCGGCATCGGCGCGCGCCTCGAGATGGCGCTGATGAACCTCGCGCTGGACCGGGCGCTGCAGGCGGGTTTCATCCCGCTCATCCCGCCGACTCTCGTGCGGCCCGAGGTGATGCGCGGCACCGGATTCCTCGGCCAGCACGCCGCCGAGGTCTACCACCTCGAGGAGGACGACCTCTACCTCGTCGGCACGAGCGAGGTTCCGCTGGCCGGCTACCACATGGACGAGATCCTCGATCTGACCGCGGGCGCCAAGCGCTACGCCGGCTGGTCGACGTGCTACCGCCGCGAGGCCGGGTCGTACGGCAAGGACACCCGCGGCATCATCCGGGTGCACCAGTTCAACAAGCTCGAGATGTTCATCTACACGACACCGGATGCTGCCGAGGCCGAGCATGATCGTCTCGTGCAGATGCAGGAGGCGATGCTGCAGGACCTCGGTCTCAGCTACCGCGTGATCGACGTCGCGGCCGGCGACCTGGGCTCGAGCGCGGCGCGCAAGTTCGACGTCGAGGCGTGGGTGCCCACCCAAGACGCGTACCGCGAGCTGACGTCGACCTCGAACTGCACGACGTATCAGGCGCGTCGCCTCAATATCCGCCACCGCCTTCCGGTCGATGAGGGCGGCAAGACGCAGACGGTCGCAACGCTGAACGGCACGCTGGCGACCACGCGGTGGATCGTCGCGCTGCTGGAGACACATCAGCGCGAGGACGGATCGGTGACCGTGCCCGAGGTGCTGAGACCCTTCCTCGGCGGCCTCGAGGTCATGGAGCCGATCGCGTGAGTTCGGACGCGCTGCCCGAGCCCGGCGGGGTCGAGGTCGAGCCGGAATCCGATGCGGCGGCGACGGTCGAAGAGCTCGCGCGCGCAGGCGTGTGGGGTGAGGGCACTCCGGAGCGTGTCCTCATCGCTCTCGACATCGACGGCACGGTGATCCTCGAAGACGAGTCGATGAGTCCGGGGGTCGTGGATGCGGTCGCCCACGCGGTCGCCGCGGGGCACGAGGTGATGCTGTCGACCGGACGCAGCTGGGACGCGACGAAGCCGATTCTCCGAAGGCTTGACATCGCGCCGGACTTCGTGGTGTGCGCGAACGGGGCGGCGATCCTTCGCCGGGTGGATGCCGCCACCCACGAGTATGCGCTGCACCACACCGAGTCCTTCGACGCGCACGAGGTGCTGACCCTGCTGCGCGAGCACCTGCCCGACGCGCACTACATGGTCGAACTGCCCGACGGGCATCGGCTGTACACCGACTACGTCGACGACTGGAACCTGGGGAAGGCGGATCGGGTGCCGTTCGAGGAACTCGCCGCGAAGCCGGTGAGTCGGGTGGTCGTGATCTCGCCGGACAACACCGACGGCGACTTCCTGGAGCTCGTGCAGCGCATCGGCCTGAACGAGGTGTCGTACGCCGTGGGCTGGACCGCGTGGCTCGACATCGCGCCGCAGGGTGTCGACAAGGGGACCGCGCTGGAGATGGTGCGCACGGAGCTCGGGTTCGATCCGGCGCACGTGCTCGTCATCGGTGACGGTCGCAATGACATCGGCATGTTCGAGTGGGCGGTGCGCAACGGTGGCCGCGCGATCGCGATGGGGCAGAGCCCCGAGGAGGTGCGTGCGGCCGCGAACGGCTCGACGGATCCCGTGCACGAGGGCGGCGTCGCCGCCGCCCTGCGCGCGCTGTAGCCGGCGCGTTCGCTCGGCGCGTTTCGTCTCGTCGCTTCGCTCCTCGCTCAACGACCAGGGGAGCTCCTCCCTCCGCGCCCCTGGGTCCTTGAGCGAGCGGAGCGAGACGAAACGCAGCACGCGTGGCCGCCCTTGGGTCGTTGAGCGAGCGGAGCGAGACGAAACGCGGGTCAGAAGGGCGCGGCGAGAGGCCCGGGTGGCTCGGGGTCGGGGCGGAAGATCGGCACGCGCCGTTCCGGTCTGACTCGGTATCTTCGCCCGGTCGGCGAGGTCCAGATCACGTCGCCGTCGTCGCAGTGGTGCAGGTTCCATCCGCCGTGGTGTTTGAGGGTGTGGTGGCCTTTGCACAGCGGAGGCTGTCGCATGAATAGTGGCGGCCGGTGGGTGCGGCGGTGTGGGGATGGGGCCGGGTGGCCCCGGCTCTTAGGCGAGGGTGGCGGTTCGGAGTTTGAGGAGGTTGTGGGCGCTGCAGATGAGGC